>Ga0209702_10000004_pt1 | contig 435852 bp, 423 predicted proteins | sample FRY01_FD_187210 | JGI IMG/M metagenome (GOLD analysis project Ga0209702, IMG submission 187210) | Freshwater microbial communities from Lake Fryxell liftoff mats and glacier meltwater in Antarctica - FRY-01 (SPAdes) (version 2) | ecosystem: Environmental > Aquatic > Freshwater > Ice > Glacier...
TTTGTTCTAAAAGAAAAGTGGACTCTGGTATGTTTTCTGACTTGATTACGTGTTCTTTGTGATAGTAGTTTTTGATTCTTTCAAGAACTTCTGGGTTGTCTTGATGACTCATGTGAGTCTTTTCAATCACCTGTAACCAGTCTGAGATTTTGTCAGCTGGTTGTTTGTTTGAACCTTCTGCATTGTTTGCATGTTCAACAGGTGAAGAGGTGTATAGCTCTTTGTCTTTTTTATGTAGAAATTGTTCCCCTTGGTTTTTCATATTTGAAGTATAGCAAACACTCTCAATCTTGTCTTGTTTATATGAAAAACCTTTATGTAGGGTTTTTAAAAAGCTCCCCCTCGTGGACGAGTTCAGAACTCTGAATTGGGTTAAGATTAAAAGTGATATGGAGTTTTCAAAGATTTTTGAGGTGTTTCCGAGTTTGGTGGTTTAAAATTAATTCTTTATAAGAAAAAAATTATCATTATCGTCTTTCCTGAAATCATACTCACTTGAAAGGATTTCATATATTTTTGGGATAATAATATCGTTAGCCCTAGTTTCCGACGGAGAATATATACCAGAACAATTCTCTGGTAAATTTTGCATTAAGTATCTGTACATATTTGTAGCTATACCTTTTCTTTTATAATCTTTATGAACCTTTGTTTCATATATAGAAAGATATTTTTTTCTTCAATCAATACTACATTTGCTGTTATGGTTGCGAGTGGTACTTTAGAAAATATGACATCACGATTGTCTTTCAGGGAAAACCTAAACATCCCATCTTTATCTTTTTCTAAATTTGGAATTAAATTTACTTCAAAAAGATTTTTTCCACTAGGATTTATATCTAAATTTTTTAGTAATTTACCTTTAAGCTCTCCACTGAATGGATTGTTTTGTTTTTCCATTTTTTAATTATAGCACAAAAGTTCTAAGCCCTGTCTGGGGTATCAAAAATAACCTATATAAAATAAGTCTCAAAAATTGGCTCCCCCTCGTGGACGAGTTCAGAACTCTGAATTGGGTTAAGATTAAAAGTGATATGGGGTTTTCTAAGATTTTTGAGGTGTTTTTGAGTTTAGTGGTTTAGAAATAGAAATAAAAAAAACCCGCTCAGCGAACGGGTTTCCGCACTGGCGGGTAGCTTAACAAAGTGGCATAAAAGTTTGAGCGACACCAAACGGCTTTTTGAAGATTATTTTCATCATCCAAAGATAGAGTAATCCGAATATGAGCATTCCAGCAATATTGTGCGGTCCAGTTGGAATTAACAATGCTTTTGCAATAAAGCTGTAGATAAATCCACCTGGCACAATAGAACAAAAAATTGCCATACCTTTCATCAACATTCTGCCGTCACCTGTATATTTTTCACTGGTGGCCACATACCATAGGTAGGGGATAAACAGGAAAAGTATGAGTGCGGCATAAGCAAAGAAGGAATAAAAGAAATACGGTGCTACAGTATTCATCCATGTCATCTCGTATTCCTTTCCGCCCAACCAGAAAATAGGAAGCGACAGAATTATTCCAACTATAAGACTAATCATTATCACTGCACAAGCAGTGGTGAAAATCTTCTCTCCGTTTTTAGTGTTACAGATAAAATTTAATACTTTTTTCATTTTGATTTATTTAATTGTTTTGCAGTATTGCTCTATAGAAACCAGTAACTGACGCCCAGAGAGCAATATGCAAAAGAAAATAAACAATATGTGAAAGAACTATACTACTTCTAGTATGATAGCATAATGAAGTGTATTTGTCAAGTAATGCTCCCCGGGTAGGGATCGCCTCTCCTTGTTAGTCGAGATCCTCCATTTTTATATTCCTTTCAGTCATTAAAAATGGGGACCTCCGGTTTGATCTCTAACACAAGAAATATACAAAAAATACCCAGAATAATCTGGGTGTTTTTTGTATTGCTCCCCCGGTAGGGATCGAACCTACGACCAATCGATTAACAGTCGATTGCTCTACCGCTGAGCTACAGGGGAATATTTTTGTTCTTTTTAGAACAATACGATAATACAAAAAAAATGATCAAAAAGCAAGAAAATAGGGCGGGCGCTTTGCGACCACCCTCTCCTTGAACATTCAGATTATTATTTTAAACTCGTTTGTATACCAAAAGCAATACCCTTCTCCATTCCAATCTTCTGATCTGGAAATCGGCGCTCTTGATAAAAAAACTGACCTTGAAATGTACTTACATACAACAAGGTCTGATGTATTCGACACGAAGCCAAATATCCATACCCGAAGACTGCGTCTAGATGTAAACCTACTTCACAACGAATGTTTTCAGTAGAAAATATCTTGCTTGTGAATGACCCTGAAGTAAACCATCCCAATCTTTCAAAGTCGTACTCAGCTAGAGCATGAAATCGAAAAGTTTTGTTAATCCAATAAGGAACTAAGCCAAACTCAAATCCGATAATAGGAATATTTTTAGCAAAACGTCTTCGCCCTGCCTTATATTCACCGTGTGGATCTCTGATTACTTCGTAACCAAAACGAATTGATGAATACCAAATCTTTCGATTATATTGATACCCAACAAAAACTTTTGAACGGAGTAATGCAACATTAATTCCAAACAAAGCATCGTGACCACCACTTAACACAGTGTCTCGAGCAAAGCGAGTACGAAAATCGATAATAAGATTCCCAACACCGAGACGTTTAGGAAAATCATCATAGTCTTTTTTTTCAAAAATCCGTACAGGTTGAGTTAAGTTAATACTTCCAATACGGATTCCAAATGTAATTTGAGCAGTGTCAGAATTTCCAAATTGAAAATCATTAACACCTACGTCTTGAGCCCAAGAATGAGTCCCAAGTAGTAAAAACAAAATAACAAAGAACTTTTTCATGAGACCTCCTTTTTTTATTCAGTATATCACAAACAAAAAAAGGTCCTACGAAAAGCAGGACCTTTAAGAACATTTCAAACTCTATCACTGCCCGAGATAGATTTTTGTGTTTGAAATAATTTCTTTTTTATTTTTTCCTTGGAATATATACAACCCTTGAGGAAGATTTGGTTGCAAAATGCTTCCTTGCGGAAACTCTGCAACAACTCTTCCCATGAGGTCGTACACCACAACCCAGTCAAACCGAGTTACTGGCTGACCAAACTCTGTGACCGAAACTGGAAGTTGAAAAGTGTAAACAGAAACATCAGTTGTCTCATAGACAATATTTGTTTCCGTATCATACAGCTCGGCCCACACAAGATGGGTTCCGTACTCTCCACTCACATCATAATCAAATGATATGAATTGATTTGAGACTGGAATATTCAGAATCAAACCCTCTGGATCATTTGGCCCGTCGTGGTACACACGAAGACCTACCGAAGTCGCATCACCTAAATCATAATAAGTGAAAAGAGTAATAAGCATGCTTATATCCCAGTTCACATTGAAATTGGTGAAAAACGGATCAGTAGGCTCAGCTGAAAGAGTTGTAAACGACAACGAAAAGTTGGTCGTAAAATACTCCCCTTCAGCATAGAGAACCCCAAGATAGACATATGTCGTATTTGGAGTAAGTCCTGTCAGCTGAATAATATAGTTTGAGCTCTCGTCAGTATTAACCGACAATGGTGTCCAAGCCGTATCAACTCCAACCAAAATGACCCCAACCATCGCGTCTTGAACACATCCGTGGAAATCGGCGTATGCGATTTGAACCATTGCAGAAGTCTCTGTCATACTAAAAGCACTTTCGAGAATATGCGTCGGGTTTGAACCGCAGTCGCCAACTACAGCTAAAGCTATCGGCTGTAGACAAGCATTTGAAGTCAAAACAACTTCAACTTCTCCTCCTAAATAAACACTGATTTGATTTGGAATTTCATAGATCACAGTATTTTCCGTTGGAAAAACTTGACCTACAAACTCGCCGTCAATATAGTACAAAAGTACGACATTGCCAGCACCCATATCATTCAAGGTGGTTACAGCATTATAGAATCCGTTGCCTTGATTGATCAAGACAATAGACACTTCTGGTATTAAACCAAAAGCCAAGTCAACAACAACTTCTTGTTCTATTTCAAACTCTCCATTGTCACCAACAAGCGTAAAACGCCAAGAGGGAGATTGAGGTAAATCTGAAAGTATCGGAAGTGTTATTGTGGAATCACTGACGAGTTCAATAAAAATGAAATTGAATTCATCATAAAGAACCCAAGTTCCATCACAGAGCATTTGCTCCACCGTGATAGAAAACTCTGAATTGATATTTCCTGATTCGGAAATATGCAGTTCGGATTCAATTGTTGACCCCATAGAAATTACAGTAATCGAAGACACAACTTGGAAAGGTTCAAAACCATCCATTTCGCCTTCTATACACTGTTCAATGAACATCACATCTATACCGTTATTTATTTCTGGATAACAAACCTGATAGGCTTGCCCCGCTGAAATAAACAAAGTATCTGTGTGTGTTCCTGTACCAAACACCGATATGGATTGAAGTCCAAGTGGTGTTCCATCAACGGCTGTATACCAATACAACCCTGCTAACACACCACCAGAATTGTAATCAAGACTGATCACAACTCCAGTATTGATGATTTCCTGAACAGAAAACCCAACCACCGCCTCACTCGCGCATGGAAGTGTCCAAGTGATATTGTTTGACTGGATAGTAGTGTCCTCCTGACCTGTTATCCACACTTGGAAAAATCCATTCCACAGAGAGTCACAGCTCACAACTAAATTGTGCACTACAAACTGGTGAGAAACACCAAGTGAAATAGTTGACAAATTGGAAGTAAACACAGTGTCAGCAATTCCAAAATACCCAAAACGAGCATTAACTTGCTGACCAGCAGGAGCTGAAACCCAAACCGAAGCATCGGTATAGAGATTCAACTCAGTAACAACACTTGGACCAGATGTAATGGTCTGAGCATTGGTTGTTATTAATAAAAAGAAAAAAATAAAAATCGGACAGATTTTCAAAAAACATTTTTCCATCTTTAATAAGATTTAGATTTAGTCTACTTATATCATTTTTTATGTCTTTTGTCAATAAATAAATAAGATCTCAGAGCTTTATTTCAATAGATCCTTTTTATTGTTTTTAAAATCTTGGAGCCAGTTTTCTGGAATAGTATACGAGTCTTCAACACGAAAATCCCCTATCTTTACCCTGCGGAGACTCGCAAGTGTCGCTGGAACACCAAGACGCCTTCCTAACTCTTCTCCGAGAGAACGAATGTAGGTTCCTTTTGAAACAGCAAATCTGACACGAACTATTTCAAATGGTTCTTGTTTGTAAAAATCCAACATTGATACATCTAGGACACTCATCGGCCGAATTGGTGTTTCAATTTTGATTCCCTCTCGTGCATAGTAATAGAGTGGTTTACCATCTTTTTTTAATGCTGAAAAAAGAGAAACTGGAAGCTCAACAACATCTCGTAGAGAGTAAACAATATTTTCTACTTCTTTTTCTTTCAAATCAGGATATTGTTTTTCTTCTATAATCTCACCTTCTAGATCTCCTGTTGTTGTTTTTTTACCAAGTAAAATATCAGTGATATATGTTTTGCCGAGTTGGGTTAAACTAGTTAGTTTTTTTGTTCCTCTGTTTACTCCCAATAGCATAAGCCCTGTTGCAAGCGGATCCAGAGTTCCAGCATGTCCTATTTTTTCTTTTCCAAAATGTTTTTGAATAATACGAATAACATCAAACGATGAAATACCTAGAGGTTTATCAACCAAAAGGAGTTCGGGTAGAGTTTTAATTTCATCAAGTATCATATCAACAGCTTACAATTAAAAAAAGCGAACTGCAATGAGTTCGCTTTTTTCTATAAATCACCAATGGTCATTCCTTTGTTTGACCATTTATTTGGCGATATTTTTCCCCCGGTTGATTCACCAGGTTTTCTTGTCTGGGATTCTGAAGGATCGTCTTGATCTTCAGTAATCAAATCAAAAATCAAACGCGACTCTGCGGAGCTTTGACCGAAAGAATATTTGCCTTCCGCTGTAGCGATGTAAAACATCGAATTGTCTGACTCCTTTGAATCAGGAACAATCGCGGTTGTTTCATCACCTCCCCACTCCCGAACAACAAACCACAAGACACAGTATCCCGCGCTCTCTCCTTTCAAAGAAAAAGAAACTTGGATTTTGTCACCAACCCAACTTTTGTCATTTGGATTAGCTTCAGTCCAAGCGGTTACTTGTGCCCGATCTTCCGATCGAATTTTTAGGTTAGGTCGTTTTTTGAAAACAACCTTTCCTTCATTATTCGTCGTCACATCTCCGCTAATTTGTTTACCTTCCAAAGGAGTAGATAAACGGAGAAACAGATTCCTGTAGTTTCTCGGTCCAAAACCAAGCCATTCTAGATTTTCCTGATTAACCACCATCTCTTCGGAATTTCCTGTCACGGAACTTTCTGTCGAGGTAGTATCAGTATTTAATGTTTCTTTTTGTTTTTTTTGCGCCTCCATGTTTGGAACAGCAAGAAAAAACATTACTAAAATAACAAAATATTTCATGCTTTTAATGTTTTTATATTTATCTATAATAGTAAACAAAAAATTATATTTGTCAATACTACACGATGTTTCTCAAAAAGCTCACTCGATGCTCTTCACAGACTCCATGATTGCGGATTGCCTGACTATGCTTTTGTGTTCCGTAACCTTTGTGCTCATCAAAGCTGTAGTGAGGAAACTTAGTATGAAGTTCAGTCATAAGACGGTCACGAAGAACCTTTGCCATAATAGAAGCAAAAGCGATCACTACTTCATTTTCATCACCTCGAATAATAGTTTGTTGAGAGTACTCAACAGGGGCCTTAAGTCCCCCGTCAAGCAAAACAAGAGTGTCTTTTCTTTCCGAGTCTAAAACAAGACGATGAAGCGTATTGTTCACACAACCAGTAATGCAAACCGAGACACCAAGTTTATCTATTTCAGATGCCTTTGAAGAGCTTATAGTGTAGTCAAACAAACCTTCCTTTCTTTTTTGTTCTAGATAAACAAACCATTTTTCTCTCATTTTTTCAGTTAACTTTTTAGAATCACGAACTGGAACATCTATTCCATGTAAAATACCTTCGAGGTTGTCTATTGCCAATTTTGCTGAGCAAACATAGACAGGACCCGCTAAAGGACCCCTCCCAACCTCATCTACCCCGACAATATATTTGTAATTCATGCAATACAACTATAGCATAGTAGCAATGGTATAATCGTAGAACTATGAAGAAACAATTCGTCCATCTCCACACTCATTCTCACTACTCACTTCTTGAGGCACTCCCTAAAATAAAGGCCTTGGCTGGAAAAGCAAAAGAACACGAATCACCAGCACTTGCCATTACCGACTATGGAAATCTGTATGGAGCAATAGATTTGTATAAGACTTGTGAAAAAGTAGGACTCAAAGCTATTGTCGGAATCGAGCTTTTTTTAGCTTCAAAAGACCACTTAGAACCAGAAGACCCTATCGACAACAAAACCTTCCATCTTGTACTTCTTGCAAAAAATGAACATGGGTACAAAAATCTAATTCACTTTACAACAATTGCAAACACAGAGGGTGTAAGCTTTCGTCCACGCATAGACGAAAAAATTCTTTTTGAACGATCAGAAGATTTTTTTGTTTTAGCAGGAAGTAGATTTAGTGAACTCGCACATTTAGTTGAAAATGAAAAAATCAAAGATGCTCGAGTTTGGATTGAAAAATACAAATCAAAATTTGGAGAAAATTTATATATAGAAATCACCCGCCACCAAGAAGACGAACATGACAATAAACGGAGAGAGGCACTTGTGAGTTTAGCAAAAGAAATGAATATTCCACTTGTTGTGGGGTATAACTCTCACTATCTGAAAAGTGAAGACAAGGATGTACATCAAATACTTCTTGATATTTCCCAAAAACATGAAAAAGAACGAGTGGCTATTGATTTCAAAAAAGGAAACTATTCATACAAAACCCCCGAAGAAGCTTGGGAAGATTTTAAAGATTATCCTGATGCCCTAGAAAATACAGTCAAAATTGCAGAAGCTTGCAATCTTGAACTTGAGCTCGGCACATGGACCTTTCCTCTTTTTGAAATTGAAGGAGGAGTAGATGCTGATACCAAACTTCGTGAACTTGCCTATCAAGGTTTAGAAAAAAAGAAAATTGAACTTTCTGAAACCGTAGAAAAAAGAATAGAGTACGAGCTTAAGGTTATTAAAATGAAAGGATTTTCTATTTATCTTTTGATTGTAGGAGATCTTCTTCGTCATGCTCGAGAAAAAAATATCATCACCACTATTCGAGGTTCTGTTGCTGGTTCACTTGTGACTTTTCTCATTGGTATCACCAATGTAAATCCTCTTGATTACAAACTTCCTTTTGAACGTTTTTTAAACCCAGAACGACCTTCAGCTCCAGATATCGACATGGACTACGCAGATAACAAACGAGATGAGATGCTTGATTATGCTCGAAAAAAATATGGTCCAGAAAAAGTAGCTCAGATTGGGACCTTTGGGACTATGGCGGCGCGAGGCTCGGTGCGAGATGTCGCACGAGCACTCGGGTACCCGTACAAAACAGGTGACCGTATTTCAAAAATGATTCCAATGGGTTCTCAAGGTGTTCCTATGACCATCAACCGAGCACTCAATATGATTCCAGAGTTGGCGGACAGCTACGAAGGAGAACGAGATGTCCGAGAAATCCTCGATTACGCTCGTGGTATTGAAGGAAATGTCCGGCATATTTCTGTTCATGCAGCGGGAGTGGTTATTTCGCCAACTCCGCTAGAAAATTTCATACCAACCCAAAAAGATCCCAAGGGTGGGAAAATTATTACCCAATACGATATGCATGGAGTAGAAGACGCTGGACTTATTAAATTTGACTTTCTTGGTATTCGAAACCTTGCTATTTTAGGAGACACTGTTTATTTGGTTAAAAAACTTCAAAACAAAGATGTTGATATTGAAAATATTGCACTTGATGATCCTAAAACATTCAAACTCCTTGCTGAAGGAAAGACTATTGGAATATTTCAACTCAATGGTTCTGGTATGACTAAATGGCTCAAAGAACTCAAACCAACAACAATTCACGACATCAACGCAATGGTTGCACTCTATCGACCGGGACCAATGGAAATGATTCCTGAATATATTAAACGAAAATACAACCCACACCTCATAAGTTATCTTGATGACCGAATGAAAAGTATTCTTGATCAATCATTTGGAGTTATCACCTATCAAGATGACGTGCTGATGATTGCGATTGAGCTCGCAGGTTATTCTTGGCTTGAAGCTGATAAACTTCGAAAAGCGATGGGTAAGAAAATTCCCGAATTAATGGAAGAACAAAAACAGAAACTCTTCAAAGGTTTAGAAGACCATGGAATGAATGAAGCAAAGATTCGTGAACTCTGGTCTTTGATCGAACCTTTCGCATCTTATGGATTCAACAAGGCACATGCAGCTTCTTATGGACGAGTAGCATATCAAACTGCTTTCATGAAAGCAAACTTCCCCGTCGAATACATGACAGCTATCCTTACCGCTGAGTCGGGAGATACCGAAAAAATTTCACAAATTATTCGTGAATGTAATAATATGGATATTGAAGTTCTTCCTCCAAATATTAACGAAAGTTTTGGTGGTTTTACGATTGTAGGTGACATGGGCACACGGTCTATTTTGTTTGGACTCTACACTATCAAACATCTTGGATATGATATTTCTGACGCTATCATCTCGGAACGAGAGCAACGAGGAAAATTTAAATCTCTTGAAGATTTTTTTGAACGAGTCAACCACAAAGGAATGACAAAAAAAGCAATCGAGTCTCTCACTAAGTCTGGGGCGCTTGATATTTTTGAAGTAGACAGAGCAACTATTCTTCACAACATGGAAGCATTACTCGATTTCAACAGACAAATTCACCAAAAAAATGCAAACCAGAGTTCTCTCTTTTCAATGCTCGACAATCCACAACTTCCAAGCTTTAAATTTGAAGTTGTTGAACCTTTAACAAAAAGACAAAAACTTATTTGGGAAAAAGAACTTCTTGGAGTATATATTTCTGGACACCCTCTTGATGACTATAATGAGAAAATAAATGCCAATGGAACAAATATTGAAAGGATTATGGGACAAGGACGAGATAAACAAGATTTAGTCTTAGCGTGTCTTATTGATGAGATACGAGTCATTATCACAAAGAAAAATCAACAGATGGCCTTTGTAAAAGTCAGCGACACCACAGAAGCTATGGAGATTGTTATTTTTCCTGATCTGTATGCCGAGCATAAAAAAATACTTGAAGTTGGAATACTTATTGTTCTTCGTGGTAAAATAAATATCAGAAATGGAGAAAAAAGTATTATAACTGACAAAATAAAATTACTTGATTAAAAAAACCTGTATTGTATAATAAACTCAAACAAAAATCTGTAAAATCATGACACAACCGCAATATAAATATGTTCGCCAAACTCTTGTAAAATATAGTTGGAACAATACTTCAATGGAACATATTTTCTTACATTATGTTCCTAGAGCAGAAGGAATACTTAGTCAAAAAGGGTTTGTTATTTCACAAAATGAAGAAATATTTCTTCATTACATATTACTTTTTTTCAAACAATATTGTATCGAGGCAAAAGCTTATCGCTACAAGGTTGAAGATCTAGTTAAAAAATTCAACACTAGATTTAAGGTGGTAGAAGTTTCTTTCATAAAACAAGATGTTCAAGAACGTCTATCGAAAGAAATCAAAAATATGGGAGGAGAAGAGTATTATGAAAAACTTTTTGCATAATTTATACAAAAAGAAAAACCAAACGCAAGCGTCTGGTTTTTCTTTTTGTAGTATTAGATATCGTACGTTCGCATAGTATCCATAATTTTTATAACCTGAGGAGTGTAGTGCTCTACAATCTCTGGTGGGTTATATCTATTAAGAATATCCTTAGTGCTCTTGTTCTGATAATAACTCGCAGTGTTTGGGTTATTACCACCAAGATTCCAAGATACGATTTTGATAGCCTCTTCTACAGAGTTGAAGGAAATTTTACAACTTCCCCATCCGAGAAAAGAGTGGGGAACACTTTTACAAGCATGTCGTCCTCCAGTTGATTCTCGAACCGAGATAGCCGCCACAAGAAATGGATCCAGATTGTTCGAACGAGCTTCTCGTACGAAAACCTCTCCGTATCCTGCAAGGGGCATATCTTTGTCAGCAAAGTATGCGTCGATTTTCTTAGCTTCACTTGATACCAATAGTTCTGAGGATACACTATCCGAAACAATTGATGATGAAGTTAGATTGTTTGCCACATCCACTACACCAGGGTTAATACCTGTAAGACTTGAAATAAGAAGCGGAAGCGCGACGAAGGAATTAAGTGTATTATTTATGAATCCCTTTTTTGTTTTACTATTCATATACGAGGGTTTCGCTCCCTCAACACAATTTCTGTCCGCTTGGATACCTAAAGGTAAACCAAGCCACCACACTTACGCCTAACTGGCGTCTTTTAAAAACAAACTTTATTTCCAAAAGACACAAGACAGACCACTACATTGAAAGACTGAACTTCACCAATAAAAAAATCCCTCCTGCGAGGGTCTCTTTAAGACTCTTGTAGTATAACAAAGTACCCCTAAAACTGTCAATACACTTAAAATCAATAGCAAAAGAATCATTAAAAAACATTGTAAAACAATGGTTTTTAGGTAATTTATTATAAAAAAGTACCTATTTTTTCACTTTGTAAAAGAAAAATAGCTAACAATGGCTTAAAGTAAGCCTTTTTACTCTTCTCTTTAAAAAAAGCTAAAATATACTATCTAACAGATTTGACAACCTGACAATAGAAAAAAGTCCATATCTAAGGACTTTTTTCTATATTTATTGCTTTATAACCCATCCATCTTTGAGATATTCATCAATTTTTTTGTATTTTATCTCTTGTTCTTTTCCATCCTTAATTATAGTAATCTTATCATTTCTTCCATACTTTTTATCAAGGTTTAATGCAACAGAAGAAGCCTGAGGGTCTCTACCTATCACGTCAGTTTCTTTGCCTGATTCTATAAATACAGGTCTTTTTTCTTGAGGATTTGTTTGGGCTGATTCAAGTGGATGGATTGTTTTTATTAGTTCGTTGATTTGAGCTTTTGTATTTTGCTCCATAATTTGGAACATAACAAGTCCTTCTTTCTTGTATTCAATAATAGGATCTCTTTGTCCATAAGCTCGAAGGTTTACCGCATTACGCAAGTACGACATTGAATCGAGATGTTCAACCCAAAGTGTGTCAGTGACATGAAGAACAATCCGTCGTACAGTATTCCAAAACTGATCATTACCAACAAGTTCTAACTTTTCCTTGAGTAAAGTGTCTAATTCATCTTTTGATCCTGTTATAGACTCAATATATTCTTTCACTTCATTATCAGATGAAAGAAGCATTTTTCTTCGACGAGAATAAACAGCATTTCGTTGTGTGTTGAGAACATTATCATATTCAAGTGTTGATTTTCGAGAGTCAAATTGAAAACCTTCAACTTTTTTTTGTGCAGATTCTACAGATTTTGAAATAAAACCATTTGAGATTGGCTCATCTTCTGGAAGTTTCAATCGTGTGATCATAGACTTAAGACGATCTCCACCAAAAATACGAGCGAGTTCATCATCAAGTGAAATGAAAAATTGAGTTTGTCCTTGATCTCCCTGCCGTCCAGCACGACCTCGAAGCTGGTTGTCGATACGACGAGAATCATGTCGCTCTGTTCCAAGCACAAACAAACCTCCAAGTTGTTTAATCTCTTGAGCGTCTTGTTCTATGACGGGATCACCACCAAGTTTAATGTCGATTCCTCGTCCAGCCATGTTTGTAGCAATAACAACAGCTCCCTTTCGCCCAGCTTGAGCAATAATTTGTCCTTCTTGTTCGTGTTTTTTAGCATTTAACATTTCATGACGAACACCCATAGCTCCTAGATATTCAGAAAGAAGTTCATTTTGTTCAATAGAAATAGTACCGACAAGAATTGGTTGTCCTGTCTTGTTAATTTCTTTTATTTTTTCAGCAATAGCTTTGAATTTCGCCTGCTTATTAAAGAATATAAGATCATTATGATCTATTCGAGCGATTTCTTTGTTGGTTGGAATTGAGATAACTTGAAGTCCATAAACACCAAGAAACTCTTCTTGAGAAGTGGTTGCTGTTCCTGTCATACCTGAAAGCTTTTCATAAAACTTAAAATAATTTTGATAAGTAACAGAAGCTGCTGTTTTACTTTCTCGTTTAATAGATACTCTTTCTTTTGCTTCTAACGCTTGATGAAGACCCATATTGAAACGCCGTCCAGGCATCATTCGTCCTGTTGATTGATCCACAATGATAATTTCTCCATTATTGACTACATATTCTTTATCTTTCGCAAAAAGAGCCTGTGCTCGAACAGCAGTTTCAAGGTGATGCACATATTTAATTCCTTTCTCAGTATAGATATTAGAAACACCAAGTTTCTTTTCTGCTTTTTCGATTCCAGCATCCGTAAGAGTGATAGCCCGAAGTTTTTCATCAATACCATAATCTTCTTGTGGGATAAGCGATAAGGCAATAGTAGCAAATGTTTCGTAGAGTTCTCCTGATTCTTCTCCTGGCGAAGAAATAATAAGAGGAGTTCGAGCTTCATCAATAAGAATTGAGTCTATCTCATCAACCACTGCAAAAAAATGTCCTCTTTGTACAAGTTGATCTTTATGAATAGACAAATTGTCTCGCAAGTAATCAAAACCAAACTCATTATTTGTTCCGTAAGTTATATCTGCATTGTAAGCTTCTTGTCGTGTGCATGGTCGCAAAAAATCATAAGCAATTTTAAAAGCACCAAGCTCGTCTCGTTCTTGATCATCTTGTAGTAAAGCAGAAGACTCTTCATACATGTATGAAGTATTTTCTTGATTGATTACAGAAAGAGACAGCCCTAGAAAAGAATATACTTGACCCATCCAAACAGCATCTCGCCGAGCAAGGTAGTCGTTAACAGTAACAACATGAACTCCTTTGCCAGCTAAAGCATTGAGATACACTGGCAAAACGGCAACAAGTGTCTTTCCTTCTCCAGTTTTCATCTCAGCAATTGATTTTGAATGAATTGCCATACCTCCAATAAGTTGGACGTCGTAATGCCTCATCTTAAGAGTTCGTTGAGATGCTTCTCTAGCAACAGCAAAAGCCTCTACCAAAATATCATCGAGTGTTTGGCCTTCTTGTAGCCTATTTTTAAATTCAGTTGTTTTTGCTTTAAGCTCTTCATCAGACAACGATTGCATTATTAATTCTTCTGCATTTATAGCCTTAACTTTGGGAGTGGAATATTTAATAAATCGTGTACTATCATCACCAAAAAGTTTCTTTATTGAATCTAATATTGACATGAGAGTATAGTAACATATCCGGGGCTAAGAAAAAATAGCTAGGAAAAATACAAAAGGAACCCTCGAGAGGGTTCCTTTTGTTAGGTAGGTAGATACATAATAACTAAACGACTATCGTCGTCGTCGAGATGTTTTTCGCTTAGCGGTTTTTTTTGCCACTTTTTTAGCAGTTTTCTTTGCTACTTTTTTAGCAGTTTTCTTTGCTACTTTTTTAGCGGTTTTCTTTACAGTTTTCTTTACAGTTTTCTTTACAGTTTTCTTTACTACTTTTTTAGCAGTTTTCTTTGCTGCTCGTTTTTTCTTTGCCATTATATTTTTAAATATCTATCTAGTAAAATAACACTTCGACCATACATGTATTTTTTGTATAAGTGTTACACATGTACATAAATTATTATATAACTTTAAAACAATAAAAAAAAACTTTATAAATAACTTTGTGGATAACTATTCTACTTTATGATAGAATAGTTACATGAAAGACCAAAAACAAATTGAACAGTTTGAAAAAGTTTTTAAAATACTTGCAAATAACCACAGACTTGCGATTATTAAACTTCTTAAACGAGAGTATAATGTACCTGTCTGGTATGTCACAGAAAAAATTGGAAGTAATATAAAATCAACCTCAAAAAATTTAAGAATTCTTTTAGACGAAGGAGTTGTAGAACGAGGACAGCATCTCAATGAAGCGGTTTATTTTCTCTCAAGAAAAAACTCACGAATTGTACGGTACATCATCAAACAACTTTAACCATATTAAAAACCCCGCATATACGCAGGGTTTTTTATTAAGAAAAATACTTTTGCAACTCTTCTTGAGGCATACTGTAGAAAAAACCGGGTTTAAAGTCTTGAAGCCTTCCCTTTCCTTGTTTGTCCCACCATAGTGTATTTGCAAGAGGAATAAATAAAACAATTGATTTTCTGTGTTTATGTACAATTTCTGGATTTACAACAACCCTATGATACAAAGCATCAAGACTTGTCACAAGTTGTGTTTGCATTCCAGTATCTTTATGACACTGCTAGAACCTACTTTATCAAAAATTAGTGAAATCCAGGTGCGTCTTCATACAAATGAAGTGTTAACCCACTTTTGTCAGGATGACCAGAAGCTATTTCAGAACCAATTTCAGTAGAACCCAAATAATGAATACATCTTACAATCCAACGTTCTTTTGAAGAAAACACTGATTGCACAAAACCCTTATTGTTCCCATTGGTTTCAATGGATTGAGCAACGGAGAGTATGACACTTTCAATAAGATTCAAAACTCGCGTATTTGCCTGCAAAAAAATATCCACTGTTTGATTCTCAGTAGCGTCTGCAACACGCGAAATACTAGCTAAAGTCGCGTGAAAATCTTCTTTTTGATCACGAGTGTCACCTTTTTTGGTTTGAAGTTCATACCCTTCATCCTCGTTGTATGAAAGAGAATCTTTTACATTTTGAGATAAAGTTACGAACTTAGACCATGATTGATATAAACATTCAACAGCATTTCGAAGATCTTTAGGATATTCAACAATTGAGTATCCCTTCTTTTTAATTTCAAGATAGTGATTTTTCATTTTTTTTTTTGAATTATTAATTTACAATCTTTATCAATCTTATCCTGATAAAGAAATAAAAAATACCGAGGAAGTCCTCGGTATTTTAAACATTATTATTTTGTTGATATTCATTGAAAAATGGTTTGATAGATTTAATATTGTTTTCTTGTATTGCAGTTAAAACAACAATGAGAGATTTAATATTGTCGTTTTTGTGTTCCTTTTCATATTCTATTGCTTTGTCGATTGGATTCCACATATGTTGACCATATTCTGTTTCTTTCAATAACTCTCCTGAAAAAGTATTAGTATAGCAAATAGGAAAGATAATATCAGAAAATAATTCACCTTCTTGATATAGTATCCTACGATCACAACCAAGTAACTTAAAATCAGCCTCAAGTCCTGTCTCAACTTTTAGTTTTCTTTGAGCCGCATCCTCTATGGTTTCTCCTTTTTGAACAACTCCTCCAGGAACACCTATTTTCCCATAGGAAGGATTTGATGTTCTCATTTGTTGTAAAATTTGTAGTTCTCCACCAACAGCACGAATCACAATAGTTAACACATTTACTTTAAATAAATGATGAGAATTTTTATCAAATTCTAACAGATTAGAGTCAGCCACAAGTTTAATTCCCATTAGAGATAATGAATACCCAACTTCAGATCGTAAAACAAAACCTTTTTTAACAAGTTGTTGAAGATGATAGTTGTATAAATCATTATCAATATTCTCAGGCTTGATTTGAGCATACCGAAGAACATCAGTATTTTTGAGTCGAGAAATAATATGATTTTGAATAGGTGAAAAATTCAATATATGCGAAGTATATTAAAAGACCAGCCATTTGACTAGTCTTTTAAAATTTCTTCTCTTCAACCAACACGAGCGAGAGCAAGACTCCAACAAAACATATGTGAGTGCCGTCGCTCGCTGTGGTTAAAGACAAGGGGTATACTTATTGTAAACAATAAAATGAAATCATTCAATATGGAAAACTCATAAGACAACAAAGAGAAAAGACCCCGCAAGCGGAGTCTTTTCTTTTGTTTTGTTGGATGTAGAATTGCTGTAGCAACTCACGGGTGTATCATATCAGTATTGACTTTTTTTGTCAAGTTTTATATCCTATACAAGCATCGGATAGTTACGCTGATTTTTTGAATCGGTGAGGAAAGTCCGGACACACATATGTGTAGAAATGAATCCTTTTCTTTTTAGAAAACGATTCATTTCTACACATATAAATTAGTAGCGGGTAACGCCCGTCTGAGGAAGCTCACGAGGTGCGAGCAGTGACGCCTGATTCGAAAGATGAAGGATTCCCTAGTGGAATAATCTTATGGCGACATAAGAGTGAAACGGCTAAATCCTTACTTGTGTGCAAGTCCGTGCCCGCTTTATGTGGGAGTGACGCAAAGATCTTGTTGGCAACAATAAGGCAAGACAAATGACTATCGACAACAGAATCCGGCTTATAGATGCAAAAAAAATGATTAGTAGCGACCGAAAGGTTGCTACTTTTCTTTTTTCATCACCAAAAAAGAAAATACATTTTAAATATAAACAAAAGCTTTCACTTTTTCTAAATTTCTTTTCACTACATCGACTTCAGTTCTTTCGTATGCCGAACCCTCATATTTATCAAGGTTATTTAAAATATCTTCATCGATCTCTACTAGATATCCCGAAACAATATCTTTAAGATCAGAAGTTTCTTTAAGTTTAATAAAGTGATAATTATTTTGAGAATCTTTTTTCTTTTCAAGAAAGATTTTATAACCTTCAACAAAAACACTCTCTAAAGGTTTCAACTTATAAGGAGATTTTTCTGTTATTAAACTTCCAAAAACAAACAGATATTTCATATTTATAAATCTATCTCAACCTTACTTCCAACAACCATTCCATTTTCTCTTGCAAAACCCGAATTCACCTCAAGCACATATAAAGCTGGTTTCGAAGGAGTAAATGATGTTGGATAGGTTTCTGGGGTAACATTTTCTTCTATTGAAATAATTTCTCCTTCTTTATTTATCCAAATAATATCTATAGAAAAATTCATATCCTTCATCCAAAAACTATAATTGTCTGCTTTTTCAAAAACAAATAGCATTCCTTTTTTTTCTGGAAGATATGTTTTGTTTGAAAGACCTCTCGTTCTTATCCTTGGATTGTCTGCAAGATACACCGGAATTTCAAGCGACTTAAAAGAAACTATTGCATTTTCATATCTCATATATTCAGAAAATACCGGATATTTAGAATCACGAGTCACAACAAAAACCGCACCTAAAAGAGCAATCAATAACAAACCTACTGAATACATAGTTTTCTTTTTTTGTATCATGTTAAGTATTCTAACATACATACTCATAACAAAAAGCACTCATGAAAATATGAGTGCTTTTTGTTTCTCTTTAAAAAAAGAATACCTATTTTTGATCTCCTTTGCTTTGTTTCGCTTCAACCTTATTTACGAGAGGCTAGAAACATCGAAGCTCTAGCTTTGTAAGAGGATTTGTGTTTTATCTTTCCAGTAAAACATTGGGATTGGTTTTCCTCCAATCAAGGCATGCTCATACTAGATGAGTAACCGACGCTGTGTCTTTCTATAAATAGAAGACATTTTCAAATTGAATTATTCCACGACCAGCTTCCGCTAGCCGTGCCTTGTTACGACTTAGTCCCTGTCACCGAATTTACCTTAGGCCCTCCGTGAGGAGAGACTTTGGGTACCCCCGGCTCCCTTGACTTGACGGGCGGTGAGTACAAGACTCGAGAACGTATTCACCGCAGTATATCTGACCTGCGATTACTAGCAATTCCAACTTCATATGGTCGAGTTTCAGACCACAATCCGAACTAAGAATGGTTTTTTAGGATTAGCTCAGTCTTACGACGTCGCGACCCGTTGTACCATCCATTGTATCATGCGTGTAGCCCAAGGTGTCTAGGGTCATGCTGACCTGGCGTCATCCTCTCCTTCCTCCCAGCCCACAATCCACGAATATTTTATATTCCTGAACTTTGGGCCGGGCAGTCTCGCGTGACATATATAACACGCTGATGAGGGTTGCGTTCGTTAGCCCACTTAAGGGTACAACTCAAGCCACGAACTGACGACGGCCATGCAACACCTGTCTAGCCGTCCCGAAGGAAAAAACTGGTTTCCCAGAATCGTCGTCTAGATGTCTAACCTTGGTAAGGTTCTTCGTTTATCATCGAATTAAACCGCATGATCCACTGCTTGTGCGAGTCCCCGTCTATTCCTTTGAGTTTTAAACTTGCGTTCGTACTTCCCAGGCGGCAGATTTAACGCGTTAGCTACGCCTCTCGGAGGGTCGATACTCCGAAAAGCTAATCTGCATCGTTTAGGCCACTGGACTACTGGGGTATCTAATCCCATTCGCTACCCAGGGTTTCGTGCCTCAGTGTCAGAAATGTGCCAGTATACTGCCTTCGCTTTTGGTGTTCCCAACGATATCAACGGATTTCACCCCTACACCGTTAGTTCCGTATACCTCTCACATTCTCTAGTCTGACCGTTTCTTTCGCACTCCCCGAGTTAAGCTCGGGTTTTTAACAAAAGACTAATCAAACCACCTACGCACCCTTTACGCCCAATAATTCCGGATAACGCTTGAGGCTCTCGTATTACCGCTCCTGCTGGCACGAGATTAGGAGCCCCTTATTCATGAGGTAACGTCAAAAATTTCCTCCCTCATAAAAGATCTTTACACCCCGAAGGGCTTCATCAATCACGCGGCGTCGCTCCGTCACACTTTCGTGCATTGCGGAAGATTCTCGACTGCAGCCTCCCGTAGGAGTTTGGACCGTGTCGCAGTTCCAATGGTGGGGGTCAGGCTCTCACCTCCCCTAGGCGTCATAGCCTTGGTAGTCCATTACACTACCAACAAGCTGATACCACACAGGCCAATCTAGAAGCGATAAATCTTTACCCCGGAGGGACTATCAAGTATTACTCCACCTTTCGATGGGCTATTCCTGACTTCTAGGTATGTTCCTATGCATTACTACCCCGTTCGCCACTAACCAGAGTGAAAAATCCGTCCGAAAACTTCATCTCCACAAGGTTCGTTCGACTTGCATGCCTTATCCACGCCGCCAGCGTTCATCCTGAGCTAGGATCAAACTCTAACAATAAATTAAATAATCGAAATTATTATTTGAAACGAAACAAAGCAAAAAAGATAAGCTCAACTGATGCTTTGTTTTAGGGTTATTCACACGATATTACCATAGTATATTATCGAATATACTTTGTTTATCGTTTGCATAACAATCTCTCGAGTACTGGATATATGTACCGAGAGAAAATAGGTATTCTTTTGTCAAAGAGATTTTTTAAATAAATAACGTCTCTTTTTAAGACGCAAATACAAGTATAGTCGTAGCAAAAGAATTGTCAAGCATTTTCCTAAACTTTAATCTGTTGGTTAATGCGCTGTGGTAAAAAAGAAGAAGAAGATAACTTAACTTTTAATTGAATGATACGTGTAATGCACTCAAACAAAAACGGAACGGAACACACAAAAGAATTAATTTAAGGCTCTAAGTATTAATGGAACCGATGGAATTCTTTTAATTTCCATATTCCACAATGAGATAACACGACAGGATTTTTTTATTTTAAAATTATCAATTAGTTACTCTTTAACCATTCAATCATCTTCTTATATGTGTCTGGACCACTTTGCCCATCAGCGTTAAGAGATACAGCCTTTTGAAATGCAAGCACCTTTGCTTTTGTTCCAGTGCCATAGTCGTTATCAACACCATTAGACGTATTATTATAGAGATTTAAAAATTCTTGAACAGATCCTACACGAGTCCCACGACTACCCTCTTTCATGAGAACATTATCAGTAATAAGTTTCTCTAAATCTGCAATAAGTTTCGTGTGTGAACCACTAGCTTCAACTGTGGTTTTTGGAGTGGTTGTTTCCACAGGAGTTGTAGTTTCTGGAGTTTGAGTTTCCACAGGAGTTCTATCTTGTATAGTACTTACTTGTGTTTGTGCAATAACTTTAATATGATTTGTTTCAGCAATTCGTGTAGGTTCACCAAGAGAAGTAGCAGCCCAATAGCCACCAAAACCAAGAACCCCAACAAAACCAACCATTAATAAATATGCTTTAAATGTTTCCATGTATCCAAAAAAGAATAAATTAAGTAAAGAAAACTAGAAATTAAAATCAGATCCCTGTCTTGCTCTCATGATACTATATATATAACTAAATACAAAATTAACACCTGCATAAGTTTTCCAGAACTCTTCCTCTTGCAAAAAAACAGCTTTTCTGCCATAATCTTTAGCATGAATAGCATTCTACTGTGGATTCAAATAATTCTAGCAATCATTATAATCCTTGGAATCTTAGCTCAAAAATCAAACGCTGGGCTTGGAGGTGCCTTTGGTGCTGGTAATGATGGGGCTGCTACATATCACACAAAGCGTGGTTTTGAAAAGTTTCTTTTCTATTTAACCATAATCGCTTCTATTGTCTTTGTAGTTCTCACACTTATACAAGTGGTTGCATTTTAAGAATTCGCAAAAGAATAATATAGCGAATATATGGTCTTCTTTGTAGAGGAAGATCGTAGCCAATTACATGAATATTAAGAGAATATTTTCTCACATTTCAATTCCCAAAAAACAGGAAGTCCTTCGGGCTGTAAAAAGTTTTTCAAGAACACGAAAAACTGTTTTTTTAGTTGTCGCTTGTATTTTTTTTGTTAGTGGAATAAGTCTATTCTCACAAACCTTGATTCAACCGTTTGAACAAGAGGTTCCAGCACAAGGTGGAATACATAAAGAAGGTATCATTGGGACACCTCGTTTTGTAAATCCAGTATTATCTTTATCAACTGCTGATAAAGATGTTGAAAGTCTTATATTTTCTGGTCTCACCAGAAAAACCCGAGAAGGATCGATTATATTAGACCTCGCGGAAGATTTTTCTGTTTCAGCCGATAACCTTATCTATACTTTTACCATCGACGACAATGCTCGATTTCAAGATGGAGAAAAAGTAACAGTAGACGATATTGTTTTTACGATTCAGCAAATTCAAAATCCTGAAATAAAAAGTCCAAAACGAGTTTCTTGGGAAGGTATTAAAGTTGAAAAAATAGACGAAAAGACAGTACGTTTTGTCTTGAGTCAACCATTCATAAGTTTTCTTGAAAATACTTCTGTTGGAATTTTACCTTCATATCTTTGGAATACTGTTCCAAATGAAGAATTTTCTTTTTCACCTCTCAATATAGAACCGATTGGAGCTGGAAAGTACAAAGTAAAAGACATAACAAAAAGTAAGGGAGGGGCAGTTAACTCCTATCTACTAAAAGCTTCTCGATATTATTCAGGAGAAAAACCTTTCATTCGAAAAATAAAACTCTACTTTTATGAAAAAGAAGAGAATGCAATAAAGGCTTTCAGGGGAAATGATATACACGCATTAGCGGGGATAAGCCCTCAGTCACTTTCTTCTCTTTCTAAAAAGACAACAGTATACACTGCAACCTTAAATAGAATGTTTGGTCTTTTCTTTAATCAAAAAGATAACGCAATAACAAGTGACATTAAGATACGACAAGCTATCAACCTTGCGCTTGATAGAGAACAAATTATACAAGAAGCACTTGTAGGATTTGGACAAGCAATTGAAAGTCCTCTTCAAACAACAATAGAAACAACCAACATTAAAAATTCTTTTACAGCAAACAAAGAAAAATCTGTCTCTATTTTAGAACAAGAAGGTTGGGCTATGAACTCACAAGGAGTTCGACAAAAAGGCAATATTGAACTTTCTATCAAACTAACAACCGCAAAGATTCCAGACCTAGAAGCTGTAGCGGAGGTCATCCAAAAAGAACTTAGAGATATCGGCATCAAAATAATAATCGAATCTCACGAAACAAATGACCTTAATCAATATGTCATTCGGCCACGAAATTTTGAGATGCTTCTCTTTGGACAAATTATAAATCAAGAAGGAGATATATTTGCGTTTTGGCACTCATCACAAACAAGTGATCCAGGACTCAATATTACTTCATACCAAAACAAAACAGTAGACAAAACACTAGAAGAAATTATTCAAACATTTGATATAAACAAACGAGCGGTCTTATACAGCAATTTTGAAAATCAATTTTTAAAAGATATACCCGCATTATTTATCTACAGCCCACAACTCATTTATGTAGTACGTGGTACAATTCATAATGTAGAGTTATCTCCTATTACTAATTCATCACAAAGACTGCTTGATATGCAGGAATGGTATACCGAAACAAACCATACTATTCCCTTTTTAAGTAAGTAAAAAATATAATGGAAAAAACAACAATACAACATCAAGGAAACACAAATCCTCAAACCAATTCAACACCGAGACATACCAATACTACACCACAACACACTAACCCTCACCAAAAAAGAGAAGGTTTTTCACAGCACCGACCAGGAGGACAAAACAAAACACATCATCGAAGTGGTGGTATGCGAAACTCAAATAAAAACCGTCCAATGAAAAACATTAAAAAGAAAGTTATCATTAAAAAGAATATGTCTGGACGGATCAACAAATATCCAAAACTTGAAAAAGATGTCATCCGAATCATTCCACTTGGTGGAGTTGAGCAGATTGGAGTAAATATGACAGCCATCGAAATGAACGACCAAATCATTGTTATTGACGCTGGTATCGGATTTTCGAATGAAGACACCCCAGGAATTGACTGCCTTATCCCAAACACAACCTATCTTGAAGAAAACAAAGAAAAGATTCGAGCTTTGGTTATCACACATGGTCACTTAGATCACATTGGAGCTATTCCCTATCTTTACAACCAAATCGGAAAGCCAACAATCTACACCCGAGAGTTTGGTGCACTTCTTATTAAAAGTAAGTGTTCTGAGTTCCCCGGTGTCGATCCAAAGATAGTTTCAGTCTCAGCAGACGATGGAGATGTTCTTATCTCTGATGATTTTAAAATAAAATTCTTTGGAATTACTCACTCTATTCCTGACTCAACTGGTATCATCATTAAAACAAAGTTCGGTGGAATCGTGTCCACTGGAGATGTGCGTGTAGACAACATAAACGGAATCCCGCTTGATAAGGAATTTGAACAATACAAGCTTTTCAAAAAAGAAGATATTCTTCTTTTGACAATGGACTCAACTGGTATTCCAAATCCAGGATGGTCAGCGTCTGAAACAGAAGTAACCAAAACAATTGATGAAATCATCAAGAATGTTAGCGGCAGAATTATTATTGCTTCATTTGCTTCTCAAGTAGAGCGACTTATTGGATTCATGGAATCTGCTAAAAAATATGGTAAATATATAGTCATCGAAGGACGTTCAATGAATACAAACCTCGGTATCGCAAAAGAACTCAAACTTACAGATTTCTCTCATGTGATTCCAGTAGAAGAAATGAACAACTATCCTCCCCATAAAATTGTAATGGTAGTAACAGGTTCTCAAGGAGAAGAGTTTGCTGCGCTTATGCGAATCTCAAACAAAACCCACCGAACAATCACACTGGGGTCAACCGACACGATTGTTCTCTCATCTTCTGTCGTACCAGGAAACGACTACGCAGTTGATAAGCTTAAAGACAATTTGTATCGTTCAGACGCAAAGATTGTTACCTATATGGATAATGTGGTTCACGCATCAGGACATGGAAAACGAGCGGAGCTTTCTTGGATTCACGAACAAATCGACTATAAGTTTTTTATGCCGATCCACGGAAACCATTATCGACTCAAAATGCATGCTGAATTGGCAGAAGAACTTGGTTGTCTAAAAGACAATATCGTAGTGCCAGACAATGGTTCTATCATTGAAATCCGAGACAACGGAAAATCTATCATCAAGCTTGAAGACAAGGTTTCAGGAGACCCTCGAATTGTAGACGGATTTTCAGTTTCTGAAGAACAACATCTTGTTATCCGAGATCGAAAAATTCTTGCTGAAGATGGAATCTTTGTTATCGTTGTCATGCTAGACCGAAAAACAAAACTACTTAAAAAATCTCCTGACATTATTTCTCGAGGTTTCGTAGTACTCAAGAGTAATAAAGAACTTTTAACAAGTGCTCGTAACCTTATCAAGAAAACTGTTGAGGAATCTGCAAAAAACATGAACCCAATTGACTTTGATTACATTAAAGATGTAACCACTCAAAAACTTACAAAGTTTTTGATGCAAGCTTCAGGAAAAAGACCGGAAGTTATACCTGTTATATTGAGTTCATAACAAAAGAAACGCACTCGCATCGAGTGCGTTTCTTTTGTTATAATATAGATATGTTGTATCACATTTTTCGCAAACTAAAAATTATCTATGAAGCAAACTTTATTCTGGTAATAGCAATTGCAAGTACCACCTATATACACTCGAGTTTTCTTCGTTCACTTGGAACTTCAATACCAGAAGGGGTATTGTTTGCATTAGGTTCGCTTGGAGCACTCTCTGTAACACTTCTTTCTCCACTCTTGTTTAAACGATTTAATGTAGAACGCACAACCACAATAGCAGGAATCGTAAACGCTGGGGCATTTATCGTAATCGCAATGAGTCACAACATAACACTTTCTATTATTGCTTTTATTTTTGCAATAAGTTCAACAGCACTTATCATTATCGGCTTTGATATCATCATAGAGTCTTTCTCTCAACAAAAAGAAGAGGGTGAGGTTCGAGGTATCAATCTTGCTCTCGGGAATCTAGCATTTTTAATTGGCCCAATAATGGCGGGAATCATTGCTGAGCAATTCAATCTACAATCCGTATATCTTTTTGCAGCCGTCATATTACTTCTTATGGTTCTTTTTTTCCATACTCGATTTAAATATTTTAAACAACATTCAAACTATAAACAAAAAAAAATACTCAGTGGTATTTCAAAGATATTTAAAAAAAAAAATACACGGGACTCTTACATGTCAGGATTCGTGGTTGAATTCTTTTTTGCAGTTTGGGCAATCTTCACCACAGTGTACATACACGAAACAATCGGATTCAACTGGGAACAAATCGGGATTCTCTTTGCGGTGATGCATATCCCCTATCTTATCCTTGAACCCATAATTGGAAATCTAGCCGATAAATACAATAAAGAAAACGATCTTATGGTCACAGGACTTATAATTATGGCAGTTTCTTTCCTAGGTGTCGGGCTTCTACAAAGCTCAAATATAATACTTTGGGGTCTCCTTTTCATTTTTACTCGTATTGGCGCAAGCTTTGGACAAGTTGCTCATGAGAGTTTCTTCTTTAAAAAAGTTAACAAAGATGACTCAGATATAATAAGTGCATATCGGACAATGGCACCGTTAGCCTTGCTTTTAGGACCCCTTATTGGTAGTATCATCTTGCTATTTACTGGATATCAACAATTATTCATTATTGTCTCACTACTTTTACTTGTAAGTGTAATTCCAGCAAGTCGTCTTCAACATGGAAAAAAATAATACAACTCGTTTAAATAAATATCTTGCCGAACAAAACTACGCTTCACGAAGAGGAGCTGACAAACTTATTGAAGAAGGTTTGGTTTTTATCAATGGAAAAAGAGCCTTTCTTGGAGACCAAGTACACGAAGACGATATTGTCACCGTGAAAGGTATGCAAGCAAAAGAACATGAATACTATGCCTACTACAAACCACGAGGTGTGGTAACCATTGGTGCTCAAGGCGAAGAAAAAGAAATTAAAAATGTTACTGACCTTTCGGAAGGAATTTTTCCTCTTGGACGGCTCGATAAGGACTCTGAAGGACTTCTGATTATGACTGATGACGGACGGATCACCGATGCGCTTCTTTCACCTACAAACTCTCACGAGAAAGAGTACACCGTAACAACAGACAAACCTGTTTCTCACCAGCTCCTTATGCAACTTTCTCAAGGAGTACGAATCGGACATGCTGGAGTAAACAAAAACTACAAAACAAAAGAAACTAAAGTTCGAAGAGTTTCAAGAGATACTTTTGATATTATCTTGAAAGAAGGAAAAAATCGACAGATTCGTCGTATGTGTGGAGCCGTAGGATTTAAGGTAAACAATCTAAAACGATTTCGTATTATGAATATTTCTCTTGGTAAACTCAAACCGAATACCTACCGAAGAATTCAAGGAAAGGAACTCAAAGAATTTCTTGAAGCTTTAGGAAAATAAATAAAACCACTCATTTTGAGTGGTTTTATTTATTTAAAGACAGTATTGCATTTTTAATAAAAACCATACCCTCTTTATATTGTTTTTGAATTTGCTCTTCTGTTCTATCAACATCAAAACCAAGACATTGGACAAGTCTGTCGATTTCAGTATCTCCATTTTGAGTAAGGTATCGTACTACAGCCGCGCGAATTTGCCGGTCTGATCCTTCAAATTTTGATTGTTTGCTGTAGTGTTTTGATTTTCTGTTCATTCCCTTTCCTTCTTTTTTCAATTGTACTCCCAAGTCCATCAATGCCCAGTACCATTGTCGAAAGTCTTTATCTGGCAAGGTTTGTTCTACTAAATTTAAAATTTCTTTATCAGTAATATTTTCTTTATTTTTAAAAAAATGATTGAAATATACTGTACGTATATTTGTTTCAACAAAGATGTGTTTTTGATCCCAAGCAAAAGTGGCTATTGCTCGCGCGGTGTAATGCCCAATACCATGAATGGTTTCTAACTGGGCGACTTCCTTCGGAAGTCGCCCATTGTATTCTTTCATTACAAACTCTGCTCCCTTTTTCAAAAACAGAGCTCGTCTGTTGTATCCAAGTCCGACCCACTCTTTCAAAACCTGCGCTTGTGAAGCCCTTGCAAGTTTTTCTAAACTTGGAAACTTTTTCAGAAAGCTTGTGTACTTTTCTTTAACACGAGAAACCTGTGTTTGTTGAAGCATAATTTCCGAAACCCATATTTTATAGGAACTTGTTGTTTTTCTCCAAGGTAAATCATGACGACCTTCTTTGGTGTAAAAATCCGTCACTGTATCTTGAAGTTTTTGAAAACGTTTTTTCACATTAGATAGTTTATCATATGAATAAAAATATAGTAGACTTAAGATAAACCAAAATCAAAACTCATGAAGCACTTTTTAATCATTATTCTTGTAACCATACAAACTATGGTTCAAGGACAGATTCTCCCTCCTTTAAAAGACCAGAAAGACTTAGAGAATTCGTTTGTAAGCCATTGTGGCTCGATTCAAAATAAGTATATTAAGGCAGTGTATTGTTTTAAAGGACTCGATGGAAAAGGAGATAAAATCTATCTCCAAAAAACTGATGACTCATTGGAATCATTAAAAATCCCAGACGAGCTTCTGGAAACACACCTTACAATAGTACAATCAGGACCTAAATTTTTTGTTGTAGAAACACAAGATGGTATCAAGTATTCCTACTACTTTCAAGGGATATACAAAGATCGTTTTGTTAAAGAAATAAAAAAAAAGATGCGTGGGCACGACAATGTCGGTCCTATAGCAGAATAAAAAAAGGCCGCCAACGGCCTTTTTGTTAATTATCAAACCAAAAAGAGAGTTGCAAGACCAAGGAAGGTAAAGAACCCAAAAACATCGGTTGCGGTGGTAATGAAAATAGTAGCCGAGGTCGCAGGATCTTTTCCAAAAGATTTCATAACAACAGGAACGAGTGCCCCAAAGAACCCCGCCACCACAAGATTAACCATCATTGAAATTGCAATAATCAAACCAAGAAGGGGACTCTGGTTGATCAATGAAGCAGCAAAAGCCACAACCACACCCACAATGAATCCATTTAAAATACCAGCACTTACCTCTTTTTTGATTGCTTGTTTTACATTAGCTAAACTCACTTCACCCACTGCGATTCCTCGTACCGTAACAGCCAAAGTTTGAGTAGCTGCGTTTCCTCCCATTCCAGCAACGATTGGCATGTAAATTGCAAGTAAGACAAATTCTTGAAGTGTATTTTCAAACAAACCAACAACACTGGCAGCTAAAAAACCCGTAAACAGGTTGATCAAAAGCCACTTATATCGGTGGTTCACCTTTGACATCACAGGGTCAAAAACCCGTTCCGAGTCTGAAACACCCGCAAAATCATACAAGGCTCCAGCTGAACCATTATTAAAGAGTCTTTTTACATCGTCAGTATAAATAATACCGAGAACACTATGGTCAGTGTCGATAACTACAACTTTTCGTTTTTCAGATTTAGTAAAAACTTTTTTGATTTCTGAAGGATTTGCTTTGTAGCTGATTGTAAAAATTTGAGTTATGTACTTACCAAGCTTTCCAGTATTTCGTTCACGCACAAGCGTTCCCATCACAACCTCCCCAATACATTTTCCATTCTTTTGGACCAAGATTTCTGGTATCTTACCTGTTTCTTTGTAATGCTGATCAAGTGCATACGAAGCATCAATAATTGAAGTTGTGTCAGGAAGAAATATGTAATTGAAATTCAATAAGGTAAATTCTGCCTTAGGAGAAAAACGCAAAAAATATTCTGCTTTTTCTTTGAGTTCTGTTTTAAGTTTTCGTGCAACCTGTTTTCGTTTTCGTTCGTTTCTAATGCGTGCTAAAATTCTTCCCGCTTGATCAAAATCAAGTTGGTTAATAAAGGTAATGAGTTCTTTGATTGTTAATGCTTCAATAAGTGTTTGTTGTACATGCGGTGAAAGTAAAAAAAAGACTTCGATTTTTTCTGCTGTTGATTGTCCACGAAAGAGTTCCAAACGCTTGTCTGGATGATACGAAATCTCATGTGAAAGATCACGAAGTGAGTTTTTAACAATCTTCATATTACAATTTTATCACGAAAAAAATTTGTTCCTAATTTTTTTCGTGCACAACAAACAAAAAAAATCCTTTCCAGGATTTTTTTTGTTTGTTTCAGGTTATTTTTTTGCCTTCTTTGGTTTTTTAGTTTCTTTCTTTTCTGAAAAATTTCCTTTTGCCATATATTTATATTCAAATATTTTTATAATCCTCCGACACCTCTATTATATATCAAAATAGAATTTCAGGTTGTGTGAATTGAGTAATGACAAAAATTAACTTATAGGTTCAACATTGAAAATAACAGCATAATCATTTTGATTGAACGAAAGAAGAGATTCAAGTTCAGGAAACACCTGTATTATAGATATTTCAAAATCTTTAAATTCAAGAGGGGTACCGTCTGAATCATGATTTATTGTCTCCTCTTTGAATCCTGATTTGAGAGTAATATTTACAACAACAGATCCCGCCTGCACACATTGAACATCAATAGGACAACGAGAATCATCTTTAATCTCATTAAAAGTCATGGTCAATCCTTCAAATTCTTTTGTTTCAGCAACAAAAAATCGTTGTTCTCCAAAAGTACTTATTTCAATCTTCCCTTCTTTTGGTTTTTGCAAAACAAAATATAAACCAATCATAATGATTAATATAGAAATAGTTAATTCTTTTGTTGGTCTTCCTTTCATGGTTTTTATTACAAGTTAGTAAGAAAACTTTTTAATATGTCTATAATAGCAGACTTGTTGAATACATTTCAATATGATAATACAGAAATCTCATATTTTAAAGGGTTTTTAAAAATATTTTACCGATTTTCTTGTAGAGTTCTTTTCAAGAGTTTCAATAGATGTATAGGAAGATACAAATATTAATTTTACTAAGTATGGTATACGCTTATTTATGGAAAAATACTAATTAAAAATAATATTGCACATTAAGTCAAGTTTTTTTTCTTGTTATTTTTGGTTGATCAATACAAGTTTTTTTTCTCTCTTCCAACTCTTTATTTCTATTTCACGCTGAAGAGCTTCCTTTAGAGTTTCAAATTGTTCAGAGTATTTTAAAATTACAGGTCTACGGATTTTTGTGTAGTGCGCCCCCTGTTTTGAGTTGTTGTGTTTTCCTAATCTCTTTTCTATATTATTTGTATAACCTACATACAAAGACGAGTCGACACATTCAAGAATATATACAAAATACATGAGTGAATTATATCACTTCTTTTGGTAGAAATATTTCTCCATGAGTCCTCTAGACCAAAGGTTTATTGAAAACTAATTCCTTGAGTCCTCGATAAAGGTGAAGTGAAAAAAAATTAAAGGTAACCGACCACTTTTATCCAAGAATTTCCGCCCTCATCATCTCCACTCTACGTTTTTCAAGTTAGAGTATGTGACACCACTTTTGCTATTAGATTTTAATATTGCAATACAACTTCAGCGTTCATCCTTTAGCTGTGGACACCACTAGCAGAAATACCTAAGGCGGAATACTCATACTTGTCATGGTGTCAGTGTGAGAATACGCGGACACCTACCCATCCGTGCGTGCACATATGAAAGTGCCTACTTTGAATCTGAGTTGCTAAAAATTTCTAATTATGTTACTTTGAAGTTAATTAGTTTCGTAGCTTGAGAGATATTCTCAAACAAAGCTGAACGAAGTTCTTTAAACTCTTTCCTTACGGAAAGAATAGAATGGACTGAAACATTTTTAATTTTATCCAAATTTATTTGGATTGCCCTCAGCGCTTGCGTTGGGGGCTTTTTTATTCTCTAGTCTCAATCTTATATTTCGTTACATCAGAAACATTTGGGTGTGTCTTAACGGCATCAAGTACCTCTTTCTCTGAAGTTAGCTCAGCAATTCTATCGAGTAGGTCTGAAGGGCAATTAGGATTATTGGCTATAATCATCTTTATGTAATCATTAGACCCTTCTACAAGCCTTCTGAGTGATGCAAAAGAACTCAAACCCTAATACCTATCCTCTATAGGAATGTGTCCTTACTTTCAAGTGAGTAAGGAACTAAAAAGAGATTCCTATACATAGCTGCCGGACTAGGGCTCGAACCTAGATACTCGGCACCAGAAACCGATGTCCTACCATTAGACGATCCGGCAGCTATACATATGAATGTAATCTCTTTTATGCTTGAACGAATATAGAAAGCAAACTTCGCTTACTATTAGACGAATCTGCACTATCTCAATAGTACACAAAACAAGGTACCTTTTCAATGACACATGGTCTTTTTTTCATGTTACAATAAAGCCATGTCAGAAAATTTTAGGCCTAAAAAATTAACAATCGAGGAAATACGAGAGGGTTGTATCTATGTTCACAAAGGAGACAAAGATGAAGTACGAATTTGTGCTATGGACGAAGAATTTCGCCAAGGAATGGACGCTATCGACGAAATAGGACGAGCAGTAACCATTTTTGGTTCTGCCAGAATACCCGCAGACAATCCTTATTACCAAAAAGCAAAAATTCTCACTTCTCGAATTGCACAAGAAACAAGTTGTGCAGTGATCACGGGTGGTGGACCAGGAATCATGGGAGCTGCAAACGAAGGTGCCTACAAAGTAGGTGGACAATCCATCGGCTTCACAATAAAACTTCCTATGGAACAAAGTACCAATCCTTTTGTTACTAAAGAAGTTCCCTTTTACTACTTCTTTACCCGAAAAGTTTCAATGACTTTTGCAGCTGATGTGTTTATTGCTTTTCCAGGAGGATTTGGGACAATGGATGAAATTTTCGAAGTTTTAACACTAGTCCAAACGGGTAAAATGGCGAAAATGCCGATTATTTTTTTTGGTGTTGCATTTTGGCAACCTTTAATTGAATTCCTTAAAACAAGCATGAGGGATCAAGAAAAAACAATATCTCCTGAAGATATGGACTTGTTTATCCTAACCGACGATGAAGACGAAGTGATACGAATCATCAAAGAAGCTCCTACACGAGAAAAATAAAAAAATGTCGCAATATATTGCGACATTTTTTTATTTCTTTTTATTCACCGCTTGAATAAAAGCGTCAAAGAGTGGGTGTGGCGAAAGTGGCCGCGCAAGAAATTCTGGGTGGAATTGCACTCCAAGGAAAAACGGATGTATGTCCCCCGACAGTTCTGCAATCTCCATTAAGTGTCCATCCGGAGAAACTCCCGAGAACACCAAACCTTTCTTTTCAAGTTGTTCTACATAGTCTTCGTTTACTTCAAAACGATGCCTATGTCGTTCAAAGATAGTATTTGTTTTATATGCTTTTTCTGCGAGTGTTTTTGGTTTTAGGTGTGCTTCATAGAGCCCGAGCCGCATTGAGCCACCATAGTCGCCTCGAACCAACTTTTCTTTTTGGTCGGGCATAATATGGATGAGAAGGTCTTTTGCTTTTGGGTCAATCTCTTCAGTGTTGGCGTTTTTGATACCAAGAACATTTCGAGCATACTCGATAACCATGAGTTGCATTCCATAACAAAGTCCAAAATATGGAACCTTATTTTTTCGTGCATATTCAATCACGTTAATCTTCCCTTCAATACCTGTTTCTCCAAACCCACCCGGCACAAGAATACCGTCAAAGTCTTTGAGTGCTTTGAGATTTTTTTTGTCTTCAAACTTTTTAGCTGACATCCAAGAAAGATTTACTTTCAATTCCGCATATGCAGCAGAAATCTTAAGTGCTTCGATAACTGAAATGTATGAGTCAGACAAAATATAATCCCCTGTTTCAAAATATTTCCCAATAATAGCAATCGATATTTCTTTTTTTGGATTTTTAAATTTCTTTACAAACTTTCGCCACTCTACCAAATCTTTCTTTCGTGGACTAACACCAAAATATGAAAGGATTCTGTTTCCAATACCGTCGTTTTCAAAGTTGATTGGGATATCATAGATAGTTGAAACATCAGGAGCTGAAATAACATCTTCAACTAAAACCCCACACATAGTGGCAATTTTTTCTTTACGTTTTTTGTCTACTGATTCACTTGAACGAGCGATAATGATATCTGGGTTGATGCCGTAGCCGTTGAGTTGTCGGACAGCGTTTTGGGTTGGTTTTGTTTTCATCTCACCGATTGTTGAAGGTATCGGAAGATAGGAGACCATAGCAAACAAAACATCCTTTTTATTTTTCAGTCGTAGTTGTCGAGCTGCTTCAAGGAAAATAGCATTTTGATATTCTCCGATCGTCCCTCCAATTTCAACGACAATAATATCTGACTTTTCTTTCTTTGCTACTTCTTTAAGTCGTCGCAATATTTCTTCGGTAATATGAAAAGTTGGTTCAACACAGGCACCCTTGTATCCCAAAGCACGCTCCTTGTCGATAACATATTTGAAAATCATTCCGTTGGTCATATAGTTTTCCTTTGGAAGTGACTTATTGAGGAAGCGTTCGTAGTTACCCATATCTTGATCGGTTTCAAGTCCCGACTCCATAACAAAAACCTCACCATGTTCAGTAGGGTTCATAGTCCCCGCATCTACATTAAGATACGGGTCAGCTTTAACGAGACTCACATTGAATCCTTGCCCTTGAAGAATAGCTCCTATTGATGCGGTTGCGACACCTTTCCCGACCCCTGACATCACACCCCCAACAACGAAAATATATTTTGGTGTAGTATTCTTTTTAGTAGCCATAATTTTAGTGGTTGAGATAGCGTCTAACAGCAATAGTACTCGAGATGGTCCCGAGAACAATTCCTACAACGAGAAGAATAATAAAGAATTGGAAGAAGTTTGAAAGATAGTATTCGTGTAAGTTTATTCCAAAGAAGAGTGACATTTTTTCTCCAAGCCATAAAGTGACAGGGAAAAACAAAATCATTGTGATAACCGAGGCAACAAGTCCATATAAGATACCTTCAACAATGAACGGGCCTCGGACATATTTTGCACCAGCACCCACAAGTCGCATGATCGATATTTCCTGACGAGCAGAATAAATGGTAAGGCGAATTGTATTGAGAGTAATGATAACTGAAATAATAGTAAGAAGAATAAAGAGAAGCACACCAAGAGATCGAGCTCCTGTTGTAATAGCTAGAAGACGCTCGATAACTTGTTGGTTTTGGTAGTAGTTTATTTTATTGATTGACCCAAGAGAACTTTCTGAAAGAGCTCCGGTATCCCCTAAAGCTTCTGCAATAACACCGTAGCTATTTGGATCCTTGGCTTTTATGTTAAGCATTGCACCAAGCGGGTTTGAACCAAGTTCATCAAGAGCCTGTAAAGTGAGGATATCGTCTTTGTGTCTTTCACGAAAATTAACCAATGCCTCGGTTGCAGAAATATACTGACTTTCAGCAACTTCTGAAATAGCATCAATCTCTTTTTTGATATTTAAAATTCTATCTTCGTTGGCATTTAGTTCAAAGAAAACGGTAATATCAACCTTTTGTTCCAAGTTGTCGATTGCAACATTGAGTACTGTTCGAGACAAAAGAAGTATGGATGCCACAGAAAGTGTGATAACCATAATAAGTATTGACGAGAGCGAAACAAAAGAATTTCGCACAAAATTTTGAAAACCACTTTTTATTATTCTTCTTAAATCGATAAATGTCATATTATTTTTTTGATATTATATACGAGCCATGCTCATCATCACGGACAATAGATCCTTTCTCGAGAGTAACCACTCTTTTCTTTAGTGCGTCGATAACTCCAGTATTGTGAGTTGTTAGGACTACTGTCGTCCCAAGTTTGTTAATCTTTTTGAGGATTTCTATAATTTCATAGGTACTCACCGGATCAAGGTTTCCTGTTGGTTCGTCAGCTATCAGAAGTTTTGGGTCATTGATGATTGCTCGTGCAATTCCAAGTCGTTGTTTTTCTCCTCCAGAAAGCTGATGCGGGAAGTTGTTTGTTTTGTCTACCAGATCTACTAATTCTAAAACGTAGGGAACATCTTCTGCAATTTGGTGGTCTGACTTTCCCGCAACTTCCATAGCAAAAGAAACATTTTCATACACTGTCTTATTTGAAAGTAAACGAAAGTCTTGAAAAACAACACCAATATTTTGTCGGTATTGATCCATTTCTCTATGAGAAAAATCCCTTAGGTATTCCCCCTTATACAGAAGAGCACCACTGGTTGGCTTTTCTTCTCGAAGTAAAAGTTTAACAAGTGTTGACTTACCAGCACCAGAATGACCAACAAAAGAAACAAACTCACCTTGTTCTATTGTTAGATTAATGTTTTTTAGTGCATCCACCTCAGTATCAGGATAATTTTTTGAAACATCCTCAAATTGAATCATAATAGTATTATACCTTATTTTTAAGAAAGTAAAATTATAAACAGACTAGCGTTTAAGTGATTCAACTAAAGATGTATATTCTTCGGCGTTTTCGTTGACTTCCTCATCCCAAAACGACAGATTTCGTATCTCGTCAACGACCCGAGTAATTTCTTTTTCTAGTTCTTCTACCTCTTGGTCACTAATTTCAAATTCGTATCTACGGAAAGCACCTTTGTCGTCTGGTTCTATAAACTCCAAAACACCTTTATCCATAACCATCTTGCCATCTGCAAAATACTTGAGAAGAAGTTTATAAAAAACAAGTTGTCGATAATAATCGCCTTCTGAGTCTTTTGTTGTTCCCTTGACCTGTCCTTCTGTTTTTGGTTTTCCTGTTTTGTAGTCAATCACTGTCACATGGGTGTGCCCGCCATTTTGGAATTCAAGTTTGTCTAAAACTCCAGTAAGCCGAGGAGCACCTTCAAAATCCATACTTGGCAAAACAACACCGTTGATACGAAATTCTGTTCGTGTGTCTAGGTTCCATGAGCCCTGATATTCTTCGTACCAACGACCCAGAACCTCTTCACCTTTCACAAGTAAATCTTGCATATCACGCTCAGTCACTTCTTGTTTCTCTAGGTTGTGTTTGAAAGAACCTACAAGAAAATCTTGGGACTCATATTTTTCACCATGCGATGCTTTGAAAAAATCCTGCAAAGCACCATGTACAGCATTTCCAAATCCAAGATGTTTGTTTATTGGACTTGGTATTCGAACCAAACTTCTGAAAAAATATAACCAAGGTGACTTAAGATAGTTATTCAATGCAGAAACAGAAAGACCTTGTGACGTCAACTTCTCTTGAACAAATGCTTTCATTTGCTCTTTGTACTCATCTAATGTTGCTGTTTCCGCAAGAGACTTATTAAACAACACCATTTGTTTTTCTGGCCACGAATGAATAAAATCTTTTGTATCTTCAAATTGAATTAAATCTTCTCGGATTTCAGCAATAAACTGACTCGGGAGAAGCTCTTTACCATCGTCTCGTTGTTTTGCATAACTTATTGTTACATGTTTTCGAGCTCGAGTGAGCGCTACATAAAAAACTCTACGCTCCTCTCCGTCTTTATTAAAAACTTCTTCTTCTGAATTTGTGGTCGATACAATATCAAACAAAGCAAATACTCCAGAAAGAAGCGGTAGATAATCTCGTTTCGTTTGGTTACCCCATATTCCGTCGTTGGCCCCAAGAATAAAAACATAGTCAAACTCAAGACCTTTTGATCGGTGAGCTGTCATCAGTCGTACTGCATGCTCTTTAATTATTCCTGTTTTTTTCTTGATTGTCAGGTCATGTGTTTTAAGAAGTTTGATATAATCCAAAAAATCAAACAAGCTTGCTTCTGGTTTTCCAGCAACAAAAGACCTAGCTTCATCAAAAAGCATTCCAAGATTTTCTATTCTTTGTACCCCCATATGTTTGGACATAATAAAAGAAAGAAGTCCTGACTCGCGAACCAGAATCTCGAGCATTTCCAAAAGCCCTATGTTGTAGGCTGTTTTTTTCCAAGTTAAAATATTGTTTGCAAGTCCCATAATTGCCGTACAGTCAGCAGAAGAAAAATCTTCAGCCTTGAGATACGCGCCGTCACTCATGAGATCGATAAGAAGTTTCTTTCTTTTTTGAGAAGCTGAACGAACTAAACGAGTTGAAACAAGAGAGTCAATAGAAAATACTTCACTAAATAAAATTCGTGCCAAAGCATCATTTTCATCAGGGCTGGCAACGCACTCCATGATTTGAATACAGTGTCGAATATCAATATCATCAAAAAGATTTTGGTCAGATTCAAGTGTGTATGCTATTCCTTTTTTCTTTAAAACATCAACCAGAGGAAATGCTTGTTTGTTGTTTCGAAACAAAACAGCTATTTCATGAAGTGGGATATCATCTTTTCGTAGACGCTCAACTTCTTCTGCGAGCCAAACGATTTCATGACGACCTGTATCAAACTCAACCAAAGACATTGGTCTGTTCTCAAAAGTCGTATGTGCCACAAGTTCTGATTCTCCAGACAAAAGTGAGTGTGCACTATCTAAAATACTTTGTGTCGAACGGTAATTGTGCTTCAGTGTTACAAGTTCAGCTTGAGGATACAAATGTTTGAAATAGAAAAAATTCTCAAGACTTGCTCCTTGGAAACGATAGATTGATTGTTTCTCATCGCCCACTACAAAAAGATTTGGGTTATCATGAAAATCTGCCAAAAGCTCCAAAATTTTGTTTTGTGCATTGTTGGTGTCCTGGTGTTCGTCGACTAAAATATATTGATGTTTCTCCTGCAAACGAAGCAGTAAGTCCCCATCGCTTCGAAGTGCCTTGAGAACCTCGACAATCATATCGTTAAAGTCATAAAACTTTTTTTTACGAAGTTTTTTTTGATATAAATCATAGATTTGGAAAAGTTCTTTGTTTTTTTGTATCATTTTTTCTTCATCGACATATTTTGTTTTCATTTTGCCAATATACTTTCCTTTTTCGTGATACATATCGTCCTGCTCTGAAAAAGCATGTTCTGCTTTTTGAATAATCACTTCAAAATTTTCTGGAGTCACACCCTCTCGCTTGAGATCTGAAATTCTTTTAACAATCGTACGGACAAAATAAAAAGAATCTCCAAAAGGTTTAAGTTTTTTAAATTCTTGAGATAAAATAATTTCTTCAATGATGGCGATTTGTTCAACTTCGGTAATTGGTTCTGCACCAATAATAGTCGGAAAATCTTCTGGATTTTCTTTAATAACATCATTGGCAAATGAGTGAAATGTGTAGATTCCAACTCGGTACGCCATTGAGCCAATCATTCCAGCGAGACGCTTTCTCATGGCATGGACTCCAGAATCAGTAAAAGTCAGAGCTAGGATATTTTCTGGGTCAGTGTCGGTCTTGTTGAGGATATTAGCAATGCGCAATGTGAGGATTTGGGTTTTTCCTGTCCCTGGTCCAGCAACCACCATAACAGGTCCATCTATGGCGTCTACGGCCTTTTTTTGCTCGAGATTGAGGATTTTATAGCATTCTTCAAAATTTGATTTCATGGCTCTATTGTACCCTAAATCACAGATGTTGAAATCTATTGACAAAAAATATAATATAAGTATGATTATTTTTTGTGTCGCCTCATGCCTCACCTAATAAAAATAGTTCTTTATAAATAAAATAAAAAAAAGCTTTGACTATGAATGAAATAGATTTCGAGTTTAGAGAATTAGTTCACAGATGTGCAAATCAAGAAATTCCACTTGAAAAATTGATTCAATTTGCACGAGAGAAAAAAATACCAATGGGAACTAAACTCGACGAATTGAAATTCAAGGAAATTCTTGGAGGACCAGCCAGTGTAATAATGATAAAATTAACACTAGGGGTCATAAAAAAAATCAATTGAAATCCACCCAGCCCGCAAAAAATGTTGCGGGCTTTTCTTATGCTTAATTATTTTCTATTTTGGATATTTCTCGGTGTCCATCTTCTTGGTATCATCAATACCTAAAGCCTTTAAAAAAGCTTCGTTGTTTGATTCTCGTCCCAAGAAATCCCTGAGGAGATGCTCAGCATCTTGAGTATTTCCTGGTGCAAGAATTTTTGTACGTAATTCTTTTCCAAGTTTCTTATTATAAATTCCCTCTTTCTCAAAACGAGAAAAAATATCACACGAATACACAATAGACCACATATAACTATAATATTTTGCAGCATATTCATTTAAGTGACCCCATCCTGCCGGAAACAAAGATTTTGGTGAAGGTTTTAAAAAACCATATTTTTTATTATAACTCTTTGCCAAAACAAGCGTGTCAACATCTGACTTTGTTGTATGCATTTCAAGATCCATAAGCGACATAGTGAAAGTACCATAATATGAGGATGCTTTCCTAAAACTAAACGAAGCAACTAAACCATCCAACAGTTGATTACTTATCTGTTCTCCTGTTTTAAAATGTTTTGAAACTTTTTTCAAGAATTTTTTATCTCGAGCCCAGTTTTCAAAAAGTTGAGAAGGAACCTCAACAAAATCACAAACAACATTCAATCCACATTGATCAAAGAATTGTGTATGTGATAAACATCCATGCATTGCGTGCCCAAACTCATGAAAGAGTGTTTGTATTTCGTCAGCAGAAAGGAGTGATGGGTTTTTCTTTGTGCCTTTTGGGAAATTTCCAACAATAAAAGAAACAGGTGCTTTATGTTCTTTTGTGCGAAAAGTAACAGACTCTCCACCCATTAAATACCAGCATGCCATGTGAGAAAACTTTCCTTTTCGAGGGTATAAGTCAAATCCAACATGACTAATAACCTTACTATTTTCTACAACATCAAAAAACAAAACTTCTTTATCCCATGTTTTAATATTGGTATTTTTCTTGAAAGAAACACCAAACATCTCACTAAAATGCCCAAACATTCCGTAGAGAACTGTATTAATCTCAAAATATTCCTTAACCTCATTTTCGTCAAAACTAAATGTTTTTTCTTGAAGTTTTGTGTATACAAAAGAACTATCATAATAAGAGAGGTCTTGTATACCTAAATTTTTCTCAGCAAATGTCTTAAGTTCTTTAAATTCTTTTCCAGCTATCGGTTTAAGGTCTTGGATTATTTTTGTTAAAAAATTCTTTACATTGGTTGGATTTTTAGCCATCATTAGCTCTTCAGAATATTCAGCATAATTTTTATATCCCAAAATTTTTGCCATTTCATGTCGAGTAGGAAGTATTTTTTTAAGAAGTGCTATGTTTTTATTACCACCTTTTTGAGAAGCTTTGTCAGCAAGTTCTTTTCGTTTTTTGCGATTGATAGCAAAATCCATAAATGGAATATATTCTGGATACGCAAGCGTAACCATATATTTACCAGTTTTTTTATCCTTTTCAAGATTAGCAATATACCCTTCTGGCAATCCATCAAGATCTTCTTTTGTGCACAGGATACAGTCATGATAGTTACTAATATTTGCAGTAAAATCAGAACTCCATTTATTATTATTTTGCTGTAATTTCTTTAAGATATTTCGAGTTTTTTCCGGAAGATTAAAACCTGAACGCTCAAAACCAAGCTTCATGTCCCTATGTAAACGTACCTCTTCCGAGTTTAAAGTTTCTGTTTTTGGATTGTACTCCATAAACGCATCGTAAATTTTTTTATCATGCATAATCTCAATAGATTCTTTTTCTGCTTTTTGACGTGCTACACGCGCAGCATTTCGCACTGGTTCTTTTGTGCTCACATATTCCAAAAATAAGACAGGGTTATCCTCGTGCGTTACATGTCCTGCACAAGAAATTGCAAAAACAGTATTTTCAAAAGTACGATCTTCTTTTAAGATTACTATAATATCGGTAATGTCTTTTTTAAGTTGCTCTACTAACCGATCAACATATTCTTCTATTTTTTTCGGCGTCCAATTGACCCACTCAAAATCCTTTTGTGTTCGTACTTTAATTTTCATTGTTATGTTTTTTAAAATCTAATGTGCAAGAGTTAATACAATAATGTTTTTCTGTCTTTGTTTCTTTATCATCAAATAAGTGCCCTAAATGAACACTGCATTTTGAACAAACAACCTCTGTTCGACGTGTCCCAAGAGAGTCGTCATCTTTGTACTCAACAGCTCCTGAAAGTGCAGTGTCAAAAGCGGGCCAACCCTGCAAGCCCTGTGGGCCTTTTGAAGAATCAAGCTTTGTGTCTGACCTAAACAAAACTTGCCCACATGACTTACATCGATATTCACCTTGTTCGTGGTGATTCCAATATTCACCTGTAAATGCTTGTTCAGTTCCTCTGTCATGCATTACTTTCTTTTCAAGGTCTGAAAGTTCTTTATTATCCTTCATACAATTCTTCAACTTTATTCCAATTAACAATATTCCAGAAAGCTTCTACATATTCTGCTCGACGATTTTGGTAGTGAAGATAGTAGGCATGTTCCCAAACATCAAGACAAAGAATTGGTGTTCCTCCCGACATACCAATCATAAGTGGGTTGTCTTGATTGGAAGTAGCAACAAGCTCTAAATTTCCATCGAGATTTTTACAAAGCCAAGCCCAACCAGAACCAAACTGCCCCATTGCAGTTTTTGTAAAACTTTCTTTGAAACCCTCAAAAGAGCCAAAGGATTTTTCAAGTGCCTTTTGAAGATTTTCTCCAATAGGATTTTTTTCTGGAGATATGATATCCCAAAAAAGTTTATGGTTATAATAACCACCTGCATTATTTCGAAGTGCCTTGTTGTTCATATCAAGTTCAGACAAAATCTTTTCAATCGACGCATGTTCTGTGTCCACTCCCTCAAGAGCTTTATTAAGATTGTCAGTGTAAGCTTGATAGTGTTTCGTGTGGTGAATTTCCATTGTTTTAGCATCAATGTATGGCTCAAGAGCATTGTATTCGTATGGAAGTTTTGATAATTCAAACATAAAGAATAAAAAAAATAATATTAATAATAATATCTTAGCATAAAAAAATCACTCTTTCGGGTGACTTTTTTTCATTTTAATGTCGTTTCAAAGCATCTCGAATCTCAGTCAAAAGCTCTACTTCTGTTGGTCCTTTTGGTTTTTGTGGTGCTGTTTCATTTTCTTCTTTTTCACGAAGCTTCTTCATTTTGTTTATTCCTTTAATCACCATAAATATCGCAAAAGCAACAACACCAAAATCAATAATAGTATTTATGAACATTCCATAGTTTAGGGTTACCGCGGAAACAACTTCCCCAGCGTCGTTTATAGTCTCTGGCTTGAGTGTTATTATGAGACTTGAAAAATCTACTCCACCAACCAAAAGTCCAATAGTAGGCATGACCACATCATTAACAAGTGAGGTTACGATTTTTCCAAAAGCACCACCGATAATGATACCAATCGCAAGATCTATAACATTACCCTTCATCGCAAATTCTTTAAATTCTTTCATCATTTTCTTCATGGCTCAAAAATGCTAACCTATAATAGTTTTACTATATCATAGTGATTATGGTTTTGGGAGGGTTCGCATAGCGGTCTAGTGCGCACGCTTGGAAAGCGTGTAGGTGTTACAGCCTCAGGGGTTCGAATCCCCTATCCTCCGCCAACACATTTTAGTATCGGGGTCAACCCGCTTACATGAGTAGTAGATGTATTTTGCGTGGGTGCCATCTTTTAGTTGTTTCCACTTCTCCTCAGCTGATATGCCACTTTGGCAGTATCCGCAGGTGAACAATTTAGTGAATGCAAACTCCTTGTTTTCTCTTTGTATATTGTCTCGCTTCATTTGCGTTTGCGCCTTTTCAAATAACTCTTGAGTAATACGTGGTTCGTGTTTCCCTGTATACCAGTTACCGCTTTTCTTCGGATGCTCGAATATTCCGTGATAGAACTAATTGTCTAGGATTCGGTATATGCCACCTAGAGTCAGCGGTTTGTTTCCTCGAGTATAAAAATTGGCTTCAAACCTGAGCCAGTTGTATATCTTCCTTCCGCTCAACTTTTCGTACGCCACTTTCTCAAAAGGAAAATTTTTATTGGATTGGATCATTTCAAACAGTACTTTCCGTGATTAAAGAAGATGCACTATACAAACTTCTGACCTGGAAGCGTATTAACGGAAAAACAACATCATACGCAATTTCAGATGATACATTACTTAAATATCAAAAATTTTCAGGTGACATGGGGTCATTTCGAAAGATAAAAGTATTGAAAGAAATAATTCAACTTCCGGGTATCATTTTGGTTTTTGGTGGAATAGTGGCCTTTGCAAGTATTTCAAAAAAAGGCAGTATTAAAATTTTTTTAATACATGATATACAATGTGCCGAATTTTATAAATTCTTTTTCCTTGAATTATGGGAGAGATTATAAAAAGTTAATTTTCTTTTTTATTTGCCCGCCCCACCAAAACCCAAAGAGACTGCGCGTAGGGTGTGGAAAAAAAGCAGGGTTCAATCTAAAAGTTTTAAAGTTTAAACCGACTATGACCCTAGGGCTTTCAATCTCTCATATAATGTAGTATATTTGGGTCTGTATTGGAGGATTGGATGAGTGGTTTAAATCAGCGGTTTACTAAACCGCCGGCGAGTAAAATTGCCCGTGAGTTCGAATCTCACATCCTCCGCCAACACATTTTTTTATCGGAGTCAACGCACTTACTTGAGTAAGTGGTGCGACCCAGATACCTAGAATAAATCAAAAACACACGAATTAAATCGTGTGTTTTTGATTATGCCATAGGGACTAATTCCAGCACTGGTTTTATCGTTTCAATGATTTTTGATCTTAGTTCAGTATCAATAATTGCTTTCTCAAGCATATCTTGGACATTTTTGTAATCATTAAATGATATCTCTGATTGAGAGACTTTGATTTTGTGTAGATATAAATACGCTATGAAAATAAACCTGAGCTGTTCCTTTGTTTTGTATAGTTTTTCAAAATCTGGTAATGGAGGCATGGTATTATCATTCGGATTTTTGTTCATACCCGAGATTATTTTTTTATAGTAACTGCCGTGAACAAATTCACTTCGGTCGTTATACAAAACTTTTATTTCTTTCTCTATTTCGGAAAATTTCCACTGAATTAATACTGCCACTCTTTTGCGTAGTCTGTATCCTATTTCCTCGTTCTGAATATCACCTGCTGTGAACAGTGTTTCCAAAAGTGTAGCCATGTCAGCAGATTCCCTTTGCCATGTATAGGATGATTTTGACCTTTCATACTCTTTCAGCCCGCTGTAAAAAATTGAAGCCATATAGAGTCTCCAGTCTTCAATTGACCAGGCAAGCACATTATCTCTCTGCCATATAAAATACTTCATCTCAGATATCATCATTTTGTAAAAAGAAACAAAGTTTGAAGTTTTAAAATAATCGTATCCTTGATGATCGTTTGGCTGCACATCGAGATTCTTAAATTTGCTTACCTTATCTATTCCCATGTGAGTGACATAAAATGCTGGGTGCATGTACTTGGTCGAAAAAAGATTCAGCAGTGCAAGTACTTTTCCGTAGCCACTAGAATAAGTATCCTCTGGATCAGGAACCAAAAGACCCCAGAGGCATGTCTGGTATTGTTCATAACTTACCCCTCTTTGATCCGTGTCATCGTTCAGATAGTTTCTAAGTACGTTCTCATCGATTGGTGGAATCTTTACTTTAATCGCATCTATGAATTCTGATGCAGAAAACTTTCTTAGATTCCAACACTCAAAATGCTCATCTATTGTGTAAACTTTTTCATCCTGATTCATTGGTGGTTCGGGCCATCCATAAAAGCCTATAAAAATATACTTCATAGACCCATTGTAGCAATTTCCACTAATCAACCAATCTCAGCACCTTATCCTTATACACTATCCTCGATCTTAGATTCGCCAACAGCTCTCGCTTCTCGGTAACCGCTCCCTCTTTTAGAATGTACTTCGCATAGTTTCGTATGTCGGTTTCCTTGTTTGTTTGTAGCTTTTCAGTCGCACCAAGCACTGACCTCTGGAAAATATTGAATCTCGCTATCTCATCTTCAAGCTTTTGTCTCATACCTAGTTCGTTGATATTAACCTTGTCGAGCATCTTCAGTAGCTCGGTGATTAAATCTTCCTCACGGATATATTTATTCTTGCAGTTCCTATCTCTTGATCTCGCACATGAGTAGTAGATGTATTTCGCATGCGTCCCGTCCTTGAGTTGTTTCCACTTCTCCTCAGCTGATATGCCACTTTGGCAGTATCCACAGGTGAACAATTTAGTGAATGCGAATTCCTTATTTTCTCTTTGTATGTTGTCTCGCTTCAGTTGTGTTTGTGCTTTTTCAAATAATTCTTGGGTGATGAGTGGTTCATGCTTTCCTGTATACCAGTTACCGCTCTTCTTTGGATGCTCAAATATTCCGTGATAGAACTGATTGTCAAGAATTCGATAGATACCACCGAGCGTCAGAGGTTTGTTTCCTCGAGTATAAAAATTGGCTTCAAACCTGAGCCAGTTGTATATCTTCCTTCCGCTCATCTTTTCGTATGCCACTTTCTCAAACATCTTCTTTACTATCGGTGCTCGTAGCGGATCCACTACCACCTGACATTTCTTGTCCATATGCTTTTGGTTTAGGTATCCAAGAGGTGCCACCCCTGGCCAGAGTCCCATCTCTACTCGCGTGCGTAGTCCACGCTTCACGTTCACTCCTCGGTTGTCGTTCTCAAGCTTTGCCTGTGATCCGAGAATCATCAGGAGAAACTTTTCGTTTGGGTTGTTACCAAACTTTTGACCAAATGTCCGTATCTCTTCCAGAAACCCTGCATCCATCAAGTCTACGATCTTTCCAAGGTCTCCTGCGTTTCTACTGATACGGTCAGGTGCCCAAGTCAATATGCCGTTGTACTTCTTTTGCCGTATCTCCTCAACTATCTCGTTGAAGACTGGGCGCTGTCCTGTCTCTTTGGCACTGTGGCTCTCTCTCTTCATGCAGACGATCTCTAGACCCTCACGTTCCGCTAGTTGGAGCATCTCCTTAATCTGCGAATCTATTGAAAGGACTTGACGTTCTTCGCTTTCGGTCGACTTACGGGCATAGAGGCAGTACTTGGTTGGTATTGCCACTTGAGCCAACTGGGGCATTTCATAGCCTATGGGTGCTGTTGTTTTCATACCTACATTGATGACGCAACTCGCCCTAGGAGTCTAGGGCGTCCTAAGTGCCTAGCTGTTGGTAACTAAAACCCTTTGAATATCATTTACTTTGTCTGAATTTTTATGTAAACTAATGTTAAGTTAGCAATAACCAATTATGACTACAAAAAAAGACACAGAAATCCTAACATTGAGCGAGGCATGCAAACTTCTTAGTTGTCATCCCAATACCTTACGACAGTGGGACAATAAGGGGTTTTTGAAAGCAATTCGTTTTGGAGTTCGAGGTGATCGTCGATACTATAGAAAGGATATTGATAAAATGATTCTTAAGATGAAGCAAAAATAATTTTATGAACGAAGAAGAAACACGAAATCGCAACATACGCCCCGCCATTGTTAATGCGGGATGGGCTGACCATCAGATTCGAGAAGAGTATCCATACACGATGGGGCGTATTCATGTTAGTGGACGTATTGCAAAGCGTGGCGAAAAGAAGCGAGTCGATTTTCTGCTTGAATATCGACCAAACCTCCCACTTGCATTAGTTGAAGCAAAGTCATCATATAAAGATCTTGGTACTGGCATGCAACAAGCATTGGGATATGCTGAAGCCTTAGATATTCCTTTTGTTTTTTCTGCCAATGGTGCAGGATTCCTTTTTCATGATCGAACAGGTCAATCAGAAACTACAGAAATAGAGCTCTCTTCAGATTCTTTTCCTTCACCAGAAGAACTCTATCAACGATTTCTTACATGGAAGGGCGAAGCACCTGCTGTGCGTAGTGTAATAGAGACGCCTCTCTATTCTGATAATCCAAACAAATCACCGAGATACTTCCAACGTATCGCCATTGACCGTTCTGTTGAGGTAATTGCCAAAGGCGTAAGACGACTCTTGCTCGTGATGGCTACTGGTACAGGAAAGACGTACACTGCCGGCCAAATCATGTGGCGACTTTGGAAGTCCGGAAATGCCAAGCGTATTCTCTTTCTTGCCGACAGGAACATTCTTATTGATCAAGCGCGTGTAAACGATCTAAAGCATTTTGGTGATGCTCTCACAAAAATATCTCGTCAAAACTTTAACGACATCGGCTCACTCATGTCTCACGAGATATTTCTCGGGCTCTATCAAGCCATGAGTGGAATTACAGAAGAAGAGAAACTTTTCAAGAAACTTCCAAAGGACTTTTTTGATCTTATTGTTGTTGACGAGTGTCACCGAGGCAGTGCGTCCGAAGATGGCCAATGGCATGAAATTCTCGATCACTTCACAAGCGCGTCACACTTGGGTCTTACTGCAACTCCAAAGGAAACAACTGACACAAGTACTACTCACTATTTTGGAGATTCTATTTACACCTACTCACTCAAGCAAGGAATTGATGATGGATTTTTAGCACCGTATAAAGTGTTACGTGTACTCCTCGATAACGACATTGCCGGCTGGCGTCCTGCGCACGGAACATTGGATGATAACGGCAATCTAGTTGAAGACCGTGTCTACGAGCTAAAAGATATTAATAAATCAGTAATTTTCCCTCAGCGTGAAAAAGTCATCGCAGAAAAGATTATCGAGTATCTTTCAGCTATAGAAGACCCGTATGCTAAATCAATTGTTTTTTGTCGCACTACAGCCCACGCAGAGCGAATGCGTTCTGCTCTCGTAAACGCAGCTGGAGAAAAGGCTCGTGAAGACATCCGTTATGTCATGCGTATTACTGGTGATGATGAGGAAGGTAAGAACCAACTCGACCGCTTCATTGATCCTGAAGAAAAATTCCCAACTATAGTGACAACCTCACAATTACTCTCTACTGGAGTAGATGCACAAACTTGTAAGCTAATTGTTCTCGATAAACCGATCGAGAGTATGACTGAGTTCAAACAAATTATTGGTCGTGGCACACGAGTTCGAGAGGATAAGGGAAAAATGTGGTTCACGATTATGGACTTTCAGGGTGTCACCAAACTTTTTGCTGACCCCGGCTTTGATGGCGTTGCAGAACGTGTATTTGAAGTAAAGGAAAATGAAGATCTAGCTGAAACACTTGAAAACCAAGATCCTCAGAATGTAACCATAGAAGAGAAGGAGGATGAGGATAATCTCGTGGATGTCATTCTTTCCCAAGGCGAAGGACTTTCTATTGGACTCACAGAAAGACCGCCAGTTTTTAAGCTTAGCGGTGTTCCATATGCAGTAGTGAAAGAGCAAGTACAATATCTCGGTCCTGATGGAAAACTCCTCACCCAATCGCTCACTGATTTCACACGCAAAAACATTCTCACGCACTACCCAACACTCGAGAGTTTTTTTACTGCATGGCAATCAGCGGAACGTCGCCAAATCATTATTGATCAGATTGATGCGAGTGGGATTCCACTTGAGGAATTGCAGAAGCAAGTCGGCGCAGAGTTTGATCTTTTCGACCTCATTATGCACGTTGGCTACGACAAAAAGATGATGAAAAAGAACGATCGTATCGAAGCCGTTCGTCGCTCAAATTATCTTGATAAATACAGTGGTAAAGCGCGAGAGGTACTTGAGGCACTACTGCAGAAGTACGCAGATGTGACATTGAAAGACATAGAGAATGTTCGTATTCTCACCCTTGAGCCACTCCGCTCTCTCGGTACAGATTACGAACTCGTCTCGCTCTTTGGTGGAAAAGAAGGTTATTTCAAAACAGTCGACGAACTACTCGATGTAATGTACGCAACACAATAAAACCATGTTTACCCCAGCAACAATCAAATCAATTCAAGACATCATGCGCCAAGATATTGGTGTCGATGGTGACGCAACGCGCCTCTCGCAGATGGTATGGCTCATCTACCTAAAGATTCTTGATGACGAAGATAAGGCACTCGAGATTCGTAAAGAGAAATTTGTGCCGACTTTGTCGAAGAAGTATCAATGGCGTACATGGGCGGGGCCTCTCGATGGTATCACTGGCGATAAGCTCATTGATTTTGTGAACAACGACCTCTTACCGGGACTGCGAGAGCTTCCAAAAAGTAGCAATCAAAGAACTGACCTCACCCGCATGGCATTTCAAGATGTCTACAATTTTATGCGTAAGGGTACACTTTTGAAACAGGTTATCAACAAGATAAATGAGATTGATTTCAACACCTCAAAAGACCGCCACGCATTTAATGAAATATATGAACGCCTACTCAAGAGTCTTCAAAGCGCGGGCAACTTCGGAGAGATGTATACTCCTCGCGCAGTGACGCAATTCATCGTTGAAATGGTTGATCCTAAAGTCGGAGAATCAGTGCTAGACCCTGCGGTAGGGACAGGTGGATTCTTAGTTCACGCTCTTGAGCACATGAGAAAGCAGGTGAAGTCCGTAAAAGACGAACACAAAATTCAAGAGAGTATTCATGGAATAGAAAAGAAGCCACTTCCTTTCATGCTTTTGATCACCAACATGATGCTTCACGGCATCGAAGAGCCGGTGACCATGCGCCGCGGCAACACGCTTGAGAAGCCACTTCGTGATTACACTGATGCCGACAAGGTGACCTGTATAGTAACAAACCCACCTTTTGGTGGCACTGAAGAGCCGGGCATCGAAACGAATTTTCCTAAAGAGTTTCAAACGCGCGCAACTGAAGACCTTTTCATTGTGCTTATTATGCGACTACTTAAGAAACATGGTCGCGCAGGAATAGTTCTTCCAGACGGCACACTGTTTGGCGAAGGAATGAAAACTGCACTGAAAAAACAATTACTTGAAGAATGTAATCTCCATACTATTGTCCGTCTACCGAAAAGCGTATTTGCGCCGTATGCAAGTATTGCAACAAATCTTCTTTTCTTCACAAAGGGTGAACCCACTAAAGAGGTCTGGTACTACGAACACCCCTTCCCAGAAGGACAGAAGGCATATTCAATGACCAACCCAATCAAGGTTGAGGAGTTTGAAGTGGAGAAAAAGTGGTGGAATAAGCGTGTAGAAAGCGATCATGCATGGAAGGTGTCAATTGATGAAATCATAAAGCGCAACTACAATCTCGACATAAAGAACCCCCGTACACCAGTCGATGTACTTGAGTCGCCAGAAGAACTTTTAGAAACGTATCGTAATAAACAGCAAGAGGTAAAGAATGTCCTCGAACAAATTCGCACGGTTATCACCGAAGCGCTTTCACACCATGACACCAAATGATGTAAAAATTGTCGCCGATAATATCGGTGACTTCATAGAGGTTCCAGACGGCGTTGATCGACTGCGTAAAGCAGTTCTTACTCTCGCAGTGTCCGGAAAACTAGTTCCACAAAATAAAATAGAAGGCACTGGTGATGAGCTCTGTTATGAAATTCAAAAAAAACTAACTAAAGATACGGATGGTCAGAAGAAGAAAAAAAAGGAAGTTGTTACCATTTCCACAGTCGAGATTCCATTCGACATTCCCAAATCATGGAAATGGGTACGTCTCTCAGAAATTGGTAAGTTGGATACCGGGAAAACCCCTCGGACTGGTGTGACAGGGAACTATTCTGGGGACATTCCTTTTATTGGTCCTGGGGATGTTCAGAATGGAAAGATCAACTCGTACTCAAAATTAATTACAAAGCAAGGAGCATCTGAATCGAAGTACCTACTACCGGGTGATGTTCTTATGGTATGTATCGGTGGAACTATCGGGAAAACAGCGTTAGTGATTAGTACGCATACATTCAACCAACAAATAAACAAAATCACCCCATGCTTAGTAGATAGCGCTTTTCTGTTTTGTGTCTTTCAATCTGGCTACTTTCAGAAGCTTGTATGGAGTAAGGCATCTGGTGGTGCTACTCCGCTCGTAAACCTTACACGGTGGTCGTCGTGTATTGTTCCACTACCTCCTCTTGCTGAGCAAGAGCGCATTGTAAAAAAAGTTGAAGAGGTAATGAAACAACTCGATGAACTCGAGGCAAAGAAGCGTGAGCGCGATGAGACCCGCACTCGACTCGTTCGCAGTGCGATGCAATCACTCGGTAAAGGCGAATCAAAAATAGCCTTTGAACAACTGTCTGAACTTGTAAAAACACCCGTAGACCTCAAGGAGCTAGAAGCGGCACTCCTAACTCTTGCTGTATCAGGTAAGCTCGTCCCTCAAGATAAAAAGGAAGGTACTGGCGAGGAGCTTTATTCTTCAATTCAAAAGGAGCAAGTAGAGAGTGGTCGACTCAAAAAAACACGCGTGTTTGAAGCAGTTGAACCTGAAGAAATTCCCTATGAGATTCCTAGAACATGGGAATGGGTTCGATTTGGAAGTGTCTTTATTGATTACAGTTCAGGGTCAACGCCAAGTAGAGGTAACGATGAGTTTTATAAAGATGGTCAAACAAACTGGTACAAGTCCGGTGAATTAAATGATGGAGTGCTTTTCATTGATTCAAAGGAGAAAATTAGTGAATCTGCACTCGAAAAATGTCATCTTCGCCTTAATAAACGAGGCGACTTGCTGATTGCGATGTATGGCGCTACCGCTGGGCGAGTCGCCATGCTGGATAATGAAGGAACCTCAAATCAGGCTGTGTGGGGAGGTACTCCTAAAAGTGGTGTAGATCTCAAATACCTATTTTTTTACATCTTACAATCACGAAACATCCTCTTGGAAACAAGTTCGGGCGCTGCACAGCCGAATATTTCTGGAGAAAAGATATCCGTGCATCTACTCCCATTACCACCACTCGCTGAGCAAAAACGAATCGTAAAAAAGGTCGAAGAAGTTATGTCTTTAATCAATAAACTACAGGATGTTATTGGTAAAAATCTAACTGGAACTAGAGGAAGACCTAAAAAATAATTATGGAAGAAGACCTAATTTTAAAAAATAGATCACTATCTTCTGGTTTAATCGCAGATACTCACGACTTTAAAAAAGAGGGGTTGGTTCTGGTGAGTGTTTCTCAAGAAGATGTTGAATATTTAGGAAAAAAATTTAATGAGATTTTTACTAAAAATAATTCTTCCAGAAATGGACTAAGTATGCTAAATGGTGCTTTATATGCACTGGGGGCAAAACAAAAAAATAACCCAGAATGGCGAGAACATTGCGCAGGCTCGTTAAGGGAATTAATTCATGAATGTAGGGGTGTGGGACAGATTTCAAGCTGGTTCTGTGGTACTTTCAAACAAAAAAATAGCACGTTCCCAAATTCTTTAACAAATTCAGAAGATTACGCAAAAATAAATGGCTTCTACGATTATTTTTCAGAAATTCATCATCATAACTCACTGCATATTATTCAACGACTACAGTTTTTATACGGTGATCATGTAAAGGTGGGAGAGGATTCAGAACAAATGTTCGTAAAAGCAGTAAGGGATTTTATACAATTTATGCTCACCTTTTTTCGGAAACATGTAAAATAGATATGAACCAACTTCAAATTCACAAAAGAATAGATGACTTTCTAAACGCTAGTGTCACCACTGCGTCTATTGAGGTTGCCCGAGAGCTGATGGCATATAACTCAGACGCAAAACGATACTTCTTTTCGACAGCAAAAGAGCAATGGATAAAATGGCTCCACGATAATGACCTCTTTGCAGAACTCAAGAAAAAAACAGAAGACCCTACAACGTACGGATATCGCCTGCCTGAACTTGAGTATCTGACTCGAGTAGCAGAGAAAGAGCCTAAGCTCGTAGCTGACATCATCCTTTCTGTTCCAATCTCAAAGGAGACATTTAACCCTGAAGTAATTGATAGATTCTTCTGGATCACAGGGCTACTCCCGACTGAAGAAATAAAACGAATCCTACCTAAGGTTCTTGCAGAGAACTGGCTGAAGCTGATGTCGCCATTCAGTAAATCTGGTTATGAGTATCAGAAGATGGTTGAGAAGTTAGGTGAAGCAAAGGACTACGACGCCCTCCTTGTACTTGCGCAAATTACCCTTACGGTTCGAGCAAAAGAAGAGTTTACAGATTCCGAGCGACTTTATATATCTGACAAATTATTCTATTTGGGGGATATAAGCGAGACCGGGATATTCGAGGTCATTGTAGATAATAACAATCCTAAAAAAGAAAAGTCACTTAATATCCTCTTAGATGCCCTTGCTGGAATTGTTAACCTCGGTAAAGGGGATGAAGACACTGTATTTCAAAAAACTGAACCATTTTCTTTATACGATGTAGACATATTTACTCTGGAACTCGATACGAATAAGCGTTCTCACCGCCGAGAGGATCTCCAAAACCTTGTTGCTACTTGTAAGTTATCGATTCGATCCACAATGGGGTCTGTTTGTAACAATAAAGAAGAGGCGAGACGGATATACTTAACACACATAGCAACGCTACCAGATAGCCGGACATGTTGGAGGCTAAAGTTGTATGCGATTACTCGATGCCCTGAGTTATTTAAAACAGAGATAGAAGAAGCATTATTCCGAGTATTTAATGTTGGAGAAAGATACTTTGAAATAGATGGCGGATCCGAATACCATCGAGGTCTAATAGCCGGATTTGGCGTGCTTGATAATCCAACACAACGTAGATATGTGGCAAAGGTAGTTGAATATTATGGAGCTATTCTTGAAGACAAGGATCGAGAAAAGTGGAGAAAAATAGACGGTCTCGAAATCTTGACCTACATACAGAAATATTTAACCTCCGGCGAAGTTGCTACGTCAGAGCCAGTATTTGGCAAGATTCTTAAGAGTGGAGTGATTGTGCCTCACCCAAGCGGAGGACAAATTACGAGTGGAATGGTGTCGCATAAGCCACCATTTAATCCTTCAGAAATATCCATTGATGAACTTATTACTCACCTAAAGACTGATGCAACACCGAAAGCACTTAGCGAGCAATATAAGAATGACGACTTTTTAAGTCCGCGTGGAGCAGAGGGTCTTGGTGATGCAATAAAAGAAGACTTCAAAATTAGGAGATCAGATTACTTAAACAATATTGATAAATTCTTTGACAGGGATCTTATTTCTCCTCTGTATGTATATTCTATTCTTCGACAAATAGAAGATAGTCTCCGAGCTGAAGAAACTTTTAGTGATGAAGAGTATGTACAGATTATAAACTTTTTTGATCTTATCAGAAAAGAGGGTGAACCCGTAGGTAAAGAATTTAAAAGAGAAGATAATAAATCTTATCTAGCTAATTGGATAACCGTTCATAAAACTGCAACAGATATTCTTCTGAACATTCTTGGCACAGTGAAAGATTCTCAAGTCTTCAAAGACAATAAGCCCAAAATATTTTCTTTAATTAAGTATATGTTGTCTATTAAAAGTAGCCCTGATTCTGAGGATGAAAAAAGAGAGGATAACGAACCATCTCATGTAGCGATAAATTCAGTTAGAGGACAAGCATACCGAGCATTTGTTCAGTATGTCTACAACGAGGGTAATGAGGCTTTATCACCAGAGGTGAAAGTTCTCTATGAGCATATTCTCGATACTGATACTTCAAATGCTGTAAGGTTTACGATTGGTCAATTTTTCGCATCATTCTACTTTAGAGAGATTGAATTCATTACAAAATTGTTACCTAAGATATTTCCTAAGGCGGAAGCTGGTAAAGAAAAAATATACTTTGCTACATGGGAAGGGTATCTTGCGAGTTCTCTGTATAAAGAGTTGTTTGCAGAACTTCAGCCTTACTATGAATATGCTATAGAAACAAACCCAGAAACTTACCCTGACAGAAAATATCTAAAAGGACTAGATGAGACACTTGCGGTGCATCTTGCTCTTGCTTACGCCCATTTTGATTTCAATATTGACAATCCCTTATTTAAGTTATTTTGGAATACTCCGAATGAAACTAGGCACTATGAATTTGTATCTTTTATTGGAAGAACCTGTATTACTCGAGGTCAGGCTGGCGACAAGTGGTTTGAGGAGAATAATGTAAGCAAAGATAAGCTTATTAAATTTTGGAACTGGATTCTTTCGACTAAAATCAAAATTGAACCTAAGGCATTCTCTGGCTTTGGATTCTGGATCAATCAAGAAACTGAAATTATTCCCAGAAAAATGATCATAGAAAACTTACCGAAAACCCTTGTAAACTCTAACGGTGATCTAGATTGGGATTATGGCTTTACAAAGAATCTCGAGAAGTTTGCTGAAATTAATCCAGAGAATACATTAAGATGTATTGAGTTATATCTACTTTCCTCCGATGGTGGTTTAAATCCTCACAGAGGAGTGCCTATGTTTAGTATAGATAAAGAAATCAAAGATGCATTAATTGTAATCTACAAGAATGCTGACATGAAACAACCCGTTGAAGATCTAATAAATAAACTTATAGAAATAGGTAGCAGTATATTTTGGGGATTAAAAGAAGTCATAGAAGAATAGAGGAAAAACTTATGTCTGAATATTATGACCCAAACAGAACAAGAAATTTATATAATTCAAAATAATGAACAATAACCTATTGCAAAAATTAAAAGACTGGAGAAAAGCACAAGCTAACTCTGAAGGAGTTCCTCTTTTTAGAGTTTTTTCTAATGACGTTTTAGAAGCTATTGCTCAATTCAAACCAACAGACAAAGATGCTCTATTCTTGATAAAAGGAATTCGGGATCGTAAGTATAATAAATATGGTGAAGCCGTATTAGCTTTAGTTAATGGAGAACAAAAAGAACCAGAATTTTTTATAGATGATTTTGAAAAAGAGGATAAACCATTTTCAGTTAGTACATACTTAGATTCTTTAAATGAAAGAATTAGTAATTGCCACGCCAGAATACAAGGAGAAATTAGTAGTGTGGATATACGTGAGCGTGTCATATACTTCTCTCTTAAAGATTCAGATGATGAAAGTATTATTAATTGTTTAATTTGGAGGAGGAATTATGAATTGGGTGGTATTGAATTTGAAATTGGTATGGAAATCATTATTGATGGTATCCCAGATATATACAAACCAAGCGGACGCCTAGCGTTTAAAGCAAATTCAGCAGAATTAGTTGGCGAGGGAGCCCTAAAGACAGCATACGATAAACTCAAGAAAAAATTATCAGAAGAAGGTTTGTTTTTGGAGGAACGTAAAAAAGAAATTCCAGATTTTCCTCAAAAAATTGGGCTAGTTACTTCAAAGACGGGGGCAGTAATTAATGACTTCTCAGCAAATCTTGGTAAATATGGATTTTTTGTTAATTTCTTTGATTCGAGAGTGGAAGGACAGACAGCTGTTAGCGATCTTGTTTCCTCTATTGATTATTTTTTTGATAAAGATATAGATGTTTTGGTTATTATTCGTGGCGGTGGTAGCTTTGAGAGTATGCAAGCTTTTAATAATGAAATATTAGTTAGAAAAATCGCGGGCTTTAACAAGCCAGTTATTTGTGGAATTGGTCATGAAAAAGATATTCCCTTAGCATCACTCGTGGCAGATAAGATGGTTTCAACCCCAACTGCAGTAACTCAGGTTTTAAATGAATCATGGAAGAATGCAGGATCAAAATTAGATATGTCCGAACAAAAGATTTTTAGAAGTTTTCAAAATGTTATCCAAGAAAAACAAAATTATATAAGAGATTGCGTCGATAAAATGAAGAATATTTTTCAAAAAATCTTTAATGATTTTTTACGAGCACAGGAATCATTAAAAATAGGATTCAAATCGATAAAAGATCAGATGCTAGATATAGAGAGAAGACTTAGTGGTGCTCTTATTCCGGTTTTTAGAAAGATGAATTTTTCTATATCAAATATTAGGGAGAGTATTTCTGGACCGATAATTAAACAGATTTTGGGAGGTTTTTTGTCCACCAAAGACAAACTTGATCAGTTATTAAAATCACAGGAAAAACAGTTATTTAATAATGATCCCCAGAGACAATTAAGATTGGGTTATAGTATAGTCAGAAAAAACGGTCGGATATTAAAAACAGTGAATCAGATACAAAAAGGTGACATTGTCAGTGTTGGGTTAAGTGAAGGTGCGTTTGATTCAGAAGTTAAAATTATTAGTAATAAATAAAAAATATGACAGACAAAAAAGTTAATTTAAAAGAGTCATTAGGTAAGTTAAATAGTATAGTTGAATGGTTTGATGAGCAAGAAGAGGTAGATGTGGAACTTGGTTTGGTTAAGGTAAAAGAGGGAGCGGAGTTGATAAAGATCTGTAGAAAAAGACTGTCTGAAGTAGAAAATGAATTTAAAGAAATACAAAGAGAAATAGAAAAAGAGTAATTTTTTTCACATAAATAATCTTTCTTGAATGAGCTGTTGGTAACTAATCACCACCAATTCCAAGTATAACCCAGGATACAAATGTACCCTAAATTAGAGCTACTTCAATTGTACCAACCCACTCTTTCCAATTTCTTCTTTATACCTTTCTATAATATTGTCAGTTTCTTTTTTGGATCTTCTATTAATATCAAAAAGAAAATTAACATCTTTTATTTCCAAAAGGTATTTTTTGTTACTTTTTATATACAAAAATTCATTCACAGCATCTAGTGACATCGACATGGATCGGTTTAGTAATTTTATCTCCTGCTGAAAAGAATCTAGAAAGCCCGTATAATTATCTGTCATATCAACGTCAAACAAACCAGGCAACGTCTTTGAAAGCTCATGAAAGCCTCGCAGTGTCTCAAGATTATCCAGGGGTTTGTTGTATTTTTCAATAAATAAATACATTACTGCTAGTGGTAATAATATGGTTACTTGTTCCTTAAACTCTTTTACAAAATCAATATCGACTTTGGATCCATGTAGACTTTCTCCTGTTACTATTCGAATTCTCTCAGTAACACCAAACAAATCTTTATCAAAGTCCTCAGTAATCAAGTCGCCCTTAGATACCAATGTATCCATAAACATTTTTGTCTTCTGTAGTTCTTCTTGCCAAAGAGTAAAAATTTCTCTATGTGTCAGCTTGGTATTTCCATTCCATGTATTATGTTCATTGCTGAAAAATATTGGGATGTATTCTTTTGTAAATAAACCACCATCTATCCATCTTGATAGCGTTTCTTTTATAATCATCTCCATTGTTTGATTTTTACCTTTCGCATATTCCTCCAGTCTGTCCAGTACATAATCCTTATCTTTTGGTCGAGTGCGGACAAACATAAATTCGTCACAATGAGGACATTTTGTTTTTGCACCTGGAATTTTAGAAAGTATTTTATGGCAATTTGGACATTCTGCCTTTCGTTCGTCTTTTACTTCGTGTTGTTGATTATAAATATTCGGTTTTGAGCGAAATATATCGAGTATGCCCATATAAATTATTTATCCTTTAGGGTATCAAGTTGTTTTTTAATTTCATAAGGAGATTTGATATGTCGTAGAATAACTTCATGAAAGGTTGTTCCCGCTGTGTTGATGGCGATGTTACCAGTGTGTGTTATAAGTCTTTCAAAAAATGGCTCTTGAATATGAACATCGGTAATTTTTGAGTAATCAACGCTTATAGTATTTGTAGATAGCCACCCTCGATGAATAAGGACTCGTTTATTTGTAAAAGCATAAGCGTTGGCAACTTTTAAATAGAATCCGTAGTAGAACAACGCGACAAGAAAAATAAATATGGCAAGTGGTGATGCAAAAAGAAATGGCAACCCTATAATTCCCCAAACTAGCAGCCAAAATTTTCGGTATCTATCTCCGACAGAAAACTCAATTTCAACTTTCTCGTCTGCGCTTAATATTTTATTCCAAATTTTTTCGTACTTCATATTTATTTAATTATTCTTATTTCTTTTAATGTTTTGCTATTTAAAAATGAGTTTATTTTTGCATAGCTATGGCTTTGTAACTTTTTTGTTCGTGTCTAATGTCGGGTTTTTTTTACCGATTCCATTTTGATAAGAGTATTATTGGCGACATCAGCCAATCTCGCCAATTTTTCTTGCGAAAGCCCTTTGTCTTCTCGCAATCTCTTTATGTTGTCTGCTTGATTTTGGTTATTTGATATATTTTCATTAAAAGATTAACATTATGGTGGAGTATCCATTTGTCTGTTATTGCTATGATGTTACACCAAAATTTAAAACAAATCAAATCGACTAGTGGCTTTCTTTTTTGTGGCGGCGAATTTTTGAATTCTGAAACCCCCAGTCCAAAACCCCAGACAAATTGTTTCGCCCTGCCGAGTCCGCATTATTAGTTTTAATCATTCGGATTTTGCTCGAAATAGTTTCGAACCTTGTCCAACAAACACCGCCAAGCGCGTGATTAGTCGGGGTTCTGTTCAAAAAAAGTTAGAATTTCAACCAAAAGGCACCGCCAAAAAACGAAATCGGGTTCATAACCAAAAATATGGTCGGCACGAAGTGCCGACCATATTTTTGTATTGTTTAATTTTTCTTTGTAAATAAATCATCCTGAGAAAATCGAAATTTTGGATGAGACGGACCTTCTTTTCTGTAACCTATTGCCATATAGGCAAACGGAAACATATGTTCTGGAAGACCAAGTATTTTGTGAATAGATTTTTGATCAAAACCTTCCATTGGACATGAGTCAATCTGAAGTTCAGCACAAGCAGCAAGACCAAATCCGAGTGCGAGATATACTTGTCGTGAAGCCCAGTTCATGAGTTGTTCTGGAGTTTTACCTTTCATAGTGTTTCGCATCATATCTTCAAGATTTTTTAATCCTGCTCGCACTGTCTCGTCTCCATGAGACATGATGTCTATCATTTGTGTAATACGGTCAGGAACATCATTTCTTCCACAAAAAACTAAAACATGGGAAGCCTCTGTAACTTGAGGTTGCCCAAAAGAAGATTCTTTCATCTTTTCTCGAAGCTCTAAATTTGAAATAACTTCAACATGAAATGTTTGAAGACCAAAAGAACTTGGTGATTTTTGTATTGCCTGTAAAATAGTTTCGAGGTTTTCGTTGCTAACTTTTTTTTCTAGATCAAATGATTTTGTTGCAAATCTCCAATCAAGATTTGAGATAAATGTATTAGTGTTCATATAGTGAATACTACTCAATAAAAAATAATTTGCAAATATAAAAAAAATAAAAAAGTAATCCCCAACTTTTTGAAATAAAAAATTGCTAAAGCTAATAGACTTGCTACAATTTATGTGCGTAAAGCACCTAACCAACACCTACAAGTGCCAAGTATGTGACTTGTCCGCAAGGTCGAATTTTATACAAAATTCACACTATACATTTTTATGGCAGCAAAAAAGAAAGCAGCAAAAAAAGTTACTAAAAAGAAAGTAGCTAAGAAAGCAGCAAAAAAAACAACAAAGAAAAAGAAAAAATAAATTCACACAATAAAAAGCATGAACTTTGTTCATGCTTTTTATTGTGTGAATTTATTTAAAATAGAAATGCTATCAAGGCAGTAAGAGCAATCACACCAAACACTATTTCTAAAATAAGGTTAGAGTAGTTTCTATCTGCAAATACACGAATACCAAGTAAAATTGCAGCAATAAGATTGAAAAATGGATATAAGAAACCTTGCGAAGGTATCACACCAAATGAATTAAGAGCGTACGCAGTCATTAAAATAACAGTACCCGTCCATCCGATTATTTGTATCCAGAGTGAATGTTTTTTCATAATAATTTATTATAACTGCCCTCCTAATAACGCCTCTACTCTGTCTTCTGTTGCTGGGTGAGTACTCCACATTTTGCTCCATCCTTTTTTTGCTTTTGCACCAAAAGGATTTGAAATATACAAATGAGCCATCGCATGATTTGCTCGTTTCATTTCCCCTCCTCGAGTTTTTGAATATTCTTCAATTTTTTGAAGTGCACCAGCAAGCCCTTCTGGATATCGTGTCATCAAAGCCCCTGTTGCATCCGCCACAAACTCTCTCTTTCGAGAAACTGCAAAATGAACAAGCTGTGCAATAATAGGAGAAAGTATCATTAAAACAATTCCAACAATCATCAAAATTCCTCCGAGTTTATTATCGCGATCTCCATCTCCCCTTCCTCCAAAAATCATTCCTCGTAAAAACATATCTGAGAGAATTACAACAAAACCAACCAGCACAACAACCATGGTTGAAATAAGCATGTCTTTATTTTTAATATGTGAAAGCTCGTGGGCCAAAACTCCTTCGAGTTCATTTTTATCTAGAATTTGAAGTAAGCCCGTTGTTACTGCAACAACAGAATTTTTTTGATTCCGTCCTGTTGCAAAAGCATTTGGGACACTATCTTGAATTATGTAGAGCTTTGGTTTTTGCATTCCTTGGCTTATGGCAAGATTTTCAAGCAAGTTGTGAATATCGCGGTGTTGAATCGTGTCAGCTTCTTTTGCTCCAGACATACCAACAACAATTTTATGTGAAAACCAGTAGGACCCAATATTCATAAACACCGCAAAGAGAACAGCAAAGTAAAGAATATTTGGATTTCCATAGTAGTAGCTTATAAACCAACCAAGCGCAATAACCACAAGCGCAAAAACGAAGACTAACGCCCACGTTTTGCGTACATTACTTGATTGTTGTTGATAGAGAGTTTTCATTACTTAGAAAAATCAACTTTCACCGGTTCTCGAGCTTGTTGTTCGTTATCTCCAAGCTCAAAAAATTCTGCTTTCGTAAAATTTGCAATACGAGCAATAAGGTTACTTGGAACCGTATCAATTTTTAGATTGTAAGCCTTAACATTTCCATTATAAAACCGTCGCGCTGATTGGATTTTATTTTCAGTATCAGAAAGTTCTCGTTGAAGTTCAATAAAATTTTGGTTTGCTTTCAAATCAGGATAACTTTCGGAAACAGCAAACAAAGATTTTAAAGCTCCCTCAAGCATGTTGTCTGCTTGGTTATGTTCCTTCACTGTTCCAGCACTCATAGCCTTTGTTCGAGCTTCAGTAACTTTTGTGAAAACACCTTCTTCATGAGAAGCGTAGCCTTTTACTGTTTCGATAAGGTTTGGAATAAGATCGTAACGACGTTTGAGTTGAACATCAATATCTGACCAAGCTTCAGTTTTATTTGTTTGTAAACGAATAAAAGAGTTGTATGTTCCAATTCCCCACAAAACAATCACACCAAGAATTATTATAAATATAAGCATAGTAAATTAAGATTAATTTTTAACATCTTTATTATACCAAAATATACATATTGACAGAAATTTAAATCTGTTTCTTATAAATTTAAAACATTTACGATAACAAGACTTAAAGCAACTGATAGTATAACGATTTTTCTTAGAAAATTATTTAGGTTTTTGCCATTCATAGAATGTTACCAAAAGCGGACTCGCAAGAAAGATTGAAGAATATGTACCAAAAAACATACCAAAAGTAAGTGTCAGAGCAAACATTTTTGTTGACTCTGGACCAAATATAACAAGTGCCATCAGAACAATAATGGTTGAAAGTGAGGTGTTGATTGACCGAGTAAATGACTGGTCTAGACTCTTCCCTACAACAATATCAAATGAAGTTTCAGTTTTGTTACGTTGAAGATTTTCTCGAATTCTATCGAACACTACGATAGTATCGTTTATCGAAAGTCCAAGCACTATAAGAAGAGCAACAATAAACAGCATGTCCACCTGTGCACCCGTAAAAACACTAATCAAAGCAAAAGCTCCTGTTGTAAGAACAACATCATGCACAAGAGCAAAAACCGCAACAAAACCATACTTCCAAGAAGAAACTGGTTCTGAAACTGTTCGGAACACATAGGCAATAAAAAGGATAATGGCAAGTGTAACAAAGATAAGTGCGATTGTTGCTTTGTTTTGAAGTTCTTTTCCAATTGAAGGTCCAATAGAAGTAAATGAATCTTCTTGCATTGTTCCATCAATATTTAATGCCTTCAATAAAGCAACTCTTTGTTCCTCTACAAGATCTTGAGTTTTTACCGATAGTCCAAACTCATCTGTTGGTTGCAATACAATATTTGAAAAACCGGCTTCTTCTACTGAAGTTTGAATCAGTGAGATGTCAGGACGTCCGTCTGGATAAGTCACATCGGTCAATGAACCTCCCGTGAAATCAATTCCGAAATGGAGTCCCTGCACGAAAATAAAAATAAGCGACGCGAGAAATAAAGTAAGAGAAACCCCTATAAATATTTTTTTGTTTTTGATTACGAACATATGTTTAGTTATTGAAACCATTAGTGAATAATTTCTTCATGTATTTCTTTTCAGAATTTCGCGCAATAACAAGAAGGAATAGGCGAGTAACACTAATTGCTGAAATCATTGAAACCACAACCCCAAGACCGAAGGTGATTGCAAAACCTTTAATAAGAGCAGAACCGAACCAAAACAAAATAATAGCAGTAAGTATACTTGAAAAGTTTGAATCTCGGATAGAAGGCCATGCTCGTCTAAACCCTTCATTGATAGACTCTCGTAAAGACTTCCCTGTTTTCAATTCCTCTTTTAATCGTTCAAAAATCAAAACATTTGCGTCAACCGCAATACCAAGCGAGATAATAAACCCAGCGATTCCAGCCGCAGTGAGGGTAACTGGAATAACCTTAAACAAGGCAAACATAACAATTCCATAGATACTAAGAGCAAGGATTGCAACAAGACCTGGTAATCGGTACCAGATAAGAAAATAAAAAGATAAAACAACAAGACCAATAACACCAGCCTTCATACCTGCATCAATAGCTTTATTCCCCAACGACGCACCAATTGTCTGTGTCGCAATTTCTTGAATCGGTAATGGTAATGCTCCGAAATTAAGTTTTCGTGCAAGTTCTTTTCCTTCATCAGGTGTAAAGTTTCCTGAGACAACAGCTTCGCCACCTGTGATTTCTTCTTGTACTGTCGGACTTGAAATTGGAACACCATCCAAAAAGATAGCAACTTCTTTCCCAAGGTTATCTTTTGTAATTTGTGCAAAAATATCTGACCCTTCTTCATCAAATTGAAGAACGACTACGGCTTGGTTTGCATTATATCCACCAGTTCCAGTTTGATTGAATTGTAGTTTTGCAGACTTGAGATAACGACCAGTAAGAGTAGTTGTGTCATATATGTCATCGAAGGTCGTAGTGAGAGGATCAAGAGAAGTAATATCTACCCCAGGTTTAAGGGTTTTGAATTCAAGAATAGGAGTTTCTCCAATTTTTTTTTTTGCAACTGAAATGTCAGTTACTCCTGGTAACTCGATAATAATCCGGTACTCCCCTTCATTTACGAAGTTTGCTTCTTGTATTTGAACATTTGTTTCTTCTTGTCCAAGAGGATTGATTCGCCGTTCAATGACATCCTTAAGGGTTTGCATTGCATCTGGAATCTCATTTTTGTCTATTTCTGAGACATCTGCCTTGTAGACAAGTTGAGTACCACCCGCTAAGTCTAAACCTAACTGGAAAGGAAAACGAGCATCCTTGCCTGTTTTGTTAAGTGCTGGTTCGTTATTGTAAATAAAAAAACCTACAAAAAACGCCACAATAAGAACTAGTAAGGCTGTTATTTTTATCTTAATCATATAGACTTTATTGTACTTTTTTTACCTAGAAAAAATACTTGACTGATTGACTATTTTGATATGTTTTTTAAATAGCTTTATTGCTATATAAGTGAGAATAAATCCAAAAACAAAGCCTATTATAATATCTCCAAAGAAATGAACTCCTGCCACAATACGAGAGATGCCTATCAAAAAAGCTCCAAACAAAAAGAAGTGAGAAAATTTCAATCGAAAGAAAAAAACTAGTGTCACTAAGCTTGCAAAGAACATAGCATGTCCTGAGGGAATCGAACCAAACCCAGTATGCACAAAAAGTGGATTGATACTATCTAAAATCTGAAATGGTCTTTGTGAATCAAAGAGATATTTAAAAAAACCAGCTGAAAAATAAACAAAAAATAGTGTCACTAATGAAAATATAAAAGGCTTGATTGTTTGTTTAAAAGAAAAAATAATTATAACAATAAATAAAAGAGCTACTACCCAAGGAAGAATCTGTGCACAAAAATATATAAAACCATCAAGAAGATGACTGTGTCCCACAAAACTATTGAAGAAAAGTGTTATTGTTTGATTCATAGAAAAAAGCGTGGGGCTACCCACGTTTTTCATTATAGCATTTCTTTATTTACTTATGATTTTTTATGTACCAATTCAAGTTGCATAAGATTTGAAAATAACATTGCAACAGCCACCGGCCCGACTCCACCAGGAACAGGTGAGTAGAACGATGCTTTTGGATAACAATCTGGATCAATATCTCCTAAGGCTGATGCTCCAACGACAGAAGTGCCTGCGTCAATCAGAACAACGCCTTTTTGTATCATTTCTGGCTGTACCAAACCTGAAACACCAACACCACTAATAATAACATCGGCTTCTTTGAAAAGTTGAGATTTTTCTTCTTCTGGAGTTTCAATTGTTATACTGTTGTAGTCAACATTAAAACTTTGAAGTAGTCGCGAAATTGGTTTACCAACAACTTCACCCTGTCCAACAACAAGAAACTTTTTGTTAGTATTAGTAATATCAATATCAGCTTCTCGTAGAAGCTTTTCAACAGCAAGAGCGACAGGCGCGCCAATTTTTTCAAATCCTAAAGCCTTTGAAAAAATTAATTCTTGGGTTTTAGAATTCAAAACATCAACGTCTTTAAAAGGCTTGATTGAGGATAATATTAAATCTTTATCCAAAGCATTTGGTAGGGGCAACTGAATCATTATCCCTGTATTTAAATCTTGAAGTTTTTGTATTATCTCAACAACTTCTTGAGTTGTTACAGATTCATCTAACTGGACAACTTCAACTTGCACACCTAAATCTTCTCCAAAAGTTTTTTTAGCCCTAATGTACTGCAAAGAGGCAGGATTGTCTCCAACCATAATTACCACGAGTACTGGCTCGAGAGAGTTTTGCTGAATTAGATCTATAAGTTCAGCTTGAATTATTGTTGTTATTTCTTTTCCGTCTAGTTTCATACTATTCCTAGTTTTTATTACTTACTCACTATTTATCAATTAAATTCCCAAAAACTCTTTTTGAGTGTCATCTTTGTGAGTTGCTCGTTCATTTTTACGAAGTCCCATAAGAATACCAAGACCTAGGAACGATGTCAAAAGGTGGGACCCACCATGCGACATAAAGGGCAAAGTAATACCCGTCACAGGCAAAAGTCCGAGATTCATTCCAATATTAATCATAATATGAGCAGCAAACATAGTAGCTAAACCGAGAGCAAAGAGTATTTCAAAGTTTGAAGCACCGTATTGAGCGGATCGAAGTATTCTCCATAAAACCAAACCATACAAAAGGAGAAGAAGTATAGAGCCAACAAAACCCCATTCTTCTGAGTACGCTGCGAATATAAAGTCTGTTTGGTATTCAGGAAGAAACTTGAGTCGAGATTGTGTTCCGTATCCAACTCCCTTACCTAAAAATTCACCTGAGCCAACAGCAATAGTCGATTGATAAGCATTATATCCACTCCCTTGAATATCAGCTAAGGGGTGAAGGAAATTTGTAATACGAGCCTTTTGATAGTTTTGCAAAACACCAAACCACATGACAAGAAAAATTATTATTCCCGCCATAGCAACTAAACAAAGATGTTTTCTTGAAATACCCGAAACAAGTGTCATTCCAAACCAAATAACGAAAATAATGATTGCAGAACCAAAGTCTGGTTGGAGGAAAACTAAAGTAAATGGAACAAGCATATAAAATGCTGATATGAATATATGTTTTATGTTTTGAATTTCAACGTGGCGACGAGAAAAATATTTTGCCAAAACCAAAATAAGTACGAGCTTCATAAACTCAACCGGTTGAAAAGAAAAGAAACCAAGATCAAACCAACCTCTTGCTCCTTTTATTTCTGTTCCAATTACAAATAAAAGGAGAAGAAGTCCCACGAAAAATACATAAATAGAAACCAATATATTACTCTGTTTTAAGAATCGAAAATCAATAAAAGAAAAACCGAAAAAAAAACCAAGTGAAACAAAAACCCAGATAAGTTGGCGAAAGAAAAAATTACCATCACCAGTAAATGATGACATCGTAACAAGTCCAGCTCCTAAAATTGGTATTACAAATAAAAGTAGTAACCAGTCAATATTATGTCGTTTTTTTTCTTGCATATTTACTGATAGACGTTCAATCCAAAAACATTAACTTGAGGTAATATCTCTATACGTACCGGCTCTTCCCGGAAAGGATCTTGCCATGTAAAGAAAACATTATACTCTTCTGTTTCATTTAATTCTTCAATAAAGGTAGCACTTACTGCTATAGCATTATTGTCTTCATTATATAAAATAGCAACAACATCAAAGTTATGCAGACTGAATCGACCATTGTTCCTGATTGTAGCTGTCAGGCGAGGATTTGTAAATGAATCTTTCATTACAATTTCTGAAGAGGATACAGAGACACTACCCTTATTAAATTTTGGTGTTTGAAGCCAAAGTGGTGTTTCAGTAAAAGAAAACTCTGACCGTACAACCACTCGATCTCCTGTTTCAAGTCCAGCTTCAAAAATAGCGGTTTGATTATTTGGTAAAATATAAGTTTTTCCTGTCCTTCGAGTGACAAAGATATTATTTTCATCATAGAGTTTAAACTCATAAGAAATAGACGAGATCGCCGCTTCAGTATTTTGATTTTCTACTAACGCAACCACATTGTATCTTCCTGGGATAACTTTGAATGGTCGAGTCCACACTGGACTTAAATCAAGAGCTTGGGTACTACAAAATAAAGAACAAGAACCTCCACAATCAACACCTGTTTCATTTCCATTTTGAATTCTATCTGCACAGGTTGGAACAACCTTCAAGTTTGGTGCAATAAAAATAAAAAACCAAAGAAAAACAAACCCAATGATAATTGAAAAAAATACTAGCTTTCTTTTTTTTGCCCAAGAATTCATAAATATATTATATAGTATTTTTTAATTTTCTTAGCAAAATAAAAAACACTCTTGTGGAGTGTTTTTTATTTGTTTAAATACTCTAAGCTGGCGAATACCTATTTTCCCAATAGTATCGTCGGCACTACCGGACTTAACTTCTGTGTTCGAAATGAGAACAGGTGTATCCCCGGCATCAAATCACCAGCTTAGAATATTCAAATTATAAAAGATGAAATTTAAAAAACTTAAAGCTTGGCAACTAAATACATGTTGTAAAAATATCTCATACGTAAAAATTATGTTTCTCAGAATTCCTAAAGGGATCGGATCATTAGTACTTCTTGGCTGAACACATTACTGTGCGTACACCTAAAGCCTATCAACCTGATCATCTCTCAGGATCCTCAAACGACTCCTTATCTTAAAGTTTGCTTCCCTCTTAGATGCTTTCAGAGGTTATCAATTCCCGACATAGCTACCCTGCGGTGCCATTGGCATGACAGCAGGTAGACCAGAGGTCAGTCCATCCCGGTCCTCTCGTACTAAGGACAGATCTTTTCAAGAGTCAACGCCTGCAGTAGATAGGAGACCAACCTGTCTCACGCATCTTGTTTTACTTCCTATGCTAGGAACCTTTATTACTAAAGGGATCGGACTATACAATCTTGTTTATTTAAATAAACAAGGTCGGTTTGTAGTCTCTACAAAGGTTGTTATACCTTCTCGGTATTGTCCCTGATTATATCAGTAGGATTCCACCGAAAACCCCGACTTCTCTTTAAACAAAAGTTTAAAGCCGCCGTGATGGTTGGTTCTATCTTTTACGATATATTCCAAATATATCGCTGTATTATAAACGAAAAAACTCGATTTTATTTTGTTCTATTATTTTTTATATTTAAAAAATTTGTTTTGTATGTCTGTTATGATCCGGACTCAGACGGTTCAAAAGTCATTGTATTGTACTTAACAACTTCTGAACGGTCTGAACCCAGCTCGCGTACCTTTTTAATTGGCGAACAGCCAAACCCTTGGGACCTTCTCCAGCCCCAGGATAAGATGAGCCGACATCGAGGTGCCGAACATCGCCGTCGATATGAACTCTTAGGCGATACCAGCCTGTTATCCCCGGAGTAGCTTTTATCCGATAATCTCCAGCACCGTCTAAAGGTAACTGTCGGTTCACTATGTCCTGCTTTCGCATCTGCTCGTCATGTCCGACTTACAGTCAAGCCCGCTTATGCCATTACACTATCGACACGGTGTCCATTCGCGTCTAGCGGACCTTTGAACTCCTCCGTTACTGTTTAGGAGGAGAGCGCCCCACTCAAACTACCCGCCACATACTGTCCCAGCACGTTTTTTCCGTGTAGGTTAGAACATATCATTTTAGAGGATGGTATCTCACTGTTGACTCATATGTAACCGAAATCACATACTCAAAGTCTCCCATCTATTCTGCGCAATAAAATAATATGCTCAATATGAAGCTATAGTAAAGCTTCCGGGGTCTTTTCGTCTAACTGCAGGTAACCGGCATCTTCACCGGTATTGTATTTTCACCGAGCAAGTCCTCGAGACAGTTCCCCAGTCATTACGCCATTCGTGCACGTCTGAACTTACCAGACAAGGAATTTCGCTACCTTAGGACCGTTATAGTTACGGCCGACATTCATCAGGGCTTATACAGCTCAGCATAAGACACCGAAGTCTCTTACACCATCCGTATTTAACCTTCTGACATTGGTCAGGCGTCACCCCCTATACATCCTCTTACGAGTTCGCAGGGAGCTGTGTTTTTGTTAAACAGTTGCCAGGGATTCTTTCGCTGCGGCCAACACATCCGAAGATGCATCGGCAAGCCTTATTCCGAAGTTACGGCTGCTTTTTTGCCGAGTTCCTTGAGGACCTCTCACTCGTTCGCCTTGGTCTTCTCGACCCAACCACCTGTGTCGGTTTGGGGTACGGTTTTAGCATTATTAAGCTTAGAAGATTTTCTTGGAAGCGTGCTCTCTTTAATTTCCCAATCCTAAGAAAGGAATTTTTACTCTACTTGGATATTCTGTCCGAAGACAGACTGAGTCCGGATTTACCTAGACTCTACCCTCATAGTATAAACGTCAATCCATTAAGACGCTAAAAATACAACACTCCGTCTCTCCATCGCATAATGCCAAAGTCATGGAATATTAACCATGTGTCCATCGACTACGACTTTCGTCATCGCCTTAGGCCCGACTAACCCTCCGCTGACAATCATTGCAGAGGAAACCTTGGTATTTCGGCGGGCAGGGATCTCACCTGCCTTGCGGTTACTTGTGCCAACATTCTTACTTCATGACGCTCCACCATGGGTCACCCCTTTGGCTTCAGTGCGGACATGAATACTCTCCTACCACTCCATTCCGGTCAAGCCGGAATGAAATCCTAAAATTCGGTACTAGACTTAGCCCCGATTATTTGCGGCGCGAAGTCCCTTGATGAGTGAGCTATTACGCTATCTTTAAAGGATGGCTGCCTCTAAGCCAACCTCCTCATTGTCAAAGGAACCTCACATCCTTAAGTGCACTTAGTCTAGATTTAGGGACCTTATTTGTAGGTCTGGGCTGTTTCCCTTTTGACCAACGGACCTTCGCGCCCGTAGTCTAACTGCCAGGTTATTAACTTTTAGTATTCGGAGTTTGATAAAAGTAACGAGATTTCTCCCTGTTTACTCTTTCCAGTGCTCTACCCCTAAAAGGAACACTCTGACGCTAGTCCAATAACTATTTCGGAGAGAACCAGATATTACAAAGTTCGATTAGCTTTTCACTCCCTACCACAAGTCATCCCCGCGTGTTGAACGGCGCGTGGGTTCGGTCCTCCACGGAATGTTACTTCCGCTTCAACCTGCTCATGGCAAGATCACTTTGTTTCGGGTCTCATACATGCAACCTGCGCGCTTTTAACACTCGCTTTCGCTGTGGCTTCAATGCGGAACATCTTAGCCGAGCTGCATACATGAACTCGTTGGCTCATTCTTCAATAGGCACGCCGTCGAGGACACGAGGCCCTCTTCGACTCTTTGTAGACATATGGTTTCAGGTCTATTTCACTCCCCTTCCGGGGTTCTTTTCACCTTTCCTTCACAGTACTTGTTCACTATCGGTTTTATAAAGTATTTAGCCTTACCAGTTAGTTCTGGCAGATTCACTCAGGCTATTCATGTCCTGAGCTACTCAGGAACCAAGACCAGAGAGTTATGACATTTTCGATTACCGGGCTATCACCGTCTACGGCCAAGCTTTCCAGCTTGTTCATCTAATATCGTAATTTTTGACTCTCCGAAGTTACCTTCAGTCCTGGCCCTACAACCCCTACTCTTTCTAACGAATGTTAGAAGAACAGGTTTGGGCTCCTCCCTTTTCGCTCGCCGCTACTATGGGAATGTGTCTACTTACGTAGACTTGTTTTCTATTCCTTTGGGTACTGAGATGTTTCACTTCCCCAAGTACGCTTCTTTTACTCTTACGGTAAAAGATCATATGGCATTACCCATATGGGGTTTCCCCATTCGGACATCTTCGGATCAAAGATTGTTAGGCATCTCCCCGAAGCTTTTCGCAGCCGTACCACGTCCTTCATCGCCTTTATAAACCAAGGCATCCACCATACGCCCTTGAATTCCCATTAGGAATTCTAAGAACCACTTTAATTTTTTCTAATATGAGTTTGAGATTTCTCTTTCGTTTGTTTTTATTTTGAAAGAATTGCTCTATGAAATTATCAATAATATTACCTGATTTGCATCTGGTATGATGCAGAATCTTTTTAACATTAAAGACCCTTTCATGTTTTTTACAACATGTATTTAGTTGTCAAACTACTCGTATTAATAAATAAAAAATCGCCTCCGAAGGCGACATGAGAAAACCAAAGGTTAACTGAGTCGCTTAGATTTGATTAATTAATTTACTTTTCATACGTGACTACAAGTATATTCATAGGGAAATAAAAGTCAAGTCTACAAGCACCAGAAATACCATTTTTAAACGAGAAGTAAAAAGACCCACTAAATGAGCCTTATTTAACAGGGTTATATGTATATAACAATATATTTTCTTAAAATAAAAAAGTACCTTTAAAGGTACTTTTTTATTTTGGTCTTTGAATAAATATGTAACTACTCTTTGTGTGAAAAATTGTCTGACATCTTAGCGATAGCTTTTGACGCAGCTTCCTTTCCTCCGAGTCCAAATGCAAGTCCTCCTGCGAGAGCAAGCATCGCCACAATACCAATAAAGAGAGCACTCATAAATTGTTCTGCAATTCCAAGTTCAGATAGAGCAATAATAATTGCAAATACCCAAATCGCCCATCGTGAGATTGTTGCAGTCATAGTTGCTGCTCGAGAATTTACCGCTCGTGCTGAACCACCAATAAAGTTGTGGAGTGCTTCTGAAATATAAGAAGCAATAATAAGGACGAGAGCAGCAGTAAATATATTCGGAAGATATCCCAATACATCATTTCTCAAGAAATCATTGATCGACGAAAGACCAAGTATATCAAGTGACGGAATAAGGAAAGCTATAATGATAAACCATCGTACAATTTCCCCGATAAAACGTCCGACTCGAAGCTTGAATCCCATTTTGTTTAGAAGACGCTCTGCACCAACTTCTTTAAAAAGATAGTCAATCTTTAAAAGATTGAGAATGTGCTCGATAGCGCGACTTACCATAACAGCAAGTACCCATCCGATAGCGAAAATTATAATTGCACCAAGAAAATTTGGTACGAACTGAAAGAATCCTTGAACAAGATTTTGTGACGCAGAAACAAATACGTCTGGCCATGATTGAAGCATAATAATATTTTTTATTTAACTTATGATAAAAACTTTAAGTCGACCGTCGTTGACTTATTTTAAGTATACCGCCTTATCTATCTATTTTTTAGAACGTCTGTGGATAATCCAGGAGAAGATAAAAGAACCTCATGATTACCATCAAAAATATCGCGAAGTAATTTGTCATACATATCCCTACGATAGACAAATTCTTCTGTATCAAATATTGCATACTGAAGTTCTTTTCCAATTTGTGATTCAAAAAACTTTACTGCTATGTCTATCTTTTTTCTATTGAGATTGTCTCCAACAACAAGTAAATCAACCCGCGCTTCTGAATCCTTAATAAAGACACCAGAAACAACTAGAAGTTTTATTTTTCCTGAAGGGCGAAAACGGGCAACAATATCATTTTGTCGCAAAGTATCGTATTCAATTAAAAGACTATAAAGAGGTTCTATGTAGTGAAATGTTTTATCAACATTCCAAACACGAACTTTTTGTTTTGAAGCCTTCCCTCCCTCTTCTTTTAAAGCAACTTCTTTGGTAACTATTTTTTGTCGTATAAAACCGATCTGATATAAAATATCAAGTTCAGCTTTTACTGAAGATTCTTTTGTAAGTGTTCTTTGTGCAATTTCAGAAATAGTAAAACAATATTCTTGGTTCATAAGAAAAAGTCTTATTATTTTCACAAGGGGTTCACTACTAAAAAGATTTGCGAGAATGTCCATTGGTGTTTGTGTGGCTATATCTTATAAATAATTGTGTAAAAGTATTATACCACCAGTAAAAAGGTCTGTTTCTAAAGGACAATAGTTAAAGGATTGAGGCAAGAAAAAATCTACCTTTCGGTAGATTCCAGTGGCCATACAACCAAAAACACTAAACACAAGATTGTAGAAGCAATTTTAATTGATATCGCTCCCAAGAGTAACAATAGCCTTTCCTTAACTATATTGGTAATCTCTACCAATTCATCAATATAATAATCGATACAAAGTAGAGAAAGAAAAGTTGTTATTACTACAACAAACATTGCGTTGACCAGTCTTTCGGAAAACCTATTTCTTGAAGATAATTTATTTTTTTGCATATCATGAATCTTTAGAAATGAAACTTTGTATCAATCTAAACCTAAAAGACATCTAAGTCAATCAAAAGCCCCACAAAATGTAGGGCTTTATTCTAAAGGTTGGTATTTTTTACGCCAACCTAGCTATTCGTCGCTCAAACATTAGCGACAAAAATAGATTCATGGTTCCAACACATAAAACTAAAAAAATTATCAGTGCCGGCCAATAAGACACTGGAGAACTCAGTATTATGTCGAGCTCTCTGTTGTATTCGTTGCGGGGTGTATCCCACAACAAATACTTCAACCATGCCGTCATGAGGATCTCACCGATTCCTGACGCTATTAATAAAACTATTCCAGAAAACCATAGTGTTTTCTGGAGAAAAATAAAAATTTTATTTTTCATATTTTTTTTGATTTGCAAAAATTATATCATACTAATAAATATATGTCAATATAATAAAAAACACCTCAAAGGGTGTTTTTTATTATATACCAAGATATAGAAAGATTACTTAAGTGTAGCCTTTCCTCCTACAGCATCGATTGACGCCTTAAGAGCTTCAGCTTCATCTTTCTTCATTCCAGTTTTAATAACAACTGGAGCAGATTCTACAAGATCTTTTGCTTCTTTAAGCCCAAGACCTAGTACTTCTTTCACAGCCTTCATAACTGGAATCTTTGCTTCTCCGAATGAAGTTAGCTCTACATCGAACTCGTCCTTTTCTTCAACAGCTTCTCCAACAGCTCCACCAGATACAGCCATAGCTGCAGCTGACACTCCGAACTTCTTTTCGAAAAGCTTTACTAATTCATGAAGATCAAGAACTGACATTGACTCAATAGCGTCAACAACAGCCTTAAACTTTGCAGGTACTTCTACCTCTTCACCAGCAACTTCCAACTCTAGAACTGCAACGGGTGCTTTTGTTTCTTCAACTACAGGTGTTTCAACAGCTTGTGTTTCAACAGCTTCTGCGGCTTCTGTGTTTTGTACTTCTTCTGACATATGTTTATTTAAAAATTAACTAAATAATTATGCTTGTTTCTTTTCTGCATATTGATTCAATACGATAGCAAAGCCTTGGATTGGTGAGTTAAGCATCGCAAGAAGTTGTGAGTACAATACTTTTGTTGATGGAATTGATGCGATAGACATCATCTCAGCTTGTGACATGAATGTTCCTTCGAATACTCCACCTACAATTTTCATTGTATCCCCCGCTTCTTTTTGAAATGCATACACCTCTCGTGCTGGAGCTATCAAATCATCTCCGTACGCGATTGCAATCATTCCTTCTATCACTGGCATATCTCCTTTAATTGAAGAATTAGTAAGTGCTTTTTTAAGAAGAGTTTTCTTTACAACTTTGTATCCAATATTCTTGCCAGTTAGTTCTGACCGAAGTTGTGTTTCTTTTTTTACAGCGAAACGATCAAAGTTTACGAAAACAATAGACTGTGCATTTTTTGCAACACCTAAAAGTTCCTCCAAGTGAGCAGATTTTTGTTCTTTTGTTTTAGCCATTTTTTTCTTTATTTTTTAACTAAAAACCAGCCGTTTCCGACTGTAAGCCTCTTATGTTGAGAGTTCCCTTTCGGGTTCGACCATTCGGTAGGTCTGATACTCCTCTCGGAGCTGCCCACTGTCTCTACGGCTTACGAATACAAAATTACCATACTCTCAAAGAGTATGCAAGTCGTCCAAATGAGATACGTTACTTAGCCAAATCAAGTGTTTGGTCAATATGGATTTGTTGAAGAAATTCAGGAACGTGAGACACGATAATCATTGCTCCTTCATATTTTTGAAGTGCCTCTGCGATAACAGGGATATGACGGAAGTTGATATGGTTTGTTGGTTCGTCTAAAATCAAAACTGCTGGTTTTTGAAGTACGAGTCGTGCAAAAGCAACAAGACCCTTTTGTCCTTCTGATAGTGTTTCAATTTTATTATAAATCAAATCTGGACCAATAAGAAAACTAGAGGCAACCGTTCGGAGATGTTGTTCGTCAAGTTGCTTCATAACATCAGCCAAAGACTGATAGACTGTGTCATCAAAATTGAGAGTTGAGAAATCTTGTCGGTAATATCCAAGTGTTGCGTCTTTTACAATATGTGCGCCTGTTGCTGTTCCTTTTGCCATTGATTCAAGAAGCGTACTTTTACCGATTCCGTTTGGACCGGAAATAGCAAGTCGCATTCCTTTTCGTAAAGCAATATTTGCCTTTCGTGTTTCAATCTTTCCATCTCGTAGTCGCTCAAATGATTCAATTACAAACAAATCCCCCGAAACCCCTTCTGGAATCGGAATTGTAAATGATCGTATTGTTTTATCTTCTCGACGAACATCAACTTTGTTTTCTTCTGCTTCTTCTGCAACCTCACGCATTCGTTTCGCAACCGCTCGAAGTCGACCTCCTTTGTTTGCAAAGAAGTTTGCCTTATCTTTTTTTTCTTGAATACTTTTTTCAAGTCGTGCATTTTGACTTCGTTCTTTTTTAATACGCTGAGCAATTTGCTCAACCACATCAAAATAGTTACCGACATACTGTTCAATTTTCTTTGTGAACACATCAAGATACAAGACACCTTCCGTAAAGGCATTGAGAAAATCTGCATCGTGGGAAATAACAATTACTGTTTTGTTGTAATTTTTGAGAAAGTCAGTCAGGTGTTCTATCCCTGCATGATCAAGATTATTTGTTGGCTCATCCAAAAGAAGAAGGTCGGGATTTTGAATCAAGGCAGATGCGAGTAAAACACGAGATTGTTGACCTCCTGAAAGTTCATTCATTTTTTTGTCATAGTCAGAAAGTTCCAAATGAACAATCTCCAAAACCTCTGTAATCCGAGGGTCGATATCATAAACTGTTTTAGAAAACATCGATTGGAAAAAATCTCGTACAGACTCCTCGAGATACTTACGAGGGACTGTTTGTCGAGCAAGTGCAATAGAAAGTTTTGGTCCAAGAATAATTTTTCCTTCTATCGCTTGATGCTCTCCCGTCAGAAGTTTAAAAAGTGAACTTTTACCCGCACCGTTTTGACCCATCAAGGTAAGTTTGGCACCTCGTCGCAAAGAAAAATTAACCTCATCTAAGATAGGCTTTCTTACACCGAAATCAAAAGAGACATTATCAAATTTTACAATACTACTATTGTTTTGAGACATTGCAATACAGTACCCTATTTGAGCTTTTGAGTAAAGGAAAAATTAATCCTCTTTTCTCTTTCCCCACCACCAACGGTAGTTTACAACTTTTTTGTAGCAAATACGGATACGTGTCGCAGTCAGAATATCAACTAACAAAAGAAGTAAAAAGCTTATATTTAAAATTATTCTTGTTCAGAAGTAGGTAATAATTACCAAAGGTATCGAAAAACTCCGATTGTCGGGATTTTTCTTTTAATGAATATAAAAAAATAAATTTGTTATATACTTGAGACATAATGACAACAAAATTAATTTTTGCTCTGATTGCTGGAACACTAGCTTTGTTTGGAAATATTCCCTATCTTCGAGATATGTTCCGAAGGAAAATCAAACCTCACCCATACACTTGGCTTGTTTGGTCCATTGTTTCTGGAGTTGTGCTTGTCGGACAAATAGTCAAAGGTGCAGGGTTTGGAATAATTCCTTTTGCAGTTTCAGAACTATTTACCATTACAATATTTTTCTTTTCACTTCGTTATGGTTTCAAAAAAATCCCCAGGAAAGATACTTACTTTTTGATTATTGCCCTTCTTGGACTTATCCCGTGGTTCATTACCAAAGATCCAACTATTTCTGTTCTAGTTGTGGTGAGTATCGACGCCATTGCCTTTATTCCAACTCTCATCAAAGCTTGGAGACTTCCAAAAACAGAAAACCCAATTCTCTATGAATCCAATGTTGCTCGTCACAGTTTTGCACTTCTTTCGCTTTCTTCATACAACATCGTAACCACTCTTCATTCTATTGTTATGATCATCACCAATACTTGGATGACTTTAATACTTTTGAGAAAGAAGAGGAAATAATAAAAAACCGCTCAATTTAATTGAGCGGTTTTTTATCTTGTCAGCATTCTGAGTTGTTTCGCTTTTTCTTTTGCATCTACAATTGCTTCCGAAACGACAGCCCAGAATTGTGGACCATGATTCATTTCTTTGAGGTGGACCAGCTCGTGCACAATCAAATAGTCTTGTAATTCTTCTGGTAGAAAAAGTATTTTATAATTAAAATTCAAATTCTTTTTTGAAGAGCAACTTCCCCACCTTGAAGTCTGTGCACCAATAGAAACATTCTGATATTCAAAATTGTAATGCGTATTAAAATATTTCAACTTTTTATGCACAAGATCACGAGAGTGTTCTTTATGTTGAAGATAGTGGCTTCTGTCTAAAGTGGCAAGGTTGGTATCTACTGTTTCAAAACTTTTTGTTTTTGTATAAATCCATTCGATTTGATCTCGAACAAAACGATGAGCAAGGCTTTCTTGCATCCACCATGGGCGCGACACAACAACAAGACCATTTATCCGAACAGACAAGGTGACCCGTCTGGAACCTTTTCTCCGAACAAGTTTGTATTGAATGGTTTTACCTTTGTATATAATTTCTTTCACCTTTGGATTATAGCAAAAACCTTACAAGACATAACAATCCTATGATTTTGGCGGTGTTTTTATGTATATTGACATACATTTATTAGTATGATACAATATATACAAATCAAAAAAAGATGAAGAAAATGTTTTTAATGGCAATGATTACCATGTTGGTATCAGCCATAAGTTTTCCTGCAACAGCTTCTGTTGAAGGAATAGTCACTGAAGTAGTGGCAAAACCAAAGCCCAAAAAGGGCAAAAAGGGCTTCAATTACGGGGCCCATGCAAAAAAAAATAAAAAAGCTGGTCAGCAAGCCAGCAAAAAGATGAAGAGGTCTGGAGGAGATCTCACCCGCTACAAGTGCGGAAGATAGAATCAAGACCTAAAAAAGCCTTCATATTGAAGGTTTTTTTTTGGTTGTTTTTATTTTAAAGGATTATCGCCTTTAATGACACGAACAAGAAATACAATAATAGCAATAACAAGGAGAATGTGTATGAACGATCCAATAGTGAACACACCAATAATTCCTAGGAGCCAAAGGACAACGAGAATAATTCCGATTGTAATAAGCATAATAGTAGATATAGTTTTTGAATAAAACCGACCTATACTAAGTATAGGCTTATTGGTGAAAATAGATAGGAAGGTATGGCTCCACCTTCCCCAAACACTCATTTCTGAAACTTGCTGGACCATAAAAAAAGAGCCGTTTTTAATGGCTCTTTTTTTATGGTTTTATTTGGCTTCTTCCTTCTTTTTAAATGGAAGGCCGATAAAGTCAAAATAGTCTTCTGCTTCTGCTTTTGATTTTGCTGTAGTTACAAAAGTCAAAGCGAAAGAAAATACATCTTTGAGTTCTTCGTTTCCTGTTTCTGGGAAAATTGTATGTTCTTTAATACCAAGTGTTAGGTTACCCATTGCATCAAGTGCTTCTCGTTTGAATCCTCGAAAATCTTTTGTTCGAGGAACAGCGATATGGATAAACTTATCAATGAAGTTGTACATTTGGTCTCCTCGGAGAGTAACAGCAAGTCCGATAGGTTCTCCTTGTCGGAGTTTGAACCCGGCGTTTGATTTCTTCGCTGCTCGTACTGATGGTTTTTGTCCTGTAATCTTTGCAAGACGATCACCAATGAAGTCATTGATTTTCTTGTCTTGTTTGATTTTCTTCCCAGTACCAACTGAGAGGACAATTTTTTCTAACTTAGGCGATTGTGCCTTGTTAACATAACCGAACTTCTCTTTCAAAGCATCAAAACTTTTTTTATCTTTTTGTTTTACTGATTCCATAATAGTTTTTTGAACAAAACTTATTTAAGTTCTGTCCCGCTCTTTTTAGTAATTCGGATATTTTTACCATCGACCTTTTTAACACCAACTCGAGTTCGCTTATTTGTTTTTGGGTCAATAAGCATAACATTTGAAGCATGGAAAGGTGCATCAAATTCGATTTGAGTATCTGCTCCTTTCTTTTGTGTCTTTAGATTCTTCTTCAATTTATTAACACCCTCAACAACAACTCTGTTTACTTCTCGTAGAACAAGAGTCACTTTTCCAGTTTTCCCTTTGTTTTTACCGGCAATCACTATTACATTGTCTCCTTTTTTAAGTCGCATAGTATTACAAAACCTCTGGTGCTAATGAAATAATTTTTTGGTATCCTTTTTCTCCGATTTCTCGAGGAATAGGACCGAAGATTCGACCTGCTTTTGGTTCTTTTTTAATTTTATCAATAATAACTACAGCGTTATCATCAAATGAAATATATGAACCGTCTTTTCGTCGGAATGGCTTTCGTTGTCGTACAACGATTGCTGTGTGAACATCTTTTTTCTTGATTGTTTTTCGCGGTTGTGCCTTTTTAACAGAGATCACCACAAGATCTCCAATTTGAGCATACCGACGTCGAGAACCTCCAAGGACCTTGAAGACTTTTGCTTCAGTACCTCCACCATTATCTGTGATTTTTACGCTTGTTCCGTCTTGAATCATAAGCCTTTATTTATTAATAACAATAAATGTTTTGTCCTTCGAGATTGGTCGACATTCTTGGATCTTTACAGTATCCCCAATCTTGAATATATTATTTTCGTCATGTGCCTTGTACTTTTTGTTTATTTTATAAAACTTTTTGTACTTTGGGTGCTTTACGAATCGAGGAATAGAGACAACAACAGTCTTGTCACCTTTATCAGAAACTACAACACCTTGGAAGGTCTTTGCATATTTAGTTGTTTGCATATCGTTTGTTGTCATAGTTTACTTAGTACCTCGCGCAGTAAGCTCAGTGTGAGCTCGTGCGATCGTCTTTCTTAGATTACTAAACTTTTTAGCATCTCGTGATCCAGAACCCGCAAGATTGAATCGTTCTTTTCGCATGGACTCTTGAGAATCTTTGATAAGTTCTTGAATTTCTTGTACTTCCATTTTTTTAATATCTTTTGTCATAAGCTTATTTTTTCTTAGCTACATCTTCACGACTTACGACCTTGGTTTTGCATGGAAGTTTTGTTCCAGCCTTTCGAAGAGCTTCTTTCATTATCTTTTCATCAACCCCAGAAACTTCGAAAAGAATTCTGCTTGGTCGAACTTCAAAACAATAATACTTCAAATCTCCTTTTCCTTTACCCATACCCACCTCTGCAGCCTTAGCTGTGATTGGCTTGTCTGGGAAAATTCTAATCCAGTATCGCCCCATTTTTGTGAGGTATCGTACAAGAGTTTTTCGAGCTGATTCAATCTGAGCTGAAGTAACTCGAGAAGGTGTTAAAGCTTGGAGACCAAATTCTCCAAACGCAACAGTTGTTCCTCGGCTATCAGGACGCATTCGCTTTTCAAGCGTTTTTCGTCCAGTCTGCCATTTTCGATATTTTGTCTTTTTTGGGAATAACATGGTGGTTGCTTACTCAATACTAATTAATAATTTAAAATAGATTATTTTGAATCCTTTTCGAAAACTTCACCCTTATAGATCCAAACCTTAATTCCAAGTATACCGTAAGGAAGTTTTGCTCGTTCTCGTGCAAAATCAATATCTGCTCGGAATGTTTGAAGTGGGATAGAACCACGCTTCGCATCTTCTGAGCGAGCCATTTCTGCTCCGTTGAGTCTACCTCCAATAAGAATTCTAACTCCTTTTACTCCTCGAACCGCCATTACTCGATCAAGTGTTTGTTTAATAACTCGTCGGAATGGTTGTCGTCGTTGAAGTCCATCAACAACTGAGTATGCAACGATTGCTGCATCCGCATCTGGATTTGCTACTTCTGTAATATCAATTTTAAGATCTTCAGGAATTGGAAGATTTTGTTTATTCATCATTACAAGAATTTCTTTTCGAAGCTTTTTAGCTCCTTCTCCTTGTCGCCCAATCATAACTCCTGGACGAGATGTTTTGATGATAATTCGTGTAGCTTTTGGACTTCGTTCGATTTCAACTGAGGAAATAAATGCTGTCCGGTATTTTGCTAAAATAAATTCTCGAATTTTTACATCACCAATAAGATAATCTCGGTATTGTTTTTTTTCTGCAAACCATCGTGACTTCCAATCCCGTAGGATGATAAGTCGGTGAGCATATGGATGTACTTTTTTACTCATATGTTTTTATGCTTTTGGATTGTTTTCTTTTGATTCGACCTTTTTAGATACTTTCTTTTCTACTGTTTTCTTTACAACTGTTGAAGTATTTTTTGGAGCTTCTACGATTTCTGCTTTTTGAGATTTCTTCTTATTTTTCACAACCTTCTCTGCAAGTGTTACAACAATATTTGATGTTCGCTTGTTGATTGGGGCAGCTGAACCTCGAGCCCGAGCACGCCATCGCTTAAGTGTTGGACCTTGGTTAACTTCTACATTTTTTACAATCAAGTTTTCTATTGCCATTCCTTGATTGTTTTGTGCATTGTGCAGTGCAGAGCGAATCAGTGTTTTTATTGTTCGCGCAGCTTTCTTTGGCATGAAAGAAAGCTCAATGTCGGCTTGTGCGACATTCTTACCCTTTACTGCGTCTCCTACAAGTCGCACCTTTCGAGGCGACATTCGGTAATTTTTTAAATACGCTTTCATAATTAAATTAAATTAAACTAAAAATTATTTTGCTGACTTTGCAGCTTTTGAAGCGGCTATTTCAGCCTCTCGTTTCTTTTGGTCAATTTCCTTCATAAGTTTTCCTCCATGTCGGTGGAAAGTCTTTGTTGGAGAAAACTCTCCAAGTCTGTGACCTACCATATCTTCAGTAACAAACACGTCAATGTGTTTTTTACCATTATGAACTCCAAAGGTAAATCCAACCATGTCTGGAGAGATTTGACTTGCGCGAGCCCAAGTTTTGATAGTGGCTGTTTCACTTCCTCTTTTTCCTTCAATCTTCTTGAGAAGTTTTGCGTCCAAATATGGACCTTTTTTAAGTGATCGTGTCATTTGTTGTGCAATCAAGCAGTGGGTCTTTATAATCTGCTGTTTGACCATTAAACTAATTAATAAAATAAGGGAATTTTTTCCCTAAAAACGCAAAACCAGCAACGACGCGAGTGGGATTTTCTCTTCCGAGCAGTAGTACAGACTGCTGGATCGAGCCACATAGGCCATCGTGCCTGATTTATAGCTTTTATTTCCTTTTGTAAGAAAACACACTCAAAAAGATGAGCTGTGTGTATACTACCAAAAGACTTCTGTAGTGTCAATAAAATCTCTAGACACAAAAAAAACCCGCAAGATGCGGGGTTTATTGAAAATATCTCAACAAATTATTTTATCAAGAGAGAATTTAGATCGTCTCTCTTTGTATCATTGCCATCAACTAACTCCTTGATGCCGTGAATCTTAACATCCTCAGTAAATTGATGGATATGACATAACTCTCTGGTTTCTACTCTTCTGCAAGAAGAATACGAAGCTAGCCAAAGAGGATGGTCTGGAAAATCATTTTTGAGATAGTCATCCCAAAATTTCAAACTAGTGTAAATCATGGGTTTTACGCCTAGTTCTTCTTCCACTATCCGAATCCAGTTTTTAAGACCAATAATCATTTGGTCATTTGACTGAACTCGGCTGATTCTCTCTATATCAAGAATTGGAATTATATCTCCAGCTTCCAACATAGAAGAAACTCTGTTAATGTAATTCCATGCTTGAATCTCCGAATTTTCATTCGGATCATAATAATGATACGCCCCAACCATAAAGGCATTTTTTTTTGCTAAATAAAAATATTCAGCAAACTTTTGGTCTTGTCTTGTGCCCATAGTGGCACGCACAATAATAAACTCAATTGGATGTTTTTTTTGTTTAACAAGTTCATCCCAGTCAATCGTTTGGTAGTGCGAGACATCAATCCCAAACACAACTTCAGATTGATCGTTTTGAACACTCTTAACATATGAAAAAAGTGCACAAACAGTGATTATTGTTGCTATTCTTTTCATAAAGATCTTAATTTTAGTTTAATACTATTATACATAATATAGTATTAAAGTCAAGTATAAGAAACCCCCGCAAGATGCGGGGGTTTCTTTATAAAAATTATTTAGAATCTTTATTTCGTTTAGTTTTTCGTCGTTCCACAATGTGAACTCGTGAATATTTCTTTTTACGTCGAGTTTTAACACCGTACGCAAGTTTTCCATGACGAGTCTTTGGACCTCGTCGAAGTCCAATTCCTTGTACACCCTCTCCTCCACCGTGTGGGTGGTCTACAGGGTTCATGGCAGTACCTCGGACAGTTGGACGAATACCTCGATGTCGAGCTCGTCCAGCTTTACCCCAGTTCGTAAGTTTCCATTCAGAGTTTGAGATTTCCCCTACTGTTGCCCAAGACATTTCAGAGACTTTTCGGATTTCTCCTGAAGGCATCTTCAGTGAGGCTGACCCACTATCGTGCGCAACAAGTTGTACAAACGATCCTGCAGATCGAGCAATTTTTGCTCCAGAAAGAGGTCGAAGTTCAACTGAGTTTACAAAGGTTCCAACTGGAATTTCTCGAAGTGGAAGTCTATTTCCTTCTTCTGCCAACGCAGTTGCTGAAACAATCATTTTAGATCCTTGCTTCATATTTTTTGTAGCAAGAACATATCGTTTCTCACCGTCTGCATATACTACAAGCGCAATATATGATGACCGGTTTGGGTCGTACTCAATATGAGCAACACTTGCTGGAATATCTTTTTTATCAAACTTGAAATCGATATCTCGAAACTTTCTTTTGTGACCACCTCCTTTGTGAGGAGTAGTGATTCGCCCTTGACTGTTTCGTCCAGATCCACGACGGAATCCCTTTGTGAGACTCTTTTCAGGCTTTGATCGTGTTACTACTTTTTTATAAGAGATAACACTCATTCCTCGTCGTCCCGGTGTTGTTGGTTTAAATTTTTTCATAGTATAGTATGTTGCTTTTTGTCGGCAAGCAAGACCATAGCGGTTTTTTATCGGCAAACCAAACCATTATTCCTGATAATTACTATTTCGAACTACGTGAGTTCTATTGAGTCACCTTTTTTAAGGTAGACCATTGCTTTTTTACCACCACCCTTTACACCAAAAATACCTTTTCGTTGCACAGTTTTGTGCTTTATGGTTGAAGTTGTTACTCGTGCTGGTTTAACACCGTACAAGTCTTCAATAGCTTTTTTGATTTCAATTTTAGTAGTAGTTGGTGCCACATTAAATGTGTACACATTGTTCCCTGCATTCCGTGCTGCTTTCTCTGTTATTCGCGGAGAAAGTATAATTCCTCCTGGGTTTTGAGTTTTTTGTTTTTTGATTGCCATGATAGTTAAGCCATCTTAGCTTCTAAAAGTTGTAAACTCGACTCAGGATTTTCAATCAACAAGTATTGGTGATTGAGCACATCCAAAACATTCAAGTTTCGAACTTCGTCCATATCTACATATGAAATGTTCTTGAAACTCTTTCTAAGTATTTCGTTGTTTTCTCCAAATGCGATATGAACAACTTTTTTTGGTGAACCAGAGAGTCGTTCGAATCCTTGTACTTGAGAAAGAGATGTAAGTGCTTGTACAGCGTTTTTTGTTTTGATTACATCTTGGTTTAGAGAATCCACAAACAAAATTTGACCATCTCGAAGTTTTTGCGAAAGTACTGTATAGAGTGCTTTTGCTCTCATATTCTTGGTGATTTTTTTGTTGTAGTTTTTTTCATTTCGTGGACCATGAGCAACCCCTCCTGTTCGCCAAATAGGGCTTCTCTTTGAACCATGTCGCGCACGACCAGTTCCTTTTTGTTTCCACGGTTTTTTCCCTGTTCCAGAAACTTCTGATCGGTCTTTTGTATGAGCGGTTCCTGCCCGACGATTTGATAACATACTCGTCGCAACTTGGTGAACTAAATCACTGTTCCACTCAACACCAAATACTTTATCTTGGAGTGTAATCTTTGTAGATTCTTTTCCGTTTTTGTTGTATACAATAGCTTCCATAATAGTTAGCCTCGGATTTCAACGAGAGAACCTCGTTTACCCGGAATAGCACCCTTAATTAGTAATTGGTTGTTTACTGGATCAATCGCGAGAATGTTAAGATTTGAAACATTCACTCGATCTCCTCCCATACGACCTCCCATTCTTGTCCCTTTAAATACTCGCTGAACTCCACCAGCTCCAATAGAACCAGGTTCTCGTTCTGAGTGCTTTTGTCCATGTGTTCGAGGACCTCCGGCAAAACCGTGTCGCTTTACCACACCTTGAAAACCTTTTCCTTTTGAAGTTCCAGATACTGAAATAATATCTCCTTCTTTAAATGAATCGACAGTAATTATGTCTCCTCGTTTAATATCTCCTAGAGATTCAGTTCGAAACTCCTTTACGAAACGGAAAGTTTCAAGTCCTTTCCATTCTCCCTTTTGTGCTTTATTAGTTCTGTGTTCCTTTTGAGAACCATAACCAATTTGTATTGCTGTGTATCCATCATTATCTGTAGACAAAACTTTTGTCACAGTAACTGGACCAGCATTTACAATCGTTGCGGGAAACACTCGTCCCTCAGCATCAAAATACTGAGTCATGCATTTCTTCATTCCTAATATAAATTTCATGATAGTTAAGTTATGACGAAAATATGGAAACCCCGGAAGATTTCCAGACTTTGTCACATTGTAGCTATTTTAATAAATTAAAAGACAGAATATTAGAGCATTTTTACATCAACTTCTACACCTGAAGGCAGGTTTAGATTGGTTAATGCTTCGATAGTCTTTTGGTTTGGATTGATAATATCAATCAAACGTTTATGAATTCGAATCTCAAATTGCTCTCGTGAATCCTTGTGTACGAAAGTAGCTCGGTTCACGGTGTACTTCTTGAATTCAGTAGGTAGTGGAACTGGCCCAACTACTTCTGCGTCATGTCGAGTTGCAGTGTCAATAATCTGCTTTACTGATGCGTCCAAGATTTTATTCTCATACGCTCGTACTCGAATACGAAGCTTCACAACACCGTCCTTCTTGGCTGTCTTTGTTGTAGACTTTTTTTCCTTTGTTGCCATAGAGAACTTACTTTGAAAGGATACACCACCATAAGAGATGATGTAGCCAAACAAACTGTGTTATTACTTAATGATCTTAGTTACAACTCCTGCCCCAACTGTTCGACCTCCTTCTCGAATAGCGAACCGTTGCTGGTCCTCAAGTGCAACTGGTGATGTAAGCACTACCGAAAGAGCTACTGTATCTCCTGGCATAACCATTTCTACTCCCGCTGGAAGTGTTGACTCTCCAGTTACATCAGTTGTACGGATGTAAAATTGTGGTTTGTAACCTGTAAAGAATGGAGTGTGTCGTCCACCTTCATCTTTTGAAAGTACATACACTTCACATTCAAATTGTGTGTGTGGAGTCACTGTTCCAACTGCTGCTAGAACTTGTCCTCGGTGGATATCTTCTTTTTTGATACCTCGAATAAGTAGTCCTGCGTTGTCTCCAGCCTGTCCTTCGTCAAGAGATTTATTGAACATTTCAACTCCTGTAACAGTTGCCTTTACAGTATCTTTGATACCAACAATTTCAATTTCTTGACCAACTTTAATGATTCCTCGTTCAATTTTTCCTGTTGCTACTGTTCCTCGTCCTTCAATTGAAAATACATCTTCAACTGGCATAAGGAATGGCTTATCAAGATCTCGAACTGGTGTTGGAAAATATTCATCCATCGCCTTTACAAGATCCATAATTTTTTGTGACCATTTGTCGTTGATGTCAGATGAATCAAGTGCTTTCAAAGCAGAACCTTGAATCACTGGAGCATTTACTCCATCGAAGTCATACTTTTTAAGAAGATCTCGAAGTTCTTCCTCCACAAGCATAATCATTTCTTCATCATCAACCATATCGCACTTGTTTAGGAATACGATAATAGAAGGCACACCTACTTGTTTTGCAAGAAGAACATGCTCTCGAGTTTGTGGCATTGCACCATCAGTTGCAGCTACTACGATAACAGCGCCGTCCATTTGAGCAGCTCCTGTGATCATGTTTTTGATGTAATCAGCGTGACCAGGTGCATCAATGTGAGCGTAGTGTCGAGACGGTGTCCAGTACTCATTGTGAGAAAGCGCAATAGTAATTCCTCGCGCCTTTTCTTCTGGAGCGTTGTCGATTTGACTTACATCTTTAACGCTAGATCCATACTCTCCACCCGCAAGGTTAAGTGTATACAAAATAGCTGCTGTTAATGTTGTTTTTCCGTGGTCCACGTGACCAATTGTTCCCACGTTTACGTGAGGTTTACTTCGATCGAAGTTTGCCATACTTTAAAAAATAGTTAGAGAGCCGTTCGGCAAGGAGAAAGAACATCCAAAAAGCAACTAACGTTAATTTATAATAAGCGATATTGCTATCGTTTATTTTTTATAATTACTAGTAAATTATGCATAAAGCATATTACTATTCTTTAGTTCAAAGACAAGATTGCCCAAACTAAAACATAGTAATAATCGCATCAAAGAAAGACTCCGTCGAGCTTTCGTGAACGCCCTATAGCAGGACACGCACAACGCGATTACGAAGATTATACTAACTCGTGGAGAAATATAAGTCAAGAAAAAAGACCAAGCGAAACGCAGGGCCTTTATCAAAACAAAAAATAAATTATGGGGGGAAATTCCCATATTCCGCAAGCAACAATAGTAAGTCGCTTGCATTTACAATTCCATCACCATTGAGATCAGAACTTGTTTCTGGACATAGTGGTGGCGGAGGCGAGTAAAAAAATGATTCAAAAACGATTCCGAAATCTGCAATGAGCAGATTCCATGTTCCAGCACCGCAGTCACCTTCCCATGGAGACCATATGATGTTGAAGGTTATAGTGTCTCCCTGTTCAACAGCTAAGCCATTTGCTTCAGTTGAATAAAGAGACATTTCTTCTCCGTTGAGAAGAAACTTTTTTTGGAGACAGTCCGGTGCCCAGATGGACCATATATAGTCCAAGTGAAGTATCCCTGTGTGCTGGATAACGACTGAGCTTTCCGCTAGAATTTCTTCTGGACAAGTCAAAGGATTATTACATTCTCCATCACCGCCTTGGATTTCCAAGATTGTGGCAGATAAAGTCATTTGATTTAAAGTCATTTCGACTCCGTACTCAGACACAGTCCAATTCAGAGGAGAATAATCACCCCAGAAATTTGACACTGAGTACTGAGCTGAAACGCTCACAGTACTCACAGCGAAACAAATCGCTAAAACTAAAAACAGAGGGAAAAATTTCATAATTATGATTTTTAAATTGTACTTTTATTCTTACATTTATATTACAATATAATACTAAAAAGGTCAATACATAGAAAAAATAAAAAAACCCTTTACTGTAAGGGGTTTTTTCTCTCAATTTCTTATTTCTTATTTCTTATTTCTTATTTTCTTGAGAAATATTCAAAATATGGCATATAAGTATCAAAAAAATCTTGATTCGTCAGACTAAGTCCACTTTCAGAAAAGTATCCTACCCCCGCACGTAGACGCTCAGTCCGAAATGAATCTTGCCCACCAAGACTCGCAAAGACAAGAATAAAACCAACAAAGCCAACAAAAACAAACACTGTTTTTTCAATAGTTGTCTGATCTTTATTTTCTTCACTCGAGACTTTCTTCATGTACATTTATTATATCGCTTTGTTAAAATATCGTAAGTGTAAAAAAAATAAAGCGCGACCTTTGGCCGCACTTTATTTTTTTAATTCGTTTTATTATGATCGTTTTTTAGAAATTTCATCTGCAAGTCCTTGAGGTACAACATCATATCTTGCAAATTCCATCGTGAAGCTTCCACGTCCTGAAGTCATTGACCGAAGCTGATTCATGTAACCAAACATCGATGATAATGGCACGACTCCTTTTACTGCTTGAACAAGCCCTCGATTTTCGGTTCCTTCTACAAGTCCACGCTTTGAAGCAATGTCTCCTGTAATGTCTCCAATAAATTCATCTGGAACAACAACCTCGATAGCCATCATAGGTTCCAAAAGTACTGGACGAGCTTTTCGAGCTGCTTCTTGGAATGCTTGTGATGAAGCAATCTTGAAAGCAATTTCTGAAGAGTCGACTTCGTGGTATGAACCATCATAGAGATCCACAGAAATGTTTGTCATGGGATACCCAGCAACAACCCCCCTTCCCATTCCTTCTTTAAATCCTTTCACACAAGCTTGGATATATTCTCCTGGAATAACTCCACCCTTAATAGTGTTAACGAATTCAAATCCTTCTTCTCGTATAGTGTTCTTTGGGGCGTCTTCTGTTGTTGGTACATATGGAGAAATTTTAATCTTTACATGACCATATTGTCCACGACCTCCTGTTTGTTTAATATATTTAATTTCAGACTCAGCGTTTGCAAGAATTGTTTCTCGGTATGAAACCTGTGGTTGTCCCACATTTGCTTCAACACCAAACTCTCGCTTCATACGATCAACAATAATTTCAAGGTGAAGTTCTCCCATCCCAGAAATAACAGTATCTCCAGTTTCTTGATCAGTGCTTACCTTAAATGTTGGATCTTCACTAGTAAGTCTCCCAAGTGCTGTACCCATTTTTTCTTGATCAGCCTTTGTCTTTGGTTCAATCTTCAATGACACCACTGGCTCTGGAAAATCAATCTCATCGAGCAAAATTGGTTTTTCGATATCACAAAGTGTGTCAGAAGTTCGAACATCTTTAAGTCCAACAGCTGCTGCGATTTCTCCAGCATACACTTTTTTTACTTCTTCTCGTTCATTTGCGTGCATTCGTAGAATTCGTCCGATTCTTTCTTTATCACCTGTTCGCGGGTTGTATACATATGAACCAGCATCAAGTGTTCCTGAATATACTCTGAAGAATATAAGTTGCCCTACGAATGGGTCAGTTGCAATCTTGAAAGCAAGTGCCGAAAGAGGCTCATTGTCAGAAGCTTTTCGTTCTGAAAGTTCACCTGTTTCTGGATCTTTTCCTTGAACAGCTGGAATATCTATTGGTGATGGAAGATAGTCTACTACTCCATCAAGCACAAGCTGTACTCCTTTATTTCGAAGAGCTGTCCCAGTAAATACTGGTACGAGTTGGTTTGCAATAACTGCTTTTCGAGTAATAGTTTTCAATTCAGCCACAGAAATAACTTCCCCTGTTAAATATCGTTCCATTGCACTTTCATCGTTTTCAACCACCTTTTCTACAAGTATTGCATGGTATTTTTCTGCATCAGCTTTTAGTTCTGCTGGTATTTCATGTTCAATGATTTTATCACCCACTTCTCCTTCAAAGGTATATGCTTTCATCATAAGAAGATCAATAACACCCTTCATATCTCCTTCCTCTCCCCATGGGATTTGGAAACGAACAGCGTTAAGTGTGAGTCGATCAATAATAGATTTAAAACTTCGTTCAAAAGAAGCTCCTATTCGGTCAATCTTGTTAATGAAACAAATTCGTGGAACCTTGTACTTGTCAGCTTGTCGCCAAACAGTTTCAGATTGTGGCTCTACTCCAGCTACTCCATCGAAAACTGTTACCGCACCATCAAGAACCTTAAGTGACCGTTCTACTTCAGCAGTAAAATCAACGTGTCCTGGTGTGTCGATAATATTAAATCGGTGTTTTTTAGAAATATCAGTTCCTGCATATGTTGGGGTCCAAAAACATGTTGTTGCAGCAGAAGTGATTGTAATACCTCGTTCTTGTTCTTGTTCCATCCAATCCATCACAGCCGAACCTTCGTGAACTTCACCAATTTTGTGAGACACTCCGGTATAGAAAAGAACACGCTCAGTAGTTGTTGTTTTACCAGCGTCAATATGAGCAATAATTCCGATATTTCGTACTCGGTCTAGTGGATAATCTCGAGACATAGTTTAAATAAATTAAATTAAAAAATAATGAGTTATTACCAAGCAAAGTGTGCAAAGGCTTTGTTTGCTTCTGCCATCTTGTGTGTGTCTTCTTTTTTCTTAACAGCTGTTCCTTCGTTGTTGTATGCTGCGATAAGTTCATCTGCAAGTCCTTTACTCATAGAAATTCCTTTTCGTCCTCGCGCAGCGGTAACAATCCATCGCATAGCAAGTGTTACTCTTCGTTCAGCTCGAACTTCTCGAGGAACTTGGTAGTTTGCACCACCGACTCGTCGTGATCGAACCTCTACACTTGGAGATGCATTTTTAAGTGCAATATCAAATACTTCCAAAGGATTTGGATTCTTTGTTATTTCCTTAACTATATCAAAAGTTTTATATACCACTCTTCGAGCAGTATCTTTCTTCCCGTCTTCCATAATATAGTTTACGAAACGAGATAGTTTCACTGAGTTATATACTGAATCTGGGTATACTTCGTGTTTGTTTTTTATTGGTCGTCGCATAATTATTTAACAGCTTTAGGCTTCTTAGCACCGTATTTAGATCGACTTTGTTTTCGGTTCTTTACACCTTCAGCATCGAGAACACCTCGTACTATTGTGTATCGCACACCGATAAGATCTTTTACTCGACCACCACGAATAAGAACAACTGAGTGTTCTTGTAAATTATGTCCCATACCTGGAATATACGCAGTAACTTCCATCCCATTAGAAAGCCGAACACGAGCGATTTTTCGAAGCGCTGAGTTTGGTTTCTTTGGAGTCGTGGTCGTTACCTTTATACATACACCTCGCTTGAATGGAGATGCGAAACGAGTTGGTCTGTTTTGAAGAGTGTTAAACCCTCGAGACAAAGCAACTGCGCTCTTTTTTCGTTGGACTTTAGTTCGTCCTTTACGAATGAGTTGACTAGTTGTTGGCATAATAAAATTGTGTTTAGCATTACACTCAGACGATTTATTAATGTCCGAGTCTACTGTTCACCCCGCATAATGCGGAATTACTCCTAATTGGTAAAAAATTCACACTACAAATGCACTGTGAATTACAAGTCAGAGATTACCACGACTTATTATAAAAAGCAATATTAGAAATCCACTCCTGTAAAAAGTTTAAACATACTATATATAATAGGAGTAATGAGATTCCATCCATAGAAAATAAAGAGAATTAAGATAATCATAGAGTATCGTTCAAACTGTTGAACTAAAAGCTCATATCGCGCCGGAATAAGAGCAAGAATTATTTTTGAACCATCAAGGGGTGGAATTGGTATAAGGTTGAAAACTGCTAAGACAATATTGATAATAATGATGATTTTAGAAAAAGACACAAATATATCAGAAAGTGGGAGAAACCGAACAAAAAGACTGAAAACAAGTGCGATTGAAAGATTGGTGAGTACTCCAGCTATAGCAACCCATATCTTACCCCAAACAGGGTCTTTGAGATTGTTTGGATTATAAGGAACAGGTTTGGCCCACCCAATAAGAAAACCACTACCCGAAACAACTAAAAATAAAGGGATGATAATAGACCCCCACAAATCAAGATGTTTGAGAGGATTGAAAGTAAGTCTTCCAGCATACAAAGCAGTTCTGTCTCCTTGAGACAAAGCAGCGTAGCCATGAGCCATTTCATGAAGAATTACTGAAATAATAAGCACAATTATATAAAATATTGATGTTAGTCCTTGCATAGTTTATGGTCCTATGATAGCATAAAGTTCGTATTTCTTATACATTAATTTCCCTACCGAAGTACGGTGGGCAACAACAAATATCATGGCAAAAAAATGTGCAGTGACAGGTAAGTCATCTCAAGTAGCCGGAAGATACACAAACCGTACTCGAGCAACTGAGTTCGTGTCAGGAGGAAAGCGTCGACAATACGCAAACCTTCAAACAAAGACAGTATTCATTCCAGAAACTGGGAAAAAGATGAAACTTACTCTCTCAACAAAAGCTATAAAAACAATCAACAAAAATGGTGCCTTTGCTACATTGAAAAAAGCAGGACTCATTAAATAAAAACCCCTGAAAAGGGGTTTTTATTTTTTTCGCCAAATATTTGTACCATCTATAACAAAACTAATTGTTCCCTCTTTTGAAGTCTCGAGCATCTGTGCACCGATTGTTTGTATTTCTTGTATCACTTCTTGATGTGGGTGCCCGTACTGATTATTCTCTCCAGCAGAAACCACCACATAGCTGGGATTAACGGTTTGTAAAAAAAGTGGTGAGCTAGAAGTTTTTGAACCATGATGTCCTGCTTTCAAAATTTCTGATTCCAAAAAACCACCGTACTTGTAGACAAGATAATTTTCAACCATAACACCCACATCCCCCGTTAACATTACTTGTATATCTCCATAGACAAGCTGAATAATAGTCGAGTTGTCATTTCGTTCCAGATTTTGTTCTTCCATTCCCGGATCAGGATAAAGAACACGAAGATACACATGTTCCTTGGAATCAAGAACGATGGTATCCAAAGAGCTAGCAATCCGAATTGGACTTTTTTCTTCATCTCTTCGTGCTGTATATTCTCCATAAATAGCAGTTGTCGCTTGGTTTGAAGTATCATAAATACTTTGTACCTTATAGCGTTTCAAGACTTCAGGAAAACCAGCGATATGATCTTTATCTGCATGAGTTGGGATTATCATATCGATAGTTCTATCCCAAAATGGTATGACTTTTGAAAGTTCTTGAATAACACCCGCGTTCGGTCCAGCATCAATCAACACTTGGTTACCGTTAGGTGCTTCTATAAAAATAGAATCTCCTTGCCCAACATCCAAAAAAGAAACAATCGTTACAGGCTTTTGTTTTCCTAACAAAAAAATAGCAAGAAAAAACACTACCAAGAACAACAAAAATCCAATACTAACCCAGACTTTTAAATTATCCTTTTTTCCAATTTTCATATGCTATACATATTTGAGAAACTACTTCTTGAAGATTATACTTGTCTGTTTTTATAACTAAATCGTAGTTTTTATTATCAAAATGATTTTCAATACCATATAAATCTTTATATCGAACCCTCTCTGAATCAATACGGCGCTCCATATTTTCTATTATTGTTTTTTTATCTTCAAATTCACCCACCTCTACACGACGATATGGATTGTTTTGCGAATCAGTAAGAATTCTTCCAGCGGCAATTTCTGTTGGAAGATCTAAAAAAACTTTAAAAGAGTTTGGTATAAAAAACCAACCAAGTCGAGAATCCAAAACAAAATTATCATGTATTTGAGCAATTTCTTTTTGATACAAATCAACCTTTTTATCTAAAGAGTGATCGGTTTTTTGCATTTCAGAATATGTAGAAAAATCCATACCAAGTTTTTCTGCGTATTCACGTTGAAGATCTCCCATTGAAAATCTTTGATACCCAAGTTTTTCTGCTAAAAGTTTACCAGTCGAAGATTTACCACTTCCAAGTCGTCCTCCTATTGTGATTATATGCTTCTTCATTATATGGATAGTATCATATTTTTTCGATTGGTACAGTGATCTTATATTTTTTGTTATAAAATCTATATACCCAAACAATAATACAACCATAAAAAACAATCACTAAAAAACTATGGAAAACAGGCACTGTAATAGCACTCCAAGAAAATGAAGCAAGAAATCCAACAACACGAACAACATAATGAAGAAATCCAAAACTTAACCAAGAAAGTGGATTTGAGCCGAGATGTAAGACGAGTTCAAAAAAACCAGCCAAAGCTCCCACCCCCATAGCAAGTGGTATGAGTGGCAAAACCACCATGTTAGCTAGTGGTGAAATAAGAGACAAGGTTCCAATTCGATAGACAAGATAGGGTAAAACTGCTATTTGCGTTGCAATGGTTGAAGCAAAAATTTCTCTGATGGCAAATTTTTGAGGAAGTTTTTGCGTAAGACGAGTTTTTTCAATTATGGGAGAAATCAAAATAAGTCCAAGTGTGGCAATAAAAGAAAGCTGAAACGAAACATCAAAAATAAGCGTGTAAGGATTATATAAAACCATAAAAAACGCAGCCAAACAGAGAGCTCTGAAGATGTCATAGGTACGTCCTGTTACTCGAGCTAAAAGTCCCAGAAGTCCCATAATAGAGGCGCGGATAGTTGTAGTGGTAGCTCCAGTAATAAGAGCAAACAAGACTATTCCAAAAGCACCAAAAGAAAGTGCGAATTGTTGCGGAAAAATAAGTTTGAGATTCCTAACAATCGCTTCAGAAACAATAGTGACATTGTACCCAGACAAAACAACAATATGGATTGTCCCTGTTTTGATAAAGTCTTGTTCGAGCTCATCACCAAGAGACTCTTTAACCCCAAGCAAAATACCCCCAAGCAATGCACTTTCTGGTTCAGGAATAATTCTATGGATTGCTGTCAGAAACGAATCTTTTAAAGAAAAAAGTATTGATTTTAAACCTTTCTTTTTTTGACTACCCTCTAAATAAACTCGAGCAAAAGAAACTGTGTAGTAAATATCATCTTTAGCAAGATATTGTATATAATCAAATTCTCTTCCAGTGTCGGTGATAAAGTTCTCTGGCTTTTTCAAAGTACCAGAAATAGTAACAGTGTCACCATAATATAATTCTGGGTAGCGATCAGCACTCACGAGAACCTTATATTGTTTTTCATTATCTACTTTTGCAATAAAACGCTGGTGGGATGAATGGTATTCGGGAGCAGAAATTATTTTAGCAGACAAGTTAACTTTCTGTTCAATTAATTCATCAGCAACAAAACGAGATTGGTTCAATTCTTTTAAATCAAAACGGACAAAAGAAATCAACACCACAAAAATACAAAGAGAAAAACACAAAGAAGGCTTTCTTTGTGTTTTAAAAATCAATGGAATAGCAATCGCAATAAGACTGAGAGTAATATAAATAAAAACTGAAACAGAGGTAAAAGAACGAATAGCTACCCCAACAAGAAATGAGAAAATAATTCCAAAAAATATCGTATCGTTGTATCTTGGATCAAACATAGTTATTCTCCGAGAACTCCCCATTCTTTCATAATTTCTTTTTCATGGTTAGAGGAAACTGCTTTTCGAAACTTAGCATTTTTACCTTTCACATCCTTTTCACAATCAGCCCAGGAATCATATCGTTTAATATTTCCATCTATAAGAGAGATATATGAGAAAGCCTTAGCTCCTGCTGATTTTACTTTTTTTGTTTGCGGTTCAACATGAGAAATATCTATCACATAATCTTTTGAGAGTCCATTATAAAGTTGAATATTTGCCCCACTAGCAAAACCCTGCGCAATAGTATCAACTCGTTCATTTCCTGGAATACCGACATGCCCAGCAACATGGTGCCATTGTATTGTTTTACCAGCAACAAGCGGTACAAGCTGTTCCCATAAATCTCTATTAAGCACTTCTGTTTTGTTTTTTGTCATCCAACCATTTTTTTGCCAAGAGAAAACCCACTTAGTTATTCCATCAATAGTATATTTTGAATCAGTATAAAAAATCACAGACTCAGAAACATCAGGAATAAATCGCAAAGCCTCAATAATAGCTTTCATTTCCATTCTATTGTTTGTTGTGTTTGGCTCAGCTCCCCCCAACTCCTGTATTGAATTTTCCTGCTGAACAATAGCTCCCCAGCCTCCACGTCCTGGGTTTCCAAGTGATGAGCCGTCAGTAAAGATTGTTATCATAGTTTTTATTGTATCATGGAGCATTAAGATATATATATTGTATGTATCTTAAGACGGACTTCTGTTTTGTATCCAAAATATGACTTTTCTATTGAAGCAAAGAGTTGGATGTTCTTCCCTTCCTCAAGTGGCTCATCAAATGAATCATGTCGTGTGAAAAATGCAATTGCTTTTATAAATTTTCCTGTTGAATTTTGAAACGAAAGTTCTAAATGTTCATTTGCCTTACCAAAGAGCCTTATTGTTTTAATGACACTATCTCTGAAAAAAAATATTGGTTTACTATTTCCAACTCCAAAAGGTGCCATTTTTTGTATGTCTTTATACACAGCGTCAGTCACATCATCAAAAGTCAGTGTTGTATCATAGTCATAAACAACCTCCGAAGGCATTTCTTTTTTTATCTTCTTGTACACTTCAGAAAGTTTTTCTTCGAGAAAATGTACTTGATCAAGTGAAATAGCAAAACCCCCAGCCAGCTCGTGTCCTCCAAAAGTTTCAAACGAATTTTGACACTTCTCCATAAGAGAAACCATATTAACCGACCCATCACTTCGGCACGACCCTTTCAAAATAGTATCCTCTTCACTTCCTCCCCAAACAAATACTGGTTTTTTATATTCTTCAACAAGTCGTGATGCAACGAGCCCTAAAATCCCCGGTGACCAATCTCTGTCTCCAACAACAATAATTTCATGGTCTTTTCTATCGGCAACTTTAGCCTTGGCTTTTTTCATTATTGTTTTTACAAGATTTTTTCTTGTGAGATTGTATTGGTGAAGAAGGTTTGATTTTTCAAGTGCTTCGTTTGAATCTTTTGTAGCAAGTAAATCAAAAGCATGTCGAGGGTGATCCATTCTCCCTGCTGCGTTGATCCTTGGCGAAACCATAAAAGTAATATCATCTTCGACAATAGTTCCAAGTTGCACACCTGCCTTTTTCAAAAGGTTAAGTAATCCTTTTCTTCTTGTTTTTTTGAAAACAATCAAACCGTAATACGCAAAGACTCTATTTTCATTAACAAGTGGAACCATGTCAGAAAGTGTTGCAAGACCAACCATATCCATGAGCCATTTTTCTTGACCTTCAACAACTCCAAATTCATCTCTATATTTTTCTAAAAATGCCTGTACAAATTTAAAAGCAACACCCGAACCGCAAAGCATAGGGTCTGGATAGTGACAATCATCTTGTTTTGGATTTATCACCGCAAAAGCTGGGGGGATGGTTGTTCCCGTAAGGTGATGGTCAGTCACAATAACATCAACACCTTGGCTCATGCAGTATGCAACCTCTTGTACATTAGTGATTCCGAGATCAACAGTAATAATAAGTGTCACACCATCATTTTCAATCAATCCTTTTAAAGCAGATTTCTGAAGTCCATACCCCTCCTTGTGACGGTCGGGAATATACACCACATAGTTGGTATATCCAAGCATAAGAAAAAAATCATTCATAATGACAGAGCCGGGAACACCATCACAGTCATAGTCGGCATACACCGCAACCTTTTCTTTCTTTTGTATTGCAGTATAAAGCCTATCAATTGCCTTTTCCATATCTTTCAGTAAAAAAGGATCATAAACATGTTCCTCAAAAGAAGGAAATAAAAAACGATAAGCGTCTTCACGCTTAGTGATACCTCTATTTATAAGTAGTCTTTGAAGTATAGGTGAGTAAGCAGAAAGCTCCTTTTCTATATCACTTGTTAGTTCTGGGAGTGATTTGAGAGTCATACTCTTCATTATACCGCATAAGACGAAAAGCACTTATATTGCTATACTTGAGAATATGGAAGAAAAAACAATTTTCAAAAAAATAATTGATGATGAAATACCAGCAACAAAAGTCTACGAAGATGATATTTTTTTAGCATTCTTAGACATTGCACCAGTTTCGCTAGGACACACTCTCCTTATTCCAAAAGCAGAGTATGTTTGGATACAAGACACCCCAGACGAACTTCTTGGACAACTTTTCATTCAAGCGAAAAAACTTATCAAAGCCATGAAAGAAGGTATTGGATGTGACTATGTTCAAATATCAGTTGTCGGAAAAGATGTTCCTCATGTTCATATTCATCTTATTCCTCGATATTTTAATGACGAACTTCATGGTTGGAGAACAGGAAAATACAAAGATGGAGAAATGAATATTTTTGCAGAAAAAATAAAAACAGGACTTTCTTTTTAGTAAATGTTATCCTTTCTTTTTGTTACTTTTTTATCAAAAAAAAGTAGAGGTAGATTTTTTTAATGATGTTACAAACCTAACCCAAAGCATCGATTCCAGCCAACTTTCCTTTTTCAAGATATTCAAGCATCGCCCCACCTCCTGTTGAGACAAAGTCTATCTTGTTTTCAAGTTTTAGTTTTTTAATAGTTACAACAGTGTCCCCTCCTCCAATAATAGAAAAAGCTTTTGCTTTAGCAATGTATTTTGCAACAGTTTCAGTAGAAGAAACAAAACCTTCTTCATACAGCCCAAGTGGCCCATTCCACAAAATCATTTTAGCGGAGTCAATCTTTTGTTTAATTAGTTTTACTGTTTCTGGTCCAATATCAACAATTGTTTCATCTTTTGAAACTTCTTCTGGTTTTGTTACTCGTGTTTTTTTACCTTGAGCCACAACAAGATCAACTGGTAAAAATATTTTCTTCGTTCGAAGTAAACTCCCAAGATTGTATCGTTTTGAATCAATCAATGATTTTCCAATCTCTAGACCTTCTGCTTTGAAAAAATTATTCTGGAGAGCTCCTCCAATAAATATGGAATCTGCTAAACCAACATATTTTTTGATCAATGGAAGTTTTGTTTCAAACTTTGCCCCACCCAAAATAAAGAAAAAAGGTTTTTGGGGTTTTTTAATAATTGAAGATAAATGCACAACCTCTTTCTCAAGAAGAAAACCAGAATAACTTGGAATAAACTTAGGAACACCAACAATAGAAGCGTGTCGCCGGTGGGAGACAGCAAAAGCATCGTTGACATATATATCAGCAAGTCGAGACAACCCTCGAGCAAACGAAGAAGAGTTTGAAATCTCCCCAGCATCCAAACGAAGGTTTTCAAGCATGATAACATCACCATTTTTCATTTGGCTTATACGATAATGGACGAAATCTTGGATATGACCTTCTACAAAAGTGAGTTTTATTTTCTTTGAAAGATAAGTAGCGATTGGACGCAGAGTATCTTTTGCATCTCGCCCAATATGGCTAATGATAATTATTTGAGCACCAGCTTTTTTAAGATATTGAATTGTTTCTAAACTTTTTTCAATACGAACAGCTTCTTCTTTTGTAATAACACCATTTTTCCCAAGAGGAACATTAAAGTCCGTTCGTAATAAAACTTTTTTTCCTTCTAATTTTTTCAAACTTTTAATTGATTTCATAGAGTTACTGATTTTTACCTAAATTATTAACCGCTTGTAGTAGGGGTATAAATGTTTTTGCTGAAAGACTAGCTCTCCCAACCAAACAGCCGTCTACACAACCTATCACAATAGCATCTAAAGCGTCTTGAGGTCTTGAAACTGAACCTCCATACAACAGAGTATTTGTTGGTATTGTTTTCAAATGATATAGATCTGATAAAGTTCTTTTAATTACGATACATACTTCTTCTATCTCTTCTGGTTTTGCAGTACGAACCGCGTTTTTTCCTATTGCCCAAAGTGGTTCGTAAGCGATTACTATTTTGGAAATTACTGACTTTGGCACAAGAGCAAGAGAATCTTTGAGTTGTTGTTCTAACTCTTTGATATACATTCCTTGTCTATCTCTCTTGTGTTCTCCAATACAAAGAATTGGTGTAATACCTCGTTTCAGTAACAGTACAATCTTTTGAGAAATTTGTTTATTTGTTTCTCCTAAATCTCGCTGTTCAGAATGTCCAACAATACAATAGCTGACATTCAAATCTTGAAGCTGTACAACAGATGTTTCTCCTGTTGGATTGTGTGAATCATCGAAGAAACAATCTTGAGCACCAAGAAAACCTCTTGTCTTTGTAAGTTGTTTTGATACGGTAGACAAATGTACAAACGACGGACAAACAACCACTGTAACATGAGTAAACTTTTTTAAACTCTTTTTTATTTGACTTGATACCTTTTTGGCTTCTTCTTCTCGTCCTAGGTTCATCTTCCAGTTGGCGACCATCAAAAGTGGTTTTGATTTATATATCTTCATATTGTGTAGTATACCATTCCAAACAAAAAACAGAAAAATCCCTCATTGTGAGGGATTTTTCTCTAATTATCTGGTTGACTTGTTAAGCTTTTAAATCGTTCTTGTTTTTCTTCAAATTCTTGTTGCATTTCTTCAGAAGTTTGAACATCTTCAAAAACAAGATTATCTGGTTGGTCTGGTTGACTTGTTAATTCTTTGAAACGAGCAGACTCTATTTCAAAAGACTCTTGGGTCATACGATTCTCAGAAAAAGAAGCTATAAAAGGTTCTTGATTGTCTGGTTGACTTGTTAATTCTTTGAAACGAGCAGACATACGTTCAAATTCTTCTTGGGGAGATATTTTTTTTAAATAAGGAATACTAATAATATAAAGAACGACACCTACCACAACAACCGCCAAAATAATACCTATTGTCTTATATTTTTGTTTTGTGTTTTGAAGTATCATATTTTCTACCATTCAATAGAAATTGAACCATCTGATCCACGACCACCAAACCCACCGTATCCATAGGGTCCACTGCCGTTTGCATAATTATTTGGACTTTGACTATTTCCTCCGCCACCTCCTGCGCCACCACGTCCATTACCAATACCAGACTGCCCAGACTGCCCCGTACCACCAGCCATATACCAGTTTCCACAAGAAACTCCATTCGACTGTTGTGGTCCTCCATTTCCACCAACAGCCCCATCTGACCCATTTCCACCTTGACCACCTGGAGCTGTAACATAATAACAATTTGCTCCGTTATTAAAAAACCCTAAAATCCCTACATAAGGTGGTTGACTCATAAAAGTCCCAAAATTGCCGTTTTCCGCCGTATGTGGGCCATTAGCATTTTGCCCTCGAGCCCCTCCCATAACATTAACGTCTGTTAAAAATTCCAACCATTCATCATAAGGTTCATTCTCATACCACCCCCATAAAGTTCCACCACCATGTCCACCAAGTCCCCTATCAGCCTCGAGTGAGACTTCTTGATTACAATCGTCATTACTACATGTAAAAACAGTTTCTTCTCCATTAAGACCTCTTGGGTGAATGTATTCGTTCCACATAAAATTATTTCCATAGTAAGTTTCACAAAGCCCACCATATCCGAGAATACTTCTTCTTTCTGGACAACCACCCATACCACCTTCTCCAACTGTTACTGTATATATTTGCCCCGGCTCAACATTCACTGTTTCTGTAATGGTCTGTGCACGCCCTCCACCTCCTCCACCACCACCTCCTCCTATAACATCGTCTTGAATTGAGAATGGGGCAATAAGGTTAAGAGACCTTCCCATACCACCCGCTCCACCTCCTCCACCTCCACCCTTAAGGGTTACTGTAAGTTCATATACCCCAAATGGTACTTCAAAATCATACGCTCCAGAATCGTCTTGAGACCATGTTCCTGTTGAAAGATTGCCACACAAATTGAGATCTCCCTCTGGTCCAGCACAAACTACTCGACTATCAAAATCGTGTTCAAGAGATTTTACATAGACTTTTGATAGGACATGATCAACACGAAGCTCATTAGTACAATCAAGATTTTTAAATCCTTGCTGAGCAAGCTTTGAAATAATCACTTGATATTTTGGACAATCATCGTTGGTATCTAAATATTTAAAGCGTGAGCCACTAGCGTAATTTACCGAAAATCCAGCTGGTGAATTTGCCATAGCTGGAAAATACCCTGTCCCATTCGGAGAAGAAAGAGTCCATTCTCCAAGGGGTACACTCCAGTATAAAATCTGTCCAGTAGCTGTTCCGTTAGGTAAACCACCCCCAAGCTCATCTGCAGATATCCAAGCAAGTTTACCACTATTGTTTGTTGTAATAGGAACCGCACCAATAGGTTCCGCGCCAAGATTATTTAATTTAAGTTCGACACCTTCAAGATCTCCACCTCGAATCTTAATACTATTCGCGTTTACTGAGAAAAGACTATTATTACTAGCTTTTACTTGAAAACCTCCAAGATCTCCACCTTCCACATAAATACGAGCATCGGGTATATTAGGATCGGTTTGTTTTCCTAAAGATAAAGTTGCAAGTGTTGGTGTTGATTCAATTTTAACTCCAGAAAGAGGCAACCAACTTGACGTTACTAAATCCCACCATAACATTTGGTTCCACGCTGAACCGTCAGGGAGAGTTTCCCCTTCACCTCCTCCTCCACCACCACCCCAACCATCATCAGCGGTGACACACTCCAATTCACCAATACCAGAAGGAAATCCTGAACTGTCTATTTCACCAGTAGTACCAAGACAAAATTGTGTTGCGGCGACACCTTGGTTGTCGGCGATAGACCACTCAGAAAGCAAACCTTCTGCAAACAGAAGAAATGCTCCAATACTATAGTTCACGAAATTGCCCCAGTATTTTCCTTGTCCTGTAATTCCTTTATGAATAGGTGCGGGGGCATTGTTGTTTGGAGGAGGACCAGACGGAGGTGTCCAGTTTTGAGCGGAAACTGTCAGCGGACTGACAATGAAAAATAAAAATCCAAGAATTGTAAGTGCTGTTATAGAAGTACGAAATGATTTAGTAAACATAATAAAAAAATTATTAAATAAATTAATAGATATACTTCTATTGTAAACCTCTTAGACTTATTATACCTGTTGAAAAATATATTGTAGATATATCAGTAACAAAAAAACCGACGGACTGTCGGTTTTTTTGTTACTGATATACAGTTAACTCGCTTCGTAATTATCAGCTACAACAGGACAATGTGGGTCTAGACGATCAATTCGTCCGTCACCATCGTTGTCTATTTCGTCGTTACATTGAGTAGTGCCACCCACAAACGCATCTGATTCATTTCCCATAATATCAAGATTACATCCTGAATCAGACAAATCGATAAACCCATCAGCATCGTTGTCTATTCCGTCGTTACAATTTGGAACACCACCAAGAACACCACTTCCTCTTCTTCTTGGTATCAAATTACCTTCCTTGTCCCGAAGTCCGTATTGTTTTTCTTGTATTTCCTGATACGAATCACACAAGTCAAGCTTTACCAACAATTCATACGGTTCAACAAATGACTCTCGTTGAACTTGACCACAGATATTTTGACTTATATCAACTTCAAAATAAATAGTTATCTGATCGCTTTTTTTCAATTCTTCAATGACAAGTGTATTAGACGACCGAATGTACGCAATGCCATCTGAAGTAGAAACATGATCTCCATAAAGCATCATCGAAGGAATTACACCAATAAGTTTAAGATTGTTGATATTTTTATTTGAGTTGTTTGTAACTGTCATTACATAGTTTGCAGAAAATCCTCCCGAATTTGGCACGACTTGTTGTTTCTCTGCAAGTTGTGTTTGAATACTCACCAAGTCTTCAAGTGGTTGAGAACTATTTTCTGAAAGAATTATGATATTCTCTCCATAATTAGGAATGGTTTGGACAAAGTTCTCTACAACACCTCCAGTAAGAGGGTCTACTGGGACAGGATTGTCAGGTTGACAAACAGAACCAAAGACGGTCAGAAAAGCTATAAGGTCGTTAGTGTTTATAACTCCATCAAATGTTAAGTCTCCAAAACATCCAATTGATTGATTTGGACACACTCCTCCGTATTCAGTGAGAAGAGTTATGAAATCATTAGTATTCGTTACGCAGTTCCCATCAACATCAGTAAAACAAGAGCCACATTCAGTAGAAATCTTGACAGAAAGATCGTCATACAAAACAAATCCTGAACTATTTGATCCACCAAATCCCATGTGTGTTATTGATTCTTGACCACTAGTGAAACTCCAAGCAAATGTGTGCCACTCCCCAGCTGTGAGAGTTTCAGTCAAAACATATTCAGTGGCTGAAGGACTATTCGGATTAGCGAGTGTTTCTGGATAATCAATATGGTAGCTGTTGTCGCTTTGTTTTAATATAGACCCTTGAGAACCATACCAAAATGTTGGTTGAAGTCCGTCTCGTGTTACGAACACTCTACCTGTTACAGTATAAATATTTGAACTAAGTGGAACTCGAAACCTTTGAATAATAGCTCCCGAAGAACCTCCAGCATATTTTCGAGGAGAAGAAATAATTTGATTATCAAATGCTTGTGTACCCTCAATCAAGTATGGGTGCCATGTGTAGCCAAATTCAGAACTAAATCCATCCTGCGACCCCTGAGAACACCACCCCGGAAGTGTCGTACTCTTGCAACCAATAATATCCGTTCCGTCAGTGCTGACAAAATTTTCAAGTGAAGAAAGTTTAAAATCTATCGGACTTTTCGCTGCTGAAAATTGGAAACTTCCATTACACAGCTGGTTTGAAGTTGCTGTTATGACACATTTGTGGATTGTGATGTCTTTTCTGTCAGTAATACGATTTGAAACTGTGTCTTTTATTTTATACTTAAACTGAGCATATTGTCGATGCAACAAATCATCTTCTTGGTTGTCCTCTGGATACAACTCACCCTCTTGAACCGGAACCCAAGCAAAGGCCACGGCTTCAGTGTAGTCATCTGTTGCGTGCTGATTGTCAAAAGCTAATTTTTGGGCGAGGTTGACAAAAGAAGGTGCGTCGCATGGCTGGTCGTACATAGTGAACACTGAAGCGTCTGAAATGTCTACAGAATGATCAGGATTCTCAATATCACCAGCTAATTGAAAATTGCTAGCGAAAGCATTGTGTGACTTGTCAAAAATATTGACACAAACCGCCCTGTTGTTTTGTCGTTCAATATAAATATTTTGTATAACTGACCGTGGTTTACTACACCCACCCACACCATCCACCGCAAGCCCGAGGAAACAAAGTATTTCTTTTTCTTGTTGGTTGACTTGTTTGACATCCCCCGCATTGAGAATGGGGTAGCTGACGGATGTTGGATCAGAAAGACCTGAGACAGATTGTCCTTTTTGCCAGTTTTGAGGAGTGAAAATATCAAATGGAACAAAGGTTAGTGCTGAAGGTATCACAGAAGCGTCTGTTATAGAAGTTCCCCACAATCCAACTCCGCCACCCGATGCTAAAATTCTACTATCAAAATTGTCGGGATTTCCACCCTCAAAAGAGTCATAATTTAATGGCGAAAAAGTTAGTGTTCCAAAATCGATAAGGTTATCTAAATCTGCAAGTAAAAGTCTATCCCACTCTGTCCATCGTTGCCAAGAAGAACTCAAGATGTTTTCTTGTTCATGCCCCAAAAAGCTCCCAAACCCAAGAAGTCGCAACATATTTTGTCGAGTCACTGTTGCCAAGTCAAAGTCGCCTGTGTCGCCTGTGTCAACCGACCAGTCAATATTTTTGAAATTGAATCGCATAAAACCAGAGTTGATTCCAAGCACTGACACAGTATCAGAAAAGCTTGTACGACTTCGCTTGACCCCCGACCGAAGATAGTCTGCAAGGAGTGTCGAAACAAAACCTGACCCCCCAACATACTGAGGACTGACCACAGAAAGAGAGTGGTCAGGGGTTCCTTCAACAGAAGACTGAACCACAATCCCCGGTTCAAGGTTTGTTTGGTCAAGCAGAAGCATGCTTTCGAATTCACCAAGAACAGAACAAACTGCGTCTTGTCGTGTTTGACCAAGGTCTGAATCATCAAAACCAACCCCAGTGTTGTAGGCAATGTCTTCAAAAAAAACAGAGAAACCTCCACCAAGAGCATTAGCAGAACAGTCAACCATCCCAAGGATGTTTGGCAAGCTTTGACTTTCATCATCAAAAGCCATGTCTACTAGGTTGTTTTCTTCAACATAACTTCGAAGTAGTGGGTAGCCTTGGGTCACCCGAAGCTCTTCTTCTGGACGATAGGAAAAAGGCGTGTCGCCTTCTCGAGGAGGAACGACTGTTGTGGTGTAGCGTTGATTGACAGCAAGTAAACTTCCATCAAGCTCAATGGGACGGAGATTGAGATTGAACTGACCATTTTCTTGTTGGAATTCAAGAATTTTTCCAACGACGCCGGTTTGAGCCAAGAGAAGTCTTCCACCAAACTCTCTCAAATCTATTCCCGCATATTTACGAGAAAATCCATCTCCACCACCAACCACTATTGCTGCAACTGACACAACAACAAGAACTATTATGATAATAAATGCTGACGATGACGACAGGCTTTTTGCTTCTTTGTTTATTTTGTTCATACAAGCATAATTGTAGCACAACATTATTTTACAAAAGTAAAAAAAGATATTCTAAGAAGTGGAAAAGTAAACATCATTGAAAAGATATTTTTTTATTATGAAATAGATATTCTTTTTTCATTACCAAAAAAGAAAAAAGAATATCTTCAAGAAAAAAGTAGACAAAGATTTTAGATAAAGCAAAAAGAACAAACCTTGACTTGACTTTTGTTTTATGATATGGTATTTTTTAAATAAACTCAAAAAATATGAAGTACTTTGTAATATGTTTCTTGGCATTCGCCATGTGCGATGCCAAAAGCCAAACCTGCAACATTGGTTTGGACCAAATAATCGTTAACCCAGGGAATGTTACTGACCAAACGGGTTGGTCAACCAGCAGCAGCCAAATCCGTGGAACCATGATAACTGCTGACAAAAGTGGTAGCGCCACGAAAGTTGGCGTTGTGGTTGGATGGGGTGCTACAAGCATAAAGGCTTGTGTGTATTCCAACACCGCAGGAGAACCCCATCTTCTTTTGGGTCAATCTGCGACACTGGCGAGTCCTTTTGGTATTCCACTAGGAATGCTAGACACAGTCTATGCAGACATCTTAGTACCGTTTCCTGTTGTTCTTGGTCAAACATATTGGCCGGGGGTCAAACAGCAAGGAGATTCGAACTTCAATCTGCTCCATAACCCAAATGGTGATGGAACCTCCTTTCGAATAGGTAGTCCTTGGGCCAATACATTCAATCCAGACCTGAGTGCATTGCCTGTTATTGTATCTCCTGGCATCTACGCTGTCTTTCTCGTCATTGAAGACTGTGTCATTCCCACCTTTGGGTGTATGGACGCAGTTGCTTGCAACTACGATATGGACGCTGATATTGATAACGGAAGTTGTGAGTATCTGACCTGTGCAGGTTGTATGGATGCAGTTGCTTGCAACTACGATGTGGACGCTACTATCAGCGCCATCTGTCATTACAGCGGTAACGACAAAAATGGCGATGGTAACATTACCATAGCTGATTTTATGATATTACTGGGCTACTTTGAAGAAAGTAGCCCATGTATGAATATTGTGAGTGATGATGTTATTACAACAAATGACATCATCACATTCTTAACGTTTCTTCCAAGTTAAGAAACGACAAAACAAAAAGAGTCTCGCAAAGCGAGGCTCTTTCTTATTTTTTAGATGTTGCTTTATTTTCAATTTGAAACTCTTGGTTGAATATATCTTCTTCTACCCCCACAAAAGATTCATTTAAAGTAATCTTCTTTGCAATGAATCCTCGTCGTACCCGAAACGAATTTGTTTTGTGTATTTGTTTGTAAGTTTCATCATGAAGCTTTTGTTCAATTGTCATATAGTATTTTCCTTTTGGAACAAGCAATAGATAGTGTCCTCCGTCTCCCACAATAGCGTGTTTGACTTCTCTGTTGAGGTCGCTTGAATACACACGAATAACAGCTGAACGCAAAGCAAAACCTTTTGCGTCTTTGACATATCCTCGAGGAATTTTTCGGAAACCTATTATTTTCAACACTGTTGTGACAAGATACAATCCTAAAATAAAGAAAGAGAATACTGACGGAGCAACAGCTACAACCCAAATAGCAACAACAAAACCAATAAAGAATAACCCTTTCGCAATAAATGTCAGTGTTCGATGCCATGGACGATAAAAATGAGTTACCTTTGTTTTTTGTTTTTCATACTCATTCCAATTGAAACGAAGAGGGTCCATAGGAATATTTCTTGAAATCACCTCATCTTGATGCTCTACAACAAGAGGTCCTCCAAAATACAAGTGAGTGTACAACTCGTCATAGTTTTTACTTTCTAGTTTTTTTGACGGGAATTGATAATCTGTTTTTTGTGCTGAAAGAAAATAGGTTCCCGGACTTACAATAAAATTGTATCGTCCATCAATATCGGTAATAGAAGTTTCCATCGCTTGTCCTGCCTCATCAAACAGTGTGACATAGGCTGGGTCAAGTGGTTGTTTTGTGATTGAGTCATAGACCGTTCCCCAATATTTTTTTGTTGTATAAAAACTAAAATATGAAAAAAGGAAGTTAGCTTCACGAAAAGGAAGTGTCTGGAGTAGACTTGCAAGTAGTAATGCAAATGAAACAAGCCCAGCCAAACCACTTGTTGTTACAATAAATCTATTGACCAAAAGAGCTGGACCGCCTCCACCAGGAAGATTTGATAATATTTCATCAATAAAAATCTCTCCTTCTGTTGGGTTGTTTGGATTATCTGGGTTGTTTGGATTATCTGGGTTGTTTGGATTGATAGTAAAAATACAAGTTCCGTTGTCATTTATCGCATCAGGATTATAGTTCGAAGCATCTTGGTTGGTACATCCGTTTCCAGGAATATCGTACAAACAACTGTTGTTGGATTGATTTGCATTTGGATTATAGTTGAGTGCTGTCGGGTTTAGACATCCTAAAATACCATCACATAGTTCACCAATACATTCATATTGACAACTTCCGTCGGTTGATTGAGCATTTGGATTATAGTTGATAGCAGTGGGGTCAATACATCCAAGAAGTGGGGGTGGAGGTGGAGGTGGGTCGGAAGGATCTTCCTCCTCTACTGTATAGTTGCAACTTCCATCGTCGAGAGTTGCTTGTGGGTTGTAGTTCAAAGCTGCTGGGTCAATACATCCTTCAACATCAAAAATACAAGTTCCGTCATCAGACTCTACATTAGGATTGTAGTTAATTGCTGATGGGTCGGTACAACCTTTTATGGAGTATTCACAACTTCCATCATCAACAGTTGCGGTTTCGTCGTAGTTTGATGCATTTAAATCAGTACAACCGATCGGTCTCCATGTCGTCACAACACAAGAGCTTCCGGGACATTGAAAAGTAATAGGCCCTCTGTTTTGTGAAAAAGCTTCGCCAGAAAACTCTCCTGTTTCGGTATCAATAAAAACATCAAGAAAATCAACCCATCCCGATATAGACCCCCATGCATTTCCACTAACAACTCCATACCTTGTGTTAAACACCCCACCACCAGCAGGTTGCAAGTTAACCCAACCAAGAGTCTCTCCCCAAATAAGTCCATTTATTTCTGTGTCACTTACCTCAACATCACAACCATCACAAGCAAAAAAAACATCAGAATTATCAATCTCGAGATTGGCTGTTGAGTTTGAATTTTCAATATTTCCTGCAAAGGCAACGGAAAAAAAAGACAGGAAAACTCCCATGGTAAACAAAAGAACTCTTGAGAGTCTTATAAACATATTTGCATTATACCAACTTTATAAAAAATCTTTTTAACAAAAAAGAAAAAGTCTACTAACACTTGATACAGCTGAAGAAAAATAATTTCTGAACTATTCAACTTCGTTGAGGTGCGTTTTTTATATTTAAAAAAAAGCCACACAAGGTGGCATTTTTTAATGTATTTTTTCTAAAAATTCTGAGACCGTTACTCCTTCTATCTTTTCATCTCCTCGTCCTTCCGCGGTAATAGTTTTGGTGTCTTTTTCTTTATCTCCAAGAATAACTATATAGGGAACTTTTTGTGATTTAGCATTCCTCAATCGCTTTCCAAGACTTTCTGATGCCTCATGATACTCGGCACGAATTCCATGTGACTGAAATTCTTGTATTATTTGCTGTGCATAATCACCATGAGCATCATCGTTGACTGGAAGAATATCAACCTGTACCGGTGAAAGCCAAAAAGGAAATGCTCCTGCAAAATGTTCAATAGCGACTGAAAGAAATCGCTCAAGACTTCCTGCAACCGCGCGGTGAATCATGATTGGAGTTTTCTTTGTGCCGTCACTATCGGTGTATTCCAATCCAAAACGCTCTGGCATTTGAAAATCAAGTTGTGCTGTACCAAGTTGCCATTCTCGTCCAAGTGCATCTTTGAATTGGAAATCAATCTTAGGACCATAAAAAGCAGCTTCACCCTCTATTCGTTTGTAGTTGAGGTTTTCATCTTGGCAAATTTTTTCAAGTGTTGCTTCGGCTATATCCCAAACCTTTGCGTCTCCGATATATTTTTCTGTATCTTTTGGATCACGGACTGAAAGAGAAACCCAATAACTGTCATCGTTTAGCATGTCGAGAGATTTGTAAAACTCTTTGATGACATGAATGACATTTTTGATTTCTTGTTCTACTTGGTCTGGTCGGCAAAAAATATGTCCGTCGTCTTGGGTAATACTTCGTACTCGTAAAAGTCCCATAAGCTCCCCCGCCTGTTCATCTCGATACACTGTTGTTGCTTCCGTATATCTAATTGGAAGGTCTTTGTAACTTCGCATGTGCGAAGCATATATTTGCGTATGGTGTGGACAGTTCATTGGCTTTAAACAAAACTCTGTATCCCCTCGTCCGTGAACCTTAAATAAATCTTCACCATATTTTTCATAGTGTCCTGATGTTTTGTAAAGTTCTGATTTTGTAATATGTGGAATGGCAACTTTTTGATAGCCAAAATCTTTTTGAATGTTTTGAATTTTTTCTACAATAAGATCACGGATAAGTGTCCCTTTTGGAGTAAACAAAGGAAGTCCCGGACCAACCAAATCAGAAAAAGTAAATAGGTCTAGTTCTTTTCCAAGTTTTCGGTGGTCACGCTCTTTTGCCATGATTAACATTTCTATGTGAGCAGTTAATTCTTCTGGTGTTTCAAAAGCGAGCCCGTAAACACGAGTAAGCATAGGGTTTTTTTCATCTCCTCGCCAATAAGCCCCAGCCACTTTATCAAGTTTGAATGTATCGGACTTTATTTCTTTTGAAGGAGATTCACTGTGTCCCCCTCGACAAAGATCGGTAAAATTTCCAATGGAATATAAAGTGATGGTTTCTCCTCGTTCGTGTATTTCGTTGATAAGTTCAAGTTTATATGGATTGTCTTTGTATAGTTCTCGTGCTTCTTCAACTGAAACTTCTCTATGAGAAAACTCTTTCCAAGTAGTAAGGATTTTCTTCATTCGTTTTTCAATTTTTGGAAGATCAGATTCGTGAAGAGTGTGAGTAAAATTCATATCATAATAAAATCCAGTACCTGTTGCGGGACCAAGCGTGAGTTTTGTATCCGGATACATTTCCAAAACAGCCGCGGCTAGCAAGTGAGCCAAGGTGTGTCTTTTTTGTTCGAGATTGGTATTCATGACGAAATCATATCATAAACAAAGACTTTATGGAATATAAGAAAAGGCGCACTTAGGCACCTTTTACTTTTTTTTGTATTTTAGAATTCTTCGAATATTGGGTTGATGTTGTTACTACAATACCCTGCTGCTTCCATACTTCCCGTACATCCCAAGTCTTTCGTTGTAATATAGACAGAATCAGAAACTGTCTGGTCAGCAAAGTCTTGGCAAGAAATTTGGAACCATAGTGGAAAATTGATAATCCCAAACAAGTCATCATTTCCCGGACTATTGGGACTCCAGCTACTGAAGCCAATGTCTTCAGCAAACGCAGGACTAATAGCAGTAAGTGGGTCTGCGTCATCAGCTGGTGTAAAGTCTACAAATCCAGAGATTGAACAGCTGTTGTCTTGAATATTATCAAAGTTCCATGAGAGTATTGTGTTTCCTTGAGGATCTTCCGTAAGGTTGATTGGATTTGGATTTGCATCAATAGAAATTATTGCATTAGGGAAAGCTAAGATAACAAAGGCTTCAGCAGAAAGCGGACTACCATCATCTACTGAAACACAACTGATGGTGAAGTGGAAGATTTCACCTATTGAATACCCAGAAATCGTTGCAATGGTTTGATTTGTAATATCATCTGGTTCAAGCGGATTTAATCCTGGCTGGTTGAGTAGACCGTCCCATCCAGACACAGTACCAGTACCGTTCGAACTAGCATCTGCCATACAAGACTCTACTGATTGACCAAAAGCCTGTGGGATAAGCTTAACATTTTGAGATTGATCGACACTTTCAACTAGGAGAAGATAGTTACTGTTTCCAACAATTTGTGGCGGAGTGTCCTGGTCTCCACCGACATACAACGCGAGTCCAGCGCTTGGTCCTTCTGGTGCACATTCTTCTGAATCGTCAGCTTCTGGACATTCTTCTTCAATCGGATTAAATGAAACTCCACAGTTTGCACAATCAAAAGAAATCCAACCAACAACATTGTCTCCATACGCCCAACCATGAAGTTCAAGAAGTGAGGGCGAAACCACTTTGAGGGTTGATCTGTACTGACTTCCAACACCAAAATCGTCAGAACTTCCAAAACGAATACAGCCATTCCATTCTGCTGAGTCATAATTTAAAACTCGAGCAAACCCATCAAGAGTTATTGTTGAACCCGGAGTGTGAATAAAGTTTTGAACATCATCTGGAATCTCCAGACCGCCACTTGCTCCACAAGATGAAACATCATTATTGTAAAAAGAAACCCATCCATAGTTTGAACTCCAAGCATAACCGAAAAACTTCCCTTCGTCAGGACTCTCCGCGTTAGTGTTGATTCGAACACCATAGCCTGTTGGGAAATTCTCTGTTGCTGTTGCTTCACAAGCATCTCCAACATCATCTTCGCAACCAAAACTTAAATATCCTATTCCTGTGTCGGCATCAAAATCACCATCGTCATCAATAGCTCCATACGCATAACCATTTCCTTTATATTGGTTGGTGTGGTCAGCCAGAACAGAATGTCCAAAAAAACCAACAAGCAGAATACCTAAGAAAAACAATAAGGCCGAACCGTATTTGAGATATTGAGAAGCTTTTAATGAAAATATCATATGTTAGTTTATTTGGTTTACAATTTGAGCCTTTTGTTCATCGGTTAGTTCTGCATGATTTCCCTGTCGACGGATTTCTTGAAGATTGTTCATTATCTCTGTTTTCTGTTGGTTGTTTAACTCAACTTCAGGACCAGCTGTTCGAATATCTTTTAGTTCGTTAACGATTTGTTCTTTTTCAGTATTTGAAATTTGATTATCGTCATTTTTTGTCCGAATAAACAAAAAGATAAGTGCCCCAAGCACAAGAAAAACAAAAAAATATATCCATGCATTGTAAGAATGTTCTTCAGGATTTTGGTTCATAGTTTGTGGTGTTTGATAATTTTCCATAGTTTTTATTTACAAGGTAATTATACACCTTAATAGTTGGTGAAAGTTTTTAAATATTGTGGAAAAGGTTTTTTTGTGATATACTTTTTTTTGTGATCGCCCTTTCTGGCGAATTTTTTGTTTCAAAAAATTCGCCCCAAATAAGCGATACCTACTTACAATTTAATAGCACAATTACATATGTTAGATTTAAAAGCACTCAAAGCCGCACTTATTCAACTCGAGGAAGAACGAAAAATACCACAAGAAAAAATAGTGGATGCAATCGAACAATCTCTTGCCGCTGCCTACAAAAAAGACTACGGGAAAAAGGGGCAGATTATACGGTGTAGGCTTGATGTTGATTCTGGATCAATGAGTTTTTACCAAGTAAAAATTGTTGCAGATGATTCAACTATTCGTTTTGTAGAGCTCAACGAGGAAGGAGAGCCTCTCGTTGCAGAAGTCTCTGAAGGAGAAGAAGAGCGGTCAGTATACAACCCAGAAAAACACATTCTTATTGAAGACGCACAAAAAATAAAGAAAGATGTTGTTGTTGACGATGAAATTGTTTTCCCTCTTGATATGAAAGACGACTTCGGACGAGTAGCTGCACAAACAGCAAAACAAGTTATCATGCAACGAATCCGAGAAGCTGAGCGAGGAGTAGTACTTGATGAATTCTCAGACCGTGAAGGAGAGATTGTTGTTGGAACAATTCAAAAAATTGATCTTAGAGGTAATGTCTTCGTTGAATTTGGACGAGCAAATGGAATACTTCCAAAAGAAGAACAGATTCCAAATGAAACATACCGACAAGGACAAAGAATCAAAGCATATCTTTTTAATGTTGAAGAAACGCCCCGAGGAATCAACCTGAGACTTTCTCGAAGTCACCCTCGATTTTTACTTGAACTTTTTGCGCTTGAGGTACCAGAAATTGCAAATGGAAGTGTTGAAGTTAAAGGTATCGCCCGAGAACCTGGAAGTCGTTCAAAAATGTCTGTTGTATCCCACGACGAAAGTATTGATGCAACTGGTTCATGTGTTGGACAAAAAGGTGTACGAGTAATGACAGTGTCTGATGAACTTAATGGAGAAAAAATTGACATTATAGAATATCAAGAAGACCCAAAAGACTATATTGCTAAATCACTTTCTCCAGCAAAAGTTATTGGAATTCAACTTAATGAAGAACTTAAAGAAGCTCGAATAGAAGTAGTACAAGACCAGCTTTCACTTGCAATCGGAAAAGGTGGACAAAACGCTCGACTAGCAAACAAACTTACTGGTTGGAAAATAGATATCAAGTCAGACGAAGTAAAAAAAGAAGAACTTCCACAAGAAGAAGTGGTGGACGAAGATAAAGAAATCGAAAATGTGGAAGAAACTCCTGTTGAGGAAACAGAAGTAGAAACTACAGAAGAAACACAATCTGACGAAAATGAAACAGAACAAACACCAGAAGAAAACTAAAATTTAAATTTAAACCATAACAATAAAAACCCCGCTTCGCGGGGTTTTTATTGTTTATTAGATAGTGAGTTATTTTTTCTCAACAACCAACTATTATTATCAAAAACAAATTAGTAGTTTCCGTTCAAATCAGCCTTACCTACACAATGTGTTTTCTATACCAAAAAACTTCTGATTATGGTTTCACATTATAGTAGACAGTAGATTCTTCTTTTGCACTACGATCTCTTAAATCTCGCATAACATCAGGTCCTATTGGATTTTCCCCTCCAATTCCATTAGCTAATGCAGTACAACCATCAGCAACACACTGTTGACTCTGACTAAAATCTCCAGCATTTCCACAACCAGCTGTAGGGCTAGGGTAACCTAAACCTGAGTTAATAGTAATATATCCTGTGGTACCAGCGCATCCTGATCCTATATCGCAACCATTAATTCCACCACCAGAACCGTAAACAAGGTCAACGGTACATCCGGTTCTATATTCAAATCCAACCCCACCTCTTGAGTCGTTTGTGTCTCGAAAAATCTCAACAGTATATGTTTCTCTCTCTTTTGAAATAATATAGTATGAACCCACAATACCCGCCGCGAGTAAGCCTAGTAAAATTATTTTTTTAGTTTTTGACATACTTTAATTAATTAATTAATAACAACATAATACTACCACAAAAAATATACCTCACTTTCATGAGGTATATTAAAATATTTTTTATATACATTCAATCTTCCACAAATACAATATCCGTGTAGACTGTCTTAAAAAATTTCTTTATGTCCTCCCAATTTTCTGGAGAACAGAAAGAGATTACATAAGAAACAGAATCCTCAGAAAATCTCTGTATATAAAAAAGATTTTCCATCGGGATTTCTTTACCCCAAGCCTCAGCCTCAGCTTTAAGGTATGGTACATATTTATTTATATATGCATCATGTTCCATCATCACCGTCCTGAAGTCTTCCTTTGTTTTTGCAAAGGAAACATTATATGTCGTCATATCACGACAATATACTGGAGAACTGGTTGCAAAATCTTCCACAGCCCTCTGAATTTGAACTTGTTGTTGTCCAAATCCACAAGTAGCACTCACAAGAAGTACTACAAAAAACAAAATTTTTTTCATGTTCACATTTATGTAGTTTCCTATTTAAAGTAATATAAATATATATTTATGTCAAGCTTGTCACTTTCCACCATAATCAAAGAAAAAGACTCATTTTTAGTTTATAATGAATTAGTAGATAGTATGTACATCTATTTATTAATTAACGCTCTATAAAAATATGAAAAAAATTATTATTATCCTTTTCATCATTACCTTAGCTGTTCCTAGTGCTATTGCTTTTGCTGAAGAAGAATACCAAACACAAAATGCCCCCACCCGACAAAACATTCTGCAGGGGCGAATAGAAAAACAAAAAACAAATTATATTCAAAATCTCCAAGAAGCACGAGAGATTGCTGCAAAGTACAGAGAAACACAAAACTCGACTGAAAAGGAAAGCTTTCGACAACAAGCACGAAATGGTTTTATGGTTCGACTTACCAATGCTGTGCAAAAACTTGCCGACATGCAAGTCCGTGTAGAAAAAAGAATCACTTGGGCCGACGAACAAGGGTTTGATACTTCTGAACCAAAAACTCTTCTAGAAATATCAAGAGTTCACCTTTCAGTAGTCCTTGATCAACAAGAAAAACTCCAAGAAATTCTCTCTGCCACAGAAGAAGCGGATAGTCTTACAAAAGAAGAAGCTAAAACAATCTTTATTGATATAAAAGAAAACTTTAAGGAAGCAAGAAAATCTCTTATTGCTTCAATTAAATCTTTAAAAGAAATAATGAAGGGAAATGATGTCGAGGATGAAAATATGAATGATGACAATGGAAACAATAATGAAGTCGAGATTGAAAACGAAAACGAAAACAACAATGGCTAGCACACAATCATACAAACAAGGAAATAGTGTGGTTATTACTCTTGTTCTTGTTGCGCTTCTTATAATTGCATATTTCTTTCTTTCAAGTAAAAAAAAAGAAATGACATTTAATGAAAATACAAAAACACAAGAAGAAACTCAACAAGAAAACACCGCAGTTTCAACACAAACAATAATCGAGAAAACAAACCAAAACCAAACAGTAGTCGATGACACCGATCTCTCCGCTCTCGAAGCAGAGGCGAGCCAACCAAACCAAGATATCGACGACCTACAATTTGAAGATTTAGGATTATAACAAAAAGCCCCCGCAAAGCGGGGGCTTTTTGTTATTGGCTTTCAAGCATTTTAAATACAAGATCATTCATCAAAATTGACTCAACATAGTTCCGAGCAGAATCTTCATTTGCATCTGGATAATGTTTTTTAATATTTTCAATTTCTTTTTGAACCGCTTCTTCGTTTGGTATAAATTTTTCTTGCTTTGCAATAGAACCAACAACAACTTGAATCTTTGCACGCTTTTGTGCATCAGGCGTAACATCCTTTCTAATATCTTCTTCTGTCTTTCCAAGATTTTTTAGGTAATCTTCAAACTTCATTCCCATCTGTGCTACATCTGATTGCATCGCATGAATAATTTGTTGGATTTCAGATTCAACAATAATATCAGGTAACTCAAAATCCATTTCTTTTAAAATTCCCTCAATAATATCAACTCGTAGTTTGTCATTATTTTTTCGAGTCTTTTCAAATGTAAGATTTTCTGTGAGTTTGATTTTAAAATCTTCAACATCTTTAAAATCACCAAGTGATTTAACGAACTCATCATTACATTCTGGCAATTCAAGTTTTTCATCTATTCGCTTTTGAATATCTTCAACTGATTCGTCTTTGTTATTCTCAATTTCTTCCTTGTCATGATTACAATGTTCATCGTGAACATGACCATTCTTCCCCTCTTGCATTTTCTTAAAGAGATCTTGTTTTGCTCGCATAGTTCGAATTTCTTCAATTGTTTTTTCAATATCTTCTGGTGTCACAACAGTTTCTTTTTTTGTTTTATTCACTACCAAAGCAATCTTTTTGTAGTCTGGGAGTGTAACTTCAGGAAGCACGGAAGTTGTGATGACAAAACCAAGTGGATTGTCTTTTGCCAACTTAGTGATTTGTATTTCAGGACGACCGATTGCGTCAATAGAGTTTTCCTTAAGAATTTCTGGATAAAGTTTTTGAAATGCAAAATTTGCCATTTCTTCTAAAATTGCATTTTCTCCAGCATTTTTTACTAAAATATCTTCAGGAATATGACCTTTTCGAAAACCATCAATAGTAATAATTTCATTTATTTTCCCTAAAGCTTTTGGGCGAAATACTTTAAAATCGTCCCACGGAAGTTCTCCACTTATAACAACCTTACTTCCTTTTTGTTGTTCTATCTTAAGATTTTTCATATAGGGCACATATTACTGACTTAGTATTCATTTGTCAAAGTATATTTCAAACAAGTTCGTGGTATCATAAGAATATTGAAAGCATAGTAACAATATATATGGATACACAACATTTTAAAATAAAACTTGAAGAAGAAAAAAATATTCTTGAATCAGAACTTTCTCGTCTTGGTATTCAAGATCCAGAAACAGGAGAATGGGCTGTGAGAATGGACGAAGCCCCAAGTGAAGAAACAAGTGACCCTAACAACAGAGGTGATAGAGATGAGGAATTTGGAGTAGCAGAAAATACTCTTCAAATATTAGAGGTTCAATATAAAAATGTTCTTCACGCCCTTGAAAAAATAGAACAAGGTACCTATGGAACATGCGAAGTAAGTGGAGAAATGATTGAAGAAGATCGTCTCGAAGCAGAACCAGCAGCTAGAACATGTATATCTCATATCAATTAAATAAAAATCCCGCCTATGCGGGATTTTTATTTAATTGATTGTATAGAATATCGCTTAAGAACTTCTGAGATTGTTGCTTCGTTGGAACTTATAACAAGTGTGGATCGATCCATAAAAGTATACCCTAAAACAAAACCTTGATTTTTATCACGCAACACTCGAGACTCTTTATTGTTTATAATTTCTGATTGAAAAAATTGAGTAAAAATACTAGCATCCGATATATCAGCAGACATAAGTGTTATTGTGTCTTGCAACAAAAATGGCTCCCACTCTCTCATGTATTGCAAGGTTTTATCAAAATCACGGAAAGTGACAATAATGAAAGTACTATATTTGTGACCTTCATCCACACCAATCATAAAATTATCCTTTATCTGTTGCAGGAAATCTTGTGGAATATTTGGCGCAATAAGCTTGAGAAACTCAGAACCATACAGTGTGCGTAACCTCCCTGTTTCGTCATTTTTAATGGTGAGAATATTTGTAATTCCATTCGTTTTTATAAAATCTATCTTTTGTCGAATTGACTGAATAAACTCAGCTCGAGAAAAATCATCAACAGTAAACAATATTTGTTCTTCAGAAAAAATAATCGAGTTTGCCTTTGTTTGAGAACTCTCTGGTATTGGAATTATTTTGTTTTTAGAATTAAATGCTGAAGCTAACAAAATAGCCCCACCCATTACCAAGATGAAAATAAATACAAGATACAAGACTTTCTGTTTTTTTTCTTTGTGTACGATTATTTGGTATTCTCTTTGTCTTTCTTGTTCAGCAAGCGCAATCTTGATCACTGAAGCGTTATTACTTTTCATTTCTTCTGCAACATCTTTAGCGAAAGTATGAACAACCCCTTCTCTTTTTGAAGGAACATTTTCTTTGTTGTTTGTTATCGTTTCTAATTCTTTCGAAACATCATCGGAGTTAAGATTTGAATATTCGTTTGGAAATTCTTTTTCTTCCATAGATATATTATAACAAATAAACACCTCTTATGAGGTGTTTATTTGTTTGTTATTTTTTTGGTTTGATAAAATCTTTGTTTGCCTCTTTGATAGAAAGGCCAATTTTACCCCTTTCAATCTTCACAACTTTCACTGGAACCATCTGACTAAGCGTTAAAAAATCTTCTATTTTTTCAATACGGAACGATGCAATTTCAGAAATATGAACCATACCTTCTGTTACGCTATTGAGTCTTACAAAGACACCAAAATCAGTAATCTTTGTAATTAGCCCTTCTACAATATCACCAATTGTATATTCGTGGACAAGCTCGGCAATAATCGCTTTTGCTTTTTGTGGGGCATCACCTTTTCCTGTAATGAAAATAGTTCCATCATCTTCAATTTGGATTTCTGTACCAGTTTTTTCACGAATTTCATTTACTGTTTTCCCACCTGAACCAATCACCATTCCTATTTTTGTAGGATTAATCTTGAGTGTATCAATCTTTGGTGCATTTGGTGAGATTTCTGGTCGAGGTATAGCGATTGCTTCATTGAGATTTTCAAGAATATGAAGACGAGCCTCTCGAGCCTGCATCAGTGCTTCAACCAAAATCTTATGAGAAACTCCTTCCACCTTTACATCAAGTTGAATTGCAACTACTCCATCTTTTGTCCCAGCGACTTTGAAGTCCATATCACCATAGTGGTCTTCTGGACCTTGAATATCGGTGAGCACCTTGTAGCTATTTTCGTCTTTATACATAAGTCCCATAGCGATTCCTGCAACATGACATTTAATTGGAACCCCACCATCCATCAATGCAAGTGATGACGCACAGATTGAAGCTTGTGAAGTTGAACCATTTGACGCCATAGACTCAGAAACAAGTCGAATAGTGTAAGGAAACGAATCTCTTGAGGGAAGAATCTTTTCAAGTGCTTTTTCAGCAAGAGCACCATGTCCTATTTCTCGACGATTAGTAAAACCGGCTCGCCCTGTTTCCCCTGCTGAATACGGAGGAAAATTGTAGTGGTGCATAAAATATTTATCTTCCTGCACATCCATCCCTTCGATAAGTTGCATATCTCCAGGACCACCGAGTGTTAGCGCTGTGAACACATGAGTCCCCCCACGATAGAATATTCCTGAACCGTGGAGTTGTTTTGAAACACCCCCCGCTTGTGCAAAGAGTTCTCGAACTTGATTCATTGGTCGTGCGTCAGGTCGAAGGTTGTGCTCAATAGCTTCTTCATGCACAAACTCATCCATTTTCTCATCATAAAATCGTTCTGATTGTTGTTTTATTAAATTTTGGTCTTCATCAGAAATTCCAGAATCTAAAATCTCTCCAATACGCTTGTGCCATTCTTCATGAAGTAAGTCGATTGTTTCTTTTCCAGGCTTCCCACTGGTAATGAATTCAGGAAATCGTGGATAAAAGTCTTTTTCAAAAATTTCAACAAGTTTTGGATATACAACAGGAAAATCAATCACTATTTTTTCGTTCCCAACTTCTCGTCTGAGTTCTTCGTTCCATTTTTCAAATTTTGAGATTTCCTCTATTGCTCGAACAAGTCCTTTCGCAAGAACATCTTCCTCTGTTTGATAGGCATCTGCTTCAATCATATTAATATTTCCTCCCTTTCCACAAACAACTAAGTCATAGTCGTAGCCAGCCTTTCGAGTTTCCGAAGAAGCATTGACAAGCTCTCTGCCTTCACGCTCCCCAAAACGGATAGATCCAACAGGCCCATTCCAAGGAATGTTTGAAGTATGAAGCGCAATTGATGCCGCATTAACAGCCATAGTCACTGGATCAACCGTATTATCTAGAGCCAAGACTGTTACGATAATTTGTACCGCGTAAGGATTTCGTTGATCAAAAAGTGGACGAAGTGTTCGGTCTATCGCTCGGCTTGCAAGTATTGCCTCATCACTTGGCTTTCCTTCTCGTTTTTGAAATCGCCCACCCAAGATTTGCCCTGTCGCATAGAAACGCTCCATATAATCGACAGTTAGGTTAAACCAACTTGTTCCTGATATCTCTTTTGACATCACCGCAGTAGCCAAAAGTACTGTTTCGTTGCAACGAAGCATGACTGAACCGTGCGCTTGGTCTGCTAAATCACCAAAAATAGCAGTAAATGTTTGACCACCAATTTCGATTGAAAATTCTTTTTTTTCTTTCATTTTAAATGAGTGATCTAGAAGCCACACAACACACAAAAAGGTATGCGGTATCCGCTTCAAGACCACTTGTAATTTATAACTTTTTTAGTATAGCAATCTCGGTAGTCTTTTTGCAACAGGACAAAATAAAAGAAGCGCGGCCTCTGGCCGCGCTTCTTTTATTTTATTATTTTCTTTTTGTTGTTTGACCCAATCAAATATCGCTTTGGATTTTTACTGAGATCAATAAAATCATCAGCAATCTCTTGAAGTGCGCTTGATGTTGTTTTTCCAAATGACACAATTTCTACTTGAATACCAGAATGAATTTGAAGATATGCCACGAGTGGAATAAAATCTCCATCACCTGTCACAAGTACGACAGCATCAAGTTTTGGTGCCATAGTGATAGCGTCAACAGCCATGCCAACATCCCAGTCAGCTTTTTTTGCTCCACCAGAAAATATTTGAAGGTCTTTAACCTTTGTTTCAATTCCAAGTGTTGTCAACGCATCAAAGAAAGCGTCTTCATCACCCGACTCACTTGCGATTACATAAGCAAGCGATCGAATAAGTTTTCGTCCTGCTACCGCATCTTCTACAATAGTTCCGAAGTTAACTTTTTTTCCAAAAAGATTTCGAGCGCTGTGATAGAGGTTTTGCGTATCGATGAAGACACCAACACGCTGGTCCTTATGTTTTATAATTGCCATATATTATGTAAGACACTCAAATATTAAAAAATCAGTGTGTCTTTTGATTAATGTATTAAAAATGCGAAGTTCATTCGCGTATGTATAGTAGCACTTCTCTCTTTAAAAAGAAAGAAAAAAATCCCTAACATTGTCAGGGATTTTTACAAAATATGATGATTAACGATAGATGCTTTTTGCAAATCTATCAATTTCAATCATTACACCTGCCTGCCAACCAACACCTTCACTTGGAAGTGGGTTGTAGGCAACACCAAAATGAACTCTCACTCCGATTGGGATTTCGTTATGCCCAAATTGGAGGAGAGCACGAACACTATACTCGTGCCCTGAGACAACGTGCTTCTTGTAAGAAACACCAATCCCAGCATAGATTTTTTGATTGGTTTGTTCAATCCCAACCAAATAGTCTATCTCTGCGGTACCGAGAGATCCACTCCAAGCTATTCGGTCCACATCAGTATAGGACTGAAGTCTTGCAGACAAAAGGTCTTTCCCAAGCCGTTGCTTGAAGTCAAACCCAATCGCAAGTGCAGTGGCGTTCGGGATCACCACTTGTGCAGTTTCATTTCCCAAACTATCAACTACTGGAATACGGTAGTTGAAACCTGCAATCCCAGCAGTCACTCTCACTCCATGCTTTTTTCCCTGATTAGAGAAACCAACCTGGAAGTGACCAAACCGAACATATCGAAATCGGCTGGACGCCTGTTGAGGTTGTGGATAACACCCACAAGAAGGATTGTATCCCCATTGTTGGTAATAACCTCCCCATTCGTTACCGGAATTAATATTCTGACTACCGGCGGTAAAGAAATCCGACTGAGTATACACCCCAGACCGGATTACAAAGGCTGTTTTTTTCCCGAAGGAAATACCAGCCTCGAAATTTCCCTCCCCAAGAGCGGGGAGGACATCGGTGTTTCTGTAAATATCAGAAACACCTCCAGAAACCCATAGCCCTACGGACTTCAGATCCTGTGAGGTTTTGAATTTTCCTATATTATTCCAGTCACCTTGACCAGAACAAGAAATTATACTGACTACGAAAGCCAGTATAATTAAAAAAGTTTTTTTCATGGTGCAGTTTATTTGTGAATATTATATCATAATAGATAGCATATTGTCAAGTATAATTAGACAAAAAAAACCTTACAAATAAAGCTCGATCAGCCTGAGATAAAAAACTTGATTTATAAGCCTAAAAATGCCATAATAATAATGTTTTTACCCGCACTTAAAGTCTATATAATGCGGGATTATTAAACCTTAATTTATAGATATATATGTTAATTCCAACAGTAATCGAAAAAACTCACAGTGGTGAACGAGCCTTTGATATCTACTCTCGCCTTCTTAAAGAAAGAATTATTTTTCTTGGAGGTCCAATCAATGATCATGTGGCTAATGTAATTATTGCTCAACTTCTTTTCTTAGAATCAGAAGATCCTAAAAAAGATATCTATCTCTATATCAACTCACCCGGTGGGCATGTTTCAGCTGGTTTGGCTATTTTAGATACCATGAATCATATAAAGCCTGATGTGGCGACTGTTTGTGTTGGTATGGCTGCTTCTATGGGAGCCTTGCTTCTTTCTGCTGGAGAAAAGGGTAAAAGATTCATCCTTCCAAATTCAGAAGTTATGATTCACCAACCACTTGGAGGAGTGTCTGGACAAGCTACCGACATCGAAATCACTGCTAAAAATATTATAAAAACAAGAGATCGGCTCAATAGAATTCTTTCAGAGAATACTGGACAAAAGATAGCAAAAATCTCTCAAGATGTTGATAGAGACTACTGGATGGACGCTGAAGAATCAAAAAAATACGGAATTGTAGACAAACTCATGAAGCCGAACAAAAAATAAAATCTTACTTTTCTTTTTGGGTAATGCAAAAAGAAATTATATTTTTATCAAAAAATACGGAATTATTTAAAACAAGAAAAACTATGTTAAATAATTAATTAAAAAACACCTTGTGGGTGTTTTTTAATTTCGTAAATCAAGTGACCATAAAGTGAAATCATATTTATTTTGGAGAAGAAGTATGTTGTCTTTGTATATTGGGTTCACCGTATCAAACTTATCAATAGCACCGTGTCGCAAGTTTGAAACTATTTTTTCTAAACCATTTTCTGTATTAACGCTCCACATACGATCGTCAAATCCGATTTCCCCTTTATACCAAGCATCTGGATAATCTTCCGGGCCAATATACCGAGGAACCGCACACAATAAGTTGCTAATATCAGTCCATGTACATTTTTCTGCTAGAGTTTTAATACCTAAAACGAGAGTTGTTTCATCATTAAAATCATAGACATAGGTTTCTATAAATTTTCCTCCATTGTTAGTGCTATATAAAACCTTTGTTCCTGCGGAATTGTAATTGGTAGTTAAGCCAGAAAATCCTCCCACACCTCGAGAAAAGACATCTTTTTTAGTTGCGTCATATACATAGCTATACCCCAAAGAAAGTGCTGAGGCTCGTGAAGTTAAACTAAAAAGAGAAGGTCCGTTAAATTGAGGAAGCCATTCTGTGAATTTAGAATCAAAAACAGTCTGAGAAGCCTTCGTTGCTAAATCAAGAACAAAACCCCGTGTTCGTCGACTTATTTCTTCAAAATAGACGAGTTTTGAACCATCTGAACTTATGGAAACAAAAGGAATATTTTCAGCTAGAAACTCTCCGTTGAGTATTGTACTTCCATCTTCAAGAGTGATAATATTTCCTAAATACGTTGTAATTGAATCATTATTAGAATATCGTACAACAACAGAATTTCCGTTATTTCCAAAAAAAGATTCATGAATTGCAGAAAAACTCGTATCTGAAACTTTTTCAAATGTTTTATCATCAATACCTAAATCATAGATATGTCCGTTTGACTTATCTTGATACCGAACAGTAAATCGTTCTTCTTCTCGAACGATTGGCTCAAAGTCTTGCGGATTTTTTGAAAGACCTTGGACTTCATTAAATTTTGCTTTTGTTCCATTCCCAACAATTCCATCTGGAGTAAGGTTATTACTTGTTTGAAACGCAATAACGGCATTTTTTGTTGCAGTATCAAATGTTCCTGTTGTTTCTAAACTTGTTTCTGTAGACAGTCTATTCAAAACTATTTGAAGTGCCGTAACACCTTCTCCTGTATCACCAATCTTAAGTGCGCCGAATTGAAAAAAATTATAGGTTTCGACAATACTTTCATTAGCCAACTCTTTTGGGTCTTCGGTAATGGTAAAAATCTTTGAAAAGAGTGTATACCCAACTATTGCAGAGCTCGTAATTTGTGTTAAATTTGAATCCTCAACATCAAAATCACTAAAACTTTCTCTTCCCCCCAAGGAAATTGATTGGTTGCTGTCTTGTATGGTTTGGTCTTCAAGAGCTTGCCCACCAGTTCCTAAACCAGAGAAAGGAATAAACTCTGGTTCTGTAGTTTCTTCAACATTAATATTTGGAATTTTATTGTTTTTTGTTAAAAGAAAAAAACCAATCACTCCAAGAAAGATGATAAAAATTATTAAGATGAGAAAAGTTCGTCTATTCATATCTAATCATTATAAACTGAAAAATGAGGTGCTGTAATACCTTGTAGAAAAAGAAGATTTCCGATCTTTTTGCCTTTTTTAGAAAGTTGTATTCCTGCCTCTTTTAATGTTGTGTAAACATTTTCGTCATTGGTTTCATAGACAGCACGTAATCCAGCAGTTGAAGTTGCTTGAATAAACGATTGGATACTTTCAACTGTTGGAGTGCTTGGTAGTACAAAATTTGCATCAACACAAGTTCCTCGATAATGGCACAGGGCGCAGTGATCAACATTTAAACTTGGAGGAAAAGCCTCTGTAACCCTCCAATTAATTTGATTAACGGACAAAGTTTGGGACAAATCTAGTAATTTTTGATTCAATGAAGCAGAAATAGTATTGCTTAAATTCGATTTTACCTCAATTCCTGAAACGATTGTTTGACAATTGATACATAACGCAGGTAAGAATTCTGGTTTAGGGCAATTACTAGGAATAACAGCACGTCCATCTTCAATATATTCATACCCATCAAGACTCACGTTTGGAATACTAATAGAAAGATTGGAAGCAAGATTCGGACTGATAGTATTGAGGAGAAGCCAAGAACCAAGAGCAATAAGAAGACCAAGAATAGCATTCCAAATATTTTCTCGATGCTCTGTTTTTCCTGATATTGCGCCGACGGTCATATATGCAATAGCATGGAAAACAATCATAATCACCGAGAGGATAATAATTATAATGATTCCCGCTTTAAAAACCCCAGCCAAATATTCTCCCAAGGTTGGTGTGGTACCACCGTTGAGTCCATCAAAAGGAAGTGGTGCGAGTGGTATGTAATCTTGCTGATAATTACTTGGAAGCGAGTCAACAGTAACAGCACCTTGATCGTCTGGGTGTGTTTCTCCGTAAGGGATTGTTCCTATACTTTGCCAATCATCGTCATTCCAATTGCAGACACCATCACAGTCGTACAGAAGTGCTGGAAAACCAAGTGTTGCAACAGGAAGTAAAGGATCAGCCAGATTAGAAAGACGAACGTAATTTTCTGATGTATGAGTATTATAGAAATCAATCAACTTTTGATCTGAATCACTATTTTGATAGGTAAATAACATGTTGATGATTGCTTGAACATTGTATCCATAATAAGGTTCAAGATTACAAGTACCAGAACTTATTTTATAGAAATAACCATTAGTTGGCTGACAGCCAATGTGTGCGGGCAACGCACTACCAAAAGCATTTGCAAAAATTTGCCCTTGCTCAAGTGAAATAGATCCTATTAAATCTCCAATAAGACCAATTATAGCTGAATTACTATCTGATATTGATTTTGAAGTAAACATAGCAATCATAAGACACTCTCTACCCCCATTATCGTTATTATTACCGTAACAAGCTTCTTCGGTTGGTTTGAACGCAAAAGATCCCGACGAACCATCAGGAAGTAGACTTATTGGTATCAAATAATCAGTCAGAACCTTACGAACACCCTCAGTATTGGCTAAACCAAAGATAGTAAGATAAATTATATCAGTATTTTGACAACCTTGAGTTTTCAAATCAACATAAACAAAAGGAGGGTTGTCTGCATCGTACCACTCCGTTGATTGAACACCTCCAGGCCCACTCGATGTTCTAAATTTAGAATCTGGATACGAAAAGACTTCACAAGCCGCATCTGCAGTTTGTGGAACAAGTAAAAACAAAGACAGAACAAAGCCCAGAATACATGCGATATTAACAAAGATTTTACTAATACTTTTCATAATTAAAAGTTAAGCGAAACACCAACATTTCCTTCTTCAAAAAGTCGTGATGTATTTTTAATAAAAACAGAAACAATAGTGTCACCACTTATTCCTGTTGCGCCTGTAAGTCGGATTTTGTTTTTCTTTTGTTGTGTTGGAAGTTTGTTTCCATTAACAGCCCAAACCATTTCCAGATTTTTACTATCAATAGTGTCTGTTGTTACAAAGTATGGGACAGCGACAAGCGATATTTCTTTGTCTGATTCAATCTTGTGGTTATTTTTTATTGTGGAATTATAAAGTATTCCAAGTTTGGAGTCATTTTCATAAAACACAACCTCAGAATTTCCGTAACGAACAATAAGGTCATCTTGTGTTTTGTATGACCCATCAGGAGAGCTAATCTCAACAGAAATTGCATTTGCCTGTTCAAACGGTGTTGCTAAATATGAAAAAGAGTTTTTACTACGTCCAGACTGAGCGCTTTTGCTACTGTATTCTTTTTGCCATGAATAAAAAAGTTCTGAAATGTCATTTCTTTTTGGAAAGGCAACAACATTGATATTTGCCTCAAGCGGAGGCAAAGCCTTACCTTTGTAAAAAGGAGGTGTGTATGAACCAACTGCTTCCCACAACAAATCTACTTGAGAAGTAATAATAGGAATTCCTTGTACAAGTTTTTCTCCTGTCTCTCGCTGGACAACCTCCACGACAATAGTTTTGTTTTTAGCGTTTGGAATGATGATGGATGTTGTCCCAATACCTTCTGATAGGACTTCTTTTCCTTGTTTCCATGTAACCAATGAGTTTTTTAAATCAAAAGAAAAACTTGAAATTGTTATTGTTAATAGTTCGCCTTCTTTTGGAAATTGAGGAGATTTTGAAATAACTAAAGACTGCGCAAAGGCTTGGAGTGGAGCCATTACACTTATGACAATAAACACTAGGATGTTTCGTATAATACTTTTCATAATAAATTAGGAATGTAATTCTTCATTTGCTTTCTTTTCAATAGAATCAAGTTCTGTGTCCATCGCTTGAAGATTTTTTAATTTTTCATCAATCGTCGTGGCCAGTGCCTCGATTTCTTTTATATCTTCAAGCTCTTTACCGAGAGCTTCTTTTTCTACTCGTAACTTTTCAAGCCGTTCCTTGACAATAATTTTCTTTTTTGAGGCTTTGTCTTTCAATTCAGAATATAGTCTTTTGAGCTTTTGTTCTTCTAGACCAAGTGCGTCGCCACCCTCGTCAGAAATAGCAGTACTTGATATAATAGGTGTATTGAAAGTCTGGCTAAAATCTGCTTCTAGGTCTTTGGTTTCTACTGCTTGGACTGCTTCAGATTTTGGAGTCTCAACTGGTTTTATAGCAATAATCTGCTCTTGTTCTTTTTCTTTGAAAGAAGAATCTTTACTAAAAATATTTTTTTCTTCTTGAGGAGTTTCATCAACAAAGGTAACTCCCATTGAAGATAGCTCTTCTTTATTTTTTAAAGTATTTTGAGTAGCTTCAGGAACTGGTGTTGTAGGCTCTGAAGGTACTGTGATTATTTCTTCAGAATCAATAACTTGAGTATCGTCCGATTTTTGAGATTCGTCTTTTTGAGAATCATTAGATGTTTGATTGGTTTGCGACTGCATAATAAGTGGTGTTGACCCAAAAATACCACCAGAGGAATCTTCATTATTTACACTTGTATTGTTTTCATCATTCATTGTTTTAATTATAGCAGGTAATAGAAAAATTAAATGTTAAATCTAACTATAATAAAAACTTTTTTCCTGGGCTTTTATTATAGTTCATTAAACATCGCTTCGAGATCTTCGAGATCCTTATCAAGAATTTCTTTTTCTTTCATTTCTGGATAAGACATGTCTTCTTGTAAGTTTATTTTTTCAGTTTGAGAATTTAAGACAACAGGGATATTGGGTTCTTGTTCTTGTTCTTGTTCTTGTTGAGAAGACCCTACTGCTCCTGTAATTTCCCTTTCTCGAACACCCTCCTCCATTTTATTTTCTTTCTGGAGATCCTCTCGAGCTTTTTTAATAGCTAAAACCTGTGAAGGGTCAGAAGTAATGATTTGGTCTTCGGTATATGAAGCAATAATCTTGATAGCAACATGTTTAAGCCCTGCAAAGAATATCCCCTCCCCAACACTTGATTCCAAAAGAAGGTATTTTTCTTCATTCGTTAGATTGAAAACTCTTTGGAGAACATCCGCACTTGAAGTTGATTGTTTAAGTAAAATTTGCATTGAAGAGTTAGCAACAATAGCTGGTCCATATTCTGAATCCATAAAGTCATTAACATCTTGAGTAATTGTTGAAAGTCCTAAATAGTACTTTCGCCCTCGTTTTGCAATACTATACAAAAAGCTTGCAGTATCAGGAGATTTCATCATCCACCAAGCTTCATCAACAACCAAAAGTCGTTTCTTGAGATTTTTTCGTACCGCATTCCAAATAAAATGAGTCACAATGTACATAGCAACAGGCTTCAAATCATCCTCCATGTCTCGTACCGAAAAAACAACAAACTTTCTATTGATATCAACATTGGTTGGTTGGTTGATAAAATTTTTCCATGTTCCTTCAGTATATTTTCGGAGACGAGCTATAACAGACTCACTTCCATCTATACCCGACAAAACAAGCTCAAAGTCAGACAGAAGTGGTGGTTCTATTGTTGTAAAATCAGAATCAGGAGTAATATCCTTCATGGCGTAGGTCTCAGTAATTGCTCTGTCAATCAAAGAATCCTCTTCTGGGCTAAGTCCTCCAAGCATAATACGAAACATCCCCACAAGTTCGATTGTATTTTGTCTCAAAATATCAGCCCCTGTTTCATCTTGTCCTGGAAGTGGTAAATCAAAAGGATTGATATGGTGTTGAGAAGAAAGAGAAATATTAAAATATCGTCCTCCCACTGCCTCAGCTAAATATTCATACTCTCGTTCAGGGTCGATTACAATAACATCAGTGTCAAACATCATTGTTCGTATAATTTCTAATTTTGTCGCATATGATTTACCGGAACCAGACTTTGCAAAAGTAACAGAGTTATAGTTTTCAAGCGAAAAACGATCGAATAAAATAAGACTTGAATTTTGCCGGTTGATTCCATACAAAATACCGTTATTTGACGAAAGATCGAAAGAAACAAAAGGAAACATACTCGAAAGCGGTCGAGTATTGAGCTTTTGTTTTACATTCAAAAAATCTTGCGCAATAGGAAGAACACTTTTGAATCCTTGTTCTTGTTGGAAGAGTGCGGGTTTGATATAGACCAACTTTGATTCAAGAAGTGATGTGATTAGTGTTTCGGTTTTTGCAAGCTCTTCCAGATTATCTGCATAGATTGTGATATACAATCCAAGATCAAACATTTTTTCTTCTGCTTGCTGAAGATTATCACGAAGACCCTCAAGATCTCCGTACGCAGAATCGAGCTTTGGGTCACGAACAAGTCCTTTTGACTCTCTTTCATTTATTTGACTTTGTACTTCTGCTACTTTTCTTTGAAATTGCCGTAAAATCTTTACGGTATCAAGTGGATTAATATGAATTGAAACATCAAAAATCTTATCAAGGTTAATGATTGGTGTAAACCAGTTGTCAGTAAGTGTTCGTGGGTAGGAAATCACAAAATAGGTTCGTGAAATTTTATCTCCAAGATTAAGATTTTTTGATGAAATCTCAAGTGCCCCAGGAGCAATAACATCTTGAAGTTCAAGCTTAGCTGCCTTGTAAATTTCTTCAGGCAAAATAGGAAGAACTTGTTCGTTCTTCTTTTTGTTTTTTCCTTTATTTGAATTTATAAAATTAAATAATCCCATATATTATGTTAAATCTTCAAACTTTTCACTACTCTCACCTTCTCCAGGATTAAATATCTTGAAAAAGAGTTCCACAACTTGTGGAGTTTTAAGTAAAATCGTTCGAACTCCAGTTCGTTTGAGACCTTCTTGAACAATCGTAATTCTTTGTTCAAGCTGATTTCGTTCTTGCTCAAACTCTTCAACAACAACATTTTTACTCGATGAACTACTTGGTAATATTTTATTTAATATCCCACCAGAAGAACTTTGAGAAAGACTTGATCCTTCATACGGAACCACAACAAAGAAGTGTTTTGTCATAATGTCATTAATTTCCATGAAGCTTCGTATGAATTCGATATATTCTCTTGTTTGAATTTTTAGAAGTGGTTCTTGTTGTTCTTTCATTCGAGCCTCAAGCTTTAAAATATAGGGTTTGATATTTCTTTTTCGTGACTGGATAACAATCTGAGTTGGAAAATCAATAGTATTAAGAAAATTTTGAAACTGCAAAAGTGTAGCCTCTTGTTCTTCGGCAGACTTAAGTCCGAGATTAATAGAAGAAGCCATTAAAATAGCTCGGATTGAACCGTCTTTCAAAACGACGATTCCGTCTTTTACTTCTCGTATAGGAACAAATTGTTGTGAGTTGTTTGACATAGTTATTCTCCTTTTTCTTTCATATCAAGGATATCAAGACTCCATGATAAATCTGATAATTGTGAGTCAGTCAATCGTGGTATAAGTTGAGCTTGTTCGGTTTCTTTTGGTTTTGTCTCTTCTGTTTTTTCTTCTCTTTTTATTTTTTGTCTCCAAATATAAAGCTTTGATTGAAAGAAAAAAGAAATAAAAGCTTGTAAAATAAAAACAAAAGGTTTTCCATTAATCTTATAAAAAGTCAGGGCGGCAGCAAGAACTATAATTCCAATTCCGAGTGGAAAGGCAATAATCTTTGGTAGTAATTTGTATACGGTAAAAGCAAGTCCGAGACCACCGGCAAGATATGTAAATTGTTTGAAAGTAAAGGGCCCAATAACCTTATCTTCAATATCAATAAATTGCGGGACAATGAATTGCATAGTATAAGTATAGCAAAAAATAATGAGTACGGATGTATGAATAACGAGGAGTGAATAAAAAACTGAAATCTAAAAGATTTCAGTTTTTTATTCTATGGGTTCTCGATATGGGTCGCTTGAAACATAGATAGGCTTTTTTGAGTCGTCTATCATTTTTTGATGTTCTTGCGTTTTTGCTGTTTTTGACTCTTGAGAATTCATTTCAATATCAAATGGAGATTGAGTTGCTTGATTTTCTTCTTCGTTTACAACTTCCCCAACAACCTCCTCTGTTTGAGAGACAGATACTACATTAGGTCCAATTGAAAGTAAGTCTTCGAAACTATTTGTTTTTTTAGGTTTTTCTTGAGAAATAACGAGTGGTGTTTCAAGTATTTTTTGTATTTGCTCTTTTGGTTTTTCTTGTTCTTCTACTTTTTGCGAAACAAGAAGGGTTGTTTGCTTTGTTTCTTCTTCATCAAAATCAAAACTTACTCCATGCCTACGCAGTGTTTCTTCTTCGTTTTTTTCAAGACCAGAATGTCGCACCTCTTCTTGTGTTTCTTCCTGACGAGTTTTGTGTAAATGATTTCTAATTGGTTCGAAAATCTCTTTGTTGATGTCAGCTACAATAAGATTCATCATTTGTTTGTCGATTCGAGCTTCGTGCATTGTTTCGCGTACAAATTCATCTCGACCCGAAAGCCCAAGTACCGCCAAAGAAAGCTCTGTTTGAAGAATTTCCAGCTGATCAACATGGAGTCCGTATTTTCTACCGATAACTAAGATTTTTCTCTCCCAAGAAGATTGACGAATAGCCTCCCCAACATCGTGCGGAAGAGTTTTCATGTGTTCGTCTATGGTTTTTTGAATATTTGAATTCATTGTTTTTACGGTGTTCTGTTATTTATTTTCATTCTTCTTCTCTTCTCTAAGACCCATATTTTCTATTTCATTAGCAGCATCTTTATTTGCCCCATACCGGTGAGTAAGCCCACCATCAGGGAAGGAGGCCCAATCACTAACACTTTCTGAATAATTTTTAAAGAATTCTGTTTTTTGTTTTGCGAATGCTTTTTTAGCATCATTAAACTGTATCTCTTCAGACTTCCAAAGATTAGAAACAGCTTCTACGGCAGTTTTTTTAGTTTCGTGGTTGCTATTGACAGCATCAAGAGATCTTTTTATAGAAGCAAGCTCAATATCAGTAATTTTACCTTGAGAAAACTCTCTAAGAGCAGTATCGTAATCTCGCTTTGTTTCATCAAGAACTATTTTCTGTTTATCCCGAGCGATAACTTTTTCATCATAATCATTAGATTGTTTAGCTTCGATTCTCTTGCGGTCAAGAATTTTTTGAGCATCATTCGTGGACATACTTGTTCCATTAACATCAACTTTTGTATCTTCTGTTGGTGCTAGTTCTTTAGCACTTTCGATTTTCTTTTTCATATACTCCTCCTTTCTCTGAGAGTAGCCACCCTGTGTTGTCCCTGTTCCTGCAGATTTCAAATTGAAATCTCCTGCAGATACCGCTCCACCTGTCGCATACGAAAGACCAGTCTTACCCCAACCAGCAACTTTCCCAATTGGTTTTGGTATTTTAATATTTCGAGCATCAAAAGAACTCTTTGAAGCAGCTGTTCCTAAACGCTTCCGAAGACGCCCTGCCGCTGTTCTAGTGTCGGCATTTTTAGCCCAAGCACCACCTGCTCGTCCTACTGTTTGTCTCATCGCGAAACCTCCAGCAAGAGCAGTAGCACCCAAAGCAAGTCCAGCACCACCAAGTGCACCCATAATAGAATATTTGAGTCCTTTCATCGCCATTTCTCCGAATTCACCAGACATAGACTTCGCAATACCTTGTGCTTTCAACAGTAAGAAAACAACAGCTACAAACGGGACCATTACTCCCATCATTTTTTGAATTGTTGAACCTTGGTCTGCTGAAACACCAGAAAAAGCAGTACTAAAAGCAATATCAAGGAACATAATAGTAAGAAACAAGAAGAACATAAATATTACTCCCATAAAAGCAAGTGAGGTTGTTTCTTTCAACCAATCACTAAAACCAAGTCTTTTTATTTTTGTGAGGACTGGAATGCTATAACTCGCAAACGCAATTGGCGACAAAATCATCATGAACCAAAGCCCAAGTGTCCGCGCAACAAAGAATATACCAACACTAAAGAAAACATAAGCAAGAACTAAGTTAACAACGGAAGCTAAAAGGATAATCAAAATCATAAAACCTGAATTTATGTTGCCGTCGGTTCCTTGTCCTGGTTCATCAAGAACTCCAAGTGTGTTGTTGTTGATTGCTTGTTCGGCTGTTGTTGTTGTGATTTGTTTGTTAAACATGTCTGAAGTCAGAAGTTTTTGAGGATTGATATACCCAAGCAAGCCAGCAGAAAGAGTGGAGTACCCGTTCGAACTTGCAGTATCGTCATTTTCAACAATAATCTTTTCGTAAAAGACCCGAGCTAAAATATTACCAGCGTCAATAATAATTCTTGTAGCAAACAGACTAAAGTTAATTACAACCGCAATAAGAATTACTCGAGTCAAAAGCTTTGATGCTGTTGCCTTTGTCCCACCCACAACAAAAGTAATGGCAATATAGAGAAGCATAAAAATAAAAGAAGCATTGGCAAGATCTCGAACCACCACCCACCCCTTTTCAACAAATCCTCCAGAACTATAGGATTTTGAATCGAGAGAGTATGCAATAAAATAATCAAAGACTGAACCACCAAGATTTGCAATCCAAGCTGATGGATATAAAATAACATAGTAAAACATTCTTACAACACAACCTTCTACAGTACCGTCGTCTCCTGGGACAAGACCACAAGCTGGTAAGCTTGATTGCGACTCGGTAAAATTAGAGCCTGTGTGTGTAATAGTTTCTGGTGTTTGCGTGTTGGTATCATCTAGTAAGACCGTACCTGTACCGTCTGGTGTTTGCGTTTCGGCATATTCTGGTAAGAATGGTTGTGCATACGTAGCAAATGGAAAAAACACTGCCCCTAGTACAAGGACAACAAGTATTGTGCTCGCAGTCTTCTGAATCCATGTATTCATAATCTTTACAGAATTAGTATATCATTTATTTTTTATTTTTTATGTACAAAAAAAACCACACATAGTGTGTGGATTTTTTAATACAAAGAGTTTCCAAGATTCATGAAGTTTATTTCAAATATTGAAAGATTGTTCGCGGCACCAACTGCAAATGCTGGAGTTAATTGTAAGCTAACATCATTAATATTTGTTGAAACTGTTTTATCTTGTAAGAAAGTAGTCGTGGTTGGTAAATTAAGGAGTCCTGGGATATCTTGAGACAGTGGGTAAGGATATTCTTTTCGTTCAGTGTAACCAGTAAACGGTATGTTTTGGTATGGACCTGTTTCATTAATTTGCTCTATACAAGAATACACAAGTCCTACTAAACTATTAGGGGATCCTGGATTACCAATATCATCCAAAGTATCTTCTATTGTTTGATTGAGTGATTCAACATATTCTTGCGTCACTGTGTTTGGAATTATTGTTAATAATTCATCAAGAATTTGGGCGTGGAGTGGATTTGATACTGTTGGACCAATAAATTCCCCCACTTCATTAGTAAGAGTTATAACAGCATTGTGGTACGCACTATTTTGATTACCATTACCAATATATGTAATCTGACTTGGAGTAAATGCTATAAATATTGAAAGATTATCAGCGAGGTTAGACATACCTTGATTAGTCACTGCATTATTAAGATATTCAAGAATAATAGGATATTCTATCTGAGCATACTCCTCTCTCAACTGAATAAGGTCTTCGAGCGTTTGGTTAATAATAACAATACTATTTTCATACTGACCAATTTGATTTGAGATATTATCGAGATTAAAGAAAAAGTTTGAGGCTTTTGACCGAAGATTGTCACTAAAATCATCAGCGAGAATAAATCGCTGATTAACAAATTCTGCATATTGTTCAAACGCACTGTAAAGAATAGGAAGTAATTGACCATTTTTACTTGAAAATTGAGGAGAAAGTGCACTATTGTTAATCTGAACACCGGTAAAGAATTCAGTTAAGATGGTGTAGATGTCGTTGATATATTGATAAATTAAACCCTGGTCATTGGTTGGAAGTAAAGTACTGAGATATACTACCAACAAAGGAACTTGTGGCGATGCCTGCAACCAATAACTTTGAGGAAGTGTTTCATAAGCAGGTAACACACTAAAGAAATCTGCAATTGATTGCGCTGATGGTGTTTGCCAACCAGGGTTTGGACCTGGCACACAGTAGTCTAAATCTAGAGTTCTTTGTGTTATTTCACCATACAAACCAATAAGTGTTGTCACTCCAGAAATATATTCTCTTTGAATTGGAATTAGTCCAGGAAAATTACCATCTTCTGTATTTTCAAACCCATTAATTACATCAATAAATGGCATAGCATCTTGAGGTTCTCCAGGATTAAGACCATTTACCTGAGCCCAAGCAACATTGTCTTCAGTGTAGTTTCCGGATGATTCATAAAAACTAACAAGTCCTTTTGTAATAAACTGGTTAAATAAAGCATCAAGAAGAAGTCCAAGACTTTCGTTGAGTTCGTCCACTAAAATAGTTTGATCTTGAGAAGTTCCTATTGCACGAGTGGCTTGTTCTGCAATTAGACCTCCTGGAGTGAGAGTCTTCCAGTGAGTACAAATACTTCGTCCGCGAAAATCTTCTGCTGTCGCTATAATATCTGCATCAAAAGCTTCACACAGTCCATCTGAATCAGCTTGTCCATCTCCGTCTTCGTCAAAAATATTGTCAGCTCCACAAGCTGTTATGTAGGTATAGACATTAGTTGGAATTTGATTGATTGCGGTAATTTGCGGAACACCAACAGATATATGTTGAATACTGTTTTCTTTAATATAGTCGCCACCGCTTTCTGTTTGAGCGCAAGCTCGTTGTGACAAAAATCCAAATCCTTGTCTGAGTTCTTCTTGAACATTGATTGCGACGGGAATCCGTGTTCCTTGTAAATTATTTTGAATATTTCTACTTGATTCAATGTAGGAACCAAAAATATTATTGTTTGGTTCAACATAAGCAGTATACCCAACCCATCCTCCAACTGAAAAATCCAACGCCCACTGCTCTCGAGTTCCGTGAGCAAGATAGTTATTCAAAGAATTAACCATATTTTGCTGGAAGGTTTGTTGAAATGAAGTTAAAAGTGTTAAGAATATTGTTTTTCCAAAAGGAAAAAGATCTTCATTTATAGAAAAATCAGCACCGAAACCTAGAATCTCTTGAGTAGCAAAATCAGAGAAAAATTGTTCTGAATTTTCAACAAAAAAAGGTTTTCCTTCAAACCCTGAGTTAATCCACTCAAGTGTTGCAAAGGTTATTCTGTCTATTGCTTGAAGCGCAACATATCGAGCAACCTTATCTTCACATCGTTCTTTTTTAGTAGACCTTGCTTCATCTTTTTTTATTGAAGTGGTGTTTTTTTTTATTGCTTCTGTTTTTGCTTCGAGATCATTGTTATTGACAGCAACAGATTGCACACTAACAAGGTCTGTGGGGCTAATACCAAGTGCATCTCCAACCTCATCTACAACCTCCTCTTCAACTGCATCTGATGCTCCTCCTAATCCAAAAGGTAAATTACTGGGATCTATAGAATCTAGAGATTGTTGAGCGCACGATAAAACTACAGCACCAACACCTTGGATATTTATGGAACCATTTGTTTGCCCACCAATGTTACCACCATTGAATTGAGCACTTACAAGAGTTGGGACAAAAGAAACCGAAAATAAGCAAACGAGTGCAAGGGCTGTATTTAAAAAATAAGCGTATTTTTTTAACATAAACTTAGTTAACTATACCATTGTTTTGTAAATAACTCTTTATAGAATCTGACGCATCTGTTAAATTCTGTTCAGCAATAACATACTCATTAATCCCCCGAACAGCAATAATAGGATCCTTAAAGTATTGAATAAGTGAAAATAGCGCAACAGCCTTTTGATTTAAAGCATTGAGATAATCAACATGAGCTTTCGCAATCTGACTTGGAATTTCTTTGTCTAAAACTTTTTTAGGAGCTTCAGAATACGCAATAATAATCGGCTCAAGTTCTTTGACTATTTTTTCTTTATTAGAAGAAATCGCTCGCTCAAAAATACCAAGCTCTGTACCTTGATACCGTGAAAGATACCCGATAGTCTTTGTCATTTCTTGATAGTAATTTTGTGCTGTTTGTGTCTGGCTAATACGAATATCTGAAAGTTGGTAGGGGGTAAACAAACTTGGTTCGATTCCTGTTACAAAACCAGAAACAACATTTGCAAGTTCTTCTTGGCTAATTTGCCCCCCTGTTGCTTGGTTGATATTGAGAGCCACAGTGATAAGTTGTCGAGCAAGGCGCTCAGTTTCGGTTTTTGGTTCTTCTAAAACATCAACAAAATCATCAGAGTTTTGTATTTCTCTTTTTCGTGCCTCAACCTCTTGCCCGTCAAGTATTCCGTCTCCATCAGTATCTGGATTATTTGCATCTAAACCCCAAAGTCCCTCTTCCCAATCTTTTACTCCGTCATTATCAGTGTCGAGTTCTTCAATAATTTGGCGAGTAGCAATTGACTGGATATTCTGACTAACCCTTGTTCTAGCATTAATAAGACGCAAACCAAAAAAAACTATCACACCAATTGCAATTGTAATTCCAAAAAAAATACAGAATTGTTTACTTGGTAAATACTTTTTCATAATTTAAAAACCAAAAGAGGATGTTCCATAAAAATTTGTTGTTGTTGTTGGGAACAAAAGAGGAGGGGCAGAATCAGTAACACAACCACCTAATCCTGGGATTGTTAGGCCTAGTATCCAGGCTCCTGGAGTTATTTGACCAACATTAACTATTCCAAACATAGCGGACCAAGGTCCTGGCAGTCCAGTAACCGGAACAATCATAAAAGGACTTTGTATGTTGGTTGTACAAGTCACTGTTGCAGGTGTGTGAACCGTCGTAATTTTTCCACCAAAAGGTTGCACTCCGAAGGCAAAAACAAAAGTTGGTATTGTCGCAAAGACAAAAAGAAGAGGCACTAAAAAAAGTTTTGAGTGATTATTTTTCATGCAATTATTGTAACACAACTTATAGTTTGAGATTTTTTGCAAGAAATGCAAATGTTTCAATCGTCAAATCTTCAGCTCGTATTGTTGGAGAAATCTCAAGTTTTTCAAGAGCTTCTCGAGCATTTGAAAAACTATTCTTTAAATTATTGAATATATTTTTACGCTTAAACTGAAATGATTTTTTAACAACAGTAAAAAACTCTTGTTCTGAAAAACCCTTAAAAAACTTTTTTGAAATATCAGCAATATATACTACAGCTGAATCAACTTTTGGCTCTGGATTAAAATATTTTCGAGACACCTTCATAACAAGCCTTGGTTTTCCATAGGCTTTTACCGAAAGCGAAAGAATGCTTTCTTTTTTATCTCGAGCAATAATTCTTTCTGCAACTTCTTTTTGCACCAAAAGAGTCATTGATTCTGGCTGAAATGAACTTTCAAGGAAATGCTGGAAGATTGCGCCAGTAATATAGTACGGGATGTTTGCAACAATTTTATACGTTTTACATTTATTTTTCAAATATTTTGGATTGTATTCTAAAATATCTTTTTGTAAAAGATCAAAATTATTTGAATCTTTAAACATTTCGGCCAAAAGTGGAATAAGTTCTGAATCTTTTTCAAAAGCAATAACTTGCATGGATTTTTCCAGAAGTCCTTTTGTAATGGCGCCTTTTCCTGGACCAATTTCAACAATAGTATCATTTGTGGAAACTTCTGAAACACCAATCATTGTTGTGATTGCTTTTTTTGATTTAAGAAAATTTTGTCCAAGATGTTTTTTTGCCATAATAGTTTAATCGATCACAAGATATTCCATGACACCCCCTTCATCACCATTAGAATCATCTGAGTATGATGACCGTGATCCTAGTATATCAAAATCCCGGTCAACTAAATCTTCTGGGATATCTTTCAAAAATTCTGAAGGTTCTTGCATATGTTGCTCGCCATGAATATACCGAAACAAAGCATAACAAAGATAAACCTGTTGCTCTGCACGAGTAAGAGCCACGTAAAAAAGTCTTCGCTCTTCTTCGTCGTCTGAGTCTCCTGTGTCTTTTCCTTCAAAATGATGAGGAAATAAATCTTGCTCAAGTCCAACAATAAAAACATGTGGGAATTCGAGACCCTTTGAAGCGTGTACGGTCATAAGTCTTACGCCTTCTTGTTTTTTCTTGACCCCTCTGTCGTCAAGTGAGTCTTGATCACTTGCAAGCGCTGCGTCTTCTATCATCTTTAAAATTCCATCTGCTCCAAAATAATCATACTTAAGAGCAAAGGTTATAAGCTCTTCCATGTTTTCAACACGACTTAAATCTTCTTCAGTCCCTGATTGTTCAAGTTCTTTTTTTATTCCGCTTTCTTCCAAAATAAAACGAATTGTTTCGCTTGGTAAATGTGATTCTGAGAAAATCCGTATTCTATCAAGCAAGGTATAAAAATCATTAATTTTCTTGAGTGTATTAACTGGAAGACTTGCTTTATCTCCTGCAAAAAGCTTTGCAATTGTTACTTTGCCGATTCCTCGTTTTGGAGTATTGATAATCCGTTTAATATCCGTCAATGAATCTTTATTGAGAGCGGATCGCGCATACGACAAAATATCTTTAACTTCTGCTCGGTCAAAAAATCGTACACCCAAAACAACATAAGGAATATTCCCTGACAGCATCATTTCTTCAAGAATTCGCGATTGAAAATTTGCTCGATACAAAATTGCAATATGACTTGTATCAACACCATGTCGCAAAAGTCCTTTGATGGTTTGTTGCACATACTCCGCTTCTCGTCGGTCGGTTGAAGCTTCATAGATTGTGATATTTTCTCCTTCTTTGTTTTTAGTAAAAAGATTTTTTTCTTTTCGTCGTATATTTTTACTAATAACTGCGTTTGCAGCAGAAAGAATTTTTTGTGTGGAACGATAATTTTCTTCAAGTACAACAACTAAAACATCTGGGTAGTCTTGTTCAAAATTAAGTATGTTGGTCACATCTGCACCACGCCATGTGTAGATTGTCTGGTCGCCATCACCCACCACACAGATATTTCGATGTCGTGCCAAGGCTTTTGTAATTCGATATTGTGTTTCGTTAGTGTCTTGATATTCATCAATATGGACATATTTCCAAAGATTGGTGTATTTATCCAACACTTCTTTATTTTGCTCAAAAAGAAAAACTACTTGCATTAAAAGATCGTCAAAATCATAAGCGTTTTCTTCTTTGATTTTTTCTTCATAACGAGTCCAAATTGACGCAACAACATTTCCAAGATGACTTTGTGCATCACGAGCAAACATCTCGACTGTTCGACATTTATTTTTTTGACTTGAAATAATAGCTTTAGTTTTTTTTGGTTCGTGGATTTTTGGATCAAGACCAAGCTCTTTTGTTGCTTCTTTTAAAACAGCGAGTGAATCTTTTTGATCCATAATAGAAAAATATTTTGTACGAGTATGGTGGGTGTGTTCGTTGCGAAGAATATAGACACCAAGCGCGTGGAAGGTAGAGACAAAAGGAACCTCACCATCCCAAAAAGAATCTTCAGAAATAAGAGACAGAACTCTGTCTCGCATTTCTTTTGCAGCCTTGTTGGTAAAGGTAATAGCTAGGATTTCAGATGGTCGAACACCTTTTTTAATAAGATGAAAAATTCTGTGGGTCAGTGTTTTTGTTTTCCCAGCTCCAGCTCCAGCCAAAATAAGAAGTGGTCCTTCAGTATGTTCTACAGCACGACGCTGTGCTGAATTGAGTGTCTCAAGATAATGCATAATGCACATTGTAGCATAAACAAAAAAGCCCCTCTTGAGGCTTTTTTGTTAATTAAATATTGATGGATATTTTCCTTCAACCAAACTAACGCGCTGTTTAATTGCAGAATCAAGATATTTAAACTCGTCACTTCCAGAACTAAAAGTGTTTCGGAAAGCTGTATATTTTTTAATTATTTCAATGTCACTTATTAATTTTTTACTGGTTGGAGTATTTTTGAATGTTTCAAGAAACTCTGTGTTTCCTTGCCAATTTTCATTATAACCAAATTCCTTAAGAGAAACTTTCGAAGGATTAACGGTGCCTTGTAGAGCTTTCATTTCACTAATATTTCCCTCCACATCTCGTGTTACTGAAAATTTAAGATTTTGTGCGGACTCTGTGTTATTTCCTAAAACTTCACCCGATTGTAAATTTTCCACCTTTGGTGTTTGTGAAAATACATCTTGATTTGTTGATTGTGTCGCTTCCTGTGCAGATGTCGGTACTGTTTCTACTGAAGGTTGTTCAACGCCAATTGCATCAAAAACATATTTAGGATCAGGATATTTGTTTCCATCAAAACTATTAACGAGTTTTTGATCAGAAAACCATTCAAAATTATTTTTTATTCTTTGTCGTATTAAATTCCGTTCTCTTTGTAAGATTTTATATTCATTAGACTTAGTATCTAGGTGCCCTTCTTGCAAAACCTGGTCTCGCATAATCATTTCGTTAGTAAGCCGTCGAAGGTCTTGTTCAACTTGCGACGCTTTCACTCCAGGATTTTGTTCAAGAAAAGAACTTGTATTTGCAATGTTTCGTGCGTAGTTTGAAAGATCTTCATTTAAATACGCTCGGTGATATGTATTAAATTTATTCAAATCAACATCGTAAAATTTTGATTGGAGATTACCTTTAGTATCTTCTACTAGTGCAAAATCAACTGAAAAGTCTTTTGTAAGAGCAATACGCTCTGCACCAGGAGTTGAAGAGACTTCAGGATTTGCAACTGAAGAAAGACCTAGTGCCGACCCTGAACTAACAGAAGAAGAAATGTCACTTTTTTCTGGAGACATTGGTTCTGTCGATCTTTTTACTCCATTTTCATCAACTCCTTCAAGCCATGGTTTTTTGTCTGTTTCCCAAGGAGTATCTGGATGGTATTGGTCCGGATTGCTATTGTATGCCTTATCGAGTGTTTGTTGCCATGGATTAGTACTCGTTTTGTTGTTTACAACTTCTTTTGCAGATTGTTTTACTCCGTAGTCAAAATGCTCTCCGTCAAATTTACCTGTGGTCAAGTTGTCTATTCCATTTCGAGCATCAGTATAAACAAGCTCTCCTGATTTATTAAAACCAAGTTTACCTCCTTTGTATATTTTTGCACTCTCATTTACTTGATCAGGATTGTAAAAGTTTTTATCCACAGCAAGCTGTGTTGGGCTTTTAGAAAGAAATTCTTGGATATGCGCTGGAGCTTTTGAAATGTCAGGATACTTGAGTTTTAATTCTTCTTGAAGATTCGCAAAGGTTGCAATCGCTCCTTTAGAAGACGCATCAACACTCACTTCAAAATCTGTTGGGTTAGGAACAGGACCTTCAATAATAGAATCCACTAGAGGATTTGATATTTGACTTTCGTTGATAGCCTCCCAAGCTTCTTTACCAGCACCAATTCCTGGAAAATTCCGATAGGGATTTTGAATATTTCCAATAGGAGGAACAACTTGACTTTCATTGATAGGTTCAGGAGGTGAAGGAGGCGGAGGAAGTATTTCATCAATCGGAGTTACTGGAGGAACCGCATCTTGAATAGAATCAAAAAATCCAAAACCTTGTTTAACCGCATCTGTAATCTTGTGTGAAAATTCACCTCCACGGAAATAGTCTGCTATCATCCAAGAAGCTGTCGCACTCCCTGCTCCAACAAGTCCCCCTATTGTTGCAGCTTTTACATATTGTTTTGTCCGTTCCTTACTTGTTTTTTTATCTTGTTTTTCAAAATATTGAACAACTCTTTTTGAAACATAGGTAAATTCTTGACTAGAATTGTACTTGTACAATTCAACCGCCGCCATAGCTTTAATAAGTTCACTTTTATTTTTGAGTTGATCTTTTGACTTACCAAAATTAACTCGGCCAGATGTGAGTCGTTCATCCAAAAGTTGCATTCTGTCTTCAAGAGCCGAAAATGTACGCTCTCGACTTTCTTCATTTGTGTCAGTTTCAAGTTTTACTAAAAGCTTATTAATTCTATTTACATTACTTTCTGCATCAAAAACCTTGTCTGTTGTTTTCTTTGTTTCTTTTCCTCGTCGAGCACTTTTTGTGTCTTCTTTAAACTCTTTTTTCTTTCGAAGTGTAGACATAATACCCCCAATAATAAATGAAACCCCCGACGCACCACCAAGTCCCCAAAGAGCTTTTGAAAGAATTCTAGTACCAGCACCAGCGACAATACCTACAGAAGCTGGATTTATTATTTTTTTAGTTAAGTCATCAAACAATGATGCGTTCTTCATTGAATCAAGTTTTTGAGAAACACCAGGGTACGAACTAAAAAACTGATTGAGTTCAACTTGGGTTCGTAAACTATTACTTTGCTCTAAAATTTCTAGATGTGCCTCTCCATTTACTTCAAGAGCCTTCATAAGATAATTTTCATATACTTCAAAACTTTTGTGGGCTTGCTCAAAAGCTTTTCGTTCTTTTTTACTTGCGTCTCGTAGTGTCCATTCATAAGGAATATCTGACAAAACAGTTGCAGCTTGGTTATATTCATCAAATAAATCTTTTTGATTTTCATCAATCCCTTCTGGAGCTTGTGCATATTCGATTCGATATATTCCTTCGTCGTTAATAGAAATATCCCATTTGCCATCTTGGACATGTTTTGTCATTGTTTCTATGTCTGCTTTAAAAGCATCGAGTCCAACATGTGCGTTTACAGCTTCCCGATTTGCTTCACGACGCATTGAGCCAGATTTGAAAAGTCTTTTCATAATTCCAGACTGACTTTGTTTTTGAGAAAAATCAGCATCTGCTTTTTCTTGAATACGCTCAATACTTTGCTGTTCTGCTTTGTATAAAATATATGCTCGTTGTCCTTCTGTCATTTCTGAAAAACCTGGAACAACTGTTACTAGCTCTTGAAAATCAATTCCAAGTTGGTGGAGTTTTTCATTTGTTCGTTCATCATTAATATGTTCAACATTTTTTTTTGCAAGTTCTACTTGTTTTTGTATTGTTTCTGCGATTGTTGGATTTTCTTCTCTATATTCGTTTACTTGTTTAAAAATATTTTTTTCTTGTTCTTCTAAAAGAAGAATAGCTTCTTGATCTCTTTCTTGGTGTGCTTCTTGCAAAGCTTCTTGAATTTGAAGAAGTTGATTCTCCAAAAGAGCGTGTTTTTCTTTATTAATAAAAAGAATATCTTTCTGTTGTTCTTTTTCTTCCAAAGCTTTACCGGAAAGTTCTTGTGCGGAAAAACGAGCAGATGCCCCAAGTCTGCTTGTTGAAGACTCACTACTTCTCTGCTCCATTCGAACTTGTTTCTTCTCCAAACGCTCCTTATTCCCAGTTTCAAAAGCCGTCCAATTCTCGTTTTGTTGATTTTTTTTCATTTCCTCCTCTTCATGACTCAATTTTTGACTTGCTTTAAAACGCTCAAAAGCCTCTTTCATTTTCTGATCCTTTTCCGCCTGTGTCTCGGGGGGGGTTTGAGTAGGAATATAAATAATTTCCCGAGGTTTCTCATCACCGTGAATCTTGCCTTTTGTAATTTCTTCAAAATCAACATCAATAAGAATACCCTCTGGAATATTCACTTTTTTTTTGACCTTTGTAGTGCCTTCTATTATACTCATGTTCATAATGAATAGATTATAGCATCATTTTTTTCTCTCTTTGTCTAAACTGTGGTAAAAACCGAAACTTATCCACAGAGCCGTTGACGGCAAACTTTCCATTGGGTAGCATGTATAGGCAATTGATAGATTATTACCAGATCATGATAAACAAATCTGTCAATCCAGTCTTTTAAGTGTGATGGAACCGTTCCGTCGCCTTAATGCACACCAGGCTTATAAAAAATCAAAATCAAGATTCCGAACCAGGTAGTACGGGAAACCATACCAGTCGGATGAACATATTTTTAGACTTTGTTAAAAAAGCGCGAAACAAAACACTTGTTGGAACCCTATCTTCCTTTGTATTTATTCCAACCCTAGCATACGCTGGTGTTTTCTCCTTTTTGGGTGGACTGTCTTTTGCACATGCAGAATCAAAAAACTACACAGTTCTTAATTCTCAGAACATAGGTCTTCTTGAAGTAAAACTCGATGAACAAAAAGTTGTCAATCTTCAGTCTTTTGGAGGTCCTCGAGTTGCTATTGCATCTGACGGAGCTTTGATTCCAGAATTTTCTCCATACTCTTTTGATTATGAAATAGCAGAGGTAACATCAACGAGTGGTCAGATTGTTATTTACCAGGTTCAGCACGGTGACACGATTTCTGAAATCGCTGAACGATATAGTATTTCAACAAATACCATCAAGTGGGCGAACGGAATTAAAAAAGGTGGCTCCATTCGTGAAGGACAAGACCTTGTGTTACTTCCCATTACTGGTATTCAGGTAGAAATAAAATCAGGCGATACCATATCAACTATCGCTTCCAAATATTCAGCCGACGCAGAAGAGATTGCAAACTATAATGGTTTTGATATCGATGAAAAACTTGCAGTTGGGGAAAAGATCATTATCCCAGATGGAGAACTTGGGGCTGAATCAACAGTAATAAAAGAAATAAAGATCACTAAAAAAACAAAAAACCCAACAAGCCAAGTAAAAGAAACAGCATCAAGCGATGTTGTTGCAAAGCGAAAAGAACTTGAAGCTTATTTCATACGACCAGTTGATGGGGTTGTGTCTCAAGGAAAACACGGGCCCTTTGAAGGTTTTGATATTGCAAATAAAACAGGGACACCAATCTACGCAATGGCAGATGGTGTGGCGGTTATCAGTAAATCAACCGGATGGAATGGAGGATATGGACAATATATTGTCATTAGACATGGAAACAAAACTCAAACACTTTATGGACACTTAAGTAAAAATGATATTGTGGCTGGACAAAAAGTAACACAAGGACAAAAGATTGGAGAACTTGGAAGTACAGGACGGTCTACCGGCCCACACCTTCACTATGAAGTTCGAGGAGATCCTGATCGAGTTCCAACACCGATCTTGTACTAAAAAATAAAAAAAGGCGAACCAATTGGTTCGCCTTTTAGGTAGGTATTTTTTTCTTATATTACTATTTTCTATCCCTTGACCAGAATCCTTCTGATGTTGGGTTAGATTTTATCTCTTTTAGTCCGTCTTCTTTATCGCAAGACGTAAAAAAAGATTCTTTGTGCTTTAGACCTTCAAGGTCTAAAGCAACTAGCCTTAGATAGTTTGCCTTGAATCCTTCACTCTGAAGGATTCAAGGCACATCTGACAAATAGTCAGATGAGGCTGGAGCAAATCCCTGATGTGCAAGAAATTTTATTTCTGCACCAAATTCAACATTTTGTTGAACTGGGACAAAAAAGAATTCCTTGTTGTTAAAACTTATACTTTCTGGCAAGTCCTGAGACTGCCCGAAAGCAAAATTTGAAAGATAAAAAAATAAAACTAATAAAAACACCGGTGAAGTTTTGTATGAATCCAAAATCAAAACAAATATTTCATAATATGAAATATTTAAAGACAATGTGGCTGAAGCCATCAAAGGAGTCGTAAAACACAAAAGTGAATTATATGCAGGAGTTACTTTCCTAGCTCTTGGAATATTTCTTTCCATAATCCCCGACATTGTGCAGAAATTTCAAAATCAAGACAAAAAAATTATTATGTGCGTTTTTTAATATAATACGAGGTGGTGGAGCAAAGGTTGGGTTGACAGGTATAGTTTACGGATGAAAAGGGGATGTTGAGGCTATAAAAAACAAAATAATGAGAAACAAAGCACTCTAAAGAGTTCTTGATCTGAGTGCGAGTGGTGTTCCACTCAAGAATTCAGTTGAAATGTCTAAACAAACATGACTTAAATGAACACCAGAAAAGGATGTGACGGATATTCTAAACACCAATAAAGGTGAATATCTCAACAATACAAGTGTTGAAGACAGAAAAAACCAAACAACAACAGGTTGGGGATATGAATATGGAAAAGTTAATAAGAATGATTATGGTTATAAAGAGAATAGAGTATTTTACGAACTTGACCCAAACTTAGTCAACGCAGTTCGAGCGAGATTAACAGAACTAGGGGTTGACGGACCAAATCAAGACAAAGAAAGAGAAATATACTAAAAATCCACACACTGTGTGGATTTTTAGTATTTCTTTGGGCGATATTGTAAGGCTTCTAAAATATGATTTGCTTCTACCGCTTCGCTTCCATGCAAATCAGCGATTGTTCGAGCAAGCTTAAGTACTTTATGATAACTTCTAGGAGACAATTGTAATTTTCTTGCTGTTTCGTTCAAAAGACTTTCTACTTCTGGACTAAGTTTTATAAATTCAACAATATCTTTTGCAGACATTTCACTGTTTAATTTTTCTTTTTCGAAACGCTTATGTTGGATAGTTCTTGCATTTGAAACTCTTTTAGCAATATCCTGACTTTCTTCTTGTCCGTCTTTTGGCTTTCCAAGTTCTGCATAATCAATATGATCAACACTCACCCAAATATCAATCCGGTCCATAATGGGACCCGATATCTTTCGTTCATAGCGAACAATATCAGCGGCTGTGGCTTTTGAATCGGGTGGATTCATAGCTGCGATTAAAATAAAATGTGTTGGAAATATTGCTGATCCCTTTGCTCGGGAAATATTAACTACTCTATCTTCGAGAGGTTGTCTCAAACTTTCCAAAACCCTTCGGTCAAATTCAGGAAACTCATCAAGAAAAAGAACACCTTTGTGCGCGAGTGTTACTTCTCCGGGTTTCGGAGTTGTTCCACCACCAATCACAGATACATAACTCGAGGTGTTGTGAGGTGACCGAAACGGAGGGTGTGTCACAACAGTGTCTCGTAAAATTCCAGCAACACTATGTATCCCCGTCACCTCCAAAGCTTCCTGAGCGGTTAACGCTGGAAGTATTCCTGCGAAAGCTTTTGCAAGCATTGTCTTTCCAGTACCAGGTGGTCCGTACATTGCGATATTGTGTCCACCAGACGCAGCAATCTCCAACCCGCGTTTCACTTCATACTGCCCTGCCACATCTCTAAAATCAATCAAAACCTGATGTCTTGAAAATTCCCAAACTGTTTTTTCTTGGATTGATATTTTTTGTTCTTTTGTTAGATGAGCGATTACTTCAGATAAAGTTGAGGCCGGGATGATGTCTATCCCTTCAATCAAAGCTGCTTCCTCTGCATTTTCTTTTGGAACAAAAACTTCTTGAAAGCCTTTTTCTTTTGCTGTTTGTACAAGAGGTAATGTTCCTTGAATAGATTTTAGTTCACCGTTTAAAGAAAGTTCTCCGAGAAATATTTTTCCTTCAGGGTCGAAAGAAACATCTTCATTTGAAAGAAGGTAGCCAAGCGCAATAGCAAGGTCGTAGGTTGAGCCTTCTTTTTTAAGACTTGCAGGAGAAAGAGAAACAACAATTTTTTGTTGTGCTGATTTTGGATTATCAAACCCAGAATTTTTTATTGCCGAAGAAACTCGGTCACGTGCTTCTTCTACGGCTTTATCAGGAAGTCCAACCACAGAGAAAGCAGAAAGAAAAGATTTTGAAATATCTACTTCAATAGTGATAATATGACCTTGAAGTGCATTTGTTTGTGCACTATATAATCGAGAGAACATAAGTAAAGAATAAAGCAGAAGAAAAAAATAATAAAGTGGAAAAGTAGAAAAGTTTTTTTGCTTTTCTAAACTTGAAGATTCAACCTCCGAGTTTATATTTAGTCACACAAAAAAATAAAACCTTATCGCAAAGCAACGAGGTTTTATTTTTGGTTCCTACTTTTTATTTTCCTTGTCTAATAAGTTCTATATTTTTAATAAGTTCTTCTCTGTTTTTTTGGAGTATTCTCCATTCTTCATCTTCTGAATTACTACTCTTATTGAGTTCTTCTTCTTTTTGTCGGAGAAGTTGATCTTGATTTTTTAACTCTTTTTCATACTCACTTAATAAAGATCTTGACTCCTCTAATTTTTGTTTTTTGTCATACTCAGCTATCATGTTTTCTATCTCTGGCACAACTTTTCTTGGATCTTCATCATAGACATCCACAAGATTCAACATAAGAGGTGAGGCTTGTTTTGCCCAGATAACTTTCTTTGCATCAAGACGATAATCAATAGCAAAGGAAGAGATTTTTAGACCCTTTTCTTCTCTCACCTTTCTATCATAAGCCTGCCAAACAATAAGAAGAGTTTCTGCCATTTTCATTTTGTGATCTTCAAGTGAAACAGTTTCATCTTCTTTTCTAAGAGAAGAGAAGGTTTGAATCAACCCAAAATAATCCAAACCTCTGTCTATTGCATTTGTATCTCCTATGTATTGTTGTATCTCTTCTCTCAAAACCTTTTGTTCTATTCTTTGTAAATCACTATATTCTACTCCATCTTCCGCAGAATTGTATATTTCCTCAAAACTTCCTTTCTCTGTCTCAGAAAATATTTCTCTCACACCTTCATTAGGAGGAACATTATCTATTGAAGTCTCTGGAGTTTGCACAGTGCCATTCTCTTCTTTTCTTCGTTTTTTCAAAAGAAAAAGAAGTCCAAGTAGTGCAAGTGGTATAGGAACAACAATCTCTTTTTTGGTTTCGTCTTCCATTTCAATATCAATAACAACAGACCGCTTACTATCCAAAATCTCTTTTAAAGTATTTGTCGCTTCTTCATTTTCATTAAATACTCCTTTTTTGTAGTCTTCGCAGAGGTTTAATATCTTTTCAAAATCATGAGACCCTTTGACATTGTTTTTGTCTGCCAAATTCACAAGTGTGTACACGTCTTCGTCGGTAAACTGAACCTCCTCAAAGACAAGATCTACTTCAAATTTTGAAGTATCGTACCCTAGTTCTGCTAAGATTTTTTCTACGGATGGCTGTATTGTTTCTACACGCTTTTTTGACATTCTTTCATTTTCTATTTCTAGAGAACCAGGAACTAAAGACTGCCAACCATACTTTAGAGCCTCTGGAGAAGCAGTACCTTTGATGGTGATTTTTTTGATTATTCTTTCTGTGGTGTTTTCATTTTCGAGATTTGACTTTCCTCTTCTTTCTCGTTGAGCACCGTAAACATCACTAAAATCCAATTGTGTAAGATTGACCCCGATAGTTTGCGTTAATTCTCGTCTCAAGTATTCCTCGAGTTTCGCAATATCTTCTTTATTGGTCAACTCAGAGGATCCAAATTGACGAGCAAGTTGGAAAGGAACATTAATTTGGTCAGAGTGTTTTGTGATTTCGGATGATTCATAGCCAACTCCTATTGGAGCAATAAGAGAAGACAGTGCAAATGACACCTCTCCGGTTTTGGGGTCTTTTTTTGTAAATCTGTGGTATATGTCTAAAGAACTTTTTTCATCTACTATTTGTGAATGTCTATCCACAGTGAGTTCTGTTCTATCTTTTGTATCATCAACAACACCATTACCATATTGTGCTGTTGTCTTTTGAGATTCTATAGGAGAAGTAAAGAAAAACAAAGATGCCGCAGTGATGACAGCTGGTTTCAAAGCACGAGTAAATCTTGATTTAATCTCGCTAAATTTTGCTTTCATTGAATCTACCAACATAGCTGTCTGAGATTTTTCAACACTTAATGTGTCAAGTTCCCCTTCTGCAACACTCTGACTTCCATATTTCTCAATGAGAAATACCTTTTTTTGCAACATTGCAATATTGTCTATATGCATTTTGAAATCTTCAATGTGAGGTGCTGATTCACCTGTAAGGTACATTTTATTAAAGATGATTTTTTTATTTTCTTCCTCCTTAGTAATATCTTTTTTATACAAATCCAAAAGATGTTTTTGTGGATTTTCTCGAAAATCTGCGAGATTTTCATAATGTTTAGATCCTTCTCTCTGGGAATATTTTTGCCCAGCTAAAAAATTATCTCTTTGTTGAGACATATTATTTAACTCTTTTTTTTCCTTTGCTTCCTCTATTTTTTTGTGATCAAGTTTTGGCTCATTTTTTCCAAAAAAATTTTCAAACATAGTATATTTTTTAAATTAACTAAAAATTAGAACACTTTTCTACTACATAATAGTACCATAAAATAACTCCCCCAGCGAAAGTAAAAAACCACCACCGTCGCCTGTGGGCGACGGTGGTGGTTTTTAGTTTTACCCTTTGAGTTTAAATTCCTTTACAAGCTTCGCAGATGTTTTAGGATCTTTTCGATCAAGATACTTCATGTGCTTTCGTCGCTTTGCAACGAGCCTGATAAGACCTCGACGAGAGTGATTGTCTTTCTTGTGCTTCTTAAGATGAGCTGAAAGCTCCTTAATTCGCTCCGAAAGGATTCCAACTTGCACTGAAGATGAACCAGTATCAGTATCACTCATTGCAGTTTTCTTGATAACTTTCGCCTTTTTGTCCTTACTTAACATATATTATTTCGAGATTTATCAATCAAAAAGGAATTGGTAAATCTTTCTATTCTAACTAATAACAAAATGCATTGTAGCATGTAAAATAAGGTTTTGTCAAGTCTGATACTTTTTTTCTTTTGTTTATTCTTTCATTCCTTTTTCTTTCTGCTTTCTGCTTTATGCTTTATACTTTAAACATGGCTCAAAATGAAATTCAAAAAATGAAACAACAGTTTCTTGAATATATTGAAATAGAGAAAGGTCGAGCGGTAAAAACTGTAGAAAATTATGATCGTTACTTAGCTCGTTTTTTTGAATTTTCAAAAATACACTCACCGAAAGATATCACTGAGGACAAAATTCGTGAGTTTCGTCTTCACCTCAACCGTCAGTCTCTTGGAAACAATAGAGCAACAGGACAAACGATGTCAAAAAAAACACAAAACTACTACCTTATTGCGCTTCGCACCTTTCTTAAATATCTTGCACGGAGAGGGCACAAAACAATCAGCGCCGATCAAATTGAGCTTGCAAAAATCCCAGAACGTATCGTTGACATCATTTCCAGCAGTGAACTCGAACGACTTTTAGAAGCTCCGACAAAACTTACGAACCAAAAAGGACAAGAAAATAACCAGGAGACTTTACTTCGAGATCAAGCAATTTTGGAACTTTTGTTTTCTACCGGACTTCGTGTTTCAGAGCTTTGTTCTCTAACAAGCGATCTCGATTTATCTCGAGACGAATTCTCAATTCGAGGAAAAGGAGGAAAGGTTCGAGTTGTCTTTCTTTCGACAAAAGCAAAAAGTGTTTTAAAAGACTATCTTAAGGCTAGAAAAGATATGTCGGAGTCGCTTTTTGTAAATGTTTCAAAAAACAAAAGTAAGGACAAAGACGCTGATGGTTTGAACCGAAGGTCTGTAGAACGGATTGTCAAAAAATACGCGACCATTGCTGGAATCACAAAAAAAGTAACACCTCACGTCATCCGACACTGTTTTGCGACTGACCTATTACAAAATGGAGCCGATATCCGAGCTGTCCAGCAACTTCTTGGGCACGCAGATATATCAACAACGCAAATATATACTCACGTCACAAATAAACACCTGAAAGAAATCCACCAAAAGTTTCATAACAAAAAATAAAATCACCACATCTAATAATACTGAAATCGGCTGTTTACATTGATATTATCTGCTTTTTTTCTTTATTTCTACTCTTCACAAGACACTTTATCAATTGGTGGTAAAATATAAACCATGAATAGTGACCGTCAAACACAAAAAGAATATTTTAAACAAGCCTACAAAACAGGCACGGATATTTGGTCTGAAAATAACTATACTCAAGAAATTCTTTCCTTCGCACGACTACTTCCTCACAAAGGGACTGTTCTTGATCTTGGTTCAGGACGAGGACACTTTAGTTTTTTGATGGCAGACCTTGGAATGAAAGTCATTGGACTTGATTATATTGAAGACCTTAAAAACCACAATAACGAGAATGTTAAAACCCGTGGATATGTCGGGTCGGTTGCCTTTATGGCGGGAGATGTTTTAGATATTCCTCTCCAAGAAAACACTGTTGATGCAGTAACAGATTTTGGAACATTCCAACACATTCACCCAAAAGATTGGGAAAAATATGAAATGGAAGTTTCTCGAGTTCTTAAACCAAATGGAGTGCTTCTTCTTGTTGAACTTTCTCGAAAAACAGAACAATTTTTAAACTTTAAACCAAATGAAAGCGAAACAGGGAACTTAGATACCTACGGACAACATTATCATTTTTTTGATCAAAAAGAGATACAGGAAATATTTGGACAAGGTTACGAAACAATAAAAAGTAAAACTCACACCTTCCATGAAATGAATAACCTCACCTACCTCTTTACACTTTTAAAGAAAAAATAGTACCTATTTAAAAATAGTCTGTATTTTCAAAAAATTGACAAATAGTATAAAATACGGTATTTTAAAATAAAATTGATTAACCAAATGAGATGACACATTTAGAGAAAAGGTGGTTTTCTACAATAGCGTGGAACGGTATACTCACGCTAAACATTCAAACCATACAGGAATTGAAAATAGTCATGGAAGACAAAAGTCTTTCAAAGATATTTGGAAAAATAAGCCAAGAAGAAATAGGGAAATTCCTTCAAAAAAATATCTCTGTTTCTGAGGTGAAACTTTCAAATATAAAGAAAGTAGCATTTTTAATTACAGTATACTGTAATTAAAAAAGTCGCCGTATTGGCGACTTTTTTTATTTTTTTGGCATTCGTGGTTCAATGAAATGTGCTGTACCTAACTTTGTGTTTACTTTTCCTGTTTCTTCATAAAATGTTGCCCCAGAGGTACTTTTTATAAAATTTTTAGGGTTTTCTTTAGAATAAAATATTTCTGTTCCCTTTTGCGTGAACCAAGAATCCTTATCGTTAAACTTCTTATGTCGCCACTCTAGATTTGCCTTTTTCCATTTACCTGTTTGAACTTTAGCCTCAGCAAATTCTTGTGGGTTATCTTTTGCAAAAGAGTAATACTCTTTTGCAAGTTCTTTTATTTGGTCAATATCCAACTCTTGTCCATTTTCAAAAACTGGTTTTTTAATTGGCGTTTTTAATTTGTTACTTTCTTTAAACAAAAAAATAGCCGCATTCTCCATAAGATCAAATTCTTTAACGGAATACATCTCTAAAGGAGATTCCTTCACAGAAACGTCTTCTTTTTTTACTTGCTCTTTATTTTGCCACTGAAGAGAAAGGTCTTCATCTTCAAAAGATATTCCATCTGTTTTTTCTGTATCTCTATACAGAGAAGATGTTTGTGGTATCTCATGAAACAAGTTAGAGTTGATATGGTTTTCAAAAGAATCAGAAGCTGAAATTTGATTATCTTCGTCCAAAAGGCTTTGAATTTTTGGATCTTTCTCCATAACTCTTATATCATCTTCTGTTAATTTATAACTTTGAGAAAGTGGAGTGCTTTCTTTATCTCTCCATGTATTCAAAGGGTCTTGCGTTTGTGACTCTTGCGTTTTGTTTGATTGTTTATTTTTAAAATTATCCCAAAAATTCATATGTAATTATATTAAACTTATAATGTAATTTAATTATAAAACAATTAAACCATGTTTTTATGTTTTGAAATAAAAACATTTTTTTGTCAAAAAATATCCGTATAAGGTCAGCGCTTTAACTCATAACCCAAAACTTACAATAATATAAAGAATAGTTCCAGCAATAACAGGAAGATAAAGGTTGTCGGGTATCTCTCTACCACGAACACGAACACCTACAAGCTCAATAAGCATAGTAAGTGTACTCACAGCAAAAGCAACGAAAAAATTAATAAAAAGTGAAGACACGATGGTCGCCACAACAATACCAGCAATAGTACCTTCCAGGGTTTTAGTATGTCCTTCAATCTTAAACTTACGAGTCCCCCATTTCATTCCTACAAAACTCGCGAAACCATCACCAAAAGTCAAAATAACAATACTCACAATCACAATAGTGGGGTTAAAGCCAAAAATAATATACGAAAGAATAACTCCTCCAGCAAAAGTGAGCCCACCAACTCCGTTTGTGTGGTGCCCTAAATCTCTTTCAGTTAAATAATAAGAAAACTGCCCTATTTTTGTATGAGAAAGCCAACGAATTAAAAAATAAAATATTCCAAACGGAACAAGAAGGATTATCCCAAACCAAAAAATTGCATCAATATCTTTAAAAATAAAAGCAGAAGTAATAAAAAGAACACCTGTCAGAATGTGAATGATTTTGCGTCGTAACTCTCGTCGTAGTTTTAAATCCATATCTAGATTATATCATTACTTGATGGTGGTATACTGTGGGTATGAAAATACTTTCTTGGAACATAAATGGTGTACGAGCCATAGAAAAAAAGGGTTTTGTGTCCATGATACAAAAACAAAAACCAGATATTTTTTGTCTTCAAGAGACAAAGGCCTTTTTAGATCAAATACCAAACTCAATCAAAGAACTCTCCCACCATATTGTGTGGCACGATGGACTTCGCCCTGGATATGCGGGAACTGCGATTTTTTCCAAAAATAAACCTGACCAAAGTCAAACAAACTTTGCAAAATACCCGAAATTCCACGAAGATGGACGAATAACCCAAATCACTACAAAAAACTTTGTTTTACTCAACGTCTACTTTCCTAACGGTGGAGAACGAGCAAATGGTCAAGAAATGCTGACCTATAAAATGGATTTTTATACAGAACTTCTTGAATATATCAAAGAACTCAAGAAAAAAGGCAAGGAAAAGATACTTATTGTAGGGGATTTTAATATTGCTCATACAGAGCTCGACATTGCTCGCCCAAAAGAAAATGAAGATACTATCGGCTTCACTATAGGCGAACGAAACAAATTTTCAGACTTTTTAAAAAAAGGAGGTCTTGTAGATATTTTTCGAGACAAAAATCCAAAGAAAAAAGACGAATACACTTGGTGGAGTTATCGAGCGATTGGCGCGAGAGAGAGAAATGTTGGCTGGCGTATTGACTATGCTGTCTGCACCAAAGAAATGTTGAAGGATATCAAAAGCATTAAACACCTTCAAGAAGTAGGGGGGTCAGACCATTGCCCTGTTATTGTGGAGTTGAAAAAATAAAGGTTTTAGGTATTTTAAGAAAAAACCTCTTTGAATAATTTAAACAGGAAAACCTTCCCCGTATTTTTAATACGGGTTTTTTCTTACTCACTCTTCCCCACTTGTTTTACTTTAAATTCCTTTTGAATCTCTTTTACCTCAGCATCATCAGCTTCTTGAGTTGCTCTCTTTCCTTTTTCTCCAAGCTCTCGAAGTTCTGCGTCAGGGATCATTTGCAAAGTCAAAATTCGACCCTCTAAATATTCCAAGGTATTTCTTTCTGGTTTTTCTAAAATCTCCTCAAGAAGTGCGTGTAAAATGTAGCCAATCCTTGGGCTCGGTTTTTCTCCCATTTCCATGAGTTTCTTTCCATCTACCTTAAGCATTCCAACATTCACTGGATCACGAGTTACTTCTTTTATCATTGATTCAAATTTTCGAAGACGATAGGGCTCAGCACTTGGTCGCCCCATCCCTATTCGGTCTGACATTCGAAGTTTGATTAAATCCCAAAGCATACCCTCTCCAACTCGTGCTAAAAGACGACGAACCGCCGAAAGTGTAATCTGGTCAGGATCAGAGAAAAACATATGATATCGAACAAGTGTTACGATTTTTTGTCCTATTTCTTTTGAAAACTTCAGACGCTTCATAATCTCTCGTGTCATCTTTGCACCCACAACTTCATGAGTATAGAAAGTATAGTCTTGTTTTTCACGGCTCCATTCACGAGTTCGAGGTTTCCCGATGTCATGAAAAAGTGCCGCAATGCGTAACTCGATGGAGTTTTTTTCTTGGGCTCCATGAGTAAGTGCACGCAAAAGGTGTTCATAGACATCATAAATGTGATTTCCATTTTGTTTGCAAGCAATTCCCTCTTCAAGCTCGGGAACAATATATGTAAGAAGTCCTGTCTTTTGGAAAAGATCAATTCCAAAGGCGGGGTTTGAAGACATAATTGTTTTTACAAATTCATCATGAATTCGTTCCCAAGAAATATTTTTTAGTAAATCTTTATTCTCAATAATTGCTTCAAGAGTTTCTGGGTCTATAGCAAAACCAAGTTGTGACGCGAAACGAACAGCTCGCATCATACGGAGCCCGTCTTCTTGAAATCGAACACCCGCATCACCTACTGCTCGGATTCTTTTTGCTTGTAAATCTTTTTGTCCATCATAAAAATCCAAAAGTTCTTTGGTGTTTGGATTGTAGGCCATTGCATTGATAGTAAAATCACGACGAGTAAGGTCATCTTCAATGTGTTGACTAAATGTTACATTGTCGGGGTGTCTGTTGTCTGAATACACCGATTCTAGACGGTATGGCGTCACCTCCACAACTTTAATCGTCGGATCTTTGGATTCTGTTTTTACTCCAACTGTCCCAAAAGTATTTTCATAAAAAGAATCTGGAAAAAGTCCTTGAATTTGTTCAGGGGTTGCGTTGGTGGTGATATCCCAGTCTCCTTGTCCATCAACTGGTTGATTTTCCAGTAAAAGATCTCGAAGTGACCCACCCACAACAAAAGCCTCGTACCCACCCTCCTCCAGTAAGTTTATTATATCTAAAACCTCTTTTGGTATAGAAAAATTTTTCATAAGACCTTTAGTGCGGATAGGGAGAATCGAACTCCCGACTCATCCTTGGCAAGGACGTATTTTACCACTAAACCATATCCGCAGATTATTTTATAAATATGAAGAAATTATATACGAAATACAAAAAAACCCTAGTATATCTTCTTTACACAACAAGATAATCATGTATAATTTCAACATCTTAAAGATTTATCTAGTCTTCAAGAAAATGCACTTGTAGTGAAATGGATATCACAGCGGTCTTCGGAACCGTCGTTCCAGGTTCGAGTCCTGGCAGGTGCACCAACATTAAAAAGACGAACTTTATTGAGTTCGTCTTTTTAATGTATTGAAGTAAACCACACTTAGTGTTTGTCCTTTAGAACGGACAAGTGTCTTTTATAAAGGACATTATTCGTATTTTTACCTATTATTCTACACAACAGGTCTTTTAAAATTTCTATACTTATCAACTTTTCCCACATATTTATACACATAATGAATTAACACTGTGTAAAACTCTGTGAGTAACGTGGATAACAGACACTTTATCTTTATAAATAAAGACATTTTTATATAAGTTTACCCATATGTTTCACATGAAACATATGCTATTCGTGAAAAACTATACAAATAAATACTTTTTAGTGTTTCACCTGAAACAAACCAAATTTGAGCTATAATTTATACATGCCAAAGGTATTTACATCAAAAACACAGAAAACGGGGGAGTTGGGGGAAAAAATAGCCCTGGAATACATCAAAAACAAAGGGTACTCAATCATTGAGTGTAACTTTACTTGTAGGGTTGGAGAAATAGATATTATTGCCTTTTCACATGAAACATACTATTTTATTGAAGTTAAGAGTGTTACACGTGAAAAAATGGAAAAATACAACTGGAAACCAGAGCAAAATCTCCATGCTCGTAAAATAGAAAAAATGATTAAAACTGTTGATTTCTATAGGTATCAAAACAGGGAAGTTCAAAATATAGAATTATTACTTGCAACTGTTATTTTAGACGAAAAAATAAGGAAGGCTCGTGTTTCACTTGAAACAATTTTTTGAAAAATAAGATTTTTTAATAACTATGTTTCACCTGAAACATTTTATTTTTCAGTTTCTTGGCAAAGCACCGTAAGGCGACGGAATTTTTGATCTTCAATGGTTGTACTGTTGAGGTTTTCTATGCGGATACCATCTTTTACAATATCTGTACTGTCATTTGGAATAATGAGAATATTACCACTTTTTGGATACTTAACATCTGGAAACCGCACACCATGGACAAGAAAACGATCCGAAAGTGTATCTGTTGGTGTCATATAACCATAAATATCTTCGTTATCACCTTCTTTCATTTTTTTATATCTTTCAGGATCAAAGCCTGGAAAACGAAAAATTTTACCACTTTCTATTAGTTCCTTATATAATCTTACTATTTCTTGGAGTGGAGACTCTTGTTCATTTTTTTCTGGTATTTTTGATTGTTCATTAAAATTCATATAAATAAATTATAGCATTGTAGGTTTCACCTGAAACAAAAAGAATCTGGGGATATTGGGTTTTCTTGGGTTATTTTTATGTGGTGTGGGTGGAGAGAATTATTAATTTCAAATGACTGTGGAAATATTAAAACTTACATACCTGTCTGCAGGAGTGAAGAACCAAAAAAATCACTATAAGTACGCAAATACAATAAAATCCGCGACACGGAGTGTCGCGGATTTTATTGTATTCTGGTGCGGGTGGAGAGAATCGAACTCTCGTCCCCTGCTTGGAAGGCAGGTATTCTACCACTAAACTACACCCGCATGGTTTCGTTTGTATAAAAACAAGTGTATCAAAAATACTGTTTTTTGAAAATACTTATTCTTGTCGGGGAGCTGGGAATCGAACCCAGGCCACACGGTCCCAAACCGTGTACACTACCATTATGCTACACCCCGTTTTTCCTGCATAAGATAACGAGAGAAATTATACATAATATACAGAAAAAAGAAAGGAAAAAAAAGAAAAAAAAATAACAATAATAAAAACCGCTTCTCAGCGGTTTTTATTATTTGAAATACTATTTCAACCGAAGGGAATTAACCCTTTACTAAATCCTTGAGTGTTTTAGACACTTGGAATTTAACAACTCGTGCTGCTAGAACTTTTACCGTTGCGCCAGTTTTTGGGTTTCGAGCTTCTCGTGCTGCTCGAATTTTTGATTTAAAAATACCAAATCCTGAAACAGAGACATCATCTCCCTTTTTAAGAGACATTGCGATTGTGTCAAAAAGACCGTTTACTACTTGTTCTGCTTGAGTTTTTGTTCCTCCTAACATATCTTGTACCTTTTCAATAAGAGTTGCTTTGTTCATATAAAATATTTTTTGCGTATAAAACGCTTACAATTAGTGATTAAAAGTAGACCACAAATTATTCGGTTAACCCCACTTTTTTAGAGTGACTAAAAAAGCTTTGTAAACATTATATATTTTTCAAAAATAAGGCGCAATAGAAAAACTAGTTTGACATAGATGTTTTTATTGTGTATTATAAAATTAAATATCAACCTTAAAAAAAAGAACATGGGACATGATTTATCAAAAGAATATGAAGAACAGATTTATTCTGTTTTTAATTTCTTCTTGGCTAAAGACCAAGAAACAAGAGATTGGATTCTTCACTCAATGAGGGAGAATCGAACTCCTTTAATAAAAAGGAGGGAAAACTTTAAACATATTCCTCCCAGTTTGGTTTTTTTTGTTCTTTTTGTTTATGGAGACAATCCAATAACAATGTTTTGGTTAAAGAGTTTTCAAAAAAAATACACAAGAATTGGAGATTCTTGGGGTATAGACCTCGCTTTTGATGTATGTCTTTATATTCTCAAAGAGATACTCGAGGCGCCTGGTCCAACCAACAGATTGGATTTTGAAAAATATCTTATAAAAGACTTTGTAACAAAAAGTCTTTTATATAAAAAAAATAAAAAACTTTTAGTTTCCCACAAAGAAACTAAGGAGGTGAGGGATGCCTACAAAAAGAAAGGTTTAAAATCCTTTCAAGTTATTTTGGAGGAGACCGAACCACCAAGACTTCGTTTAAATATCCAAGAGATATTAGCGAGGCAGATAAAATTTAAAGTTTTCTAATTAAAAATTAGAAAAAAATCCCACACAAATGTGTGGGATTTTTTTATCGAGCATAACTAATTATTCTATTCTCTCTGATTGTTATTACTCTAATTTCACCAGGGTACTGTAAATCCTTTTCAATCTTTTGTGCAATATCTCGTGAAAGATTTTTCGCTTCAATATCACTAATTTGATCTGGATTTACAAACACGCGTACCTCACGACCAGCTGAAACAGCATATGCTTTATCAACCCCCTTAAAGTCAGTAATGAGTGCTTCGAGTTCTTTGAGTCGTTTAATGTAGTTTTCAACAGTATCAGACCGCGCACCTGGTCGACTTCCTGATATAGCATCTGCTGTTTGGACTATAACAGCCTCTATAGACTCGTAAGGGAACTCATCGTGATGAGACTTCATTGCGGTAATAATTCGCTCGTCAGCGCCAAATTTCTGGAGAATACGCATACCAATCTCAACATGGGTTCCTTGGACTTCATGAGTAAGGGCTTTTCCTATATCGTGTACCAAAGCTCCAGCTTTTGCAATATATGCATCAGCACCAAGTTGTTCGGCAAGCATTCCAGAAAGATGTGACATTTCAACAGAGTGAGCAAGGACATTTTGTCCATAACTTGTCCGGAAATAAAGCCTCCCTAGAATAGCAAGTATTCGTGGGTCAAGATTGAATACTCCAACCTCATACGCAGCTTCTTCACCTTTTTGTTTAATAATCTTGTTTATATCATTTCTTGCTTTTTCAACCATCTCTTCAATTTTTGCTGGTTGAATTCTTCCATCTATAATAAGATTTTCAAGTGCCACACGAGCAATTTGTCGTCGTATTGGGTCAAAGCTTGAAATAACAATTGTTCCTGGAGTATCATCAACAATAAGTTCCACTCCCGTAGATCTTTCAAAGGCTCGAATATTTCGTCCTTCTTTTCCAATGATTTTTCCTTTTATTTCGTCTCCTGGAATTGTTACGGTTGTTGTCACAAGTTCAGGATTTCCTTCATTTGCCATTCTTTGAACTGTTGAAGCAAGAATATTTCGTGCTTTTTGTTCCAGTTTTTCTTGGGCGGTATTTTCAAGTTTTTGAATTCGAACCAAAAGATCTTCTTCATACTTCTCTTCAATATTTTTTAACAAAATATCTCGAGCGTCTGTGGTAGAAAGTTTTGCTATTTCTTCTAATTTAAAATCGACAGACTCTCTTTTTTTAATAATCTCTTCCTTAATTTCTTTTATTTGTTCTATTTTTTTTTGAACTTCTTCTGTTTTTGTATCAAGATCTGTTTGTCGTTTATCGAGCAAATCTTCTTTTTTTGTAAATCGTTCTTCTACTTTTCCAAATTTTTCTTCTTGTGTTTTTTCTTCTTTTTCTAATTCTTTTTGTTTTTGTTCTACTTTATGTTGTGCTTCTTCTAAAATCTTTTGAGCCTCTTCTTTTGCTTGAATTAATTTTTGTTTAATTTCAAGTTCAAGAGATCCTCGTTTTCCCATGGTTATTATCATTCGGAGGTAATAACCGACACCAGCCCCAACACACAGACCAATAAGAATAGCTAGTATTGTTGTTGTCTTCATATTTTATTATCATACCTAAAATACCTGTTTTTATAGGATTTTCTTCATTATTTGATTATGGTTCAAATAGTTTTTGAATTTCATAAAAATAGAGAGGGGTTTCAGTTGTAACAGATTTAAAAGGTTATGTTCTATCTACTAATCCTAAAATCTATAATAGCAGATTTTTAATGACTTGACAAAATAAAAAGGCAGGGTCTATATCCCGCCTTTTTATTTTTTAAATTTTATAACAACCCTTCTGTCTTTTCCAAAACCTGTTGATTCTGTCTCGAGGTCTTCTTGGTTTTGTATATATTCATGAATAATATGTCGTTCAAAAGCATTCATTGGATCAAGCTCAATTGAACTTTTGAAGAATCGAGACCGCTCTGCCATTGTATGGGCAACTGTCTTTATTTTTTGAATATTTTTTTCTTGATAATCATTTATATCAAGCATGAGGTGACTACCATCTTCTGTTTCTTTTCCAAAAGCTCTTTTTAAAAGGTGATTGAGAGCTTGAAGTGTCTCTCCATCTTTTCCTATCAAATCTTGGGAATCGGGGCTTGAAATTTTACAAATATAAGTTCCTGTTTCTGACACATTAGAATCAATAGAGTCAACAATAAATCCTGCTTTTTCTAGTAATTCTCTTATATAGTTTTCTATTTTTTGTGTCATCATAGAAATTTTATACTACAGAAACTAAGGGTTTATTTTCATATTTTCGTGTAATAACAAGTTCAATAACAATTGTTACAAGGTTATTGATTATCCAATACAGTGCAATAGCTCCTGAAATCCGATATGCAATAAATACAATAAATATAGGGAGGATATATTTCATTTGAAATTGAAGACTTTTTCCAATTTGAGCTTGCATTCCAGTACCACCCTGAACAGAACTTCTCTTATTCATGATAGATATTTGGAAAAATTGAGTTATTCCAGCTAAAATAGCTAGTCCAAGACTCTTCCCAGCAAGGTCTGATCCTAGAAAAGTATTGTTTATTACCTCAGGAATAGAAATTCCTTGATATAAAATACTAGCATCAAAACTTAAACCTTTGAAAAATACATAATACAAAGACAAAACAACTGGTATTTGTATTAAGACAGGTAAACATCCAGAAAGGGGACTCACACCATACTTTTTATACAATTCCATTGTTTTTCGTGCTTGTTCGGTCTTATCACTTGTTTGTTCTTTTATTTTATCAAGCTCTGGTTGAATTTTCTTTAATTGTATCTGACTTACAACTGTTTTTATATTGAATGGTAAAAGTATTGTTTTTACTAAAATAGTAACAATAATAATAGCAAAACCAACAGAACCTCCTGGTAAAATACTTATAAGATGAACCAAAAAATTATAAATCGGTTCAAAAAATATTGTTCTAAAAAATTGAATCATTATGATGTAGTATACCCTATAGTGACTACACTGTAAAATATGGTTATTTTATGGTAAATCAACACCGCCCTCATTCCAAGGATGGCATGTTACTATTCGTCGTATTGTTTTTAACAACCCTTTCAAAAAACCATATTTAATAAAAACTTCTTGAGAGTATTTTGAACAAGTCGGATAAAAACGACAGGTTCTTGTTGTTTTTATCCCAAGTATAAAAAAGAATGTTCGTACTATTGTTTTGTATATAAAAAAGAAAAATTTAGTTACTTGTTTCATATATTTTTTGTAACACTAAAAATATTTCATTTTGAAGTATATTTCTTTCGGTTGTTAGGCTGTTTTTTTTAGGGTAAAAAATATATGAAGTATCTTTTAGGAGTATATCTTTATTTTCAATCACAACAGAAAGAAACCTTCTTTTGAGAAGGTTTCTTTCTGTTGCCTTTTTTGAGACCTTTTTAGAAACAACAATAGAAACTTTATATTCTTGAATGTTGTCCTTTACATACTTTAAAGAAAAGAGGATATTATCAATACTTTTCCCTTTTTTAAAAAGGTTTTTAAAGAATAAGCTATTGAGTCTATTCTTCTTTGGAATCATATAAATCAGTGTACCAAAACTTAAACAGCCAACTTTGTCCGCCCTTTTCGGCGTCTATTTTTTAAAATATTTTTACCACCGGGTGTTTTTGATCGAACAAGAAATCCGTGGGTTTTATTTCGCTTTCTATTTTTTGGATTATATGTAATTGACATATGAATGAAAGTATATAGGAACAAAAAAAATAAATCAATAGGGTAACACTTATCTAAAAAAACAAGTTGTTGTTTCACTTTAGAACAACGTATAATGATTTTGTGGTTTTTCCACAGACAATTAACAGACACGACTTTTACTATCAGTATTTCAGAGACGGTATAATGTTTAAATCTTATTAATTTTAGTTTTTAAAAACCCTTATGGTAGATAATAAACAATTATGGGACAGTTGTTTAGTAGAGATTGAACAAACAACCTCTAAAGCTAATTTTATTACTTGGTTTAAAAATACACATCTTCAAAAACAAGATCTTGGAATAGCTTATATTGGTGTTCAAAATGAATTTATTCGTGACTGGTTACAAAATAAATATGAAAAGGTTGTTTTAAAAACCTTAATGAACTATTCAAACGATGTTCGTGGAGTAAAGTTTTTAATCTACAAGACTCCACCTAAAAATAAAGTTACACAGAAAAACAACATTCAAATTTTCAATGAATTACCACTCTCTGAAACTAGTTTCATTAATCAAGAAGATACTTTAAATCCTCGATACACCTTTAAATCTTTTGTTGTTGGATCTTTTAACGAACTTGCATTTGCTGCAGCCCAAGCTATTATAAACAAACCCGGGGTTTCATATAACCCTTTCTTTATATATGGACCATCCGGAATTGGAAAAACACACCTTATTCAAGCTGTTGGTAACGAGATTAAAGAAAAGTATCCTCATAAAACCGTTAAATACACATCTTTGGAGCGTTTTACTATAGATTATATCAACTCACTTCGAAATAAAAACACTAATGAATTTAAACAAAAATATAGAAAATATGATGTTTTAATTATGGATGATGTCCAATTTATTTCTGGAAGAGAAAAAACACAAGAAGAGTTATTTCATTTATTTAATAATTTTTATGAAACAAATAGACAAATTATTTTCAGTTCAGATAAACACCCAAACTATATATCAGGACTTGAAGACCGTTTAAAAACAAGATTTTCTTCTGGAATGATAGTTGATGTTACAGAACCAGATTTTGAATCCCGAGTAGCTATAGTAAAAAGTAAATTGAGTGAAATTGGTCTAGATCTTTCAAATGATATTGTTGAATATATAGCATCATCTGTTTCAAACTCTATTCGAGAACTTGAAGGTAGTTTAAACACTATAATTTGCCAAGCTCAACTAAAAAACAGAGAGATTTCGCTTCAAGAAGCTAAAAACCTTATTAAAAATAATATAAAACCAAAGAAAAACATTTCAATTCCTGAGGTTGTTAAAATTGTTAGTGATTTTTATAATATAGATGAACAATCTATATATGAAAAAACAAGAAGAAAAGAGATTGTAAAAGCAAGACAAGTAGTTATGTTTATTCTTAGAGAAGATTTTAATGTTTCATACCCTTTAATTGGTCAAAAACTAGGGGGAAAAGATCACACTACCGTTATTCATTCATGCACTAAAATTAAAGGGGAGTTAAAAAATAATTCAGAATTAATAGGTGACCTAGAACAAATTCGAGCAATGTTTTAAGTAAAATAGGGAAAAGTCTGTTAAAAACATAGTGTACAAGGTAATAAAAACCTGTTTAAAAAAATGAAAGAGTAGGTAATAAATAAATTGTTTTTTATAAATAATTAAGATTTATCCACAAAAAATTTTATTTTCCCCAGTTTTTTATTTTAAAAATCCCCTAAATATCTATTTAAATAAAGTTTTTATTTAGTTTATCCACTTACTAACAGTACTAATAAGTATAATAGGTTTTAATAAAAGAATAATAAACAATTAACTATGAAATTTGAGTGTAGAACTAAAAATTTAAAAGAAGCTGTTCAAAAAGCTCAGAAGATTCTTACTAAAAACTCTAATTTACCTATTTTGAGCTCTATTTTTATAGAAGCTGTTGACAAGTCTATACTATTAAGGTCTACTAATCTTCATATTGGTATAGAAATAGAAATCCCTGTAAATCTTGAAAAAGAAGGTCAATTTTTGGTTTCAGGTGAGGTTTTTACTCAAGTATTATCTTCAATTTCAGATGATGGTATAGTTTTAATTTCAACAGAAGATAATCTTTTAAAGATTCAAACTAAAAAAAGTGTTGTTTCTATTAATTCAGCAGGGGAGATATCTGATTTTCCAAACCTACCTGTTGTTGATGGTAAAAAAATATCTATTCCACTAACTGTTTTTCTAGAGGGTATTAAATCTGTATATTACTGTGCTTCAGTGTCTGATATAAAGCCTGAAATTTCCTCTGTGTACATTTATTCTGACTTAAATGAACTTATCTTCGTTTCAACAGATTCTTTTCGTCTGGCGGAGAAAAAGATCTTTATAGAAAATCTTGAAGATATACCAGGAATATTAATTCCTTATAAAAATATTTTAGAACTTATTAAACTTCTTTCTGATAATGAAGGTGATTTATCTATTACTTATAATGAAAATCAAATAAACCTTTCTATTCCGGGTGTTTTTATAACTTCAAGAATAGTAAATGGTATATATCCAAACTATTTAATGATTATTCCTAAAGAATATAAAACAGAAATAATTGCTTTAAAAGAAGATATTTTAAATACTTTAAAACTATCAACTATTTTTTCAGATAAATTTAATCAAATAAACCTTTCTGTTGACTCACAATCTAAACATTTAATAATGAAAGCAAAAAATTCTCAAAAAGGTGAAAATATATCAGAAATAGATTCAACAATTAATGGAGATTCTATAGAAATAAACTTTAATCACCGATATTTTGCAGAAGCATTTCAATCAATTTCAACAGATTCTATAGTTATTCAACTTAATGAGGAAAATAAACCAGTAATTATACGTGGGGTGGGTGATAGAACATATCTTTATTTAATTATGCCTATGAATAGGTAAGATATGCAAATTTCTAATTTTTTACAGAAATTTAAAACAATTATTCATAATGAAGGTCTTTCTAAAAAGATTATTTGTGAAATATTAACAAAACATTTACAAAAAGAATTTAATCCTGAAAAAATAAAAGTAAATAAAGGTATTTTATACTTACAAATAGATTCTTTTATTAAAAACTCAATTCTTTTTAAAAAGGATAAAATTTTACAAGATCTTAATAAAATTACTGATTTTAAAATAAGAGATATACAATAATAAAAACCCCTTTTAAAAGGGGTTTTTATTATTAATTATAATCTACTAAAAACTGAAACTCTTTTTCTATTTTATTATAGACATTATCTGTTAGAACAACCCTTAAGATATTGGAATTTTGAATAGATGGCATATTAGATGATACAAAAGAGAATATAAATGGATTTTCTGAAATTGTTGTTATATAACTATTATTAATATAAAAATCAACTTGTTTAACAGAATAATAAGTATTTTCATCTATAGTTACTGTTATTGGGGAGTTTAATTCATATATTGAGTTTGAGTTTATATTGAGAATATCAAAATCTGGTTGCTTGTTTTGTGTGTGAATATCGTCAAAATCATCTGGTATATCATCCTCATTTATATTTGGGTAATTGTTTTTATTTTGCTCCCACCACTGCTTAACTGAATATTGCCAATGATTATATTGAACTCCACCACGAGAAGGTTCTATTCCTATTGGATTATCTCTATTAACCCAATGAAGAATTGAATTAACATCAGTTAAAATCATATCTATTTTTGTTTCCTCAGGTGTCCACTCTGTCGCTTTTTTTCCGGAAATAGAATCTATTTCTATAATTTCTCCTCCCAACCAATTTCCTTGTAATATTGGTTGTAATCCTTCTGTTGAATAATTTGGCTCTGTAAAATCTTGATTAGGTATTTTTTTTAATGCCACATTCATAAAATCTCTCCAGAGAAGTCCTGAAATAGTAGATCCTTTAGTCATTGGAGTGTTGTCATTATTACCAGACCAAACACCAACAACAAGATTTGGAGTGTATCCCATCATCCAAGCATCTTTATTATTATTTGTTGTTCCTGTTTTACCAGCCACATCTCTTTCACCAAAATACATAAAGTTGTTAATTGAATTAAAGAGCCCTATTCGAGCGTTTGGATCAGAAAGAATACTATTTAATTGTCGTAAAGGTTCTTCAGGAAAAACTCTTTTATTTGTTGGTTGGTTAAACTTTTCAAGAATAATACCGTTTTTATCTTGAACCTCAAGAATAGAAACAGGTTCGTTATAGATGCCTTCTGTTGCAAAAACTCCATACGCTGATGTCATATCAAGGAGTCTTACTTCACCACCTCCAAGTACAAGAGTAAGACCATACTGATTTGCTTCACCAAGTGTTTTAATTCCAAAATCTTTTGCTGTTTTGAGGGCATTATTTATTCCTGTTAAATAAAGGAGTTTAACAGCGGGAATGTTTCTCGATTGCCCAAGTGCTTTTCGGAGATTAACGGGGCCAAGAAATTTATTATCGTAATTTTGTGGTTGATAACAATTTTCTTGCTTTTGTCCTGGCAAAGCCTTTCCTTTTTCGTCACAGGTTGTTTGAAACTCTGTTAAGACATCAAATAAAACAGCGTCTGGGGTATATCCTTTTTTAAATGCTGATGCATAAATAAAAGGTTTAAAAGAAGATCCTGGTTGTCGTTTTGCTAATGCAATATTGTATTTTCCATCAATTTCAGCATCAAAATAATCACGAGACCCAACCATTGAAAGAATTTCTCCCGTTTGTGGATTTAGAGCAACAAGTCCAGCATTTGAAGCATTATAAAGGCTTTCGTTTTTTAGTGCGTTATCTAAAACAATTTTATCCGCTTCTTTTTGGAGATCATAATCAATTGTTGTAATAACTCTTAAACCACCAGATTCTACGACATTTTTTCCGTATCGAGATTCAAGATAATCACGAACATAAAATACAAAATGAGGTGCTTTTATACCAAGTCGGTTGAGAGGTAAAAAAGTAACTTCTTCTAAAAGAGCTTTATTATATTCATCTTCTGTAATATATCCAAGATCCTCCATGTTTTTTAGAACCCTTTTTTGTCGTGCGACCAAAAGATCTTGATTTTCTCCATAAGGAGAAAATCGACTTGGTGCTTGTGGTAGAGAAGCAAGAAAAGCAGCTTCCGCAATAGATAAATCAAATGGTTTTTTACCATAAAAACTTAAAGATGCTTCTTCTACTCCATAAATATTTCCACCAAAAGGTGCTTCATTAATATATATTTCCAAAATCTGGTCTTTTGTCATTTCTTGTTCAATTCGAAGAGAAACAACAATTTCTTTTATTTTTCGAGAAATTCTTTTTTCAGAAGTAAGAAGTGTGTTTTTAACAATTTGTTGTGTAATTGTTGACCCTCCTTGTGTAAAACCACCCGGTTTAAGATTGTTTAATAGTGCTCGTATTATTGAGGTTACTCTAATGCCGTGATGTTGATAAAAAGAAGCATCTTCAATAGAAACAATTGCATTTTTTATATTATCTCCCATTTCTTCTATAGGAATATTTGTTCTTTTTATATCTTGATTTATATCAAAAAGAATAATTTCACCAGTTCTGTCATATATTTTTGTTGATTCAGAAACCTTTCTATCTTCAAAAGAAGAAAAATCTGGAACTCGAAAACCTGATATCCAAATGAAAAAAGCACCTAAAATAACAAACCCAAATAAAATTGTAAAAAGAGTAATATTAATAGAATGTCTTTTAATAAAATGGAGAGTATCAGAAAAACCACTTGTAACTTGTGATTGAAATTCTTTGTAAGGGTCAATAACCTTATGTTTATAGGTATTGATGGTTTTTTTGATTTTTTGCAAATTTACTTTTTTTTTCATTGATTTTTTATATATAAGACAATAATGACACATACTATCTAAGTATAGTAATATTAGCATATTGATGTTTAATTTTCTGTATAGTTACTGATATATTATTTACCATAAAGTTTTCGTGTGATAAAGTATTTGTATGATATCGAATGATTCAAAGAAAATCCAAGAACTTCTTACACGAGGTGTGGATGAAATTATCGGAAAAGAAGAACTTGAACAAATACTTCTTTCTGGAAAAAAACTCAGAATTAAGTTTGGAATTGATCCAACAAGTCCAAATATTCACCTTGGACGGTCTATTCCACTTCTTAAGCTTCGTGATTTTCAAAATCTTGGGCACAAAGTCATTCTTATTGTAGGAGATTTTACCGGAACAATCGGTGACACTTCTGATAAAGATGCAGAAAGACCAATGCTTTCAGAAAAACAAGTAAAAGAAAACCTTCAAACTTATAAAAAACAACTCGCAAAAATTATAGATATCGGAAAGACGGAGTTTTATTTCAATTCAAAATGGCTTAAAAAACTTAATTTTTCTCAAATTGGAGAACTTGCAAGTATTTTTTCAGTCAACCAATTTATTTCACGAGATTTAATATCTCGACGACTTAAAGAGGGAAAAAGGGTTTCTCTTCATGAAACTCTCTATCCACTCATGCAAGGTTTTGACTCTGTGGCTGTAAAATCAGATGTTGAAATTGGTGGAGTTGATCAACGTTTTAATATGCTTGCTGGACGCGATATTCAAAAGCACTTTAAACAAAAAGAACAAATTGTTTGTATTACAGGGCCAATTATTGAAGGTCTTGATGGGAGAAAAATGTCTTCAAGCTGGGGTAACACTGTAAACTTTCTCGATACACCCGAACAAATGTACGGAAAAATTATGTCGATGAAGGACGATTTTGTAATTAAATATTTTAAACTACTCACACGTGTTTCTTTTGAAGCTATAGAGGAGTATAAAAAAATTTTTGAAAAAGACCCAAAAAAAGTAAAAATGGATTTAGCTGAAACTATTGTTGCAATGTATCACGGGAACGAAGAAGCTGTTGAGGCTCATCAAGGATGGAAAAAAACCTTTGAACTTGGAGAAATACCAGACAATGTAAAACACGTTCGAGTTAAATTCAAAAAACCACTTGCAGATATTTTGATTGAAGAAGGTTTGGTTGAGTCTCGAAGTGAATTTAAAAGACTCATTGAAAGTGGTTCAATAAAAATAAAAATTAAACAAGAAGAAAGAAAAATTCTTGACCCGAACTCTCTTGCTGAAGAATCTGGTTCACTCAAAATTGGCAAGAAAAGATTTATAAAAATAGAGGTTGAAAAGAATTAATTAAAAAAAACCCTTGTATATAAGGGTTTTTTTAATTCCAATCACTTGGATCATAATCTGTTTCAAATCCCTCACCATCTTCAACTTCATCGTCATCTGAAAGCTCATCAAAAGGTTGGATAATTTCCTCATCCAAAATATCGTCATCTGGAATAATAAAATCTACTGACATAATATACGTTTATAAAACTTAAACTTTTAAATCAAAGTATTTTTATCAAAAAGAGATTTTATTTGCAAGTGTTAATATTTATTTAAATTTTACATAAGCTAAATCAGTAATCCCAATAGCGATAGCATCAATTTCGTCGTCTTGTTTAACTTCTACTGGAAGATCTATAAGCTTTTGAATCATAGAAAAAACTTGGTCTTTTGTTGCTTTTCCATAACCCGTTGTTGCGTTTTTAATTTGAAGTGGGGTGTATTCATGTATTTCAAGTAAATTTTTTCTTGCGATATAAATCATTGCACCGCGAGCTTCAGACACACCTAAAACAGTTTTTGTGTTAGTGCTATGAAAAACAAGTTCAATAGCAAAACGATTTGGTTTGTATTTTTTAATTACTTTTTCTATTTCTTCTCCAATAAGAAATATTCTCTCAAAAAGAATAAGTTTTGAGCTTGTTTTAAAACATTCAGAGAAGAGTAATACTTCCTTTTTGTTTTTTTCTTTCTGTAAAACAGCGATACCAACACGTTCGTATCCAGGGTCAATTGATAATGTTATCATGACACTAGTATAACAGGTGGTATAATCTAGCTATGATATTCTTTAATGAAGATCAACAAATTAAACTAACCCAAACTCTTCGAGAAAAAGAAGAAGAAGAGTTGGTTAAAACCCTAGCTAGTACAAAATATAAAATTCCATATATTGATCTTACAAAGATAATAATAGACAACAACGCTCTATCGATTGTTCCTGAATCAATAGCAAGAACACTTTCTATCGCTCCTTTTTCTGGTAAAGATAAAGAAATATCTGTTGGACTTTTATCTCCAGAAAAGAAAGAAGTTGTTGAATTTTTAACTCGACTTGAAAGTAAAGGTTTTGATATTATTCGATATATGGTTTCAAAAGCTAGCATCTCTAGGGTTTTAGAGAGATATGAAGAAATATCTTCAGCCCAAAAAATAAAATCAGGAAGTCTTGACATATCACCAGAAACACTTGCAAATAAGATACAAGAAATCAAAACAATTCAGGATATTGAAGCACAGATAAAAAATTCAACAAATGACCCACAAACTCACCGAATAACGAGAATATTAGAAGTTATTTTTGCAGGTGCAATATCTCTTGGTGTTTCTGATGTTCACATAGAGCCAGAAAATGATATTGTTAAAATGAGATTTAGGCTCGATGGCGTCTTACACTACATTATTGATCTTGATTTTCAAACCTATTGGTTAATCAATTCACGAATCAAACTTCTTTCAGGAATGAAACTCACAAAAGGTCGTGCTCAAGATGGGCGATTTTCTATCTTTCTAGGAGAATCTGAAATTTCTATGAGAACCTCTATTATGCCAAGTGCGTTTGGTGAAGGGATAGTGATGCGTATTCTTAATCCAAAATCAATTAATGTTGAGTTGGAAGATTTAGGTATTGAAGATAAACTTTTTTCAATTATTAGTCGAGAAATTCAAAAACCGAACGGAATGATATTGATTACAGGTCCAACTGGTTCTGGTAAAACCACAACACTGTATTCATTTTTACGAAGAATTAAATCTGAAGAAAATAAAGTTATCACAATTGAAGATCCTATTGAATATCACCTTGAAGGAATCACTCAAACTCAAATAAACGAATCTCGAGACTATGACTTTGCCGCAGGACTTCGAGCTGCACTTCGTCACGATCCAGATATTGTGATGGTGGGAGAAATCCGAGATGGAGAAACAGCAACTATTGCTGTGGAATCTGCACTTACGGGTCATCTTGTGTTTTCAACACTTCACACGAACAATTCTGCCGGGGTGATTCCTCGTTTGATTGATCTTGGAGTAAATCCAAAAATCCTTTCTTCTGCACTTTCAGTGGCGATTGGTCAGCGACTTGTGCGAAAACTTTGTCAGCACTGCAAAAAAGAACGAGAACTTCAAAAAGAAGAAAAAGAAATTATAGATATTATTTTTGAAAACGCAGAAAAAAACGGAAAAGATTTGAAAGCATATGGAATAAACAGACAAGACACTTTTAAATTATATGAACCACAAGGTTGTGCGGAATGTAATGGAATTGGGTACAAAGGACGAATTGGTATTTTTGAAGCTGTAGTATCTAATGAAGAAATGCAAAATCTTATGCCACAAAATCCAAGTGAAACAGAAATACGAAAACTCGCTCAAACTCAAGGGATTCTTGATATGAAAGAAGATGGTTTAATTAAAGCAATAAAAGGAGTAACTTCACTTTCAGAAGTAAAACATGTTGTTGATGTATATGAAGATATTGATTATAAATAAAATCCAATAAAAAATCCACGACTTTGGTCGTGGATTTTTTATATCAAATTAAAAAAGAGAAAAATCTGTAATCTTTAAACATTCCTATGATCACTTCAGCAAAAATAGTAACGAAAAAACAGAAAGGATAGATTCAGCCGGAGCCAAACCGTCCTGTGCCAAGCCGTAGTGGGCGTACCCAGAATGCTTAAAGATTACAAACTTCTCATAAAATCAATGTAAAGAGAATATAAACAACCCGACTTCTTGTGTCAAGCTTTTTTTCTCCTTTTGAACATATAAAAGTAGAATATCATATAAGATATTAATTGTCAAGTTTTTACCACTCTGAAAGTATTCTTGCTATAATACTTTCATGAATAGCGAAAGTAATGTTTCTCAAAATCATCTCGACCAAACTCTTCGTCCAACCTCTTGGGATGAGTATATTGGACAAGAAAACATAAAAGCAAATCTTCTTATCCTCCTTCAAGCCGCTGAAGAAAGAGGACATCCACCAGAACATGTTCTTTTTTATGGTCCCCCAGGACTTGGAAAAACAACATTAGCAAATCTTATCGCCAAAGAAACAGGGCGACAAATTAAAATAACATCAGGCCCAGCCATTGAAAAAGTTGGCGATCTTGCATCTATTCTCACTAATCTTTCAGAGGGAGACATTTTGTTTATTGACGAAATCCACCGACTCAACAAAACAATTGAAGAAGTGTTGTATCCAGCAATGGAATCAGGAGTTCTTGATATTATTATTGGAAAAGGGCCAAGTGCTCGAACTATTCAACTTGATTTACCACCATTTACACTTATTGCTGCAACAACTCGAATTTCTCTTCTTTCTGCACCTCTCCGAAGTCGTTTTTCGGGAGGGGTACATCGACTTGAAATGTATAATCAAGACCAAATGGAAAAGATTGTTACACGATCTTCTTCTATTTTAGGAGCAGAAGCTTCACAAGAAGCTGTGCAAGAAATAGCGCGTCGTGCCAGAAGTACTCCACGAACAGCAAACTACTTTTTAAAGCGATGTCGCGACTATGCTCAAGTACATAAAGGAGAGCTCAACAACGAAAATGTTCAAAAAGCATTGAAATTACTTGGTGTTGATGATATTGGTCTATTTGAAACAGACAGAAACCTTCTTCGAGTTATTATTGAAAAATTTAATGGAGGACCAGTAGGATTGAAAACATTATCAGCCGCAACAGGAGACGAAGAATCAACAATTGAAGAAGTGTTAGAGCCTTATTTGATACAATTAGGATTTCTTGAAAGAACTTCTCGCGGACGAACCACAACGGAAAAAGCATATGAGCATTTGAATATTTTGAAAAAATAACTACTATAATAACTATGTCAGGACACAATAAATGGTCAAAAATAAAACACAAAAAAGCAGCAACCGACGCACAAAAGTCAAAAATATTTGGAAAACTTGTGCGATTGATCCAAGTTGAAGCAAAAAAAAATGCAGGAAATATTGAGTCTTCTGGACTTCGACTTGCTTTAGAAAAAGCAAATAAAGCAAACATGCCAAAAGACAATATTGATCGAGCAATCAAAAAAGGAAACGAAAGTGGGGGAGATATGCAGGAAGTATTGTTTGAGGTTTATGGTCCAGCGGGAATTGGAATGATTATCACAGGACTTACCGACAACAATAATAGGACGAGTCAGGAAATAAAACATATTTTGTCTAAAAATGGAGGATCTCTCGGTGCCGCTGGATCTGTTTCATGGAACTTTAGCCAGAATAAAGAACGAGACTGGGTAGCAAATTCAACTATTAGTGTAAGTCCAGAAGATGGAGAAAAACTTGAAAAACTCATAGAAGCTATTGAGGAACAAGACGATATTCAAGATATCTATGTGAATGCAGAATAAAAACCCCGCAAAGCGGGGGTTTTTGCAATGTCTCTTGAGGACACTCTAAAGGACATAGTACTTGACAAAAGGGTATGAAATGTGCTATACATATTGCAAACCCAATTCAGGTCCAGCGACTTTCGTCTGGATAATTTAAAAACCAGGCGAGAAATCGCCATAAAACTAAAAAAAATGAAAAACATTATGTTTTTTATGGCCTTGATTGGCTTGATCTTTGTAAATAACAAAGGAGCTAACGCTCAAGACCCGGCTCTAAAAACACCGGGGATGAAACTACTTCCCACATATGTGCAGGCGCACAAGAGTGGGAAACCAATACCAGCTGAGCTGGTGTTGGAAATACAAAGAACAGGAAAATTTTCCAACGTTCCGTTGGGAGATTTAAGTAAAGCCACAATCTACCGAATAAAAACGGTAGCCAGTACCTTTGAGGAGGTTACTGGTACTCCACTAGACCTCGAAAATTATCTTGGTCAAGAGGAAGAATCGTGGCATGAAAAAATCAATAATCCAGATAATGGGTTTTTGGCTTTAAATGCCACAAGTCCGGGTCGCAAGATCTGGACCTATGGCTGGCTACCAAGCACTTTCACAGCACCGGACGGAACAGAGTTCCAGCCGGGTTGGTATTACTTTGATCGTCATCTATACAAGGTTGGCGAAAAAAAGTATACCCAGAATAATGAGGGCACTATCGACTTGAATTGTGGGAAAATTTTCCCAGACATTCAAGGAATGCAAGGGGTTTTCATCGCCTGGTATGCAGACGGATGTGCAAACCCCTGTCTGCCCGACGTGCTCCCTTTCAAACAACCTCTTGCTGAAAAGCGAGGGCGAGGGCGAAGAGAAGGGCTCCTAGATCCGTTTACCGGCTCTAGTTGGGTCGTGATGGCTGGCTGTTGTAATATTCCGCCAGCACCACAGTATTTTCAATACTGTGGTGGAATTGGATTCGGATTCGGATTCAATTACTGCCCACTATATGTTCCTATGTTTGGGAATTCTTGTGGCGGTGGGTTTGTGAATTATCCATCGGGTGGTGGTAATGTTACCAACATTTTTGAAGGTGACAATATCACCACCATCAATGAAGGTGACAATATCATTATCATCAACAACCCTGTGGTTGAAGATGACGGTCCCGTTCTCCCTCCTAACGGAGATGACGATGGAGGCCCAATTTTGGGAGACAATGGCGATGGAGGCCCAGTTCTTGGAGACAATGGTCTTACAGGAAATGGAAGTGGAATGGCTCTTGCTGAATTATCATTTTCCGATTTGGGAATTGATAACAGTTGGGAAGATTCAAGAAACGCCTTGCTTCTAAATCGTGAAGCAAAAATCGGCGACTCTGTTCCTTCTACTCAAGGAGGATCAGTGCAGACTCGTCCAGTGTCTACTATTCCAACCATTCAAGAAGCGCAAGCTTCAAGATGGAATGGAAATACAGGTGGACAACCATCTGTTCGTCCAACGTCTGTTCCTTCTACTCAAGGAGGATCAGTGCAGACTCGTCCAGTGTCTACTATTCCAACCATTCAAGAAGCGCAAGCTTCAAGATGGAATGGAAATACAGGTGGACAACCATCTGTTCGTCCAACGTCTGTTCCTTCTACTCAAGGAGGATCAGTACAAGGTCGTCCGATATCTGTTCCAACCATTCAAGAAGCACAAGCTTCAAGAGGGAATGGAATAGAACCAAATTTAAATACGGTACAGGCATCAAAGCCTGTTCTGCCCCCCCCGAGCTCACCAGTTGGTGTTTCTCGTGGTATCGGTTCTGGTGGTGGAAGAAGACGGTAATTGTTCTTTTCAAAGGAGGTCTGCTTTGCAGCCTCCTTTGTATTTTTTAGATCTTAATTGGCTTTTTCTTAGAAAAAGCCAACAACTTTACGAGAGTATTGAGGTCTAAACGATGCAATTGAGAACATATTGACAATTAGCTCATTTATGTTGTATAATTACATAGTTAATTAAAAAGTAACGATTTTATTATGAAAAAAATATTTAAAACAATAACATATAGTTTTGCGGTATTGGCCCTTTTTGGTTTTTCCGCTACACCTGTATTTGCTGCAACAGTGTTCAATAATCACGCAAATGATTATGATACTGTTCTTGTCTCAAACTATACAGACAACCCAAACACAAACAATGCATGGTTTTCTACTGTGTCAGCCGATGCTGGAGATATTGTGTCTGTTCTTGTGTATTACCATAATAATGGTGGCGAAAACGCAATATCAACAAAGCTCAAGATCACAAATGGTCAAATGCTTTCTACTGCGTCTACCCACACATTCTCAGGATCAGTATCTGCGTCAAACGCAAATTCTGTTTTTGGTTCTGCGACTGTTAACCTATCAAGTTCACAATCATTGACTTACATCGGTGGTTCAGCTTCTTGGTATGCAAACAATCAAAGTTCAACAGAGTACACACTTCCAAATAGTCAAAACGGTACTGAAGTATTTTCAGGATCAGGAGTAAACATTGGAACAATTGCACCAGGATGGGCCACACAAGGTTCATTTGTAGTTCAATATCAAGTTTCTGAAGCACAAGTACAACAATCTCCAATCGTTACAACAAACTCATACTCTCTACAATCAAACACCCAAGTTACACTCAATGGATATGTAAACGGACAAGGTCTTAACCCATACACGTGGTTTGTGTACGGAACAGATTCAAATCTTGGAAATGGTTCTTCAACTACAAACCAAGATTATCAAATCTCTATCTCTACAAACTTTTCTGAATCAGTGTATGTCAACGCAAACACAACTTATTTCTATAAGGCGTGTGCACTTACAAACGGCGGAGGAACAGCATGTGGTGCAACTCTCTCTTTTTCAACTGGTAATGACAACAACAATAACGATGTTCAATATCCTGTTGTTGTAACAAATAATCCATCATCAATTGATGAAGATTCAGCGATTATTAATGGTGAAGTTGAATTTACTGGAAATGACACTGTTTCATTCCTTAAGTTTATGTATGGTACAAACTCAAACCAGCTATACAGTACAGTGTACGCAAACCCATCATACACAAACAATCCATCAGACTTTAATTACCAACTCAACAATCTTTACGAAGACACGACTTACTTCTACAAAGCTTGTGGTACAAACGCGGCCGGGGAAGATTGTGGTGTTATCAAAAGTTTCACAACTGATGATAATGGAAATAATAATGATAACGATAATGGAAATCTAGAAGTAGAGACTCTTTCAGCTCAAAATATTGATACTCACGAAGCAAAACTTCGAGGAGATATTATTGATACTGACGGAGAAAATGTTGTTCGATATTTCGAATACGGAGAAGATGATGACGACCTCGAAGAAACAACCTATCTTTCTGAATCAACAGACAATGAAGGAATTTTCACAAAAACAATTTACAATCTTGATGAAGATACAACTTACTATTTCCGAGCATGTATTGAATCGCAAGATTCAAACAACGACGATTGTGGTTCAATCAAAAGTTTCACAACTGATGATAATGGAAATAATAATGATAACGATAATGGAAATCTAGAAGCATTAACAACATTTGCAACTGGTATTACAGGAATAAGTGCGGTGCTTAATGGTGTTTCAAGAAACACTACTGACTCATCTTCAAATTCATATTTCCAATATGGAACAACACAAAGTCTTGGAAATACGACCGGATCACAAAATGTTTCTTCAGGGCAAACTCTCTACAACTCACAAAGTATTGGAGGTTTGGTACCAAACAAAACATATTATTTCCGAATTGTAACCGGTTCTGTTTACGGACAGATTAAATCATTTACAACTACAAGTAACACTTCAACGGTTATTATTACAAATACAACAAATACTAATACCAACACTTCAACACATACAGGAGGTGGAATCGGTATTGTATATCTTGCACTTGATATAACACCAGACTTCGAAAATGTGTATGCAGGAGACATAGTCAACTTTGATGTTGATTACCGAAACCTATACAACGGAGATTTGGAAGATGTGGTGATTCAAGTACTCTTCCCAGAGCAAATTGAATTCCGAAAATCAACACAAGGTGTTTATTCAGAAATTGACCGAGCGCTTATTGTTGATCTAGGAGACTTGGAAGATGATGAAGATGGAACATTCCTGATACAAACAGATGTGCTTGGACAGCTCGGTAGTCAAGATCTTGTGGTAACTGTTGCAGAAGGAACATACGACCACCCAACAATTGAGAATGCACAAGGCTCATCAACAGCCTATGCTCTCAACACTATTCTTTTGGATCGATCTACTCTCGATGCGTTTGCATTCGGGGCTGGATTTTTTCCAGGAATATTTGGTTGGCTTGTGCTTATTCTTCTTCTATTACTTATCATTTGGATTTCACGACGGATCTACAATGATCAAAACGATCGAAACAATCAAAAACCAAAACTTCAAATTAATTAATTTGAAGAAGTAAAAACAAAAAGCCCCGCAATGCGGGGCTTTTTGTTTTTACCATTTTATTTCTCTTGTTGTTTCATCAATATGGTTGAAATAAATCTGAATGCTGTTTTTGATATGTTCTTGAATATTATTTGGCCATTCAACAACAATAAGATTTTCAGGGTTTTGTAAATCGTTTTCCCAACCGAGCTTTGTTATTTCGTTAGGGTTCTCTAGGCGATAAGCATCGATATGAATCAACGTTTTAAATTGTGGGTGGTTGGGGACAACATAGCGTTTTTGGATAACAAAGGTTGGGCTGGTTATTATTTCTGGTATTTGTAGCTCTTGTGCAAGATTTTGTGTAAAGGTTGTTTTGCCTGCACCAAGATCGCCCACAAGCTCGATAATGGTTGCGTGGTGGGGAAGTGGCGAAAGCGTTTTAATAAACGCTTTCGCCACTTCCTTTGTTTCTTCAACCGAATGAGAAATAGTTTTCATATTGTAATATTGCGTTATTTTGAATAAAAATTCAACGAGTCTGTGTCTTGACAACATGTTGTGTATTATGGTAATTTTCGGGTAAATTTTAAATTGAATTATATGAAAAGTACCTTAATAATAAGTATCTTACTTTGTCTTTGTGTGGCTACAAGCCAAGCAAAGATAGACACCCTTTACTTAAAGGTTGATGGGCGTGTCACTATGCAAATAGTGGAAAGTCCTGAAGTTTCTTCTATTGTGTTGAAGGAGCAGTCCTTCAACACAACAAACAAAACTTTTTCAAACGAAGAAGTTTTAACACTCTTATCTGGAGGAGTGGTTCAAAAATATCTTGAAAACAAGATGGTAAGTCTCTTCCCTCCTCAGTTTACTGAAGTGTGGGAAGAAATCCACATCGAAGATGGAGAAACAGTGAGTGTAACACTCATGGAACAAGCTCAATTGAGCTGGGTCTTCCTAATTTTTGGGATGGTTTTCCCATTTTTAACAATCCTTTTTTTGAATATCTTTGCAAAAAGAGAAAAAAGGAAAGAAATCTTAATTGTTTTAGTTTTATTGATTGTTGTTGCTGGTCCTTTTATTGTTGCTCTTGATGTTGCTGCTTTTATTGGTGATGATTTTGAAATCCACTACATTGGATTCATTGTCGCTTGTTGCCTTGTGAGCTACGGGGCACGACAAAAAAACTCGCTACAATTTGAGTTGTAGCAAAAAAGCGATTCGCAAGAGTCGCTTTTTTTATATTCTTGCAAGTCCTGTCAATGTGACTATTTTCCATAATCGACTATACTTATACTATGAAACAAAGTGAAAAAAAACGCGTTGTTATTCTCGACACCTTTGCCATTATCTATCGTGCCTACCACGCACTTCCTGATTTTTCTACTTCAAAAGGAGAACCAACAGGGGCTCTTTTTGGGGTTGCTAGTATGCTTATGAGTATCATTACCGATTTAAAGCCTAACTATATTTTAGCTGCCTATGACCTTCCGGGTGGCTCTTTTCGAAACAATGTTGAAGAAACATACAAGGCAAATAGAACAGAAGCCCACGACGATCTTGTGGTGCAGATTGGTCGTGTGCGCGACCTTCTCAAAGCATTTTCAATCCCTATTTTTGAAAAAGAAGGGTATGAAGCCGATGATATTTTAGGAACAGTGAGTGAGATTCTCAAAAAAGATCCCGAAATAGAAGTGATCATTGCTTCGGGAGATATGGACACACTTCAGCTTGTTGATGGCGTCAAAGTAAAGGTTTTTACCATTCGAAAAGGCATCAAAGACACTGTGCTTTATGATGAAAAATCGGTTGTAGAACGATTTGGTTTCAAACCCGAGCTTTTACCTGATTATAAGGGACTTCGAGGTGATCCATCGGACAATATTATTGGAATTAAGGGAATTGGTGAAAAAGGTGCCGGTAAAATCATTTCAAACTTTGGAAGTCTTGAAAATGTATACAAAGAATTAAAAAAAAGTGATGAAAAGTTTCTCAAGGTCGGAATAAAAGCTCGAACAATTGAACTTCTTCGAGAAGGTGAAGAAGATGCTTTCTACTCAAAAACCCTTGCAACAATCGTGCGTGATGTTCCACTTTCCTTTAGTCTTCCATCAAAACTATGGAAAGAAGCAGTCCAACCAGACGATATTTTCAATATTTTTACACTGTTTGAATTTCGTGGATTGATGACACGAGTCAAGAGCTTTTTCAATATTCATGAACTTGAACAAACACAAGAAGAAGAAGTTGACTCACAAGAACTCAAAAAAACAGCAATAGCTTTGTGGGTTTTAGACTCTGAAAAGACAAATGCAACACTTGAAGATATCCTTTCTTGGACTAAAACAAAAGTTTTTAAAGAAGCTCAAACAAAAATCTTTAATGAATTAGAAAAAGAACCAGAATTACAAAAAGTTTTTTCAGAAATAGAAGAACCTCTTATTCCCATTGTTTCAACTATGAAAGACAATGGAATTTCAGTTGACGTGCCTTATTTGCAAAGACTTTCAAAGGAATATCACAAGGAACTTGAGTCCATTGAAAAGAAAATCTTTGTGCTTTCAGGACGAGAATTTAACATTCGTTCACCACAACAAATTTCAGAAATATTGTTTGAAGATTTAAAACTTCCAAGTAAGGGCGTCAAAAAAGGGGTAAACGGAGGCTATTCAACTAATGTTTCTGTTTTGGAAAAACTAGAAGGCGAACACGAAATCATTTCTCTTATTCTTGAACATCGAGAACTTTCAAAACTTCTTTCAACCTATATTGATACTTTGCCAAATGTTGTTGGTTCAGATGGAAAGATCCACGCTGATTTTATTCAAAACGGAACAACAACAGGAAGATTTTCTTCAAATGACCCAAATTTGCAAAACATTCCAACCAAGAGTGCTTTGGGAAAGGCTATACGAGGGGCGTTTCGAGCCAGTGAGGGCTTTATACTGGTGGGGTGCGACTATTCTCAAATAGAACTTCGGCTTACTGCAATGCTCTCAAATGACCCTTTTATGATACAGACATTTAAGGACGGAAAAGACATTCACACTGCTGTAGCTGTAAAAGTGTTTGGTGTTGAAGAACAAAACATCACAAGCGAAATGCGTCGAAGTGCAAAGGTTATCAATTTTGGAATAATTTACGGAATGGGAATTTCAGCTCTCCAAAAACAGCTTGGAACAGGAAGGAAAGAAGCGCAAGAATTTTATGATAATTATTTCAAAGAATTTTCCACTATCCGTGCCTATCTTGAAAGTACCAAAGATTTTGCTCGAAAACATGGCTATACCAAAACAATGTTTGGCAGACGACGAAACTTCGAATCTATCAATTCCAAAATCCCATTCATCCGAGCTATGGCAGAACGAATGGCAACCAATGCTCCAATCCAAGGAACAGCAACTGCAGATATTGTAAAACTAGCAATGATAGATATTGATAGAGAAATCAAAAAAACAGGGCTTTCTCAGGATGTTCGACTGCTTCTTCAGGTGCACGACGAACTTATCTATGAAATCAAAGACTCAAAAATAGACGAAGCTTTAGACATTATAAAAAATAATATGGAGAAAGTTTTTGAGCACTCTTTTTTGAAAATAATTCCAGAGGTTCCTTTAATTATTTCGGCAGACACAGGAAAAACATGGTTAGAACTCAAGTAATTCTCATAGAGTAATGTCTTGACAACATGCTGTGTATTATGGTAATTTTCGGGTAAATTTTAAATTGAATTATATGAAAAGTACCTTAATAATAAGTATCTTACTTTGTCTTTGTGTGGCTACAAGCCAAGCAAAGATAGACACCCTTTACTTAAAGGTTGATGGGCGTGTCACTATGCAAATAGTGGAAAGTCCTGAAGTTTCTTCTATTGTGTTGAAGGAGCAGTCCTTCAACACAACAAACAAAACTTTTTCAAACGAAGAAGTTTTAACACTCTTATCTGGAGGAGTGGTTCAAAAATATCTTGAAAACAAGATGGTAAGTCTCTTCCCTCCTCAGTTTACTGAAGTGTGGGAAGAAATCCACATCGAAGATGGAGAAACAGTGAGTGTAACACTCATGGAACAAGCTCAATTGAGCTGGGTCTTCCTAATTTTTGGGATGGTTTTCCCATTTTTAACAATCCTTTTTTTGAATATCTTTGCAAAAAGAGAAAAAAGGAAAGAAATCTTAATTGTTTTAGTTTTCTTAATTGTTTTAGTTTCCTTTATGGTTGCTGCTGCTGGTCTTGTTGATGTTCTTACTGGTCTTGCTTCTGCTGTTGCTCTTACTCTTGCTTTTTCAAGTTTTGTGGCATCTTCTCCTGTTGCTTCTCTTGCTGTTTCTATTGCTATTGCTGTTGCTTCTGCTTTTGTTGGTGATTTTAAAATCCACTACATTGGACTCACTGTCGTCTGTTGCCTTGTGAGCTACGAGGCACGACTTATATACAGAGCAAAAAAATTAGCAACATGGTAATAAGTTTTGATAAAAAAGCCCGTTTTTACGGGCTTTTTCTTTTAAGGTAGCTTGGTTGGTGATAGGTTGATACAATAGACTTAATGATTGTTGTATATAAATCGATTTTAAATAAACTATAAATTATGCTTTGGATAGTAGAAGGAGATGATATCTCAAAAAAGAATAAGGCTCTACAAACAATAAAAGACAAGGTATCGCCAGACCAAGTTACCCGATACGACAGTGTTTCGCCTGAAGTACTATCTCTCAAAGATTTTCAGGATCTCTTTTCTGAAACACGAATGGTTGTTGTTACACAAGCGAATGTTGACGACTTTGAAAAGGAGCTAGCAAGTCTGCACACATCACATGTGTTCTTTGTCTTTTTTATAGAAAAACTTTTAGTTTCACAGAAAAAGATACTCAAAGATGTAAACTACATAGACTGTTCTGAAATTAAAATATCCACACAGCCTCGTTTCAATGTCTTTTCTATAAGCGACGCTTTCGCCTTGAAAAACAAGAAAGATTTGTGGGTTATGTATCAAAAAGCTCTCAAACAAGGTGTTTCAGAGCAGGAAATTATCTCTATTGTACTTTGGCAAACAAAAGCTCTTTTACTGGCGCTTAAGACCGATCAAAAAAAAAGTGGTCTTAAACCTTTTGTATTTTCAAAAGCTCAAAAGTCACTCAAACTATTTACTCAAACCGAGCTTGAACGATATATGGAAAGGTTGGTTTCAATGTATCACGATGCACGACGGGGAAAAGATCTTAGTGCACAGCTTGAACGATTCGTGCTTTCAATATAAAGGACAAATGAAAAGGGCTTGTCGTATAAATGTCTGAAAGATTCTCTCAGCTACTTATATGACAAGCCCTTGGTACATTTATTGAGAACAAAATGTACAAAAAAGTGCGTGTGCGTGTTTTCTATATTTAATTGTGGAGGAAAGAACTATTGGATTAACGTTGTGATGCCTTTGCCTTTGTTCTACTTACTCTACTTGTTCTACTTACTCTACTTGTTCTACTTACTCTACTTGTTCTACTTACTCTACTTGTTCTACTTACTCTACTTTTTCTACTTACTCTACTTGTTCTACTTTTTCCGCTAATGAGCGGAGAAGGAACTATATGTTTAAGATAAAAAATTTATCCCTATATATACGACTTTTCTGGGAGTCGGGGCCCTTAGATAATTTTTTTGTCTAACTTAAGGTTCTTGTATATTGTAAACCTAATTTTTGTAAAGGACAAATTATAAGTTGTGGATAACTGTCTTTTATAAAATCTTAAAAGACAAATAAAAAATCCCTTATATGTATAAGAGATTTTTTCATTTTAGCCTTTCTTTCTAATGAATGTCAGGAGGAAAATCAGAACCAATACTGTCAAAGACATTATTGGGATACTAATATATCCGAGAGCGAAGACAAGTTGTTTTGCACAGCTCACTCCTCCACTACCACAAACCAGCGCTGTACCAGTTTGCTCGGAAATCACATGGAGTGTTGCAATGAATATTCCAGCAATTGAAAGTGTTTGGACATAGACCACCACTTCTTTTGAATATTTTCTAAGAAGAGCAACAAGAGAAACAACAGTGATACTATATATTGCTATTCTTTGATACCAGCATAGTGAACAAGGCGGAAACTTGACTACTTCAGAATAAACAAGACTTCCTACCATTGCTAGAAATGACACAAGGAATATCCCTAAAAGATAGTTTTTCTTCGCAAAATTTGGTATTGGGATATTTTTAGGCGCGACAAGGTGGAGGATAAGGTAAAGAATTTTTACTTGTAAAAGCAGGATTCCTATTCCAAGTATTGTGCTAAAATTTTCAGCTGGCATGATATTTATTGAGTAACCTCCATATTTACAGGGGTTTCTGTGTTAATTTCAGCTTCTGATTCTTGTAAAAGGTTTGATGTGATAGGGCATCCCGTCTTTTCCGCTAGTGTTTCTATACTTTGTTCACCGGTAACGCGTGCTCCGTCGGCAAATTCCCATGTCGGATAGCTTTCGATGCCTGCTTCCTTACAAACATCAGTTTGCCCTTGTCCATCTGGAGTTGAACATTCTGTGTATGGAAGTGCATCAGACCCTTTTTTTCCAAAAGTTCGATGTTGTGCTTGGCAGTGAGGACACCAAAAAGCCCCGTAAAATGTAGCTCCTTTTTCTTCAAGACACTGTGCAAAAGCAACAAGTTCACCTTCAATCACTACTCGTTTTTCACTTTTAAATACTCCAATACTTGCTAAAACTACAATCGCGAGGATCAAAAACCCTAAAATAATACCTATTGTTTTATTCATATACTTATTTTGTGTGATTATTTGTAAATCGTAGAGTTAGTATAACAAAAATAGTCCATAAAAAAAACAAAGCCCGTCGCGAAACGCGACAAGCTTTAGATACTTTATATGGATTTTATAAATCCCCATAAAGCAAGAATTGTCCACAAAATTCCGAATACTGGAAAGAAAAAACAAAGTGCAATTTTCCAACCAGTATGTATTGAAAGACTTTGTATCCAAATCCGATATTTTTTCCCTTGGCTCAAAACCCAAATGGTTTGTTTCCAGAGATATTTAAAATATCTTTCAGTATAGCTAACACTATACCGGAATGCTTTAAGATAAGGACTTAGAGATATTTTTTTTTCAGACATGGTGCTTGAGGTTTAAATATATTATATCATATTGTTATATAAAGTCAATATATCACATTATATCGGTCTTGAAGCACAGTTCTTGGTGGTATACTTAGGGTATTACTATTCTAATGCAAAATTGTATGTCTGAAATAACATTTATTTTTTTGGTTTCATTTTTACAAATTATTTTAGCCGCAGGACTCATTAATGTTTGGCTTGTTCGTTTTCATAAGTCTACAAAATATAGGGGTAAGGGGGCAAAAAATATGGTTGAAGAGTTTAACGCTTATGGTCTTCCAAAATGGTGTATGTATCTTGTTGGTCTTTCCAAAATTACAATAGCTGGGCTTTTAATGTTTGGTCTTTATTATCCAACAGTTGTACCTGAAACACTATATGTACTTGGTTTTTTTATGGTGGGAGCTCTTGGAATGCATCTCAAGGTTCGTGACTCTTTTGTGAAGTTTGTTCCGGCAATTCTTATGCTTTTCATGGTGTTGGTGAGTCTTTTGTTGATTTATTTGATCTAAAAAATAAAAACACACACTAAAGGTTGTTTTTTCACAATGATATCTTGTGATTTCGTGTATACTATGAAGATATGAATATAGTTTCATATATTTAGCTATGACTAAAACATTAGAAGAGCAAACAAAAATAATGAAGATTCTAGCAAATAAAAACCGCCTACATTTACTTAATTGTATTTTAAATGCGAAAAATAATTTGTGTGTCAATCAACTTGCGTCACATGTTGGTATTTCTCAATCACTTGCGTCACACCAGCTTGCGTATCTTTCATCTCATAATATTGTTGAAGGATATCGTACTGGGCAAATAATTTGTTATAAATCTTCTGAAACTGTGTTTGCAAAAAAAGTGTTTGAGGTTGTACGATTTTTAGCAAAATAATTGTATATATATTGTATGAAAAAATTAATTTTATTACTTGTTGTTGTCGCTGTTATTATTTTCTTTGTAACACGAAATAACAATGACGATGTTCAAAATGAAGCTGTGAATGAGGATGTAACACAAGATGTCTCTGCGGTAGATTCAGAAGATTTGGAAATAAAAGAAGATATGTCGGGTGTTTCTGGAACATACGAAGCGTATAGTCCTGAAAAACTTGCTTTTGCAGACGAAGGAAACGTTGTAATATTTTTCCGTGCATCATGGTGTCCAAGCTGTAAAGCTTTGAATGAAGATATTAAAGATAGTCTAGGAAATATTCCGGAAAATCTTGTAATTCTTGATGCTGATTATGATGAGGAAACTGAAATGAAACAAAAGTATGGTGTGACTACACAACACACACTTGTTCAAGTTGACAGTGAAGGAACTATGATTCAAAAATGGTCTGGTGGGTCAACACTTGAATCAATCATAGAAAAACTTTAATTATATGGTTTTCTTCTTGATTGCGGTTTTGTCGGGGGTACTCACTGTACTAGCTCCATGTATACTGCCACTTCTTCCTATTGTGGTTGGTTCTTCAGCAGAGCAAAACGGAGTAAGGAATCTACCAAAACGCTCACTGGTTGTTGTTGGTTCTCTTGCTTTGTCGGTGGTTCTGTTTACTCTTCTTTTGAAGGCGAGTACTCTCTTGATTACTATTCCTCAAAGTTTCTGGCAATGGTTTTCTGGAGGGTTAATCGTTTTTGTTGGAGTGGCTCTTTTGTTTCCAAATTTATGGGCAAAGATTCCTGGGGTAAATCGCATAAGTCAGGGAGGTAATAAGGCTCTTGGTGCAGGATATCAAAAGAAAAGCTACACAGGAGACATTATTGTGGGTTTTGCTTTAGGTCCGGTATTCACAACATGTAGTCCGACATATTTGTTTATTATTGCAACTATTTTACCCGCAAGCTTTATTACAGGACTCTGGTACTTGTTGGGGTTTGTGGCAGGGCTAGTAATCTCACTTTTGTTGATTGCTTATTTTGGAAACAAATTAATGTCAAAGCTTATGAGACGAATGCAAACAGCTTCAAAGGTAAAGAAAGTTTTTGGGATACTTTTGATTGTTGTGGGTATTGCAATTATTACTGGCTATGACAAAAAGTTTCAAACATCAATTCTTGATAGTGGATACGGAGCAACCATAGATTTTGAAGAGAACCTACTTAACCGTTTTGCACAATAAATAACATATGTCGAGAGTTTTTACTTTTGCCTATCCTTAAATATATTTGCAATTTGGTGGTCTTTGTCTTATTTGCATTTTCTTAAGCAAGGCGTATAATTAAACAAATTTAATAAAAGATTTAATTTACTATCACTATGAAAACAAAAACAGGATATGTTGTCCTAGGAATCATAATTCTTATTGTTGCAATTATTTTAATTGTAACTCCAAAGAAAGATTTCGTAGAAAACCAACAACAAACTCTCAATGAACAAATAAACCTTGAAGGAATACAAGATGATGAAAATTCTTCAGAAGACGGGGTTCCGTCTGGGATACCACCAAGTGACTCTACTCCAGTTGGGGGTGAGGAAGAAATTCCTTCATTTCCAAAAACAGGATTTCCTGAAACTGAATAACTAAAATCTAAACAAAAAAAACTTCTCATGAGAAGTTTTTTTTGTTTAGATTTTTTCCGTAAAGATAACAAGTCTTGAATCGTGTGTTTTTCTTTCAATGTTCCATTCACCAAAACAGGTAATAAGATTAAGTCTGGATATATTGTCGTTTGAGAAAAAAACCTCAGAAGCATCACTATCAAGAGGATAGTCTTTGATATCTGTAACGACAAAATATTCCTCTCTTCCAAAATTATCAGTCACACTCAGGATCACCCCAATTTTTGTTTCTTTGAGATTGGTAAATACAGCGTCTTCACCATTTTTCCAATTGACATGCCCAGCCAGAACAGCGCTTCCAATCTCACCAGGATGGGTTCCGAATTTATACCAACCAACATATTCTGCAGAATCAGGTACCGCCATTTCTCCATTGAGGATTCCAACTGCCTGTATGGATGCGGAAACTCCAATATCTTCAATCGAAAGTTTGACAGGAAAAGATTCAAAGGGTGGAATGGTTTCTTTTTCTTGAGGTGTTGATTCAAAGAGAACTTGAGGTGGGGGTATTTCTTCAAATCTATTAAGATAAGAATTTGGCAGAAAGAATCCAAGTAGGTATATTATTGAGGAAAAACCAATTGTTGCAATGGTTTTGTTTCGAGTTTTCATTATTTACAGTATAGCAAATTTGTCTTACCTATAAGTCTGTTTGTTTAAGTGTCCCCCCGCTAGGAATCGAACCTAGGACCGTCTCCTTAAAAGGGAGCTGCTCTACCATCTGAGCTACGAGGGGATATTTTTTAAAATCTTTTCAATCCAAAACCGCCATAGAGGCGGGTACAATAAAATTATCATACTTGCACTCTTTGGTCAATTCTCGTAAGCTGTTTTTATGGAAAAAAGTATTATACTCATTCTCGATAATATTCGTTCGGTTCATAATGTTGGATCGCTTTTTCGAACTTCCGACGGGGTAGGGGTGGGGAGACTTTTTTTGTGTGGGACAACACCAACACCAGTTGATCGGTTTGGAAGAAAAAGAAGTGATTTTACTAAGGTCTCTCTTGGTGCAGAAGACTCTCTCTCTTGGGAATACTTTGCTAGTGCCGAGGAAGCTTTGATTCGGGCTAAAGAAGAGAATTATTTTGTTCTTGCACTCGAACAGTCAGAAAATTCTCTTACCTATGACACACTATTTTCTCAAGAAAAAATTGCACTTATACTTGGTACTGAAGTTACAGGACTTCCAAAAGAAATTATACAACTCTGCGATGCAGTAATTGAAATCCCAATGCGAGGTAAAAAAGAATCTCTTAATGTCTCTGTGGCAGGAGGTATTGCTTTGTATGAACTTACGAAAAAGAAATAAAAATTACAACCAAAAAGTTCGCAATTTTAAATTTGTATTGTGTTGATAATTTCAAAAACTTGTTTCTCTTGTTCAGCTGTGAGTTCTTGGTTAGTGAAAATAGTGATTCGTTTTTCCTTGTTCCGTTTAATGAAGGCTCCAGTTGTCTCAGCAATAGAATTTTTCGGTCGGACAAATTTTGCATCCTGCTTGTTTACTTTTCCAAATACAATTTCGTAGTTTGGATCATTTTCAAAATTGAGTTGGTTTGCATTTTGTCCATACTGATATTGAAGAATGATGTTGCCATCGGTGATTTCTCCAAACTCAGTTGCTTCGAGTGTTCCGCTACTTTGCAAAGTCCAAACGAGTGGAGTGGCGAAAGAAAAGTTTTTTCCTGTTTGAATTTTCCATCCGATATATTTTCCTTCAGTTAATAAATCTTCGGTCTTGGTTTGAAAATTACTTCCATCTCCATACACACTAAAGTCATCAAGTGGTGCCGGTTCACGCAAAAAAGGATTGTACTTATTTTCAGTACGAGATGGTCCGCCTGTTACAAGCCACATCACAAACAAAAGAAGTAGTCCGTAAAACAGAATACTAAGTATTGATGGTCCGTCGTCAATTTTTTTTTCATCTGCCATACTTGTATTATACCTCAAAAAGAAAACTCATCTTGATGATGAGTTTTTAATTTCTTTGGTGACAAGTATGGTATGTTTTCGAAATGAATATCCCATTCGATGGTAGTCTGAAAAAATTTCTTCTTTGTATAATGTCTGAATTTCTCCTACATAATTTTCTCGAGCATTTTTTATATTACTTCAATGATTGTACCAAAGAAACCTTAACCTTTGAATGTTGGAAGAGTAACGAGAAACTGTACAAAAAGTTTTCGTGTTTGAGAGAGATATGACTCTTGTATTTCTCAAAAAAACCAACCAGTAATCCGATCGTCTTTTTCTACAATAAGAACTTTTGCTGATTTTTTTAGTGCCACGTCCATCAATTGTCGATTTTGTTTCTCTAATCGTTGTATCGATTTCTTTGAAAAGTTCTTTGTTGATTTCTCGGATCTCCACGTGCTTTATCTTTTTATTTAATTCTTACTGATTAAAGACTTTTCGTCAGTTACTTTTGATGGATACCACAAAAATGTGCAGACCTTCCACCGACAACTCTTCTTTGAATTGTTCCTTTGCAATTTTTCTTGTTGCATTTTTTTCCAGTCAGTTGATAGGCATTGTGTGCGTGGTGAAACTCTCCGTGCTTACCGTAAATATTTCGATAGTCACTTGTTGAATCACCGCCAAAGGCAAGTCCTTTATGAAGCGCTATCTTCGTGGAGTTTGTTAAGCTTTTCCATTCAATATCAGAAAGTTCCGAAGGTGTTCGGAGGGGATGAATATTTGACAGCCACAAGATTTCATCAGAGTAGATGTTTCCGATTCCTGCTATGAGAGTTTGGTCGAGTAAGACAGATTTTATTGCTTTACTTTTTTGTTTCATAAGGCGAGTTTTTATTTCTTTCCAAGGGAGTTCGTCTTCCAAAGCATCGGGACCAAGACTCTTTAAACTTTTCGCGAGATATGTTTTGTTACTTTCGACAAGTGAGATGCTGCCAAATTTTCTTGCGTCACAAAAAACAAGGGATGTTTCATCGGTAAATGTTACAACAAAATGAATAAAGCGATTGAAAGGGTCTTGAAGTTCTGGTGCCTCACTCCACCAAGTCCAAGAATGCTTCGGACGACCGTCGTCTTTTGTAGCACGGCGATAGTTTCCAAACATGAGGTGTCCTGTCATTTTCATGTGTATTAAAATAGTGAAACCATTGTGAAGTTCAATTAAAATATTTTTTCCTCGTCTTTGAGCTAATGTGATTGTTGCGCCCACAACTTTCTTTTTAAAAGAATTCCAAAAACTAAAATCTTTGATTTCATTTTTTCGGCTGTGGTTTTTTGTGGGGAGGTCACTCCAAAGAGACTGTATCTTTTTGTTGATAACAGTTTCATTGAGACCGTTGACGGTTGTTTGCACTTCGGGAAGTTCAGGCATACTCTCATCCTATGGAATTCCATAGGTGTGTCAACCTACTCTCTTGTCTGTCTTTTTGCTACACTAGGATTATGATTTCAAAACTCACAGGTTTCATTTCAGATGTACATGATCGAAGTATCACTCTCGACGTCTCAGGTGTTGGCTATGAAATTTTTCTTTCACCAGGAACACTCTCAGGTTTAATGTCGAGCGATATTCCTGTTACCATCTATACCCACATGCATGTTCGAGAACAGTCGATAGAACTATTTGGATTTTTAGACAAAGATACAAAAAAGTTTTTTGAACTTGTTATTTCCGTTTCTGGAATTGGTCCACGAAGTGGGTTGAGTGTCGTCGATATCGCGCCATTAAAAACTCTCGTTGGGGCAATAGCCGAGGGTGATGCGAGTAGTTTGACGCGAGTGTCTGGTATCGGAAAAAAGACAGCAGAAAAACTTGTACTTGAAATTCGTGACAAAATTTCCAAACTTGGAATCGAAGGAGACACACAGACACTCCAAAGTAACTCAGATGCTCTAGCTGCACTTCAAACTCTTGGCTACACATTAATGCAAGCACGAGAAGTTTTGAAAAATCTCCCTGAGGACATGATTGACACCAGTGATAAAATAAAATTTGCACTTAAAAATTTGGTGTAAAAAATAGAAGACAAAAATGACAAGAAGGATTAGGGTGGAAGTTTTTGAAAATATTTTCAAAAACTTCCACCCCCGCGAACACTTGACTTCACTGCTGACTTTAAGTAGTATTGATGTGTTCGCGAAGTGTGGTCAAAGCTCTATAAGCTAGCCACATGAAGTGTCGCAACTATAAGTAACGAACACTAAAAAATATCTATGGCAAATACAGCAAGTTCACGAAAAGCAATCCGAGTTTCTGATCGTAAACGAATCGTTAACGATAGACTTCGAAAAACCATGCGAAAGTCTATGAAAGAAATTAAGGATCTTGTTCAGGACAAAAAAATGAATGAAGCGAAAGCACTTATACCGACTACTTACAAAGCAATCGATAAGGCTGCAAAGCGAGGTGTGATCAAGGTAAACACTGCTTCTAGAAATAAAGCACGAATGTCAAAAATCACAAAAGCTTCAAAATAAGAAAAAAAACTCCAGCATGTGGAGTTTTTTTTCTTGCATCTTTTTTAATTTTTTCTAGAATAGTTACTATGAACGCAATATATTTTTACACACAAGATTGTGAGATTTGTAAGGAGATTGAACCTGAGCTCGATATTGTTGAAAAAGATTTAGGGATTGAGTTTCTTCGGATTGATGTTGAGGAGGGGGAGGATGAACGAACTATTTTTGATGAGCTTGCGCTTGATGAGTGTGGTGGTGTACCATTTATATATAATCAAGAAAATAAAAAATTCATTTGTGGGTTTGCAACAGCAAACAAGATAAAAGAAATTCTTGATTAAATTATTAATTTAAATTTAAAAATCCACCATGTCCATACAAAGTGATTTTGATAAAATAAAAAGAGAAATTGAAGAAGAAAAAAGAAAGCTTCCTGAACTTGAAAGAAAATCAAAAGATATCGAAAGAAAGATTCAAACAGAAAACAATAATCTACGAAGCTACAAACAAAAACTTGATCAAGCAAATCGTGTAGTGGAAGAAATTCAAAAAAAGATTGAAAGCCAAAATCAAGTCATCCAGAAATATCAAACGGAAAAATCTACAATAGATGCGGAGAAACAGAAAATAGAAACAGAGTTTACTCATCATCAGCAAGAATTCACACGACTTGGGGAAGAACTCAAAAGAGAAATAACAAAAAAATAGCACAAAAAAGACAACAGCACGCAAATGCTGTTGTCTTTTTTGTGCGTTTATTAAACCATATCAGAACCTATTTTCAAAATAAATAATTTGGAACATTCCGCTCTGCAATGCCCTACTCGCGAGTACGCGCGTCCTCTTGCGAAGCAAGAGAGCGGAAATGTGCAATGTGTCCCACACACCACCTCTGCTAATCTGGGGGAATGGTGGCGGAGTGCGGGGAATGCAAATACGGAACGCGAGCGAATAATTTTGCGGGGTGAGGCAATATTGACTTTGCAATGGGGGGGGCGGTACAATAGTATTGTCTTCCCAATATAATTATTAACTTTTTATAAAAAAACTATATGGAAAATTTTAATTCAAAAGAATATCGCGATGATCTTGCAAAAGATTTAAAAGAAATTCTCAAAACTGATCCTAAAAAAGCACGGGATGTTTTGGAACAAACTCAAAAGACTGAAGAATACCAAAAAGCAAAAATGGCTCATCAAGAAAATAAAGAATCAAAGGAACAGCTTGGAGAACTTGCCTCTTATCCGATTTTCCGAGGGAATGCACTTTACAATGCCATGTTTCCTGATGTAAAGCCACTATTTCAAGCAGGAGAAGAACCAGATGCAAAAATTATTTTGCATGAAATCTTGAAACATAAAGGTGAGCAGATTGTAATGGACAAGACAACAGAAAGAGAATTAAGAGAATTAACTAAGGAAGATATTGCAGAAATATTACCAGATGCAGAAATAAAATATTCCCAAAATGGGAATCTTGATGTGATGGGGTCACTTCAGTCTGTTTTTGAAAAGGGTAATATCATCCTTTCAGGAAATATTGATTCTATGTTAAGTAAAAGTCAAGACGAGCAATTTTTTTCGGCTGAAGATGCAAAGGAAATTATTTCTCTGGTCAAAAATCAGGTACCTGATGTTAATCGTGTTGTTATTGGGTTAAACAATATTAGTGATCATATATTATCGGGATCTATTGATCCTGTACTTGAAAGTAAATACAAAGATCCAAATGAATTTAGCAAGAAAAAGAATGAATGGCAGAAAATAGTATCTGATGAAAAATCTCAAAACTTTTTAAAAGAAATCGATGGTATCATGGAAGACACTCGAGAGGTTAAATATAGGTACTCAGTCTTAAGCAAAGAGTATAGTCTTAAGTATATGCTAAAGGAAAACCAGATTACATTACCAGAAAAGTTTTTCATTAGTGGCGATGACAAGGAAACAGATAGTAAAAATGTTGAAAGGTTGAATGTTTTTATTGCTGATTTACCAATGGAAACTCAGAAAAAAATCACTCTTCAATTAAATGAAGAAATAAAAGATGCAGTTCGTACTACAAAAGAAAATATGTTAGTTCCCGCAATGATCCTAAGTCAAGAAATAGAAAATAAATTGGGAATTAAGCCAGAGTTTGTTTCTGAGAATATTGATTTATCGTCAATTGATGAAAATACAGCAATTATCTGTGATCGTCACAATTATTTATCTAGCAAAATGAAGCTTCAGGAAAAGATTCCACAACAAACAATCCTTATGCCACTAGATACAGGTATTCACCACGCACAAAAAATAGGAGCACTGAAAGTAGTTGATGGGGATTATGCATTAAGTAAACGTAAACTATTTGAGAAAAAATAAGATTAATATTATAAAATATATAAGATAAAAAACAGAGGTAAAACTTCTGTTTTTTGTTTACTGTTTGACAATAAATATTTTTATGATACAATAATTTAAACTAAAAATCGTACATTATGCAAACAATAGACAATGGTAAAGAGCATGTAGTATTCACTCAAATCTCTGAAGAAGTAAGTACTTTTTCACTAGATACCTGTGAAATACTTTTCAAGCAAGAAGTTGTACTTTCTGAGAATAGCCAAAAGGCAACTATGGTTATTGTAAAGAAAGACGATCCTTCTAAAATTATCTCCAAGCGAGTAGATGTTTCTATTCGTCCTGCAGATCGAGCATTCATCCATACAGTGGATGAAAAATTTGTGCAAGGGCAAGAAATTCTTGTCGGATTTATCACTGATGAACAGGAGAAAGAAACAAAGCTCTTTCCTTGCAGGGTTATGGATATTATTCCGAATGGATACTTGCGGTAGTGTGGAAAATCTAAAAAAACAAACCGATCTAGAAATAGGCGGTTTTTTTATTTGCCTCATCCCGCCAAAAAATCAGGAAAGACGCGAAGCGAGAATTTTGCGGATTCCTCCCCAGACTACTCCTTCGCAAAATCTTGCTCGCATTCCGTATTTGTATTTCTGCACACCGCCACACTTTAGTTGATTCCAGTTTCTTTACTCCATTTATCGTAAAGCATTTGCTCATTTTCATAATATCCTTGAATAAAATGAGGTAATTCCTTGATTATATCAATTTCGGCATAACCATCTCTGTTTGTAAAATTAGCCAGGAGTATTTCTATTGATCGCTCTACAACTTCGTTAGGTTTTAGCCAATATTTTGTGTCAGCGTGCGGGCGAACTTCTAATGCAGATTTAGTGAGTGTAGACGTTACATTAATTGACAAACCAGACACCCATTCGGGGTGAATATTTACTTGCGATTGGATATATTGACGAATAATATACTTTGCCTCACAAAATGATTCAATAACAAAAGGTGCGTGTTTATCTGCAACGCCTCCAATCATAGCAATTTTTAATTGTGTATTATTTTTATTACTCTTATTATATAAACCGATTCTTTGTATAAGGTAACGCATTAGATATTTAAAGGAGTTTACATTAGTCGCATAAACTTCAGGATCAATGGTTTCCATTGGTTGAACATCAGGGTACCCACGAGGATCAAATTTATCAACACCAATAGTATGTATATAAATTATTTCTTGATAGTTCTCAATAGAAATATTATTAAACTTTGATTCAATATCTTTTTTATTATCTAAGTGACAAATAACTTCTGATATTAATGGGGAAGTAAAAGGTAATTTTTTATTTCTAACAATAGCAATAACATCTATATCTTTATCCGAAAGTGCTTTCGAATACGAAGAGCCTATCTCTCCTGCTGCACCAGCAATAATAACCAAATATTTTTTCATCTACGAATTATATAATAATTTTGATTTTTAATCAACTCCGTGGGCATTCCCTCACCCACCCAGTATGAGAGAATACTGGTTCTTTTGTATAAAAAGTTAAAAATAATATAATTAAGAGGCAATATTATTTTATCCCCCATTGCGAAGTCAATTGTAACTTCACCATATCATTTTACGAGGTATTTTTCCCTCGCCCAACCAAAAAAATCAGGAAAGTATGCGAAACGAGAATTTTGCGGAGTCCTTCTCCCAAACCCTCAGCCTTTCCCAAAATTTTCCTGCGGTCTTTATATTTCCCGAGACAATCTCACAGAAAATACACTTGTTGTCTTTTGTTGTTGCATCGTAAATTGCCATATTATGAAAAAGTAATTGTATTCTTGAAATGATCAAGATAATAAATTGGTAAATTGTATTTTGATAATTTTTTAACACAGTATTTGTTAATTTCCTCAATCGGTATTTGTGAGCCGTCCATATTTCTCATTTCAGTACGACCAAAAATAAATCCTTTTGGCAGATTATCTTTTAGAACATAAAGAAGTTGTTCGAGATAATATCCAAAATCGTCTAAATCTTCACCGACAGCACCAGTATGATATTCGATAAATATATAACGATTTTTTACATCAATTTTTAATTGACTTTGCATAAGTGTAAAAATCAACAAGTGTCCTCCAATTATTTTTTCTTTTGAAACATCCAGGTTGTCATTTGCAAAGGCGAGAGCCTTTGCCTTTTCTGATATTGGATCACCTGTTTTTAATAAATCAGCAATAAATTTTCTATCCTCCTCTTTTGGAAAGTATGACTTGATTCTTGTAAGTCCTTGTCCGTAAAAACAGGTCATCCCTTTTGAAACTGCCATTGTCGAAAAATGAGTAAAATCACTTAGTCCATAAAACCGTTTGCCAGATTTTATAACCTCTTCCCAGTCTAATTTATCAAGTGTTTGAATACATTTATTTCCTGCGCGAATAATCCAAACGATTTCAGCATCAGTTTTAAGTGATTGATTGAATTTTTCAGCCATAACATCAACAGTTTCAGCACCAGAAGCAAAATCTAAATATTCAATCTTATTTTCGTTCAAAAATGAAATTGACTCATCTAACGATGAGAGTTTTGCAAAATCTTCTTCTTTGCATAAGTTTGTCAGTGCGATTTTCATATAAAGTGATTTTATCATTTTATGAGGTATTTTTCCAGTAGCCCGCCCCGCCAAAAAATCAGGAAAGTATGCGAAACGAGAATTTTGCGGAGTCCTTCCCCCAAACCCCCAGCATTTCGCAAAATTCCGCTCGCGTTCCGAATTTGCATTCCCCGCACACCACCGCATTAGCCCCTAGAACATTTGCGGTGGTGTGCGGGATACATTACACATTTCCGCTCTCTTGCTTCGCAAGAGGACGCGCGTACTCGCGCGTAGGGAATTGCAGAGCGGAATGTTCCAAATTATTTATTTTGAAAATAGGTTCTGATATGGTTTAAAGTGCTTCTACCAGGAATCGAACCTGGATTACCAATTCCGCAAACTGGTGTTCTATCCATTAAACTATAGAAGCTTTTTAGTGTGCTGATGCACCTGAAGTTTAGGTACAGCAAATCAATGTTTTACCCATTACACCTGCCTATCAGTGGATAGTCTATAATAAAAACCGTCTTAATACGGTTTTTATTTAATCATACTTTATTCTATAAACCAAGTTTTTCAAATATTTGATGTGAGATTGGCTCAACTAAATGTTTTTCTTCAATTCTTTCCACCATTATGGTATGAATATCGTCTCCTAGATTTTTTTCTTCATAGAATACACTAATAACAGGAGAGATAGGGTGTTTGGTATGAATGAGAAGTTTACCCCATAGCCCTTCTTCGTCGAGCCAGAAACTTATCATTTTACTATAAGGAATGAGTTCTTTGTCAATCAAAAGTCCTTGTTCATTAAGTGTATGAGAAACTTTTTGAGGTTTTTGAGTTGCAAAAAAGATAATAATAATAATTGCAAGAACAATAAACACCCCAAAAAGGAAATTACCGAACAAGAAAGCTAAAACCGCCCCAGCGATGCCGATGATTCCTAACGCCCAAAACCAGTCAACTTTTAGTTCCTTTTCTTCTTTGTCATATGATTCCCACGTAAGAGATTCTATTTCTTCCATGTGTATATTGTAGCAAAGATTTTAATAACAGTATAAATAAATCTTCTACTTGCTCAATACGTTAGACTTTTTAATAGTTTTAGTAGAGTAAAAAAACCAATATCCCTACGTATCTCTTATCTATTGAAACCAATATGGTATATTCATAGTATGGATTTTATATGGCATGGGGTATCAAATGTTGCCCTTCAAAAAACAATACAAAAAGAAAAACTACAAAAAAAGTGGTGGTTTGTTTTGGAAGCTTTTTTGTGGGGGAGTATTCCCGATCTTATTCCTTTTACCATTCCTGTAATTTTTTCTCTTTTTTCAAGAGTAGCTTTTTGGGCAGGAGAAAATCAGGTAATGTTTGAAAATGCTAGAAATTTGTATCAATATACACACAGTCTGGTTATTTTTATTGTGGTGTTTCTTTTATTTCGTTTTGTTTTAAAGCGATGGTATTTGTCACCTCTTGGATGGGGGCTTCATATCGTGATAGACATGCCACTTCATTCGTCGGACTATTTTCCAACTCCATTTCTTTTTCCGTTGTCTTCTTGGACCCTGCCTTTTGGAATATCGTGGGCGACATGGTGGATATGGGGAAGTTTGTGGGTGATTCTATTTATTTGGCTCTTTTGGCTCAAAAAGATAAACAAAAAATCCTAGACTACAAGTCTAGTATTTTTTGTTTACATGGAATATTGTCTGTAATTATTTTTTATTTACAATAGCCTTCCAATGTTTGATAGCCTCTTTTTTGATAGCTTCAACTTCTTTTTTATCGATATCCTTTAGTTTTGAATATTTATCTGAAACCTCATTTATGACGCTGGTGTATACTGGTAGTGTAATTTCTTTTACTTTTTTTAGTTTAGTTACAATATCCTCTTTCATTTTTTGTGACCATACTTTCACTTTTGCTTGGTTCTTTTTTCCATCTGGACCAAGGAGTAAATATGCCACACTCGCAGCCATTACGATACCCGCACCAATAGCTACCACTTTGCCTGTTGATATCTTTTTTGGTTTCACTGTCTTCACTGTCTTTTTTGTTGTTTTCATAGATTTTTTTATATTATGTACTAATATTTCTAATAATTAAAAACCGTGTAATATACTTTTGTTGATGGTTTTTAATTTTTCCGTTTCTTTCTTTTTCGACCAAAAATGAATGTAAAAATAGAACTCTTTTTGATAAAAATACACATGTCTCGAAGTTCCTCTCCACCTTTGCTTACCGCCTCTTTGAGAGTCTTTGACATACTAGCAAGATTTTTTAAAATGATTGCGAGATAGACACCACTTATGATTAGGATAATTGTTAATATAATCACAAATAGAGCTGTGATAAAGAAAAAAATATCAGACCTAAGTAATGTGTCCATATATAAAGTATAGCACGGTTTCTTGTTTAATTCGTTATGGATTTGTAACGAGTAAGGGGTCTAATAGAGAGGTTTTCGATTTTTTTGGCGATATGTTCTGGACAAAATTCGAACTTTTTTTGAAAACAATCCTGACGAAGAAATCTGAAACAATGCGGCCGAAGTTTTTTTCTGAATTCGGATGTCGCAAGGGGAGGAGGGGTCTGGGAGGAATTTTCCATTTGCTCCTCTTTTTGTTTTGGTGAAATTCGGGCGGGCTAGATAATCCATAAATACATACTATCATATTATTCTAAGTTTGAATATCCTTTTTGTGAATATATACTTGTAGTATACTATGGGTAAATCAATTAGAACAAAAGAATACGGAGTATTCGTCAAAAGTCTTCGCCAAGCTCGTGAGGAAATAGGTTTAACACAGGTTGAGGTAGCAAAAAAACTTAAAAGACCACAATCATATATTTCTAAATATGAAGCTGGCGAACAAAGAATTGATGTCGTTGAGTTAAATAAGTTTGCTAAACTTTACAAAAAGGAACTCAATTATTTTATTAGCTAACCAAAAAATAAATTTTATGAACTGTACAAATTGTAACAATCCGCTTCCAAATGAAGCAAAGTTTTGTGGAAAATGTGGTACTAAAACATTAAGTGAGCCGTCTCCAGTAGTTGGAACAGTAAAAGATAAAACTGTTCGAGGGACTCGAACTGTTCTTGGAATCTTTTTAGGGCTTTTAACTTTTACTATTGCCTTTAAGGTAATTGCTTTCATTGTTACAATATTAACAATACTTGCTTTCAAAACTATTGACCCATTAGATGTTGAGGCAATAGCAAGTATCTTAGGTTTTATACTTTCTGCTATTCTTGCGAATAAAGTATATAAATCAATAACCAAAAAGAATATTGACCCAAATGCACCAGCAAAGAAAAAGAAATGGTATAAGTTTGGTGGTTTCGCTTAAAAAATTTTATGTACTGTAATCAATGTGGAAAACAAATAATAAAGGAAGAAAAATTCTGCCAAAGTTGCGGGGCTTCTTCTGATATGTCTACTTCTAAAAATGAAACTACAATAAAATCAGAACCAGTTATGGGTTGGAGGCGAGTAAAATATATTTTTGGCTCATCAATCCTTTTGGCTCTGAGTTTTTCTTGGATTTATGATTTAACATCAGAAACCGGCTCTGGAGATGTTTGGAGTTTGATAATGGCTTTTGTTTTCGGATTGTGGGGTTCTGCAATATTAGCAAGAGCTTTTAATAAAACTATTTCTGGAATTATAAAAAATTTCTTTCAACTAAAAGCTGTAAAAACAAGTGGTGGGGTTTTTAAAAAACTTATTAAATTTGCTTTTTGGGCAGGATTGGTTGGTTTAGTAATTTGGTTAATTGTAGCACTTGGACCACTATGGATTATTGCAATAATTCTGTTACTTATATTTTTTGTACTTTCGAATAGATAGTTATGGCAGAAGACGAAAAAAATTTACCAGCAGAAGGAAGCACCCCTAAAATAGTCAGGGGTGCTTTGCAAGTGATCGGCGGAGTCGTTCCCTTTGCTGGTGGTTTACTTTCTGCGGCGGCAGGAGCGTGGTCAGAAAATGAGCAGGAAAGAGTAAATAAATTTTTTCGTCATTGGATAAAAATGCTTGAGGACGAAATAAAAGAAAAAGAAATGACTATTCTCGAAATAATGGCTCGTTTAGATATTCACGATGAAGAAATTGCAAAAAGATTGGAGAGCAAGGAATATCAATCGCTTTTGAAAAAAACATTTCGAGAATGGTCGGGGGCAGAAAGTGAAGACAAGAGAACTTATATAAGAAATATACTTGCTAATGCCGCTGCTTCATCAATGACAAGCGACGAAGTCATTCGTCTTTTTATTGATTGGCTCAAAATGTATTCTGAACTTCATTTCAAAGTTATTGCTGTAATTTATAGGCACGGAACAAATGGTGTTTCTCGTGATGGTGTGTGGGGTGATTTAGGAAAAGCAGAAGTTGCAGAAAATTCTGCTGACGCGGATTTGTTCAAATTGCTTTTCCGAGATTTGAGTACTGGCGGAGTTATAAGGCAACATCGTGAAGTTGATTACTACGGAAAGTTTGTTCCAAAGACTCCACAACGCCGTCCGAAAGGGTCGGGACCAAAACCCGTCACTTCTGCATTTGATGACGAAGATTCATATGAACTTACAGAACTCGGAAAACAATTTGTTCATTATGCAATGACCGATTTGCCTCTTAAGATTGAATATAATCCTAACAAGGAGGCAAATCAGGAATAGTTAGCCCGCCCGAATTTCGCCAAAACAAAAAGAGGGGCAAGCGGAGGATTCCTCCCCAGACCCTCCTCCTTCGCTTGCGACATCCGAATTCAGAAAAAAGGAATCAGCCGAAGTTTTGCGGAACCCTTTCCCCAGAAAATTGTTTCGCAAAACTTCGTCCGCATTGTTTCAGATTTCTTCGTCGTGGTTAGTTTTAAAAAAGATTTGAACTTTGTACAATATAGACCGCAAAGTTTTTGCTTTACGAAAACATTTAAGGCCTATGCAACTGGAAATTTCACCTTGCGACAATTACACGATAGGTTTAATAGGCTTGGATTGAGTAGAAAAATCGGCTTTAAAATGGTAAAATAGATTTATGGAAGAAAATTTGAATAAAAAAGTATTTCTAGTACATGGTTTTGAAGGTACTCCAAACGGAGGATGGCGATCATATCTCATGCGGGAACTTGAAAAGCATGATATTTATGCTTGCTCACTTTCTATGGCTAATCCAAGCGCACCTATCCTTTCAGACTGGCTTTCAGAAATAAAGCGACATGTTGATAATAACCCTAACGACGATATATATCTTGTGGGACATAGTCTTGGTGGTACAACCATTCTTCGCTATTTAGAGCAGTTCAGTTCATATAACCTTAAGGGCGTAGTTATTGCTTCTGCTCCATGTCATCAAAATTCAAACAGCAAGATCGCAGATTTTTTGAGAACTGATTTTAATTGGTCAGTTATGAAAAATAAAGTACAAAAAGTTGTAGTGATTCAAGGAGATAATGATCCATATGTACCAATGGCAGATGCAGAAGAAATTGCAAAAGAACTTGGTGGTGAATTGATTATTATTCCAAACGGTCAACATTTAAATGGTTCTGCTGGATATACAGAGTTGCCCGAAGTTTTATCAGTAATAATTAATATAGTTAAATAATATGTTGCACTGGGATATATATCAAGTAAATAGCGGAACACAAAACCTTATCGGGGTTAAGTTTCGTGGGACATTACGCAAATATTCACTCGATAATGATATTGTATTGTTGGCTGAAAATGCACAAGATGAAGAAAATACAGTAAGATTTGCATTAGCCGCAGATACTTATGAGGAAGTAGTCCTGCATGAGATTACAAAATTCATCAGAATAATAGTTGATGATGCTGTGGTGCAGAAAGTGTTACCAAATACACCAAACCCAATTTTATCAAAGCTTAAAAATAATGATGTAAGCAGATATTAAATATATGGCCTCAAATGTCGCCTCTGGGCTATGTAAATGTAAAAGGTGCAGGAATGGTACCCGATGAAAATATTGCTCCCTTAATCAAGAAAACATTTCAGGCTTATGCAACTGGAAATTTCACCTTGCGACAATTACACGATAGGTTTAATAGGCTTGGATTGAGTAGAAAGAATGGCTCTAAAATGCTAAAATGGATTTATGAAAATACTTATTACAGACTCTTTGTTTATCTCCCTCGAACACGAGCAAAAGCTTCGTGATGCAGGTTTTGAGATTGAACATCTAGATAAGCCTGAAGCAACAGAAGCCGAACTGATCGAAGCTATCAAAGGAAAGGACGGCTATATTCTTGGTGGTATAGAAAAGCTCACTGACAAAATAATCGATAGTGCCAACAGTCTCAAGGCTATTGTATTTACTGGTATTGGATACAAAGATTTTATTCCAAACCATGAATATGTGACGAGCAAAGGAATCAAAATTGCTAATACGCCTGATGCACCAACACATGCCGTTGCTGAATGGGTAATGACCATGGCACTTGCTATGAATCGCAACATCTTTGATCTTGGTCTTGCAGGTGAAAAGAAATTTATAACAAGCAAAGGTATCGAAAATCAGAATATCGGAATCGTCGGTTTTGGAAGAATTGGAAAAGAGATCGTTTCTATGATAAAACCATTTCGACCTGCTTCAATTAGATATTTCAGTAAACATAAACATGAAGATTCAGGAATTGAATATAAAGATTTAAATAATCTTTTACAAGAAAGTGACATCATCTTTTTGTGTGTTTCAAAAGATGCAGGAAAACATTTTTTCGGAAAAGAACAATTGTCCAATATGAAAAATGGATCTCTCCTTGTTACTTTTATGCATAGAGGACCATTAGATGAAAATGCTCTTTTTGATGAACTCAAATCAGGTAGAATTCGTGCTGTATCGGATTATAAGTTAGGGGGTGGCGAGTTTGATTTATTGCCGTTTTCGACTTGGTATTGTTTTAACGCTTCAAATGCATTCAATACAGAAACAGAATTGAAGTTGTGTAGTGATATGGCAACAGAGTCGATGATCAATCTGCTTAAAACTGGTGAAGATAAGAACAAAGTAAATTAATATGAACTCAAATAAGCTAACCATCCGTATAAATAAACCAGTATCAGAAGTTTTTGACTTTACAATCAATCCCCAAAATACTCCTCGGTGGATTGCTTTCATTGTAGAAGAAATAATTGATGGAAATGAAATAAAACTTGGTACGAGATATACAAACAAAGATAAGGAAGGAAAAATAAATTTATACGAGGTTACGAAGTTTGAGAATGATAAGGTTTTTGAATTGCAATCAGTTCCTCCATGCTACACAGTAAAATACACTTACACTCCTATTTCTGACACTGAAGCTGAACTTGAGTACTTCGAATGGATGGAATCAGATGAACTGTCGTCTCCATTTCCTATGTCGGCTATGAAAAAACTAAAAGAGGTGATGGAAAAGAAACAAAAAAACAAATGAAGAAAAACTTCATTTGTTTAAAAAAGTTGGTTCGAATTTTCAAATCAAGGATCGAACCGTCTTTTTTGAGCCACGCTCTGCGTGGCGAACCCTTTCAGATTCAGGATTTTTTGGGGGGAATAGAGAACAGACGGCACTTCGTGCCGACCATATTTTTGACTCAGAAACTCTTTTCGAAAATTTGCGGAAGCGGTGAGATTCGAACTCACGGAAGACTTTCATCTTCAACGGTTTTCAAGACCGTCGCCTTAAACCACTCAGCCACACTTCCGTTCAATATGTTATCAGGATTTTCTAATAAAACAAGCTTTTTGCTTTATTTCTGTATTGAGGTATAAATAAGAGTATAAAAACATAATTATTACTTATCTTTTATTTATATGAAGCGATTTTCAGTTATTATTCTTTTTGTTTTTCTCGTAGGTATTCTTGTATTTGTAATTATCCAAAAACATGGAACACGAATTGGTACGACTATTCGTGATTTTCAGGGAGGCACAGCTTCTGATGGTCAAGAGCTTTTTCCTTTGAATGAAAAAGTTAATGAAGTTGGAATTGCGACAAAAGACTTTGTTGTTGGTGGGGAATATCTCATTTTTGATTCAAGTGTACCAAAAACTCTTGTTTATAAAGAATCGAAACAAGAAGAATCGGGAATCTTTGCTTTCTTTACTGACACACAAGGGGTAGAAGTTGCCTTTTCCTCTTCTGTGCTTTTTACTCTCAAAGATTCAAGCTACAAAAAAGAAGCAGAACAATGGATTAAAAATAATCCTCTCGTTGTTGATTACAAGGTTTTTGACACACTTAATATTTATGCGGTGACTTTTTCTAATTCTTACGAAGCATATATTGAATACCTGAAATTGGTAGATACAAGTAGTGAGGTTTTTCGAGGGGTCTCGCTTGACTTTCTTAATACTATAACCGAAGAACAAAAACAAAGCTTTGGAATTGAAGCACAATAAAATGAAATTACTTGGAATTGATTTTGGGACAAAAAGAATGGGAATAGCTGTTTCAGACGACGAAGCCTCTTTTGCTTTTCCTGTAAAAACTTTAGAAGTTTCAAATAGTCTTTTTGAAGATATTGAAAAAATTATTGAAGAAAGACAAACACAAGCTGTCGTGTTGGGTGACCCAGGAAACGACCCAGGGGTTGCTGAAACAAGAAAGAAGGTTTTGGAATTTAAAGATACACTTGAAAAACGAGGCCTTACTGTTTTTTTGCAAAGTGAAATGATGACAAGTCTCAATACTGATTTGTTTGGAACAAAAAAGCCAATCGCCAACAAACGCGGAGGTGAACAAAAAGAAAAACATGACGAAAGTGCAGCTGCTCTGATACTTCAAAGATATCTTGATAAAAAATCTCTTACTAAAAAATAGAAACTAAAAACTAGAAAATGATTAAATCAAAATACAACATCATAATGATTCACGGATATAAGGGTTCATATGACAGTCACTGGTTTCCTTATATTGCTCAAGAAATGATAAAACATGGTGTTGAGGTTTTTGCGCCACAAATGCCAAGTGATCACACACCAGAAAAATGGATGGAAGCCGTGGAGGGATTTAAGAAAAAAATAAATGAAAATACTATTTTGATTGGGCATTCTTTGGGTTGTTCAATAATTTTGCATATTCTCGCAAGTCTTGAAAAGCCGGTTTTCGGAACTATTTTAGTGGCGGGTTTTGGAAAGGTTTTTTCGATTGAGGATGGAAACAAAAAAGAAGAAGAAGAATGTAATGCTTTTGTAAAAGATATTGCTTGGAAGAAAGTAAGAAAAATTGGAGGTAAAATAAAACTTTTCTCAAGTATTGATGATCCTGAAATCTCTATTGATATTTCTATTCATCTTTCTACAATGCTACAAAGTTCTCTGGAATTCATAGAAAATGCAGGGCATTTTTGTGACGAGGATGGATTTACAAAGTTTCAAAAACTTTTGGATTATATTATTTCGCAAATCTATCTTACTTATGATGAATTCAAAAAAATAGACGCACGAGTTGGTCTTATTAAAAAAGTTGAACCAGTAGAAGACGCAGATAAACTTCTTCGTTTTGAAATTGATTTTGGGGAAGGACAGGACCGTCAGATCGTTTCTGGTGTTCGAGAATTTTTCCTCGACTATGAAAGTCTTGTGGGTAAAAAAGCACTCTATGTTCTCAACCTTGAACCTCGAGAAATTAAAGGAATAACTTCATACGGAATGCTTATGGCGGTTGATGATTTGGAAGACAAACCAACATTTTTGATTCCTGAGAATGATGTTAATCCAGGATCACACGTACGATAAGAAAAAATATCGTATAATAAACCTATGCTTTCACTTTTTTCTTCAAAAGGAAGTCTTGGGGTAGAAATAACCACAAAATATATTCGCTTTGTTCAAATAAAAAAGCGAGGAGATTTTTTGATTTTAAAAAATTTCGGAAGGACTTCAATTCCGGGGGATGTTTTTGTGGAAGGGGAACTGCAAAAACCAGAAGTGTTGGCGGGTCTTGTTAAAAAAATCCTCCAAGAAACAGGTGGAGAAACAGTACACTTTACTTTGCCGGGTGGTTCTCAAAATTTTTTCAACCTGAGCATTCGTGAGGTTTCTGAAAAAGAAATCATCCCTGAGGTTGTTTTAAGACTCAAAGAAAATGTTTTATTCAATGAAGGACGAGATACGATTGTTGATATTAATATTTTAGGAAAAGAATCAAAAACCATAACACTTCGTGCTGTGTCCACATCTTCAGAATGGTTTTTGGACTACACTCCAATACTTTCTCTTTTTAATAAAAAAATCGTCCATATTGAACGGGCAAATCAAGCAGCACTTACCGCTTACGCAAAAACAAACAAATCCGTTCCGACACTTCATGTCCAGTTTGGTGATGACATGAGTTCTATTTCTGTTGTTCATAATAATAAGATAATTTCATATCAAGAAATTCCATTTGCTTCATATAGATTTTTGATTGAAATTCAAAAACGACTTACAAAGCCGTCTCACACTTCTTCGAGCTATCTTGCAACTCTTGGTGTGCTTGGCGCAGATGTTCGAGAGTTTTCTGAAAAAGTTCTTAAACCAATTGCGGTTGTGTTGGACCATGTCATTACAGAATATGGAAGAGAAAGCGGCAACTACATAGAATCAGTGTCCTTGGGTGGGGCATTTGGAGGATATAAGGGTGTTTCTGGGATACTTTCAAAGCATGTTCGTCTTCCTGTGGCACCAGCGTATCCGTGGCACCCTTTTGACCCTCGATTTGATGAGAGTATTTACGATATGAAAAAAAGTGAAACACTTGAATATTTGGTTTCGCTCGGTTTAGCTATTGAGGGAATATAAAAAGACCCCACTTCTCTTTATTGTTCTTATGTGATAATCTTGCAAAGTACAGTATAAGTGATTATGCCTCCATAGTTTAATGGATAAAACGAGGGGCTTCTATCCCCTTGATCTAGGTTCGATTCCTGGTGGGGGTACCAATAGAAAAAGCAATTAAAGTACAAAAAGGGTATAAATAAAAAAATGAAGAATAGTTTTACATTGTAATATCAAAACGGATAACGGATAAACTATGAAAATATTAATATAAAAATATTTTTTAGGGACGAACTAAAACTTAATTATAAATGGTGACATAGATTTTTTAAAATTTCAGAAAGATTTTTCTGATTTAATTCGGCGGGGGATGTGGGGGGAGTCGACAAAAAATGGAAAGGAAATTTTTGGTTTTGTGGGTTCACTTCAGTCATTCCAAAACAACAAATTAAACCAAGTTTTATTGCTTACGCAATATCGTTTGTTGTTTCTCCATTCCTTTGCGAACTGTGGCGCTACGCTCGTGGTAAATAGTTAGTCTGCTCGCACAAAAGAGGTTGCGCACATTGCATTGGCTTGTTCACTTCGTTCACAATACCTGCTCGGCGCTCTTGTGGCTCGCTCATTGCCTCCGATTAAAGTCTCGTGGTAGTTTATGCCGAAAAGAAAAAGGATTGTGCTATCACAGAGCGGACTAGCACAAGCAAATCATATTGCGCTTGCCCCACCCACCTAATGCACGCGCAAGCGTTGCTCCCTTTTATTCTTGTATTTTAAGAGGTTTTTCTATATTTTGCCTCTAAATTAGATAAGTTATGAAAATTTGCTTGACTTTTGTATTTAATTTTGATAAGATATGATTATTATAGATTACAGAAGTTACCTATTTCTATGGATAGTAATTATAAATTAAGTAAATATATATTATGACAAAAAAGAAAACATTAAAAACTATAAAGGAGACAAGCACAGGTAGAAATGTAAAATCGATTGATTTGAAGAACCTTACTGAAAAACAAAATAAGGAATTGATCAAGATGCAAAAAAACGGAAAATTGCCTGGCTATAAAGTTGTTAAGAGAAAAGGTCAAAAAGAATTTCTACAGACAATTCCTGATAGTAAAAAGAAAAATAATCTAGACCCTAAAATTATCAAGAAAGGTAAAAAATATTAGTATGAAATATATTTTTATCGACTCAAATACGTATAGGCATATTTTTTCAGAAAATGAAGGATTTTCTGATGATATTAAAACTATACTTATCAATTTGATTGACAAGCAACATATTAAATTATTACTTCCTCAACAAGTGAAAGATGAAGTAGAAAGAAATAGATATGAAGAATGGTATTTAAATGAGAAGAAGGATTTTGAAAAGAAAATAGAGATAAATACCAAAGAAATAGAAGAATTTGATAAAAGTTTAAAAAATCACAAAAAAGAACTGGCATGTATTAAGAAAAGAATTCAAAATGATAACAATAAACTAAATAAAGAAAAAAATCTTTTAAGAACTAGATATAGGGGAGATAGAAGCAAAGCTAATCAAAAATTAAAACAAGTTTTTGATAAAGCAGAAGTGATAAAGGAGACTAGTATTATTTTAGATAATGCTAGATTAAGACTAGAAAAAGGTAATCCACCGAAAGATAGCAAGTTAGGAGATGCTTTAATTTGGGAGTCCTTGCTATCTTTTTTGAGTCAAAATAAAGTTAAAGCAACTTTGATTTTCATTGCTCGCGATAATAATGCGTGGGGGAAAGATGGTTTTAATCTTTGGTTAAAGAAAGAGCTTAAAGAATCAACAAATACTGATATTATTTTTACAAAAGCTTTGTCTGATATAGAAGATTTAACTGTAGTTGAAAGAGATAAGATTAAACAAACAGAAAAAGAGGAACAAAAGAAAAATGCATTGTTTGATTTTCTTGGTGTGCATGGTTACATAGAAGCTTCTGTTAAGCTAGAGAGATTATTGGCATTTAAAGAAGGCTTAACAAAAGATGAATATATTCAAATAATTAAGGAGTTTTTGCGAAATTCATCTATTATAAATTCTTATTATACATCGTGGAAAGTTAAAAATATTTTATCCGAAAAAGATTCAGATTATGTTGTTGATAAAATTGAAAATATAAAAAAAGATATTCTTGATAATATAAATAAAATTTATGACATAAAGCTTAAAAGAAAGCAGGATGACAAAGATTTTGAATTTTAATAATTATTATGAAAAAAGAAACTAAAGAAAAAAAATATAAAATTGGAGAGGTGGCAGAGATTTTGGGGGTTCATGAGGATACTTTGCGGAATTGGGAGCGAGAGGGTTTTGTTGTGCCTGAAAGAATTGGAAAGAGGCAGGATAGAAGATACACAGCGGAAATGATTGGAGAAATTAGAAGAAAGGGTTTAGTCTCTGATTTGGCGAAAAAGGGACAAAAAACAAAAAAAGGTTTGTCAGAATTTACCAAAGATGAGTTGATAAAAGAATTACAACTTTTGAATAAACAAAAAAAATATGGGCTTGTTTGGGAAAATCATATAGAAGAAGTTGTGGAGCGTTGTAAAACCGAAGCTCCGATTTTAGTAAACAAAAAAGAAAAGCAAATAACCGATAGGAATAAAACTAAACCAACAAATATTTTAATTGAAGGAGATAATTATCATGCTTTGCAAGTTTTGAATTATACACATAAAGGCAAGATTGATGTGATTTATATTGATCCGCCATACAATACAGGTGCAAAAGATTGGAAGTACAATAACGATTATGTCGATGATAATGATACTTACAGACATAGTAAGTGGCTTTCAATGATGCACAAAAGACTCAGTGCTGCAAAAAAACTTTTGACAAAGGATGGAGTTTTAATATGTGCAATTGATAAATACGAACAGGCTACGCTATCTTTACTTATTGATGGCGTGTTTCCAAGTCACGAAATTACTTGTGTTACCGTGATTCACAACCCAGCTGGCACGCAAGGAAATAACTTTTCGTACACCAATGAATACCTCCTCTTTGTATTTCCACAGAACGGAGTTTATATAAATAAATCAAAGAGAGAGGACGCACTCGTGTCTGCTTTTAGAGACTGGGGAACAATTTCACTCAGAAGTCAGGCGAAGACATGTTTTTATCCAATTATTGTTAAAGATGACAAAATTGTAGAATTTGGGGATGTTTGTAGTGATGATTTTCACCCAGGTAGCTCGAACATCAAGCAGAATGACGGTACGGTACTTGTATTTCCAATAGATAAAAAAGGAGTTGAAAGAAAATGGGTTTTTAGTAGGGGAAGTGTTGAAGAAGTAAAGGAACAGTTACATTGTAAAAATATTGGTGGAGAAATAAGTATATTTAGAACTAAGGGTGAAACGAACTATAAGACAGTCTGGGATGACAAGAAGTATTATGCGAACATCTATGGATCAAAATTACTGAACCAAATAATAGATTCCAATTTCCCGTTTCCTAAATCATTGCATGCTGTTATCGATAGTATCAGAGCCGTGATTCACAGCAAGAACGCAACAATCCTAGATTTTTTTGCTGGCTCTGGTACATCGGGTCATGCAGTTTTAGAGCTTAATAAAGAAGATGGTGGAAACAGGAAATTTATTTTGTGTACTAATAATGAATTTGGTATTGAAGATGAAAAAAAGATAATGGAAAAATACAAAATTAATAGGAAGGAATTTGAGCAGGAAGTTAATAATGAAACAAAAAAATGGCATGAGTGGAGAGATGAGTATGGCATAGCTTCCACAGCAACCTTTCCGCGGATTAAAAATATCATCAAAGGATACACAAAACCAAACGGAGAAAAGGTTAAGGGACTTGGTGGAAATTTAGAATACTTTAAAACCGAGTTTGTAGATGTTGAGAATATAGACAAGGTGTCAGACAAAAAGAAATTAGAATTTACTTATGAAGCTGGGCAAATGATAGCTCTTAAAGAGGACACTTTTAAAGAAGTTACTAAAAATAAATTTTATCAAATTTTTACAGACGAAAAAGATAAATTCGTTGGTATCTATTTTAGAGAGAATCTGGATAAATTATCGGAAATGGAAAAAAATATCTTAGATAAAAAGGATGTAAAGCTTTATTTATTTTCTTATGGAGTCAATGATTTTAAGAAAGATTACTCAGATTATAAAAATGTGGTTGTTAAGGATATTCCTGAACCGATATTGAAAATATATAAAAGTTTAAATAATTAATTATGAGACAAATAATATTAAAACCATTTCAAGAACAAGCATTAGAAAATTTGACTAATGAATTTCTGCATAAATGGAAAAAAGAATCTAAACAAACAATAAGATTTCAAGCGCCGACAGGCTCTGGAAAGACTGTTATGATGGCTCAATTTGTCAAAGAGCTTGTAAATGACCCTAGATTGACGGAGGCAAACTTGGCTTTTTTGTGGGTTAGTATCGGTGGTTCAAAAGACGGAGACCTTGCCTCTCAAAGTAAGAAGAAGTTTATTGAATATTATGATGGAAATGTAGCGATAGATATTACAGGATTGGATGATTTAGATAGAGATAAGGTTTTGGAGCAAAACGAAATTTTGTTTTTTAACTGGTCAATGATAAAAACTGCAAATAAGGACGGTAGAAAATTAAGGAGGGACGGGGAAACTGAAATAACATGGGACGGAATGCTGGAAAGAACAAAGTTGGAAGATAGAAATATTGTTTTAATAATTGATGAGGCTCACAGGGAAACGGGAACACTACTTGCGGACGAGGAAATTAAACTTATTGATCCCCGAATAATTTTGAAAGTTACCGCTACTCACGACAGTAAAGATGTTGATGTGGATATTGAGTATGAGGAAGTAGTAAATGCTGGACTTATCAAGGAGGGAATTTTATCACAAACTAAAGAAGATTTTGAAAATAAAAAGGAACAAGACTTGGATAGATTTGTTTTAGATTTGGCATTGAGAAAAAGAAAAGAATTACAGGATATTTATGATGAAAATGGTATTGATGTAAATCCTCTTTTGATGATACAGCTTCCAAATGATGATAAAAAAGATCAAGAAGAAATGAAGCAAAAAGACATTGTTCTGGGATATTTAAAAGAACAGAAAATTGATGAAAACAAAATAGCAGTATGGCTAACAGGAAAAGATAAAACGGATAATCTGGTAAATATTACAAAAAACAATAATGATGTAGAAGTTCTATTGTTCAAGCAAGCACCAGCGACTGGGTGGGACTGCCCACGTGCGCAAGTTATGTTGATGTATAGAGAAACTAAAAGCCCTGTTTTTCAGGTTCAGCTTTTAGGTAGAATTTTGAGAATGCCAGAAGCTAAAAAATATTTAAATTCTACACTCAATCATTCTTATTTGTATACAACCTATACCAAAAATGAAATTATAGAGAGTTACAAAAATTTTGAAGGGATTGGTCCAAATGAAACTAAAATTTATGATTCTGTTATAAAAGACGGAATTAAACAAATTGAATTAGTAACTTACATTTCCCAGAGGACGAGCTATAACGATTTGGGAAAGACTTTTCAGGGTGTCTTCTTGGGTATTGCAAAAAAGTATTTCAAGACTAAAAAAGATTTGGAAAAATCTGGTTTTTATTTTAACAACCAACTTGATCTAAATTTAATAGTCGACCAAAAAATTACTGATTATGACAATTTTATAAAAAATTTGAAAAAATCAAAAGACTTTGGACAAGAAATGTCTTTGACTGATGTGGAAAAACTATATAAAAAGCTTTGTATAGAGATATTATCAAAACAAGAAGAAGAATCAAAATACGGTGGTATTGCTCGTTCCTATGGAATTTTAAAATCTTCCCTAAATGTATTTTTTGAAGATATATTAAAAATCGGAGAAAAGAGAGAGTATTACCAATACATAGTTAATGACTTAATGAAGGGAGCTAACAGTATTTTGATACCAATTATCAATAAAGCTCTTTTGGAATATAAAGAGATTAGAGAAGATGAGGAAAAAGAAAAAGACAAGAGAAAGCACGAAACAAAGATGATAAAAGTTCCGTTGTCAAAAATAAAGTATAGTAGCATTTTCGAAAAAATAGAAAGTAAGAGGTGCGCAATGCAACCTTGCTATATTGAGAAAAATAATCAGAACGAGAAAGATTTTGTTAAATATTTGGAAGAAAATAATTCTGTGCTTTGGTGGTATAAAAACGGAGACCAAGGATCAGACTATTTTTCAGTGAAAAGAGAAGATGGAAGATTATTTTTCCCAGACTGGTTTATAAAAACGGAAAAAGATATTTGGATTGTAGATACAAAGAGCGGTTTTACAGCGAGCGGTGAAGGAGCAAAAATAAGAGCAAGAGCGCTTGAAAAGTGGCTTACAGAAAATAAGAAGTTTAAAGGTGGATTAGTAAAACCTGGCTCCGCTGGAATTTGGCAGATAGCTGAAGATTCAAGTTTAGAGGAATGGAGTAATTTAGAATTATAGTAACTATAAGCGAACCAAGAGTGGCGCGGATGAGTTTTGTTCGCGCCCTACAGGGCGCGAGATACAGTACGCGGAGCGTCCGACATCATTTGTTTTGGAAATAGGTGCGAGCTTGGTACAATAAACACACACATAATAAAAGTCTCAGATTTTTCTGAGACTTTTATTATGTGTGGGCGATAGAGGACTTGAACCTCTGACCTTTCCGGTGTAAACGGATTGCTCTACCAACTGAGCTAATCGCCCATAATTATATTTTTCTTTACAACAAGCACTAGTTTAGGATATTTAACAAAAAATGGCAAGAGATAGTATATAATTAAAGGTATGGACGAAAATAAACCTCTTTACAAAACAGGGTTCCGAAGTAATGAAGAACACATAGAAAATCTTCATCGCCACTATACAGATATGAGGAATCGAAATACTCCTGATATTGAAACGATGTTCGAAAATAACGTTATTGATAGAAAGATTTTTGAAAAAGAAAAAGAGTTGATTAATGAGTATAAAAAAGACTGGGAAAGTACTAATACTCAGGAGCTTAGGGAACTCAAAAAAAAAATTGAAATTTTTGAAGGTATTGTTGCGGATCAAATTGATGGAGGAAATTGGATGGGGCAAGGTGTTGAAGCTATTGCGACTCATGAGATTGATGATATTCTTCGTGGTATTGACAATGTCCTAGAATTTACCGAACTTAATGAACGGGGTGAAGAAGTTTCTGACGCGCCAAAAGAATATCTCGGAATTGGATTTGATCTTGTGGTTCATAAAGAAAATTCTCGGGTTAAAAAGAAACTCCGTCGATTTATTGAGGAAGACATCAAAAAAGGTAAGCTTGGAAAATTAAAATATTATAATGGTTCCGAAATTTCAGGAGAAATTAATGTTTTTCGAGTTGTTATAGCGACAGATGGGAAAACAATGGAAGAGCTTTTAAATCTGCGAATTAAAAAAGATTGGGACGCTTTAGCAAACCATCCTTTTCAGGCAGATATAATTTTTCAAATCACCCTTCAGTTTCAAGCAGCTGTTGGCTACGCGATTGATGTAAATAATAGAGAATATATAGAAGATCTACGAGGAATGACCACTCAAGTTAATAAACTGTATGATAATAAAAGGGATTTTTTGGAAAAACACGCAAAAAGAGTCTCAGAATCAATTGATTACCAAACTATACGTGAATATTATCAAAAAGAACTGCATATTGACATATAAGTTTATATTGTGTATTATGGAAATAAATATAAATAAAGATAATGATTTTAATTAAAAAATCACGCATCCATAAAGCTGTAAAAACAGCTGATAGAAAAGGTGGGTTTGCATTATTGCAAATCCGATCCCTCGATATTTCTTTTAGCGTATTAAACAATGAAAAGCATCCGGATATTCAGATGCCAAAAATGTTTGAAAAAGAAGAAAAGAGGGAGGTGGAAGGATGCGAATATAGCTTCTTTCTGCCAAAAGGTGTAACACTTGAAAAGTGAAACCACCAAATAATTTAATTGGACCACAGTGGTCCTTTTTTTATTTCCCAATATCTCGTATGATATAACAATGGAACTCATCCCAAAAATAATATACGAAAATAAAGAGATTTTGGTATTAGATAAGCCGTCAGGGCTTGTTGTCCATGCGAATGGCCGGAATTCTGAACCAACACTTACTGATTGGCTTCTTCAAAATTATCCAGAGATACAAGGGGTTGGGGAGCCTTTGTTTATTCGAAAAGGAAAAGAAGAAATATCTTTTGACCGTTCTGGAATAGTCCACCGCCTTGATAGAGACACATCAGGAGCGATGGCTGTTGCAAAAACAAAAGAAGCCTATGTTTTTTTGAAAGAGCAATTTGAAACACGAAAAGTACAGAAAACCTATCTTGCTTTTGTTTGGGGAAATATAAAAGAAGATAAAGGTTTTGTAGATGCGCCAATAGGGAAAAGTCGAAATGATTTTCGACAATGGCAGGCAGGGGACAATGCTCGAGGGACAATGCGCGATGCACACACAGATTTTTCAGTAATTAAAAGAGTAGAAGAAAATGGAGAACATTTTTGTCTTTGTGAGATTCAACCAAAAACAGGACGAACCCATCAAATACGAGTACATATGAAATATATTCACCACCCAGTTGTTGGTGACCATCTATACGCTTCGAGCCGCCCTATGGCTTTTGGTTTTGATAGGCTAGCGCTCCATGCTTGGAAATTGAAAATCATAATGCTAAGTGGAGAAGAAAAAGAGTTTGAGGCGAAAATGCCAGAAATGTTTGAAAAGCTTGTCAAATAAGTGTCCTTATGCTAAAGTAACCCTCGTTATATATTTTCAAATACTATTATGAACACAGCAATCCAATTAACACCAGTAAATATTGAAGAGCGAAAAAATCTTTCTTTTAAGGCCGGAGACACTGTTCGTGTATCTGTTCGTATTCAAGAAAAAGGAAAAACTCGACTTCAAGCTTTTGAAGGTCTTGTGCTTTCTCGAAAGCACGGTACAGAAGCAGGGGCTACTTTCACTGTACGAAAAATCTCTAATGGAGTAGGAGTAGAAAGAATATTCCCTCTTTTCTCTCCTTCAGTAGACAAGGTAGAGCTTATAAAGAAATCAAAAACACGACGAAGCAAGCTTTACTTCTTGCGAGAAAAGACATCAAAAGAAATTCGACGAAAACTTCGATCTTTTGCTGGATTCTTTGTTGAAACTCCTTTTGAAATCAAATCAGAAGAAATGGAAGAAGAGATTGCTGAAGAAACACCAATTGCAATGGAAGAAGTTTTGGAAGAAGCAAAATAATTTTACTATCTTGTGTATATACACAGAACAAAAAATCCCGTGAGGGATTTTTTGATTTTTTCATGCCTGGCTTTTTTGTTTGTTTTCCGTATAATACTTTTTATGCGGATGTGGCGGAACTGGTATACGCGTACGATTGAGGTTCGTATGGAGAAATCCGTGGAGGTTCAATTCCTCTCATCCGCACACATAAAAAACACCCTTTAATTGTTTGGGGTGTTTTTTATGTGTGTGTTTATATTACAAAATCAGAACCTATTTTGAGAGTCTATGATACAAGCGTTTCCGATCCGCTTGCGCGCGAAGCACACCTGTATGCGATTTTGGAAATAGACGTGAGCTTGGTATACTATTAAATATATGACAATATTTTGGATAGGGATTTTTGTTTTATCACTTATGGTTTTAGTAAAAGGTGCTGATTGGTTTTTGGTATCTTCTGAAAAACTTGGGATTGTTGCTGGGATGTCTCGGTTTGTGGTCGGAGTTGTTATTGTTGGACTTGGAACTTCGCTTCCTGAGTTGATCTCAAGTGTTTTTGCGGTAATCCAAGGAGTCCCTGAGATTGTTTCTGCAAACGCTATTGGATCAAACATTGCCAATATCTTTTTGGTGATTGGTTTTTCAGTTATTTTAGCTAAAAAATTAGTTACCACAAAAAGTCTTATCGATATTGAACTTCCTCTTTTTGCCATCTCAACAACTATCTTTTTGATTGCTGTTTGGGATAAGGTTATTACATTTCCTGAGGCGGTTATCCTTGTGTTAACCTATCTTCTTTACTTTATTTACACAATGAAAGAAGGTAAGAAAGATGGAAAAACAGAACAAGAAGAACATAAGAGTAAAAAATTGAAATTTACTTTACGAGATACAGGGGTTCTTTTAGCTGGACTCGCAGGATTGATAATTGGTTCAAAATATTTGATTAGTTCTGTTATTTCTCTTTCAGAAATATTTTCTATCTCAACTGGTGTTGTATCTTTAACTGCGGTTGCATTTGGGACATCGCTTCCAGAACTTCTGGTTTCTGGTAAAGCAGCATTGAGAGGAAATTCAGAAATTGCTTTGGGAAATATTTTCGGTTCTAATGCTTTTAACCTTTTAATTGTTGTTGGGCTTCCTGCTTTGTTTTCAAATATTCCGCTTGATACACAGACATTTTTAATAGGGTTGCCATTTCTTTTAATATCCAGTGTTCTTTTTATTATTTCAGGTATCTCACAACGAATGTATATTTGGGAAGGACTTATGTATATACTGGTCTATATATTTTTTATTGGTAAATTATTTAATCTTTTCTAATCATGCTTGAAACTTTTATTTTTTCTTTTGGACCTGTATTATTTGGTTTAGCTGGACTTATTTTGGCTTTGTATATTTATACAACTAAACTAAACAAAGCAAAGATTTTGGTTTGTCCGATTGGAGGGCATTGTGACGCTGTGGTGAACAGTAAATATTCTAAGTTTCTAGGGATCCCTGTTGAATTGATGGGTGTGATATATTATTTGTTCATTATATGCTCTTATTCTCTTGTTTTTTTCTTCCCAAATATATTTTCTGAAGAAACATTATTTTTTCTTACCTCATTTTCTGTTGTTGCATTTTTCTTTTCACTCTATCTTGTTTTTATACAAGCATTCACTTTAAAAAACTGGTGTACATGGTGTTTGTTTTCTGCGGGATTCACAACATTCATTGCGGTGACAGCAGTATTTGGTGCTAAAATCGACCTCATCCTACTTTTTGCGGAATACAAAAGTCTTATTGTTTTTTTCCATGCCTTTGCTGCGGCTATTGGTGTCGGTGCGACTAGTGTGACTGATATTTTGTTTTTTAAATTTATTAAAGATTTTAAAATTTCAAAGGGAGAGAAAAATATTATGGACACAATGTCACATATTATCTGGATTGCCCTAGCGGTTTTGATTATTACAGGAATTGGCTTGTATGCTCCACAAACAGCGGAGCTTGCAGAATCTTCTAAGTTTTTAGTAAAAGTTATTATTATTGGTGTTATTGTCTTCAACGGAATAATTCTCAATTTAGTTGTTTCTCCTCGTTTAACAAAACTTTCGTTTCGTGAAAAGAAACAAGATCTTTCTGGTGAGCCTCGTTTGTATCGAAAACTTGCTTTTGCGACAGGCGCCGTTTCTATTGTTAGTTGGTATAGTGTTTTTGTGTTGGGATCTGTCCGTTCGATTCCTGTTGATTTTAGAACTGGCTTACTTTTTTATTTAGTACTCGTTGCTTTAACTGTGATTGGGAGTCAATTTTACGATACCTATTTAGTTTGGAGACAAAGTAAACAATCACAAATTATAAGTGAAGATAAAAATAAAAACGAAGCTCTCTAGACTAGAACTTTGTTTTTTGGTATAACAAAGCTCGTACTCATGAAGTACAAACAATATGGCGGCTATCGTATAACGGTTATTACTCCGGTTTGTGGTACCGGTAATTCGGGTTCGATTCCCGGTAGTCGCCCCCAAAAAAAGACAGAATGGTTTTGAAGAAGCTAAAAGGTGGGATGCTCGAATAATTAAAAAAATCAAACATTCAACGTTTCGCAAACAAAAAAAACACCAGCATTGTGCTAGTGTTTTTTTGTTTAGTATTTTAAATCTTTCAGTAATTCTCTCATGAGATTTATCTCGTTCATTTGTGTTACTTAAAGAGCGTTGGTTAGATCTTTGATTTCTTGGTGTTCGATAAATTGTTGGACACTTTCCGCCATCATGATTGCTCCCATATGGTGAATGATCATGTCTTCAAGAAATACTGTATCGATTTCTTTTCCGCTTAAACCGTCCAGTTCTCGCATCATGTTTTGGTAATTTCCAGTTGGTGTATAGGTTTCATCATACCAGTTTTGGTACCATTGTTTCATTTCGGCAATTTCTTTCTCTTGGGCTAGTATTATATTTTTCACCAGTGTTCGGACTCCTTCTGTGCTACTTCCTCGTTCTAAAACTTCTTTTGCTGTATCAACAGCCTCTTGGTGGTGGGGTATCATCTCTTGTAAAAATTCCTTTTCACTTGACACCATCATCATCATTGAATGATCCATATCATGCATATTGTCCATTGAGATGTTGTTAGAACCGACCAACTCATCCTGTCCTTTATTTTTGGTAATTAAGTAACCAAAAATACCACCAACAAATAAAGCTATAATAATAATTAAAATAATATTTTTTTTCATATCCATGAGTATACCAAAAAAAATATAGTAAGACTATTGAGATGTTTTTAGTGAATAGGGTGGTTCAGTATGATCAATACAATATGTTATTTTCAAAACACCAACTGGAATAAATATTTCATTTATTCCAGTTGGTGTTTTGAAGTAATAAAAAATATTTCCCCACAGAGAAAAATTTTTAGTGTGGTGCTACAATGACTCTATATGTTTTTGTTTCCAAATATTGCAGAGGCTCATGTTCGATATATTGCTGACGAAGCAACTGTGGATTCATTGTCTGGATTGGATTTTTCTTTTCTCTTGAGTGCTCTTCAAAACCCTCTCAATGTGAAAATAATTAGTATCACCGCGGTTGCGGTTTTTTGTCTTGTTTGGCTTATACCTAAGATAGGATTTCTCCGAAGAAAACTTGCATTTATCGATAGTCATGCTTCTTCTTACAAAGACTTGGTTCCATGGATGGCGCGACTTTCTTTGGGAATCGCACTTATTGGAGCTGGAACTTCCGGCTATCTTATTAACCCTGTTGTTCAAACTATAGATTTTTCACAAATACAAATTATTGCAGGGTTTATGTTATTGGCTGGATTTCTGAACGTCTTGGTTGTTCCAGTGGTTGTCTATCTTTTTGTTGTTGCACTTCTTCGTGACTGGTATCTTGTGGGAGCTCTTGATGTTTTGGTGCTTGCACTTATTCTTTTTATTAATGATTCACGAAGACCTGGTGTTGATGATATTATAGGTATTCCAGACATAAAGATTTCAAAATGGAAAAAATATATTCCAATCATTGCACGAGTTGGTACTGGTTTCGGACTTCTTTTTCTTGCTCTTTATGAAAAAATACTCAACCCACACTTGTCTGCTTTCGTGGTTGAGGCTACTGAGCTCACTAGTGTCGTTCCCGTGAGTCCAGAAATGTGGGTTTTGTCAGCCGGTGTCATAGAGGTTATACTTGGTGTATTCCTTATTGTTGGGTATCGAGTAAGGCTCGTTTCAGTGATTACTTTTTTTGTTCTTGCTTCATCATTTTTCTACTTTAAAGAAGATGTGTCCTCACATATTACATTATTCGGAATTACGAGTATACTGTTTATTCTAGGTAAGAAACATAACCATTAAGATTATTATGAAAAAATTTCCAAAATTTAAACTAAAAAAGCGATATATTGTTCTCGGGCTTCTTGTTGTATTTGTTGTATTTTCTATTATTAATGGAAAAAAAAAGAAAGATGACGCAAAGGAGTTTTTTACAATCGAAACAGGGTCTATTTCTGAATCTATTGTTTTTGCTGGGGATGTTGACATGAAAAATCGGGTTGACTTAGGTTTTGGTATTTCAGGAAGAGTATCAAAAATATTTTTCAATGAAGGTGATACTGTAAAAAAAGGAGATGTGATTGCTGGAATTTCTATGGGAGAACTTCAAGCTCAGCTTCTTGAGGCACAGGCGAATCTTTCACAAACCAAGGCAGATAATAGTGTAACAGTGGTTGATTTGTCATACGCCTATCAAAATCTTCAAAACACCACACAAGAACAAAATACTTTAGTGGAAAATGCATACCGAACTCTTCTTAACCAATCGCTTGAAGTATATTCTGAAAAAAACAATACAAGTGCAACACCACCAACAATTTCAGGAACTTACACAGGGAATGAAGAAGGTGACTATATTGTCTCTATTTATAACTCTTCCTCTGTTTCAGGATATTCTTTTAATCTAAGTGGTTTGGAAAATGATTTTGGTCCTGTAAAAACAAATGTATCCTCAGCACTAGGAACACACGGTCTCTACATTCAGTTTACTGATGGAGATAATTATGGAAAAACAGATTGGGTAGTAAGTATTCCAAACAAGCGTTCTGCAAACTATATTATAAAGAAAAATGCTTATGACCAAGCTCTTGTAACACGAATAAGTACTATTTCACAGGCTGAAGACACATATCTACAAGCACAAGCTCTTGAGTCACAAGGTGTTATGCTTTCAAAGTCGCAGGCTTCTATTCAGGCTTCACAAGCAAGAATTGAAGCGGTTCGAGCAAAAATGTTGGATGGGCTCGTGATAGCTCCATTTAATGGAATTGTTGGAAGATTAAATCTTAATGTTGGAGAAATCGTGTCTGCAAATACTTCATATGTTACCCTTGTTGGTTCTGAATCTTTCGAGCTTTCTCTTGATGTGCCTGAGATTGATGTTGCTAAACTTGAAGTTGGAAATGATGTTGTTATTACGCTTGATGCATATGGGGAAGAAGCTGTTTGGTCGGGAATAATCAGCACTATTGATGTTATTGATACTCTTGTTGATGGTATACCTGTTTATAAAACAACAGTTACTCTTGCAAATGCTGATCCGCGGGTTCGAGTTGGTATGAGTGCGAAAGCAAAGATTATTACTGCTGAAAAAGAATCAGTCTTGATTGCTCCACAATATTTCTTTGAACAAACAGGTGCTGGTTATAAGGTTATGGTGAAGCGTGGTGAAAAAGAAGAAATTCAAATTGTAACTCTTGGTCTTGAGGGAAGTGATGGAAATGTAGAAATTCTTACGGGTCTTTCTTCTGGCGATGTTTTGGTTCGGATTAAGAAGACTCAATAAACAATATGACACTTTTCCAGCGTGCTAAAAAATTCAAAACTTCCTTTGTTGTGGGCTCTCTTCTTGCTAAGCGACAAATCGGTCGTGGTAATTTCTGGATTAATACACTTATTATTGGAATCATGACCCTTACTTTTCTAAGTCTTGTTGTAATTTCCGGTATTTTAATTGGTCTGCTAGAGGGGTCTTTTCAAGCAAACCGAGAGCGTTATTCGGGTGATGTTTTGATGAGTACACTTGCAGATGAAACTTCTATCAAAACATCGCCAACAATAGCTCAAACACTTGCATCTTTGTCTGGAATCCAAAATTTTACTGTTCGATATAAGACAGGAGCAACGATTGAGGCAAACTATATACAACGACGAGATTTTTCGACACTCCCAAACTCTGTTGGGGTAAATATTGTGGGGATTAATCCTGATGCTGAAGAGGCGGTGACAGGGCTTTCTGAGTCTCTTGTTGAAGGTTCTATGATTTCCGCTGACGAGAGTGGGTATATTTTACTTGGATCAACTTTTATTAAACGATATTCAAATTTCTCGGACATTTTTGAGCCTCTTGATGGAGTGTACATAGGAGACAGAGTCAAAGTTTCTGTTACAGGTAAAGGACTTTCAATCAATAGTTCTGATTTAGGTGGAAGTGATACTACGGGATCGAATGTTCAAGAATTTATCGTAAAAGGTATTGTGAAATCAAAAGTGGATGAAGTTTCTCTCGCATCATTTGTTACAGAGTCAGATTACAGAAGAATAACAGGAAACACCTCACTAAATGCACAAGAAATAGCAATCAAAAAAGCACCAGGTTTTAATGACTATGACATAAAAAATATTTTAGTTTCGTATGGTTTTGACAACTTTGCAAAAATACAAACAGCCCAAGAGGCTATTCCTAAGTTTCTTGACGATATTAAAAACACGTTTAGTATTTTAGGATCTGCAATTGGAAGTATTGGTCTTGTTGTTTCAGCAATCACAATTTTCATTGTGATTTATATTAACGCACTCACTCGGAGAAAGTTTATTGGTATTTTGAAAGGCATTGGTATTTCGGGAGCTGCTATTGAGATTGCTTATATTTTACAGTCAATCTTTTATGTTGTTGTAGGGTCACTTATTGGTGCATTGATTGTGTATTTCATTTTGATTCCAGTCATTGCGGCTAATCCAATTGATTTTCCATTCAGCGATGGTATCTTGGTTGCAGATCCACTTCCAACACTTTCTAAGTTTCTAATATTGTTTGTGGTTACTTTGATTGCTGGGTATCTACCAGCTCGATTAATAGTAAGAAAAAATACTCTTGATAGTATTTTACAACGATAATATGTCTATGATTTCTGTTAAAAATCTTATAAAAAATTATTATAATGGTCAGATTGAAACCAATGTTTTAAAAGATATTAGTTTATCAATAGAAGTAGGAGAGTTTGTGGCTGTTATGGGCAAGTCGGGAGCTGGAAAATCAACACTTTTGTATCAGATTAGCTTGCTCGATATACCAACCAGTGGAGAGATTATTGTGGATGGTAAGGATATTTTAGCCTTGTCTGAACTTGAGCGAACTAATTTTCGTCTGGATAATCTTGGATATATTTTTCAAGATTATGCACTTGTGCCTGAGCTTACTGCTTTGGAAAATGTTATTATTCCTCTTCTGATGCAAGGTATTTCTGGAGATGAGGCAAGAACACTTGGAATGAAATCATTGCAAGAGCTTGGATTAGAAGGTAAATCTAACAATAGACCAAACCAACTTTCGGGAGGGGAGCAACAAAGAGTTTCAATTGCACGGGCGATTGTCCAAGAACCTAAAATTCTTTTTGCAGATGAGCCGACAGCAAACCTTGACTCTGTTTCGAGTAGAGTTGTGATTGGTTCTTTGGAAAGACTTCATAAAAAAGGTCAAACTATTGTTATGGTTACCCATGAAGAAGAATACACGGTCTCATGTGATCGAGTTATATATCTTGTTGATGGGAAAATAGACAATGAAAAGTTGAGATATTCTACTATCGTACATGAAAAAAATAATGTCTAAATTAAAATGCATCTTGAAGGCTTTTTAATTAGTGATATGATAATCCCATGCTAGAAAGTATCGTTCTTGGAATAGTACAAGGTATTTTTGAATGGCTTCCAATTTCTTCGGAAGGTATTTTAGTTTTAATCCAAACTCAATTTTTTAATGTTAGTTCACTCACCGAAGCTATTCAAATGGCTTTATTTTTACATCTCGGAACCTTCCTTGCCGCTTTTATTTATTTTTTTGATGAGGTTCAACATTTGATAAAAAATCTTTTTTCATATCGAAAAATAAGTAAAGAAAAGCGTTCTATTTTGAATTTTTATATTATTGCTACATTAGTAAGCGGTTTCGTTGGTCTTGTTTTAAGTGCAGTTGTAATGAAACTCGAACATTTTTTTATTGTTACGGCAGATATTATTGTTTTAGTTGTTGCTTTTCTTCTTTTTGTGACTGCGTATCTTCAGTTAAGAAAAAAAGACATGACATTTCGAGAGGAAACAGAAGTAAACACTGCAGATGCTGTTGTTGTGGGAGCTGTCCAGGGCTTGTCAGTGCTACCAGGAGTTTCTCGGTCTGGTTCTACGACTTCAGTATTGCTTATCCAAAGATTCCATGAAATTGACGCTTTAAAATTAAGCTTTGTTTTAAGTCTGCCTATTGTTTTGGTTGGGAACATAGTTGTTAATCTTTCAAATTTTTATCTATCCATCGAATCTCTTGTTGCTTTTCTTGTCTCGTTCATCTTTGGATGGATAACAATTGACTGGCTTCTTAAGATTGCTCGGAAGGTTAATTTTGGTTGGTTTATCTTTATTTTTGCTTTGATTTTAATAGCTTCTTTGTTTATTTAAAAAAGAAAATTATTTACTTTTTTTTAATCTGTTCTTTTATGATTTTTCTCGCCTTTATTTTACAAGGAATGTGGAAAACTTATACCTCTTGATTGATACAATAACAAAACGAAATGACTTAATGGAGTGTCGTTTCAGGTACTGTGTGACTTTTTGTTCTCACATAAATTAAATAGCTACGCATAGGGTTTTTTAAGAAAGTCTTTTCATGGGCTTTTTTTTGTCCCATTTTGTAAATTATTAATGTAAATTGTTGTTTGTTTACCATGAATATCATAAATGTAACAAAGCGAAATAGTGCTCAAGAGCCATTTGACGCCGACAAAATTAATAAATCAATCGAACGAGCTTGTGCTGGTCTTCCAGAGTGGCTTTCGAAGGTTACTCAGATTGCAACTGAAACCTCACTGACTCTTTATAATGGAATTACAGAGGATGAGCTTGATCAGGCAACAATAAGTGCAGCACTCCAAAATATACAACATGACCCAGATTATGGAATTGTAGCAACACGACTTTTTTTGAAAACGGTGTATAAAAATATTCTCGGAGAATTTGAACGGGACAATGTTAATGCAATCAAAAATCTTCATGAAGAAAAGTTTCCTAATCATATCAAAGAAGCAGTAAAAAATGGAATCTTGAGAGAAGAAATGGTAAACAACTTCAATCTTGAAACTTTAGCAAAAGCTTTGAATGTTGAGCGAGATAGTCTTTTTACCTATGCGGGAGCATCAACTTTGATGCATCGATATACTTTGAAAAAAAATGGTGAAACTTCATACGAAACTCCGCAGTTTGCATTTATGCGAATTGCAATGGGGCTTACTTTTATTGAAAATAACCCAACTGAACAAGCGATTGAACTTTACAATACAATGTCTCAGCTTGATTACATTGCGGGTGGTTCTGCAAATATTGGATCTGGAACAAATAATGCTACACTTTCAAACTGTTTCTTGATTCAAATGGAAGATGATATGGCTCATATTGCAAAGACGGTTTCAGATGTGATGATGATTTCGAAAGCAACAGGTGGTCTTGGTGTTTCTGTTACTAAACTTCGAGCGACAGGTTCACCACTTTCTCATGGCGGGTCATCAAGTGGACCAACAACATTTGCAAAAATTATGGATATAGCGATTCGTGCTATTGTTCGTGGTGGAAAGAAAAAAGGAGCACTCTGTTTCTATATGGAACCATGGCACATGGATTTTCCAGAATTTATTGATTGGAAACATAACGCTGGAGACGAACAAGAACGAATGAGAACCGCTAACACAGCAGCTTATATAAACGATGAGTTTATGAAGCGAGTAGAATCAGATCAAGAATGGTATATGTTCGATCCGAAAGAAACCCCAGACCTTATAGAGCTTTATGGGCAAGATTTTTCAAAAAGATATGCTGAATATATCGAAATGGCAAAGGCTGGTAAGATGAGACTTTATAAAATAGAAAGTGCAGTAAAAATTTGGAAAAAAATGTTGGTGGCGCTTGTTGGTACGTCACATCCATGGCTTACATGGAAAGATGCTTTCAATGTTCGAGCAATCAACAATAATACAGGAACAATTCACATGTCTAATCTTTGTACTGAAATTGCACTTCCGCAAGATAAAGACAATATTGCGGTTTGTAACCTTGGATCACTCAACCTTGTAACTCATCTCAAAGGAAAAGATATTGATTGGCAAAAACTTGAAAAAACAATCAGAACTTCTATTCGTTCTCTCGACAATCTACTTGATATTAATATTTTAACAGTTGAAGAAGCTCGAAATTCTGATCAAAATAACCGAGCGATTGGGATGGGTGTGATGGGTATTGCTGACACTATTGAAAAAATAGGTTGGGCATATGAGAGTCAAGAATCATATGAATTTGTAGATAGGGTTTTTGAATTCATTAGTTATATTGCAATAGATACCAGTGCTAATCTTGCTCAAGAACGAGGTTCTTACAAAAATTTTGAAGGGTCTCGATGGAGTAAGGGAATGGTGCCTTACGATACACTTGCAGAGCTTAATAAGGTTCGTGGCGGAAAATTGTCTATTGATATGAAAATGTATCATGGAGGACTTGATTGGGATAAACTTCGAGTAAAGGTTAAAAAAGGAATGAGAAACGCAACCTTGATGGCAGTTGCTCCAAACGCAAATATTGGTCTGGTTGCAGGAACAGTTCCTGGAATGGATTCACGATTTGCTCAAGTATTTTCTCGAAGTAAGTTTTCAGGGAAGTATATGGATATCAATACAAATCTTGTTAATGAATTAAAAAGTCTCAACCTTTGGGAAAAAGTACGAAACAGTATCATTGAAAACCACGGAGATATTCAATCAATTCAAGTTATTCCACAAGAGGTGCGAGATAGATATAAATCTTCATTTGATATCAACCCCAGAGCTGTTGTGGAAATTACCGCTCGTGCACAAAAATGGGTTGATCAAGCGATATCTCGAAATATGTATCTTGAAACTCGAGAAATAAGAAATCTTTCTGATATTTATAGTGACGCATGGCATAAAGGTTTGAAATCAACTTACTATGCTCATGTTAAACCTCGTCATTCTGCAGAGCAAAGTACTGTTACCGTGAACAAACGAGAGGCGCAAGGACGAAAAGGATTCTCAGTTTTATCAGGAATTAGTACACCAACTCCCTTAAATCTTGAAGAGAGAGTTGAGGTTATTTCAAAGCCAAAAATAAGCTACGCAACTGTTGATGGTGTGAGTGAATTTCTTCCTGATGACCCTGCTGAGCGAAATCAATGCGACTCTTGTCAATAATATTATTATCTTAATTTTTTCTATCCTATGACATTAATTGGAAAAGCATCACCAACCGATGTAAATCTTCACCCAAGTTTGTATCCCTGGGCACGAGATTTGTATGATCAGGCAGTTCGAAATACATGGTATCCTCATGAAATTGTTCTTCGAGAAGATCTCCAAGATTTTGAAGCAATGACAGAAGATGAGCAACGAGCCGTTAAGTTTATTATGGCGTTCTTTAATCCAGCGGAACTTATTGTAAACCGATCACTTGCACTTGGAGTATATCCTTACATTAAGTCAGCAGAGTGTCATCTTTATTTAGTAAAGCAAATGTGGGAGGAGGCAAATCACTGTGTTGCCTTTGAATATGTACTTGAAACATTCCCTTTTGATAGAAATGAAATATACAAGGTCCACCTTCAAACGGCTTCGATGAAAGCAAAAGAGGAATTCATCAACAAATACATGTCTCGTATGACAGAACAAAGTCTTGATATTGAAACAGCTGAAGGGAAGAAAGATTTTATTCGAAACTTAGTTGCTACTAATATTGTGATGGAAGGAATATGGTTTTATTCGGGATTTATGGTGATGTTGTCGTTTCGACAACGAAACAAACTTCGAAACTTCGGATCAATGATCAACTGGGTTATCCGAGACGAATCACTTCACCTTAAGTTTGGAATCAATGTTATTCTCACTATATTGGAAGAGAATTCAGAACTTCTGACACAGGATTTTGCAAATGAGATACGAGATATTATTATTGAGGGTGTTGAACTTGAAGTTGCGTATAACAAAGACCTTTTCCCAAACGGAATTCTTGGTCTTAATGCAGAGTATGTCAACCAATACGTTCAATATGTTACTGATCGACGACTTGAAGAACTTGGTCTCGCTCCATATTACAATGTTTCTAATCCAGCAAAATGGATGACAACAGCGACTGATGTGTATGAGTTGGTAAACTTTTTTGAGTCACAAAATACTAATTACGAAGTAAATAATAAAGCTTAATTTATATATGGTTAAAAAAATTCTTCTTATTCTTGTTGTTATAGTTGTTTTGTTTTTAATTTTCAGAAATGTTGATATAGTAAAAAACACCATAACACAAGAAACTTCTACATCAGAACCAGTATTCACTGTATCACCTAATGATTTCCAACAGAAAACTATTAATGGTGATTTATCAGTTATAACCTGGTTTGGTGAAAATAAAATCCAAGCTAAAAGTCATACGGGGAGTCTTAGATTTGATGACTCTGTTTCTTTTGTGGGTCTTGCTCCGGTAGATGCTGAAGGAACATTAGCTGTGGTTGGAGGACAGTTTGTTGTTGATATGACAACGCTCTCAGCAATAGATGAGCCAGAAATTTTGGTAAATCATCTTCGAAGTGCTGACTTTTTTGATGTTGAAATATATCCTCAAGCAAACCTAACAGTTATTGCTTCAAATAAATCGGAAATTAAAGGTTTTCTTACTGTTCGATCTAAAACTCAAGAAGTAACAATCCCATATACTCTGGAGAAAACAGGAGATGTGTATATTATTTCAGGAAAGGTTGAACTTGATAGAACATTGTGGGATGTTACAACACTTTCAGGTTCTTTTTTTGATGACATAGGAGATTCTATTATTGAAGATATTATTCGTGTTAACTTTACAATAACCACCAACGAGTAGTCTTATGCTATACTCTTTTTTATGAAATGGAAACCAACGATTGCAAAAAAAGTTAATGTTAGACGGGCTGAAAAAGGTGCTGGACTAGGTCTTTTTACAGAAGAGTTTATTAAAAAAGGGGATTATATCATTGATTATGTTGGTGAAATTTTACCAAATGCAAAATGTGAAGACCATCTCGGTAAATATCTTTTTGAAGTCGATGATCATTTTACGATAGATGGAGCAGGAAGGGAAAATATCGCTCGATATATCAATCATTCATGTGTACCTAATACGGAGGTTGAAATAGAAGATGGAGAAATAAAAATATACGCCATTAAAGATATGGTTAAAGGAGATGAGATAGTGTATGATTATGGTAAAGAATATTTCAATGAGTTTATTAAACCAATAGGATGTAAATGTACAAAATGCATGAAGAAAATAACAAAGAAGTAGTCCACCCAACAACTTCAAAAAAAAATATTTCAATCTCGAAAGCAATAATTATTGCTGGAGTTATTATTGCTTTAGCAATACTATTGACTCAGTCATCTGTAGGGCGTGAACAAGCTTTGATAGATGCTACAGCGCAAATTGCCGGTGGTGGTGGTTCTGGTTCTGGTCTTCTTAATGGAGTTACTTCAGATGATTTTTCTCGAGGCGCTAAAAATCCCAAGATAACCATTGTTGAATTTTCTGATTTCGGGTGTTCATTTTGTTCGTCATTTCATCCAACACTAAGAGATATTATAAACAAATATCCAGATGATATTGCTTGGGTGTATCGTCATTTACCATTCAGAAATAATGAAGCAGCACTTGCTGCGGAATGTGTAGGACAAGAACTTGGAGATGAAGCATTTTGGAAATATTCTGACAAACTATTTGCAAACTACCCCGATATAACAAATGACCTTATGGTTTCGGAAGCTATTGGTCTCGGTTTCAAGAATGAAAAAGATTTCTGGGCATGTCAGTCTTCTGAGAACGTTGCAAAAGGAGTCCAAGCAGATGCAGCGGAAGCTCGGCTGATTGGAGCAACTGGTACGCCTCATTCCATTATTCTTACAAAAGATGGAAGAACATTTCCACTTCGAGGAGCTTCTTCTTTTGAACAAGTAGATCAAATCGTGAGTGTTTTATTAAATCAATAAATATTATTTGTGGGAGTATTTCAAAAGATTTCAACTCAATTTTTTCTTAAACGCATGAAACGAATTCATGCGTTTATTGATACTGGGGAGACACTACAAAAAGAAACTCTTATGAGTTTTATAGAAGAAGCTCAAAATACTGAAATAGGTCGTCGTTATAATTTTTCACAAATAAAAAATCCACAAGAATTTCAAAAAACTGTCCCTCTCCATTTTTATGAAGATTTAGAGAAAGATATTTTACGAATGAAATCAGGGGAAGAGAATATTCTTTGGCCAACATCAATAGAATTTTTTTCAAAATCTTCTGGTACAACAGGAAGTAAAAGTAAATTTATACCAGTTAGTTATGAATTTTTAGAAAATGGTCATTATCGAGGTGGTAAGGATATGATTTCTTTATATTGTAATCAAAATAAAGAAACATCACTCTTCATGGGAAAAACGTTTGCTTTAGGAGGGAGTCTTGATATTGATGATTCGTCGCATATAGTTTCTGGAGATGTTTCCGCTGTGATATTACACAACCTTCCTTTGTGGGCTCGGATATTTCGAACACCTACTCAAGAAATAGCAATCATGAATGATTGGGAAGAGAAATCAAAAAAGATTGTTGAAATACTCATAAACGAAGATCTGAGAGCTCTTGCTGGTGCGCCGGCTTGGATATTAGCTATTTTAAAAAAGGTAAAAGAACAATCTGGGGTTTCAACACTCTCACATCTTTGGCCAAATTTGGAGGTGTTTTTTTATGGAGGTACTTCAATCAAGCCGTTTAAGCAAGAGATTTCTAGTCTTATAGGTAAAGAAATTAATTATATGAGTATCTATAGTGCTTCAGAAGGTTTTTTTGCAATTCAAGATGATTGTTCTCTTGATGGAGATATGTTACTTATATTAGATCTTGATGTTGTGTACGAATTCCTATCATTCCCCCACAAAGAAGGAGACACCCCTATTTTTATTGGTGATTTAGAGCAAGGTAAAATATATGAACTTATTATCACAACAAGTGCAGGTCTTTGGCGGTATCGAATTGGTGATTTAGTTAAAATCACATCACTTCAACCTCTTCGTGTTCAGATTGTTGGGAGAACAAAGCAATTTATTAATGTCTTTGGTGAAGAGGTTATGGTTCATAATGTTGAAAACGCTTTGCGAGAAGCCTGTAAAAAGTGCATTTGTATTGTTCATGAATTTACCGTTGCTCCAATATTTCAAACACAAACACAAAAAGGTGGGCATCAATGGCTTATTGAATTTTTAAAAGAGCCAGAAGATATCAATCAGTTTACTATTGTTTTAGATGAAGAGTTGAGGAAAGTAAATGGAGATTACGATGCAAAGCGAAATGAAAAGATGGAGATTATGCAAATGCTTCAAGTAAAAAATGTACAATTAGGAACTTTTTTGAAATGGTTACAATCAAAAGATCGGGTTGGTGGACAGTATAAAGTTCCACGGCTTTCAAATGAGAGGACATACATTAATGAAATAATTACACTAGGATAAATGTTTGGTATAATTGTTTTATATGAAAGTAGTCATTATTGGCGGATCAGGTTTTATAGGTTCAAAGCTTTCTTCTGAATTATTACGAAGAGGCCACAGTATTGTTTCTGTTGATAGAAACAATCCCTCTGTTTCAGGAGTTGCTTTCTTTCCATGTTCTTGCGAAGAAAAAATACCCAAAACTACTATGATTCGTAATCCTGACTGTGTGATCAATTTAGCTGGTAGAAGTATTCAGGGTCCTTGGAATCAAGAACATAAGGATTCTATATATGCTAGTCGTATCACCACTACACGAAATCTCGTTGATTTGTTTAAAGATAAAGATTTTTGTCCAAAAGTTCTCATTCAAGCATCTGCAACAGGAATATATGGTAATCGTGGAGAAGAAGCATTATCAGAAGGTTCAAGTCCTGGTACAGATACTTTTCTTTCTCGAGTGGCTCATGATTGGGAAAGGGAGGGCTCAAGAGCATCAAAATATGGTATACGGACTGTTATTTTACGACAAGGAAATGTTTTAGGTATCTCTGGTTTTCTCTCGGGAATTCGTTCACTTTATTTAAAAAATCTTGGTGGACCAATAGGTTCCGGAATAAACTGGTTTCCCTGGATACATATTGATGATTTAGTGAGGATATATATCCAAGTGATTGAGATAGATTCTATACAGGGTGTAATCAATGCTGTGGCACCAGAGTCGGTTCGGTATAAGGAGTTTTCCAAACAATATGCAATAAGTCTCAAGAAAAAACATTTTCTAAGAATACCAAAAATTTTTTTCCGTTTTAAATATAGAGGGCTAACTGATGAGATAACCGCTAGCCAAAAAGTTATATCACTTCGTCTTTGGGAGATTGGGTCCATCATACAATTTAAAACATTACAAGAAGCACTTTGTGCAATAGAAAAAAAACATGATATCACAAGTAAAAAAAATTAAAAAATCTACAGGAGAAATAGTTCTTTTTAATGAAGATAAACTTTGCTCTTCTATTGTACGAGCCGGCGCAAGTAAATCACAAGCCATAAATATATGCTCTCTCGTTAATCAAAAACTTCGTCCTGGTATGACAACTTCTTTTATTTTTCGGGACACACTTCGTCATCTTGTTCGTGAAGATGTTGATATCGCAGTAAAATATAGTATTAAACGAGGTATTAATACTCTAGGTCCTGATGGGTTTTTGTTTGAAAAGTTTTTAGAAGCACTTCTTCAGCAAGATGGATATAAAACACTACGAAACCAAATTATGCAAGGGAAGTGTGTGAGTCACGAGGTGGATATTTTGGCATGGAAAGAAAACAACTATTTTATAGTTGAAGCAAAATACAGAAACGACCAAGAAACTGCAACTCATATTAATCAGGTTATGTATGCTGACGCTCGAATGAAGGATATTTCTTCTAATGTAAAAAACAATAAAGGTGGGACACGACATTTTCATACATGGATAATGACTAACACTATGTTTACAAGTCAATCAGAAAAATTCGCCGGATGTTCAGATGTTCGTTTAACTGGTTGGAACTACCCGAGTAAAGATTCTTTACAAAAAATGATTGAGCAAACAAAAGCCTATCCGATAACAGTTTTACCCTCTCTGTCTCATGATGCTCGTGAAAAGCTTACAAAGCAAGGGTTTGTACTGGTTCAAGATATACTACCTTATACCAAAGAGAAGCTCGTGAATGATTTTGACATAGCTCCAAATACTGCTATTAAGATTCAAAATGAGGTATCGCAATTATTGAAATAAAAAGGTATAATTAATTTATTAGTTATATAAGTAAATAAGTTATTATGAAAAAAACCATACTTTCCATTATTGTGCTCATTGCTGTTATTTTTGGAGTTAGATATCTCCTTACATTAAAACCAAATAATCAAGATATGCAAAACGAAGAAACTGCACTGGAGGATACGAATAAATTAACAATGATTATCCTTGCGGAAGGGCGGGGAGACATTGTTCTTACTCAAGGTGATATTGCTGTTGTGAATTATACTGGAACACTTGTTGATGGAACAGTTTTTGATTCAAGTATTGAACGAGGACCTTTTGAATTTCCTTTTGGATCAGGAGCGGTGATCCAGGGTTGGGATATTGGTCTTCGAGACATGAAAATCGGTGAAAAAAGAAGACTTATTGTTCCTTCCTCTATGGCGTATGGTGAAAATGGAATCGGACCAATTCCTCCAAACTCAACTCTCATTTTTGATGTAGAGCTTTTAGAAATAAAGAAAACACTGTAATTAAGTGACTATTATAAGGTAAACATATTATATTTATGACATTCAGTATTAAGAAATCTTTTCGGGATTCTTGGAAAATGTTTTTTTCTAGGAAAATATATTTACATTTTATACTTACCAGTCTCGTGGCGACAATCGGACTCTCTGCCGTCTTTGGTCTTGGTGGATTTTTAGGATCAATGATTCTCCTTAAGGGTCTTTGGCCCCTACTCATTATTCTTGGAATAATTTCTTTTTTCTTTATAATTTATTTTATGTTGGTGAGTGTCTTGTTACCACTTTCAACTTACAAAGAAGGAGTTGTTAACTTTAAGAAAATATTATCAAATTCCTGGTCCCTAAAACTTATTGTTAAATCAGCAGGAATGGTGCTTTTGGTAGGTATTTCTGCACTTCTTGGGGGGTATATCCTTTATTTCTTAGGTTCAAAGCTGTATCCAGCACTCGGTGTGAGTCTGTTCGCTATTTGGGTTGCTTATATTGCTGTTCGTTTTGCTTTCGCAATCTACATACTAATTGACACTAAATCATCTATTGTTTCAGCTCTCAAAATAAGCCATTCAATGATGAAACACATGAATGGTTGGAGATTCTTAGTTTTTATTATCCTTGTTGTTCTTATATCTCTTACTGTTCAAATGATAGGTAACCTATTTGGATTCTTATCTCCGATACTTCCAAAGATTATTGGTTTTGTATTTACGGTATTTTTTACCCCTTGGCTTTCTCTCTTATCAATAATGCCTTATATGCAAATAAAAGGTTAAATAAACTTTATGGACCAAAAAACAAACAAAGCTTTACATTTATTTCTTAATACAGCAACAGGATTTCTTGGTCTTGTGGTTATTTTACTTGCAATTGGTGTTAGTTCAGCATACAAAAGTGCTTCTTCTATCAATAATCCTAATGATACTATTGAGGTGCAGGGTGTTGGGTTTATCAATGCTGTTCCTGATGTTGCGCGAATTTCTTTTGGTCACACAACTGAAAACAAAGATTTGAAAATCGCTCAAGCAGAACTAGAAACAATAACAGCAACTGCCTTGAATTCTTTAAAAGATTATGGAATTGAAGAGAAAGATATTGAACAACAAAATTACAACGCATACCCACGATATGAATACAATGCAAATTGTAAGGGAATAGGTTGTGTTGAAGGAAACAGAGAGCTGGTTTCTTATGAAGTTTCTCAAACAATCCAAGTTACAATCCGAGATATTGAAACAGCTGGAGAAATTGTTGGATTACTAGGCGGTAGCGGTGTTACTCAATTATCTGGTCCTTATTTTGAAATTGAAGACCCGAGCATTTATCAACAAGATGCCCGTGCGCTAGCGATTGAAGATGCTAAAAAAGAAGCAAAAATTTTAGCAAAAAATCTTGGAGTACGATTAGGGCGAATGGTTGATTTCTATGAGAATAACTCTGGATATCCAATGTCATATACTCGATCAAGTATGGGTGCTGCTGATATGGCTAAGGAGGGAGATTCTATTAAAGAAGTTTCTATTCCAATTGGAGAAGATAAGGTTCAAGTTCAAGTAACCTTGGTATTTAAAATAAGATAAAACATAAAAACGATTATTATAAGGGTTTTTATGTTGTCTTGTTGATAGATTGACATTTTACTCTATTAGAGTATTATAGGGGGAGCCCCGAGGGGTTTTTTTAATAACAAACCTTTTTGGTTTGTGCAAATAAGTCTGAGGCCTCTCTAGTCAGACTCATCTATATGAAATTATCTAAATTTATAAAAGAAGCGCGAGCTGAATCAAAACATATTAGCTGGCCAACAAGAAAAGCAACGACAATATTCACTATTGGAGTTATTGTTATTTCACTACTTGTCGGATATTATCTAGGACTTTTTGATTTTATCTTTACTTCATTGTTAAATTCAATTCTTTAATTTTTACTCATTAATGCGGGTTATCCGCTTGTATACGCTATGTCAAAACAAGATAGCTCACAAGATAGAAATTGGTACGCAATTCACACCTATTCAGGATATGAAAATGCAGTTGCTCGAAATCTCAAGCAGCGTATCGATACGCTTGGAATGAATAACAAAATTTTTGATGTTATTGTTCCAGTTGAAAAGAGGGTAAAAATCAAAGGAGGGAAGCGAACAGAGGTTGAAGAAAAAATCTACCCTGGATATGTACTTGTAGATATGCTAGTGGATGATGATTCGTGGTATGTGGTTCGAAATACTCCACGAGTAACAGGATTTGTTGGTGCTGGAGTTAATCCAGTTCCAGTTGCTGAAGATGAAATACAATACATCTTTGGACGAATGAAATCTACTGAAAAAGATATTGCAAATATTGATCTCGAAATCGGAGAAAGTATTCTCGTGGTTGATGGTCCATTTAAAGAACATCAAGGAAAGATTTCAGAAATCGATAAAGAACGAGGAAAAATTCGTGTGTTAGTAAGTATGTTTGGACGAGAAACACCTGTCGAATTAGACTTTCTACAAATAAAAAAAATTTAATCAATATAAATAATTATTATGGCAAAAAAGAAAAAACAACCAATAAAGACAGTTAAGGTTCAGGTTGAAGCTGGTAAAGCAAATCCTGCTCCGCCACTTGGTCCTGCACTAGGACAAGCTGGAGTAAACATCGGAAGCTTTACACAAGAATTCAATGAAAAAACTCGAGAAATGAAGGGACGACTTCCTGTAAAGATTTTTGTGTACGAAGACCGGTCATTTGAATTCGTTGTAGGACAGCCTCTTATGTCTCAACTTATTAAAACTGAGGCTGGAATCACTTCAGGTTCAGGAAAGAATAAGTCTAAAAAAGCAGGACAACTTACAAAATCTCAAGTTAAAAAGGTGGCAGAACAAAAAATGCCAGACCTTAACGCAAAAACAATCGAAGCAGCGATGAAAATCGTAGAAGGACAATGTTATTCAATGGGAATACATATTGTAGATTAAATATATATAAACAGATACAAAAAAAAACGCCAGAATGGTGTTTTTTTTGTATGACGTGGTAGAGTTTCAAAAATACAAAACACTGTACACATGACAAATCCGTTTCTTTACCAAAGATATAAGTATTACAACAAAAGAAGAAATGTCATTATTCATTCAAGAGAATAGCAACTTCATTTTCAACTTTGATGGTCATCTTGTCGATCTTTGGAAAAATTATGTTGGCATTGATGGTTCAGTTCTTCTTCCTATTGATCTTGAAAGTGAAGTGGTTGGGTATGAGACAATGAAGACCGATGAGATTATTGATTTCTCAGCAGTAAAAACTATGGAATTTTGTTTCTTGCAAAAAATCATTTTTATCTTTTATCTTGTGGCTTTGCTTCAAGAGTTCATGTCACTTCTGCGTGTGAGATGCGTCCTGTGAATGATCGTATCGCGAATGCTCGTGTTCATTATGCTAGGTATATCGATAATGGTTAGGGAAACATGTCGGGTGCTCCGCTTACACTTGAGGTTCGAACCTACGAAGATATCTATTTCCAAGTAGGATAACCTATTACTCGTTTGGTGTATGAAAAAATGGCTGACAATGCTTTGAAACCTTACTCGTCAAGAAAAACATCGAATTATACTGAGCAAAAAGGTGTCCAGCTTGTCAAACACTTTAAGTCATTTTAACCAAAAAAAAGCCCCCGAAAATTTGAGAGGGCTTTTTGTTAGTGTTTTTATACAGCAACCTCACCGGTAATTTTTGGGTAAGGATTGTAATCATAGATCTTGACATCCTTATCCCATTTCATAGAGAATAAATCTTTTTGATTTGGGTTAATCCAAAGTGAAGGAAGTTTTCTCGGTTCTCGTTTGACTTATTACCCAAATACTTGGACTTTTGTTGGGTGTGGTGTGAATAAAAATGAAAAACCTGAAAATGCCATTTTACGAGAATGTAAAGAGGAAGTTAATATTGAATTACAAGACGTTAATTTTGTCATAAATTTAGATTTTAATCATAAATACAAAAAAGACACCCTGTTTATTTATAAATCAAAAGTCAACAATTCATTTTTTGAAATAGACAAAAAAGAAATTATAGAAGCAAATTGGTTTGATTTAAATAATGTACCTAATATGGGTAAAAATGCTGAGAGAATTTTAGATACAGCAATTTAACACTTTACTTTTCTTTACAATTGCTCGGGAGATAGAGATATCTCTCCTTATAGGAGCAGTATACCTTTTCTCGTTTTTCTAAATCATAAATTTTTAAAAACATAGAAAAGCTTTTTGCTCTAACTTCGGGTGTCGAACATCCGAAGACAGAAAAATAGAAGTACTCTTGTGGTGCGACTTATTTTACTTATGAATGTTAACGAATTAGAAAAATAGAAGTACTCTTGTGGTCTGAGTTTAGAACTCTAAATTGGGTTAAAATTAAAAGTGATTTTAAGGGCTCCGGATTGATGGTTAGTATTGCTGTTTCATCTCCAGGTCTTCTTTCTGGTTGTATTTTTGCTTGATCTACGTGATTGGAATATAAATGGAAATCTCCAAAAGTGTGTACAAATGTACCAGCTTTGTACCCATTTCTTTATGCGCATATTGTAACCACAACGACACATAAAACACTCTGTGGTCCACGTGGGACCCTTATTTTTTCTCGATGCGTTGCATTGTAAGAGGTATCACAAGACAAATTTAAAAAATGTACAGAACAAGTAGTGAAGAACGCAAAAAAATTAGCGGAAGAATTAAGAATGATCGGATGGAGAGTTGTTACTGGAGGGACACACACATATATAATTTTGGTTGATACTTGGATGAGTGGAGAGTGGATTTCTGAAAAGGAAGCCAGTGAAAAAATTAGGGAAGCAGGAATTACTGTGAATAAAAATACAATTCCCTACAATACTCGAAAACCAACTAATCCTTCAGGGGTCTGTATTGGAACTCCAGCTGTGACAACTCAAAGTATGAAAGAAAAAGACATTATTCTTTTAGGTCATAATATTAATCATGTTTTAAGGAGTTAGTAGGTTTGGTAGCTTGGGTCTTTCATTTACGGTATAGTAGAGCCATGAACATTATAGAGACTCTTGCAAAAGCAATACAAACAATTCTCCAAGATATTGGTATTTCTGATATTGAGATTTCTTTTGAACATCCAGACGAAATGTCACATGGAGATTTTTCGACTAATGTTGCAATGCGGTATGCAAAACAACTTGGAAAAAATCCTCAAGAACTTGCTCAAGAGATTGTCTCAAAACTCGGGACGCTTGAGCTTGTAGACAAAGTTGAGGTCGCTGGTCCAGGATTTATAAACTTCTATCTTTCAAAAGATTATTTCAAACAAGAGCTTACAAGTATTTCAGAAGACTCTGGAAAATCAAATATCTACCAAGGAAAGAAAATTCTCGTAGAACACTCAAGTCCAAACTTGTTTAAGGCTTTTCATATTGGACATGTCATGAACAACACTATTGGTGAGTCTATCGTTCGTCTTGCAAATTTTTCTGGAGCCAGTGTAACAGCAGTGTATTATCCGTCTGATGTCTCACTTGGAATTGGAAAGGCTATTTGGAGTTTACTTCGTAAAGGTGAAGACATGCTTGATATTTTGGACACCAGAGAAGGCAAGCTTGGTTTTCTTGGAAAATGCTATGTCGATGGAACAAAGATATTTGAGGAAAATTCTGAAATACAAAGTCAGGTTCGTGAAATCACTCGAAAGATATATGAAAAAGAAGAGGGAAGAGAATATTCTGCATATTTGAAAGGAAAAGAAATCAATCTCGAATACTTTTTAGAAGAAACAAAGCGTCTTGGTTCACATTTTGACGCCTTTATTTTTGAGAGCGAAGCAGGAGATGTGGGGAAGAAAATTGTACAAGACAATATTCCAAAGGTGTTTGAAAATTCTGACGGAGCTGTTGTCTATAAAGGAGAAGACCGAGGTTTGCATACACGAGTGTTCATTAATAACGAAGGCCACCCAACATACGAAGCAAAAGATATTGGACTTTTTGATATTAAATTTCAAAGATTTAATCCAGATATTTCAATTCTTATTACCGACAACCAACAAACAGAGTACTACAAAGTAGTACTTTCGGCTGCGAGTGAGATTAAGGTTGAGTGGAAAGAAAAAACAATCCACAGAACTCACGGAAGAATGACTTTCAAGGGAAAAAAAATGTCTTCACGACTTGGTGGTGTTCCTCTTGCGAGCGATGTACTTGACCTTATCAGTCAAGAAGCACAAAAAAAGATAGAAGACAAAGAAGACATACAAAGAATAGAAGCCATCGCCATTGCAGCACTGAAGTTTTCAATCTTGAGAGCTACAGCAGGAAAAAATATTGATTTCGATCCAGAAACCTCACTTTCTTTTGAGGGAGATTCTGGTCCATATTTGCAATACACATATGTACGGTGTAATTCAATCCTTGAAAAAGCAAAGATTACTGGTTTTGAGATTTCAAAAATTCCGTCAGAGGATTGGAAGCCAGAAGCACTTGAAAAACTTCTCTGTCGGTTTTCTGAAACAGTTGAACAGTCAATACAGCTTTGGGAACCCCACCACATAGCTGGTTATCTTCTTGATTTGGCACATGAGTTCAACTCGTGGTACGGACAAACAAAAATACTTAATGATACAAACAAAAATAGTGGTTTCAATTTGTATCTTGTTCAGTCAGTTATGTATATTCTAAAAAACGGATTATATTGTTTAGGAATTGAAGTGGTGGAGAGGATGTAATATAGCTATGGGATATAAAATTTAAAAAATAAAACGACCAATTTGGTCGTTTTATTAGTGTCCTTTTTTACTTGTATCTCAAATCAAAGAGACAACACTCTCTTTGATTTGGTTTCCTTGTTTCTATTTTCTTTGTTTTTTCGATAATACCCTTCATGTTTTCTCCAGATACTCGAATAGGTGATTTTTGATTTTTAATGTCTTCGAATACTCCACGGACAGGTGTTTCGTTTCCATTATCATTTACTACCTCACAAATAAAATCTCGTACAGGTGTCTGAAAAACAAGTATTCTTGGATTTGTTTCTTTTTTCATAAAGGTACATTTTAGAATATATAAATATAAAGTTAACAATATTTTTATTAAAAGTCAATCTGTTTGCCTCACCTTTTCCTTTTTCCTTTTTTTTGTTATAATTTATGGATAGACAATGAAGGATCTAATCAATCTGGAGTCTTGGGAAGAAACCTTCGGGGAGTAGAGCCCAACAGTAATGAAGTGCCCTTCGGGGAATCAAGGTGGTACCGCGGGAAAAAGAAAACTCGCCCTTGGAAATAAGTATGTTTACTTATTTCTATGGGTGAGTTTTTTATTTACTAGATTATTAATTTATAAATCATGAACGAAGAACAAAAAAAATCAGAAGTTGCGTTGAAGGAAGAAAAGATATTGAAATTTTGGAAAGAAAAAAATATCTTTCAAAAAAGTCTTAAAAAAAATTCTGACCAAAAAGAGTTTGTATTTTATGATGGGCCTCCATACGCAACAGGGCTTCCACACTACGGGCACCTTTTACCGGGGACAATGAAAGACGTGATTCCACGATATAAAACCATGAAAGGTTACTATGTTCCTCGTCAATGGGGATGGGACTGTCACGGACTTCCTATTGAAAACTTAATCCAAAAAGAACTTAATCTCCCAACCAAGCAAGATATTGTTGAGTATGGAGTAGAAAAATTCAACAAAGCTGCACGAGACAGTGTTCTTCGGTATGAAAAAGACTGGAAGGAATATATCCCTCGAGTAGGGAGATTTGTAGATATGGAAAATCCATACATGACAATGAACCCAGACTACATGGAAAGTGTGTGGGCTGTATTTAAAAATCTTGCAGACAAAGGTCTTGTTTATAAGAGCTATAAATCAATGATGGTTTCTCCACCGCTTGAGACAGTTCTTTCAAATCAGGAAGTAAACATTGGGGGATACAAAGATATCACCGATATTTCAGTGTACGCAAAATTCACACTCACGAGCGGTCCACATAAGGGAGTGAATATAGTGGCGTGGACAACAACTCCGTGGACACTCCCGGGAAATGTTTTGTTAGCTCTTGGCGAAGAGATTGAATATTCTCTTGTTGCTATCCTCGATGAAAAATATATTTTTGCTTCAAAACTTATTGAAACTGCAATTGGAGGTAAAGAAATCTTAATCGAAAAAACCTTCAAAGGAAAAGATTTGATTGGCTCAACTTATGAGCCACTATTTCCTATTTTTCAAAACCATAAAAATGCATTTCGAGTAGTCCATGGAGACTTTGTGACAACAGAAGAAGGAACAGGAATAGTACACATTGCACCTGCTTTTGGACAAGACGATTTGAATTTAGGGAAAAAAGAACAGGTTGAACCAATCCACCATGTGAAAATGGACGGACACTTTGTTCCTGAAGTAGAAGACTTTTTGAATGAAGAAGGTTTTAACGTGAAAGGATGGGCGGTACGAAACACTACTGATCATCAGCATATTGATATTGAGATTGTGAAGTATCTTGCGCGGAATGGAAAACTTTTTGAAAAGAAAAAATATACTCACAGCTACCCCGTATGTTGGCGAACAGATTGTCCACTCATCAACTACGCAACTGAAAGCTGGTTTGTGAATGTTCAAAAGGTGAAAGACAAACTGATTGCAAACAACCAAAAAACAAATTGGATTCCGAGCCATATCAAAGATGGGCGTTTTGGAAATTGGCTTGGAGAGGTACGTGACTGGTCAATATCGCGTTCACGCTTTTGGGGAACACCACTTCCGATTTGGCAAGCTGAGGATGGAGAAAATATTTTCATAGGTTCTGTTGAAGAATTGAGAAACTATACAAAAGACAAAATTACAAAAATTATTTTTGTGCGACATGGTGAGGCTGAGCATAATGTTTTAAATATGTCTTCTTCTGCAATCGACAAACATCCACTTACCGATATTGGTCACAAGCAAGCAGAGGGGGCGGTAAAAGAATTACTCAAAGAAGACATAGATTATGTGTATGTATCTCCAGTTTTGCGCGCTCGACAAACCGCTGAACACTACACAAAACAATCTGGAAAAGAAACCATTATCGATAATCGTCTCAAAGAAATCACAAGTGGTGATTGGGAAGAAACAAGTCAAAATGATCCGCATGTAAAACAAGAGCGTGATGCATATAAAAATCTTTCAAACAAAGAACGATATGTTTTCAAGCGTGGGCAAACGGGAGAAAGTTGGGAAGATCTTGATAAACGAACACAAGATTTTCTTGATGATGTAATAAAAAAACATGCAGGCAAAACGATTGCTGTCTTTTCACATCAAGGAACAGGATCTTCAATGATAAAAGAACTTAAAGGTTTTTCCAATGAAGAAGCGGTAAAACAAGTCTATCCAAATAAAAAATACACAGAACATGCAAAACCTGTGACATTGTATACAGACACAAAGCGCAGGCTAGAACTCGATCTCCATAGACCATTTATCGATGAATTTACAATTGAAAAAGACGGGAAAATATTTAAAAGAATAGAAGATGTTTTTGATGTGTGGTTTGACTCCAGCTGTATGCCCTATGCTTCTCATCATTATCCATTTGAAACTTCACAGTTTCAACCTAAAAAAGGATTTTTGAGAAAAACAAAACGTTTCCCAGCAGACTTTGTGGCAGAAGGAGTGGATCAAACTCGCGGATGGTTTTATGTGATGATGGTTTTAGCAAGTGCACAGTTTGACCAGCCAGCATTTAAAAATGTTTTGGTGAGTGGACTTCTTTTGGCAGGGGACGGAAAAAAAATGTCCAAGCGTCTCAAAAATTATCCAGACATGAACTTTATAATAAACAAAGAGGGCGCAGATGCTCTTAGACTCTTTCTCATGGCGAGTCCTGCAGTTCATGCAGAAGATGTGAACTTCAGTGAAAAAGCTATTACTGAAATACAAAGCAAGGTGATGGGACGTCTTCGAAATTCTGCGACATTTTATGAAATGTATACGAATGGTGAGAAGGCAAGCGATATAAGTCTCAACATACTTGACCAATGGATTCTTTCTCGTCTTAACCAAACAAATCAAGAAATGTCCGAAGCCCTTGAAATGTATATTTTAGATAAAGCAGCTCGACCACTGTTTGATTTTGTTGACGATCTTTCTACTTGGTATGTTCGTCGAAGCCGTGATAGATTTAAAGGAAAAGGTGAAGATAGAATTTATGCTTTGCAGACAACCCGATTTGTTTTGAAAGAATTTGCAAAACTGTCAGCACCCTTCATTCCTTTTGTTGCCGAAGAAGTGTACCAAACAGTCAAAGAAGAACATGACCCCGAGTCGGTACATTTGTGTGATTGGCCACACATGCAAAAAGTTAATGAAGATATTTTAAAGTCAATGAAAATAACTCGAGAGCTTGCAAGTCAGGGGCTTTTACTTCGTCAAAAAGCTGACACAAAGGTTCGTCAACCACTTCAGAGTTTATCTATCACAGAAAAAATTGGGAATGAATATGTGGAGATTTTAAAAGACGAACTCAATGTCAAAGAAATTTTGTTTGGAAAAGAAATTTCTCTCAATGTAAATATCACTGAAGACCTGAAACAAGAGGGTAACTATCGAGAACTTTTGCGTGCCGTTCAAGAAATGCGGAAAGAACAAAATCTTGAACCACACGACATGGTTATACTTTCTATTTCTAACAATACAAAAGAATTACTAGAAATGTTCGGGGAAGATTTAAAGAAAAAAGCAGGCATTAAAGAAATTAATTTTAATGATGGACAAGAAAACATTGTTGATGTCGAAGATTTTGTACTATCGTTCATGATTCACAAATCATAATTTATTTTTTATGTACGCAATTTATCAAAGTAAAACTCTCATATTAGACTTTGTTGATTCTGGAGAAAAGAATAGATTCTTTTGGCTTTTTACTCGAGATTTTGGTTTGGTAAATGCGGCTGCCCAAAGTGTTCGTTCTACCAGTTCGAAGCTTAATCCCTATTTGCAACAATACAACTCAATCATTATTGAGTTTGTTCGAGGAAAAGATATTTGGAGAATTACCAACAGTATTGCTTTGGATGACTCTGTTGTTTTTTCTTCGATTTCAAAACGAGGACAGGTGGTGGTTGCTCGAGTTTGTCTTTTGCTTAAACGGCTTTATGTTGGAGAAGAGGCAAACCAAAAATTATTCGATGATGTTTTGGAAGGTATTAAAAAAATATCTCGAGCTTTTGATTCAAAAACAATCGACGGACTTGAAACGCTTCTTGTCTTAAAAATACTCTACCACCTAGGATATTGGGAAGAACACAAAGAACATTATCCACTTCATAGTTCACCATTTTCACAAGAAATGATTGATAGGGCTCTTCGGAAGAAAAAAGATTTAGATGTTCGTATTGAACAGTCTCTCCGTGAAAGTCATCTCTAAGCTTGCTATACTTATATACATATGGAAGAAAAAATAAAGAAGGTTGATTCGCAAAAAATAGAATCAACCGAACGACAACTTTATAACAGAAAAAAAGAACCTCAAGAGATTGAGAGACATGAACTTCATGACTATCATGCAAATGTTCCACGTTCTTGGAATTCTGAAGAACAACCCATGAAAAAGAAAATAAGAAAAAAACATTTACTTCATTCAAAGGGATTTCGCCAAATATTTTTGGTGGCTATTATATTTTTCATTGGTTCTGTTGTTTTTTCTCTTCTTACATTCTTCCAAGGTGGTACTGCTATTTCAAACAACAATATTGATATTATTGTTGTTGGTAATTCATTTGTTGATGGAGGAGAAGAACTTCTGCTTCAAATTAAGGTTGCAAACAGAAATAGAACTTCTATAGAGATAGCAGATATGCTGATTGAATATTCAAAAGGCGTTGGTGGAGTAAATGATATTGTCAGAAATAGAATTTCTCTTGGTGAAATCAAAGCAGGCGATGTCGCCGAAGATATTGTCTCTGTTGTTGTTTTTGGAGAACAAGGAACTGTTCGTGATATTCATTTTACCCTTGAATATCGAGTGGTAAATTCAAATGCTGTTTTTATTAAGGAATACAACTACCAAGTGAATATTGCTACTTCTCCGGTTGATGTTTCTGTTGGTGGTCCAGAAAATGTTATTTCAAACCAACAGTTTACAACTACAATTGATGTTACTCAAAACAGTACTGAAGTTACACAAAATATGATGATTATCGCAAATTATCCTTCAGGGTTTAAGTTTGCAAGTGCAAATCCGGAACCAACTTTTGGAAATGATACGTGGTTTTTAGGAGATCTTGCGCCCGGAACCGAACGAACCATTGAAATTAAAGGATCAATCAAGGCTTCAAGTGGTGAAGAAAGAATCATCACCATAGTTAGTGGAAGTCAGGATGGAAAAGATGAACAATCTATTGGAGTTCAGTTTACAGTAACACCATTTTCAATTACAGTGGGTACTCCGTTTGTTTCTGCACAGATGTCACTTGGTGAAGAAAATTCGAATGAATTTACCATTGCAACGGGTATTGAAACTTCTTTCATAGTATATTGGGAAAATGAACTTAGTAATTCTTTGAGTAATATGGAACTAGAACTTCATTTTTCAGGTAATGGTTTTGATCCAACTCGGGTGAGTGTCAATCAAGGATTTTTTGACACAGGAAAAAATAGCATTATTTGGAATCAAACAAATAACACGACACTCAAAAATATCGTACCAGGTCAAACAGGGCAATTATCTTTTACGATTACACCAAAATCTGGAGTTTCTAATCCTGTTATTAATACCGCTATTCATGCAGAAGGAATTATTGTTGGTCAAAACATAGGAAAAGAAAGTGTGACAAATATTTATACTGGAACAATAAAAGTTGAGTCCACCGTTTCTCTTGGTGGTAAGGTTCTTCATTTTGATGGCCCAATGACTAACTCAGGGTTTGTACCACCAAAGGTGGGGAATGAAACAACCTATACTGTTGAGTGGTCGCTATCGTCATCTTCAAGTAATTTAAAAGATGCAATTGTTAAAGCGGAACTACCATCATATATTACATGGAAAGACCAAACGTTTCCCAGTGGTGAAGATATTAGTTTCAACCAAGTTACTCGAGAGGTTGTTTGGAAACCAGGGAATGTTTCATCTGGAAATGGACAAACTTTTCAAAGAAAAGCTTACTTTAAGATTGGATTTACTCCGTCACAAAGCCATCTTAGCTTGAGTCCTATTCTTGTTGCGCAGACAAAACTAGAAGCCAAGGACGCTTTTACAAACAATACTGTAGTAAAAACATTGAGTCACCTCACCTCTAGTCTTTTCAATGATAGTGGTTATAATGCAGGTAATGATAGAGTGGTTGAATAAACATATGAAAATTAATGACTTAATGCAAAAAATAACAAGCTTAGCAAAACGACGAGGATTTATCTATCCTGGATCGGAGATTTATGGTGGGTTGGCTGGTACCTACGATTATGGGCCCTTAGGTGTGGCTCTCAAAAAAAATATTAAAGATTCTTGGTGGAGGAAATTTATTGAAGACCGAACGGATATGTATGGTCTGGACTCCTCTATTGTTATGAGTGGTCTTGTTTGGCAGGCAAGTGGACATGCTGAAGGCTTTATTGATCCTATGGTAGAAGACTTAGTTTCGGGTAAGCGTTTTCGTGCTGACAATCTTTTAGAGGATCTCAATTTTGATATGGTTGGAAAAACCCCAGAGCAAATGACAGAGATTATAAGAGAACACAAAGTCCTAAGTCCTGATGGAAATCCTCTCGGAGAAGTTCGAACATTTAATATGATGCTCTCGACTCAAGTTGGTGCTGTTGAAGACTCTGCTTCGAAAACTTTTTTGCGACCAGAAACAGCCCAAGGTATTTTTGTGAATTTTAAAAATGTTGTTGATTCTTTTTCTCCAAAAATCCCTTTTGGGATTGGTCAAATAGGAAAGGCCTTTCGTAATGAAATCACTCCACGAGATTTTATTTTTAGAGTTCGCGAATTGGAACAAATGGAAATAGAATATTTTGTTCGACCTGAAAACTGGGAGAAAGAATTTATATATTGGAAAGATGAAATGCTTGAATGGATGAATGAAATTGGCTTGGATATGAATCATATTCACGAACTTGAAGTTGCGCTTGAAGACCGAGCACACTATTCAAAACGAACAATCGATTTTGAATTTGACTACCCATTTGGAAGAAAAGAACTGTATGGTCTTGCTTATCGCGGTGACTACGATCTTTCAAAACATATGGAAAAATCAGGGGAACGTCTACAGATTCTGGATCAAGAAAACAATGAATGGTTTACACCGCATGTTATTGAGCCTTCGTTTGGAGTTGAGCGGACAGTTCTTGCGCTTATTCAATCTGCTTATCGAGAAGAAGAAATTGATGGCGATATAAGAAGCTATCTGGCTTTCAAACCAAATATGGCCCCAATCAAAATAGCTGTGAGTCCACTTCTTAGAAACAAGTCTGAGTTAGTTGAAAAAGCTCAAGAAATATTTAGCTTACTCAAATCTGAATTTGGAAATATTGCCTGGGATGATAATGGAAATATTGGAAAGCGATATCGACGGCAAGATGAAATTGGAACACCTTTCTGTGTTGTTATTGATTTTGAATCACTCGAAGATTCTTGTGTGACAGTTCGAGATAGAAACACAACTTCTCAAGAAAGAATACAAATAGCTGGTTTGGTAGAATACTTTAAAAAACAATTTAAAAGTTAAAAAAACCTCTTAACAGAGAGGTTTTTTATGGTAGTATAAAGGTATATTTAAGGAATATTATCTCTTAATCAATATATGCTATGAAAATTGCTAACAATACAATTAATGTAACACTTTCAAATAAATCACTCATGAATGTTCTTTTTTTTGTTGTTACAGTTGCTCTATTATTGAAATTATCTGATCTTGTGCTTGTAGTTTTAACTTCGATAGTTTTAGCTTCTTTTGTGAGAATAGCATCTCAAAAATTTCGCAATTATCACATACCTAAATTAGTCTCTGTTATCGGGCTTTATGTCACTGGCTTTCTTATATTATCTGGAGTTTTCTATTTCTTTGTACCTGTTTTGATTATCGAGTTATCAAAACTCATTCCTTTTATTGCAAGTATTTTACCAGGAAGTATTGATTTAACAACAATCGAAGGTGCAAAAAATGTTGCAACTTCAATAACTGATGGGTCTGTACTTCCAAATGTTGCAGAACAGTTACGAAACCTCATTGTTTCTTTTAGCGGAGGATTTTTTAGTGTTGTTTCAAATCTATTTGGAAATATTGTGAATGTTGTTTTAATTATTGTTATCTCTTTTTATTTATCATTAGCAGAAGATGGAATTGAAACATTTCTGAAAATAGTAACACCTAAAAAACATGAAGAGTATGCAATTAATCTTTGGCACAGATCTCAAAGAAAAATAGCATATTGGCTTAAAGGTCAGATGATTATGGGACTTATTATCGGGCTCGTTACATTTATAGGTCTTACCCTTATTGGTGTTGAATATGCTCTTCTTTTATCTGTGGTTGCTGCTATTTTTGAGTTAGTTCCATTCGGTATGATTCTTGCTGCAATACCTGCTATTTCGCTTGGTTTTGCTTCTGGAGGATTATCACTTGCTCTTGTTATAGCTGGGTTTTATATAATAACACAGCAATTAGAGGCATATATTTTGCAACCAATTATTATGCGACGTGTGACTGGTGTTTCGCCAATAGTGGTGATATTGTCTGTTTTAATAGGTTTTCAATTGGCGGGTTTCTGGGGTCTTGTTTTAGCGATTCCAGTTGCTGTCACAATTCTCGAATATATCAAAGACCGAGAAAACAAAAAAATAACAACAGAAAATCATGAATAAAGAAAATAAATCATTTTATATAACAACAACCCTTCCATATGTAAATGCACAACTTCATATTGGACATGCAATGGAATTTACTCGAGCTGATGTTCTTGCTCGATATAAAGTATTAATGGGGTATGATGTTTTTTTTAATACTGGGAGTGATGAGCATGGTCAAAAGGTTTTAGAGTCTGCTCATGAAAAGGGTCTTGATACGAAAGAATATGTTGATTCACTTGTACTTGGGTTTAAAAAACTACAAGAAAATCTTTCTATTTCTGATGACGTACATTTTATTCGTACCACTGACACTAAACATATTAGTTCTGCTCAAGAGTTTTGGAAAAAAGTTTCTGATGCAGGTTATATTTATAAAAAACAATACCAAGCAAAATATTGTGTTGGTTGCGAACTTGAAAAAATGGATTCAGAATTAGTCGACAATCATTGCTCAATTCATCCAACTAGAGAAATTCAAATAATGGATGAGGAAAATTATTTCTTTAAATTTTCTGATTTTACTCAACCTCTTCTCGATTATTACAATTCGCATTCAGATTTTGTTCGACCAGATTTTCGTTTCAATGAAATAAAAAACTTTGTTGAAAATGGGTTGCAAGATTTTTCTATTTCTCGTTTGAAATCAAAAATGTCTTGGGGTGTTCCAGTTCCGGGGGATGACGACCATGTTATGTATGTTTGGTTTGATGCTCTGGTCAACTATGTTTCAACACTTGATTGGCCAGACGGAGAAAATTTCAAGAAATATTGGGAAGATGGTCAAACAGTTCAGATTTGTGGCAAGGACAATCTTCGGCAACAGTCTGCTATTTGGCAGGCAATGCTAATGGCAGCAGGACTTGAACCAACAAACACTATTCTAATTAACGGCTTCCTTGTGGGTGCTGATGGACGAAAGATGTCAAAAAGTCTTGGTAATGGTATGTATCCTGAAGATGTTATAGAAAGACTTGGTGCTGATGCTCTTCGGTTTTATCTTGTGTACGAAACAAGTCCTTTTGAAGATTCTCCGATTTCTTTTGAAATGATACAAACTTCCTATACGGCCCATCTTGTAAATGGAATTGGAAATCTTACAAACCGTATTGTTAAAATGGCTGATAGTTACAATGTTGAAGTAGTACTTCCAGACAAAGAGGATGTTTGGAGCGATACAGAGTTTGTGTCTTCCGAATTCCACGAGGCTTTTTCTGATTTTAATTCACAAAAGGCATTGCACTATCTTTTTAAAGAAATAAAAGATATGGATTCTTTTATTACAAAAGAAGAACCATTTAAGAAAATTAAAATTGATGAAGCGGGGGCCCAAGAAGATGTTGCTCGACTAATGCTTAATCTTTGGTATATTGGAGTACTGCTTGAACCTTTTATGCCAGACACATCTGACAAAATTCAAAATGCTGTCATGAATAAACAAGTTCCTGAAGAACCTATTTTTCCTCGAATATAATCTATGTCGTATACCTATTTTGATATTCATAGTCATTTCAACCTTGAAGCTTTTGATGGGGATCTTGAAAGTGTGATAGCGAATCATAAAGAAAAAAATATTGGAACTATTTGCGTTGGGGTAGACCGAGCTACTTCTCAAAAAGCACTTACTCTTTCAGAAAAACACGAACATATCTTTGCTTGCATAGGAATTCATCCCGATAATGTTACAGAAGAAGGAGATTTTGATTTTGAATTTTATAAAAATCTTGCAATGAACCAAAAAGTTGTAGCTGTGGGTGAGTGTGGTCTGGACTATTTTCGAATTGACCCGAACGATTTTGTGGGAAAAGATAAGCAAAAGGAAGTTTTCAAAAACCAAATTGATTTAGCCTTAGAGCTTGATTTACCACTCATGCTTCATATTCGACCATCTTTGAATACTTATGATGCCTATGAAGAAGTTTTAGATATTTTAGAAGAAATTAAAAAACAAGAACCAAGCCTCCGTGGCAACTCTCACTTTTTTGTGGGATCCAAAGAAATTGCAGACAGATTTTTAACAATTGGTTTTACTGTCTCTTTTACTGGGGTGATAACAATTACGCAAGAGTATGATGAGCTTGTTAAACATGTACCATTAGAATCTATGATGGCCGAAACAGATGCACCTTTCGTTGCTCCTCAAGCATATCGAGGGAAGCGTTGTGAGTCATGGATGGTGGAAGAAGTGTACAAAAAAATTACTGAACTAAAAAATCTTTCTCTTGAAGAAGTTTCTGAACAACTTGCTCGAAATCGCCAAAAAATGTTTGGTATTAGATAATAAGACAATGGGATTGCTTAACAGTCTTTTATTTGCTAGGATAAGCCTCGTACTACTCATTTTGTGCCGAAAGCACACATTAGTCCGTGAATGAGTATTGTGACGCTTGTATGCGTTTCTAGAAACAAGACCGGACAACAATGTTCGGTCTTGTTTCTTTTCGGACCATTATTATATAAATGTCTATCATTATGATTTACGAAGTTGGCTATATTATTATCCCAACTGTTCCAGAAGATGGAGTTGCTCCTGAAGTTACAAAACTAAAGGACATTCTTGCTTCTGTTGAGACTAAAGTTATTTCTGATGAATATCCTGTTCTCATTTCACTTAAATATGAAATGTCAAAACGAATTGAGACTAAAAATACTCATTTCAATCAAGGATATTTTGGATGGATTAAATTTGAAGCGAACAGTAAGGACATAGAGGTGATTAAAAAGGAGTTTGATATCAATAAGGTAATTTTGCGATATATTATTATTTCTACCGTAAAGGAAAATACTATTTCTTCAAAAAAGCCTTTTGCTTCTAATATTATTACTCGTTCTTCACGAGCTCCAAAAGCTCAAGTTGAAGAAACAGTATTATTGGACAACGAGGAGGTTGATCGGGAAATTGATAAACTTGTAGAAGATGTTGATTCGGAAGGATCAGTAGCTCAAGAAATCAAAGAGTAGATATACACTCTTTGATTGTGTCAAGGCGCTGTTGTAAGGTATAATAGATTTATTAGTTATCTAATAAAATTCTACAATTATGTATCTAAATCGCGCCACAATTATTGGAAATCTTACAAGGGACCCAGAACTTAAATCTATTCCATCTGGAGTAAAAGTTGCGAGTTTCAGTGTTGCTACAAACCGAGTTTGGTACGACCAAAATCGTCAAAAACAAGAAGCAACTGACTATCACAACATTGTTGCTTTTGGAAAACAAGCAGAGACTATTGCTCAATATATGAAAAAAGGTAGTTCAATTTACGTCGAAGGACGACTTCAAACACGAAGTTGGGAACAAGACGGGAAAAAGAATTACAGAACTGAAATCATTACAGAGAAGTTTCAATTTGGGCCAAAAGCCGGAGGAAGTTCATCATCTAATACTTCATCAAGTTTCAATTCACCAGCAAAGTCTGATGAACAAGAACCACCAGCAATTGATGCTGTTGAATACCCAGATGAAGATATAAACCCTGAAGATATTCCATTTTAAGAAAATAAAGAGCAAAGCGAATATATTTTTAAAATCTTTATAATCGCGAACTCATTAAAAAATATGGATTATTTTAATCAAAATAACATCAAACATATCGACTACAAGGATATTGAAGTATTGCGAGCGTTTGTGAGTCCGTCAGGTAAAATTATGCCACGACGACGAACAAGACTTTCTGCAAGCCATCAACGACAAGTGGCCGAAGCGATCAAACGAGCACGATTTATGGGTCTTCTCCCATTTGTGCAAAAATAAAAGAAAAGGGGTGGAGCCCGAAGGGCTCCACCCCTTTTCTTTTTTCTTAAAATACTATAAAGTTTAGCCATGTTAGACTATAATGAAATAAAGCCAAAAACTGTCATTGTGTTTGATGAAGAACCTTGGGAGGTTATTGATTCACATATCTTTAGAAAACAACAACGAAAGCCAGTGAACCAAACTACACTCAGAAACCTTATTAATGGACGAACTGTAGAGCATTCCTTTCATCAGGCTGACAAGGTTCATGAAGCTGAAGTTTCAAAGAAAGATGTAAAGTACCTCTATCAAAAAGGTCCTGAAATCTGGTTTTGTGATGCTAAAGATCCTAAAGACCGATTTACTATTGATACGGGTGTTATTGGAAACAAAACAAAGTTTATGGTTCCAAATTCTGTGTACACCGTAAAGATTTTTAACGAAACACTTATCTTTGGTCTTGATTTACCGATCAAAGATGTCTTTGAGGTACAAGAAGCTCCGCCAAACATAAAAGGAAACACTGTCTCTGGAAGTGGGAAGCCTGTTGTTATATCTACAGGAGCAACAGTGCTTACTCCATTTTTTATTGAAGTAGGAGAGAAGATTATCGTCAATACTGAAACAGGTGAATACATTGAACGATACAAAGAAAGTAAAGAAACATAAAAAAATCCCGCAGTGCGGGATTTTTTTATGTTTTTACAATTCTTTCAATTCTTTTTTTAGCTCCTTTAGTATTTCAGCTGTTATCTTTTTGTTTTCAGGGTCTTTCAGAAATTGTCGTGTTGCGTCATATCCTCGTCCAAGCTTTACTTCTTCTCCTCCAGCACTTGGAAGGTAGCTATACATAGCGCCGGCTTTCTTAATGAATCCTATCTTTTCTCCGAGCGCCAGCATTTCTCCTTCAAGTGAGATACCTTCGCCGTAGATGATATCAAATTCTGTTTGTTTGAACGGAGAAGCAACTTTGTTTTTTACAACCTTTACCCGTGTTCGTGAACCAACCACTTCTTCACCTTTTTTAATTTGAGCGATTCTTCGAATATCTAAACGAACCGATGAATAAAACTTAAGTGCGTTTCCTCCTGATGTTGTTTCTGGTGACCCAAACATAACTCCAATCTTCATACGAATTTGGTTAATGAAAATAATCATTGTTTTTGATTTTGCGGTCAAGGCAGTTAGTTTTCGAAGAGCTTGACTCATGAGTCGAGCTTGCTTACCAACTTGGTGAGCCCCCATATCGCCTTCAATTTCATCTTTTGGTGTTAGTGCGGCTACAGAGTCGATGACAATCACATCAATATTTTCACTTCGAACGAGACTCTCTACGATTTCAAGTGCCTGCTCTCCTGTGTCTGGTTGAGAGATGAGAAGCTCATTTGTTTGTACTCCTAAAGCCTTTGCATAGTCTGGGTCCATAGCATGTTCTGCATCGATAAAAGCACAGATACCTCCATTTTTCTGGGCTTCAGCAATAACATGAAGCGCTAGTGTTGTTTTACCAGAACTTTCCGGTCCATATATTTCAATAATACGACCTCGTGGTAAACCACCAATACCAAGAGCCTCATCGAGTCCGAGTGAACCAGTTGATATTGCTCTAATACCCACCTTCGGTTGCTCACCGAGTTTCATAATTGATCCTTCACCAAACTTTGTTTGAATTGCTTTCAGTGTTTCCTCGAGACTATTTTTTGTTGTTTTCTCTTCCTTGGGAGAAGATGATTTTGTTGCTTTTTTGTTGAATGCCATATATTTAAGATTGTTTAGTTTATAATTATTTCTTCTAATAATCTGGTGTCTATATCGATAATTTATTCAGGTGGTATTATTTCTTCGGTGCTAATAATTTTTTCAGATTGTTCTACTGCGAGGACACTTCCAAATCGAGCTATCATTTCACCAGTTGTTTCTTGTGAACTTTTTTCAAGCCAAACCCTATACTCCAATACTTCTGTATTTTTAAACTTGTCGTTAGTCCTTATTGTTAAAATGTTGAGTCCTGGTGAGAGGGTTGTTATGTCAGTAAAATCTCCCTCTTTGTCAATGTACATTTCTCTATTATTAATCGTTAAAAATATTGCTCGTTTAGCATTACCTTTGAGTGTAAGAACAGGGGAGTATACAATCTTGCCGTCTTGTATATTTTCAATTGAAAGAGAAACTCCTTGAGACAATAAAGATGTTCTACTGTTTGTATAGAGAATAATAAAAAGAAACAACAATACAAGAAGTGTTATCGGGACAATATATCTCAGTGACTTTTGGTGTTGACTAATCATGTAAAGAATATCAAGGTTATATTATCTTAAAATTTTTCATTTCCATCATCATCATTATTATTCAAAGAACGAGAAGATATACTTTGTGGGGCTTCTTCGAGAATATCTCGTGCCTTTGACCCATTTTGAGAACCAATAACACCTCGTTCTTCCAAAATATCCATAATTCGAGCAGCTCGAGAATAGCCGATTTTCAATTTTCTTTGAAGGAAAGAAGTACTCGCTTTTTTTGAATCAATTACAATTTGTCGAGCCTCCTCATAAAGATCGTCGTCATCGTCATCGGTACTGTCTAATGTCTGACCAAAAATAGTGTTACTTGCCATTCCAGACAGGTTTTGGTCGGTGTTGAGGTTTATCTCATCTGGCAGGTCGTCAGAATTATTTTTGATGAATTTAACAACATCCTTTACTTCTTTTTCTGTTACAAAAGGACACTGAAGTCGTTCAGGAGCTTTTTCTCCAGAAGAGAAAAGCATATCTCCAGCACCGAGCAGTTTTTCTGCCCCGGCGTCATCAATAATGATTCGTGAGTTGATTTGACTTGATACTTTAAGAGCAATACGAGCTGGAATATTTGCTTTGATGAGTCCCGTAATAACATTTGAGTCAGGTCGTTGCGTTGAAAGAATAAGATGGATACCAACCGCTCGAGACATTTGAGCAAGTCTAACAATACCCGCTTCCAGTTCTCGTGGGTAGGTACTCATAATATCAGCAAGTTCGTCGATGATAACAACAATATAAGGCATTGATTCAAACTCTTCGGCTTCCTCAGAATTTTCACCGTATTTTTCTGTGACATCACTTATCTTTTTATGATACGAACTAATGTCTCTTACTGTTTCGTGTTGAAGTACATCATATCGGCGCTCCATCTCTTTTACTGCCCATTTGAGTGCAAGGATAGCTTTCTTTGGTTCGGTGATTACAGGAGTGAGAAGATGAGGAATAGAGTTGTATAGTGTAAGCTCTACTCGTTTTGGATCAACCATAATAAAACGAAGATCTTGCGGGCCGTGACGATAGAGAAGTGATGTGATGAGAGCGTGGACTGTTACAGACTTACCAGATCCTGTTGTTCCCGCAATAAGAAGGTGGGGCATTTTTGTAAGATTACTAAAATGTGGTTTTCCCGCTATGTCTTTTCCAAGTGCTATGGTGAGAGGCTTGATATTGTTTTTGAAACCAGCATCTTCAAGAAGAGTTCCAAGCCCTAGTGTTGATTTGGATTGGTTAGGGATTTCAATACCAACAAGAGACTTTCCAGGAATAGGAGCTTCAATACGAACTGACGGAGCAGCGAGAGCAAGAGCTATTTCATTTTGGAGTGCGGTGATTTTTGCCAAACGGACACCTTGAGCAGGTTTGAGAGCATATCGAGTAACGGTCGGTCCAACGGTGATTTCGTCCATTTCAACTGGTATATTGAAATTTTTTAGTGTCCTTTTAATTAAGATTGAGTTTGCTCGAGTATCACCAACATTTATTTTTCCTCTGTCCTTTTCAAGAAGAGAGGTTGGTGGTGTGGTGTATTCCTTTGATGTAACAAACGGTCGTGAAAACATATCTTGTTCTTCCTTTTTAGGAGTTTCTTTTATTGGTACAGCAATAAACCCCTCTTCTCCATTTCCTCCTTGTTCTTCTTGGTTAATATTTTCAACATCTTCTTCGTTGCTATCTACCAAGACTTCTTTTTCAGAAGGATTTTTTCTAAAAATAGAAGTTATCCTTCTCCAGAAACGACTGAAAGATGGTCTCTCGTCAAAAAGGATAAGAAGAGCGATAGCGGAAAAAGCGAGGAGGATAACAACTCCAAAATAGATACCAAAGAAGTTTTGTGCTGGCCAACCCAGTATGTATCCAAACCAACCTGCTTTTTCTTGTCCGAATAGTATGAAAATAACACCAAGACTTGAAAGAAGAAAGGTTATAGAACTCAGACTATGAGATAATCCAACATTTGGTTTTTTAAGTTTAAAAAATGAAACTGCTAAAAATAAAAGAATAAGAGGAAGGAGAAAATACCCAATTCCAAATACTTTTGAAAATAATTTGTATACTTTATCTCCAGCAACATCAGCCAAACCAACCATAGAAGCGGTAAAAAATAAGGCTAAAACAAAAAAGATAATAGAAAGAATAGTGTGTTTGGTTTCTTGTTTGAGTTGTATTTTCGGATAAGATTGAGAGTCTGTTTTTTCCTCAAGTTCTTTAGTAATTTTTTTTCTGGTCATACTTTGTTAATTGTATCACACCTAAAGTGTTTAAAATAAAGGTAATTCACACAATACTTTTTGTATCTGGGTAGTCTTGTAAACAGTCAAAATGGCCGATATACTTGCAATACATATGGACAAAATAAACGGACAAAATACAGAAAATATTCAAAAAAACATATCGGACAGTAAAACTTCTATTGAATCAAAAACACAGAAAATTGTGACCGCTATTTATATGGTTTCTGACCTTATCAAAGAAGGTGACCCAATACGAAAAGACTTAAGAAAATCATCTGTCCTTGTGGCTTCTTTGGTCCAAGATATTGCCATTCAGTCACCAAGTAATGCAAAGAAAAACATTACTAATATCCAGAACTATATTGATAAAATCTTGACTCTTTTGGAAGTTGCAGTAACCGTAGGTTTTTTGTCTGATATGAATTTCAAAATCATCACACAAAGTCTCATTTTTGTGAAAGATGATTTAAACAAAAAATATCATTCCATCACTATCAACTCACCGTTGAGTTCTACGATGCACAACAGAGCTATCCAAGAATTTATTTTACCAGACTTTATTTCTAAAGATTCTCAAAAGGTTCAAGAATCAGAAAAAATTATAAAAGTTCCACAAACAAAGACTTCTTCATATCAGACAGACAAAAATGACACAATGTCCATTATAAATAACACAAAGGACATATTGTCCTTTACACAACGAGAAGACAGGATTTTGGCTATTATCAAAGAAAAAAAAGATGTTTCCGTGAGTGATGTATCAATCCAATTCCCTGAAATTAGCGAAAAAACAATCCAAAGAATGTTGATAAAACTTGTTGAGCAGGGTACTTTAACCAAAATAGGAGAAAAACGGTGGAGTCGATATTCTGTAGTTTCCTAAAAGACTCTTCAAATATCCAGTCAAAAGCTTTATTTGACAATATTTTATAAGTGTTTTCTAGTATTTTTATTGTAACAAAGACCTCTTTATTTCGTCTTTATTTATGACGCAAATGAGCTACCCTCTGGGGTGCGGATTTTCCGTCGTTTTTCACAGTTGTATGTATAGTCTTTATTTGTAGGCTGTGGTACTATATGTGAACGACGAAGCGTGTTTTTTATTTTTTGATATTTCAAGAAATCGAGACGTGTTTTCGTCAAAAGTGGACACGATCATTGAAAACAACATAGGCATCGTATAAGGAGTAATTCTTATATTTAATTTATGTGTTTTTGGTCGATCGGTATCCACCGTGTCGACAAGGTAGATACAAACAAATCTTGTTTGTTATGTAGGTAGCAGAGGTGTTGCCTATACAAGGTGTTTCTTTGTTTAAAGGAATACTTGATTGATCTCAAGGTGTACATACATAGTGTATGTACAAAATGGTTTGAAATTATGTACAATAAAAGTACAAAAATCGGACCTTGCGGAAACGCAAAACTTTTATAAGTTTTTAGTTAATTACAAATTTTATTTAATATGTCAAATACATTAAAGAAAACATTTGTTGGAGCATTTATCGCAATTGTTGCATTCCTAGGAATGTCATCAACTGCAAGTGCTTTAACACAAACAGAGCTTCTTTCGCAAGCTCTAAGTGCTGGGTGGTCATTCGACCAATTCATGCAGGCATACAACATGTCTTTTGGATCAAACTCAGGAACAAACACAGGAACAAACAGTGGTACTGAATGTGGAGTAACTACTTATGGATACAACGCTTCTGCAACTCTACGACCAGGTATGAGTGGAATAGCAGTATCTACAATGCAAACTGCTCTTAACAATTACGGATCAGCTTCAATTTTAATGGACGGTGCATACGGACCAGCTACAAAAGCTGCTGTTATGTCTTTCCAATCAATGAAAGGACTTCCAGCTGACGGAATTGCAGGACCAGTAACACAAGGAGCATTGCAAAATTCTTCTGCTATGATTGCAGCAGGAAATTGTGATACAAACAATGACAATGACGATACAAATACAGACAACAACTCTGATCTAGAAGGTGGAGTTGGAGACATCACTTACTCTGCAGATTCTGAATTTTCAGGAGAAGAAGTAGGGGAAAGCCAAAAAGACGTGTCAGTAATGACATTTGATCTTGATGCTGACGAAGGGTCAGATGTACAAGTAACTTCAGTAAAAGTAGAATTCGTTCAAGCAACCGCAGGGGATTCAAAAGATCTTACTGATTACGCTTCAGAAGTAACAGTATGGTTCGATGGAGAACAAGTTGGTTCAGCTGACGCTGATGATTTCAACGAATCTTCTGATGTTTGGACAAAGTCAATTTCACTTGATGGAGTAGTTATCAAAGCTGGAGATGAAGAATCTCTTACAGTTGCAGTAACTGCACTTAACAACCTTGATTCAGGAGACATCAATTCAGATGCTTGGACAGTGGATGTTCTTCATATACGATTTACTGATGGAGATGGAATTTCCACAACTGATAACACAGATGCGGACAACCTCGAAAAAACTTTCAATTTTGCATCATTCGCAGTAGCAAATGACGCTGAATTGAAACTATCTCTAGAAGATGAAGATATCAACGACGCGCGAGTGCTTGATGTTGATGATACTAATGACACAAAGCACGAAATTCTATCTTTCACTCTAGAAGCGGATGGAGGATCAGACATCTTGGTTGACAAAATTCCTTTCTTAATTGCAACAACAGGTGAGGCAGATGAAGCAGTTCTTCTTGTTTCAGCTGAATTGTATGCAAATGGAAACAGTCTTGGAACAAAAACTGTTCCAACAGACGGTGTTGTAACTTTCGATGATCTTGACATCACTATTGACGCAGGAGATGAATTAGAATTCATTCTTGAAGTTAAGGTTCAAGATACTACTGGTGTTGCTGACGACGCAGATACAATAACAGCACAAGTAACTGTTGCAGGTATTGACGCTGAAGACGAAGCTGGTGACAATGTCACAGCTGGCGGAACAGCTGTTGGAGGTGTTCACACAATATTCACAGCGGGTATTATGGTTGACTTTGTTACTTCTACTGCTACCCCTCTCGTTAGTGGAGTAACAGGCGTTGATGACCAAGGTATGTTTACTATTGTATTCGATGTAACTGCATTTGATTCAGATGTGTTCGTGGATGGGTCTCCAATTACAGACGAAGCTGGTGGCGCTACTTATCAAAACATCGTTGCTGACAACATTGTTGCAACTGCTGTTATTGATTGTGCTGCTTGTACAGACGGAGTTAATGCTACTTTCAAAGTAGCTGAAGGCGAAACTGAACGATTTGTAATTACTATTTCTGGACCTGCTGCTGCTGACGTATTTGCGAAAGCTGCTCTTGAAAGTGTTCTCTATGCTTTAACAGCAGTTGACGGAGATGTTGTTTACAACTTCGACATGGGAGAATTCCAAACAGATAATGTGTTCCTAAACGACAACGCTGCTTAATTTATTAAGTTGAGAGTTTATGATTACATTGGTTAATACGCCTTAAAAAGTATTCAAAAAACCACCCTCCGGGGTGGTTTTTTGTTTTTCCTTTTTTACGATATACTATATCTATGTTCAATCAGCATTTTATGAAAACTATAATTTTGTTTTCCCTTGTTATTCTTATCGGATTGGTGGGTATTTTAGTTGCTAATGCTCTTTATAGTTAAGGTTCTGAAAGTTCTACACTAGTGCCTTCTCAGGCTGTCTGCGCTCTCGGCGATTGTTAATTGTCCTCGTATCTTTTTGGAATACTTATAGTAAAGATTAGTTCGCTACCTCAAGTCTCCCAAGAAAATCCGCTTGTGGCGAGTTTTCTTGATATTCAGGTTGACAAAACAGCCTTTGGCAAGTAATATACCCCTATCTAGCGAAAGTTGGATATCTTAATAGAATAATGTGTAGATCCGTAAATTCTCTTGAATTTAAAGCCTTTGATGGCTGTAAGTCCAATAGTTTTAGCGTGATATCTACTAAACACTAGTCACACATGGCTAAAAAATCTCTCACAGCTCGCAATATAAAGCGTGAAAAAATGTACCAAAAGTACGCTCCAAAAAGAGCGGCTCTTAAGGCTGTTGGTGATTCTCTGGGACTTCAAAAACTTCCACGGAATTCTTCGCCAACTCGCCGAAAGAACCAATGTGCTTTTACAGGTCGAACAAGAGGATATATCCGAGCATTCGGAATGTCTCGAATTAAGTTTCGTGAACTTGCAAACGAAGGAATGATTCCGGGAGTTCGTAAGTCTTCATGGTAATTACACAATATATATATGCGTTTTCGCATAGATTTATTTGTGCAACAACAATATGGATAAAATAGGAGATATGATTGTAATGGTTAAAAATGCTAACATTGTGAACAAAGATATGGTTGTTATGCCATACTCAAAGTTCAAGCATGCCGTTGCAGAATGTTTAGTTAAGAATGGATACATCAAAAACGCCTACAAAAAGACAGGTAAAAATGGTTTTCCAGTACTTGAACTTGAACTTGTATATAAAGGAAAGGAACCAAAAGTTACTCACATAGAACGAGTTTCTCGACCTTCACGACGAGTATATTTTGGAAACAAAGATATCCGATTGGTTCGAAACGGATATGGATTACTAGTACTTTCAACTCCAAAAGGTGTTATGGACGGGCAACAAGCTCGAAAAGAACAAGTTGGAGGGGAAGCGTTATTTAAGATTTGGTAAATATATGTCACGAGTAGGAAAACAAATCATAAAAATTCCCGAAGGTACCACAGTAACTCTTGCTGATGGAGTTTTGGTAGTGAAAGGACCAAAGGGAGAACTAACACGAACATTTAAAAACAACATTACTATTACTATTGATGGTAATGAAATAACTCTTAAACCAAACGATGATACCAACTTCTCATACGCGCTATGGGGGACATATGCATCGCACATACAAAACATGGTTGTTGGAGTTGTAACACCATACCAAAAACAACTTGCTCTTGAGGGAGTTGGATACCGTATGACACTAGAAGGAAAGATAATTACTCTTGTTCTTGGTTTTTCCCATAATGTAAAAGTTACTATTCCAGAAGGAATTGAGGTCATTATTGAAAAAAACATCATGACTATAAGTGGTATTGATAAAGAAAAAGTCGGACAATTTACTGCGAGCGTACGAGCTCTTAAGAAACCAGAACCATACAAAGGTAAAGGTATTCGATATGTCGGTGAATATATTAGACGTAAGCAAGGTAAGAAGTCTGCATAGTCTTCTGTAATTAAATATATATGAAAAATATAAAAAATATAAAACTTGCGAAGCGTTTCCGAATTAAAAAGCGAATTCGCTCACAAGTAAAAGGAACAACCGAACGACCACGACTGACTGTGTTTCGGTCAAACAAATCAATCTACGCTCAAATTATTGACGACACAACACGAACAACCTTAGTTTCTGCATCTGATACAAAAATTGAAAAAGGTTCAAAAGCAGAACGAGCGGCAGAAGTTGGAAAGACAGTTGCTAAAGCAGCTCTCGATAAAAAAATTGATACAGTTGTCTTTGATAGAAATGGATACAAATATATTGGTCGAGTGAAAACATTAGCAGAAAGCGCTCGAGAAGAGGGACTTAAATTCTAAATAGTATGGAAACTAATAAAGTAACAAAACCAAATACTACTACCAAAACTACTGGTGCTTTTACACCAAAATTTACACCAAGAACAACACGACGAAATCCAGAAACAGCTTCTTCAGGAAATGCGCCTACTCACAAGCGAGGAGGAAGTAATCCACGACGAAGAACAGAACGTCCAAAACAGGAGTTTGAACAAAAGATTATCAGTATCAGACGAGTAACTCGTGTGATGGCTGGAGGACGACGATTTTCATTTTCAGTAGCAATGCTTATTGGAGATAAAAATGGTCGTGTTGGTTTCGGTATTGGAAAATCAAACGACACTTCACTTGCTATCAATAAGGCTCTCCAAGATGCAAAGAAAAACATGATTACAATCTCACAAACAAAAGGAATGTCTATTCCTCATGAGGTTAAAGCTAAATTCAATACCTCACGAGTTTGGATTTCACCAAACAAAGAAAAAGGTCTTGTGGCAGGTGCGGCTATTCGAGATATTTTCAACCTTGCAGGTATGACAGATATTACTGCAAAGATTTTTTCTCGAAGTAAAAACCCAATCAACAATGTGCGCGCAACAATGAAAGCTCTTGAGATGCTTGCACAAAAAAAGAAAACTACTGAAAAGGTCGAGTCTACTACTCAAGAAACTGAAAATGCACAATAAGTGTATTTAATGTAATATCATGCAAACACACACATTAAAACGAAAAACACCAAACCAAAAGAAAAAAACTGTTGGGCGAGGTGGTACTCGTGGTAAAACTTCTGGACGAGGACACAAGGGACAAAAAGCTCGTGCAGGACACAGTCTACGACCGGCGTTTCGGGATATGATTAAAAAGATTCCTAAGCTTCGAGGTCATGGAAAAAACAGAGCGCAAACAGTTAATGCAACAGTCAAGAAAGCCTTCATTGTAAATCTTTCTTCACTTGAAATATTCTCTAACAACGACATTGTTTCTCCAAAAACTTTGGAAGAAAAAGGAATTGTTCAACGAAAAGCAGGACGACTTCCTATTGTCAAATTGCTTGGGAAAGGTGAATTATCTAAAAAACTTACTATTCGTGGTTGTGAGGTTTCAAAAAGTGCAGGAGAAAAAATCCAAGCGCTTGGAGGAACATTACCAGCCTAACTATCTCATTTGCATTCGTCCGAGTCTTTAGACTCGGACGAATGCAAACTGATGATATACTATTATCATGACATTTTGGCAAAAAGTAAAAATAGTTTTTAAGGATACATCTTTAAGAAAAAAGATTGGTTTTCTTTTATTTGTATTGATACTTGTTCGATTGTTAGCGGCAGTTCCTATTCCGGGAGTTGATATCTTCCAATTACAAAATCTTCTACAAAGTAATCAATTCTTTGGACTTCTTAATATTTTCTCTGGAGGTGGTCTTTCTTCGCTTTCTTTAATCATGCTTGGAGTAGGGCCTTTTATTACAGCATCAATCGTTATGCAACTTTTGACTGTTATGAGTCCACGACTTAAGTCTATGTATCATGAAGAGGGTGCGATAGGACGAGCACGATTTACTCAAATCTCTCGAGTTATTACAATTCCCCTTGCTTTGATTCAAGGATTTGGTCTTTTGCTTCTTCTACAACAACAAGGTGTTCTTGTAGACCAAACAACATTGCAAATGGTTGTAAACCTATTATCTATTGTGGTTGGTTCGAGTATTCTTGTTTGGCTTGGAGAGCTTATCTCTGAGTACGGAATAGGTAACGGAGTTTCTATTATTATTTTTGCAGGTATTGTTTCTTCAATTCCTTCTCAAATAAGTCAGTTTTCATTTATTTTTGATACTGCACAATTGCCACTCTATATTGCATTTCTTGTTCTTGCTGTCATTATTATTGCTGGAGTTATCTTGGTAACAGAAGCAGAACGTCTTATCCCAACTACCTATGCAAACGCATCTCGACAGGGTGGTTCTGGGACAGTTCATAGTTTCTTACCACTTCGAATAAATATGGCTGGTGTTATGCCAATAATTTTTGCGCTTTCAATTTTGCTTTTTCCTCAATTGATTATCTCTTTCCTAGGAAACGCAACAAGTATATTTGCAAATAATGTTGTTGATGGACTTAATTGGTTTTTGCAATCAACTGCAGTTTATTCAATTACATACTTTCTTTTGGTGTTTGCCTTTACTTACTTCTATACGTCGATTACTTTTGATCCGGAATCTGTTGCTTCAAATCTGCAAAAGAATGGAGCATTCATTCCAGGAGTTCGACCAGGGTTTTCAACACAAGAATACATTGCAAAAATCGCAAGTAGAATCACCTTCCTTGGAGGAATCTTCTTGGGGCTTATTGCGGTGTTGCCAGTTCTGATGCAACAACTTACTGGTATTGCATCATTAGCGATTGGAGGAACAGCACTTTTGATTGTTGTCTCTGTTGTCCTTGACCTCATTAAAAAGATTGATGGAGCGATTGCAATGCGACAATATTAAGGTCTTAATAAACAAAAAAGCATAACCTCAATCATGCTTTTTTGTTTGTGTTGTGGTATACTTTTTGCGGTTTATAGTAATAAAAAACAAACATAATGCATCCACAGACATTTATATTTTTTGGAAAATCAGGCTCTGGAAAGGGTACTCAAGTACAACTTCTTACGGAATATCTTGATCGTACAAGAACAAACAAGACTCTCGTGATAGAAACAGGTGAGAGTTTTCGTAGCTTTATGGGAGGTGAGTCTTATGTTGCGCACCGGACAAGAGAAGTTTTAGCACAAGGTGACCTTATGCCAGTTTTTATGCCAATTTGGGTTTGGACAGATATTTTGGTAAAGAAATATGATGGGACTCAGAATCTTATTTTGGATGGACTTTGTCGACGTCCAACAGAAGCACCTGTTTTAGATTCAGCTCTTAAATTTTTCAATCAAAAAAATCCAATTGTTATTTATATTAATGTTTCAAATACATGGGCTTTTGATAGAATGAAGAATCGCGGACGAAAAGATGACACCGAAGAATACATTAAAAGTCGACTTGAATGGTTTGACTGGAATGTTATTCCTGCAATGTCTTATTTTCACGAACATCAAGATTATACTTTTCTTGAAATAAATGGAGAGCAGTCTGTTGAGGATGTTCACAAAGCTATACTTTCTCAAATAACAATATTACAATAACTGTATGAAAGATACTAAAAAAATTGTTATATCGCTTGGCGGTTCAATAATGATTCCTTTAGAATTTAATATTCCGTTTGTTCGTCAATTTATTGCTAGTATACGAGAATACACGCAACAAGGATATTCTTTTTTTATTATCACAGGGGGTGGCGCTACTGCTCGTTTGTATCAAAATGGACTCAAAGAAGTAACAGGGAATTCGAAAGATATCGAAATGCTCGATTGGATTGGAATATTTTCAACCCGACTTAATGCAGAATTCATGCGACTTGCTTTTGGGAGTGAAGCAACAGATGTTGTTTTTTGGAACCCTTGTGATTTCTCAACAATCAATAAGCCCATTGCTATTGGTGCGGGGGATACTCCAGGGCATAGTACCGACCATACTGCTGTTTTAACAGCGAAGGGAATTAATTCTTCTCGAGTTATTAACCTTTCAAATATTGCTTATGTTTATGATTCTGATCCTAAAAAAAATTCTAATGCAATCAAAAAAGAAAAACTAACATGGGATGAATATTTTTCTTTTATTCCAAAAGAATGGACTCCAGGTATGAACGTTCCATTCGATGTTAAAGCCTCTTATATGGCTCAAAAGAACGGAATAGAAGTTTGTATTATTAATGGAAACAATATAGAGTCTTTTAAAAATTGTATAGAAGGAAAAGCTTTTGAGGGAACAATGCTTTATGATAAATCTTAAAACACAGGAAGATATTGAAATACTACAAGAAGGTGGAAAAATCCACGCCTATATTTTGAGAGTACTTAGTGAGTCTGTTGTGCCTGGTATGTCTACTTTTGAATTAGATACTTTAGCCCGAGCTCTTTTTGAACAATACAAGGTAGAGCCAGCATTTTTAAATTACACTCCCGAAGGAGTTTCGTATCCGTATCCCGCCGCTGTTTGTATTTCTGTTAATGATGAGGTTGTTCATGGAATTCCTCTTGAAGATATTTTCTTAGAAGAGGGGGATATTGTTTCTATTGATATCGGTGTCAAACACAAAGGGCTTATTACTGATGGAGCCATTACAGTTGCTGTGGGAGAAATTTCTCTTGAAGCACAAAAACTTATCAATATCACCAAAGAATCTTTAATGGTTGGTATCAAGGCAGCACAAGTTGGTAATACTGTTGGTGATATTGGTCATGCAATAGAAAGTTTTGTAAAACCATATGGATATGGGGTCATTAAAATTCTCGCTGGTCATGGTGTTGGATATTCTGTTCATGAAGATCCATATATCCCAAATTATGGAAATCCTGGTGAAGGAGAAAAACTTGTTCCGGGCATGGTGATTGCGATAGAGCCGATGTTGACTCTTGGAACTGATGAGGTCGCTGTGACAGAAGATGAATATACCTATGTTACAGAAGATGGCTCACTTGCGGCTCACTTTGAACACACGATTGCTATTACAGAACATGGTCCAGTCATTTTGACAAAATAAAAAAAACTCCAGTATGTGGAGTTTTTTTTATTTAAGTTTTCAAAAAAATGCTACACTAGAAGAGTTTTAGTTAATCTACTATTTTAAATGGATCACAACTATCTTAACGAAACAGTACCAACATTTAAAAACCCTAAAGAAGAGGTTGATTTTTTGCGTAGACAACTCGAGTTGAAAGAGCAAGAACTTACGGATAAAAATATTGAATATACAAAAGAAGAAATTGCAGATAGTACACTTCGTGCATATAAAGAAATTCCTAGTCAAGATATTCTTCAGGAAACACATGCTTTAAGTGAAAAGGAACAGGAACACATTGTTCTTAAGCTTAAGCCTGAAGCTCACGATGCACAAATTGAAGAATTGTTTGGTTTACTTCTTGAGAAAGGAATAAAAAATACACTTGATATTGTTTTAAATATGGGAAACCCCCATCTTGAAGATGATTTTCATCGTTTCCTTGTTCAGTATTTTTTAACTACTCACAATATCCCTAGCTTAGCCTCTCGTCCAAAAGAATTCAAATCACTTAACCTTTCATTGTTTGAAATCACACTTCCCTCTGATTCAATTTCTGAGAACGAGCAAACAGCAAATCCCGAGACTTTTATGCGTGCTATGGAGCAGTTTTATGCTGGAATGCAAGCGATTTCAATTGGGGAAGGTAATAAACAAAAACAATATTATACAATTGAAATAGCAAAACCTCTTGGGGTTGAACATGTTGTTTTGTATGTTTCTATTCCTCGTGAGCAAGTAGGACTTCTCGAAAAACATATTCTTTCTTATTACAAAAATGCTAAAGTTCGAGAAGTTTTTGATGACTACAATATCTTTGTTGTTGATGCAGAATCTGTTGGTTCGTATGGAAGTTTGCGAGAAAAAGAAGTGCTTCCGATTTTGACCTACGATGAACTTGGACACGATCCGATGAGTGTTGTTTTGAATGTGTTCTCAAAACTTAATGCTGAGCAAGAAGGTGCAGCTATTCAGATTGTTGTTACTCCAATAAGTGAAGAAAAACACAAAGAATTCGGTCGCGTTCTTGATGATTTAAAAAAAGGGACAAAGCTTAAAGATGCAGGATCAGGCACCTTCGGTAGAGATTTATTTAAAGCAAGTAAAGATCTTTTTTCAAATCAAGAACCAAAAGAAGAAGAAAAAAAAATTGATGACTTTTCTATCGAGGGAGTAACCAAAAAATTAGGATCCACATTAAGTAATATTAGTATTCGCTTGGTTTCTTCGTCGGCGACAAGTACTCGGTCTGAGTCTATTTTGCAAGATATAGAATCTGCCTTTCATCAATTTACCAAGTCTCATGGAAACAGCTTTGTATTTACTCGTGTTCCAGTAAAACGACACAATCAACTTCTCCATAATTTTATTTTCCGTATTCCATCTTCAAAACACAGTTTTACTTTAAATCTTCAAGAGCTTGCGAGTGTCTTTCACTTTCCTGTTGGACAGTCTGCAAATATGGGTATTATTAAAGAGTCTCGTTCAGGAACAGCTCCGGCTCCATTTGAGTCCAAGGAAGGTTCTATTATGGTTGGAGTCAATGAACATCGAAGTGACTATTCAGATGTCTACATGAAGGAAATTGACCGTATGAGACATTTGTATGTGATTGGACAGACAGGAACAGGAAAGACAGGACTTCTGCTTAATATGATTGCTCAAGATATTAAAAATGGAGAAGGTGTTTGCTATATTGATCCACACGGAAATGATATTCAAACACTTCTTTCAATGATTCCAAAAGATCGGATTGATGATGTTATATATTTTGACCCAGCATATGCACCAAGACCTTTTGGGCTCAATATGCTTGAGTACGACACTCGTTTTCCTGAACAAAAAACTTTTGTTATCAATGAGCTTATGAATATTTTTAATCAGCTCTTTGATATGAAAACCACAGGAGGTCCGATGTTTGAGCAATATTTCAAAAACTCAGCAGGACTTGTGATGGATCATCCAGAGTCTGGTTCTACGCTTCTTGAAATCACACGAGTATTGTCTGATAAAGTATTTAGAGACATGAAGCTTGAACACACAAAAAATCCAATCATCAAACAGTTTTGGGTTAATGCCGAAAAAACAACAGGAGAACAAGGACTTGAAAACTTTGTACCATACATTACTTCAAAGTTTGACACGTTTATCTCTAATGAAATTATACGCCCTATTGTTGCCCAGCAAAATAGTTCTTTCAATTTTCGAGATATTATGGACAAGAAAAAAATCCTCTTAGTCAACCTTTCAAAGGGTCGTCTTGGTGATATTAATGCAAATCTTATTGGTATGTTGATTGTTGGAAAACTTCAAATGGCAGCTTTGTCTAGAGTAGATAGTTTCGGAAAAGAATATCCACCATTTTATTTGTATATCGATGAGTTCCAAAACGTAACAACACCAAGTATCTCTTCTATTTTGTCTGAAGCTCGAAAATACAAACTTTCTCTGACGGTTGCTCATCAATATCTTGGACAGCTCGATGATGATATTCGTGGGGCAATTTTAGGTAACGTAGGTTCCATGGCACTGTTCCGAATAAGTCCTGAAGATGCTATAGCTCTTGAAGGAAGATTCAAGCCAATATTCACAGCTGACGATATTATAAAGCTTGATAACCGACATGCAATCGTTTCTATGTTGGTTAATGGACAACCAGCAAAACCATTTAACATAAAAACTCACGATTTTATGCAAGGGAACAAAGATATTGTTGATCCAATCAAAGAACTTTCTTATATGAAGTTTGGTCGTTCGCGAGATGAAGTTGAAGCTGAAATATTGGAGCGTTTTCGACAAGGTCAAAATCCATAACCTTGCTTAAAAGGCTTTTAATTTGCTAGTATATACAGGTTAGAAATAATTTAATTTACACTATGGATAATCACCCTAAAAAAGAACAAACGTATGTGATGGTAAAGCCGGATGGGGTTCAACGAGGACTAATCGGGGAAATCATTTCTCGTATTGAAAAAACAGGACTTAAGATTGTGGCATTAAAAATGTTTCAAGCTCCTGAAGATAAACTTATTACACATTACGGAAAAGATGATGCTTGGTATGAGTCAAAAGGACAGGGAATTGTCGCAAATAGAATATCTGCAGGACTTCCTTTAGATAAAACAGCATTTGAATATGGAAAGGGAATTATTGATGCTTTGGTGAAGTTTATGACAGCAGGACCAGTTGTCGGATTTGTTATCGAAGGAAATCAATCAGTGGCGATAGTAAAAAAACTTGTTGGAAGCACCGAACCTACAACTTCAGATGTTGGAACAATTCGAGGAGACTTAACGCTAGACTCTTACCAGATGGCAAATCTAGACGACAGAGCGGTACGAAATCTTATACATTGTTCAGATAAAGTAGACGAGGCACAAAGAGAAATTTCTATCTGGATGTCTTCTGAGGATGTTCACAACTATCGAACAGTTCACGAAGTAATGTTGTACGATGTGAATCTTGATGGAAATAAAGAATAAATTTACGCAAGTGGAAAAGTAAAAACAATACATAATTTATTTTTCGTAAATATTGTGTGGAAAAAATAATTTGTTATTATAAAAATACGGTTATCCAAAGAGTAACTTGAACACTATTCTTTAGGTATTGCGCGTCATGATACATCGTGGTGTGTCATATAGCAGAGCCACTTGGTTTAATGCAAGTACCTCTAGGTGGTAACCGTAAAAAAAACCTCTCCTGAGAATATGGAGGGATTTTTTTATGGTTTAATCTCATCCTAACTAATGATATAATATATCTATGAGAAATCATTTATTTCATCGTCTTGCATTACTTGTTGTCCTTATTTTTTTATTAAATCTCGCAGGATCATATTTTGCATGGTATAACCTTTTGCCTTGGTATGATAACCTTATGCATTTTCTTGGTGGAATGTGGCTTTCTTTGCTTGTTTTGTGGTTCTTTTTTCCTCGTGTACAAAATCTTTCTGTTGGCATAGGAATAGTTCTTGTTTTTGTTTTATTAGGAGCGCTTCTTTGGGAAGCTCTTGAATACAGTATTCAAACTCTGTTGTATACACCTGGTTTACTCGCAACAAAAATGGATTCAGTATCCGATGTTCTGTTTGGGATTTTTGGAGGACTTATTGCTGGTCTACATTTTATTAAAAGAATTAGAAAATCATGAAAAAACAGATAACAGTTTATTGTGCAGGAGGAACACTTTCTCCAACAGGGTCAAATTTTCTTGTCGAAGGTTTTGAAAAAACTTTTATTGTTGATTGTGGGCTTATTCAAGGATCACAAATGGCTGAATATACAAATTGGGATCCCTTTCCTTATGATCCAAAAAAGATTGATATTCTTTTCATTACACATGCTCACCTTGATCATATTGGGCGTATTCCAAAACTTGTTTATGAAGGATTTACCGGAAAAATCATCAGTACCCCAGCAACAATGGATATTGCTCGAGTAATGCTCCAAGATACTAGTAATATTTTAGGATCTTCAGAGTCTGGAAAACAATACAATCTATCACTTATGTATAATGATACAATTCTCCATAGAGTTTTTTCGTTATGGGATACTGTTGATTACCATAAAGCGTATGAAATAGAATCAAATCTTTCTGTCACTCAATTTGATACAGGGCATGTCCTAGGTTCTTCTATGTTTGTTTTTTCATACAAAAATCAAAAATTTGTCTTTACTGGAGATTTAGGAAACTCACCCTCACCACTTTTGCGTGATACAGAAATTTTACCAAAAGATACACAATATCTTTTTATGGAAAGTGTTTATGGAGATAGAAACCATGAAGAACGAGAGGATCGTACAGAGAAACTCAAGCAGGTTTTAAACGACAATTATAAACGAAAAGGGGTTCTTGTTGTCCCAATTTTTTCTCTTGAAAGAAGTCAGGAATTTCTGTTTGAGATAAACGAACTTGTTGAATCAGGGCAGGTTCCCCAAATGCCTATTTTCCTTGATTCACCACTTGCTTTAAAAGTGACAGATATATTCAAACGACATAGTAAAGACTTTAAAAAAGAAGTGAGATCCAAGATTGCTTCAGGAGATGATATTTTTATGTTTCCCGGATTTAAAAAATCAGTCACATCAGAAGATTCAAAGTCTATTTCACATATTCAAAATCCAAAAGTTATTTTAGCAGGTGCAGGTATGTCTACCGGAGGGCGAGTGATACATCACGAAAAACAATATTTGAGTGATAAAAATAATACTATTTTAATTACAGGATTTCAGACTCCAGGTTCTCTCGGAAGACAAATTGAAGAAGGTCTTTCAAAGGTCGTTATTTTTAACGAAACAATTGCTGTTCATGCTCATATTGAGACCGTGAAAGGATATTCAGGTCATAGAGATTCAGATCACCTTGTTGAGTTTGTTGAGCCTGCTGTTGAGAGTCTTAAAAAAGTTTTTGTTACTATGGGTGAAATGAAAGCTTCACTATTTTTAGCACAGCGGTTGAAAGAAGAACTCAACATTGTGTCGCATGTTCCACAACCAAATGAAAAAATAATTCTTGAGTTTAACGATTAAGGTTATAATAGATTCATGAGTGAATATAAAAAATTAACAGTGGCTCTTGTGGGCCCTCACGACCCGTCAGAATTTTTAGAAGAACATCTACGAGAAGCACAATCTATTGGTGCTTTTTTGGCAAAGACAGGAGTCATAGTTGCGACTGGCGCGGTTTCTGGATTTCCAATGTGGGGAGCTCTCGGAGCTTTTGAATCAGGTGGTACAACGATTGGTTTTTCTCCTGCTTCAAGTAAGTACGAACACGAAAATCATTTTCGACAGCCAACCGATTATCTTTCTACTGTTGTGTATACTGGCTTTGGTTATCTTGGGCGGGATATTGTCATGGCTCGAAGTGTTGATATAGTGGTAGTCTTTTTAGGTGAAGAAGGCTCTCCACACGAGCTTCTATTAACAAAAGAATTACAAAAACCATTACTAGTACTTGCCTTTGATTATCCCAACGATGTTGTTGAAGCAATCTTGGGTGATATTTTAAATCAAGCAGAAATTTACAGAACTAGGGAAGATCTTGAACAACGACTTGTTGAAATACTTACAAACTAAAAAAGTAACCGAGAGGTTACTTTTTTAGTTGTGTTACTATCCGTTCAAAACTTTCAGGATGTTGTTCTGCTATTTGAGCAAGAACTTTTCGATCAAGTTGTGTTTCGTTTTTTACAGTAATGTTAATGAATTTTGAGAATGAAAGTCCTAGGCTTTTAACAGCGGCACTTATTTTGATTTGCCACAAAGCTCGTCTGACACCTTTTTTCTTTCGTCGGTCATTGAAAGAGTGTTTACCTGCGTGTCGCAATGCGTCAATTGCAGATCGTTCTTTTGACTTCCGTCCATGTCGAAAACCTTTTGCTTGTTTTAATATATTATTTCGTCGTTTTAACGAAATTGTTCCTCGTTTTACTCGTGTCATGGTTTTTTATTTAGATTTAGCAAGTCGCTTTCTAGTATTTTGGTAAGGGAAAACTCGACTCGTTACTTTATTTGAAAGATTTAATTCTTTCATGGTTCGTCCTGCTAGTTGGGTTGTTCTTTTTTGCTTGGCGTTGAAGTGGTTGAAACCAGGCTTTCGAGTAAGGAGTTTTCCTGTTCGGGTTATCTTTATTCGCTTGGAAAATGATTTATTTGTCTTCATATTTTTTACGCGTAGGCGTTATTTTTAAACAAAACCCAATAATTGGGTGTCTCCGAAGAATTCGGAATAACGAAGAATACTTTATCAGATAAGCTCTAAATTAGCAATACCCTAGAATTTTTTGGATATACTTTTGACTACTTATTTGATGTTAAGTAATCTCTACTATTTTATCCTCTTTTTGGTCTGGTTTTTTGACTCGATCTTTTTCGATAACCATCATCATACCTTTAGGGCTTTTTTTTATAGAATCAGCAATTTTGTAAGGTTCTGTAATGAGTTTAAGGATACGGTCAATACGTTCTTTTTTGAAGTCATTTTCAGCATATTTAGAACGACCAACAAGATACAACTCTATTTTGATTCGGTGTCCTTCTCGAAGCCATTCAGATGCTCGTTTAGCTTTCAATTGGAGGTCATGTTCACCAGTACCAATTTTGACTTGAAGAGATTTTGTTTCAGTAAGATGTGCTTTCTTTTTTGTTTCTTTGAGTTTCTTTTTTTCTTCGTATTTAAATTTCCCGTAATCCATTATTTTGGCTATTGGCGGAACTGCGTTAGGAGAAATTTCAATAAGGTCAAGACCTTTTGATTCTGCAAGTGCGATGGCCTCACGAGTATCCATAACCCGAGGAGCAGTTTCTTCCTCTGTTGAGTCGATTACTCTGACTTCTTTTGCTCGTATTTGATTGTTTATTCTTGTATAATCTTTTTTATTCAAAGTGAGCTTATTGTAATGAAGATTGAGAGAATAGTCAATGCATGGTATCGTATTTTTATGGCTTTACACCTTACCTACAAATCAATAGGAGAAACACCACTTCAAGCTTTAGAGCGTCTTCGAATTGAAAAAAATATTCCAGAAAGTGAATCTATGACCTATGCTGGAAGACTTGACCCCGCAGCTCAAGGGGTTCTTCTTGTTTTGTCTGGTGGCGATGTTCATCGAAAAGAAGAATTTCTTAATCTTGAAAAAAAATATGATTTCCAAGTTTTGTTTGGAATTTCAACTGACTCTCTTGATCTTTTAGGAATGGTTAATTCAGATATTATTGCAACTCAAAATATTCTTGTACAACTTGTCGGAAAACTTGATTCTTTTGTTGGAGCTTTCAATTGGCAGTATCCGAAATTTTCTTCGAAAACAGTCAATGGGGTTCCTTTGTTTGAACACACCAAGAAAGGAAGTGAAATTGAAATTCCAAGTCGTCTTATGACTATTAAAGATTTATCTTTGTGTGAGTCAAAAATCATACCATTGGGAGATTTACAAAATCGAATTTACACTGTCATCAATTCTGTTTCAGGAGATTTTCGACAAGAACTGATTGTGAATCGGTGGCGAGAAATAATTTCACAAAACAAAGAAAAAGAATTGTGTCTAGTTTCTTTCTCTGTAACGGTCGGTTCTGGGACATATATTCGTGTATTAGCAGAAAAAATGGGTGAGAGTCTTGGTGTTCCAGCACTTGCTTTTTCTATTACCAGAACCGCAATCGGTTCAATGAGTATATAATATATTTATATGACTCAAGGTGAAGCACTTACAATTTTAAAAACAGGAACAAACATTTTTCTAACTGGTGAACCAGGGGCTGGTAAGACCTATGTTTTAAATCAATACATAGAATACTTGAAAGACCATTCTATTGCTGTGGCCATTACAGCAAGTACAGGTATCGCAGCAACACACATTAATGGTGTGACCATTCACTCATGGTCTGGAATGGGAGTAAAAAAAAATATTTCAGTTCAAGAACTTGACTCTCTTGAAAGTAAACGCTATCTTTGGAAACGATTTGAAACAACAAAAGTTCTAATTATCGACGAAATATCAATGCTTTCAGCAGGTCAGTTTGAAACAATCGACAAAATTTGCCGATCTTTCAAACGAAATACAAAACCATTTGGTGGGATGCAAATGGTTTTAGTTGGGGATTTTTTCCAACTCCCTCCGATTGTTCGCGATGGTGAAGAACAGCGTTTCGCATTTGAATCTATATCTTGGAAAGAACTCAAACCTTTGATTTGCTATCTAAAAGAACAATGGCGACAAGACGAGGGTCCACTTTTGAGTATGCTTAAATCTATTCGACGAGGTGATATTGAAGAAGGTTTTCCTGAACTTGAAGATAGACTTAATGTTGAGTTTGAGGATGTTGTTCGAGCAACAAAACTCTACACACACAATGCTGATGTTGATGAAATCAACAGACAAGAGTTGAGTAAACTTGAAACAACACTTGAGAGTTTTACTATGACAGGAAGTGGTAAAGCGGATTTACTTGAGAAGCTTAAAGAGAGTTGTCTTTCGCCAGAAGTTTTACATTTGAAACCCGGGGCACTTGTGATGTGTACTAAAAACAATTTTGATGCTGGGTATGTCAACGGGACATTGGGAGAGGTTGTAGAAATTTGCAAGGACACAGGATATCCAACCATTATTACCAATAACGGACGAACAATAACAATAAGTCCAATGGTGTGGGCTGTTGAAGATGGAGAAAAAATATTGGCAAAAATAGAACAAGTACCACTTCGACTTGCTTGGGCTATGACGGTACATAAAAGCCAAGGGATGAGTTTGGATGCTGTGGAGCTTGATCTCTCTCGCGCTTTTGAATATGGACAAGGCTATGTTGCTCTTTCTCGAGTTCGGACACTTGAAGGTCTCAAACTTCTTGGTTTCAACGGAAATGCTTTAGTTGTTCATCCAAAGGTTTTAAAGATTGATACATTTTTTACTAATCAATCATATCAATTAAGTTCATACCTTGCTAAAAAAACCCCCGAAGAACTGGAACAAAAACAAAAAGAGTTTATTGTTTCTTCTGGTGGTTCTTTGGAAAAAGTAAAACGAGTTCCAGGTCAAGAAATTATTTCAACCTACGAAAAAACCAGGAGATTTTTAGAGAATAAAAAATCAATCAACGAAATTGCGGAAGAACGAGAAATAACAAAAGAAACAGTGATAAGTCATATTGAAAAACTACTTGAAACAAAAGTTTTGTCTTTGGGAGATGTCGAATATCTCAAACCAAAAACAAAAAAGTTTAATGAGACACTTGCAACTTTCCAAGAATACTTTAACAAAACAAAAGAGACACATTTATCACCCATTAAAGACAGGGTTTCTTCAGCTACTTCCTATTTTGATATTAGACTCGCTCGTTTGTTTTTGGAGCGGTAAGATATATACTGTAAGGTATGGCTGAGAAATCCATAAGAAACAGAAAAGCTTCGTTTAATTACGAAATACTCGAGCGCCTAGAAGCTGGGGTAGAGCTTTTTGGTTTTGAGGTAAAGTCTCTTCGTTCAGGGCTCGGGTCACTTGAGGGGTCTTATGTTATCTTGAAAGATGGGGAAGTATTTCTTAAAAATGCTTTTATACCGCCCTATCAAGAGAAAAACACTCCAGAATCCTATAATCCTCGCCGTTTTCGAAAACTTCTTCTTAAAAAGGCTGAAATTATGGAGATTTATGAGAAAAAGAAAGGAGAGTCTTTGACTGTTATTCCTCTTTCATGGTATAATAAAAAAAGAAAGATAAAGCTTCAAATTGCAATCGCAAAGGGAAAGAAAAAATATGACAAGCGAGAAACAATCAAAAAACGTGATCAAGAACGAGATTTAGGAAGAAAGCTTAAATAGTTTATTTGAAAAATAGAGATACTTGTTATCGTGGATACCGTTCCCCGAAAATGGATTTTTTGAAAGTCCTTTTTCGGGGGGTGTTTGTATCGACAAAGGTTATCTACAATAATGTGCATAGTGTGCTGGGGCACATAAAAAACCCACAAACTTTACGTGCAGCAAAAACTGCAATAAAGTCACCATTTCAAATGCGTGACTTTGCGTTTGCTTAATATATAGCAAACCCGTTCATACATCTGACTTCTGATAGGGTGTTTTGAATGTCATAAACATCAGGATAGGCCTACTGTCTGCTGAGCAGTTCGATGAAAATCCAAGCTCGACCTTAAACTTTTTTGTTAAGTTTTAGAGGTTTGAGGTTTAAACTATTTAAACTTCTCTAACTATGTAGATGCATTACTGTGGCCCTTATGGACGCGGTGTCAAAGCCGTCACCTCCACCAAAAAACCACTCACTTTTCCGTGAGTGGTTTTTTGGTGAGCTATTGACTTTGTTGGTTTATTTTATATTATAAAGACTTATATTCAGTTCTTTAAACCCTATACATTATGCCAAGAAACCCTAAACACCAGCCGTCGACTGGTAAGATTGATCCAGAAAAGTATCTCAGAAGTGATTTCACTGATGAAATTGAAATGGTGGAACCTCTACCAAAATCTTCGTCAACTTATAACGACGAAGTTTCTCTTCATGAAGAGAAGTTTCCTGCAAGTAGTTTTTCACACGGGGAAATATTCCCAGAAGACTCTTTCTGCTGTATTTCATCTGCGTCAAAATTACGTTGCAAAATACATGACGAAGAAGACTTTCGTTTTGGTGATCCGATCACAAGAGAGGATTTTATACAAGAAGAATTTGGTTTTTTAGCAAAGGAACATTTGTTTGCTAACAGAAAGATGGACCATTGACTTCTCTAATTTTAAAGTCCCTGCAACGCAGGGTCTTTTTTACTAGCAAATTTTGCTAAAATACTATACTATAAACACCATGTTTGAACAAAAACCAAAGAAAAAAGGACCTAATAAAAAAAAGCCAGCGAATTTCCTTTCTCAATTGTGGACAGGGATCATTGTTTTGGCTATGTTTGTTGTGCTTGCATCTTTTGTATTTCAAGGGACTTCTGAAAAGAAAGAGGTAAGTCTCAGTGAACTTGCGGGATTTATTGAATCGCAGAATGTTTCAAAAATTGTGGTTGCGGGAGACAAACTTTCGGTAACACTTTTTGACGATGAGGAAACAGTATACGAAACAAAAAAAGAAGCAGAAGTTTCACTTACTGAAACACTTGTAAACTATGGTGTTTCTCCAGAAGCTCTCCGGGCTGTTGAAATTGATATACAAAATGAAAGTGGATTTATGTACTGGTTTGCACGACTTGTGCCAACACTTATTCCAATTGTTTTTATTGTAATTCTTTTTTGGTTTTTACTCCGTGGCGCGAAAGGACAAGGAATGCAAATGTTTTCATTCGGGCAATCAAAAGCACAACTTATGGATCCAAACGGCCCAGGTCTTGTGACCTTTCGTGATGTTGCAGGTGTGGCTGAAGCAAAAAAAGAACTCGAAGAAGTTGTAGATTTTTTGAAAAACCCAAAGAAGTTTGTTGAAATCGGAGCTCAGATTCCAAAAGGAGTTTTGCTTGAAGGTCCTCCAGGAACAGGAAAAACTCTTTTGGCACGAGCAGTGGCGGGGGAAGCTCGTGTCCCATTTTTTCATCTTTCAGGATCAGACTTTGTAGAAATGTTTGTCGGAGTTGGTGCTTCTCGTGTACGAGACCTTTTTAAAATGGCAAAAAAATCCGCTCCAGCTATTGTCTTTATTGATGAAATCGATGCGGTAGGACGAAAGCGAGGAAGTGGTGTTGGTGGAGGAAACGATGAACGAGAACAAACACTCAATCAGATTTTGACTGAAATGGATGGTTTTGAACAAAACCAAAAAGTAATTGTGATTGCCGCAACAAACCGTGCTGATGTTCTTGATGCTGCTCTTTTGAGACCAGGAAGATTTGACCGACGGGTTCATATCGATCTTCCAGACCGAAAAGACCGTGAAGAGATTTTGAAAATTCACGCAAGAAAAAAACCATTTGAAAAAGATGTCAATCTCAATACAATCGCAACCCGTACCCCAGGATTTTCTGGTGCTGACTTGCAAGCTCTCATGAACGAATCTGCCATCAAAACTGCACGAGAAGACCGAAAAATTATTACACAACTCGATTTGATTGATGCTATTGAAAAGGTGATGATTGGACCAGAAAGACGATCAAAAGTTTTGTCAGAAAAAGAAAGAAAAATCACAGCCTATCACGAAGCGGGACACGCACTTGTTGGTGCGGTTTTACTAAACGCAGACCCTATTCACAAGGTCACTATTGTTCCCCGAGGACGAGGAGGTGGGTTCACTTGGCATATTCCTCTTGAAGATAAAAATTACCACAGTAAAAAAAACTTGATTGATGATATTGCAATGAGTATGGGAGGATATGCCGCTGAAGAACTTATTTTGGGAGATATCACAACTGGTCCTTCAAACGATATTCAAGTAACAACACGACTTGCTCGCTCTATGGTAACCAAGTGGGGAATGAGTGATGCGATTGGTCCGATTGCACTTGAAGGAAAAGATTCTGAAGTTATGTTCGGACGAGGCATGGGAGATAGAGAATATTCAGAAGAAGTAGGAAAAGTTATCGACAACGAAGTCAAAATACTTATTATGAGTGGTCTTGAAACTGCACGAAGAGTAATTCGAGAAAATCGTGATGCATTTGACGCTATTGCAGAAGAACTTTTGAAAAATGAAACAATCGAGCAGGCTGGATTTAATGAACTGATGAAAAAATTTGGAATTGAATCAAAGAAACAAGTAGAGCAAAAATAAAAATAAACATGATGGAAGTTTTAAAAACTTCCATCAAATCCCACCCTTAGCTCAGTTGGTTAGAGCACAGAGCTTATACCTCTGGGGTCCATGGTTCGAGTCCATGAGGGTGGACTCTGAAATAATTCACATACTCTGGGTCCTTGGTTCAAATCCAAGAGGGCGGACAAATTATGAAATATAATATTTTTTTTGAAAAATCTGATTTTATACCCAACACATCTAGCTTATTACTAGATGATCTATTTTCTAAGTCAATCATAGATCAAATAGAACTTTTAAAAAAAGGTGAAATAGATCACCTTCTTATAAGAGGGATAAAGATATCAAACAACTTACCCAAAACCCCTCAAGAGATTAGAGATATGGTTGAGGTAAAAGAAAACAACATAATTAATTCGGTGGCAAATTATCTTGGCAATATTTCTAAAAAGGGAATAGAAAATAGTATAAGATTTGATATAGATGGAAATAATAATACCGAGACATGGCACAATCATCGCCAATATAAATATTCAGTTTTTTTATGTTTGAAAGATGACCCCAAGACTCAATCATTCTTACTAAGTGCGAATAATTTAATTAAAGAGTCTAATTCTGAGATAAAAAATTCATTACTAAATAAGCTAACTTATCTGGAGAATGAATCCCCATTTTCCTTAATCGAAAATAATAAGGGTAAATATTCATTTTCATATAATATTTTTTATAAATCTGATTTAGAGGACAAAATTAAAGATCTTGATTTGCCTGACGCATTACAAAAACTAGAAAGAATAAAGACCTTTAATCATGATTTAGAGGTACAGAAAGCAATAAGTTATTTAATACGTACTATTAAAAACTTCTCCGAACACTATACTTTTACTAAAGGAGATTTAATGATTGTAGATGAAGCGAGTACAATAAGATTTTCTCCTGAATACACTCCTACTAAAATAAACAAAGGTGATGAAAGGTGGATTTTGTCAGTAAGTGTAGATCATTAATCTACTCAAAATGAATCTTTAGCGCTCTCCTTTCTAGTTCACGCGCAGTATTGGGCATTTTTTCTAATTTGTTTTTACTTACAATATTTTTCGCTTCTGTTCTGGCGGCTTCTACCATCTTTAAATTTTTAATTGCTTCCATTCCGAGGTCTGTTACGCCCCATTGTTTCATTCCAGAAAGTTCTCCAGAGCCGCGAAGTTTTAAATCAAGTTCCGAAAGCTCGAAACCGTTTTTCGCAGTTTTCAAAGCTTTGAGCCTTTCTGCGCTTTTTGCGCTTTTAGTTTCAGAAAGTATAAAGCAATACGCTTGATGGTTGCTTCGGATAACACGACCTCGGAGCTGATGAAGCTGAGCCAGTCCAAATCTTTCTGCACCTTCGATGATAATAATGGTTGCGTTCGGGACATTTACTCCGACTTCCACCACGGACGTCGCCACCAAAACATCAATCTTCCCAGAAGAGAATTTTTCCATTACTTTTTCTTTTTCATCTTTCGTCATTTTGCTATGAAGAATATCGATAACTTTATCTTTGAAAACTTCACGCTTTAATCTTTGTGCTTCAGCTTTAACAGATTTTGTTTGTAGGGCAAATTCTTTGTCTGGGTCTGGTTCGTCTATTCGCGGACAGATAACATAAAGCTGGCGACCTTTTGCCATCTCTTCTTTCACGGCAATGTAAGTCTTTTCTCTTTTGTCTGGAGTGACTATTTCTGTGATTATCGGTTTTCTCCCGAGTGGCATTTGGTCGAGAAGTGTTAGGTCTAAGTCCCCGTAGATGGTTAGTGCTAAAGTTCTGGGTATTGGCGTCGCCGTCATAGAAAGGAAATGTGGAGCAAAACCTTCTTTGTTCGCGAGTTTTGATCTTTGTTTCGTGCCAAAACGGTGCTGTTCATCGACGATACCTAAAGCCAGGTGTTTAAACTGAACTGATTTGTATATTAGTGAATGTGTTCCGATAAGTATCGGGACTTCGCCGTTTGCAACCCATTTTAAAAGCTGAGCTTTTGAAACCGCTGTCGAGCTTTTCGGGTCTACTTTTGAAGGAAATTTCTTGCAAGTAGAACCAGTCAAAAGTCCAATTTGGATCCCAGTATGAGTGAAGTATTGTATAAAGCTTTCGAAATGTTGTCCGGCTAGAATCTCAGTCGGTGCCATGTATGCGACTTGTAAATTACCGAAGTCTTGTCTTTCGGAAGGTGAGCCATCTTTTGGTGGTCTGTTTTTTATCACTGCATAAGAAGCCGTAGCGGCGACGGCTGTTTTCCCGGAGCCGACGTCGCCCTCCAAAAGTCGAGACATCGGATGTTCGCCTTTGAAATCTTTGAAAATATCTTCTATTGCAGACTCCTGACCTTTTGTCATTTGGAAAGGGAATCTCTCTGTAAAATCTGCGATATCTTCTTTGTCTATATTTATCTTGAAAGATTTTTTGTCTTCGTTTTCTTTTCTTTCTCTTTGTTTTTCTAGTTGGATGAAGAACACCTCTTCAAAAGCAAATCTTTTTCGTGCTGCTTCAGCGTCTGTTTTTTTTCGAGGAATATGAATCCAAACAAGAGCAGACGAAAGTTTTGGTAAACTATATTTTTTAATAATTGTTTCTGGTATGTAGTCGTCAATATTTTTCACCAATCCTTGGGCAAATATTTTTTGAACAGTATGGTAAATCCATTTTGAAGTCAGACCTTTTGTTTCTCGGTAGATAGGGAAGCGGATTTCTTCTTCTATTGATTTTTTTTTTGAAAAAAGTGTGTCGTGCACATCACTTGCTGAATAAGCATTTTTGTCTACTTCAGGGTTACTCATAGTAATACCTTGTTTTCCTTCGTTTACTTTCCCTGTTAACGAAACCATTTGTCCTTCATGAAGTGTTTTTGCTAGGAAAGCTTGGTTGAACCAAACAACCTTCATGCGTCCACTTGTATCTTCTAGGTATCCTTCAGCCATAGGTATTTTAGTACGAAAACTTTTTTTTGTTTTCAGTCCACTTATTTTTCCATAAATTGTTGCAATTTCTCCATGTGTCAGATCGGTAATCATTTTGATTTCAGAAATATCGCTGTACCGAGTAGGGAAATAGTAAAGAAGGTCAGAAAGGGTTAGGATTCCGAGTTTATCGAGGGCTTTTTTTTGAAAGGGGTTTATTCTAAAGGTTTTTTCTATAAGACTCGATAATTCCATACTTCTATTATATCAAAGTGTGGTGCATAGCTTTCTAAAACAAAACAAAAAACAAAAAAACACCAGAGTGGTGTTTTTCTTCCTATTGGAAAACTTTTTTTACTTTGTCTGAAAGTTCGTCCAGAGTAAAGTTTGCTTTAATGAGATAGTCTGTTGCTCCCAGATCAAGTCCTTGTTTGATATCTTTGTCATCTGAAAGGTTAGAAAAGATAAGTACTGGAATCTTGTTGTTTGTTTCTCGGCTTCGTATTTGTTTAAGGATTTCAAAACCGGAAACATCAGGAAGCATAAGGTCGAGAATGATTATATCATAGGTATTTTGCCCGAGGTTCGTGAGCCCTTGGCTCCCAGTTGATGCTGTTTCAACATCAAAACCTTCTGCTTGAAGTTTGTTTGCTACAAGTCCTTGTAAAAATGTATCGTCTTCTATAATAAGTATTTTTTTTCTGTCCATATAAATTGTATTCTAGTTTGTATTAATAAAAATGTCTACCACTATTGTTTTTTAGGAAGCGTCATTGTGAATGTTGATCCTTTGTTTTCTTCTGATGTACACGAGACTTCTCCCCCGTGTTTTTCTACTATTTTTGCTACTGCAAAAAGACCAAGTCCAGAACCAATTTCTTCTTTTTTCTTTGCAGTCTCACCCCGCCAGAATTTTTCAAACACCTTTGTTTGTTCGATGGGTGATATTCCTATTCCAGAATCTTCCACTTTAATTTCAATAGTCTGACCTCCGTGTTCAGCAATTGAAAGTCTGACAAAACCTTTCTCTGTATATTTAAGAGCATTGTGTAGTAGTTCTTGAATTGCCGAATGTATTTTGTTTTTGTTTATTTCAGCACTTACTATTCCTGATGTTGGACCCGCATACTCAAGTGTGATACCTCGTTTTTTTGCATCTGCTCCAAAGTCCTTGAGAGTATCAAGCCCAATAGGAACAATGTTTGTTGTTTCAAAAGAAAGTGGGGTTGGTGAATCACTATGCCCAGCTTCAATAAGTTCACTCACGAGTTCTACCATCTTGTCGTTGTTTTTAATTGTTTTTTCAATAAAAAGTTTTTGTTTTTCGTTGATTTCACCTAAATCTTCATCGAGAAGCATTTTCAAAACCCACTTGGTTGCGATAAGTGATGTTCGCAATTCATGGGAAATTATTGAAATGGTGTCTTTTTTTTCTATATTATCCATGACTGTTCTTTTTAGCTTTTAACATTTTTGCGGCTTGAACATATCCACCATCTGTTCCGTCTATAAGATTGATGTATTGTTGGTTTCGTTTATGGATGTAGCAGGTAAGTGTGGTGGATGAACTGATGTGATATCCAAATTGAATATGTCCTCTTTTCTCTCTTCCTTCCAGTCTTTTGATAAGTCGCTCTCTTTGTTTCTTTGTTCCGGCAATAATTGTCTTGAGCGACCCATCTATTTTGAGTGTATCTGTGGCGGTAATAAGCTCTTCGGTGTAGTCGTCATGACGGAAGAGGGTGATATCTAGATTAAGTGCAATTATGAGTGTGTGAATAAAAGAACGAATCAGATTGACGATAATATAGAGAGGGCGGACTGAACCATATTTTAATTTCGAGGCTTTAATGAGTGTTGTTATACCTAAGAAACGAAAGGTTTGTTTTAGTGTGACAGGGTGACGCTGATTGAAGTTACCATAGATTTCCTCTATGTCGTGCAATATTTTTAGGTAGATTTTTGTGTCCATGTCATGTTCACTTTGAATAATAAGTGTTAGAGCTTCGGGTTTCCCTCGTGGAGGTTTGATTGTGTCCCAACGACATTGAAGACCTTCGAGGTTGAGTGGATGTGGTTTGACACCTATTTTTGTTTGGAGTCTTTTGTCATTTTTGATTTTATTTTCAGCAAAAGAAAGTCCTTCTCCAAGAAAAATAGCTTGAGTGTAGTTTTCTGTTACTAAAAACTTTGCTATGAATAAACCTTTTTTATTTTCTTGTATTTCAGAAACTTCCATATAACCAACACGAAGGTTGAGTTTGAATTTCTCTAGAGCATTTTGTTTGAGAGTTATAAGTTCCGAGAGAACTTCTCGAAGAATTTCTTTTGGCACGAGTACTGTCGAACCATCTCCTCCGTAGATAAAAGGTATACTGATATTATTTTCAGTTGCAACATTCATAGCAACAGCGACTGTACTCGCTGAAATAGTATTCATAACTTTATATTTCCCATCGTCAAAAGCCCTTGTTGAGTTTTCAATATCACTTACAACAACATACCAGTCAGATGGTACTTTTTGAAAATGATTTGTATTAGAAATAATATCCAAAAAACTGTCTTCTATTATTGGGATGTTACTATAAAAAAATCTGTTTGACATACGTCTCTAGTATAACTCATTTTTCTTGGTTGTTGTTATGTATGAAAAAGCTAGAAAAGTCTTGTAGTATATGGTAATCTGTCTTTGGGTTTAGTATCAAAAAGACGGTTTGTGTAGACGAGTGTGTCTGAGTGATGTCATAAAATATAATGGAGACGTGTCAGAGTGGTCTATTGTGCTTCCTTGCTAAGGAAGTGGGCTTAATCGCCCCGGGAGTTCGAATCTCCCCGTCTCCGCAATTTTTCGAAAAGGGTTTCCGAAGCAAAAATATGGTCGGCACTTCGTGCCGACCATATTTTTGCTTCGGAACCTGATTTCGTTTTTTGGCGGTATGTTCTGGACAAAGTTCGAATGTATTTCGAGCAAAATCCAAATGATTAAAACTACTAATGCGGACTCGGCAGGGCGAAACAATTTGTCTGGGGTTTCGGATTCGCAAAACCGAGACTAATTTTTTTTGAAATTTCGGAAAGGTTTTTTTGGATTCCGCCGTGCCAGAGGGTGCGGGAGGAGGCACGGCGGGTTTTGAATTTTGGGCAGAAGTTAAGAATTAAAATACATCAAATTCAAAATTGTCTCGGTCATTTCTATTTGTTAGTGGTTGTCCAAGACTAAAGGGGTATCACCCTCGGCATCCGCCTCGGGCATTTCCGCTAGGGCTACTCGCGCCTAGGTGCCTCTGTGTGTGCTATCGCACACGCTTCTTGGGGAGAGGAAGTTTCCTCTCCCCGGGTCGGGCTACTTCTCGAAGAGAGTACTCTCGAGAAGTTCCGCCCTCGCCATCCCCACTCCACGCTTTGCAGACTTTTGTTCGTGGTGTCGCTTTCGCTTCTATACTATTCCACTTCGATTAACCACGGCGCTCATCCTTTAGTCATGGACGCCACTAGCGGAAATGCCCGAGGCTCAGATGCAAATGCACTTGACCTTAGTGCGTGCAAGTACGCATGCATTTTGCCCACCCGTTCGCGTGCAAATTTTTCTCCCTAACTTCTAACAAACCGATAATAGGCGATCTTTGTGGTTTCTATTACTGCAAAATATATAACAACCATAACTAAAATTATTCCTAAATATTCAAATGATGGCTTGGTAAATTTCAAAAATTTTTCTCCCCAATATGTGAACGGTAATACAATAGCGAGACCAGCGGGAATAATACAAAGAAGTGAAACAATCATTGATGGTTTAGTACCTTTCCAAAATAACTTTTTTGTTCTGATAGAAAAAATGAGTATAAGTTCAATAAGTACAGAGCCGATAAATAAATTTGTTTGCAAAATTGAAGCACCTTGTTTAAGAAACATTAAGAAAAATAGAAAAACAAATACTGCGTTGATAATTCCGAGTATGAGCGACATACTTACAATTTCTTTAATATTATATGCTCTAGGTTTTTTTAGTTCCCGCGTATCAACTCGATCAAAAGATATTGCTATCATGGGAGTATCTGTAAGTAAATTTAAAAGCAACACTTGCACTGGCAACATCGGAAGAAATGGCGCGACTACCATTGCTATTGCTATTGCATAAAAATTACCAAAGTTTGAAATAAGAGTTGTTTTTAAGTATTTGACCATATTCGCAAATATTTCACGCCCTCCCTTGATTCCATCAATGATAACTACCAAGCTCGGGTCTAAAAGTACAATATCAGAAGCACTACGAGCGATATCCGAAGCTGTATTAACTGCCAAGGCGACACTTGCAAGTTTAAGAGCAGGAGTATCATTTATTCCATCTCCCAAAAAACCTACCTCATATTTCCTTTCCAAAAGTTCTATCACTCTGAATTTTTGTTCGGGAGATACTCGCGCAAAAACATGCACATTTTCCACCGCAATTATCTGGTCTTGTTCTAACATTTTTTCAAATTCTTCTCCAGTCAAAACCTCGCTTTCATTTTTTATTATTCCTGTCATTTTTGCGACTGCAATAGCCACATTCTTACTATCACCAGTTAAAATTTTTATTCTTACGCCTAATTCCTCAGCTTGTTGTATAGCAGGTATAGCAGACTCCTTTATTGGATCATTGAAAGAAATTGCTCCTATGTACTCTAAATCTTTTTCTTCCTCAGAAGAATAAGAAGAACCCCTTGCCCAATTTTTTGAAGCAAGAGCAATAACGCGTTCGCCTTGCATTTCATGCTCTGCAATCCAAATAGATATTTCATTTTTCCGCTGTAGAGACATATTGGTGCATAAACCAATAATTGTTTCATGGGCACCGCGAACAATTAACTTATTTTCATTTTTACATCCAACAAGAACGCTATTCCTTTTTCTTTCAGGGTCAAATGGCAATTCGTTTATTTTATTCCATTCTTCTAAACTTTTATCTGTTCCGATTTTTGAAATAAGTGCTATATCAAAAGAACTGCTGTATTTTTCAGACGAAGAAGCAAGTGCGCCGAGCAAGAGACAAAGTTTTTCGTTCTCGGTATGAAAAGCACTAACCGTCATTTTGTTTTCTGTAATTGTTCCAGTTTTATCAATACAAAGAACTTCAATACTGCCCAAATCTTCAACAGCAGAAAGACGCTTAACAACAACATGCTTTTTTGCGAGAGCAAGAGAACCTTTAGAGAATGAGAGCGCGGCGACAACAGGTAGGGTTTCAGGAATTACGCTAACTGCAAGTGCAATAGAAAAAAGAATCACATCCGTAAAATTTGTTCTGTCGTCTGCTTTCTTAACAAGGAAATTTATAATTAGAACAAGAGCAAGTGTGGCGAGTATAATTTTTAAAATCCATCCGCTTAATTTTGAGATACCTTTTTCAAAAGTACTCACCCCCTCACTTTCAGCAGTAAGTTTTATAATCCCACCAATCTGTGTTTCTTTTCCAGTAGCCACAACAATTCCTACACCCTTGCCTTGCATAATTGTTGTGCCAGAAAATCCCATATTTGTCGCTTCGTGTATGCCAGAAATATGCTGTTCTTCTAAAAGTACAGAGGTTTTAGAAACAGACATTGATTCTCCTGTTAGAATAGATTCATCAACAAGCAAATTGTCCGCACGAATAAAACGAATATCAGCAGGTATTATGTTCCCAGGCTCAAGTATGCAAACATCCCCCGGCACTATGTCTTCGCTTTTTATAAGTATTTCAATGTCTTCTCGTAAAATTCGCGAGTGATCAACTAAAAATTTTTTCAGCAACTCAACTGATTTTTGGGAATTATACTCTTGAATAAATCCTAAAATCGCACCTATTAACACAAATGAGGCAATAAAAATACTATCTATTTTTTCTCCGAGATAAAGAGCTAGTAGTGAGGCAAAAATAAGAATATAGACAAAAGGAGAAGCAAATTGACGAAGCAATATTTGCCACCATCTTATTTCTTTAACTAAAATTTTATTCAGTCCAAATTTTTTTATATTTTCTTGAGCCTGAACTTCACTTAATCCTTTTGAGCCACTGTTTAATTCAGAGTAGATGTCAGAGATTTTTTTTGTTGCAAAGACGATATATGACATTATGAATAGTATAAATTAAATTGCTAAACTATTTTTGATTCAATATTCTTGACTTCTTCTTGGCTTTTTTTATAAGAATCCCAAACCATATTTACCTCTGTTTGATTTGCATCAATTTGTGCTTGTGTAGGTTTTGGAATTGCTAACTGATTTTGCAAGAAGGTTTTATACTCAGCTAATAATTTCCTGAGTGTTGTTTCTTTTTTTGCCCCAAAGATTCTTTGTGGATTTTCATTGCGACCCTCATCAAAAGAATAGGCTTGCATAACATCAACTACTAATTCCCCGATTTGCTTTTCGTATATTAAGTCTCGATTTTTATTCTCACTAAGACCCTTAAAAGCAATTCGTTCATTGGAATGTTTTTCTGTGTTAGGAAAAGTAATGATTTCTTCATCAAGTATATTTTCATATTTTGCTTCATATTCAGACACTTTATCTAACTTTATTTTTGCAAATTCTATGTACTGGTCATAATTAACAAGCTCGCCTTGTTTTAACTCAACTTCATTTCGTTTCTGACTCCAGTATTCCTCGTTCTTTTTTGCATGTTCTAGCTCTTTTTGTAATTCAGGGTTTACAGCTTTTTCTGTTTGTATCTCTTTGATTTTTTGCTCTGTTTCCGCTTCAACGTTTTTTATTTCTTGATCTTTTGAAGCAATTTTTGCATCAATCGGAGCAGTAGTTTCATTTAAAGCACTTTCAGAACCTCCCATATTTTCAACCTGTATTTTTTGACCCTCTGTTGTTTCAACTAGGGGAATAACTTCTTCTACTTTTGTATTCAAACGAGAAATTGCTTTTTCAACAAGTCCCACTGTCTCGCCATCAAAACCAGCTTCCGCATCAGCTTTTAACTCTTCCAAACCAGCAACATCTTTGTTTTCTTCAAGCCCACTTATCTTTTTAGTTACATCATTTTCTATTGCCATAAAATTATTATTAATTATTTTATAATCCAAGAGATGCCCGAATCGCATCTACTTTTTTTGTTTCTAAATCTTTTATATATCCACGAATAGTCTCTTGTCGTTCTTTCACAAGATTATTGCGCTCTTGTGCAAGCACCTCAAGTTTCCTCATGGCTTCGTTGTAAATCTCTTCAATTTTTTTAGCTTGTTCTTCTGGTGTCATAAAATAAAAAAAACTGGCGAGTGCCAGCTAAGATGCAAAAAGCTCCTAGCCAGCGATAATCCGAAGATTACCCATACCCCTTTCGGGATATGACACAGCCAGTGCGAGCTCTGACTAGGAGTTCTTTATACTGGTTGTGTTTTTCGACCATACCTTTGTTGCCAAAGGGTTAGGTCTCTTATTGTTCAAGCCACTGAACATGATTGACAGTTAATTAATTGTAAACTTGACCTTTTAAGTTGTACTTTTATATATTAGCATTTTGGGTTAATTTTTTCCATAGCCCCCGCCCAAAATTCGAAACCCGCCGTGCCTTCCTCCCGTACCCTTCCGGCACGGCGGAATCCAAAAAAACCTTTCCGAAATTTCAAAAACATTAGTCTCGGTTTTGCGAATCCTTTCCCGCAAAATTGCTTCGCAAAACCGAGTCCGCATTTGTATTGCACATTTCCGCTCTCTTGCTTTGCAAGAGGACGTGCGGTACTCCGCACGTTGGGCTTTGCCCAGCGGAATGTGCTAGTATTTAATCATTAGGATTTTGCTCGAAATAGTTTCGAACTTTGTCCAGTAGATACCGCAGAAAAAACGAAATCGGGTTCCGAAGCAAAAATATGGTCGGCACGAAGTGCCGTCTGTTCTCTATTCCCCCCAAAAAATTCAGAATCCAAAAGGGTTTTCCACGCTCCGCATAGCTCAAAAAAGACGGTTCGATTCAAGATTTGAAAGTTCGAACCGACTTTTTTAAACAAATGAAGAATTTCTTCATTTGTTTTCTTGTTAGCAAATTCCATATTGTATACATTGGCTTTTAGGAATTTTTAGGTAAGTTCGAACCGATTATTCGCTTTTTGCTCAAAAGCCGATAATTTCTCTTTGAGAAGCTGTTTTTGATTCACTAACTTATTTTTAGAATCACGATATTCTTCCAAAAACAAAAAACTCCGCAAGGGTTCGGGAATTCAGAGTTGTATTTTTTATTGGGTAGTTTATAATAAATAGTATTATGGAAACAATACCAAACATTGCCCCTAAGAACGAAGTTCCTGAGGAGCGAAAAAGTGCAAAATATAAGAATTTCCCAAATGCAGGTCCTGGCGTATGGGGCAAAGAAATAAGAGAAAAGCATTATGATAAACTCCATGATTCAATCATGGCTCGTATAAAACATGTTTCTGAAAGAATTGACCAATATTTGCCACCCTATAATGAGCATTATAAAGTTGATCAATCTCTCGCTTTACAATTGGAAACAGGCTTTGATGATTTAGCACAACTTTATTTAGAAATTACTAGAGAGGGCAACGGTGGATATTTTAATCCAATCAAAGAAGACGGACATTATTCTTATGAACCTATTATTGCTTTTGATGAGAAACTTGAAGAAGTCCATGACTTGATTATTAAAGCTGAAAAACCTCTGTTTGATCAACAGCGAGGTAAAGTACTTGTTGACTCGGAAGGTAATGTAATTGAAGGAGCGGCAGGTGCAGGATATAAAGAACTTTCTGACGAAGAGAAAAAAGATTTACATGAACAGGGAGTTACTATGCTCAAACAAGCTATAGAAAAAATTGACGATTTGAAAAATATATTAACGACTCGATCATCTTTAGTATCTTAAATTTTAAGTCAGTAAAAATCCCTACAGAATAGGGATTTTTTGGCATATTCCTTGAAAGTGCGAATGATTATTTCGCAAAGGACTGTTGTTTGTACCCAATCGTTTCACTCTTGGACAAACAGGGAGTAAATGGAAAATTCCTCCCCAGACCACTCCTTTTCCATTTGCGACATCCGAATTCAAAAACAAACTTCGTCCGCATTGTTTCAGATTTCTTCGCCAGGATTCATTTCAAAAAAGGTTCGAATTTTGTCCAGAGTACACCGCAAAACAAGACACCAAACACGAACGTGTTTGGTGTCTTTAGTTTTTGACTAGCAAGGACCGTCCTGCTAGTCTCTTGCTAGTCTTATGCGGTTGACATATATTAGTGAGGTACGATCATGATATATGAGCTTTCTGCCATACGGTTCAGCAACGAGTCTTATTTTTATTCTCAAGCTCCCTCAAATAAGCAGGCGAGAACTCTCGGGAGTTGTAGAAAATGAAGCACGAAAATATATCCCGATTCCTCTAACAGAAGTTACCTTGGATTGGTGGGTAATTCCTGAAAAAGAAATATATGGAGATGAAGCCCAGGAAGACACAGAGATAGACGTATTAGTTGCAGCTGTACGAAACGAAGTGGTTAGTCGCTACAACGCAGTATCTCAAAAAATGGGAAAATTTTCTTCTATTGCTTTTGAGATTGAAACCTTCAGTGCTGTGCGAGGGTCATTTAAAAATGAGCTCTCTCCAGTTATGTTGGTAGATTTTGGGGCGGACACCATGAAAATATTATTAATAGACTTATAAGTCTATGTAGATATATTCTACAATATTTGTTAATATATACGCAACAGCGTAGCTGTGCACATGTCCGATATATCAAAAAGATTTGCAATAAAAGTTAAAAAAATCGCCTAAAACGAAAAATATCACAAGAAGCTTTGGTATAAATTCTTGGTCTTCATCCCACCTATATAAGTGACATGAAAAGAGAGCTAAGGAATATGGCATTAAAAAACATTGAAAAATTAGCAAAAGCGCTGAAAGTATCAGCTAAGGATTTAGTTGATTAAACTTTATGAAAAAACCAATTGTACTACAAAATTATAAAAAGAAAAAGTTTCTATCGTCGAGTTAGGAAGTGCCAATGCAAATTTATGTGATTTTATCACAAACAAAATAAAAGAAGATAATTTAGAAACAGAATCTTTTGCTGTCGATACTCAAAAAGAATCAGTAGAAGCTATAAATGAAAGTTCAATAAAAAAAGTTGTTTCAAATATCGCTGAGTGGAATCCAAACACTAATTTAGATGTCATTCTAATGAGATCTGTTTTACATTATAATAGCCTTGAAAAACAAATTTTGATATTAAATAACACATCAAAGATAATGCATGAAGATTCAGTATTCTTTAATCAATTATTATCTGGTGATAACTTAAACATACCTCTCTATCAAAAAATTCAGGAGAAAGTTTTTAAAAGATCAGTAACACTTATTAATGAAGAAAAATATAAAGAAATTGCATTAAAAGTTTTTACTGAAGTTAAAAAGATTGGTAATTGCGTGCCTATAAAAATATCAGCAAAGGATATGTTGGATCGATTTAGTAAAACAGAAATTGAAAGAAATGAGAATTGGATAAAACTACAAAACATTACTGGTTGGGAAAGCGAGAATGATGTAATCATTTTAGAATTTCCAATTTTTGAACACAAGAAATAAATTATGCTTGACTATACCTTAATAAAATCAGAAATTGAAAGAAGTGGCATCATTGTAATGATCCCAGGCTTTTCACACACAAAAGATCATTTTTTAAAAACCCCAGACGAAAGGGATGGTTGGGCGTATAATTTTTCAGAATTGGGTTATGATGTTTATGTTATAAATTGGCCAGGTATTTTTGACAGAGCTTTTGATGATAGTAACATAACCTCTGAAAAGATAATTAGTGGGATTTATGATTTTATTAAAAATGAAATCAATGAGAAAGTAATATTGTTAACCCACTCAACATCAGGGGCTTTTGGTTGGAAATTGGCTGAACTACTGCCACAAATCGAAAAAGTTATTGGTATTGCGCCAGCAGGACCTGGAAATATTCAAATAGTTCCCAATATTAAGCAAATTTCTGATGCAGAAATCGAAGTAATTAACAATACAATACCTTATCGGTTTAAATTGGGAGAACCATGGCGCCCAAATGATTTTTGGATTCAAAACAAACTTATCGGTAATAGTAAGTATTTTCCTACAGAAAATTATGGAGAGTACAAGAGAAGCCTCATCCTTGTGCCGAGTAAAGTCTTATTTGAAAGAATGAATATCAATGGATCACAAATAAAAATTGACGCAAAAATAATTAAAGAAAGTGGAGTAAAAATTTTAATTTTTACAGGTACCGAAGACGTTGATCACTCGCGAAGTATTGATAATGCTATCAATGCATATTTTTTAAAAAATAGCATTGACTCCGAATTTCACTGGCTCGGTGATGAAGGATTTATTGGTAATGGACATATGGTAATGCTTGAAAAAAATTCAAAGGAAATTGCTAGGTATATTTCAAACTTTCTTTAAATAAAGGAGTTCACACCAATGTGCGCACAAGTGGGTAAAATGTTCGCGTGTACTCAGGCGGAGTGAACGACTCTCCTGCCCTAAAAGCAATGGATATTGGCATAGCTCTGGGATCTGGCAGTGATGTAGCCAAAAGTGCTAATACGCCTGATGCACCAACACATGCCGTTGCTGAATGGGCAATGACCATGGCACTTGCTATGAATAGCATCATCTTTATCCGAAGGTAATTATACATTGGTAAAAAAAATTTGCGAATATATAAAATATTAAAAAAAACGCTTTCCTAAGGGAAAGCGTTTAAGGGTCAAAGGACCCAATAAAATTGTAAGGTACAAAGTACCTTAAGGACTAATCTAAGTCGCAGAAGCAAACAAGAACGCTGCCAGAGGACCAAGAGAGCTCGAAGAAACCAAGGCGGAACTCCCAGCCACCGTCGTCCGAGCACCGGCCCACGCCAGACACCCCGTGGCGGCCGTCAGCGTCTTTCCAAAGCGTATCTTTTTCATCAAATGAAACTGTGTATTTTCCGGTTGGGAAAATTTCAGGTTGATCCTTTTGAAGAGCAGTTAACCCTTGAGCACCAACAAGCGTAGCGTTGTTTGAGGCAAGGAATGCAAGACAGTCTTCGCTTTGTACTGTTTCCGAAATTGGAAACATTTTAATAGTATAGGTTTTACCAGGAACAAGCTTGTTCGTTGCTTTTGAAAAGTTTTTGCTCGTTAACTCATTATTGTAATAATACGTTGATTTGAGTTTACGAGTTTTCTTTCCGAAAACATCGACTTGTGTGTCGTGGTTATAGTCGGTAGGTACTGTGAAAGTTCCTTTTCCGTTTAATAGGTCGTCACCGAATTGGTGAAACTTTCTTTTTACTATTTCCGTTCTACCTGCAAGAAAGTCTTGCATTCCTTTTTCACCACCAAGTTTGTTGATGACTGCTTCGATTTGTCCGAGTGTCGTTGTGTTGTATTTCATTGTTAAAGATTTTGTGAGCTTGTAGCTCGATTTTTTGATTACTTCTGGCAATCACAGTGAGACAATATGTCTCGATTCAATTACAATATTATCACATATAGATATATATGTCAATAGTACGATACTATCGAAAATATTCCTGCTTCCACTCCGACCCCAACAACTCTTGAGCCTTGCTATTAACATACTCAAGACCGCCTGCATAAACAGGTAATGCATCAGAGTAATCAACGGCAAATTCCTTAAAAAACATATCGATAGAGAAATCGACTTCAGTATTCATATATACCGCTTCGCTCATTCTATCTCTAATCCCGATTAACATATTGTTAAGATGTTGTATTTTCTCATCTACTTCGCTTTGATGTCGTTCGCCAGAAGGAGATACTTCTTCGCCGACGATGTTTGATAGTTTTTTAATCACCTCTTTAAATGCGAGTATCTGTCCGTAGGGTTCACTCACATCATTATTATGAACTGCTAACAACATAAATCCGTAGTAATTAAGGATTTCTACCTGCTTCAATTAGATATTTCAGTAAACATAAACATGAAGATTCAGGAATTGAATATAAAGATTTAAATAATCTCTTACAAGAGAGTGACATCATCTTTTTGTGTGTTTCAAAAGATGCAGGAAAGAATTTTTTTGGAAAAGAACAATTGTCCAATATGAAAAATGGTCACCATGAATATGAGACACAAGCATTGCATCAACTGAAATTCCAGCAAGCTTCTCAACTGGTGTTTTATTGCCAATATCAAAAGCAAGCCGGAATCCTTTTTCCGTTTCTAGAATAAACCCTGATTGTTCAAATTTAGTGAGTTTCATACTTTATTTATTTTAACATGTTTTAGTTCATTTTTCCTCAATCCAAGAGCGTTGAACTTATCGTGTAATTGTCGCAAAGTGAAATTTCCAGTTGCATAGGTCTCAAATGTTTTCTTGATTAACGGAGCAATATTTTCATAGGGCACTATTCCAGCACCTTTTACATTTACATAGCCCAGCGGGGACATTTGAGGCCATATGCCTTCCTTCACTTTGTTTCTGTGTCCGCGCTTAATATTTTCTGACAAATTATCTACATAATATGTGGATTGTGAAAAAGCGATAGAAAGCATGAACTTACCCTGTAGTGTAGTATCACACCAGAAAGTTGGAAATTTTAGCTCGGCAATTTTTCCCGTATCGAGCAAATATATTATCTTTCCACCATCAACAGAATTACGAGCAAGTCTATCGGGATGCCACGCTAAAATTCCACACGCTTCATTTGCTTCGATACGGAGAAGCATTTCATTAAATACTGGCCGACCCGGAGCTTTAGCTGTTTGTTTTTCCACTAAAATATCTACAACCTCAATCTGTTCTTTAACCGCTAATTCCTTTAACTCGGCCAGTTGATCCGAAATGCTTCTAACTTGCCGATCTTCTGTATCGGTAGATTTGCGAGTATAGATGAAAAATTTTCTGATGTGATTATTCATATTGTTGCGTTGGCTAACGAGGAGCCGCGTTCTGCGTGGCGAATCCTTTCAGAATCAGGATTTTTTGGGGGGAATTCAGAACAGGAGGCACTTCGTGCCGACCATATTTTTGCTTCGGAACATGATTTCGTTTTTTGGCGGTGTGTATTGGACAAAGCTCGAACTTTTTTTGAAATGAATCCTGACGAAGAAATTTGAAACAATGCGGACGAAGTTTTGCGGAAACAATTTTCTGGGGAAAGGATTCCGCAAAACTTCGGCTCATTTGTTTTTGAATTCGGATGTCGCAAATGGAAAAAAAGGGGGGGTTGGGGAGGAATTTTCCATTTGCTCCTCTTTTTGTTTTGGCGAAATTTGGGCGGGCTACAAAATTGATAAATACTCTCATATTTGTTATTATAATACTGCAAGTGAAAATAAGCAACAATATTATGATATCAATATATGGAAACTAATCAACTCGGACAAAAAATAAAGAAATTAAGACAAGAACTTGGGCTTTCACAAGACGATTTTGCTCGTAAAGCAGATGTTCCCTACACAACACTTACAAAGGTTGAAACTGGAGTTATCAAAAAACCTTCGGTTTTTGTGGTAAGTAAAATCGCTAAAGCTCTTAATGTAGATATTGAGGAATTGATTAAATAATTTTATGGAATATGAACACTAAAAATAAAATTGAAATACAACCAAAAGGATCATATTTTCAAACTGATGAAAATGGTTTTTTAATCAATCCAGCTTCTACTGAAAAAATCCAAGATAAGTGGAAGCCGCTCATTGATGACATTGTTGAAATATATAAAACTAAATATGGCGAAAAACTCAAGAATGTTTATGTTCGTGGTTCTGTAGCCAAAGGTGAAGCTGTGGAGGGCGTCTCTGATATTGATACTTTCGCCTATGTTGTTTTATCAAAAGAAGAACTAAAAGATAATAATACTAACCGAGACATGCGAAAGCATATAGAGGAAAAATATGATTTTGTAGAAGATATTGAAATGGGAGCATTTCCACTATCGGATATTCCCGATGATTACATTATTCTCAATCAATCGCTATGCGTTTATGGCGAAACTATTTCAATACCAAAATTAAAAATTGGAAAAGAACTCGCGATACACTCTCCAACATTTAATAATCGTTTCAAGTGGTTTGAAAAGTTTTTACAAAAAGATGAAAGTGAAGAAGAGAATAAAAAAGGTTGTGTGTGGCTTATGAAAGGTTTGCTTCGTGTAGGATTTGAGCTGACCATGGAACGCTCACAGAAATATACTCGTGATTTGTATCGTTGTTACGAAACATTCGCAGAATATTATCCTGAAAAAGAGCCAGAAATGAGAGAAGTGCTTGACCTCGCACTTAACCCAACAGCAGATAAAGAAAAAATGAAACAGATTATGGAAAATCTTGGTGAGTGGTTGCTTGCTGAAATACCAAAGCACTTTGAAGTAAAAAATGTTAAATAATTTTATGATAAAAGTCTCATCAATTTTAATCGGCGTAGCCGATCTCAATAAATCGAAATCATTCTACGAGGAAATTCTTGGAATGACTTTTGACGAATTTCGTCCGCCATTTGCTTCAGCAAAACTTGATAACATTGAGTTCAATATAGAAGAAAACGCTGACTATCGTGCAAAAGACTGGACGGAAAAATATATCGGTGGACGAAAACAAGTTTCATTCCAAGTAGATAATTTGGAGCAATTTTTACAAAAAGTTTCAAATTTTGGAGCAAAAATTGTTCAACAAATTGAAGTTAAGCCGTGGAATTGGAAAGAGGCAATTATTGCAGACGAAGACGGAAACGAATTTATTATCGAGCAAGAAATATGATTGATTATTCAAAATATAAAATTATAATTGAAAACCCAAAAGGTTCATATAAATCATTTGAAACAGAAAATGACCCTGTGTGGAATGCGTATCCACTTAAAGGCGTAACATATCCTGTGGATTATGGATGTATTGATGGTTACGAGGGTGAAGACGAAGCCGAACTTGATATTTTTGTTGGCACTGGCAATCAAAATGGATATATCAAAGTATGGAGATTAGATGTCCCTGAAGAAACAAAATTTTTCATCAAACTAACGGATAAAGAATTACAAAATGTTTTAGAGGTTTTTAAACTTGTACTTTTAAAAAGCATGCTTCTTGATGACAAAAATTTTGTTTCTGAAATTGAAAAATTCAAAAAATAAGTAGTAAGAATTTTTGATATTAGCCCGCCCGAATTTCGCCAAAACAAAAGGAGGGGTAGGGGAGGAATTCGCGCGGGTTCGCTTTTGGGTTTTTAGCGAGGAGGGCTAGGGAAATTAACGAGGATTTTCTCGAAGTCTAACAGCAAACATCCATAACTTTTCTGATTTTTCAGAAAGTTTTTGTAAACTATTTCTCAATTCTTTACTTTTTTCTTCCATTTCTTTATCTTGCATTTCAAGCGGTAATTTTCTGCCATTTTCTTGAGCTGAAGCAGAAAAACTTTTTGCTCCAAATGCGAGCTTTTCTAAATTTTGAGGATTCTCTTTTATCATCGAAGTTTGTTGAACTTTAAAATCATCAAATAATCTCGCGAGCTTATTTATATCTTCGGTAAGTTTAGTCACAGAATTTATATCAATTTTCGATTCAAAACTTTTTAGATTTTTTATACTCGAAGCCATCATTTGAAAATGGTCATTGCTCTGTAGTGGAGTTAGTCCATTTTGTTGTCTTTCGTAAAGAGCATCAAGCATTGTCTTTGATTTGCTTGAAATGTCATCCATTGCTGTTCTCAAATTTCCTTCAAATTTTTTCGTTTCTTCATTCTGAGATTCCTGATTAACCTCGCTCATTTTGTTCTTATGCTCTAACTCAGATTTTTCTTGATTAAGTTTAGCAATAGAATCTTGGTCATTTTTTATAGATGGAGGTACTTCGTCAGTCGGAGGTAACCCTAGTCCATCTCTTATTTCGTTTATTTTACTTTGAGTATTTTGTATATTTTCTTCCTTTTTAGCTACAGTTTCATTTATATTTGATAGGCGAACAGCAGGATCCTCTTCTTTAGGACTTTCTATTTTTTCCTCCTGTTTTTGCTCAAGATTTTTCTTTTGTTGCTCAATTTCTTCGGGAGTGAGATTTTTGGGAATTTCTTGATTTTCCATAGTTCCATTTTAACACGAAATGTGATAAAATTAAGACATATAATATTATTATTTAACCTTATTTTTTATGTATACATTGAATTTAAAGAACATCGATTTAGAACCTAAAATTACTGAAGATGAAGTTTTTGAAGATAGTAGCGAAGAGAATGTTATAAATCTCGCAGTCAATTATATTAACGAAAACTTTAAGGACACTTATAATCCGTACACATTACAGCGAAAATGTACTGATGCGCTACTCCACGATGGCACTAGTCTAGCCCAAGAATCAAAAACACATTTAGATGCTCTATCTGAAAAATGGGATTCTGATGCAAAATCAGCAACATTACAAATGGAAGAAAAAAATACTGTGTACGAAGAACGATCAAAAGAGGTGTACAAAAAATTTGATGACTTAAAGACAAAACTCTCTGAAAAATTAGAAGCTACTGCAAAAGAAGTAAATCTCGATACGGAATCAGAGGAATACAAAAAAGCCCAAGAAGAATATCAAGCAGGAAACGAATCACTGGAATGGGAACAAGATAAAGAATTAAATGCTCTCTATCAAGAAATTCATAAAACCTCCTAATCTTATATGAATAAAGAATTACTTGAAACAAAACATGGATTTGTTATTGGTTCAGAAGGATCTGGTAAATCAACTTTTATTCGTAATCTAATAAAAGAAAGTTCTCGTCCTTGTGTATATATCACAGTTCATAATGAAGATTTTGGAGATGACTTTTATATCACAATCAATGAGTCTTCTGATGAACTAAAAAATACTGCAATTACTAAAATCCACGAACAGCTTAGTAAAGATACTTCTTTTAGTATAAAAGTTGCTTTTGGCTATACTGGACAAATAAAGGGTGTGGAATATTTGCATGATGTTTTGACTGAAATATTGCAGAATAATAAAAATTACACGCTTGTAATTGATGATGCTCAATCAATGGCAACAGGAGTATTAAACGAAAACTACAAAGAAACATATAAAAAGTTACTCGAGCAAAAAATATTTTCCGTTGTTTCTGTTTTTCATATGATTGATGATGAATTAAAATATATTTTTGATTATGCTGAAAAAACGTATATCTTTAAAATTTCAGGTTCTATTTTTCGATATTTAGAAGAAAAAGGATTGCTGACAATGGATGACGTAAAAGTGGTTGACCAGAAAGTTGGAGAGTTTATTGTACACTAAGACTAACAAGTATATGAATTTAGAAAGAAAATTTGAAAAAGAATTAGCAGGAGACCTTAGAAAAGAAACTGCTGATAAACTACGTGAGATCAAAAAAAGACCTCATACTTTCGAAGATTTACAAAAAGAAAAAATAATACCTATAGAATATGAAAGATTGGATATAAAAGAAAGAATTGAGGAAACTAAAAAAGGTATTTTGGGAAGAATTTTTAAAACTGAAAAATTTCGTCAAAAAGAAACTCTTTTGAATGAAATATTACAATCAGAAAAACAGAGTAGTGTTAACGAAATAAAAAAAGAATACCAAAATAAATTTGAAGAAATTTTAAAAAATTGCCCCTTAACTCAAGAAGAAAAAGAAAAATATTTATCTACCGAATCAATGGAGAAAATGAATTTGGAAGATTTTTCTGCTCTTTCAAAAAGATTGTCTGGCGAGGCTTTTTATCATGTAACAAGATATGGTGTTCGAGAAAATACTTTTATGTCAACAGGTGGAGGACATACTACGGGCGAGGGAGAATTTATAGACAATCTCACTCCGCTCCTTAAAGATAGAAATATAAAAGATTGTACGACGACTGTTATATCAGACAAGGAACACGCCAGATCATTAGTTAATCAAGAGTTTATACAAAAAGAAAAGGAAGCTGGAACTTCTGTTGACGAAGTAGTAAATAAAGTTTTAGCAAATTATGGTACACCTTATTTCCTAGATAGAGAATCAAGTCATGTTTCCTATGGAAAAGATCTTCATCAAATGTATGGAGGGGAAAATAATTACAAATTCTACTTTTATTATCCAGTAGAATATATTTTGCAAAATGATTTTTATCATGCGACCAGAGAAAGCCAAATAACTATAGGGCAAGGCTACTATCACAATAAAGGTGGTATAAGCCAACAATATAATGATTTTGAGATTTTTAATTTTGGAAAAGGAATACCAATCAGTGCAGGAGTTTTGTGTATCACTGAAAATATTCCAGTTGATCCAATAACAGGTTCTCAATATGAAATGCAAAATGGGCAACCTGTTATTGATGAAAATGGTAAATTTAAAAAACCTGAAAAAACAATTTCTAGTAAAGAATACTGGGAAAATTATTTTATACTTCACCCAGACTTAAAACCAAACAAGATTATGTATGGTGATTTTTATACCAGCAATTATGAAGAAAACACTGAATTAAAAAACTGGGCGGAAAGCAAAGCAATTTATAATCAAACTGAAAATAAAAAACAGGAATTTTTAGGTTATCGAGAAAAAATGAGAGAAGAATTACGAAAGTCATTAACAGAAGTTATTGGAGAAGAGTACCAAGAACTTGAAACTAAAAATTGAATTTAAGGGGAGTGCTGTCTCCATACGCGCACGGGTGGGTAGGTGTTCGCGTGTACTCACGCGAACTTGGGGTAAGTATGAGTATTTCGCCTCGGGCATTTCCGCTAGTGGCGTCCATGACTAAAGGATGAGCGCCGTGGTTATATAACACACAGAAATCTAATAGCGAAAGCGACACCACATAACTCTAACTTGCAAAGCGTAGAGTGGGGATGGCGAGGGCGGAACTTCTCGCGAATACTCTCTGCGAGAAGTAGCCCGACCCGGGGAGAGGAAACTTCCTCTCCCCAAGAAGCGCAGGCCTTGCCTGCACAAAGGCACCTAGGCGCGAGTAGCCCTAGCGGAAATGCCCGAGGCGGATGCCGAGGGTGCACCTTACTCTAAATAATACATGATTTTCGGAACAAAGCGTATTTAAGTAGTTTAGGACTAGGAACTATAATAGCCTAGCATAAACTAGCTGGTTTTTCTAGAATTATATAATAGTTTTACCAAAGTAAAGGAGGTATGGATGAGTGCTTTAGATCAACGGTTTACTAAACTGTCAGGCTTTAATCGTTCTCGAGAGGTTGAGCTTTCTCGCTTGTAAAATTCCATTCGAGTTATTTGTATAATATCGATGTTACCGTACTTATTTGAGTAAGTGATGCGACCCACATGCTTAGAATGAATTAAAAACATACAATTAGTTAGTGTATTTTTTTTATATAAATAAAAATGCTACAATTTAAATATGGAAAATATAAAAAATAACAAGCTTACTTTTTTAGGGCTTACGTTGATTGTTTTTGCTCTCCTTGTTTCTGCTACATTTTTCTTTTCAGCAAAAGACTTTTCAGAACAAGGTTCATATGTTGAAGTAAAGGGTCTTTCAGAAAAAATCGTAAAGGCCGACACAGCTATCTGGTCAATAAGTTTTGAGGTTAAATCAAACAATATAGATAGTTTGTATGCTGATATCGAAAAGAATATTTCAACCATCACATTGTTTCTTAAAACAAAAGGTTTTGAAGATTCTGAAATTAATGTTGCTCCTGTAAATATCTACCAAGATACTTACAAGGATGCTGCGTTTCGATACAACTCAACAAATCAAGTTTCTGTGTACACACAAAAAGTTGACCTAGCAAAAGAAGCTTCAAATGAGACATTGCTCTTGGTAAAGCAAGGTGTTGTCCTGAACTACAACTTCATATCATTTGAAGTTTCTGACTTGAATAGTATTAAACCCGAAATGCTTGCAGAGGCTTTAGGAAATGCAAGAGACACTGCTGTTCAATTTGCTGATAATACAAATTCAAAAGTAGGAAGTGTGACACGAGGGAACCAGGGAGTTTTTGATATAACAGAAAAAGATCCTGGAAGTCCTGAGTACAAAAAAATTCGTCTTGTTTCAACACTACGATTTTTGATTAAATAAAAACATTACATAAAAAACCCTGCGATTTTTACAGGTTTTTTTATTTCGCTATCGTAAAGGCATAAACATTTCGTGCGCCGGATTTTTTTAGAATTCGCATTGCTTCAGCCAGTGTTGCTCCAGTAGTGGTAATGTCATCAATAACAATAATATTTCTATTATGAAAATCTTGAGGATTTAAAACTTCAAAACAATTTTTGACATTTCGTTTTCGCGCTTCTCGATTTACAATCTTGGCTTGTGCTTGTGTTTCCTTTGTTCGAACAAGTCCTGTTTTATTCACTTCAAAAAGTTTGTTATTTTTCTTGTAGATTTCGTGGGCGATTTGTTCTGACTGGTTGAATCCTCGAGCTCTGTGTCTATTTTTGTGAAGTGGAATAGGAACAAGGAGTGGTTTTTGGAAATTGTTGAAAAGATGTCGTTCAGTAAGTTCATCAAACAGCACATCGTAAGCAAATGGTATGAGTCTCAAAAGCGGATCAGGATTGCCGTTGAATTTAAATTCCCATAAGGAGTATTTTACTCCAGGGTGTTGGTAGGGAAAGGCTGAAACGATATCTTGACCTTTGATATTTCGAGTGAGAGGTATTTTTTTTAGACATTCGTCACAAAGACTTGTTTCGTCTTGCACCTTGCAAACGACACAATGTTTTGGAAAAAGTATTTGTAGGATGGTTCTAAAAATTTTCATGATATAATTCTAATACATATGTCTAACATTCTTCAAGATATCACAAAAAGTTTTTCTTCTCTATTTCAAGGACAAAAAAAGGGAAGTGTTATTGGAGTTGATATAGGTTCTTCATCAATAAAAATTGTACAACTTAAAAATGAAAATGGTATTGCTGTACTTGAAACCTATGGCGCTGTTTCTTTTGGTAGCTATGTTAAAGACGCATACCAAGGACAAGCAGTAAACCCAACACATGACCAAACAATCCAAGCTATGACTGACCTGATCAAAGAATCAAACATCACAACTCTTGATTCTGCTGTGGGTATTCCTTCTGCTTCGAGTCTTGTTTTTTTATTAGAGTTGCCCTCGACTGTTTCGCAAAAAGATTTTGCAACTGTGATTCCTATTGAGGCAAGACGATATATTCCTGTGCCTATTACAGAAGTTTCTATTGATTGGTGGGTGGTACCTCACGACGAGGTTTTAGAAGGAACAGAAGATTCACCTGAAGAAACTACTGCAAAGAAAAACAAACCACTTCGTGTTTTGGTTGCAGCGATTCATAATGAAGCACTTGGAAGATTTCAAGAGGTTGTTCGTGACGCAAAACTTGCAACGGGTTTTTTTGAAATAGAAATGTTTTCAAATGTTCGCTCATGTATCGGGCAAGATTTGTCAACCATTGTTTTGGTAGATTTAGGAGCTTCCAAAACAAAGGTAACTGTTGTTTATCGTGGAGTATTGCAAGACTTTCATATTATCAATCGAGGTTCTCAAGATATTACTCGAGTACTTTCGGTGGGACTTAACCTTCCTATTATTAAAGCCGAAGAAATAAAAAAGAAACATGGACTCAATGAAAGTTCTGAATTTCCGCAAGCTAACTCTATTATTTCTGGGACACTTGAATACACTATGGCAGAACTCAACAATATTATTTTATCCTATGAGAAAAAATATAGTCAAAGTATTGGAAGTGTCATGATTACAGGTGGGGGTTCAGCACTTCCTGGTCTTGTAGAATATATGAACAAAAAACTTCCTGCACCAGTTTCAAAAAGCAATCCATTTTCTCATGTAAAGACTCCTGCGTTTCTTGACCCGATACTTTCTGGAGTTGGTCCTGAGTTTGGTGTTGCACTTGGTTTGGCAATACGAAAGTTATCATAAAAAAAATCTTTTAAAGACATATTGTTTTTTAGTAATCCACTGCTTGATTTAAGTATTGCAGTATATAATAACTAAAGAGTTTCTTAGTATAGAAATCATTATGGACCAAGAATTTCAAACATCATTTATTCCAAAGAAAACACTTGTATCAAAACCTGAACGAAGAGGTGGTTCTTTTGGTCTTTTGAATGTGATTAGCTTTGTGATCATGATCGTTTCTATACTTATTGCTGGTGGTGCATACCTATATAGAGATAATCTTTCACAGCGTGTTGATGAAATGAAACTTTCTCTTGACCGAGCGCAAAATATTTTTGAAAAATCTCTTCTTGAAGATTTGCAACTTCTTGATAGAAGAATCGAAGCTGCAACAGTTATCCTTAAAGATCACATAGCTGTCTCTCCTATTTTTGGTGTACTCCAAGATATTACCTTGCCAACCATTCGATATATTGATTTTACTTATGAGATAGACGCTATTAATCCAAATGTTATTCATGTCAGTATGACAGGAGAAGCTGTCTCGTATGATGCTATTACTTTGCAATCTAATTTGTTTAGTGAGAATCGATTTATCCGAAATCCAATATTTTCAAATTTTTCACTTAACCGATCAGGGAATGTTGATTTTGATTTGATGTTTGATGTGTCGAAGTCGCTTGTTAATTTTGAACAGTATGTTGAGCGAAATCAACTAAACTAATACATTTATATGCGAATCCTATTACCATTACTTTTCATAGCCGTTGCCATAGCACTCTTTCTTAGTGTGACTAATCCTGTGTATGTTGATATTCAAGATCTTAGTATTCAGGCTGATAGTTTTAATGAAGCTCTTGCAAATTCGAAGAAACTTCAAACTCGTCGTGACGAACTAACACAAACCTATAACTCATTTTCTCGTTCAAATGTCACTGCCCTTGAGACAATGGTTCCAAATTCAGTAGACAATATTGGACTTATCCAAGAAATACAACGGATGGCACTTCGACTTGGTATCATTGTAAAGAATGTAAACTTTGATCCAAATCAAATCGCTCCAGAAGATGGGGAGTTTGAACAAGGAGTTACAAATCCAAACACTGTTTCAACGTCAACACAGTCTGTACAGGGAGCTCCTCGAAGAGGGGTTGTTGAATCAAATGGTTTGTATGACACATTTTTACTTGAGTTCACTATTGAAGGTTCATATTCTGACTTCGTGAACTTCCTTACTGAACTCGAAAAAAATCTTCGAATTGTAGATATTAGCCATATCAATTTTACTGCGAGTTCCTTGGACCAGAAGGGTAATTTCACAGAAGTGTATGATTTTACATTTACTACTAAGACATATCGTCTCATAACTGAATAATATATATGAGTAAGACAATAAAAAAAGTAATAATAATACTCATCATTATCGTCCTTATTGTGATAGGAGCCTCTTTTTTTGTTGGTGAAAATAATAGTAAATCAAATGGAAGTTCACTCCAATCAGTTACAACTGGTGGTGATGCAGCACCACTTACACAAATCGCAACTACTAACGCTGCTTTAATGGACACAGAAGAAATAAATCGAGAATTTATTTCAATGCTTTTAAATCTTCAGACAATACGACTAAGTGATGATATTTTCTCTGAGTCAGCATTTTCTGTTCTTATGGATAATACAGTCCGACTTAACCAGCCTGGAAATGAAGGACGACCAAATCCTTTTGCGCCAATAGGAACAGATAGTCTTTCTGGAAACTCAGAGCTTGGAGCTTCGATTGGGTCATTTAATGATACTGTTATAATAAATGAATCTGAAGCAACTGTAACAACACCAACACAAACAGAAGGAGTTAATCTAGAGGGTGTTACGTCATCTGAAGATTTAACTGATGATCAATTACAAGAAGTACTATCAACATTAGGAAGTAGTTAATTTAATTATGAGTCTTTTACAGGAACTCGCTACAAAAGGACTTATTTCGCAGGGCCAGGTTACTGAAGTGGTGAGGCTTGCGAATGAGAAATATAATGGAAGTATCGAAGATGCCTTGGTTGAGGCGGGCGTCAACGAAGATGCTTTACTCACTGCTAAGGGTGAGTATTTTTCTCTTCCAACTGCAAAACTTGATAAATCAGGAGTTGATCCAGAGGTGTTACAGCTTTTCCCTCGAGAAACAATGGAGCACTATCAAATGATTCCGCTCGGAATTGAAGATGGTATTTTGAATGTGGGGGTTATTGACCCGGATAACGCAGAAGTTACTGATGCTTTGCAATTTATTTCTTCAAAAAATGGTCTTGCTTTTAAACTTTTTGTTATACGAAAACAAGATTACGATAAAATAACAAAACAATACCAAGGATTTTCGAGTGAGGTTACAAAAGCCTTGAGTGATCTTGATACTCAAGAAGCAGGAACGCCTGGGAATGAATACAAGGATGTTGATTCTGATATTGTAGACATAAATGCACCAAGCGAAACACTTGCTGGTAAAAAAATAGAAGCAAAAGATGGTGACATTGTAGAAGATGCGCCTGTTATTAAAATTGTTGCCGTCATGCTTCGTCATGCAACTGAAGGTAACGCATCAGATATTCACATCGAAAATACTGGCGCAGAAGTACGAGTACGATTTCGTGTTGATGGCACACTTCACACCTCACTTAAACTTCCTTTGAATGTTTATTCTGGAGTTGTTGCTCGTGTAAAGATTCTTTCAAAACTTCGGCTTGATGAAAAACGACGACCGCAAGATGGAGGATTTTCAGTAAAGATAAATGGACGAAAGGTTGATTTTCGTGTTTCTACTTTTCCAGCATATTATGGTGAAAAAGTAGTACTTCGTATTCTTGATCAAGAAAAGGGAGTTAAGTCTTTGGAAGACCTTGATCTACGCCCTGATCATTTGGAGATTGTTAAAAAAGCACTAACGCTACCTTATGGTCTTATTATTATTTCTGGTCCAACTGGTTCTGGTAAATCAACAACACTTTATGCGATGTTAAATGCTCTTGATCGTGAAGGAAGAAATGTTATTTCTTTGGAAGAGCCAGTAGAATACCAAATCGAAGGTGTAACTCAGTCGCAGGTTCGCCCAGAAATCGGCTATACCTTTGCGGTGGGACTTCGTTCTATACTGCGACAAGATCCCGACATTATCATGGTGGGAGAAATTCGAGATGCTGAAACTGCACAACTTGCCATTCAAGCTGCTTTAACCGGACACTTAGTACTTTCAACGCTACACACCAATAGTGCTATTGGTGTTGTGCCTAGACTTGTTGATATGGGAGTTGATCCGTATCTTATTGCCCCAACGCTCCGTCTGGCTATGGCTCAACGACTTGCCCAAAGAACATGTGAAGATTCAAAAAAAGAAGCTCCGATGGATGAAGCTGTGAGAACTATGATTATGGATCAATTTAAAGATTACCCAGAAGATAAAAAATCTAATCTTGGAATTACTTCTACCATTTTACAAACGGTCCCAAGTCCGACTTGTCCCTCTGGGACTCGTGGGCGTATGGCTATTTTTGAAATGTTTGAAGTTAACCAAGAAATCGAACGAATGATTCTTGAAAGTCCAAACGAGCAAGATTTATACAAAAATCTTCGGATAAAAGGAATGATTACTATGAAAGAAGACGCACTTCTTAAATCACTGAAAGGAGAAATCCCATTCCATGAAGTTTATAAATTCTAAAAAGAATTTTATATGGAAAATAACTACACAAAACAACTTCACGACATAATTTCATACGCACACAATGAAAATGCTTCGGATATTCATCTTTCTTCAGGAAGGCGTCCTATTCTCCGTGTTGCTGGAGAGCTTATTCAAATTCCAAATCTAGAAATTCTTTCTGTGGAAGATGTTGTTTCTATGATTGCTGTTATGGTACCTGATCGTCCTCGAGTGGAGGATACACTTTTTAATGAAAAGAAAGAATTAGATTTTGCCTATGAATTTGAAACAAGAATACGTCTCCGAGGTAATGCATATTTTCAACAAGGGAAATTGTCAACCGCACTTCGAGTAATCCCAAAAGTAAAAACATTTGAAGAACTTCATCTTCCAGATATTTTGAAACAGTTTACTCGGATGAAGCAAGGATTCTTTTTAATTGTTGGTCCAGTAGGGCAAGGTAAATCAACAACACTTTCTGCTATGATTAATTTAATCAACCAAGAAAGAAAAGAACATATCATTACAATTGAACATCCAATCGAATATGTTTTTGAAGAAAAAGAGTCAATTATCGACCAAAGAGAAGTTGGACTTGATACATTAAGTTTCCAGCAAGCTCTCAAATCAGTGTTTCGAGAAGATGCAAATGTTTTGATGATTGGAGAAATGCGTGATCCAGAAACAATATCTGCAGCGGTGACTGCGGCAGAAACTGGTCACTTGGTACTTTCAACACTCCACACTAATACCGCCTCACAAACAATTGATCGCATTATTGATTCTTTTCCTGGCCCACAACAAGACCAGATTAGAAATCAACTTGCAAATTCACTGACTGGTATTTTATCTCAAAGACTTGTCCCTAAAATTTCAGGTGGTTTAATTCCAGCTTTTGAACTTCTCATCAACACAAAGGCTGTTGCGAATCTTATTCGAGAAGGAAGAACACATGAAATTCAAATATTAATTGAGACAGGTCGTGAACATGGTATGATTGATATGAATCATGGACTTGCGTTACTTGTTCAACAGGGAGAAATCAGTATTGAAAACGCAAAGCGATATGCATTTAATGAAAAAACTTTAAATAATCTTTTGTAAAAAATATGCTTTTTAATTATCAAACACTCGACCAAACAGGAGCAAAGAAAAGCGGGACTATTGATGCTCTCAATAAAACAGTTGCAATCAGCGCCCTCCAAAGAAGAGGTCTTATTGTTGTTTCTATAAAAGGCGAAGAAGATAAAGGGCTTTTGCAGATGACATTTTTCGAAAAAGTTCCACTTCGAGATGTTGTGGTGATGTCACGACAAATCTCAACACTTTTTTCTTCACAGATTTCGGCTCTTAAAGCTTTTACCTTACTTGGTTCGACAACAGAAAATACACTTCTTAAAAAGCAATTATTTCAAATAGGAAATGACCTTCAGGCAGGTTCTTCTATTTCAAATGCGCTTGCTCGTTATCCAGACACTTTTTCAACTTTTTATATTTCCATGGTTAAGGCTGGTGAAGAATCTGGAAAACTCAACGAAGTTTTTAATTATCTTGCTGACTATCTTGATAGACAATACGAACTTACTTCAAAGGCGCGAAATGCACTTGTGTACCCAGCTTTTGTTGTTGTTGTATTTATTGTTGTTATGATTCTTATGTTTACGATGGTTATTCCAAATCTCTCTAAACTTCTTTTAGAGTCAGGACAAGATATTCCCCTCTATACAAGAATTATTATTGCTATCAGTGAGTTTTTCGTAAACTATGGATTTTTTATTTTAATTGTTTTTGCAATTTTTGGTGTGTATCTGTTTCTTGCTTCTCGAAGAGAAAGTGGAAAACGAGTATTGGATGGTTTGAAAATCAACATACCAATTATTGGGAACCTCTATCGAAAAATGTACCTCGCACGAATTGCAGACAACCTTCACACAATGCTTTCATCAGGGATTCCTATTGTGCGATCAATTGAAATTACTGGAGAAATCGTAGGGAATAGAGTCTATAGTGGCATTATGAAAAAAGCAGAAGACTCTGTAAAAGCTGGTAGTTCATTTTCAAAAGCACTAAGCAACCATAATGAGATTCCACCTCTTTTAACGCAAATGATTCAAGTGGGAGAAGAAACAGGTTCGCTTGGTGATATTTTAAGTACCTTATCTAAATTTTATAAACGAGAAGTTGATGAGGCAGTGGACACTTTGATCAGTCTTATTGAGCCGGTTATGATTGTGGTACTTGCTCTTGGTGTTGGGATACTTCTTGCTGCTGTTTTAGTGCCAATCTACAACATTGCTTCAGGCATTGTGTAATTCACAGAAACATTAATTTAAAGTGTTATAATAAATAAAATATGAATTATTAATAAATATATTAGATTATGAAATTAAATACAAAATCAGGTTTTACTCTTATTGAACTTCTTGTAGTAGTTGCTATTATCGGTATTCTCGCTTCTCTTGTGATTGCGTCACTTAACCAGGCTCGTTCTCGAGGAGTTGATGCGGCGATCAAAGGAACAATGTCTTCTATGCGAGCACAAGCAGAGATTATTTATGATACAAATGGAAATTATGGATCGGGGAATGATTTATGTACTCAAGCTCTTTTTTTACCACTTATTACTGATGTTGAATCTAAAAATGGTGTGAACAGTGTTGATTGTGGGAGTGAGTCACAAACATGGTATGTTTCTAGTCCTCTTGTAACTGCTGGCGACTTCTGTGTTGACTACACTGGATATGCAGGAAATGGAACTTCAAACGGTACTGGTTGTATTCCTGACTAGTTGATATTTAATTTAAAAAACCCTCTTTGTGAGGGTTTTTTAAATGCTATAATATACGATATGTTTGGAATACTTTTCTTTGTGTTAGGTCTTATTGTTGGTTCTTTTTTGAATGTTGTTATTTTGCGTCATGGAACTGGTATGGGTCTCGGAGGAAGGTCTCGGTGTTCCTCAACGGGAAATGTTTTGCATTGGTATGAACTTATTCCGGTGGTAAGTTTTATTATGCAAAAAGGTCGTTCGCGATACGACCGTTCAAAAATATCTTGGCAGTATCCTCTTGTTGAACTTACAACAGGACTTCTTTTCCTTTTATCATTTTGTGTAGCTTCTCCCTATTTTTTTTCTGGTAATTTTTTTATTTTTGTTACATCATTTTTATTTTTTGTGCTTTGCTCTTGTTTTATTGTGGCGATTTCTTTTTATGATATAAAACATATGATCATTCCAAATGAATTCAGTTATCCCTTGATTATTATCTCTTTTACTACGCTTTTTGTTTCTCTGGGTAGCCTTACTGTATTTTCAATTCCAAGCCCAGAACAACTCCTTGCTGGGCCTTTAGTGGCACTTCCTTTCGTGTTACTTTGGTTTATCTCAAAAGGGAAATGGATGGGTTTTGCTGATGCAAAGATTGGGCTTGCAATAGGTTGGTTTCTTGGAATTTCTTCTGGACTTGCTGCTATTATTATTTCTTTTTGGTTTGGAGCAGTTGTGGCAATTCTTATTCTTATGTTTCAAAAATATAGACACAAAAAACAAACACTCATACCTCTTGGTCCATTTCTTCTCACAGGTCTTATTGTAAGTTTCCTGTATACTATAGATATGAATACTCTTGTGTTTTTGTTTATATAATATATATGTGGAAGCTGTTTAAAAAAATACATAACAAAAAAGAAGGTCTCACGACAATAGAACTTGTTGTTGTATTTGCTATTTTTGCAGCGCTCTCTACTAGTATTTTATTTAGTTACCGAGAATTTAGTACTAATATAAAATTACAAAATCTTGCTCAAGATATTGCACTTCAGATACGGCAATCTCAAAATCGATCAGTTTCAGGATCTTACCCAGCATTAGCAGAAATTCAAGAACCACCAGCAACATCATGGGCACCGAGTTATGGGCTTCATTTTTCTAAAGATGAGCTTTCAAATAACAGATTCGTACTTTTTTTTGATAGAAATACTCAAGCAATTTCAGATCCTCAGGATTTTAACTATGGCGACAAACAGATTTCTGAACAAGATCTCGATTGTAACCCAGGTAATTCAGATTCAGAATGTTTAGATATTATTCAAATCAATACTGGAGAAGTTGTTGATAGCATTTGTCTTGATGAGTTTACTTACGGGACTTGTACTTCAGTAGATGATATTCATATTGTTTTTGTTCGGCCCCTCAATAGGGCATATATTTCTTATACTGGAATGCCTGGTAATCTTTTTATTTCTGACGTTTCAATTTATATTCGTTCTTTGTCTGGACTTTTGGCGGTTGTACGTGTCACCGCAACGGGGCAAATTATTGTTGAATAATTATGAAAAAAGTATTTTACAAACAATTCAATATTTCAGATCATAAAAAAGGTTTTACTCTTGTGGAGGTACTTGTTTCAATTACACTTTTTACTGTGGTTGCTATTGTCGGAATTACAGCTGTTATTGTTGCAAAGTCTGGTTATGAAAAAAATCAATCAATCAAAGCAACTTCTGATTCCCTTATGTTTATTCTTGAAGATATTTCACGAACAGCGCGACTTGGAGATGTTTTTCGTTGCATCAAATTACCAGGTGTTCCAACAATTAATCTTGAAACAATAGAAGAACCACTTGATAGTGTTCCTGGTCAAAGTTGTGATGGAATCGCATATGAACCTTTCTGGAATGCAGGGCTTGGTGACCCAGAAGACCAGATCATTTATGTTTTTGGTCAACTAGAAGATGGTACGGGAGCACTTTTTACTCGAAGCCTCGACGACACAACCCCAGGAGGAATTATCAGTATTGATGACGGTTATTTCCAAAGAATTACTCCGGCGAATTTAAATATTGATCTTGATAAATCTGGTTTTAATGTAATTGGTTCTGAGGGTTTTAATTTCCAGCCTCGTTTAATTGTGCGTATTCATGGGACAATCACTAATCGTGACCAAGAAACCACACTATCACTGCAAACAACAATTTCACAAAGAGCTATCAGAGTTGAACCATAAAGATTATGAATATTTTTTTTAGTAACAACTCTATAAAAGAAGAATTTAAAAAAGGATTCACTTTAATTGAATCTTTGATTGCTATTTCTATTCTTGTTGTTTCTGTGACAGCACTTATGGGAGTAGTAAGCCAAAGTATTTTTACTTCAGGTTACATTAAAAACAAAGCTGTGGCACTTTCACTTGCTCAGGAAGGTGTTGAGTTGGTAAGAAATATTCAAGACACTGCTTTACTTGCTGAATCGTTCGAAACATTTGAATTACTTAATGGGGAAGTTTTTTCTCAGTGTGTTTACGGTACAGGTGTTTGTACTATTGATCCCACAAGTCTTGCAATGGTTTCTTGCCCTAACCAAAACTGCCCACCGCTCAAGATATCTGAAAATGGTTATTTCAACTATTTCTTTGGGCAAGATAGTGCGTTTACTCGATTCATTAGTATTCTTCCAACAGGAGTGGAATCAGGGAAAGTAACTGTTATTGTGGAATGGATGCAAGGAAACACTGTCAGAAATGTGACATACGAAGCTGATATGTTTTTATGGATTCAATAATTATATGCATATGATATCTACAAAAAATTCAAAACAAGGTTTTATATCTCTCTTTACTGTACTTTTAACGACTGTTATTTTAGCTATGGCTATTGGAATGTCTTCTATTGCACTTAAGCAACTTGTGCTTGCCTCAACAGCTGATGATGCAAACGAGGCATTTTATGCTGCTGATTCAGGAATTCAATGTGCTGTTATGTACGATAGTCAAGGTGTATTTCAGGTTGGTGGTCCAAATGAAATTACTTGTGGTCCAGTACAAAATATTCCAATAGATAGTAACGATGCTGGTTATTATATTTTAGCTCAAGAAACAAATGGTTTTGACTGGTCAAACGGTAACTGTGTTAGAATCTTCGTTACTAAAGACGCTGGTATAACTGAAATAGAAGTATTTGGTTACAATGTTACTTGTGCTGAAATTAGTGAAAGTCCAAGAGTTGTAGAACGAGCTCTTCGTGTAAGATATGGTGGCTTCTAAGTCAATATCCTATTTTCTCCTTGTAAATGCTACAATAATTGCATGAAAAATCAGGAGGCTCAAAGTAGAATGGAGCAGTTATATACACTGATAAATCGTCATGCTGATTTGTACTATAATCAAGACAATCCAGAATTGTCCGATGAGGCGTATGATTCTCTTATGGTTGAATTACAGAGTTTTGAAGACCGTTTTCCTCAATATAAAAAAGAAAAATCTCTTACTTCACAAATTGGGGGAGAGGTTATTGAATTTTTTGTAAAAGTTCCACATAAATATCCTCAATGGTCATACGACAACATTTTTAATAATGAAGAACTACATACTTGGGAAGAGAAAATTAAACGATTTATTTCTAAAGAAAAAAATTTATCAACAGAGACTCTTGATTATATTTGCGAACTTAAAATAGATGGATTAAAAATAATCCTGGAATATAAAGATGGTAATTTTTTTCAAGCGACAACACGAGGTGACGGTGAAGTTGGAGAGGGTATTAGTCACAATGTGAAAACAATACAATCAATTCCATTGAAACTTACTCAAAAGGTAAGTGGTATTTTTGTTGGTGAAGCGTGGTTGGGTAAAAAAGAATTTACAGCAATTAATATCCAAAGAGAAAAGAAAAATCAAGCTCTTTTTGCAAATCCAAGAAATGCAGCGGCTGGTACACTTAGACAACTTGACTCTTCTATTGCTGCTGAAAGAAAGTTGAACTCATTTTTTTATGATATTAACGAAATAGAAAATTACTCAAAACCAAAATCTCAAGAAGAACAACTTCAAGCACTCACAACAATTGGTTTTAATGTAGATAGTCATTATAGGGTTTGTAAAAATATTAATGACATCCAAGTATTTTATGACTATTGGGTTAAAAATAAAAATAGTCAAGAATTTGCCATTGATGGGGTTGTTGTAAAAATTAATTCAAAAAAGATTCAAGATGTTTTAGGGTATACCTCCAAAGCTCCTCGTTTTAGTGTTGCATACAAACTTCCAGCAGAAGAAAAAGTAACTGTTGTTGAAGATATTGATGTCCAAATAGGGCGTACAGGAGCGCTAACTCCAGTTGCGCACCTTAAACCTATTCTTATTGATGGCTCTGTGGTTTCGCGGGCGACACTTCATAACCAAGATGAAATAGATCGACTTGATGTCCGTATTGGAGATACTGTTGTTGTTAAAAAAGCGGGGGATATTATTCCAGAAATAACTTCTGTTTTGAAAGATTTACGTACCGGCAAAGAAAAGAAATGGAATATCCAAACAGTTTCAAAACAAAGGGGTTGGAATATTCATAAAGAACAAACTGGAAAAGAAGAAAGTGCGGCATGGTATATTTCTGATAAGGATAACGAGGAAATACAGATACAAAAAATTATTCATTTTGTTTCTAAAAAAGGAATGAACATTGTTGGTTTTGGAAAAGAGTATGTCCGTACTTTTTATAAAGAGGGAATTGTTAAAACCATTAATGATATACACATAATTGATAGAGAAAAAATATTAAAGCTTTCTGGCTTTAAAGAAAAATCAGTTACTAATCTTGTGGAAGCGATTGAGATAAGTAAAAAAGTTTCACTGGATAAATTTATTTTTTCTTTAGGTATTCGTCACGTTGGAGAAGAAACATCCGTTCTTCTTGCTCGTTATTTTGAAAATCTCCAAAATATTTCCCAGACAACATTTGAGAGTTTGGTTGCTATCGATGGTATTGGAGATGTTGTTGCTCAAAGTATTGTGGAGTATTTTGATATAACCGATCTTTCTTCGCTCATTAAACATCTAGAAATTGTAAGTACTCAAACAGTGTCTACGAATATGTTTAACAAGACTTTTGTGTTAACAGGAACACTCCCAACACTAAGTCGGGATGAGGTAAAAGAGATGATAAGAAAGTCTGGTGGATCTATTTCTTCTTCCGTTTCTTCAAAGACAGACTTTGTTGTTGGTGGTGAGAAAGCAGGTTCAAAATTAAATGATGCAAAAAAACTAGGAGTAACTATTATTAATGAAGAAGAATTTAAAAAACTTTTAGGATAATTTGATATACTTTATTTATATATGAAGCATGAGAATAACTTTTTATTGTATTCAATAGCATCTGCCTTTCTTTTAGTGAGCAGTACTATGCTTATTTCTGTGTCTGATTATTCTCATGTGAATATAAAATCTCAAGTCAGTATCTCTGTTTCTGCTATTGTTCCAGATCGGTCTTTACAAGAAATAAACACAAATGCATCTTCAATTTCTGGACGTGTCTATTTTGACACAAATAAATCATTTTCTTTTGACATCGAAGACCAAGGCTTGCCTGGAGTTTTACTTGTTTTATTTAAACAAGGAGAAGATTCTTTGAATAAAAAATTTATGACAGCAGCTATAACAGATGAATCTGGAAGGTATTCTTTCGGAAATCTCCCATTAGGTTTATATAGTATACGAATTGATAATCAAAAAGATTTTAATGTAGAGGTCCCGCCACCAATAATGGAACATTTTTCAGGTGCTTGGAATTTTTTAGATGTGGAAGTTGGAGATGAAGATTTTTCTTATGAAGGTTTAGATTTCCTGCTTTCTCCTGTTAATTTTTAGACTGGTCTTGCGCTGACAAGGCTTAAAACATATACTATTCATATGACACACGAAGAAGTTAAAAAACTTGGTTTTTTAGCAAGAATTGAGGTTTCAAAAGACGAAGCCGAAACTCTAGCAAAAGATATGAATAATATTTTAACCCTCCTTAAACAGATAGAATCTGTTGACGTAAGTGATATTGTTCCTGTGTATCGTATTTCTAATGTTGTACGAGAAGACACTAATCCATATTCTCCGGGAGAATTTTCCGAGTGTATTTTAGCAGAAGCTCCAGAAATACAAGGTGGATTTATTAAAGTAAAGAAAATTCTGTAATATGGAAATTGATATTTTAAAACTCACTGTTGAACAAGCTCATAAAGATTTACTTGATAAAAAATATACTGCACACAATCTTTATTTAGCATGTAAAAAAAATATTGAAGAAAAAAATGGAGAAATTAATGCATTTCTTGAAGTTTTTTCTGATGCTGAAGACGCTGCAAAGGAAGCTGATAAAATGATAGAAGCGGGAGAAACAACAATCCTCACTGGTATTCCAATTTCTTTGAAAGATAATATTTTATACCAAGGGCATATCGCGAGTGCTTCTTCAAAGATTTTACAAAACTATCATGCTACTTACGACTCAAAAGCTGTTGCTATGTTGAAAAAGTCTGGTGCGGTGATTATAGGGCGGACAAATATGGATGAATTTGCGATGGGCTCTTCTACTGAAACTAGTGCTTTTGGAAATACAAAAAATCCTATCGCGCTTGATTATGTGCCTGGTGGTTCTTCTGGTGGAGCAGCCGCTAGTGTCGCTATGGGTGGTTGTCTCGTAGCTCTTGGATCAGACACTGCTGGGTCAGTACGTCAGCCTGCGGGGTTTTGTGGAGTTGTAGGATTTAAACCAAGTTATGGGACAATTTCTCGTTCAGGGCTCATGGCAATGGGATCCTCACTTGATATTATTGGTATTTTAGGAAAGACAACAAAATGTGTTCAATATACCAACGAAGTGATATCTGTTTCAGATGAGATGGATAGTACTTGTGTGTCTCAATCTGTGCGAGATTTAAACGAATCTAAAACTATCAAAACTATCGGAATACCTCGCTCGTTTATTGAGATGGAAGGAGTAACAGAAGAAGTAAAAAATCGTTTTAATGAATCTCTTGAAAAAATAAAAACCGCAGGTTTTGAGGTTGTTGATATTGATCTTCCTCATCTTAAATATTCTCTTGCTACCTATTATATTTTAATGCCAGCAGAAGCTTCAACAAACCTTGCTCGATATGATGGGATTCGTTTCGGACTTTCTGTACAAGGACAAGGTGTTGATGACTCTTATATGAAAACTCGAAAAGCAGGATTTGGAAAAGAAGTACAACGAAGAATTTTACTTGGGACATATATTTTGTCTCATGGGTATTATGATGCGTACTACAACAAAGCAGTAAAGGTTCGACATAAAATAACAAGAGAATTAGAAGAAGTATTTACAAGAGTTGATGCTATTCTTACTCCAACTTCACCAGCTCCAGCATTTCGTTTTGGAGAAAAACAAGATCCACTACAACTCTATGCTGCTGACATTTTTACCGTACCAGCAAACATTACTGATGTTCCAGCAATTTCTATTCCAAATGGTTTCAATAAAGATGGACTACCGCTTGATATCCAAGTTATGAGTCCTTATTTGCAAGATAAAGCTATGCTTACATTTGCACAATCTCTCGAAACTATCCTCAAATAAAATTAGATAATCAAAAGCCGTGATATAATTTTTCTATGGGTAATCTTCCAGAACCAATATATTTAAATGTTGAATATCTCTTTTTTTTGATATATCGCATTTTCAAAGGTATTGTGACATTCTTTAAAAGTTTGTTTGTTGGTTTTCGTGGTGACAATCAAAAACTCCGTTCTTTTTATACAAACACAAACGGGACAGAAAGTTGTAATCCTTTTCTAGGAGATATTTGTTCACAGACAACAGGCTCTGATGGGGTAGGGTTGTTTGGTTCTATTTCTTCTTTTGGTTTTGGACTTCATGTTTTTCTTGTTTTGCTAACCCTTCTTTTACTTTTTGTTATTATCTACTCTATTGTCCGATGGACTGAAATTAAAAATGAATCAGATAGACATATTGAAAGTTTGATACCAATAGACGAGGGTCAGCATATTGAAAACAAACAATGGCAACAAGTTAAAGAGCTTATTGCTTCAAATAATCCCCAAAGTTGGAGAATCGCAATTTTGGAAGCAGACGCGATGTTGGAAGATATGACAAAGGCGATGAATATTCGGGGAGATACTTTGGGAGAGCGATTGAAATCTATTGAACCAAGTGACTTTCTCACCTTACAAAAAGCTTGGGAGGCTCACAAGATTAGAAACCAAATTGCTCATCAGGGAAGTCGGTTTGTTTTAGAACAAAGACAAGCACTTCTAGCGATACAAATGTACGAAGAAGTTTTTCATGAGTTTAAGTTGATATAGATTATACGATCAGACATGACCACATAAAACAAAAAACCACTCTTTTAAAAGAGTGGTTTTTTGTTTTATGTGTGGACTAGTGGACGAAGTGGGAACTGTTATTATGCTTCATAAGACAGCATAGATTCTTAATTGTCTCCGAATGTGGGAAGATGTTAGGCTAGCGATGTTTGATGGGGAATAAAAAGTAGGTAGTTTCACTAAAACCTACATATCGCTATTACTCTTAACAGCCAACAGAATCATATCCATTAATTGGTCCATTGTGTTGGAAAAATTATAACTAACACTTATATCATCCGCTATGGATCTCAGTTTATTTAGTGATTCTATACTCCCTTCAGTTACCAAAGATTGTAAATAAGTAAAGTCGGGTTCACCATGCTCATTACGCCAATCATTTATCTTTCGTCTTCTGGTTTTTGTATCATATATTCTAAGTATAACATAGATACGAAAGTAATATACCTTTTTAAATAGCCTTGAGTCACTAATTTAAAAAATTTAGCAAAATGATGTATAATAAAGACATGAACATTGCAATTAAAACAAAAAATATTGAAATGACTGATGCAATTAGAAGTTATGTAGAAAAAAAGTTGAAGGGGCTACATAGATTCGCAAACACTACAGAAAGTCAGCTTCAGATACAAGTTGAAGTCGGACGTACTCCTAGTGATCAAGAGTCTGGAGAAGTATTCAGAGCTGAGATAAACTTAGGTATAAATGGCAAACAATTTTATGCTGTTTCAAAAAGAGAGGAGCTCTATACCGCCATAGATGAGGTCAAGAATGAAGTTGTACGTCAGATGAAGAAATCAAAAGGAAAAGATACTGTAGCTATCAGGCAAGGACAAAGAAAAGCCAAGAAAATGATTAAGAAGACTTTTAAGATATAAATGTCAAAAAATAAACCCAATAAAACAAAAAGTAAAAAAGCTATTATGCTTCTAGCAACATTAAAAGCTACTCCGGCTCTTTCAAACACATACACACTTTGTGAGTTATTGGCGGAAAAATTTAAAGAATTCGACATAGAATCGGACATTGTCCGATTGGCTGATTATCACATAGAGCTGGGCATAGAAACGCATGTGACAAAGAAAGATGATTGGCCTAAAATACTTAAAAAAGTTTTAGACGCAAACATTATTATATTCGCCACTCCTATTTGGTGGGGAACTCACTCCTCACTCCTTCAACGAGTCATAGAAAGGATGGACGCTTTGAACGATGAACTTTTGGAAACTGACGTTTCTCCATTCGCTGGCAAGGTTGGAGGATCTGTTATTACTGGGGCGGAGGACGGAGCTCAGCACGTCATTGCTCAAATTTGTAATTTTATGATTTGGAATGGACTGAGTATCGCTCCCGCATCTTCGCTTTCATATCTAGGTAGTCCAGGAGACAAAAAAGAACAAGTAGCAAAATCTTTTCGTCAGCCTCCATATTCGTCTATGGCAGAAACTATGGCTCGAAACATGAATCATTTAGTCGAAACCCTAATGGCTCATCCTTATCCAGTCAAAAAAGGAGGGATTGACCAAAATATTCGTTCCGGTACTGTGGGTATGAAAAAATAAGTAAACCATTATTCATTTGATAGTATTTCCTTCATTTGTGTAATTTCTTCTTTCTGAGCCGATACGATTTGTTTGCAGAGTTTAATTATTTCTTGATTTGTCAGACTAGCTTCATTACACATAGTTATCGCACTTGAGTGATGTGGAATCATAGATTTTAAGAACTGTGTATTGTCAACAAAAACTTGTTTCTGAATAAACACAAAACTCATAAAAAATAGTAGAACTGAGCCGAGATACAATTTTACATTTAAGGTCTTGTTGGTATACATTTGAGGCATGAATAACAGCATTAAAATAACCATTGGTGCTACCATAATCATAGTCATGTACAAGCTCCTTATGCTTAGTAATGAAATATCTGCCAAAGAACTTACTGCTGCGTAAGTGAGTACGTACATAATAAAAAAATGTATAATTACGGTTTTAGCTAAGGACTTATATGGGTTCATAAAGTTTAAATTATTAAATAAAAATTAATAAGTATTTCTTAGCAATCTTAACAAAATATTACGGTTCAAGAATATTCTCCGTCTTTCCGTTTATAGAAATAATCACATTCTGCACAGTCGGAAATTGCTTAAGTGTTTCTTCGATTTGTGCACGGATCGCTCCAACTCTGCAGGAACCTGCCACACTTTTGTTAAGTTCCGAACTAAAATCAACTCGAGCAGTACCACTTGAAATAGTGAGACTTTTTACTTTTACGCCGGTATTAAGGGCAGTACTAAAACCTTGCGACTGCTCAGCACTAGTAGGACCTTTTAAGAGTTCTTCTAGGCTAGATCCGCCGATGGTTGCTATTTTTGGAACCTCACGGATGACGGACGTAACTTTTTCACACTCAGCGCCTTGAGCGCTATTACCAAAGAATACCTTGATAGAGATTTTATCTCCTGCGTTCTGATCAAAGGTGTTAAAGATAACTGGGATGCGTAATTCATCATCATGTTCAGGGAGACCAGATGGATTGTCTTTTTGCAAAATGAGCGTGCCTGTCTTAGTAGAAGAGATAGTAAAATCCATAGTTGAGGTGAAAGGCACGAACTCTGTGGTCATCCACTCTCCGCTTGATTGAATCGGCATAATACCAAGAACTTGCCCATTAGCATCTATCAATCGAGCAGGAAAGGAAGCCTCAAAATACCAATTACCACGAGCTTTACCTTTTATAACTACAGGACTTGAAATTACTTGCCCTGGGCGAGGTGTTTCAAGAACTATCAAATCAGACTTTTCAAGTTCGTTTCCAATATCCTGTGTGAATGTTTTGCCATCTGGGGTAGTACAGCGTTCGGGATAGCTTTCTTGGGTAGGGTAGCCTGCGGCTACGCATTGCTCAAAATTAGCAACAATTGGCGAAGTGTTCCTTGTTAATTGCCAAGTTATACCTAAGCCAATAATAATTAGAACTATAATGATGATTATGTATTCTTTTTTCATAATCAGAGTATACCATAAAAAAGAACCATATTTCTATGGATCTTTTTCTATGCGCGGTCGACCGGACTTGAACCGGCAACCTCCCGCGTGACAGGCGGGTGCTCTAACCAGTTGAGCTACGACCGCATAAATTACCTTATTTGTGATATTAAACCAAGGTGTCTATCCCGCAAATTTAATATCCTAATCTTAGGTGACACAATATTATCATACTTACTTATATTTTGTCACTTGTGTCGAGGGAGAGGATTGAACTCCCGACCTCAGCGTTATGAGTGCTGCGCTCTAACCATCTGAGCTACCCCGACGTATCCTTTTGGAAAGACACCACGGAGTGTCACTCCCTTTGTTCTGCGGACTATGTAATTCAACTCCAGAGCTTCACTTATGTGGCCTCCAAGAGAAAATTATTACAATCCGTTGTTCTGCGGACTATGTAATTCAACTCCAGAGCTTCACTTATGTGGCCTCCAAGAGAAAATTATTACAATCCGTTGTTGCGGGACCTGGATTCGAACCAAGGTCTTCAGGTTATGAGCCTGACGAGATACCACTTCTCTATCCCGCTATGTAAATCTTCGTTTAAATTAAATCCATACATAGCTATTTATAAGCATGTTCAACACTATATCATAAACAGAACAATATGCAACAAAACTACCCTTATTTTTTCACCATAATATTGGTATACTTAGCGTAAGTTAATTATCAAATAAAATAAATTTTTATGTATTATAATGTAAACTTAATTGCGATTATTATCTCATCACTCGGTGTTATGCTTTTAGGATGGGCGTGGTACTCTCCAAAACTTTTTGGAACTATGTACCAAAAACTTAACACAAAAGAAACTACACAGGGTGGTATAGAGACGATAGCTCAAGTCATGACAAAAGAACATGTGCGTCGTGGTTTTATTGTAATGTTTATTTCAGGGCTTATCCAATCGGCGGTACTCTATTTTTTGATTCTTGTTACTCGAGCAGGAACACTTTCTCAGTTTATGACTATTGTATTTTTGGTTTGGGCTGGATTTAATCTTACTAATGTTTTAACAGAAAATACTTGGAAAGGGAGTTCGCCAAAACTTATGCTTATTGATGCTTTCTACTATCTTGTGGCAAATATTGTTATTGTGCTTATCCTTCTCTTTATTCTCTAGATACATTTTAGTTTTATGACAAAAAAATAATGCACTCGGTGTCTTTCTGGAAATGGAGCTTTAGTCCGTTGTCATGATACTGAGTGGGGAGTCCTTGTGAGAAATGATAAGAAAATTTTTGAATATATTTGGCTTGACGTAGCACAAGCCGGACTTTCTTGATAGACAATAATCAACAAACAAAAAGGATACAAAGAAGTATTTAATAATTGACTATGACAGTATGTGCGGCATATTCTAACAAACAACTTGAGAAAAAATTAAAAGATGAAAGAATAGTTTATAATCGTCTCAAGGTTTGGTCTGTCAGGAAAAATGCTTAGGTTTTTTTATAGGTCCGAAAAGAATTCAAAACTTTTTCGAATTACATTTGGAGTTTTACTAAAGAAAAATCTATTGATGGGAAAATAAAATCCATTCAAGACATAAAATCTCGCACTGAACTTTCCAACACTTTCTCAAAAGACCTTTTAAAGAGAGGATTTATTTTTGTGAGTTCAACTATTATCTATGCTTTTCTACAAGCAATGGGAGTTTTGAACGACCACGAAATTTCTTGCTTTCGGTACAGAGAATTGAAAAATCTTGGTAAATAGAGTAGTATGTCGTTGTTGTTTCGACAACTCAAAAACCAAGAAAAAGGAATGTCTATTCGGAAGCGGTAGATCATCTAAGGGGTGCGTAACAGCTCACCTAATTACCTGGTTTTTCTTTCGGCCGTTGTAGCTCAGTTGGTAGAGCGCGTCCATGGTAAGGACGAGGTCTTGGGTTCGATTCCCAACAATGGCTCCGCAATCAAAACCAAAAAACCTTTCCCGCACATTTTGCTTTGCTTTTACAAGTCCGAATTGTATTTGCACTCCACCTCATTTGAAAAATATCGTGGCGGAGCATGGAGCGTTCCCTGCACTTCTGGCTTCTGCCAGAAGCACCACGCTTTGTGTGGATGTTCTCACAAATTTTTGCTAAAATTAGGTTCTAGCCTTATTTGAAAGGTACTCAGAATATAAAAAACATATGGAAAATAACTTTATAATGGTGTGAATCTTTTTGATTATGTTGCTTTCAACACTGAAGACATCTTAATTATAGATGTTGAATAATCTATGTCCTCACAATCTTGGGAACGGGAATATGCCAACCCTTCATTTATTACAAAAAATACTCGACCTCAAGAGGATTTTTTGAAATTTCTACAATGGCTCAAAAAAATAAAGAACGATGCACTTACATCTCTACAGGTTCTTGATCTTGGTTGTGGTATTGGAAGAAATTCTTTATATTTAGCAAACAAATATCATGTAAAAGTAACAGCGATAGATTTTTCAAAAAATGCAATTCGTTTAGCAAAGGAACATTTCAGTCATGAAAACATACATTTTGTTGTTGATTCTATTTCAGAACCTTTTCCTTTAGAAGACGAAAGTGTTGGTCTTGTTTTGGACATCATGTCTTCTTTTTCTTTAACAGAAGTTGAAAGAGAAAAATATCTTCAAGAAATCAACAGAGTTTTAAAGTCTGGAGGATTTATGTATGTGCGGACTCTCAAGAAAGAAGCAGACAAAAATGCTGGATATCTTTTGAAAAATAATCCTGGAAAAGAAAAAGATACATATATTCATCCAACACTTGGAAGTCATGAACGAGTTTTTTCTGAACTCGACTTCAGAGAGCTCTATACTAAATATTTTGATATAGTGAAAATGCAAGGAAAGAGTGGTTATCAAAAATTTGACGGACAACCGTACAAGAGAAATTATTGGAATGTGTATTTACAAAAGAAAAATGTCTAAAGAAGAAATACAAAATAAAATTACAAAACTTGAAACGGAGATGAACGCTCCAGATTTTTGGGCTGATAAAAATCAAGCTCAAGCAAAAATAAAAGAACTTCAAGATTTGAAAGATGTATTTTTAGGAGTGGGGAAATATGACAAGCTTGGGTGCACACTTACTATTTTTGCGGGAGTGGGTGGAGACGACGCAGAAGATTTTGTTGCAATGCTATATAAAATGTATTCCAAGTATCTCGATAAAAAATCATGGAAGCAAATGATTATTGAAGAAAATCAATCGAGCCATGGGGGGTTCCGGAATATTACACTTGAAATACAGGGTAAGAATGTCTATGGAGCACTCAAAAATGAATCGGGAGTTCACAGACTTGTACGTATTTCACCATTCAATGCTCAAGGAAAACGACAGACTTCTTTTACTATGGTTGAGGTAGTGCCTGTACTCGAAGATTTAAATGAAATTATTTTTGATGACAAAGATATAAAAATAGAGTTAACAAAATCATCTGGTGCAGGAGGTCAAAATGTAAACAAACGGGAAACTGCTGTTCGTATTGTGCATATACCAACAAACATTTCTGCAGGTTGCCAAAGCGAACGAAGTCAAGAAACAAACAAAGAAAAAGCCTTTGCCTTTTTGAAAGCAAAACTTTTTAAGAAACAAGAAGAAGACAGGGTTCGAGAAGAACGGGGACTTTCTATATCTAAAACTCAAGAAATTGAGTGGGGGAATCAAATAAGAAACTATGTTTTACATCCTTATAAAATGGTAAAAGATTTACGTACTGGGGTAGAGACAAGTGATGTGGACGGAATTTTAAATGGTGATCTGGACGAATTTGTGGAGGCAGAGAAAGGATTATAAGATTGTGTTTTAAAAACGGTATATTATTTTTCCATTGATGGAAAAGAATAAAAAAATCTAGACACTCAAATTTTCTTAACGTGAAAATTTAAAAGTAGCAAAAAAATAAAACTCATAAATTGAATAAAAATAAAAAAGCGGTCGCATGCGATCGCTTTTTTAAAGTATAAGGTCTTCAATACTTGCAGGAATAATTATATGGTCTAGAAGTTTTTCTCCTTCTTCAGAAAATAAAAACTTACCAATGAACATCTTTTTTTGAAGTAGTTCAGAAAGTATGATCTCATCACCTGCTTTAAGCTCATCAAGCGGGAGGTTGTCAAAATCATACCATTTCGGATTTACCATTTCTTTTGTTGAGGAAGGCTTTCCTTGGAACTTTTCGCACATATAGAACAGCACCTTAAAAAATGGATTACCATCCATTGAGTATCCCTTCCAGAAAGTAATAATTGCGAACGGAATGAGATCTTCTTTTTTGATAGTGAGTCCACCAGCTTCTTCCTCTGTTTCTCGAACAGTGCATTCCTCAGGTGACTCTTTCCCTTCAATTTTTCCTCCATAAGGAAATCGTTTTCCAACCCCAACAATTTTTTGTTTAAGTGCAAGAAGAATTTTTCTTTCTTCTGGTTTTGTTATATATACCGCAGTTGCTTTTTTCATAATCTTTTTGTTTAATATACAACTTCTTTATCTCTTGTGTAAACACTTGCATCAAAGACCTAAAATCATTACTATGAAATCTATGTTAGTCAATAGAAAATCAAAAGAAGACCTGAAGCGAGAAATAGCTGGGGAATCATTTAAACGAAAGACTCTTTCGTTTTATAAATATGTCAAAATCTCTGAACAAAAAGCAATGCGAGATATCCTGTTTTCTGAGTTTAATCGTCTTGGATGTAAGGGGCGTATTTATGTTGCAGAAGAAGGAATCAACGCACAGATGAATGTGCCTGTCCCAAACTGGGAAACTTTTGATGCTTTTATTAAATCTATTCCAGAGTTTATAGATATCCCATACAAAATTGCTGTTGAAGAAAAAGATACATCTTCTTTTTTGAAACTCACAGTAAAAGTAAAACCAAAGATTGTTGCTGATGGTCTTGATGATAGTTCTTTTGATCCAAGTAATACTGGTGAGTATGCAGACGCAAGAGAGGTAAACAGTATGATTGAACGAGGGGTAATAGTGGTTGATATGCGAAATGCTTACGAAGCAGAAGTGGGACATTTTGAAAATGCAAAAATAATGGATGTTGATACATTTCGAGAACAGCTTTCTCGAGTTGAAAAAGAATTTAAAGATACAAAAGACAAAGAAGTTCTTCTCTACTGCACTGGAGGGATCAGGTGTGAAAAGGCAAGTGCGTGGATGAAGCATCAAGGATTTACCAAAGTGAAACATATTAAGGGTGGTATTATAGACTATGCACATCAGGTAAAGGAACAAGATCTCCCAAACAAATTCAAAGGAAAAAACTTTGTCTTTGACGAACGTCTTGGTGAACGAGTTGGCGATCAAATCATTTCAGATTGCCATCTCTGTCAAAATCAGAAGTGCGATGATCACTTGCACTGCAAGAACCAATTTTGTCATATGTTGTTTATTGGGTGTCCTCAATGTCTCAAGAAAGGAAAAGGCTATTGTGGTACATGGTGTCGGATGTTTGACGGAAAACCAAAATGGATACAAAAACTTTTTGTACAAAGTATCAGAAAGTCACACGGAGCACAATTCAAGAAGAATTATTTTAAGAATAAAAAATTTGTATAAGTATGGAAATTAAAATCAACATACAAGAACAGCAAAATCTTTTACAAGAACTTGAAACAAGAAAAGATGCAGAAGCGATTCGTATGAATCGGTATTTGTCGATGCCTGATTTGTCTCGAAAAGACGGAAGTCCGCTCCATGAAATAGTAAAGCGAGTACAAGAAGTTCCTGAACTTTTAGGGCTTGATATCATCCAAATTCCAGAAATCGTTCCGGCGGAAATCACTTTTGATCTTTTTGATTTTCCCCTCGATCATGTGGCGCGAAGCGCATCAGACACCTACTACGTAGACGCTACTCATATTTTGCGAACACATAATACTGTTTCGTGGTATTACTATTTTCATAATGAAAAGATAATCGAACGCGCAAAAAACAAAGAGCATCTTGGTGCGCTTTGTTTTGGGAAGGTATATCGAAAAGATGAAATTGACCGAAGACACATGAATGTCTTCCATCAGATAGATGGCTGGAAACTTATTCCTAATGAAGAAGGTATAATGCCACTCGATGAACTCAAAAGAGTTTTGTCTTCGATTGTTGAAACAGTATTTGGAAAAGAAACAGAGTATCGATTTCTTGATGACACATTTCCGTACACAGATCCTTCAACTCAAATTGAAGTAATGGTGAATGGTGAATGGGTTGAGATTTTAGGAGCAGGAATGGTCAAGTCATCAGTACTTTCAAAAATGGGAATCGAAGGATATAATGGGTGGGCATTTGGTTTTGGTCTTGAGCGACTCGCGATTCTTTCACTCAATCTTCCAGATATTCGACTCCTTTGGTCAGATGATGAACGAATTATAAAGCAACTTGTTCTTGGAAAAAAATATAAAGAAGTGAGTAAGTTTCCATCTATTACTCGAGATATTTCTTTTATTGTTTCTTCCGCTTCATTTTCACCTAATGATTATTTTGATTTGGTACGAGATGTTGTAGGGGATACAGCAGAAGAAATGGCACTGATTGACGAATACGAAAATGCTACAAAATTTGGCGAAGGAAACAAGAGTTATGCGTATCGTATAACCTATCGTTCCCTCAACCAAACACTAACTGATGATGAAATAAACAAACTTCATAGTGAACTTGAAAACAGGACACAAGAAGAGTTGAACGCTACAATTCGATAAAACAAAAGAGCCGAGAGCTTCGCCCTCGGCTCTTTTGTTTTCCCCACAAGCTTTATTTAAATAGTTCTATAATTAAAGCTGTAATATTAATAGGGGAATATCATCAAAAAAAAGCATTATGAATAATAACATTAGTAATGGTGAATATGTATCTAAAACAAAAAAAAACTTTAACGGCACTTGTTGTGGTAGGTGTTCTTTTGGTTTCTGCGGTAACTATTAATTCGGTTCAAAGAAAAACAGAACTTGATGCTAGTGTTGGTAGTTTTTTTTCTCGAATTCTTACAAGTATTTTTCCAAGCAAATTAACTCCTCTTAAACAGATTCCAAAAAATACAGAAACTTTTGCTACAGAAGGCTCTGTAAATGGAAATGCAATTTTTCAAACAGAAGATGGGGAAACTATTTTAAACTTGGATAATATTGAAGGTGTTCGGTCGCTTTCAACACATGCAGATGAAAATGGTATTGCGTATTTGTATCCTGAAAACAAAACAGCAAACTCTAGTGCTGATTCATACATTATCACTTTCAAAGCTGAGCCTCTGTCCATAAAAACAAAAAAGCTTCTTGATGCTCGAGGTGTTACTATTTTTCCGCAGGGAAAAGACACTAAAAACTTTTCACAACAACTTAAAAACATCAAACCTGAACTCGATGCTCAAAAAACAACAATAGCAAATCAACAAAATATTCTTCTGACAAGACTTTCTAATAAATATAGCACTTCGTCCACTGAAGGTACTATGAAGGTTTTTTCAGCAGACGACAAAGATATTTATGTTCGACAACTCAAAACAACGCTGAATGCTGTGACTATTTCCAATGTTACCAAAAAAGAACTTGATGATATTGTTCGTGCGATTCCAAATATTAAAAGTATTGAAAAGGCACAGACAGTACAAGTCGATCTTATGGAAACACCAGGACTTATTCATAGTTCAGATTTGCAAAGTTATTTCGGAGCAAACGGAACATCACTTACGGGTGAAGGTACTACTATTGCTATTGTTGACACAGGGGTTGATTACACTCACCAAGATCTTGGTGAGTGTAATTTTCTTCTCGAAGGAAATTGTAAAGTCATCTATGGATATGATTTTATAAACAATGATAGTGATCCTATGGATGATCATGGACACGGAACACACGTTGCTGCAACAGCGGGTGGTGATGGTTTTTGGACTGACGATCAAGGTATAACACATTCTTTGCCTGGTATTGCACCCGATGCAAAAATATATGCCTATAAGGTTCTTGATAGTAGTGGGTCTGGAAGTAGTGTGGCTGTGATCCAAGGTATTGAAGCTTGTGCTGATCCAAATGGTGACGGAGACATTAGTGACAGGGTTACTGTGTGTAGCTTGAGTTTGGGTGGTCCAGGCGGACCTCTCGATTCTCAATCTCTTGCTGTTGACGCTGCTGTTGATGCGGGAGTTGTTATGATTATTGCTGCTGGAAACTCTGGTCCAGGAGCAGAAACTATTGGTTCTCCTGGTACTTCTCGAAAAGCAATCACTGTTGGAGCTGCGTGTAAGCCTCAAGATATTGGAAATGACACAAGATGTGCTGAAGGAGCTGTTGCTGTGTTTTCTTCTCGAGGACCTGTTTTGTTTACCGATGAAGATGGCGAAGATCAGGTTTTAAATAAACCAGATGTTGTCTCACTTGGAGTTAATATATGTGCTGCCCAGTGGGGTGATTGGTATGATGAAAAAACATGTCTTGGAGATGGTAAACATATTGCAATCAATGGAACATCTATGGCAACACCAACAGTTGCTGGGCTTATAGCTCTTTTGACTCAAGCTCACCCAGATAAAACAGTTGCGGAATTGAAAGAAACTCTCATGTTGGGAGCAACAGATTTGGGTTTTAATGCGAATACTCAAGGTCAAGGTTTTGTTAATGGTTTAGCTACATTAGAAAGTTTAGGTTTACCTAATTCAATTATTAGTATTTCAGGTCTACCATTTTTTGTTGATGACATAGAATCGCAACAAGTAATTGAATATTCAAAAACTTTTACTTTTGAAAATATTTCTGGACATGATCTCAATCTCACCATGACTCAGTCAAGTAATAACCCAGGAACGACACTTTCATTTCCAGATTCGATGGTGCTTGCTCCAGGAGAAGAAGGTGCGTTCTTTGTTTCGATGACCATTGACCACTCAGAAGCTTTGTCTGGAAGAAACATTAAAGAAACAATACTTATTAGTGATGGTGAAGAAAGTATTAATCTTTTGGTTGGACGAAGAACTCCAAATTATTTGATCCCCGAATCACTAAAAGTTAGTTTTGGTTTATTTAATCAATCTCAAGAGTCTTTCTCTAAAACCGTAGAATTTGATGTTTCAAATAGACTTTCCGAACAAACAGTAACATACGACGTTGTGATTGATGAAAGTACTCTTTCTTTAGCTCATCAAAATAATATTTCTGTAACACCTTCGGTTGATCAGATAACACTTGGACCAAGTGAGTCCATTTCTTTTGATTTAGTACTTGATGCGATATCTGTTCCAGGTAATACCTTGTCTAATAAAATACATAAGGTTAATTTGCAATTGATATCAGAATTAGAAACCATAAATGTAGAACTTTCATTTTTTAAAGGGTATGCATTTGAATTTGGTTATGGTCCTGTGAGACCAGATGTAATTGTCCTTAATGGTGGTGGTTGGACACAAGTCTATGTTCCCAATCCTCAACTTGAGAGTTTAATTCTTTATTCAACACAGCCGGGTCCTTTTCATGCAAAAACTTTGTATATTGATCAAAGTATTAATGATAGCACCACAACAACAGCGATATTTGAATTTGATATTCTTTTGTTAAATCAAAATGAGATACCTTATTATGATGTTTCAAAAAATCGTGCTGAACACCGTATTGAGAACAATTATTTTGGTAATAGCTGTTTTGAAAGATTTCAAACTGAAAATGGATTAGAAAGAAAAAGTTTTGCTATGAGTATTTCAGGTAAAGTTGCTTTTGAATACAATACTGTTCCAGAAGATGTAAACTTCTCTCTCATTTGTGCTCAACTGATACCGCAAACAAAAAGAATAATTGTGAGTCAGATATATTTAACAGAAGGTCTCAACCAAGATTTCTCACTCAACGATGCTACTGCGGATATTTCTTCACGGTATTTATATGCTTTCAATAACAGAGAAGAAGAAGATGTGTTATCAATTGGACTTAATATTTGTAGCTTTATAAACTTTAAACATCCAGGAGCTGTTAGAGGTAGAGATGGGTTCTGTTCATTTTGGTTTTTAACAGGAAACAACACATTGGATTTAATTGAAGGCGAAACTGCCGTTGTTGAAGTGCGAAGTCTCCATACAGACACTCCAGAAACAGCTTCAACTCCTGATTATCCTTCCTTTAAGATTTATGTCGCAAGTAAAAGTCAAGAAACCTATCTATATACATCGGCAGATATGTTTGGTACATCTGAAAAATTGTATGCTTGGTCTGATCCTGATACAGGAATTCTTTCCACTTCCGAATCAACAGTAAATACATACGAAAAATACAAGGTTCCTGTCGTGAATGATAATTTTATCACCATAGGTACAGGACCACTTACTGACACCACAATGGTTAAGGCGTACCGTGATGATTTTGGTAGGATGACCTCATGGCTGAGTGACTACAAGAGTATTTATAGGTATGCTGATGGATCAACTGAGTCGCATGTAAGTAAAAATCCCAATAAGACAAAAACTAATTATGATTTATTTAGAAATGGTTCTTTTGTAGATTCTATGTTGGCTTATATGGATTCTAATAATGCAGGTCCTAATTTGGCAGGTATTAATATTCCTGATACGGATGGAAATTTCAAAGGTTTTAACTACACGAATCCCGTCATAGGTGAATATGATGTCTATACTCAACGAGTGAGTTTGTTTGATGGAGAAGAACAGGACCGTGAATTTTCTACTGACTACCACTTTAGTATTTCAGAGGATATTATTGATTCAATTCCTCCAGTCATTAAACATATTCAACTTGTTGCAAATGGTATTCTTCAAAATCATTTTGAACCAAACAGCGCAAGTGAGTTAAGAATTTATGCTACGCCGGGATTTGGAATAGCGAGCCATAATCTTGAAGAAGATGATAATGATGCTTATGAAATTGAATTTATGGATGACTCGATTTCTACTATCAATATTTCCGCAGGGGAAAATAAAGATAGTCTCAGTCTTCTGTCAGATCCAGTGCTTGTGGGTGATTATTATAGTTTTGATCTTTCAGGTGTAGAGGGTTCAGGTTCTAAAAAATATTTCCAACTTTTCTTGGAAGATTTGTCAGGGAATACAATCACCTATAATTTTTATATTGAAGTAGGTGATATTCTTGATCCAGAGACAATTGCTGATGAAGGTTTAGCTTTTTGTGAAAATAATCCTCATTCAATAAGTATAAGTAAACCCACAGTGTCTTTGGTTTCTGGTGGTGACTTTGTTCCTGTAACATTTACTCTTACCAATGAAGACAGTTTGGCTTGTGAACCCACATCTTACAATGCTAATATGTCTGTTGACACAGATCAATATCATCCAATGTTTGGTAATGGGGCTCTTAAAATAAGAGGAAAAGGCTCTCTTCCGGCAGATAATTTATTTACAACAACAGGATTTTCTTACTTTATCACTTCTCTTACTCCTGGACAGTCTTTTAGTAGAACAGGCTATTTTAGAGCAGATGTTGGTTTTCCTGAAGGTCAGTATCAAATTGGATTTACAATACCTAATCCAGACAACGCTGGACAACAAGTAACTATTCCGTTTTATGCGGATATTCAAATAATTAATGAAACTCCAGACCCGGAAGATCCTGTTGATGAAGATGTTCCTGCATACTGCGCTGGGGACTTTAACAGTGATGGAGCAATAAACACAGCTGATCAACTACTCTTTAATACAGTATATGGAACACTTAATCCCATATATGATCTTGACGGAAGTGGTGGACCGGTTAATGCAAATGACATTATTACTTTCTTGAGTTATTATGGTTCAGTAGGATGTCCATCACTTAATCCCGCAGAAGAAGTTGACCAATATACTGATGTTGCAAATGAAGAAAGTATTAGTATTTCGTACGATATACAAACAACAAATCCAAGTAATCCAACAGTCTATGAGTATACTCTTTTTGTTACAAATAATTCAAATCAAACTATCACAAACCTTGTTGCCACAAATCTTGTCCCAGAGGCTCAGTTGTTGTACGCTGAATTTGTAGCTGCATCGGTACCGAATCTTGGGGTTGATCTAGAGACTGGGAACCTCTATATTCCATCAATTGGAGCAAATCAATTGATAACAGTATTGATTACCGTAACAATTCCTTAAGAATCAAGAAAAAACCCTGAAAACAGGGTTTTTTCTTTTGGATTGAAATACACAAAAATTGTTGTAAAACAAAGCTTTTTCCCTTATTTTTTATACGGTCTTGTGATATAATAGTTCAGTATGGCAACCAAAAAAAAAGGAGCTGATTCAGCTCCAAAATCAAGTTATTCAGCAAAAGACATCTCTGTTTTAGAGGGTCTTGATCCGGTGCGAAAGCGACCAGGTATGTATATTGGTTCTACAGGAACTCAAGGGCTTCATCATCTTGTATGGGAAATTTTTGATAACTCTCGAGATGAGGCAATGGCTAATGAAGCAGACAGAATTGAACTTGTTCTTCTTCCTGGAAATAGGATACGAGTAGCTGATAACGGGCGCGGTATTCCAGTTGACAAGCATCCTAAAACAAAGGTTTCAGCCCTTGAAACTATTATGACAACACTCCATGCGGGAGGTAAATTTGGTGGTGAAGGATATTCTGTTTCAGGAGGTCTTCATGGTGTGGGAGCTTCTGTTGTAAACGCACTTTCTATTTATACTCGAGCGGAAGTTCATAGGGATGGTGATATCTATGTCCAAGAATATTGTATTGGAAAGAAAAAGACAGATGTCAAAAAACTCGGCACAACAACTCATCGTGGGACAATCATTACTTTTGAACCAGATATTGAAATTTTTAAAGAAATAAAATTTTATCTTGATGTTATTACAAGTCGAATTCGTCAACAAGCATATCTTGTAAAAGGTATGAGAGTAACCGTTACAGATGCGCGAAATGTAGAAGAAAAATTTGATCCTACTTCAGTTTTTTGGTTTAAGGAACTTAATATAGAAGCTCAATCTCAAACTTTTTATTTTGAAGGAGGTCTTCAGTCTATGGTTGCCTTTTTTAACCAAGATCAAAAACCTGTTCATGACACTATTTTTTATATTGAAAAACAACAAGATGGTGTTGGTGTAGAAATTGCACTTCAATATATTGATGATATTTCTTCTCGAATTAGTGGTTTTGCTAACACTATTTTTACTCCTGGGGGTGGTATGCACCTTACTGGTTTCAAAACTGCACTGACACGAACTATAAACAACTATGTAAAAAACAATAAACTCATTCCTGAAAAGGAAGGAACCTTTGATGGTACAGATGTGCTTGAGGGCCTTACTGCTGTTATTTCTGTAAAGCTTCCAGAAATCCAATTTGAAGGTCAAACAAAAGATAAACTTGGATCAGTGGAAGCTCGAGGTGCCGTAGAATCGGTATTTGCAGAATCTTTTTCTGCTTTTATGGAAGAGAATCCTGATGAAGCTCGTTCTATTATTAAAAAGTCTATTCTTGCTTTACGGGCTCGAAAAGCTGCAAAAGCAGCAAAGGATTCAGTGCTCCGAAAAGGTGCTCTCGAAGGAATGACACTTCCTGGAAAGTTAGCAGACTGCCAAACAAAAAGTTCAGATGAGGCAGAACTTTTTATTGTAGAGGGAGACTCTGCTGGTGGTTCAACAAAGATGGGACGAGATAGACGAACACAAGCGGTATTGCCACTTCGGGGAAAAATTCTCAATGTTGAACGAGCTAGACTTGATAAAATGCTTACTTCAAAAGAAGTAAGAGCGCTAGTTATCGCACTTGGAACCTCTATTGGCGACACTTTTGATTTGGAACGAGTACGGTACAAGAAAATTATTATCGCAACAGATGCCGATGTGGATGGTGCTCATATTCGCACACTTCTTTTAACACTCTTTTATCGACACTTTAGGGAAATTGTAGAAGCAGGATATCTCTATATTGCACAACCTCCACTGTACAAAATTACAAAAGGGAAAGATATTTCTTATGCCTATAATGATAATGAAAAAAATACTATTGTAAAAAATCTTGGTGGTAATGTAGAAGAAGCAGAAGAAGCAGAAGATAAAAAAATTCTTTTTGAAGACGGGGAGCTTGGTCCAGAAAATACAGAAGAAAAAGAAAAAATTAGTAATGCAAAAATAAAAATTCAGCGATATAAAGGTCTCGGAGAAATGAACCCAGAAGAACTTCGGGAAACAACTCTCGACAAAGACAAACGAGTCTTGAAACAAATTTATGTAAAAGATGCTCAAGAAGCAGATAAAATATTCGATATCTTGATGGGAAGTCTTGTTCCACCTCGAAAAGCTTTTATTCAAAATAATGCAAAGATGGCGGATATCGACCTCTAATAAAAAATCACTCCCTAGGGAGTGATTTTTTATTTTTATGTTAGAGCTCCTTTAATGAGCTCTTTCAAATCCTTGATATGGTTTTCCTTATCTGCGACAAGGTTTTTCCAAAATACTCGTTCTTCCTCGGAAGAGCATTCTTCAAGGTAGTTCTTTTTGATTCTCCAAAGACTTTTTTGTTCAATAGTCATTTGGGTCATAAGGTTGTAAATATGGTTATCCATAAATAAATCTATTAGATTTATAAACCGTTAATCCGTTTTTACCCCTTTTTTATTATACCTTATATGTAAGAATTACTGACTTTTTTCAGAACTTGCGCTTTTTGTTTTTTTAGGTATACTTGAGGTCTATGGTTATACGAATGCGTCATACGCGGTCACACACAAAAAATCGTCGATCGCATCATAAAGTAGAGAATCCAGCGATTGCTGTTGATAAGGAAACGGGTATTCCTCATATGCGACACAAGGTTTGTTTAGAAACTGGAATGTATCGGGGGAAACAAGTATTAAACACAATCAAAAAGGTTGAAAAGAAAATCGCAAAGAAGAAGTAGTACACTTTGCGATTTTTTCGTACTGGTTATATAATGATAGTATTATTACTTAGTTCTTTAATTGATTTTTAACTTATGGCAAACAGGCACCTTCAGCGTTCAATAGTTCTACAAACACTCTTTGAGTGGGATTTTAATCAGGATAAAGAAGATTTTGATCTTGTTGGAGCACTTCATCGAAACATTGATGAATTTGCCCCCACAATAACGGATCGAGATTTCATGGAACATCTTTTATTGCTTGTGCAAAAGAAAAAGAATGTAATCGATGAGGTCATGGTAAAAGCAGCACCAGATTGGCCAATTGAAAAGATTGCCAATGTTGATCGAAATATTCTCCGTCTTGGATTAACTGAGCTTCTTTTTGGTGACAGAGATCAAGTTCCTCCAAAGGTTGCTATCAATGAAGCTATTGAACTCGCAAAAACATTTGGGGGTGATAAAAGTTTCAAATTTATCAACGGTGTTTTAGGTGCTGTCTATAAAGAAATAGGTGAACCAGGAAGAGATCAAGCAAGTAAACCAAAGAACAAAAAGTTTAACGAGCAAATTGATGTAACAAAACTTCCTATTGAGAAAAAAGCTGGGGCACTTGTTTATTCAAACCATGAAGGAATTATTCGTTTTGCTTTTGTTCACGATGTTTTTGGTTATTGGACAATTGCAAAAGGAGGAGTTGAGGAAAATGAAGATTCAAAAGATGGTGCTGTGCGAAAGGTAAAAGAAAAAATAGGTCTTGATATTGAAATCATAGAGCTTTTAGGAGAGAGCGAATATATTGCTTCTCATCCAGAAAAAGGAAAACTACGAAAGCAAGTGAGTTATTTTCTTGGAAAATCAGATTTTAAAGATTTGAAACTCAATCCAAATGCTGGAGGTCTCAACGATGCAAAATGGTTTACACTTGAAGAACTACAAGATTTCACAACCTACGATGATATTTTTCCACTTATTGCTCGAGCAGTAACTATACTGTCAAACACTAATTAACTAATAAAAAGTATTTTGATTATATGAAAGATTTTACAGAATTTGAGAAGCGTATTGGAGTAACTTTTGAAAATAAAGAGATTTTGACACAGGCTTTTACTCACCGTTCATACATCAATGAACACCCAGGTTTGGATATAAAACACAACGAGCGCCTTGAATTTTTAGGTGACGCGGTTCTTGAACTTGTTTCAACTGAAGAATTGTTCAAGCGTTATCCTAATGTTCCTGAAGGTGATCTTACAGCCTATCGAGCAGCAATGGTGAATACAAACTCACTAGCGGAAGTGTCAAGCGAGCTTGGTCTTATTGAGTTTCTCTTACTTTCAAAAGGTGAGTCAAAAGACAAAGGAAAAGGGCGGGTGCATATTCTAGCAAACACTTTTGAATCAGTGATAGGGGCACTATATCTTGATCAAGGTTATGAGTCCGCTCGAGGATTTATTGCTGATAGTCTTTTCGGTAAAATTACAGAAATTGTAGAAAAGAAACTGTATCGTGACGCAAAAAGTCTTGTCCAAGAAATGTGTCAAGATAAACTTGAAGTAACACCTTCGTATGAAATTATCAATGAAAAAGGACCAGACCACGACAAACATTTTACGGCAGGAATCTATTTTGGAGAGGAACTTGCAGCTCAAGGACGAGGTGCTTCTAAACAAGAAGCAGAACAAGCAGCTGCTCGAAAAGCTCTCGAAGAACGAGGTTGGCTGGAAAATGAAAAAGAATAAACTAGAAGAAATACCCCCCCCCATTCATTTTTGGTTGGCTATTTTTTAGTGGTATAATCAAATGGTATTTATGCTAAAAAGTTTAGAGCTCAATGGGTTCAAATCGTTTGCTAAAAAATCCGAACTAGAGTTCGGCTCTTCTGCAACAGCAATAGTTGGACCTAATGGTTCAGGTAAATCAAATATTGTTGAAGCATTTCGTTTTGTACTTGGTGAACAATCTATCAAATCAATGAGAGGTAAACTTGGTTCTGATCTGATCTTCAAGGGTTCAAAAACAATTGCAAAACTCAATCGCGCTAAGGTGTCTATTGTTTTTGATAACAAGACTAAGGTTTTTAAATTAGAGGATAGTTCCAATGAATCTTTACAGCTCGATTTTGAAACAATAGAAATTTCTCGAGAAGTATATGCCGATGGTGCAAACAAATATCGTATCAATGGAACAGAGGTTAGACTCAAAGATATTCATGAACTTCTTTCGTCGGTTAATATTGGTTCTTCTGGGTATCATATTATTTCTCAAGGACAAGCTGACCGTCTTTTGTCTGCGAACCTAAAAGACAGGCGAGTAATGATCGAAGACGCTCTTGGTTTGAAAGTTTTTCAAATTAAAATGTCTCATGCTGAAAAGAAGCTTGAAAAGACAGAACAAAATATCAAAGAAGTAGAGTCACTTCGTCGAGAAATTGCTCCGCATATTCGGTACCTCAAAAAACAGGTTGATAAGATAAAGCAATCGGAAGAACTACGAATAAATCTTGGTTCTATGTATAAAGAATATCTTGCAAAGCAAGATTATTTACTTCGTGCTGATTATGAAAAACTTATCCAAGATCAAAATCGTGTTTCTGAAGAACTTGCAAATATTGATAGCAAACTCAGTGTTTTTAGTGGTGACCAACATTTTACTCCCGATGAAAATCAAATAAAAACAATAGAAAATTATCGAAAAGAAATACAGACACTCAATCAAACTAAAGATGAACTTTCTCGCAATATCACACGACTGGAAGTCATGATTGAAATGTCTCAAGGAAACAGTAAAGAAACTTCCAAGAAAGAGACTATTATTTTGGATAAAAGTGAATTTGATATTTTCGTGAGAAACCTTTTTGTTTTTATTGATCAAAGTTTAAAAACTGAAAGTCTTGAAAATATTAAGCAACTAGTTGTTCGTATTAAAGAAAGTATTGAAAACCTCAATCGTCAATACGGGTCTTCTTCCGTATTAAAAAATCAAAAGTCAGAGCCTGCTCACTCAGCTGAAGAATTGCATTCTGATTTACAAAAACTACAAAGAGAGCTTGTGGAGGTTGTAGACACTATCAATAAAAAAAATAATTCCATCATCGATACAAATACTGTAATTGAACAAAAAAGAAACTATTTTTATGATAGTCAACGAGAGCGCTTTGAAATAGAAAAAAACCGAGCAGGTCGTGCTTCTGACCAACAACTTATTCAAGAAAGAATTGCTCGAGCTCGAGAAGGACGGCAGTTTCTTGAAGAAGAAATACGAGAAGGGGTTGTTTTAGTTGGAAGAGAAATTGCTTCATATAAAGAACTTTCATTAGAGCCGGGATCTTTTGACCGTTCATCCGTAGAAAACATCCGTCGAGAGATTGAACGAACTAAAATTAAACTCGAAGAAGCAGGTGCGACTGGCGGGGAAGAAGCTTTGAAAGAGTATGAAGAAATAACAAGTAGAGATCAATTTTTAGAAAAAGAACTTTCTGATCTTGAAAATGGAATGAGTTCACTCAAAACTCTCATTAGTGATTTGAAAGAAACACTCGACACTGAATTTCGTGTAGGCATAACAAAGATAAATAAAGAATTCCAAGAATTCTTTTCTGTAATGTTTGGTGGAGGAAATGCTTCACTATCTGTTGTTGCGAAACAATCAAAACGAAAAACAAAAGAAGATAATGATGAAGAGATTGCCGAGGAGACACAAGCTTCAGAAGAAGGTGTTGAGATTGAAGTTTCTTTACCACAAAAGAAAGTAAGGGAACTCACGATGCTTTCTGGTGGGGAAAGATCTCTAACTTCCATCGCACTTTTGTTTGCAATGTCACAAGTGAACCCGCCACCTTTTCTTGTCCTTGATGAAACAGATGCAGCACTTGACGAGGCAAACTCACGACGTTATGGAGATATGATTGAAAGACTTTCAGAGTATTCTCAACTTATCGTGGTTACCCACAATAGGGAGACTATGTCACGAGCACGAACGCTCTACGGAGTAACTATTGGCTCTGATGGAGCTTCTAAACTTCTCTCAATTAAGTTTGGAGACGCTGAACAATACGCAAAATAAAAACCCTTCGATTGACGAAGGGTTTTTATTATCCGCCAAACAATGTCTTGTCTGCAAGGTATTCTGTTGTTGTAAGTCCAAGATTTTTGATTGCTAAAGCATGTTCAGGGCCAAGGTATCTCCAATGCCAACTTTCAGGAATATATCCCGTAATCTCTTCGGTATTTACTTTGTAGCTTTGCACAAAACCATAGTCTGTTGCATGCTTGGAAAGCCAGCTATACGTCGCGGTCGTTTCAAATTTTTCAGAAGCACTTTCATAGTCTATTTCCTTTGAAGTCAGATCAAGTGTTGTTCCAATCTGATGTTCTGAATGTCCTGCCTCTGCAACGGACAAATAGATTTGGCCCTCTCTATATTTTTCTTGAGCTTGTTTGAAAAGATAATCTTGTGTGGAATAGTTTCTAAACCCTGAAGTAGGAACAATGTCTATCCCATCTTCTTTTGCATCCTTATATAAACTATAGAGTGAAAGAAGTGTTTCTTTTGTGATACAAAGATTTCTTCCCCGAGTAGGAATGAGTTCTTCGGGAATTGGTACGAGATCGATAGGGACAAAGGTTTTAGAAAGAGAAGTTTTTCTTGTTGGATTAAGCAATATAAAGTTCGTATCTTTTGTTGTTGTTTCTGGACAAAGTGTAGGGTCAATTTTTTCAAGTGCACGATGTACTTCTTCTTCGTTACCTATATTTGCTAGGTAAGACTCCTTGTCGACAACAGTAACTATAGCTGGTTTTTGTGGTTGATATTTTGTGTTGAGTTCAAATGTTTTTTCTTGGTAGCCTACGATTCCATTTTTATTTACATCAACAGAAAGAAGCATTCCATTCATCGTTTCTTCAGAAAAATTTTGATCAAAAATAGCATTCCCAAGTGAATAGGCAATAATTCCACTCTTGTAGAGTTCGATGTCTTGCGTAACATGAGGATGGTGACCGATAATGATATCTGCCCCAGCATCTATTGAAGAGTGTGCAAGGGAAGTCTGACGTTCGTTGAAGCTTTTGTATTCCTCTCCCCAATGATACGAGACAACTAAAATATCAACTTTTTTCTTGGCTTCTTCTATATACAAAAGGCGGTTTTGATCGCTCGCAAGAAGTATTCCAGGATCCTTGATTGTTGCTTGTATCCATTCTGGTCCAACATCAGAGAAACCAAGAAAACCAAGCTTGATACCTCGCGATTCAATGATTAATACTTCTCGTGCTTGTTGTTTTGTTTTTCCTGCTCCTATAAAAAGAATTCCTGAATCTTGGAGATGTGTAAGTGTGTCCTTAAACGCTGAAAGTGACCAGTCACCCGCGTGATTGTTGGCAAAAGAGACAACATCAATACCTGCTTGTTTTAAAACAGAAGCAACTATTGGTTCAAATCGAAAAGAGTACTTGCTTCCCACATTCGTTCCATTGTTTGAAATAGGTCCTTCAAGATTTGCAAACACAATATCTGACTGATGAAGTTCTTTAAGATTTGCAAAGAGTTGTGTGTAGTCACCTCCGAAGTTTTTGTAGACTGATGATTTAACACCTCGATCAAACATAAGGTCTCCTAAAAATGTGAGTGAAGTTTCATCTGAAGTTTTATTGTAGGCTGTTAACACACTTGCAGAATTTGTGAGGGAATAGTTGACATTGTTTTGCACAAAGGTTAGAAGTTTGTTATAGTCCTCCGCTCTGTTGTCAGTTTTCAAAAGTGTTACAGCAATAACACGATCACCATAACCTTCAAATGGAATTGTAAAGAGCGCTACGCCTGTTCGGTGCGCTTTACTTGTGTATCCTGTTTTCCCCCCTTCATAATTTGGTGTTCCAGCAAAACTATTTGCATTATTCCAAACTCTCCCACCTTGTGTGTACTGTTTGAGTTTAGTGATCTCAAAAACAATATCATGTTTGTTGTAGAGGTATTCAGTGAGATTGAATAAGTCTCGTGCGGTTGAAATATTTTTTTCTGAAAGCCCTGATGGGTCATCAAAGCTAGTATTGATCATACCAATCTCTTGAGCCTTTTGATTCATGTTCTGTATAAAATACTTTTTTCCAAGTGTTTCCGCTAAAACCTCGGCAGCATCGTTTGATGAGACAAGGAGAAGGGGGTAGAGTAAGTCAGAAACTTCTAGTTTTTCATTTGCTCGTAGCATTCCTCGAGAACTTTCAGTCATTGTTGCTCGCTTACTTACTGTTGCAAGTTGTGTTTCTTTAAATTCTTCTAGAGCAACAGAAGCTGTCATAAGTTTTGTAATAGAAGCAATTGGAAGTACTTGGGAACTGTTTTTCTCCAAAATAATCTCTCCTGTAATCGCGTCACCAACAACATATGCCACAGCACTTGTTTGAGGAATAGAAGCGAACTCGTCAACATAATAGTTGTCTTGTCCTCGGAGAATACTTTCTATAGGAATACCTTCAAGATAATTGATATTATCATCAATAGTAAGATTTTTTTGAGAACGATGTGACATCTCATAGAGAATGTCGTGGATAGAAGAGAAGCTATTTTTAACAAAAATAAAACCATCATCAATAGTGTTTGTTGCAAATCCAAGAATGAAAATGCCCAAGACAATAGGAATAAGTCCCCACTTCATAATAGAGAACCCTTTTTTTACTGGTTGTTGTGTGTTAAATCTATAAAACATTCTTATTATTGAGTGATAGTGTAATCAATAGTCGCTTCTTCTACGTGTACTGTTTTAACAGTAATAGGGATAGTATCTCCAATTTTGAATTCTTTTCCATTTTTTTCTCCACGAATAACAAATTCTTGTTCGTTGAGTGTATACATATCGTCGGTTAGATCTCGGAGTGAAACCATTCCTTCTGATTTACTTTCAAATTCTTCTACATAGATACCCCACGTTGTAATCCCAGTTATGATTCCTTGGAAGTTTTGACCAACTCGTTCTGCCATATATTCTACCTGCTTTATTTTGATACTTTGTCGTTCTGCTTCCATCGCTTCTTTTTCTTGATAGGAACAATGTTCGCATTTTTCCTCGTAAGACATGGCATATTTTTTGGGAATACTATTTCCTTCAAGGTAGGTTTGAAGTATTCTGTGTACAAGTATATCAGGGTAGCGTCGTATTGGAGATGTAAAATGAGTGTAATAAGAAAAAGCAAGACCGAAATGACCAATGTTTTTTGTCGAGTATTTTGCTTTCTGCATAGAACGAATAATCATAGTTTGGATAGGACTTCGTTCTTTGACTGGAATTGATTCTACAAGTCGATTGAGTTCTCCGGGGTCGATAGCTCCTTTTTTCAAATTGAGGTGGTACCCAAATAAATTGAGATAACGAACTAATTCGTCAGTTTTCTCTTGGTTTGGTATATCGTGAATACGATAAACTCCAAGTCGGGTTTTTTTGTATTTATCAAGTCCACAAAATCGGGCAACATGTTTGTTGGCGAGAAGCATAAACTCTTCAATCATTTTATGAGCATCTTTTCGTTCTTTTCGTTCGACTGCAATTGGTTTTCCTTCGTCGTTTAACTTAAATTTTACCTCGTCGCTTTCTATAGAAAGCGCACCATTTTTGAATCGTTGATCGGTGAGTTTTTTTGCGAGCGTGTTGATGGTTATGATTTCTTTTGAAAATAAACCTGTCTTTTTCTCGATTATTGCTTGAGCATCTTCATAGGTGAATCGTTTGTCTGATTTAATCAATGTTCTTCCAAACCACTCAGATACAACTTCTGCTTTCTCATTCATTGTGAGAACAGTTGAGAATGTTCGTTTGTCTTCATTTGGATTAAGACTACAGAGATCATTTGAAAGTATTTCAGGAAGCATAGGGATAGTTCTGTCTACAAGATAGACACTTGTTGCTCGTTCGTAAGCCTCTCTATCGAGTTTTGTTCCTGGAACAACATAGTGAGAAACATCAGCGATGTGGACTCCAATCTCGTAGTTTCCGTTTGGTAAAAATGAAATAGAGAGAGCGTCGTCAAAATCTTTTGCGTCAAAAGGGTCTATTGTGAAGGTTGTCACAGAACGCATGTCTTTTCTTTTTTCTGTGCCAAATCCTTGCGATTGTTCTTTAATTCTCTGTGCTTCCTGTATTACTTCTTTAGGAAACTCCCAGTCAAAACCTTTTTCAAGAGCAATACCATGCATCTCTCCGTCATTTGAACCAACTTCCCCTAACACCTTCGCGATATGTCCTTTTGGAAAGTTTTTTCTATCTTCCCAAGAATCGATAATAGCAAAAACTTTTTGGTTAATTTTTGCACCAGATAGTTTGTTTGCATCAACTAAGATTGGAAAATCCATTCGACTGTCATCAGTTTTAACAAGCCAAGCATTGTTTTCTTTCATAAGTTTACCCATAAACCCAACCTTGGATCGTCTTTTAATTGAGAGAACTTCACCATAAATTGTTCCTTTGGTTTTTGATCTTCCAAGTATACCAATTTCAACTGTGTCTCTATTGAGTGCGGTTTTGAGAAATTTTGAACCTATTTCTATTTTTTGTTTAAGGTCTTCAATATAGACGAGTCCAAATCCAGCTCGAGTGATATTAACATTTCCAGTATAGGTTTTTACTTTTCTTGGTCTTCTATCATTGTTTTTTTTGAAAGGTTTCTTTGTTTCAGTCTTTTTCATAGTATTATTATACCATGTAGTTTTTTTGATTTATACTTTTTATTTTAATATAAACAAGACTTAACTCTTGACCAATTCCTCATAGTTTGCTACTATCTGCCCATGCTTACAATAAGACTACAAAGAACAGGGAGAAAGAATCAGGCACAATTTCGTGTCGTTCTTACCGACTCAAAAAACGGTCCAAAAAGTGGACGGTTTAAGGAGGTTCTTGGTTCACATGATCCAAAGAATGGAATTACAGAATTAAACGCTGAACGAATTTCACACTGGATTGGAATGGGTGCACAAGCGAGTGGGACAGTTCATAATTTCCTTGTTGACAAGAAAATTATTGAAGCTAAGAAAAAGAATGTGCTTCCTAAGAAGACAAAAACAACAAAACGAAAAGAAAAGAAATAAAATATACTTTTAAAAATCCACAACCCCGAGAGGAGTTGTGGATTTTTAGTAAACAGGGTAGAATAATCTTGTACAGGTGTTTGTCGGACACTGTCGAAAAGCTTACTAGGTTTTGATTAAAGATAGACATGAACACTGACCAAGAATTTCTTTCTTTCGTTGTAAAGTCTTTAGTTGATAATCCAAACGATGTTACGATTGACCGAAAAGTTGATGAGATGGGAGTACTTCTTACTCTCACTATCAGCCCGGCTGACATGGGGAAGATTATTGGACGACAAGGAAATACTGCAAAAGCAATCCGGACACTCCTTCGAGTGATTGGTATGAAGAACAATTCACGAGTAAATCTTAAGATCAATGAACCAGAAGGAGGGCAATACGCTGCTCCACAAGGTTCATCAACAAATGTTGCTGCTGATGTTGATGCTGCAATGGAAGATCTGAAGAACATTTAATTCAAATTACAACAAAAATCTACCTACTTCAACACAAAAAATAATCACCACTTTAAAGTGGTGATTATTTTTTTGTCTCTTTATTATTTATAATTTTTCCTTTATACTTTCTGTATGACTTTTCATGTTATTACTCTTTTCCCAGAAATGTTTGATTCCTATTTAGGTGAGTCAATTTTAAAGCGTGCGCAAGAATCGGGCTTGGTTTCTGTTTCTTTTTATAATCCGCGCGACTTTTCGAAAGATGCACACAAATCTGTGGATGATACTCCGTATGGAGGAGGTCCTGGAATGGTGATGATGGTTGATCCAATAGTTCAAGCTTGGGAAAAAGCCAATTCCCAACCTTTTCTTTCAAAACTATTTTCTCACAAGAAAATAAAAACCTATATATTGTCGCCAGGCGGAAAACAGTTTACAACACAAGTGGCAAAATCTGATAGTAAAAACTATACTGATATTATTTTAATCTGTGGACGATATGAGGGAATCGACTCAAGAGTTTTAGCTGTCACAGGAGCAGAAGAGCTTTCTATTGGAGACTTTGTGGTGACAGGTGGTGAACTCCCAGCTATGGTTGCAATTGATTCAATAGCACGACAAATACCAGGAGTATTGGGAAAATTTGAAAGTCTTGAAGAAGAGCGAATTTCAAGTCACGAAATGTATACAAGACCAGAACATTATGAATATAAAGAAAAAAAATATTCTGTTCCAGAGGTTTTGGTTTCAGGTAATCATAAAAAAATAGAAGAATATAAAAAATCCTCACGATGAGTATTGGAGAATTTTTAAACGGGCGTATCATCATCTTCACTTGAAGTGTCGCCTGCTATATTTGCAGCACTTTCCATAATTTCCTAAATCGAAAGTTTTTGAAAAGCTTCTTGGTGAATTTTGTTTATTACAAGCAAGAGGATTAACTCAATGTTGTTATTAAAAATGAGCAGTCGTTTTTTGTGTAATTTTTTGTATTCACCGTAGGTTTTTAAGGGAATAAGAAATTGGTTCTATTATGAATACATAAAAACCAAGTATAAAACCAAACAATAAGACGATGGCGCCTCCTTAATATACTAATTGTCCCATAAGTACAAGATTTTATAGAAGTATATTTATTTTTATAGTACAATTCAAGTATGATATTTCGAGTTTTCAGAATATATAAAAATATAAAAGAAGGAAGTAGAGACCCGAGCGGATTTGCTTGTGGTGAGGCTTTTGGTGCAGTGAAAGATATATTGATTCCATTTACTATTGTGGGAGTGTTGTTTCTCGTAGGATTTTTCACTCTCGGGTTTTCAAATTTCTGGTTTGGTCCTTCTGGATTTTTTAAAGTACTATTCTTCCTGAGTTCCTTTGTATTTCTTATTTGGTTTTTTCTTATGCGTTTTATTCTTTCTCTGACAAAGAAAATGCTTTCTCAAACAAAAAAGAGTGTCGACCAACATATTTTTCATGATGTAACACCAAAAAATTAAGTATGGATCCTCAATATTTTGAACAATACCAAGAAGCTTGTATTGATCTTCATGGACTCAATAGAGCAGAAGCGATTTCTGACCTGAGACATTTTTTATTATGGGCAAAAGTTCAAGATTTTCACTATGTTCGAATTATTACAGGAAAAGGAAGTCAGTCAGCGGACAATCTTCCTGTGGTTAAAAATGCGGTTTTAGCTTTTTTGAATGAAGAAGACTATGTTTATGAATTTGCAAGTATGTTTTATGGGGGTGAAGGAGCTCTTCATGTTGCGATGAAATAATATTCCCCACACATATTTACTATATTGTTTTATAATAAAGAGAGTCGTTTATATAAATAGTCTAAATTAAAAAATTAATATCTATGGAAGCACTTTTTATTATTGGAAGAGTCACACTCGGAGCACTTGCTATTGTTGCTGGTTTTTCTCATCTTGTGAGAATTAACACACTAACTCGATTGGCGAAAATGAATAAAATTCCTTTTGCTAAACAAGCAATATTTATTACTGGTGTAGCTCTCATTTTGTCAGGTCTTGGTGTTGCGTTTTGGGTGTACATCGAACAATCTCTTTGGTTTTTAGCGTGCTTTTTTGTAGTTATTTCTTTTTGGATACATCATTTTTGGACTAAAAAAGGTCCAGAACGTCTTCCTCATATGCGTTCATTTCTATGGAACATGATGCTTGCTGGCCTCCTATTTATTACTATAGCTGTTATATAGCTTTTTGACTGGAAAAGACAAATTTGACAAATTTTCAGGATTTGCTAGAGTAGAGGAACTAATTGCCGATTGAGTTACGAACGTGCGCAATTGTATTTGTTAGCAACTAATACAAGGCATATTTTTCAGGCAAATTTCTTACAATCTCTATAAACCAATAAACAGGATTCATCCTGTTTATTGTGTATTATATTAGTGTTTTTCTTTTGTGTGAAATATCAAGTCTTTTCTTTTTGTGGTAGAAAAAAAAGCAGTGGCAAAGCCAGAAATATCGTATGGAAGCCGAGAGAAGAAGTACTTTTCTAAGTACCGAAAACCTCTTATTGAGATTCCAAACCTTCTTGATCAACAAATTCAATCATTTAAATGGTTGCTTGAAGAAGGAATTAAAGAAACTCTGAGTGAGTTTAATCCTATCTCTGACTATTCAGGGAAAAAGTTCGAACTTACTTTTGGAGAATTCTTTTTAAATGAACCAAAGTTTGATGAACATCATGCAAAGGTAAACAAACTTTCATATGAAGCAGCTTTTAAAGTTAAGGTAAAACTCAAAAATCATTCAACAGGAATTCAAAAGGAACAAGAAATTTTCCTTACTGATTTTCCTATTATGACTGACCGAGCAACATTCATTATCAATGGTGTTGAGCGTGTTATCGTCCCACAGCTTACTCGATCTTCGGGAGTGTTTTTCACTGCTCAAGATGTAAAAGGTAAGCGTTCATTTGGGGCAAAGATTATTCCAGCTCGAGGTATTTGGATTGAACTAGAATCTGATGTTGATGGGATTATCTATGTTCGAATCGACAAGAAACGAAAATTCCCAATCACGTCACTTCTTCGTATTTTTGGGCTTGCAACAAAAGAAGCTATTAAAAAAGCATTCAAGGGAAATGAAAATTACGAAAAGTTTATAGAGCTTGCACTTCAAAAAGACCCAATAGAAACAACAGAAGAAGCCTATGTTGATATTTACAAACGACTTCGTGATGGAGATATGGCAAATGCAGAGAACGCTAAAGATTTTATTAATTCTTTATTTACTGCAGAAAAGTATGACTTTTCTCTTGTCGGAAGGTATCGTTTTAACAAGCGTTTCCAAAAAGACGACTCTCAAAAAGCTCTTGAAGAGCGAGTTATTACTCTTGATGATATTACCACTATCATCAAGTATATTTTTGATTTAAATCTTGATCCACAAGCAATGCCAGATGACATCGATCACTTAGGATTTCGTCGTGTTCGGTATGTTGGAGAACTTCTTCAGCAAAAAGTTCGATTTGGTATGACTCAAATCAAAAGAAACATCCAAGATAAAATGTCTACGGTTGATTCAGATATTGCGGCACCAGTCCAACTTGTTAACCAGCGACCACTTCAAGCTCGTGTTAAAGAATTTTTCACAACAAATCAACTTTCTCAATTTATGGATCAAGAGAATGTTTTGTCTGAGCTAGAACATATCCGAATTCTTACGGCTCTCGGGCAAGGGGGAATTACTCGAGAACGAGCAGGTCTTGAAGTTCGTGACGTTCACACTTCTCATTATGGTCGTGTGTGTCCAATCCATACTCCAGAAGGTCCAAACATTGGTCTTGTTCTCCATTTATCTACTTATGCAAAGACAAACCACTTTGGAATTATCGAGACTCCATACGCGGTAGTAAAAAACGGAAAGATTACAGGAGAAATAAAATACCTCAACGCTCATGAAGAAGAGAGATACACTATTGCTCATGGTGGAACACCTCGAAACGAACAAGGAATGATTACTGTAGAGCGAGTAGAGGCTCGAGTTAAATCAAACCCAACAATCGTTGACAAGAAAGATGTTAATTTCATTGATGTTGCAACCAACCAAGCATTTTCTGTGGGAACCTCATTGATTCCGTTTTTGGAACACAATGATGCAAACCGAGCGCTTATGGGTTCAAACATGCAAAAACAAGCAGTACCTGTTGTGTTGCCAGAAGCCCCACTTGTGGCAACTGGTATGGAAGAGGTTATTGCTCGAGATTCAGGAAGAATTATTACTGCTCTAGAAGCGGGTATTGTTACTGTGGCTGACTCAACACGGGTTGTGGTTAAAGATGCTAAAGGAAAAGAAAAAAACTATCCATTTGTTACGCATGTTCGAACAAATAAATTTTCTCTTATGAGACAAAGAGTGAATGTTTCTGTTGGTCAAAAGGTGGAAAGAGGAGATGTACTTGCTGATGCTCCATCAACAGACAACGGACAAACTGCTCTTGGACAAAACGCAATTGTGGCGTTTATGTCATGGGAAGGACGAAATTACGAAGACGCGATTATTCTTTCTGAACGACTTGTAAAAGATGCGAAGTTTACTTCTATTTATGTAGAAGAATACATTTGTGTTGTTCGAGACACTAAACTTGGTCCGGAACTAACAACTCGAGATATTCCAAATGTTTCAGAAGCTAAACTTAAAGACCTTGATGAAGAAGGAATCATTCGTGTGGGAGCTGAGGTTCGAGAAAATGATATTTTGGTAGGAAAGATTACTCCAAAGGGAGAAACAGAACTTACTCCAGAAGAACGACTCCTTAGATCTATCTTTGCTGAAAAAGCCCGTGACGTTAAAGACACATCACTTCGAATCGGTCACGAAGAAGAGGGGCGAGTTATTGGTGTAAAAGTATTCTCTCGAGAACATGGACACCAACTTGAATCTGGAATCATTAAAAAAGTTATTATCGAGGTTGCACAAATTAGAAATATTTCTGTTGGAGATAAGCTTGCGGGACGACACGGAAACAAAGGTGTTATTTCTACAATCTTACCTGAAGAAGAAATGCCGTATATGGCTGACGGTACACCAGTTGATATTATTTTAACACCACTTGGAGTTCCTTCTCGTATGAACTTAGGGCAAATTCTTGAGCTTCATCTTGGACTTGCTGCAAAAACTCTTGGCTATCAAGCTATTGTTCCACTCTTTGGTGGTGCGACTGTTGAAGAAGTTAAAGACGAACTTGCAGAAGCTGGTTTTGCTCGAGATGGACGAATGACATTGTTTGACGGACGAACGGGAGAAGAATTTGCGCAAAGAATTTCTGTTGGGTATATGTACATACTTAAACTTCACCATATGATTCGTGACAAGGTTCATGCTCGTGCTATTGGTCCCTACTCACTCATCACTCAACAACCACTGGGAGGGAAAGCACAATCAGGAGGACAACGATTTGGAGAAATGGAGGTGTGGGCATTAGAAGGTTATGGTGCGTCTCATATACTTCGAGAAATGTTAACAATCAAATCTGACGATATCTTAGGTCGATCGGCAGCGTTCAATTCTATTATTAGAGGAGAGCCATTACGAGAACCAAACGCCCCTGCATCATTTAATGTGATGCTCAACTATCTACGAGGTTTGGCACTTAATATAGAGCTTCGAAACTCTAAAGACTAAGCATTAATTTCAACTATTATTATGAAAGTATTAGACACAAGTAAATTTAATGAAATTGGAATATCGCTTGCATCGCCAGAGCAAATTCGTGAGTGGTCATTTGGTGAAATCCAAAAACCAGAAACTATCAATTATCGAACTGCTCGTGCTGAACGAGGTGGACTTTTCGATGAGAAAATTTTTGGTCCAGAAAAAGACTTTGAATGTTATTGTAAAAAATACCGAGGTATAAAATACAAGGGTATTGTTTGTGAAAAATGTGGTGTTGAAATTACAAAATCAATTGTTCGACGGGAACGAATGGGGCATATTGAGCTTGCCTCGCCTGTTGCGCATATTTGGTTTTTACGAGGTGTTCCATCTCGAATGAGTATTGTTCTCAATATTAGTGTTTCTTCACTTGAAAAAGTTATTTACTTTGCTGGGTATATCGTAAATAAGGTTTATGAAGACGAACGATTACGGGTATTAAAAGATCTTGAAAGTGAATATAAAGCAAAACTTAAAGCTACAAATGATGAAGAGACTCGAGATAAACTCAAAGAACTTTTCACTCAATCAAAAAATGAAATAACAAGTATTCAGTTTGGATCGGTTCTTTCTGAAATCGATCACAATCGTTTTTCAAAGCGATACGGTTCAATTTTTGAAGCGGCTATTGGAGCTGAAGCTATTTATAATATCTTCAAAAATCTTGATCTTAATGCACTTCAAGAAGAGGTAGAAAAAATGCTTGTTGGTGCTTCAAGTCTTGAAAAGCCAAAACTTAAACGACGAATAGGAGTTATTCGTTCTATGATGAGAGCAAAACTTCGTCCTGAATGGATGTTTTTGACAGTGCTTCCTGTAATTCCACCAGCACTTCGTCCAATGGTTGGTCTTGAAGGTGGACGATTTGCAACATCAGACTTGAATGACTTATATCGACGAGTAATCAATCGAAACAATCGTCTTAAGAAATTATTAGCTATTAACGCACCAGATGTTATCTTGCGAAACGAAAAGCGTATTTTGCAAGAAGCAGTAGATGCTTTGATTGATAACTCAATTGCAAAACAATCTGATGCTGTGATGAATCAATCGCAACGACGAGCTTTGAAATCTCTTTCTGATAACCTTAAATCAAAGCAAGGATTGTTTCGACAAAACCTTCTTGGAAAACGAGTAGACTACTCGGGCCGTTCTGTAATTGTGGTTGGTCCACAACTTTACCTTGATCAATGCGGTCTTCCAAAATCAATGGCCCTTGAACTATTTAAACCATTTATTATCTGTAAACTTATCGCACAAGGGTTGGCTTTCAATATTCGAGGTGCAAACAAACACATCGAAGACGGTATTCCAGAAGTATGGGCAATTCTAGAAGAAGTAATTAAAGGAAAATATGTACTTCTGAACCGAGCCCCAACACTTCATCGACTTGGTATTCAAGCATTTCACCCAATCCTTATTGAAGGTTCAGCTATCCAACTTCACCCTCTTGTGTGTTCTGCCTTCAACGCTGACTTTGACGGAGATCAGATGGCGGTATATCTTCCACTTTCACCAAAGGCTCAACAAGAAGCTGGTGATATTATGGCAGCAAACAAAAACCTTCTTAAACCACAAGACGGGAATCCTATCGTTTCTCCATCACAAGACATTGTTCTTGGATGTTACTGGATGACAAAGGCAGTAGAAAAAGAAAATGGAGAAGGGAAATCATATGGAAGCCCAAACGAAGCAATGACAGCATACGACTATGGTGTTGTATCTTTCCGTGCAAAAATCAAAGTACTTCCTACGGATTCTCCTCGATACAATCAGTTTGATGGAAAGCTATTCGAAACAACAGTTGGACGGCTTATGTTCAATGTAGCGCTTCCAAAAGATTATCCATATATCAACAATGTGATGGGTAAGAAACAACTTTCTGCTTTGATTAGTGATATTATTGAAAAATACGGTGTGGCTGAAACTCCAAAGGTACTTGATAAAATTAAAGCTTTCGGATTTAAGTACGCGACAATGTCAGGTACCACTTGGGGAATCGACAATGTTATTGTTCCAAAAGAAAAATCAGCAATCGTAGCAAAAGCTCGAGAAAAAGAAACAGAAATCATATCTCAATATAATGAAGGGCTTTTGTCGTACGAAGAAAAATGGCGAAAAAATATTGCAGTATGGGAAAAGGTAAAAAATGATATTCAAGATATTCTTACAGTATCACTTGAGCCAAACGGTTCAACTGATGACATGATTACTTCGGGGGCTCGAGGTTCAATAGGTCAACTTACTCAAATGGCTGGTATGAAAGGTCTTATTGTTAACACACAAGGACGGACTCTTGACTTCCCGATTATTCCTTCTTACAAAGAAGGTCTTTCACCACTTGAATACTTCATTACAACTCACGGTTCTCGAAAAGGACTTGCTGATACAGCGCTTAAAACCGCTCAAGCAGGATACCTAACTCGACGACTTGTTGATGTGGTACAAGATGTTGTTGTTACTCAAGAAGATTGTAATACTAAAAAAGGAAAGATTATTCGTGAAGAAAATATCTTGGGTATTGAAATTCCACTTTCAAAAAATATTTCTGGAAGAGTACTTGCTTCAGATATTGTAAGTCCTGAGGGAAAAACGCTTTTCAAGCGAAATCATCTTATTGATCGCCACGAAGCTCTTGATATTGAAGTTTCAGGTGTGAAAGAAGTTCATATTCGTTCACTACTTACTTGTGAGACTGGACATGGTGTTTGTCAAAAATGTTACGGACTTGATCTTGGGCGTGGGATAGAAATTCGATTGGGTGAAGCTGTAGGAATCGTAGCTGCACAAGCGATTGGAGAGCCAGGAACACAGCTTACACTTCGTACTTTTCACCAAGGAGGAGTTGCTGGAGGAGCTGACATTACACAAGGTCTTCCTCGTGTTGAAGAAGTATTTGAACGACGAAATCCAAAAATTCCTGCAATAGTAGCGCAAGCAGATGGACAAGTTACAGAAATTATTACTGATGGTGTTACTAAAGTTATTAAAGTACTTGGTGATTCTAATGCAGATAAAAAATCAAACGAAATTGAGTACGCGGTTCCAAATCGACGATCTGTTGCAGTAAAGGTTGGACAAACATTTAAAGCGGGAGATCTACTTACTGATGGATCAGCAAAGATTACTGAAGTATTTAAATTTGGAGGTAAGGAAAAAGCTGAAGATTATATTATTGAAGAAATCAACAAGGTGTATGAAATTCAAGGTGCTCCAGTTTCACGAAAACACCTTGAAATTATTGTTCGCCAAATGTTCTCACGAAGAAAGATTAAAGAATCAGGAGATACAGAATTATCAGCGGGTGATGTTGTTGAATATGTAGAATTCTTAGAAGAAAATGCAAAAACTGTTGCTCTCGGTGGAGAACCTGCAAAAGCAGAAATTATGATTGAAGGTATTACACAAGTGTCACTAACAACATCTTCTTGGTTGTCAGCCGCATCATTCCAAAACACAAACCGAGTTCTTATCGCTAATGCGATCAAGGGTGGAGTTGATAAGCTTCGAGGTCTTAAAGAAAATGTAATTATTGGACGACTTATACCAGCAGGAACAGGATTCCGAGATAAGGAAGAAAAAGTAGTGGAAGAAGATGATTCTGTTGAAGAAAATTATTAGTTTCTTGTAATCTCTCTCAATCTCTCTATGGATGTAAAGGATGAAATAAAAGAAAAGCTCAGTATCGTTGATGTCGTATCTCAATACGTCTCATTAAAACCTTCCGGTCAAAATTATACTGGGCTCTCTCCTTTCACCACAGAAAAAACTCCATCATTTCATGTTTCTCCAGAACGAGGTTTATACTACTGTTTTTCAACAAGCCAAGGAGGTGATATTTTTACCTTTGTTGAAAAAATGGAAGGACTTGATTTTCGTGGGGCTTTAAAAGTTCTTGCGGAAAAAGCAGGTGTTTCCTTGCGACCTGAAGATAGAAAAAAATGGGAAGAAAGAGATGTTCTATTTGCGATTATGGAAGAAGCGACTTTATTTTTTCAAAACAAATTCGCTTCAACTATTCCTGCGAAAGATTATCTTGCAAAAAGAGGATTGCGTCCAGAAATAATTGCATCATTTCGACTTGGTTTCTCACCAGCTGGATGGAGAGATTTGAAAGACTATCTTATCCAAAAAGGTTTTTCTGAAAATCACATTGAAAAAGCTGGTTTAGTAAAACACACAGAAAAAGGTTCGTACGACAGGTTTCGTTCACGAATTATGTTTCCTATTGCTGATTCAAGTGGGAGGATTATTGCATTTTCAGGAAGAATATTTTTTGAAGATGAGACAACAGCAACTGAAGATCAAAAAAATGCAGCAAAATATTTAAATAGTCCTGATACTCCACTATTCAACAAAAGTGATATTTTCTTTGGTCTAGACAAGGCAAAGTCTGCGATTAAAAAAAACAACTTTGCTATTTTAGTTGAAGGTCAAATGGATTTACTTATGCTTCATCAAATTGGATATACCAACACAATTGCTGCGTCAGGTACTGCATTGACTGACAAGACAACAACGCGTGAGGGGCTTTTGTCACACATGGGTTTGGTTCAAAGACTAACCAACAATCTTGTTTTGGCCTATGATGGAGATAAAGCGGGACTCAACGCAAGTAAACGAGCTGTAAGTATAGCTCTTCATCTTGGAATAGACACTAAGGTTATACAAATGCCTTCCGGTGTTGATCCTGCAGATTTTGTCAAAGATCAAGGTAAAGAGGCGTGGTCAGGACTTCTTCGGAATGCAGTATCTATTGTAGAGATGTTAACAAAAAAAATCACAATAGAGGAAACCGATCTATTGAGAATAGGAAGACGAATTAGAAATGAAGTTTTGCAAGAAATTAAAGAGATTCCAAGTGCGATAGAACAAGATAACTATCTTCATTTTGTTTCCAAACTAACTGAGATTCCTTACAAAGCATTGCAAAAAGATTTTTCTCAACTTGATGATAAAGAATTACTTTCTCCTCCTGAAATTGAAAATACAAAAACAAGACAGGTTAAAAAGTTTCCCGACAAAATAACAAAAACACTTGGACTTGTTTGGTACTTAGAAGATAGAGAAGATTTTGAGCATTCAACAATACTTCTCTCATTTGTGCAAAGGTTTAGTGGTACACTGTATAAAGATTGGGTAGAGACCTTGCAAGATAAAAAACAAGAACTTATCTTTGAATCAGAAATAGAACTTGGTTCTGAAGGTGAGATACATGCTTTAAGTATCAAGAAAAAAATAGAGGATTCCGCGTTGGATATCTTGCGATATTTAAGACCAGAATACAACCGTTCGATTGGTCGTCTTGAAAAAATAAAAGATGATCAAAAGATGCAAAAAGTAATGTCAGATTTTCACCATATTATTATAATGATTGAAAGTCCTGACGAATTAAAACAAGAGTTATATGGCAACAAAAAAGAAAACAACAACTAAAAAGAAGGTTACAAAAACTGCTCCAAAAAAAGCAGTAACAAAAGCTACAAAAAATGTGGTATCAAAAAAAACCACAACAAAAAAAGCAGTAATACAAAAAACTACTACAAAAAAACCTGAAAAAACAATAAAGGCATCATCTGTTCCTAAACGAACAAGTGCTATTGCGTTTTCAAAATTAACAAAAGCACAAAAACAAGAGGTTGTTTTAGGTGAACTTCTTAAAAAAGGGAAGAAACGAGGATTTATTTCTTATGATGAAATTCTACTATCTTTCCCAACTATTGAAGATGATGTTTTGCTTTTAGATAAAATTCATGACCAATTTGAACAAGGAGGTATTGATATTATAGAAGGTGGCGACCTACTTTCTTTCGATGTTGACGATGTTGTTGATGGGAGATCAAAACGACTTGTTGGAAGTCGTGGGCATGATTCTATTCAAATGTATCTCAAAGAGATTGGAAAATACAAACTAATTCGAGCTGCTGAAGAGCGAGAATTTGCTCAAAGAATCGAACAAGGTGACGAAGAAGCTAAAAATCTCCTTGCTCGAGCAAACCTCCGGCTTGTTGTTTCTATTGCTAAAAAATATTCAGGACGAAGTTCTGACCTAACGCTTCTTGACTTGATTCAAGAGGGAAACCTCGGTCTTTTTAAAGCTGTAGAGAAGTTTGATTGGACAAAGGGATACAAGTTTTCAACCTATGCAACATGGTGGATTCGACAGTCCATTACTCGTGCGCTTGCTGATCAATCTCGGACAATCCGCATTCCAGTTCATATGGTTGAAACAATTTCAAAATATAAACAAGTGTACCGAAGACTTTTTCAAGACCTAGGGCGCGAACCACTAGCTGAAGAGGTCGCCACAGAAATGGGAGTTGAAGTAGGAAAAATTCATGTGATTGAAAAAATTTCTCAATCAACAGCTTCTCTTGAAAAACCAATTGGTGATGATGATGAAAAATCAACATTGGGAGAATTTATTGCAGATGATAAAATTCCCAGACCCGATCAAGACACTGCACAAAAACTTCTTCAAGATCAAATTAAAGAAGTTCTTGATACTCTTTCTCCAAAAGAACGAAAGATTCTTGAAATGCGGTATGGTCTTGTTGATGGTATTCAACATACTCTAGAAGAAGTAGGGAAAGAATTTGGGGTTACTAGGGAGCGTATTCGACAAATTGAAGCAAAGGTTCACGAGAAGCTTCGACAAAACGAAACAATTCAAAGACTTCGAAACCACTTCGATTAAAAAGTAATCCACACATTGAATTTTTATTTTTTTTAAAAAGGTATAATTAAGGAGTAAAGGTCATTTAATAGACTTAGTTAAAAAATACTATGAAAAAACTTGCTTGGATTCTTCTAATCGTTGGAGGTCTAAACTGGGGCCTTGTAGGTCTTGGTATGATTCTTGGTGGTGCAAACTGGAACTTAGTAAACCTTATTTTCGGTGGTGTTCCTGTTGTAGAGTCACTCGTGTATATTCTTGTTGGTGTTTCTGCAATCATGTATGTTTTCGGAACAGGATGCAAGAGTTGTAAAACTTCAATGTAGTTTCTACGAAATGATGAAAGTCACTCTTAGGTGTTTGTCGACACGCAAAAAACCACTCCATGTGAGTGGTTTTTTGTAATGTTTAAGCGACTTTAAAACATAAGATTAGAGAGAAGTGTTATTTGATCTTTCTACACAAGAGATATTGAAAACTCTTTATTTATATGCTATTATATGTGGGTTTATGATTTCTTTCGCGGACATAATTTTCTATATTTTTATCTTCCTAGCATTATATGTTCAGGTGTTTTTTCTTGTTACTTATCTAGAAAAGAAATCTATTTTAAAGAAATCTTTACCAGAACTTAAAACTACACCAAAAGTTACCTTTCTTATTCCATGTTACAACGAAGAAGCTACTGTTGGTGCGACCGTAAAATCAATTAAAAATATCGACTACTTACAAGAAAATATCTCTATCATTCTTGTAAACGATGGAAGTCGAGACACAACATGGGAAGTACTCCAGCAATATGTGGGCGATTCACAAATCACACTTCTTAATAAACCAAATGGTGGGAAGCACACCGCGCTCAACTTTGCATTGCCTTTTGTAAAAACAGAATTTGTTTGCTCGTTTGACGCAGACACTTCTATTGTTCCTAATGCTCTTAAAAAAGCTTTGGCGTATTTTGAAAATGATTCTGAGCTCTCTGTGCTCGGTGGGGCAGTTCTGATTGAAGAACCAAAGACTATTGTTCAACATGCCCAAAGTATTGAATATCAAATGTTTTCGTATACAAAAAAGATGTTAGGTCTTTTGGGTGGAGTGCTTGTGGTTCCTGGAGCCTTTTCTATTTTTAAAAAAGAAGCACTTGAAACTGTAGGAGGATATAAGCACGGACACCTTCTCGAGGATCTTGAACTTACCTACAGAATGCAAGTTGCTGGTTTTAAGATTACTCATTCGCATGATGCTTTTGTGTACACAAAAGGACCCAGCTCTCTCAAAGCACTTTACAAACAAAGACTTCGATGGAGTTATGGGTATATCAATAATACCTACGATTACCGAAAAGTTATCTTAAATAAAAAATACGGTAATTTCGGGATGTTTACTATGCCGATGACGCTTATTGCCTATCCGGCGATTTTGCAAATTTTTATTTTGTTTTGGTACCACGCTATTCAATTTTTCATCAATAGATATACTCAAGTCCAAGTCTTAGGGTTTGGTGGTTTGCTTCCGAGTACATCATTTGATTTCTTTTTCGTTGATACAACATTTTCAACTTTCTTAACATTACTTCTTTTTGGAACTATATTCTTAGCAATTTATCTTGGAAAAGAAGTTTCTAATATAAAAGGATTTAGTATTAAATCAATACTTTGGTTTGTTGTCATTTACAGTATGATGGTTCCTGTTTGGACCTTGAAAGCATTGTACAATACTGTTTTCGGTAAGAAAACTTCATGGGGTAGATAAGGTTATTATATAAACAATTTTTTTATGAAAAATGAAGTCAAACGATATATTATAGTTTTTTTTATCACAGCACTGGTGTTTACCTTGGCTTTTTTGGTGAGTAGTGTTTTTAGTAGAAACAAATTAAATCAACTACAAGACATTCAAGAGCAAATCGCTATTGATATTCTTTCAACAGAAACACGATATTCATTACTTGAAAAAACATCATGTGCTCATTCAGTATCAAGTCTTGAAGAAGAGCAGGGACTTTCACGAGAATTAAACGACCTAGCACGACGACTTAAGTTTATGGAAAGTCAGCTCGGAATAGATGATGAAGATGTTGTTTTTGTTAAGAAATATTATTCACTTTTACAAATCAAAGATTTTCTTTTGATGGAAGAATTGAGTAGTCGGTGTGGAGAAGAACTCTTTACGATTCTTTATTTCCATCAAGGTGACTGTCAAGATTGTCAAAAGCAGTCCCTTGTTCTTGATGAACTAGTGCAAGAATATCCAGAAACTCGAGTATATTGGTTTGATAAGGATGTTAATACTCCAGCTGTACAAACAATGCTTTCTATTTTTGGTATCACACAGGGACCAACAATGGTGATAAACGACAAGACCTACGAAGGTTTCTATACCTTTGAGCAAATCCAAGAAATTGCCCCAGAAGCTTTCCCGACGCTTGATCTGGTAGAAATAGAAGAATCTTCAGTAACAGCGACAGAAGATATTCAAGTAGTTGAATAACATTAAAAAATAACCCCAAATTGGGGGTTATTTTTTAATTGGAGCCGCTTCTCGGACTCGAACCGAGGACCTACCGCTTACAAGGCGGTTGCTCTACCAACTGAGCTAAAGCGGCGATGAGTACAGTGCTTTTTTAAACACTATACTATTTTATCTATTTACCTCACTATGTCAATTATTTTCTGTGAAGTTTTTTTTGAATTCTTCGTATTAATCGAAATATTCTGATCCCTACAAAATAAATGATTGAGTCAATCTCTCTACGAATAACACGTAAAGCTTTGATTTCTGGAAACTGTTTTTTTATTTCATCTTTGTCTTCATAGAGACGAAGTTCATCAACTCGGTATATAAGCATACCGAGCAAGATGAGAAATGAAACTATAAAAGTAACAGTAGGAAACATATTAGATTTGGTACATTAGATAGGTTACAAGATTTGCCCCTTTTTCAGAAATAAGTTGATTGATTGATTTGCTTGGGTCTTTGATGAACATTTGTTCCATAAGAGTTTGTTCTTTAAAGTAAGAATCAACTTTTCCTTTAAGAATTTTTTCTTGGATCTCTTGTGGTTTTGAATTGTCTACTTCACCAGCAAAAGTTTCTTTTACTTTTTGGAGTGTTTCAGCTGGAATATTTTCTTTTGCAATATAGCTTGGTCGCATTGCGCTGATATGCATTGCAATATCTTTCGCTAAACTCTCATCTCCTCCTTGGAGTTGTACAAGAACTCCGATTGATCCATTGTGAACATATGAGCCCATAACACCACCTTCAACAACATCTACTTTTCCAATTTTAATGTTTTCTCCAATTTTTTGAACAACCGGGTTGATAAGCTCTCCTGCATCTGTTATAAGTTTTTCTGTTCCATTTTCAAGTGCATAGTTTGCAAGAGAATCTGCAAGAGTTATGAAGTCATCATTTTTCCCTACGAAGTCTGTTTCGCATTGAAGGCTGAGAATACAAGTTTTTCCTCCGTTGGTTACAACAGTTACTCGTCCTGCTGAAGTATCTCGGTCTGCTTTTTTTGCAGCAGCTTCGGAAGATTTTTTCTTGAGAAGTATAAGTGCTTTCTCTATATCTCCATCGGCTTCTTCAAGAGCTTTTTTACATTGCATAACTGAGAGCCCTGTGTCGTCTCTTAGTTGTTTAATTAATTCAATAGACATACTTAATGAATAACTTAATTAATAGTGATGTTAGTTTGCGTTGTATACAGATGTAATTTTTTTCAAAAAGAATTCAATACTTCCTTTAGAGGAATCATTTCCAGCAATAGGGAATGAGATAGTTTCAATATCACAATCTGAGTTTGCAAGTGCAATTACTGGGATACCAACTTGTAGTGCTTCACTTACTGCAATGTATTCCTTTTTAGTGTCAATCACCACAAGTGCAGCTGGACGTTCTTTCATAATAGTTATACCACCAAAATATCTATCTAGCTTTGCTATGAGTCTTTCAAGACCAAGTCGTTCTTTTTTTGTATATTTTTGAAGGTCACCGAGTTCTTTTTCTTTTCGGAGTGTCTCGAGTCGATTTGCTCGTTTTTGGATTTCATTCCAGTTTGTTAGAGTTCCACCAATCCATCTGTCTGTAACAAATGGGTTAGCAGTACTGTCTGCAGCTTCTTTTGAAACTATTTTTGCTTCAGGTTTTGTCCCAACGAAAAGAATTTGTTTTTTTTCTTTTGCAATTTGAGAAACGAAATCTAAAACTTTTTCAAGTTGATCCGCTGTTTTTGTAAGATCAAAGATGTCACCTTTATTTTTTGTAGTAAAAATAAAAGACTTCATTGATGGGTGTCGTCGAGATTTTGAGTAACCAAAATGTGCTCCACGCTCGATAAGCTCTTTGATAAGAGTTTCTTTATCCATATCAATATAAATTATTACGCCTGCACAAGAGATAGGACTTATAATGTTGACTTAAAAGCTTTGAAAATCTCTTAAGTCACTATATCTCTCGTTTAACTCACGTTCGACGCCTTTTGAGGCTGTGAGCACCCGTGCCATTGACGAGTTGTTCAGACACTGATACTTTACTACAAATCCTTATTTTTTTCAAGTATTATGTTGCAGAGTGTCAATTTTGACCATAGTTTATATTTAAGGTACACTGAGCTTACATTTTAAGGCTAAATTTAAAACGTATGTATCAATCTAAACTATTTACAAAAACAAGAAAAGAAGCGCCTTCAGGAGAGGGGTCTAGAAACGCGGAACTTTTAATCCGAGGAGGTTTTATTCACAAAGAAATGGCTGGGGTATACATGTTTTTACCTTTAGGTTTACGAGTTATTGAAAAGATAAAACAAATAGTACGAGAAGAAATGAATGCTATTTATGGGCAAGAATTTATTACAACAACTCTTCAGCGAAAAGAGCTTTGGGAAAAGACCGGAAGATGGAGTGACGACGTAGTCGATGTTTGGTTCAAGACAAACTTACATGCAGGTGGAGAAGTTGGTCTTGCTTGGAGCCACGAAGAGCCTGTTGCAGACATGATGAAAAACCATATTGACAGCTACAAAGACCTCCCTGTTTTTGTCTATCAGTTTCAAAATAAAATGCGTAACGAACTTCGAGCAAAATCAGGTATTATGCGGGGACGAGAATTCTTAATGAAAGACATGTATTCTTTTACTGCAGATGAAAAAGATCATGAGGAATTCTATAAAAAATCACAAGAAGCATATGTGAGGGTATTTAAGAGAATAGGTATAGGAGAGGAAACTTTCATGACTTTTGCGGCTGGTGGAGCTTTTACAGAGTTTTCTCATGAATTTCAAACAGTTTGCTCTGCAGGAGAAGATGTTATTTACATAAACAAAGAAAAAGGTATTGCTATAAACGAAGAAGTTATGAGTGATAAAACTCTCAAAGAACTTGGAGTCACAGCCGATGAATTTGAGAAAGTAAATTCTGCAGAAGTTGGAAACATTTTTAATTTTGGAAGAAAGAAAGCAGAAGAAGTTGGTTTGATGTTTAAAGATGAAGAAGGAAAAAATATTCCAGTGTGGATGGGCTCATACGGAATTGGGGTTTCTCGACTTATGGGAGTTATTACAGAAATGCGAAATGATGAGAATGGAATAATTTGGCCAGAACCTATCGCGCCTTTTAAAGTCCATCTTATTTCACTTGGAAAAGATGAAGAGGCAGAAAAACTATATCAAGATTTTAGTCAAAAAGGAATTGATGTATTGTTTGATGATAGGGATGTTTCAGCTGGGGTTAAGTTGAGTGACGCAGATTTGATTGGAATACCTCATCGTATTGTTGTCTCAACAAAGAGTCTTGAGGCGGGAGGGGTTGAATACAAGAAAAGAAATGAACAAAAAGCACAGATTGTAAACCAACGAGACCTTTTGGCTCAATTATCATAATTATGAAATTTATTAAAAATATTTACAAATCATTTTCTAATGATATTGGAATAGACCTTGGTACCACAAATACTCTTGTGTATTTGGCTGGAAAGGGAATTGTGATCAATGAACCGTCTGTTGTGGCTGTTAATCAAAAAACAGGTCAGATTGTTGCGATTGGAACTGAAGCAAAAAAAATGATTGGCCGTACTCCTGGACACATCAAAGCAGTTCGTCCACTTGTTGAAGGTGTTGTTTCTGATTTTGAAGTTACTGAAGAAATGCTTACTTACTACATCAACAAAGCAGACAAGATGATTAAAAAAATGTTTCGACCACGTGTGGTTGTAGGTGTTCCATCTGGGATTACCAATGTAGAAACAAGAGCAGTGTATGACGCAGCAAAATCTGCAGGTTCACGGGAAGTGTATATTGTAGAAGAACCAATGGCTGCTGCAATCGGGATTCGAATGCCAGTACACGACCCTTCAGGCTCTATGATTATTGATATTGGTGGAGGGACCACCGATGTTGCGGTGATTTCTCTTGGTGGTGTTATCCAATCAAAAAATTTAAATATTGCAGGCGATAAACTCAATGCTGATATTGTTTCGTATTTCCGTGACGAGTTTAAAATCTTGGTTGGTGAAAAAACAGCTGAAGAAGTGAAAATAAAAATTGGCTCAGCTCTTCCTCTTGAAGAACCTATCGAAACTGCAGTTCGGGGTCGTGATCTTGTGACTGGCCTTCCACGAGAAGTTATCGTAACCGATTCAGATATTCGAGAAGCAATCATACCCTCACTCCGAATACTTATCGACGGTGTTCGTGAAGTGATTGAAAATACTCCACCAGAAATCTTGTCGGATGTTATGCAACGAGGAATTGTTTTGACAGGAGGAGGTTCACTTATTCGTGGGCTCGATATAATACTCCAGAAGGTAAGTAAAATGCCTATCTTTGTTGCTGAAGAGCCTTTGACTGCTGTTGCTCGAGGAATAGGTATTATTTTGCAAGATTTTGAAAAATATCAAGATGTCTTAGTATCAAACGATGATGAACTTCCGCTCCGCTAAAAAAAAGAAGGAAAAGAAAAAACGAGGGTCACTCTTTACTCTCGTTGTTATTTTTGTGGCACTTGGTTTTACTGGTGTGTATTATATTCTTTCAGTTGGTTTGAGTTCTCTTGCGAAACCTTTTTGGCAATTTTCCCAAGGCAGCACAAGCTCTCTCTCCTTTGTCTTCAAAGATAAAAAAGTCCTCGAAAAAAAAATAACATCTCTCGAAGATGAAATCACAACTCTCAAAATACAATCTTTGACTAATGAAATATTTCGGCAAGAAAATCTTCATCTTAAAGGTGTGGAAAAAGAACTTGGAAACAAAGACGCAATTATTGCTTCAATTTTAGTAAAACCAAATCATACACTCTACAAAACACTTATTGTAGATAAGGGCGCAGAAGATAATGTAAAAAAAGGTGATCTCGTTCTTGGTTATGGAGCTGTTGCTATTGGTAAGATTTCTGATGTTAGAAAAAATATTTCTTACATTGAACTTTTTACTCAAAACGGTATACCCTCAATCCTTGTCCATATTTCAAGTTCAGTGTATGTTGATGCTGTCGGTCATGGTGGCTCAACTCTGACTTTCTCACTTCCACGAAATGTTGATGTTTTAGTTGGAGACCTTGTTTCTCTACCGCGAAGTCAAGGAATTCTTTTTGGAACAGTGGAAGAAATACAATTCGACTCAACCGATCCTGTTCAAACAATCTACGCACGAAGTGCCGTCAATATAAACGAACTTAGTTTTGTTGAGATTATAAATAGCTATGAAGAACACTTTTAATTTTACAATTGAAAAAAAGCTTGCTGGTACACTTGCGCGAGCAGGTGTCATCACAACACCGCACGGAGATATACAGACCCCGTCTTTTGTTGTTGTGGGGACAAAGGCAAATGTTAAAGGGGTTACACCCGAGATGCTTCAAGAAATCGAAACACAGGCTGTTCTTGCAAATACTTACCATCTCTATTTCCAGCCAGGTGATGAAGTCGTAAAAAAGGCGGGAGGTTTTGCTCCAATGATGAATTGGCACGGACCGACGATGACAGACTCTGGAGGCTTTCAAGTTTTTTCTCTTGGGGCTGCTTTTGGTTCAAATGTTTCCAAGGTTGCAAAAGGAGATGTTGAACTTTCTAAAACAAAAAGAAATTCTGTAAAAGACGGCGGTACAGGAAACAAAAAACAATTGGCACAAATTGACGAAGATGGAGTAACTTTCAAATCGCATCTTGATGGTTCAATGCATAGGTTTACTCCAGAAACATCAATGGAAATTCAATGGAACTTGGGGGCTGATATGATTTTTGCTTTTGATGAGTGTACGAGTCCTCAGGCAAGCTACGAGTATCAAAAACAAGCTATGGATAGGACTCATCGCTGGGCGCTTCGAAGCCTTGAAAAACATTGGCAACTTGATCCTGAAAACAAACAGGCTTTGTTTGGTGTTGTACAAGGTGGAAGACACGAAGATTTACGAAAAGAATCTGCGCAGGTTTTGGCTGAAATGAAAACAGAAGAAGGGAATATGTTCGACGGTTTCGGTATTGGTGGCTCGTTTGATAAAGACGACATTGCGACGGCTGTAAAATGGGTAAATGAAATTCTTCCTGAAGGAAAACCACGCCACTTGTTGGGAATTGGAGAACCAATGGATTTATTTAACGGAGTAGAAAATGGTTGCGATTTGTTTGATTGTGTTTCTCCAACTCGAGTGGCTCGGCATGGAATACTTTATACTATGGATGGACCTATTCATATTACTAATGCAAAATACAAAGAAGATTTTTCAAAAATAGATGAAGAAGTTTTGTCTTCTACTTCTCAAAAGTATTCTAAAGCATATTTATGTCACCTGTTTCGTTCGGGTGAAAGTTTGAGTGGAACTTTAGCATCAGTACACAACCTCTATTTCATTATTCAACTTATAGCAAAAATTCGAGAATCTCTTCTTGATGAAACTTTTCATCAATTTAAAAAAGAATTTTTAGCGAGGTATTATAAAATATAACTATGATTAAAAAAGTTGTCGTTAACGATATAATGCAAAAGTCCTATACCTATGAACTCTCAGAGGTAATAGGGAAACATTTTGCGTTGGATTTTAAACCTGATTTTACTCCACAAGAAATGCTAGAGCTTGGAGTGTTTGGAGGAAAGTACATGACCGACTGTACTCAAGAGTTTCCAAAAACTTGGTTTAAAAAAGCAAAACTTTCTCCAGAGAAAAAAAATCCAAAGTTAAACTATTTTGGTGTAGACGCAAGTCAGTCTTTGTCGGAATGGCAAAAAAAAGGTTGGATATGGAAACATGACCCAAGGGGTTGGTTTCAGTGGTATTGTCGTTACTATATGGGACGTCGAATTCCTCTGGAAGATGAGCGACAAATCAAACGTTGGAAAGCTTACCGACGACACTTAGCACAAGTCTCAAAAAATTGTCGTCCAGGAGACATAGTATGTCGCTCGCGTCAAAGACAGTCACTTCTTCATTGGGCGTATAATTCTGGGGTACATAAAAAATAAAATTCCTTTTATATAAAGGATAAATAAAGACCTCAATTTCATTGAGGTTCTTTTTATGTATAATAAAGTACATAATGGCAAAGTTTGATCTACAAAGTGAATATCAACCTGCTGGGGATCAGCCAGAGGCTATTAAAGCCCTTGTTTCAGGAGTACAAAAGGGTTTGCACAAGCAAACACTTCTTGGTGTTACTGGTTCAGGAAAAACCTTTACCATGGCTAATGTTATCCAGCAAATCCAAAAACCAACACTCATCATCGCTCACAACAAAACCCTGGCAGCTCAGCTTGCGCAGGAGTTTAAAGAATTTTTTCCCAACAATGCTGTCCACTATTTCGTCTCCTACTACGACTACTATCAACCCGAAGCCTATGTTCCATCGTCCGACACCTACATAGAAAAAGATGCACAAATCAACGATGAGATTGATCGACTTCGCCACGCTTCTACACAAGCACTTCTTTCGCGAAATGATGTTATTATCATCGCGTCGGTATCTTGTATTTATGGTCTTGGTTCTCCCGAAGAATACAAAGCAAAAAATATTTTTCTTTCACTTGGTGACACATGGGCACGAAAAGACATTATGCAAGCTTTGATAGATATGCAATACGAACGCACAAACGCTGATCTAACATCTGGGTCATTTCGTGTACTTGGAACAACTCTTGAAATTGTTCCAGTGTCTGAAACCTCTGTCTACCGTATAGAGTTTGAAATAAACAAACTGACTTCCATCACACACATAGACCCAGTATCCTCAAAAATATTAGGAACACTCCAAAACCTTTTTATCTTTCCAGCGAAACACTTTATGATGGTTGAAAGTAAAAAAGAAGAAGCACTCAAGTATATCGAAAAAGAGTTAGACGACCGTTTATCAGAACTCGAAAAAGACGGAAAGGTTTTGGAATACGAACGACTCAAAAGACGAACTCGCTACGACCTCTCAATGATTCGAGAAGTTGGCTATGTGTCTGGAATAGAAAACTATTCTCGACACCTTTCAGGAAAAAAGGAAGGAGAAGCAGCGGACACACTTCTGTCATACTTTCCACACGACAAGGATGGCAAACCAGACTTCCTAACAATTATAGATGAATCTCACGTAACAGTGGGGCAGTTGAACGCTATGTACCGAGCCGACCAGTCTCGAAAACAAACACTAGTTGATTTTGGTTTCCGACTTCCATCTGCAAAAGACAACAGACCTTTAAAGTACGAAGAGTTTGAAGAAAGAGTTGGACAGGTTGTATACACCACAGCAACTCCAGGAGACTATGAAAGAGAAAACTCAGAACAGATAGCCGAGCAGATTGTTCGGCCTACTGGACTACTCGACCCTCAAATACTTGTTCGTCCTGTTGTAGAAGGCAAAGACAACAAAGGTCAGGTTCAAGACTTCATAGCAGAAGCTCAAAAAGAAATAAAGAAAGGTGGGCGAGTGTTGGCTACAACACTCACAAAGAAAATGGCAGAAGACCTCACAGACTATTTGAAAGGAGAGGGAATGAGTGTGGAGTACATACACTCCGATGTTAAGACCATGGATAGAATAAGAATAATTACTGAGTTTCGAAAAGGAACTCATGATATTTTGGTTGGAGTAAACTTACTTCGAGAAGGTCTTGATATGCCGGAAGTTACCCTCATAGGTATCCTAGACGCAGACAAAGAGGGATTTCTACGAAGCGAAACTTCTCTTATACAAACAATAGGGCGTGCAGCTCGAAATAGAGATGGACGAGTAATTCTTTATGCAGACAGAATCACAGGTTCTATGGAAAGAGCCATAGGAGAAACAGACAGACGACGAAAAGTCCAAGAAGACTACAACAGAAAACATGGAATAACTCCAACAACAATCAAAAAAGCTATCAAAGATATTGCAAAGGAGCTCGAGTCCAAGCACGACAAAGCTGTCCAGTATGAGCTCGAGCTCGACGAAGCTGTTTTTAAAGTAGATGATCCAAAAAAACGAGTGACAGGATTGAAAAAACTAATTAAACTCAAAGAAAAGAAAATGAACCAAGCAGTAAAAGAGCTCGATTTCGAGACAGCTGCTATTGTGAGAGATGAGATGATTATTCTTAAAGGGATGTTAGATTAGAAATATATATGATCCTCATATTGAATTTAATACCCTAACCGACGACACTGTTATTTGGAGATACATAAATATTTTTAAATTTTTGTCTTTAATTCAAAGTAAATCTCTAGCTTTTCCGAGTGCTTTGAAATTATCAGAGATCGATAAATATGAAGGTTCTTTTACTAAAGTTGATATAGATTATGATCCTGCAAAAGATCCGGTATTTCAAAACACTAAAGCAGCTGATTTTTTAAAAATAATTCTACCTAAATTTCGTTTACAGTCAAAAGACGAGAGGAAAGGCATATATATAAATAGTTGGTATATGAACCCTCATCAATCTTTTGCTATGTGGGATATTTACTCTAGGGCTGGATAAGGAATTGCTATAAAAACTACAATTGGTAATTTAAAGAAGTCTTTTAAGGATTCAGATAAAAAAGTCATGATAGGTATTATAAATTATATAGATTATGATAAAGAACCTCATTCGTTAAGAGGTAACACTCTTTTACCTTTTCTTTATAAAAGAGTCAGCTTTGAGCATGAAAAAGAAGTTAGGGCTATTTTTTGGGATACAGATACTTTAAGAAATCCGAAAAAAGAATTTGATTCAGTATTTTTTTGGATGTTGATATAAACAAATTAATTCAAGAGGTTTATGTTTCGCCAAGTTCTCCAGATTGGGTTAAGCCTCTTATAGAGGATATAGTTAAAAAATACAAATTAAATAAATCAGTAAAAAAATCTGATTTAAATTCAAAAGGTTTATGGTAACCTAACCCCTAACCACCCCACAAAAACCCCACCACCCACGGGGTTTTTTATTTGGTATACTTTATTTAATGAATAATACTAAACATAAAAAATATTGGTGTCCAACACACCCAGAAGTTCAATCGGAAGAATCAAGCGCAGTTTGCACAAAATGTGGAACAATGATTCTGATTCCAAATCCAAACTATCAAGGTTCAGATAAAAATTTGGTAAAAATATCAAAAAGAAAACTTAAAGAATTTTTGCCACTCATTTTTATTATAATCATTGTCTTTGTCGTGACAATGATTTTTAATAAAGTCTTTGGCTCAAGTGATTTTTCTTATACAATGAGACATTTCATGGGTTCATTTTTTTTGGTCTTTGGTCTTTTGAAAGTTTTTAAACTCAGAGACTTTGCGATTGCGTATAGAGAGTATGATATTGTTGCAATGAAAAGTATGTTCTATGCAAAGTTGTATCCTTTCATAGAACTAGCTTTTGCTTTAGCGTATATAACAAACTGGAATCCAAACCTAACAAACTGGACTGTTTTTGTTGTGATGTCTGTAGGGGCTATTGGAGTATATTTAAAAATTCGTAAGAGGGAACAAATACCCTGCGCTTGTTTGGGGACAGTGTTCAAGGTTCCTATGACTTGGGTTACTCTCGTTGAGGATTTATTGATGGCTGGCATGGCTCTGTATATGATTGTTAGTATATAGATATTTAAACCTAAAATTCCCCGGCATAAGCATAGGGTTTTTGTTTTTGATGGATTGTTTTGTGAGATATTAAAAAATTGAGAAAGTTCATAATATTCCTTACGATGTAACAGTGTGACGATTTCATGTTTTGGTTCATGCGTCATAGCTAAGGTTTTTTAAGTAACTATTTTTAATTGTCTTTATCACTATACTTAAAGAATCTAAAAAAGATAATACGCTGGCTTTTTACTTGAAAATAGACTATTTTAATCATATGGCAAAAGTAAAAGAACATTATGATGTGATCGTCATTGGGGGTGGAGCCTCAGGAATGATGACGGCGGGGGTTGCTGCTGAACGAGGCCGCCGGGTTCTTTTGCTTGAAAAAAATCCCAAGCTTGGTGAAAAGTTAAAAATTACTGGTGGTGGACGATGTAACATTACCAACGACGAATCCGACATCCATACATTTTTAGCGGTTTACAGAGACGCTTCAAAATTTCTTTTTTCTTCATTTTCTCAATTTAACAAAGACAATACCTTTGGTTTTTTTGAAAAACTTGGACTTCCCGTTGTTGTTCAGGCTCGAAAACGATGTTTTCCTCAAACAGAAAAAGCTCTCGATGTATACAAAGCGCTTGAAAGTTTTATCACCAAACATGGTGTTGTAGTCAAAACAAAATCAGCTGTACAAAAAATACTCACCAAAGACAAACAAATCATCGGAGTCCAAGTTGGTGCTGATGTGTATTCGGCAGAGTCGTACGTTGTGGCAACAGGTGGAGTTTCGCATCCAGAAACAGGATCAACAGGAGACGGCTTTGCTTGGGTTCAAAAACTTGGACACACAGTAAACAAACCAAATCCAAATATTGTTCCACTTCGAGTGGCAGAGAAATGGGTCAAGAAACTTTCAGGAACTTCACTTTCTTTTATGAAAATATATTTTTATCTTGATGGAAGACGACAATTTGACCGACTTGGAAAAATCTTATTCACGCACTTTGGAGTCTCGGGTCCACTTATTTTAAACTCAGCTTATGAAGTGATTCAGATTTTAGAAAAAGGAAAAGTAACCTGCATTGTTGATGCTTATCCAGATACAGACTTAGGTTCACTTGAGAAAAAAGTTTTATCAGTGTTTGAGGTAAATAAAAACAAAATTTTAAAGAATATTTTGAAAGAAGTCGTGCCACTTGGGTTTACCGAGACTGTCCTCGAGCAAACAAAAATATCTGGCGATATGAAGGTCCATAGTGTAAGTCGCGAAGACAGAAAAAAAATTGTAAGATTTTTGAAAGCAATGCCTTTTACTATTGACGGTACACTAGGGTTTGAAAAAGCTGTTGTCTCGGATGGGGGAGTTGTACTTTCCGAAGTAGACATCAAAGACTTCCGTTCAAAGATTTTACCCAACCTCTTTTTTACTGGAGACATGCTCCACATCAACCGTCCTTCGGGAGGATATTCTCTGCAGTTGTGCTGGACAACTGGTTTTGTGGTGGGAAAGAATGTGTAAATACTTTTTTTTTGACAATATTAGAATAACAATGTAATATATCCGAGTTATGGAAATTCGAAACATCGCAATTATTGCCCATGTAGACCACGGAAAGACAACTCTGACTGATGCTATTTTAGCGCAAACAGAGATGGTTTCTGATGGTGCTTCTATGGATTCAAATGATATAGAAAAGGAACGAGGTATTACTATTTATGCAAAAAACACTTCTACTTTTTATAAGGGAACAAAAATCAACATTGTGGACACACCAGGACACGCTGATTTTGGTTCTGAGGTAGAACGAGTGCTCCGGTCCATTGACTCGGTTCTTTTGGTTGTGGATGCAGCAGAAGGTCCTATGCCACAAACAAAATTCGTTCTCAAAAAATCTCTTGAACTTGGTCTTAAGCCTATTTTGGTTTTGAACAAAATCGACAAGCCAGCCGCTGATGTTGAATGGGCACAAGAAGCGGTATACGAACTTTTCCTTGATCTTGGAGCAGATGATGAGCAACTAGATTTCACTACAGTGTACGCTATTGGGCGTGAGGGTGTTGCAAAGAGAACTATGACCGATGACTTTGTAGACCTAACACCTCTTTTAGATACAATACTTGAAAAGGTTCTAGCGACATCGGGTGCAGAACTTTCAGTAAAGCCACTTAAAGCACAAGTATTTAACCTCGCATATGACAACTTTCTTGGGCGTATGGGAGTATGTCGAATCTATGAAGGAACAATGAAAATTGGACAACCTCTTTTGGTTAAAAATGAAACAGGAAATATTTACAAAGCAAAACTTTCAAAACTTTTTACCTTTGAAGGTATTGTTAAAAAAGATGTAACAGAAGTTCTTGCTGGGGACATTGCTATGATTGCTGGTGTACCTGAAATATTTATTGGAGAAACTATTGTAGACAATGAAGCAACAGAAGCTATGCCGCAAATTGCAGTAGATGAACCAACCATCTCTCTTAAAATGTTTGTTAACGACTCGCCATTTGCAGGAAAGGTTGGAAAGTTTTTGACTTCACGACAAATTCGAGAACGACTTGAAAAAGAACTTGAAATCAATGTTGGGCTTAAGGTTGATTTTTCTGACCAGTCTCGGTTTATTGTGTATGGACGAGGAGAGCTCCACCTTGCTGTGTTGATTGAAAATATGCGACGGGAAGGTTTTGAACTTGCTGTCTCAAACCCTCAAGTTATCATTAAAGAAGAAGATGGTAAAAAACTTGAACCGTTTGAAGAGGTTACTATTATGGTCCCTGATGAATCATCTGGTGCTGTAATTGACAAGTTCGGAAAACGACGAGGTTTGATGAGTTTTATGAATTCAAACAATGGAACAACAAAAATGGTTTTTGAAATTCCAACTCGAGGACTTTTGGGATATCGAAATGAATTTGTGGTAGACACTAAAGGAGAGGGAATTTTGACAACAATCTTTACAGGATTTAAACCATATGCTGGACAAGTATTAAAAACAGAGCTTGGTTCAATGGTTGCTATGACAGCTGGAAAAGCACTTGCATTTGCATTAGCAAACCTTCAGGAACGAGGAGTTTTGTATGTTCCTGTTAATACAGAAGTATATGAAGGAATGGTTATTGGAAATAGCTCAAAAGGTGAAGACTTGATGGTTAATCCAACCAAAGGAAAACAGCTTACCAATATGCGAGCGTCAGGAACAGATGAAGCTATTCGTGTTATTCCACCACTTGACCTAACTCTTGAACGGGCACTTGGGCTTATGAGAGACGATGAATATTTAGAAGTAACACCAGATGCGATTCGTCTTCGAAAACAATATCTTAAAGAAGCTGACAGAAAAAAATCCGGAAAGAAATAAAAAAACCGTCCCAATTGGGACGGTTTCCAATATACTAAAAAAAGTTTAATTTGGTGGAATTTTTTGACAACTTTTCAAAAAGTCCTGTATCTTTTTTCTGAGGAAATTTTTACGATCAGTGTCGTTTTTTAATTTTTCCATTTCAGGCCAATGACCTTTCATTGACTTGGCAAATTCAAGATCATATTCTGGGACTTCTTCTAACTTGTTTTCATATGCAAGATGTACATACTCAACAAGTTTTTGAGCCCTTATGTTTTTGTCGTGAGACATTTGACCTGTGCCATAATAAAGATCTGTATCAATTCTTGTTAGTACTTTTTTGGTATTTATTCTCATGATTTTGAATTTGTATGAACTATACTACACGATTTTTATTTGTACAAGAAGAAAGAAATTAATGATATACTAGAAACATCTATGTCGCTATTCGCTGAACTTAGTATTATTATTGGAGTTGCCTTTGTCATCTCAATTGTTATGACAATGCTCCGGCAACCTCTCATTATCGGGCACATTATTACCGGGCTTATTGTTGGTCCTATTATTGCCTCGTCACTTTCCCCGGAAACTTTCAAACTTTTTTCTGAAATCGGTATCGCTATTTTATTGTTTACTGTAGGGCTTAATCTTAGCCCAAAAACAATCCGTGACTTCGGTGCGGTTTCTTTGATTACTGGAATTAGCCAGGTGGTTATTACTTCTGGTGCTGGATATCTTATCGCAAAAGCTCTCGGTCTTTCTCCTTTGACAGCTTTGTATGTTGCTGTGGGTCTAGCTTTCAGTAGTACGATTATCATCCTGAAATTGATTTCTGATAAAGGCGATATGGAAACCTTGTATGGAAAAATATCAGTAGGATTTCTTCTTGTTCAAGATTTCATTGCTATTTTGATTTTGTTTGCAATTCCAATTCTTGCAACTTCAAATGCTACATGGCTCACAGTGGGGACAGCAACACTGTATGGAGTTCTGCTCTCAGCAGGGATTCTTTTAGTTGGTTTTTACATTTTACCAAAACTCAATACTTTCTTGTCTCGAAGTAATGAAATGCTCTTTTTGTTTGCAACTGTGTGGGGGATAGGTATCGCAAGTCTTTTTACCTTGACTGGTTTCTCAATCGAAATAGGAGCTCTTATTGCTGGTATTTCACTTTCAACACTTCCTTCACGCTATGAGATCCATTCAAAAATGTCACCCCTTCGAGATTTCTTCATTGTGATTTTCTTTATCATGCTTGGGACACATATGACTTTTGGAGACATTACTGCATTACTACCAAAAGCGCTTATTTTTTCAAGTTTGGTTTTAATTGGTAACCCACTTATTTTAATGACTATTATGAAGTTCCTTGGTTACAAGAAAAAAACAGGACTGCAGACTGGGTTTACCGTTGCTCAAATTAGTGAGTTTTCGCTTATCTTGATGATGCTCGGTCTGTCGTATGGGCATATCACACAAGAGACTGTTTCTTTAGTTACTCTTGTGGGGATCATTACGATTTTTGGTTCAACCTATCTTATTTTATATTCAGATGCTATTTATTCTTGGCTCGAGCCGTATCTTGGAATTTTTGAAAAGAAAAATGCTCGTGAGATAACTCTTAAACGAAAACGACATTCCGTTATTCTTTTTGGAGGAAACAGAATCGGTCATGACTTCATAGAAAGTTTCAAAAACTCAGGAAAACAATTTTTGGTTATTGATTATAATCCAGAGTTAGTAAAACAGCTTTCTATTCAAGGTCTTGATGTTATGTTTGGTGATGCAAGTAATCTAGATTTTCTTGAGTCTATTGATATGTCAAAAGTAAATCTTGTTATTTCTACAATTCCAGATGCTCATGCAAATATTTTGATAGAAAAAACAGTTCACACGCTTCACCCAAAAGCTATGATAATGGTAGTGTCTCACAAGATAGACGAAGCGTTGGATCATTATGAAAATGGAATCGACTATGTAATTTTGCCACATTTTTTGGGAGGACATTATGCTGCGCAACTTGTTGCTAAGATTCATGATGAACCACATAAACGAGCTTCTATTCGACAAAGCCACATCAAGACCTTGCAAAAACGAAGAACTATGGGTCACGAGCATCCAAAATTTTAAAAACAAGAATATTTTCCTATAGAGGCTTTATGTGGTATAGTTGAAATGTTAAAAGAGATAATAACCCCCTAGGACTTCCTAGTGGGTTCAACTGCGTATGGTTAAGAAACAAAAAAACACTAACGAAAAACAGATTGTCGTACGGGGAGCTCGAACTCACAATCTCAAAAATATTACCGTTGAAATGCCCCGGGATAAGATGGTAGTTGTTACTGGTCTTTCGGGTTCAGGAAAATCATCACTCGCTTTCGATACGATTTTTGCCGAAGGGCAACGACGCTATGTAGAAAGTTTATCTGCCTATGCACGGCAATTTTTAGGTCAAATGCCAAAACCTGATCTCGATGAGATTACAGGTTTGTCACCAGCAATTTCGATTGATCAAAAAACTCGCTCAAACAATCCCCGTTCAACCGTTGCAACCATTACTGAGATATATGACTATCTTCGTGTTTTGTATGCGCGTATTGGGCGACCCTATTCACCGATTTCTGGTAAGGAAGTAAAAAAACTTTCAAATCAAGAAATTATGGATTTTATCAAAAAACAAGTCCACAAGGTTGCTGAAAAAGGAAATAAGAAAAGTATCATGGGGATAGACTTTGATGATACAAAGATTTCAATCTATGCTCCGGTTGTTCGTGGAAGAAAAGGTGAATACTATCAAACGCTGTATGATTATCTTGGAAAAGGTTACTCAGAAATTCGCCTTGACGGTAGAGTTAAAAAACTTCGTGACCAGATTGTAATTCCAAAAACAAAAAAACATGATATTGATTTACTTGTAGACTCGCTTGCGGTGCATGAGCTTTTTGATAATCCTGATGATTTTGATATGCGGCTTGGAGAAGCAGTAGAAAAAGCAATCGACGAAGCAAGTGGTTTTGTGCGAATTATTGTTGGTGAAGCAGATGAAAAGAAAAAAGAAAAAGAAGGGGGAAAAATAGAAGAAACATTTTTATCTGCCAAACTTGTTTCTCCTGAAGATGGATATACTTTTCCGGAAATAGAGCCACGACTTTTTTCTTTCAATTCTCCGTATGGAGCGTGTCCTTCTTGTAATGGTCTTGGAACAAAACATCTTTTTGGAGACGATCCGTGCGAGGTTTGCCATGGGGCACGACTTCGTGAAGAGGCTTTGAATATTTTTCTAGGGCCAAAAGAAGCTGGGGCTATGAATATTTTGAAATTCACCAATTTATCTGTTCGTGATGCTTATGATTTTATTACAACTGTTAAAATAACTGATAAAGAGCATGAAATTGCAAAAGTAATTTTTCGTGAAATAGAGGACCGACTTGTTTTTATGCTTAATGTTGGTTTGGATTATCTTACACTCGACCGAAAAGCAAACACTCTTTCTGGTGGTGAGTCACAACGAATCCGTCTTGCAAGTCAACTTGGAAGTCGTCTTGTTGGTGCAATGTATGTACTTGATGAACCAACAATTGGTCTTCATCAACGCGATAATGATAAACTCATTGATACACTTCTTGAACTTCGAGATCTTGGTAATACTGTGATTGTTGTAGAACATGACGAGGATACTATCTATGCTTCGGACTATATTATTGATATTGGTCCAGGTGCGGGAGTTCACGGTGGGCAGGTTGTGGTATCTGGGTATCTTGATGAACTTCTTTCTAAAAAAGAACTCACAGGATCTGAAGCTAAAAGTCGAACGCTAAAATATCTGCGTGGAGATTTAACCATTGCTATTCCTGAAACTCGACGAACAGCTGATAAGGGTTCAATTAAAATCAAAGGAGCAAGTATTCACAATATCGAAAATCAAAACTTTGACATACCGCTTGGAAAACTGGTATGTATTACTGGTGTTTCTGGTTCTGGAAAATCTTCTCTTATGTATGACGTTTTGTATAAAAATGTTCAAGCTCGCTTTGACCGAAAATATCGTTCGAGTAGGGTTTTCAATTGTGCTTCTGTTGAAGGATTAGACTTACTCAACCGTGCTATTTTAATTGACCAAAGTCCAATTGGGCGAACTCCTCGATCAAACATTGCAACCTATACAGGTGCGTGGACACATATTCGAGATTTATTTTCAGAGACAAGCGAAGCCCGACTTCGTGGTTGGAAAGCAAACAGATTTTCTTTTAATGTTAAAGGTGGTCGTTGTGAATCATGTGAAGGAAAAGGTCTTATTGCTGTTGAAATGCATTTTTTACCAACTGTATATGTAACTTGCGATGTTTGTGAAAGTAAACGATTTGATAAAGAAACATTGAAGGTAAAGTATAAAGATAAAAGTATTCATGATGTGCTTGAGATGACAGTAGAAGAAGGAATAGATTTTTTTCAAGATATTCCAACTGTCTATGACCGACTTAAAACACTTAATGATGTTGGTCTTGGGTATATTAAGCTCGGACAGAATGCAACAACACTTTCTGGTGGGGAAGCACAGCGAGTAAAAATCGCTTCGGAGTTATATCGTCCTTTTATTGAAAAAGGTCTATATCTTCTTGATGAGCCAACGGTTGGGCTTCACTATGATGATGTTGTAAACTTGATTCAAGTATTACAAAAACTTTTGTCAAAAGGAAACTCTGTTGTTGTTATTGAGCACAATCTTGATCTTATCAAGACTGCTGATTATCTTTTGGATATGGGTCCAGAAGGAGGGTTTGGTGGTGGAAAACTTATTGCAAAAGGAACCCCTGAAGAAGTTGCTAATAATCCAAAATCTTTTACTGGGCAGTATTTGAAAAAGATGTTCAAGAAAAATAAAGTACAAAAATAAAAAGAGTTAATAAAATTAACTAAGGATCTGGTTTTATTTGTTATACTTATATTTATATGGATGAAAATAATAATAAAAATTTATTACCTGTAAATAATAAAAATATTTATTCTTCAGATATTCCACCTGTGCCAACTATCAATTCCGCTGACGCTACACAGTCACAAATACCTACTGAGCAAACACCATCTTCTGTCGTAAGTAGTCAGGAAATTGTTGATACAACAGACCATACTGATTTGGTTAGCGATTTATTTAGAGAGAACGAAGAAGCTGTCGTTGAACAAACAGAAACAAAAAATAGGGTATCAGGGAAGACTATTATTATTATTCTTGTTGTTTTTTTTGCACTTGCATTTGCAACTTATAGTGTTGTTCAAATTTTGTTAGATAAGAAATTCAGTTCTATTTATATAGATCAAAATCAAAATTTTGGTTCCGATTTTAGTTTAGTTGACGATACATCAACACAAACTATTCCGGTAGTTTGTGAAGGTGGAAACCCTTTTGTAAAAATACTCAATCCAAATGGTGGGGAAGTTTTAAAGCCTGGTGATATGATGGATTTTTCTTGGGATGTTTGTGGTATTAAAACAGACTTACTTGATGTTATTACTATAGAATATTACGATTCTGTCTCTAAACAAAAAATAGGCTCATTTGATTTGTCTTGCTTTGGAGAAGTTTCAACAGAAAATAAAAAATTGAGTTGGACTGTTCCGCCGTATGTTGAAGCGGGAAATGTTGATGAATGTACTTACTCAAACGAAATAGATTTTGCTGATGATTATTTGTATAAAGTATTCTTAGGTTTTGCAGGATTTTTGTATGAAGACAGAAGTGATGATTTTTTTGCTATAGATATAAGTTCTTATGTTTATAATCCTTCACAATTTTCTGAATATCCAACACTTACTGATTTGGGCTTCACACGGGCATTTTTTATAGACCAAAGCGCTCCTCAAGCTCTTAAGGATGTTGTTCCACCATCATACTTTGAAGCACCTCCTCAGTTTGCAACATACTACAGACTGTATCCACTCAGATGTGGAACAGACTGTTTTGTGGGAGTTTTTCTCATTGATATGCGAAACGGTACTGTTTCTTCTGCTCCTCAATTTCAAAACTTTTTTACCAAAGAAAATAGTAGTTTATTTATTGGAGAAGAATCAATCACTCAACTGCAAGATTCCAAAGATAAAAAAGTTACGTGGTATGAATTTGACCAAGTGACAAAAGTTTTCATCATTTTAGACACTAAACTTTGTGATGTTGTAGAAGAATTATCTGAAAGAAATTATGTTGGGTGTGTACAGCCTTAATATTTGCCTTTTATTCTAAATTGTAGATACTTGATAGGTCATGCAAAAAGTAGATCTTGAAAAATTTAATCTTCCTGATAATCCGGGGATATATCAATTTAAAGACGAAAAAGGGAAGATTTTGTATATAGGAAAAGCAACTTCACTTCGTGACAGAATACGAAGCTATTTTGGCGATGATCTTGTGGCTGAGCGAGGTAAACGGCTCGTTGATATGGTGGTATTGGCACATATGATAGACACAATTTCCACCGAGTCTGTTTTAGAGGCTCTTATTCTAGAAGCGAATCTTATTTCAAAATATCAGCCAAAATACAACGCTATTGGTAAAGATGACAAGAGTTTTTATTTTGTTGTTATTACGCGAGAGACTTTCCCCCGTGTTTTGAGTATGAGGGGTCGTGAACTTGAAAAGAAAGTTTTTAAAAAAGAACTTGAAGTAAAAATAAAATTCGGCCCCTTTCCATATGGATCTCAACTCAAAGAAGCACTTCGGATTGTTCGAAAAATTTTTCCTTTCAATGACAAGGATTCGGTTAAAAAAGATCAAATAGAGTTTTATCGCCAAATTAAACTTGCTCCCAATCTTGAAGATTCACAAATACAAAAAAACTATCAACAAAATATTGATAATATTATTTTATTTTTTAAGGGTGAGAAAAAACTTCTTATTAAAAAATTGAAAGATAGTATGTCTCAACTTGCAAAAGAAATGCGTTTTGAAGAAGCTCATTGTGTGAAGCGTCAAATTTTTTCTCTTGAACATATTCACGATGTTTCTCTTTTGAAAAAAGAAAACCTTGAACATAGATTTTCTTCTATGCGTATCGAAGGCTATGATATTTCACATATTTCCGGTACCAATATGGTTGGTGTTATGACAGTGATTGAGTCTAGTGAGCCAAACACAAGTGAATACCGAAAGTTTATAATTAAAAATTTTACAGAGGCAAATGACACAGGGGCACTCGAAGAGTTATTTCGTCGTCGAATGGGACACACAGAATGGAACTTCCCCGACTTGATTGTTGTCGATGGTGCCTTGCCACAAAAATCACGAGTAGAAAAAGTCTTACGTGAACTTGGTCTTCGGATACCAGTGGTTGCCCTTGTCAAAAATGAAAAGCACAAACCAAAAGGAATACTTGGACTTAAAAAATTTACTGAAAAATATAAAAATGAGATTGTTTTAGTTAATTCAGAAGCCCATCGTTTTGCTGTTTCTTTCCATCGCACTCGTCGTGGAAAAATATAAATCGCTTTCAACAGTTTTGTATTTCAATATTATTGTATAATAGTGATATGTTACATGATACCCCGTCTACTACTTTTGAAGATTTATTTTCAGGCCGAACAAAGATTGGTGTTGTTCGTGGCGGACAAAATCCCGAATATGAACTTTCTCTCAAAACTGGTTCTGAAATTTTAAAGCGACTTCAAAACAAACATAGCTACGATGCTGTTGATGTTGTTATTGACAAATACGGTACTTGGCATGTTAATGGAAAAGAAATCAACGAACGATATTTGGCAGACCATATCGACTTGGCTTGGATTGCAATGCATGGCGACAATGGAGGGGTTCAACAATTACTTGAAGAACTTCGCATACCATATTTAGGTTCTGACCCAGCCACAGCTGAACTCACATTCAATCGAGGTAAACTCAAACACAGACTCAAAGACCTTGGGCTTCAAACCCCAAATCATATTCAAATGGAAGATATGTATACAGGAGACATGGACACTGAAACTCGTGATCCTTTTATTGAAGAACGAGCATTAGAGATTTTTGGAAAACTTCCAGGCCCATGGGTGATCAAACCTGTTGCATTTTCTGCGCGATTTCATACCTATCTTGCTCGAACATTTCCCGAGCTTGTGACAGCTCTTAGGATTATTTCTATGGATGTTGATGATGTTTTGGTAGAAGAATACATTCAAGGACGCGAATTTATTTCGGGAGTTATTCCCGAATTTCGTGAAAAAGAAAAATATGTTATCGCTCCACACGAACTCCAACATAAAGAACCTTTATTTTCTCACCATGAAAGTAGAACAGGAAATTTTGAGATGATTCCTGCGAGTCGTATGTCTCCAAAAATCCGTGACCTTGTTCATGAACTTTCCGAAGCACTCCACACAGATTTCAATATTGATGACACTTCAGTTTTTCACTTCATTATGTCACCCAAAGGACTCTATGTCATAAGTGTTCAAGATTCTCCTGAGCTTCATGAAAATGCGCCATTTTTCAAAGGACTTGAAAGTATGGGGGCAACACAAGATGAATATATCCATTCCCGAATCGCCCGACTTTTAAAAAGAAAGAAATAAAAAAACACTGTAATCATTTACGGTGTTTTTTTCTTTGTTTGTTTTTTAATTTCCTCACCATTGAAGATTCGTGTATCTTTGCTGCGATTGCTTGACATTCTTCAATATATTTTTTAGAGAAAAAAATCACGGGTTGTGCGTGACTGTTTGAAACATGGATTGCATTTATTTCAAAACCAAGGAATTTCGCACATTTGTAACAAATAATTTCGTTACATTCTAATCGAGGGTGATAGCCTTTTTTTGTGTCGTACCCAAGTATGCAACAATTGCAATATGGTTCGATTGACGACATACAACGTTGGCATGATCCTTGTATATTTTCCTCCGTCTTTGGTTTTTTGGAAAATAATCTTAATAAGAGAGAGATGTTCATAGAGCATGATTATTTACTTTCATTATAAAGTGAAATATAAATATTTACAAGTTTTAAAGAAAAAAAGACAATATAAAAAATACGCAGAGTTCTACCATTTTTTTATTTCTTTTGTTTTATTGTGAAATAAAAACTAGAAAACTTTATTTTAAATTTCACCTTAGTGTATAAAATTATTGTTCGTAAACAGGTTTAAATTTTCTATTTTCAAAAACAAATTTAGTTTTCTTGTCTATTTTTGGATAACTTTTATTCTTAGGAAGAAAATATGAGGCAAACGCCATTTTACCCCAATTTGAGTAATTTACTGTATACTTCAAATACAATGAAAATAACATCTGCAACATTTACTCGCGGTGCTACCAATGATGAGAATCTGATAAGGGATAATCTCATTCAGGTGGCTTTTATTGGTCGGTCCAATGTTGGTAAATCAAGTCTCTTAAACACTTTAGTCGGACAGACCAAGCTTGCTCGTTCTAGTGCCACAGCTGGATGCACACAGGAGATAAACTTCTTTCTTATTAATGAGAAGTTGTACTTTGTAGACCTGCCTGGCTATGGCTATGCAAGGGGTTCATTTGAAAAACGGAATCTTATATATGAGCGTATTAATGGATATCTATTCCAATCTGCGATTAAACATAAAAAAGTAGTCCTTCTTATTGATGCAAAAATAGGGATGACAGATAGTGACCAAGAGATGTTTAAAGAGCTCAAAGAAAACAATAAAGATATTATTATCGTTATAAATAAAATAGATAAAGTAAACCAGAGTGAAAAACAAAAAAATGTGAATACAATAAAGACAATAACTAATGGCTACCCAATCGTACTATTTTCATCAGTTAAGAAGCTGGGTAGGGAGGAACTCCTCAAGTTAATATTTTCTAAGGATTAAAAGGGGTGATTACTATTTAATTTAAGCCTAATGCAAGTTTTATATCTCGGCTTTACCTACCACAAAGACGAGTATTACGACGGAATAAAAGGGTACCTGACCCCCTTATATCCGCTTTGCTTGCGCTGGCTGCTTCGATGTTGCATGTGTTCTCTTTATGGCTTCGAGAGAGTTTAGTGGTATCTCAAAGAACAACGGATTGTGCTGAGGCACAACAAATCTATATGTGCTTGCCTCACCCTCCCCAGTGCACACACAAATCCCTGCCGTTTTGAAGAAACATTATAAAACGGCGGGGATTACTCCCTTATGAAACATTATTTGTTGTACTTTGCAATTGCAAAGTCCGTTGCTTCTTTTGACACTGTATAAAACTCAACCTTGTTTCCATAATGATCGGGGACATCAAACACTGCGTGTTTGATGAGCGGCCCCCATGACCATTTTGAAATAACAACTTCTTCATTTCCCATAAGACCGACATGGCTGATTGTTCCGTCATCTGCACGATATAAAATCATAACTCCATTTTTTTGGACATCGGTATATTTCAAAATGTTCTTACCAATCATTTCATCAAAAACAAGCCCGAGATTACGTGTAAAATCCCATCCAGCATCCCCCAAAAAACGCCGGTCGTTTTGAAGCCTTAACACATACACAAAACAGTTGTAATTCTTTTCTTCCTCTGGGGGCGAGGTGATTATTTCGAGCCCGGACGGAATTAGCGTTCGATTATTTTTTTCAAATAATTTTATTCGCCACCAATTCTCTTCGTTTTCAGAAGAAACAAGTTTTCCAAGTTTTTTTCTCAATTCTATATTGTTATTCATAACACCGTTTTTGTGACCCTGTTGCATTTGTTTTAATTCCAAAATTATTCAATATAAAAGTCGGTATATAGTGATTTATTTCATAGATGGAAAAAGTTCAAGTATTTTTTCTTGTGTGTCTTTTAGTTGATCGTCAAACAATAGATAATTTTTTAGTTTTCCATAGGAAACCCATTTATATGATCTGACCTCACCTTCTTGCAATTTAATTTCGCTATCGTTTCCTATAAATTTAAAGCCGAAAAAGCATCGTTCTGATCCGTCGTATTCTATGCCATCGCGTTGTAATTTACTTGTCTTAAATATAATTTTAAGCGACTCCTCGCAAATACCAACAAGTTCGAGTGACTGTCTGATAATTCCGAGTTCTTCCTGTATTTCCCTGTACACCGCATCTTCTAGTGTTTCTTCCTGATCAATGCCACCGCCGGGAATTGTGAAAAAATGAGCTTTAAAACTTTCTAAATTAACTAACAAAAATTCATTTTTATTATTAATTATTAAAGCTGAAACTCCTTTACGAAATTTAAGAATATTTTTTTCCTCAAAATAATTTTCTAATTCACTAAATTGCATTTCATAATTTTCGCCAGGCAAAAATGCTTTTTCTATTGGTCCTTTCTTATTCATTTTGTATTTATAGGATAATTTATTGTAGTCAATAAAAAGCACTAGGGAATATCTACCATTCTGCATCGAATCATTGTTTGAAATAACTCTATGACAAAGTCCCTTTAGTTCGCATCGTGAAGCATACTGTGCCTGAATACATGGAAAATATATCATTTTGTTTTGAAAAAATTGACAGCGCGATTTTGGCTCCCGCAAAATCGCTCCATTTTCTTAATTCCGAACATTTTTCTTTGGTGTTCTACCCTCCAAGTATTCGGGCAGGTGGCGGGACTAATGCGGACGAAGTTTTGGCAAAGCAATTTTTTGGGGTGAGAAAGTGTGGGACACTTTCGCAAGACCTTGAGCATTTTGTATTCAAAATGTGAAGGGTGTACAGCTTCTGTAAGAAGAGGATTTGCCAAAACTTCGGCTCATTTGTTTTTGAATTCGGATGTCGCAAATGGAAAAGGAGGGGTTTGGGGAGGAATTTTCCATTTGCTCCGCTTTTTGTTTTGGCGAATTTCGGGGCGAACAAAAATACAAATCCAAAACTTCAAATATTGTGCCTCTGTCATTTTCTGCTATGTATTGTCCGTGTCTAAAGAGTTACACCCTCAGCATCCGCCTCGGGCATTTCCGCCAGGGCTACTCGCGCCTAGGTGCCTTTGTGCGGACAAGTAGTCCGTGCTTCTTGGGGAGAGAAGTTTCACCTCCCCGGGGTCGGGCGATATAGCGAGAGTGCTCGCTACGCCCTCACCATCCCCACTCTACACTTTGCAAGTTAGAGTATGTGGTGTCGCTTTCGCTACTAAATTTCTGTGAGATATATAACCACGGTGCTCATCCTTTAGCCATGTACGCCACTAGCGGAAATGCCCGAGACTCAGATGCAAATGCGCTTGACCCTAGAGTATGCGTGAGTACACGCATACGCTTTGCCCACCCATTAGCGCGTATAGATTGTCTCCCTAAAAATTATGCAGATTGCATAATTTCTCTAGCAACACGAGCAGTCTTTTTATATCCTTTCTCTGTCAGATTTCTAGTAAAGTTCTCTGGCTCTTTCTTACCTCTTATATTTTCCCCAGCTCCAAATATTTTGTATTTTTCTTTAAATTTATCAAAAGAAAGAAGTTTCCCATTCTCATGGGCAGCATTATAAAATTCTTTAAACGCTTCTACAGCATCACCATTGTGCTGTAAAATCCAAGTTTCTACACCAATACCGCCAAGCCCACCCTGTTGGTCCACATCTTCATTAGTACCTTTTTTATAAGCCTTATACTCAATTAATTTCTTTTTTGCAAAGCGAATATTAGCAAGAACCTTCTCGAGTTTTTCTTCGCCGTACGTATCTTTAATAGATTCGTACTTTTCAATGATGGCTTTATCTGTATCAAAGCCACTAATCTCTGATTTCTTTGAAAAACTAACATCTAAATCTATAATTTTATTATTAAATGGAACATCTTTGAAACGAGCTGTCACAACAGAATCAACCTCGTACTGAGTATTTAATGGGAATTTATCTTTTAACTTTTCAATAATTTTTGATACTTGAGAATAATCATTTTCATCGATCTTAACAACGAAATCAAAATCATAATCTTTTTCTAAATTTGATCCTCGAGCTGTTGAGCCCGTATCTAAAATCTGAGCTCCAACAATAGAGTCATCAAGTTCTCCGCCATGCAATTTAATATTTAAGTCTCCCAAAACCGATTTAAATTCTTGAACTAGGTCTTTTCTAATTGAAATGACTTCTTGTTTTTCTTCAGGCTTAGCTATATTTTGATTTATTTCATCAGCAAATTTTGTCTTTTCCCACTTATCAGAAATCTCGACGGGCTTTGAACTGAATTGATCTATACCGTTGAAAACATTACGATATTTATCGAATTCTTCAGGAGTAAAAACAACTTCTCCTGATTCTTTACAAATAGGTATATAAAATCCTTTTCTTGCAATATAATACCTGAGACTATCGAGGATTGCTCCGTCTTTTACATTTTCTTTACTTAAAACAATTGCATCAATTTCTGTTGAAGGAAATCCTGTGCGTATTCCAACATGAGATTTATCTATAACACTTGTTGAAAACAGCTCCATTTGATTATTTTTTGTTTCTTCAACTTTTTCTTTATTATTTGTTTCATTAAATTGACCTCTATTTTTCATTAACAACATTACTCCACCATAGCGATAAGTTAAAGACATATTATTGGTACTTCCCGAAGTGTTAGAAGAAAAGAAATTTTTTACTGATTTTGAATATTTAATTAGGTCAGTATCCCATGGAGTATCATCACTTTGAGAAGACTTGTTTTTTGCTTCCGATGTTTCTGCTCCAATAAATTCTGGAGAAACAACACCACGCTCTAATAACTGATCAAAGAATTCAATATGTACCGCTTTAACTAAATCACCATTTTCAATTTCAATTTTATTATCTTTTATTCTATTTCTATTTCTAAAGTCAGTTTGCTCTCTAAGTAAATCAAAGTATCGAAGAGCTTCATTTACATCTTTTATTCCAATTCTTTGTAAAAATGTTCTATTGAATTTATCAATTAAATTTTCATTTTCTCTAACCCCGAAACTTTCTCTCAGTCGAGATATTTCTGAGTCAATATTGGATTGATCAGTAACAGTATGATTCTTGTCTTGTGTTTTAATGTTATCTGCCAGCGTATTTATTTTCTTTAAAAATCTTATCAATTGAAGTTTTTCATCTTCGTTCAATTCAGCATTTGATTCATACTTATTAAGTATTTCACTTCCTTCGCTTAATATATTTAAGTAGTTTTTTAAATCTCCATTTAAACTACGAATGTTAATTTTCAACAAGTCCTTAAAAAGGATGAGTCTTTTTTCATTTAAATTTTGATGAGATGCTAATTCTGGGCTTGATATTCCCTTGAATGATCCTTTAAATCTTTTATCAGGGTAAAGTATTTGAAAAACTTTAAACTGTTTTCCAACATATGGAATATTATTTTTTACAAAAACTTCCTCGATCTTTTTAAGCTCCTCATCAAGTTCTATTTCTGTGGGCAACACTTCTTTATTTAAAAGCTGTTGGGCAATTTCTGAGGCAAGATTTTTTAGAGTCTTAGATGGGCTATTATAAATTCTTGACACTATTTTTATGTAACTGTTCTGTTCTTGGGATAGGCATTTTTCATATTTGCTTTGAAGTCCAATAAGATAAGAAAAATTTCTCTTTTCTATAAAAAACTCATAAGCTTTTTGAATTACAGCAACTTTTGCATCTTCGGCAATGAGACCAAACTTTTCTGCTTCTTCAATTAGATCATATGTTGCCCATATGTTGTCTTGAAAGTTATTTTTTAAAAGTTCTTCGAACGTGCCGTTTGAAGTAAGCTGATTTATAAGTTCAGTTTTCTGTTCTTTAGACAAAATATCTTTTTTCAAAATATTTACTTTGGTACCCATACCTTCTTTCTCTAGCATCACAAACACTTTGTTTTGATCTTCGGTATCAAGAGAAAGATTCATATCATACGAACTCAGGTAACTCACAAAGCCATCTTTTCCTTCTCGGTCTTTATGTTTTATCAGTAAATTGAGAACGGACTTGTGTATTAATTTTTTTTGATCGTTTGAAAATTCACAGAGATCAGCAAACTTGATTAATTTTTTAACCTCATATATATTACGAGAAATATCATCATTTTGATTTTCAAGAATATCAACGACTGTACCCTGAAGCACATATTTCTGTTCATTTGAAAGGTTATTTTTATCTTTCAAGACATATTCTGAAAAAGCATCGATCCTTTCTAATATACTATGCACATAACACTTTCCTTGTTCCCTAGCTTCTTCTTTGTTTAATTTCGTGTTTTCTCTATAAAAATGTTGATTTTGATAAACAATTGTAGATGGACTAAAATAAACACTGGCAACTTCTTTTAATTTTTCAGGATCATCAAAATTATTCTTAACCTTATTTAACTGCATAGCGTAAAGCGCTGACAAATCCTTACTTTCTGCAGTGGTTGAAGAATAGTCACGCAAAGGACTTCTAAGGGTATCCTTGAATTTTCTATATTGATTGATATTTGTATAAGTTTTTATATCTTTTTCAACGCTATCCTCAAGTTTTTTACTAACAAGATTTGAATATTGAGACAATAGTTTTGCATCATCAACAATATTTCGATAACCCCCAAAATATCTTCCGTGTACTTGTTCAGATTTTTCAATCTTTTTCTTAAGCTTCTGATACTTACTATTAATTGGTCTTATTTTAATTTCTGCAAGAACAGATTTATCTAAATCTTTTATATTATCAACATAAAATTCTCCTAAATTATTAAAAAGTTTTTCCATTGAAGTCTCTTTAACTTCCTCAATATCAGTGTCAGCTTTTTTAAGCTCAGTTGTCACAATTTCTATTTCTTCTTTTGTCGCACCAAGAGTAATAAACCTTTGTGTTATTTTATCACTTTTTTTCTGCTCTGCTTCCGCAAGCGTATCTATTTCCCACTCTGATTTTTCGAGTAACGACAAAATCTCCTTAGATTGCTCTTGGGTTTCTTGGGGATTAATTTTTTCAATCTGAGTATTAAGTTTGGGAATTTTTTCTTTTTCCATATTAATTAATATTTAAACTTTTACGCAAATCATCAATTTTATCTTTTTCGATTCTGTCGGTAATAGTTTTTGCTATTTTCTGTTTTCTTGCTGATATTTCAAATATCTTCGCCTTGTATTCAGTAATAACATCATGAATTATTTTCTTTGTTTCTAGAATTGGATCCATATAATTTATTTTAATAACTCGTCAGTCGAAACTCCGAGAGTTTTCGCTAAATTTGTAATGGTTGAAAGTGTTGGATTTGTCTTTCTGTTTTCAATATTACTAACAAAACTACGACTAAAGCCCAGCGAGCGAACAATATCGCCTTGTGTGATACTTTTTTCGGTTCTAATGCGTTTTAGGTTCTTACTTAATTTTTCGGACTCACTTTTCATAATCCACAGTATAGCATTATTGATTACATTATACACCAATAATATAATGTAATAGGATATATCCACCCCGAATTTCGCCAAAAGAAAACAAATGAAGCAAACAAAAAATTCCTCCCCAGACCCCTCCTCCTCCTCTTGCGAAATCCGAAAACATTAGCCGAGGTTTTACGGAAACCATATCCCCAGAAAATTGATTCCGCAAAACCGAGTCCATTTTGTTGTTTGGAGGCATACTTACACTTTTCCGCAGGATATGCTCTATGCTTCGCACAGAGGCGTTTTAGCGCGTGGTATGTCTCACTCTTCGCCTAGCTTCTTTTGGAAATAAGTTCGAGCAAATGCTAAAATGACACCACCAAACGAAACTTGTTCGGAATTAAGAAAACGGAGCGATTTTGCGGGAGCCAAAATCGCGCTATCAATTTTTTCAAAACCCTTTCCGCCTACGGCGGAAGCGGTGAATTCCCAAAGTTCCCCCCAATTGATATGAAAGAGCTCAAACCAAAATATTTTCTCTACGCGAGGAAATCAACAGAGGATGATGACCACCAGATAATGTCCATTGAGGCACAGCTTTTTGAATTGCGAGAATATGCGCGTAAAGAAAATCTTGAAATTCTTGAGGAATTTCAAGAGTCAAAAAGCGTATTAGCATGATTTTGTAAGAGAATACTATACGATACAAAAATATTTCTCATGAAAATATCCCTAGTATTAGGGATATTTTATGTTTTTCTAAGTTTAATCTCTACTTGGAAATATTACACTTCTTCCTGTTGCCCAAGTATCATCTGACCCTAATTGATTTTTGTTAAGTCTAAATCTATCTTCTTCCCATTTGGTTGAAATATATTGAGTATTTTTTTCTTCTGTTGGATTATTTTTCTTTTCCAAATACTGATTAAGCAGATTTTTCTGTGGTTGTGTAAGTCCAGAATTTTCAATATCCACTACAGAAAAATCTGGCTTGTTTTTTATATATTCCTGAACCACAATGACTTCTTTAGCCATCATTGGCTCTTTTATAATAAGTATAATATTAGGTTCTTCTTCGTTGCCTTTATTCTCTAGTTTTGGTGCGTTTTCCATACTGAAATACTATCAAATTTATAAAAAATAAACAATCTTATTTTTTGAAGAAACTCCAACAAAGCATATCTCTATCACAAAGGCGAGTATTACGACGGAAGCTTTGCGCCAATTATTTCTCCGACACTGTTTGAAGTAGTCCAAAAAATGCTTGCGAAAAAATCTCGTCCTCGCGTGCAAAAAGTGCCAAAACATTTTCCATTTGCACAATTCGCTCGGTGTGGTGAGTGCGGAAGTATGATTACGGCTCAATATGCCACCAATCGTTTTGGTACAAAATATACTTACTATCGCTGTACCAAAAATAAAGGTGTTTGTCGTCAGCCGTATCTATCATCTTCCGCACTCATTTCGCAAGCAAAAAATCTGCTTCAATCAGTGTTGCTTCCTCTTTCAGAAATTGAGAATATGGAAAAACAAATTGATTTGTGGGACAAAGAGTCAATTTCCGAAAGAGGAAGTGTTGCCCAAAATCTTAAAACCAAACTTTTCGAAACGAAGGAGAAGCTGGATAAGCTCGTATCACTTTATCTCGACGGCGATATTGAACGCGAGACTTATTTACAGCGAAAAGACCTTCTCCTTCGTCAGAAAGCAAAGTTTGAGGAAAGTTTTAAGGATTTTGGACAACAGAGAAAAAATTGGGTCGAACCCTTGCGGAGTTTCGTTTTGTCTTTGAGAGAAGCCGTTATTTTGGAAAAAGGCGAAAACTATTTCGCATGGAAAGAGTTTTTCCAAAAAATCGGCTCGAACCCGATTCCCAAAGACAAAACGCTTTCATGCAATTGGGGGGAACTTTGGGAATTCACGGCTTCCGCCGTAGGCGGAAAGGGTTTTGAAAAAATTGACAGCGCGATTTTGGCTCCCGCAAAATCGCTCCATTTTCTTAATTCCGAACAAGTTTCGTTTGGTGGACCCGAGGAGATTCGAACTCCTGACCTCCCGCGTGCAAGGCGGGCGCTCTACCAACTAAGCTACGGGCCCATAAAATAGGTAACGAAGATTATTATACATGGAATTGCAGGGTTTGCAACACATCTCTCATTTGTTTGACAGGGGATTCTAATAGAGTAAGATAGACTTCAAGTCTAATGTCTGCCCTTTAAGAAAATTCAATAATTTTTATAAATAAAATGAATTATATACTATTTATGAAGCGATATTTAAAATTTTTGCGTAGCATGTCTACGGTATCGCTTATGGTACTGTATTCATTTACTACGTTCTTTTCTCCTTTTTCTGCAACTGCAGAAGAAAATATTCACTCTGAAAATACTGTGATCTCAATAGACTCTACTGAGAGTGTGTGGGTTGCAGAAGAACAGATCTCAGAGGTTCAACTTGATGAATATCAAGAAGAAGACACGAAAGAAATTATCAAAGAAGAAGATCTAAGTGACCTATCTACTGGCGATGAAACAACTATTTTTTTTGCTGAAGGAGAGAACTCGATAGTGTCACCAAATGTAACTGGTCTTGTGGGTGGTGTAGAATGTACAGCTATTGATTCACCTGTAGTTACTTTTAAGTCACGATATGCAGATACTCAACCAGGTGGCGCAGAAGCTCTGTTGTCTATCCTCACTCAAATTGAAGCAGTGGCTACTGACCCAGAAGATGGAATAGTAACTGTTACTACTAATCTCTCTTCATTTTTCCCATTTATTTCAGGATGGCATGCTGTAACTTTTTCAGCTGTAGATTCTGATGGGTGTGTTACAGAAGAGCTTGTGGATATATTTATCTTTGGAAATGATTATTCACCAGCATGTTCAACAGGAGAAGTTTACTTGAAAGTAGAACTTCCGGTTGAATACAAAACAGTACTCGGAACAAATTCACTTATCTATAGTGATCAATGGTTCCCAGTAATGTACAAGGGAGGAACAACATTATCAGAAGATGAAAATGAAATTCTGGTAGCCTACGATATATCAATTGCTCGAAATGGGAATTTTGTATATATCAATGTTGGTGCTGAAGTGCCAGACTCTGATGGTGTGGCTCAATCAATTGCTGATTCGCTTGAGATCACAGGAGGAGAAATTATTTCTTCAATTGTATTTTCAGGAAGTGTTGCTGTGATTGAGTTTTCTCCAACAGAATGTGTATATGAATGTACTGTCGACAATGGACCTTCAATTGTTTATATCAATGATTCTATAACAATCTCTGAAAACAATCCGTACACTGTTGATGAAGTGTTAGCATTATATGGAATTATTACAGAAGATCTTGATGGAGAAGGTGATGTGACTATTTCATCTGACATTTCCCCAGAAGTTTTAACTGTTCCAGGTGTGTATATATTTATTATCACACTGATAGATAACGAAGATTGTGTACTTTCATACACACTCACTTTAGTGGTTGAAAAAACTACTGGAGGAGATGAAGATGAAGAAAATGGAGGTGGTGGAAGCGGATGTGTTAATCCAAATGGTTGTGGTGGAGGAGGAGGGAATAATCTCCCTGATGAACCAGAAGGAGAAGTTTTAGGAGCTTCTGTTTGCGAGGCTTACATCACTACCTTTATTCAAATGGGTCAACCAAACTTGAAAGAAGATATTGTGCGACTTCAAATATTCCTCAATGACCACATGGAAGAAAATCTTGTTGTTGATGGAGTGTACGGAATAAAAACATTTGAAGCGGTAAAGCGTTTCCAAGTAAAAGAAGGTGATGAAATTTTGGCTCCATGGGGCATTACAGAAGCTACTGGAATTGTTCGAGACACAACACGACGACGAATAAACAACATTATGTGTCCTGAATTACAAATTCAAATGCCAATTTTGTATTGCGTAACTACAGGAAGAATTCTTTATCCAGATGGTAGATCAGAATGGCCAGATCCTCAATATATTATCTACGAACAAACACCTGTGATTCAACTTATTAAATAGTTTTATTACTATCGAAATATGTATGATACCATTGTGATAGGTATGAAAAACTACTTTATTCCGAACGAAGCAAACGAATACAATCCTCATATTTTTAAACCACAAAAAATGTTGATACTTTTTGTGATTGCTTTGCTTATTGCGGTTGTATCGTCTATAGGAGCGGTTGTTGTGCAAAACTCAAGTTTACTTGCTTCGATACAGTCTGCTTTTCTTGTTGATCTAACAAATAAAGGCAGAGCAGATCAAAGTATTGGTACTCTTGGGGTTAATCCTATTTTAATTGAAGCTGCTCAACAAAAAGCAAATGATATGGCTAAAAAAAGCTATTTTGCACACACTTCTCCTGAAGGAAAAACACCTTGGCACTGGTTTAGTGTTGCGGGATACGAGTATTTATATGCAGGGGAAAATCTTGCTGTGAATTTTACAGAGTCTGTTGATGTTCACCGTGCGTGGATCGCGTCTCCCACACACAAGCAAAATATTATGGATAAAAGATTTACTGAAATTGGTATTGCAAGCGCTGAAGGTTTTTATAAAGGGCGAAAAGCAACCTTTGTTGTGCAAATGTTTGGAAAACCACGTGTTCCTTTTATTCCAAAAATTTCTCAAGTCGTTCCATTAACTTCACAAGTGGGAGTTGCTATTGAGACCATACCTGTCTTTACCTCTGTTCCTGATGAGGTGACAAAAAATATTGTTACAGAAGTTGAAGGTGCTCAAACTACTTTTCAAGAAGCTGAAGTGTCAGTCTTTGCTTCTCAAACAAACTTTTTTCAAAGACTTCTGGTCTCACCTTTGCTGGTAGGGCAGACAATACTTCTTATCATTATTGCAATACTCGCGGTGACACTTTCTATTCGTCTTGTTTTTGAATTTAAAAAACATCACATGTGGCACACCGTTATCTTGTCACTTATTATCTGTGCTTTGTGTCTTGTTGTGTACACACAACAAAATCTTCTCTTTAATAAAACTATTGTTGATGGAATACATCAAGAAAATACCTCTTTTTAGATTTTTATTATATAATATATTTATAATAAAACAATATTGATTTTTTGTAAAATATATTATATTGTGAAAATATTGACAGCGTTTTAATCTTATAATTTTCCTTATGACTATATTTAAAAATACATTTATTAGTGGTTTTATTTTGGTGTTTGCTTTTGCTGGCCCATCATATGCCTTTGCTCAAGAACTAGAATCTCAACAATATGTTGTTGTTTCCGAAAAAGAAACTCAAAAAGAACGAGAAATCAAAAAAGCTGTTGTTGAGGGCTCTAAAAATAATGGTGACACTAAAGAAATTGAAGAAGTTTCTGTAGAACTAGAAGTAAAGAGTGTTGACCAAAACACACTTACCACACAAAACAACATAACTATTGTTGCTGACATGATTATGTGTGATGCAGAAAACCTACTTCCAAACTGGGGTAACGGAAGCTCTACCATTACTAATACAACAGCACAAGATTTTGTGACAAACACAGAAGGGTGTGTTTTTGAAGAAGGAAGACTATTTCAATGGGGAGATGACTCTATGGTGTACGCAGGAGATGAAGTATTAGGAGAGGTTGCAGGATGGAATACAACATCTGCAACAGACATTGATGGACGAACACAATTTACAGTAAACTTGGATACTTTAAGTGCTCCAGAACGAATCGAAATGCGACAAGTTCTTGAAGAAGGGGATATTGTATTTTCAAATCAAGGTGCTGGTGGAAACTCAAATGATGTTTCAGCTGAGTTTTACTGCCACACAGATGTTTTAAATTACGATAACTGGGATTGGATCAACAACCTAGCTGTAGATCAAACATATTACTGTGTTGGTTTTAATGTTATTCCAGAAGAAGAAATTCCACCTGTAGTTTGTGAAGCAGGAAACATGATTATTAACGGAAGTTTTGAAAATCCTATTCTTGAAGGAAATTGGGGTACTTTCAACACAGAAGAAACAGGATGGAACATTACTTGGACTTCAGTTCATGAAGGACAACCAGAAGAAGCTTTACTTGAGTTTCAAAAACATCTTGTAGTTGCTCAAGATGGAAACCAATATGTAGAGTTAGATTCTGACTGGGCAGCACCAAGTGGTGAGCCAGCGGGAGTTTCTATTTCTCAAACACTCTCAACTGTGGTTGGTAACGAATACCAAGTTGAATTTTATGTACACGCACGACCAAATACAAATCCAGAAGATAACACACTTCAGTTCTCTGTTATTGATGGAGGTGGTGTAATCCAAACAGCTTCAATCCAAGCTGTGGATCAATGGGATAACTACATGTATACTTTTGTCGCAGAAAGTTCTGAAACAACTATTCAGTTTTCATACACTGGAGTAGAAAATTCTCTTGGAATTTTCCTAGATAATGTCTCAGTAGAATGTAATGGTGAACCAGTCATAATGGATCCTGTAGTTTGTACACTTGAAAATAGTCCAACACTGAGTTTTGAAAATGACATAATCATAGTGACATCACCCAACGCTGGAGGTATCCTTGAATTCCTTGCTCTATATAAAGCTTTCGGAATTGACCCTGAAGGAGGAAGTGTTTCAGTGGTTCCTGATATAAATTCAGTGTTTCCAATTATCGGATTCGGAGAATTTCTTATGAATGTTATAGCGACTGATTCTGACGGATGTGCTACTGAAAAAACTATTACTATTATTTACGGAGAAGAAGATAATTCAAGCAATACTAATGATCCAGTTGTAGACGAACCAATAAACACTTCTTCTGGAAGTGGTAGTTCAGGGTCTCGTCCATCAAATAATGGAGGTCAAATATTAGGAGAAGTTCTTGGTGCAAGTACTTCTGCTTCATGTCCGCAATTTAATGACTTTTATAGAAAAGGGGACAAGGGAACAGAAATCTTCTTAATCCAAACTTTCTTGAATGAACAAATAAATGCAGGACTTACGGTTGACGGCATGTTTGGTTCAAGTACAGAAAAGGCAGTAAAAAGTTTCCAACAAAAATATTGGAAAGAAATTATCGAACCTTGGACCCCTCCTTTTTCATCAAACACAACAGGACGATGGTACAAAACAACAAAGGCTTGGGCAAACGAGCTTTTGGATTGTCGAGAACTTCCGCAAATTCTTGAAGACACTGGAGAGTTTTACTCAACAGCAGATTTTGTAGCATAATAAAACTAATTTTTTGCAAAAAGCCCCAGTTCTGGGGCTTTTTGATTTTATCCTTGTTCTGCGGTATTATTGGATGTATATGTATGATCATAAAGATATAGAAAAAAGATGGCAAGAAAAGTGGAACAATGACGGGACCTACCAGGCTTCAAACAACACTTCAAAACCAAAAAAATACATTCTCGACATGTTTCCATATCCATCTGGTGTAGGGCTTCATGTTGGTCATCCAAAAGGCTATATTGCAACAGACATACTTTCGCGAATGTATCGAATGCAAGGATTTAATGTTCTTCATCCAATGGGATGGGATGGTTTTGGACTTCCGGCTGAAGAATTTGCAATCAAAAATCAAATCCATCCAAAGACAGCAGTTGACCAAAATATTGCAACATTCAAAAAACAACTTTCTATTATAGGACTCGACTATGATTGGAATCGAGAATTAAATACAACCGATCCAGCATATTACAAATGGACACAATGGATTTTTCTTCAGATGTACAAAAAAGGTTTAGCTTTTGAATCAAACGAACCAATCAACTGGTGTCCGTCTTGTAAAACAGGTCTTGCAAATGAAGACTTGGAAGACGGGAAATGCGAACGGTGTGAAAGTGTTGTAGAAAAAAAACCTCTTCGGCAATGGGTTCTTCGAATTACCGACTACGCAGAACGAATGCTTGTTGATTTAGACAAGCTAGACAAATGGCCAGAATCAGTGAAGACAAGTCAACGAAACTGGATTGGAAAAAGTGAGGGAGCGGAGATTGTTTTTTCTATTTTAGAACCAGAAATGTTTGATATCAATACTGGTCCCAACGATGATGCCTTTCGAGAAGGAGAAGAAACAGTAGATAGAAACAATGTTGTTGTGGTTATTCAACATCCAGAAAAAGATGAATTTTTATGTGCAAAGTGGAAGAAGGTTGACTGGCAAGGTTTTGTTACTGGGGGTATCGAAGAAGGACAATCTGTTGAACAAACAGCTCTTCAGGAAGTAATTGAAGAAACAGGATATAAGAATCCAAAAATAGTGAAGGTCTATGATAAATCCTCACATGGACTTTTTTGGCATGTCATAAAAAATAAAAACAGAAAGGCACATTATCGTATTGTACATGTGAAGTTGGAAAATCTCGACAGACAGGAACCTTCAAAAGAAGAGCAATCAATTGCTGATTTTCTGTGGATTCCAAAAAATGAAGTAGATAATTTTCTCAAAAGAGAAGATATGAAATATCCTTGGCGTGTTGTTACAGGTCAAGACATAATGACAAATGTAAAAGTTTTTACCACTCGACCTGAGACACTTTTTGGTGTGACCTATGTTGTACTTGCTCCCGAAAACCATCTTGTCCAAGAACTCAAAACTTCAATCAAAAATTGGGACGAGATTCAAAGTTATATTGAAGAGACAAAAAAGAAATCACAACTTGATAGACAAAAGGGTGAAAAAACCGGAGTAAAACTCAAAGGTATTTTTGCAGTGAATCCAGCAAATGGCGAAGAAGTTCCTGTGTGGATTGCGGACTATGTGTTAACTGATTATGGAACAGGTGCAGTGATGGCTGTGCCTGCGCATGATGAAAGAGATAATGAATTTGCAAAGAAATTTGATCTAGAAATACGCCAAGTTATTGCGCCTTTTATCTATGGGGAGGGTTCGTTTGCCTCAAAGCCAGAACTAAAAACTTTAGAGCGTCGATGTATCGATGCAATTATCGAACATCCCACAGACGGAACATTTTTACTGCAAAAAGACAGTCATATTCATTTTGTTGGAGGTGGTACTGATGATGAAGATTTAATCACTGCATTAAAAAGAGAAATTATCGAAGAAACTGGTTATGTTAATTTTGAAATAAAAACTAAGATAGTTGATCATATTATTGCTCAGGGATATAGAGTAACAAAGGAAATAAATCAAATTACCGACAGTACATTTTTTCATGTGAAATTAATTGATGAAGAACGAGTTAAGAGTGAAGTTGAAGACGGTAAACATACGATTGAATGGGTGAGGAAAGAGGATATTGATTCAAAAATAGAGTGGGTACATCATCTTTGGGGATGGAAAATATTCCAAGGAGAAGTTTTTAAGGGTTCTGGAAAAATGGTTAATTCAGGGAAATTTGACGGACTTTCTTCAGAAGAGGCCGGGAAGAAAATTATAGAAAAAGTTGGTGGAGAATTTAAAACAACTTACAAACTTCAAGATTGGGTATTTTCTCGTCAGAGATATTGGGGTGAGCCAATTCCGATTGTTCATGCAGGAGGAAAAGCCTATTCACTTTCAGAAGATCAACTTCCACTTGAACTTCCACAAGTAGAAAAATACAAACCAAGCGATAGTGGAGAGTCACCACTTGCGGATATACACGACTGGGTGCATGTAAGAGGATATCTAAATGATTCTAATGAATTTATCGTGTCCAACACCAGTCCTAATGGAGAGACTCTTGTGGAAGGTCGAAGGGAAACCAACACCATGCCTCAATGGGCGGGGTCATGCTGGTATTATTTGCGATATGTTGATCCGAAAAATGAGCAAGCTTTTGCAAGTCAAGATTTACTCAAATATTGGCAACCTGTGGATGTGTATGTGGGCGGGATGGAACATGCAACACGACATCTTATTTATGCCCGATTTTGGCATAAGTTTTTGTACGATATTGGAGCTGTTACAAACGAAGAGCCTTTTATGGAACTGCATGCTATAGGACTTATTTTAGCCGAAGATGGACGAAAAATGTCTAAACGATGGGGAAATGTTGTAAATCCTGATGAAATGGTAGAGCGTTTTGGTGCTGACGCTTTTCGATTGTATCAAGCCTTTATGGGTCCATTTGACGATGCAATAGCATGGAACACTAACGGGATGGTGGGAACACGGCGTTTTGTAGAGCGAGTTGTGCGAATGGTAGAGGAGTTGAAAGATAACGAGTCTAAATTGATTACTTGTGAACTCCATAAATTAATCAAAAAAATAAGTAACGACATTGCAAATTTCAAGTTCAATACGGTCGTTTCTTCGATGATGATTTTTGTGAATATGGTTGAGAAAGAAGGAGGAATTTCCCGGGAATCTTACTTGACTTTTATGAAAGTACTTGCTCCGCTTGCTCCACATATTACAGAAGAGCTTTGGTACAAGCTTGGAAACAAAACTTCTATCCACGTAAGTAGTTGGCCAAAATTTGACGAGTCAAAACTTTTTGAAAGTGAGATAACTATTGTCGTTCAGGTCAACGGAAAGGTCCGCGCAACATTGATGGTTGCAGTAGATTCAACAGAAGAGTTAGTTAAGGAACTTGCAATGCAAGATGAAAATGTACAAAAGTATGTAGAAGGAACACCGAAGAAAATTATTTATGTCAAAGATAAATTGCTCAATATTGTAATTTAAAACTGTGGTATCAAAAGTATTAAAATTTTTGAATAGGGAAGTTGGTGCGGTCAACCAAGCCGCTCTTCTTCTTGGGGTTTTTACACTTCTTTCACAAATACTTGGACTTGTTCGTGATAGACTTTTTACTAGTACTATTGGTGCAGGAAGCGAGCTTGATATCTACTATGCTTCATTTCAGGTTCCTGACATCATTTTCAACCTCATTGCGACACTTGTTTCAGTGACAGTTATTCTTCCTGTTTTGATAAAAATGATAAATAAGGATGGAAATGAAAAATCGTTTGCTTTCTTTAGTCAGGTTTTTACTTCATTTTTTGTATTAGTGATAGGTGTTTCTGTTGTCGCTTATTTTTTACTACCAACAATAGCTCCTATTGTTGCTCCAGGGTTTACTCCAGAACAAATACTTGAATTGGTTCATGTTTCAAGAATTGTTTTGTTGTCACCAATTATTCTCGGCATTTCAAATCTCTTTGGATCAGTAACTCAAATGATGAGACGATTTGTATTATTTGCCATCAGTCCTCTTCTTTATAATATTGGAATCATTGTGGGTATAGTATTTTTCTACAAAATATTCGGACTTATTGGTCTTGCCTACGGTGTTGTTTTAGGCTCACTTTTGCACGCAGTCATTCAGATTCCAGCTTTAATACAAGATAAGATGTTTCCAAAGTTTGTTCGAATACGAGATTGGGCAATGATAAAAAGTATGGCGCTGATTTCTCTTCCACGAACATTTGGTTTAGTTATCAACAGTCTAACCCTTTTAGTTTTGATTGCTTTTGCGACAACTATCCAAGAAGGAGCTGTTTCTATTTTTCGTCTTTCAATGAATCTTCAAAATGTCCCACTTGCTTTGATAGGGGCTTCATTTTCGGTGGCTGCATTCCCTACACTTGCACGAAATTTTTCAGATGGAAGAACAAAAGAATTTATAGAAAACATACAAAATGCTGCACGTCAAATTATTTTTTGGTCTATACCACTCACTATTCTCTTTGTTGTTCTTCGAGCACAAATTGTCAGAGTTATTTTAGGTTCACAAGCATTTAGTTGGGATGACACACGACTTGCTGCAGCAACACTTGCTATGTTTGTAATTTCAGTAACAGCACAAAGTCTTATCTTACTCTTTACTCGAGCTTTCTATGCAACAGGAGACACTCGTCAACCAGTTTTCATAAACTTTATCTCAGCATTCATCACTATTGGTTTTTCACTTTTAATTTCTTACGGATATCAACAATCCACCGTGATTCAAGATATTATTACTCAAGTACTGCGTATTGAAGGCGTGTCTGGAGTACGAGTTGTGATGCTCGCTTCCGCATATTCACTTGGGTCAATCCTCAACGCTCTTGTTCTTATTTTAATGTTTAAAAGAAGACATCTTAAAGATAATCATTTAGCGCTTTGGAGAACTTTTTCAGAATCACTTCTAGGTTCTCTTGTGATTGGGCTCACTGCCTATGTTACTCTCAATGTAACCGACAGTCTTTTCAATCTGAACTCTTTTGGTGGAATATTTGGACAAGGAGCTTTGTCTGGAATTTTTGCTTTGGTTATCGGAGGTTGGATATTTTACCTTCTTGATAACAAAGAGTTTTTGGGAGTAAAAAATGCTCTCCGGCGTAAATTTAAGGGAATAGGAACCGTACCTGTGAGTCGAGAGGATGTTTGGTAGATTTTTATATCCACAATCCAAACAGTGAGCTGGCAGAAAAAGCAGATGACTCACCTCTTGTTTTTAAGCGGATACTCGATAAACATTTAAAAAATTTATAAGAGAGGACGCGGTGTAGAAAAATACAAAAAGGGCGAGGGCTTCGCCCTTACCCTTTTTGTATTTGGATGAGACCATGGTTTTTTACTCTATTTTCTGCTATATTCATGAGATATGAAGCTTTCTCATATAAGAAACTTTTCTGTAATAGCTCACATTGATCACGGGAAATCAACCCTCTCGGATAGAATGCTTGAAATCACTCATACTATTGATGAGCGTCTTATGCGTGACCAGGTACTCGACAAAATGGAGCTTGAACAAGAACGGGGAATCACTATCAAAATGCAACCTGTTCGTATGGCATACACCCTGAAAGGTCAAGATTATGTTCTTAATCTTATTGATACTCCTGGGCACATTGATTTTTCATATGAAGTTTCTCGAGCTCTCAAAGCCGTTGAGGGGGCACTTTTACTTGTTGATTCCACACAGGGTATTCAAGCTCAGACATTTACAACACTGGCTATTGCACAGCGTTTTGGACTGACTATTATTCCAGTATTAACAAAGGTGGACTCTCCGCTTTCTCGTATTGATGATACAAAACTTGAGCTTGCTACGCTTTTGAACTGTGACTTGGATGATATATTGGAAGTTTCAGGAAAAACAGGACAAGGTGTTGAAGAGCTTTTGCAACAAATTGTAAAACGAGTTCCACCACCAAAAGAAATAATTGAGGGTACTCAAAGTTTGAGAGCTCTTGTTTTTGATTTTGAATATTCAAACCACCAAGGAGTTATTGTCTATGTTCGAGTATTTGACGGAAGCGTTAAAAAGAACGAACAACTCGTATTTAAAATCGCAGGTGAGAAATTTATCACCAACGAAGTTGGTATTTTTTCTCCTGACAGAAAACCAAAAGACGAGCTTAAGTCTGGAGAAATTGGCTACATTGTGACTGGTGTTAAAAAACCAGGTATCGCTCGTGTAGGAGACACTATTACTTTATTTAAAGATCAGCTTGGTGCTCTTGAAGGGTATGAGGAACCACGACCGGTTGTTTGGGCTTCAATTTATCCTGAAAGTCAAGATGATTTTGATGAGCTCAAAGCTGCTCTTGGGAAACTCAAACTTACTGACTCTTCATTTACCTATGAAGAAGAAAGCTCTGGAGCGTTAGGGCGAGGATTCCGGTCTGGTTTTCTTGGAATGTTACACCTTGAGATTATTACTGAACGACTCCATCGAGAGTTTGATTTACAGCTTGTGGTGACAAGTCCAAGTATTACTTACAAGGTAACATATAAAACGAATGGACCGTCGGACGACCTTCAAATAAAAGCAGGACGTGAAGAGATTATCTATTCTCCATACAATTTTCCAAATGATGGACAAACAAGTAAAATAGAGGAGCCATGGGTAGCTGTTCGTATTATCACTCCTCGAGAATATCTTGGACCTATTTCGCAACTTTTATACGAACACGAAGCGGAAACAAGCAGAACAGAAAGCTTTGGAGATGATCGGGCGGAGATAGATTCTCTTATGCCACTTCGAGAACTCATGCGAGGATTTTTTGATTCTCTTAAAAGTGTTTCTTCAGGGTACGCTTCTATTTCATACGAAATAGAAGAATATCGACTGGCTGATGTGGTACGAATGGATATCTTGATTGCTGATGAATCTGTGGTTGCATTCACAAGAGTTGTTTCTCGTCGACGAGTTGAAGAAGAGGCTAAGAAAGCAGTTGAAAAACTTCATGAGGTTATGCCACGACAACAATTTGTTATGAAAATTCAAGCTAGGGCTTTAGGGAGGATTATAGCTTCGGAAACAGTAAAAGCTTTTCGGAAAGATGTTACTCAACATATGTACGGAGGTGATATCACACGAAAAATGAAACTTCGAGAGAAACAAAAAAAAGGAAAGAAGAAAATGGAAGCACTTGGTAAGAGTAAGGTAAATATTCCACATGATGTATTTCTTAAGATGATGAAAAACTAAAATCCACCCTTGTCAGGTGGATTTTGTGGTATTATTTTCTTATTGGAATAAAATAGGTGCGCTATAGAGTAATATCATCATAACGATAATCACTAAAACAAATATAGCTACCCATAGTTTTGGACCCTTTTTCTTTTTATTATTCATAGCCTAATAATACCAAAAAATGAATCGTCACACAAAACATTCAAATGCTCATGTCAGAAATTGGTTTTTCCTGATTATTTTGTTTGGAGTGATTGTTCTATTGATTTATAGTCTTGTTAATGCTGGTAAGAATATAAAAGTTTCGAACCAGAATCTCAAAAAATATGAAGCAGAATATGAAGAAATCTACAAAAGAGGGGAGTCTGTAGCAGGACTCTTGGAGAATTTTGAAGATGATTTTGGATTTGAAAAATATGTCCGTGAAAATTTTGGTGTAGTAAAGCTAGGAGAAAAAGTTGTTATAGTTACTCGCTTGAATAAAAAATCAAACGAGCCATCAAATAGTGAAATCGGTCAAGATGAGTAAAAGTTTTAATTTGATATACTAGAGGGGTAATTAATAATGTAATAGCTTTCAAATTATGGAAAATTCTAAAGAAATAGTTATTTATAGCACTCCGACATGTCATTTTTGTCAAATGGCTAAAGCTTTTTTTAAGTCTAACAATGTAGAGTATACTGAATACAATGTTGCTGAAGATGCAGAAAAACGACAAGAAATGATTGAAATAACAGGGCAAATGGGAGTACCGGTGATTAAGGTTGGGGATGATATTCTTATAGGGTTTAATGAAGGAAAGGTACGAGAAATGGTAGGGATGTAGAGAGGAGATCACACACATAAAGAAAAACCCTTAGAGATAAGGGTTTTTCTTTATGTGCTCGGGGGCAGACTCGAACTGCCGACCCTTCGCTCTTCAGGCGAATGCTCTAACCATCTGAGCTACCCGAGCGTTGAAGAACAAAGAATATAGTACCTTATTGTCGATCTTTTTTCAAGTTTGCCCATACCGAAAAATCTGAGATAGAATTTTTGGTTTCTTGAATCTCTTGAAAGCTATTTTGAATCGAACCATAAGCGTTTGTGAGATTTTGAATAAAGGGCTGGACAAGATAGTAGGCTCCAAATAAAAGTCCTAAAGTAATACTTATGCGTACGATTCTCCATAGACGATTTCTACGAGCTCCTTTTTGAAGTTTACGAAGTATTGTGTTATTTTCTTTTGTAAGTTTATGAATCTCTCGCAAGAGACTTGTGTCTTGTTGTTCCATAAATTAAGTATAGCAAATTATTAGTGTTTATTTAAAAAATCTTTTAAAACTTCTTTAAGGTTTTGATTGTGTTTAGCGTCTCTAAAACCCAGCTTGATAGTATCAACAATATCTTCGTAGTTAGGGTTCAAGAGGTTTGCAAAAGGTTTCTGAGAAGGGAAGATTGGTAGATTTGTTTCGCTCGCCCCCTCTTGGATACTTAAGATTGCTTTGTATTGTTTTCTAAAAGCTCTATTTTTCTTAAATAAGAACCATATGGTTTCTATGACACTTGATTCAATCCTGACAATTTCAGAAGTAGAGTGGACACTTATAATATGTGTTGCTCCGAGTTCTTTTGCTTTTTTTACATGAGTTTCAGGTACCGCAGAAAGGTGAGAATCATGATATGTACTCCTTCCAATACTAATAGATTTATTATAAAAAATAGGAAGAGCATTTCCTGCACGAAGAACTTCAAACCAATCAAACTTTTTTTCCTTGCTACTAAAATATTGCAGACGTCCTGTTTTTGCATTAACTGAAGACACTAGAAGAGTTGTTTTTGATTTTCTCATTTTTTCAACATTGAGTTTAGGGCTTTTTTTTATTACACCATCAACTAAAAAATCAATATCAACATATTTAAATAATCCTGGCCCGCTGATAAATTGCTTATCAAGGATTTTATCAAGCCAAACTTTTTTAACTCCCATTTCAAACTGCCCAGAAACAAAATAACTGGCAGTAGCAGTACTTCCAGAGCCAGCGATAATTATGTCTGGTTTTATTTTGTAATGTTTTTTGAGGGCTGATAAAAAACCAACAACATAGCTTGTTGAGATTCCTCCACCACCAAGTATAAGAGTGAGTTTCTTTTTTCTCCTTGCGTGCATTATGAACTCTATTATACAATGCATTAGTACAAAGTATTGCATACTTTTACCTTGTCCTTGTAGTTAAATGGATATAACTGCTCCGTCCTAAGGAGTAATTGTAGGTTCGATTCCTGCCAAGGACACATGATTTTAGAAGACAAAAAAAGAAGTAATGAAATAAAAACCATTTTAGAGAAAAATGGTTTTTTAAAAAACGAAATCGGCATAGCTATTATTGATTTGAAAGAATCCGAACCGAAAATCTTTGGCTATAATATGGAGCATTTCATATATCCTGCTTCTGTCTATAAAATTTTCATCGGGGTAGAAATGTTGCGTAGAATTGAAATAGAAGATTTTTCCATTGACCAAATGATAGAAATAAAATCACCCAATGATGTAGATAAGGATTCAAAATTATTTCCTGGTGATACAAGAAAATTACTTAATATTGGAGATAAAGTATCTATAGATTATTTGCTCGATCTTATGCTTACTCGAAGCGACAACACTGCTTCAAATACCTTGGTTGATTTAGTTTCTAGAAAAAGTATTATAGAAAATATAATTCATAAATATAATTGGAACGGTAGTGAGGTGACAAGAAAGTTTTTAGATAGAGTTAAGGAAAGTAAATCTTATCGCTTTTCCGAAACAACAAAAACTTGTGCTCGTCATCTTGCAGAATTTTTCTATCTTATTGAATCTGAAAAAATGATTTCCACTTTTGTTTCAAGAAAAATGAAAGATTACATGATTCGTTTCAATAAGCAAGGTAAAAAGGGTTTGTGGTTAGAAAATACATATCAAAATTATTACTGCAAAGGTGGTTGGCTTGAAACGAATCTATACAAATACAGTATCTTTGTTGCTTTAAAATTTATTTTAAAAAAAAGATGGGCGGTTATTCGGTGGAGCAATGATGTCGGTGTGGTTACAGGAAAAAACTCAAAATACGCTGTTGCGTTACTTTCAGTAAACAAATCAATTTTAACTATCAGCTATTTTCAAATTCAAAAATGCGCAAGAATTATTTATGCTTATATGGAAAATGTTTATGAAAAACCAAATTGAAAAAGTTTTACCAAGATCAGTATGGGAGAGTGTTGTTATTAAAGAAAATAACGATCTTTTTATTGAGATACAAGAAACTTCTCGCCTGAAAATAGGATTAGTGGCAAAAAGTTACGAACCATTTTTCTATGTCCGTAAAACCATAGCGGATAAACTCTACAAAGTTTCTGAAATTTTACCAGCCGGAATGAATCTTGTTTTGATTGAGGGCTATAGAACATTGAAAGCACAACAAGAATCTTGGGACGGAAAATTTCAGAAATTGAAAGCAGAAAATCCGTCATGGACGGAGAACCAGATTGAACAGCAAGTACGCTTGGTTGTTGCAAAACCCACTCCACTTGCTAACCACCACTGCGGAGGTACAGTTGATGTTACACTTGCAAATTCTGACGGAACTTTACTTGATTGCGGAACTCCATATCCTAGTGTTGCCATGAGCGCCGAATGGCACAAAAAATTCCAAATGTTATCAGAGGAAATTACTGATGAGCAAAAAGCTAATCGCAAGATTTTGCGAGATGCTATGGAAACAGAAGATTTTGTCTGGTATCCTGGTGAATGGTGGCACTACTGTTGAGGTGACCGTATGTGGGCAGTATATTCAAATCAAACAGAATGTTTTTATGGGCCGGCTTATTTAAATTAAAATTCTATTTTTGAATACTCTTTAATTTTTATGAGGGTCTAGATTTTCTGTTACTTTTTTATCATAGAAAAAATAAGAATAGTGTTTTCAAATAAAAACTGCTCGTTTAGTACGAGCAGTTTTTATTATATTGATTTAACTTTTACTTTCTTTTGCTTACCTTTGTCTATCTTTGGAAGTCTTATAATAAGTAATCCGTGTTTTTCTGTTGCTTCAGCAAGGTCTGTGTCAACTTCTTCTGGGAGTTTGAGTGTTCGAGAGAATGAACCCCAATAAAGTTCTCGAAACATGTAGTCATTTTCTTTGACGATGTGCATTTCTTTTCGATTGCCTTCGATAGTGATACTATCCCGACGTATGTCTATTGAAAGATCTTCTGGTCGAACTCCTGCTACCATAGTCTGAACAATGATTTCTTTACCATTGTCGAACAAGTCAATAGAAAGTTCCGCGTCTTCGTCTTCTTCCCAAGTATTAATAGTATTTCCACCATCATCGGTTGGTGTAATACGAACAGGTTCGTCTATGAAGTCATCTTCTACTTGAAGTTCATCTTCAAATTTGTCGTCATCCATTCGAAGCCTTCCTGTGAGTCTACTTAAGAGTGATTTTTTTCTTTTAAACATATGTATTAATTAATGATGAAAGCGTGGTTTATAATTTGAGCCACTTAATCTTCGTAATAATTCAAAACAGAATATAAAAATTATTGTAAGTATCCATAAAATAGTGAAGACTGAAAATATTCTATAACTATTATTAATTATAAAGTAATTAAAAGCACTATGCAATACAATTGCAATGACTAAGCCTGTTAATAAAGCAAGTTCCCTTCGTGCGAAATTTTTGTAGTACGCAAAACCTATTGCCATACCAATGGTTCCTGAAGCTAAAACATGAAGAAGCATTGAACCGATAAATCGTAGATTTCCAGTGAGTAAACTTACCAAAGAATCTTTAATGCTGATTGGATCAAGAAGGAATAGTGTATTTTCAAGTGCAGCAAAACCAAGAGCTCCAGTGATCATGTAGATGGCAAAGTCTACCGGCTCGTCACAATGTCTTGTTCGGAGAGCTATCATTGCGACAAAAAAGTATTTAACAAATTCCTCAAGAACTACCCATACAATCATAAGAGTTTGGCTATTGTGAATGAATCCTTCAGAGAATCTTTGTAGAGGAATAACTGCCGCAACTGATAACATACCCCCTAAAAAAGTAAGGAGAATAAGTCCTTTTGGTTCTGGATTGTTGGAATCTTCTTTAAGCCAAAACCAAAGCCAAATCAAAGCTGGAACAATACCTCCAAGAAGAGCAATGCCGATTGTTTGTACTTCGAAATGAATCATGTGTTTCTATTGTACCAGTTTGATTCAAAAAGTATTTGTTGAAATGTAAAAACTCCCCGAGTGGTGGTTTTTATTTTGTTTCAGGCCAGTGTGCAATCATAAGTATTTCAGAGTCTTTATCTGGAATAGATTTCCAAATCTCTTCGGTGATAAACGGCATAAAAGGGTGGAGGGTTTTGAGCTGTTCTTGGAGTAAGAAAAGAAGTGTGTATTGTGAAGATGCGTTTAAATCTTTTTTACATTCTTCGATGATAACATCTGCAAATCGGTGCCAAAAGAAGTGATAGAGCTTTTCTCCCACGAGGTATAGTTTGTATTCTTCTAATTCCTTTGTAATTTCTGAAACAAGAATTTGCCATTCATCGATGTATGTTTTGTGAGTGTCGTGGAGGTCTGGGACATTTTTCAAGTTTACACCTTCTGTATTTTCCAAAACAAAACGACTTGCGTTCCATATTTTGTTGGCAAATTTTTTGTAACCATTTATTTTCTCAAGAGAAAGAGAAGTGTCTGCGCCAGCTGGTGTGCCTATGATCAAAGCTATACGAAGAGCGTCTATTCCATAGTCTTTTGCAACATCAACAGGTGAGATTACATTTCCTTTTGATTTACTCATTTTTTTGCCATGTTTATCCATTACCATTCCATGAAGATAAATATCTTTAAAAGGTACTTGTCCTGTGAGATATTTTCCAAACATAAGCATTCTTGGGATCCACTTGAAAATAAGCTCAGTTCCTGTTTCCATAAGTTGTGTTGGATAGTATTTCATATCAACTCCATTTGGGTACCCAAGAGTCATTAAAGGCCATTGTCCACTTGAAAACCAAGTATCAAAAGTATCAGTGTCTTGTATCCATCCTTCTCCAGGATTTTCTTTACTTGCTTTGTGTTCTTCTGTTCCGTTTTCATTTTTTTTAAACCAAGCAGGAATTTGGATACCCCAAACAATTTGACGAGAAATATTCCAATCAATTGGGTTTGACATCCAATGTTTAAAAATCTTTTCATGTTGTTCGGTGAGGATTGTGAATTCTTTATTATCGAGTGCATTGAGAACCATTTCCGCAAGAGGCTTCATTGTTACAAACCACTGTGGTTTTATTTGAGGTTCAATAGTTACTCCTGTTCTTTCGCACACCCTAACCGCATGCTTATAATTTTCTTCAATTTTTACTACTAGACTTTTTTCTTTTAATTTTTCAACAATCTTTTCCCGTGCTTCTGCAATTTTCATCCCAGTAAATTCTCCTGCGATAGGCAAAAGTTTTCCATCCCAATCTATGATTTGTTCCATAGGGAGGTTGTATTTTTTAGCAAGATCAAAGTCTACCTGACTATGCCAAGGGGTGATTGTCATCGCACCTGTTCCTATTTCTGGGTCAGCAACTTCATCTTTTATCAATGTTGCTTTTATCGGTCCATTGATCCATTCAATTTCAAATTCCTGTAAGTGATTGTAGTTGGCGTATCGTTCGTCATTTGGGTGAACAATGATATATTTGTCAGCAAATTTTGTTTCTGGTCGTGCCGTTCCTATTACAAATGGCCCATACTGGAAATAGTAAAATTTTCCTGTTTGCTCTAAGAACTCCGTTTCAATATCTGAAAGGGAAGTTTTGAATTTTGGATTCCAGTGCACGATTCGACTTCCTCGATAAATCATGCCGTCTTCAAACATTTTTATAAAAGTATCTCCCACACGAGAAACTACACTTGGGTCAAGAGTAAATAGATTACGAGACCAATCACAACTCACTCCGAGTTTTTTCCAATCCGCTTCCATAAACTGTTTTTTATCAAGTACAAATTCATAGATTTCTTTGTAAAGTTCTTCATTTGACATCCCAAAACGACTTCTCCCTTGTTTTTGGAGTTCTTTTTCGTATACGCCTTGTGTTTCAAAACCTGCATGATCTGATCCTGGAACCATTAAAACTTTTTTTCCTCGCATTCTTTCAAAACGAGCCATAATATCTTTGATGGTGGTATCAAGCGCATGTCCTACATGTAGACGACCATTTGCGTTCGGTGGAGGCATTATTGTAGTCCATGGTTTAATGTGTCTTTCTGGTAGGTTATCAGGATTAAAAAAACCAGACTCTTCCCACATGTTGTAGATAGAATCTTCATATTTTTCTGGTTCGTACCCACTTAAAAATTTTTCGTCTATTGCCATAATGTTCAAATAATACGCTATTTCTTGATTTATTTCAAATCAGAAAATACAGGACTCTTATTGACGTGTTTGTGTTTATCTTGTAGTATTATTTAGAAAGTTAATGTTAAACCCTATAAAACCGTTCTTTGTTATGAATACCATACTACCTAAGTTTCACGGTGACTTTTTTAGTCATCTTAATGATGATTCAATTCCTGCCTTCCATAAATTTGGAGGAAGTGGATTGAAAATAGATCATGTCATCTCTATTTTATCGGCTTCAAATACTGCAGGTGCTGTGTTTAGTGTCCCTTATAATGTTACTAAGAAATTATTTAATATTAAAAATAATTTAAAAAATCTTGATATTGTATATCAAGAACTTAATACCATAATTCAAGGGTACACTACTTTTGCTTTACCATTTAGAGTATCCTTATTTTCTGCTTGGGAAAACAGGGTTAAGCTATTTGAAGAGGTCCTCAATGAATCTATAAAGAATGGTGATCTTGAAAATTTCAAAGAAAGGATAAAGATAGAACAATTTGTTCTTACTACTTTTGGCGAAGATTTCTTTGTCTCGGAGGTTATATATCCAATTCTTAAAAAAGAAGGATTGAAGCTTGAATTAATTGATTCAAGAGAAGTTATTTTCTTAAAAGATAATTTTCCTGAACTTTCTGAAGACTTATTTTCTTTTGTGGATATAAACGAAGAAAAAACAATGAAAGCTCTTGGTTATAAGCTTTCATCAGGTGAGAAACCTGTAATCTTAGCTGGCTCCATTGCCAAGAACGGTCTTCTTGGCTTAAATGGCTCAGATATAACCCTTTCTTTGTTGGTTAATGCTTATTATCAAAAAACAAAAGTGATACCAAGGGTTATTTTTTGGAAGAGTACACCTTTGTACACTGCTCTAGGTTCACAATCCAAAAAAGTGGATGGAGTAACGAAATATCGTTATTTTGAGAATTCACAAAAAGGAGCTACTAAGCCGTTTGTTCACCCGCAAGCAATAAAATTGCTTGATGAACCGACGAGCATACCGTTTAGTGTCAAGATTCATGATGATGAGTATCATCTCATGGTAACCTCTTGTACACAACAGCAAAAATATTTAATAAAAAAAATGGAGAAACAATAAAAATCTAATAGGCTTTCGATTAGTAAAATAATTGAAAGCAAAAAACGTCGGGAAATTTCACGACGTTTTTTTATTTGTGTGCATCAACACTCCAGTTTCCGTCAGCTTTGATTTCGTCTGGATTATTTTCTCCAGTATACGAGTAGTTTTTTGTATTGTTGAGTATCTGAAAATATCCGGCGATACCTATCATAACAGCGTTGTCGGTGGCTAGTTTTTGTTTTGGCAAAAGAATAGGAACCGAAAGATTGTTTTGAAACTGTTCTCGGATGTGTGTATTTGCCGCAACACCACCAGCAATGATGACACTTTGTGCGCCATATTCTTCTACAGCTTTTTGTGTTTTTGTAAACAAAACTTCAGTACATGAGTTTTCAAAATCCCGCGCTATATCTGCTTTGGTTTGTTCATCCCAAATATTTTGGTCTTGAAGTTTTTTACTCAAATACAAAACAGCAGTTTTAATTCCCGAAAAAGAAAAGTTGTAGTCACCTGAGTGAAGCATTGGTCGTGGGAGTTTAACTAAAGGATTCTCTTTTCCTTCTTGTGCGAGTTGGGATACTTTTGGTCCTCCTGGGTAGGGAAGTCCAAGCACTCGCGCAACCTTGTCAAAAGCTTCTCCGACAGCATCGTCCACAGTCTGACCAATTTTTGTGTAATCTCCAATTTGTTTTGTTAACACAAGTTCTGTGTGTCCACCAGAAATCAAAAGTCCAAGAGAGGGGAAATAAAGTTTTGAAAAATCTATCGTCTGGTCTTCTTCTCTGCTGTTGTCTATGAGTACAGACAAAAGATGCCCTTCCATATGGTTGACTGGAGTAATAGGAATATTCCATGCAAGGTTGAGTGCTTTTGCAAACACAATACCAACCCAAAGTGTCGGTTCAAGCCCTGGACCTGTTGTCACTACAATGTGGTTAATGTCAGGTTTTTCTATGGAAGACAAAAGACTAGAGACAGCTTTAAACATTCCTTCTTCACGAGAAAGAATATTTTCCATTTTCACTTCATCAAAAGTGTTTATTCCAAGAGTCAGCATTTTTGCTTCTTTTAAAATTTTCTCAAGAATAATGGGAAGATTTTTTGCATGCTCTCGTTTTGCAAGCATTGGAAATACTCCTCCATATTGTTCATGGAGTTTTATTTGGCTGTATGTTTCGTCGGCGAGAATAGAAAAAGAAGGTGAGTTTTTTTCTCCTGTAACTTCAAGTATTGAAATTGCTGTTTCGTCGCAACTTGTTTCTATTGATAGTATTTTCATTTTTTTTGTGAGCGATAGAGGGTTCGAACCTCTGGCCTTCCGCAAGTCAAGCGGACGCTCTACCAGACTGAGCTAATCGCTCTCTCACGTTTTGGATTCTAACACGTATAAAAATCTCCTCCAAGAGTCTTGCTTTTTAGGTACTTTTTGGTATACTATTTTTCGTCAATTACATATTGATTTGGCCCTATCGTCTAGCCCAGTAGAGACAGTAGCGGACATCAGGTTTGAAAACCTGAAAAAGTAATATGTGTCTGGGAATACAAGTAAAACAAAATATATTGGCCCTATCGTCTAGCGGTTAGGACATCAGGTTTTCATCCTGGAAATCGGAGTTCGATTCTCCGTAGGGTCACAAACAGAAACTTCGGAAGAAGTCATCGCAAAATCTGGGCGCGCCGAAGGCGCGCTGTACGGAGAGAGCAGGAATTCTGCATTCTGGGCTCGGGCGAATTCGGTGGGTGGGCAAAATGAGACAGAGACGGACTTGTCCCGCAATTGCGAGTTCGTTCCAATTTTTTTGAAATAGTCACGAATTTCAAAAAAATTATCGGTGTTTCGCAATTGCGTGGCTTTTTTCATATCCAAAATCCATTCCCGCAAGGGTTCGACCCAATTCTTTTTCTCTGTTCGGACGGAGTCCATTTTTTGAACGAGAGAGACTTTTTGTTTCAAAAGCTCGTTTTTCTTGGAAAGATAGTTTTCTTTCGGTATATCGCCGTCTAAATACAAACTCACGAGTTCATCGAGCTTTTGTTCTGTCTCTCGCTCATTGTCTTTCATCCGCCCGAGCATACTTCCCGACGAGGCTTTTTCACTTTTGTCCCATTCGTCAGTTTTTTGTAACATATAATCTGTCCACTCGTCGGGAAGTGCGATTTGTTCAAGCCGTTCCTTTAATTGCAGAACGAGTACATTTTCTCGCAAATATCCTTGTCCACAATTTCCTTTCTTTTTCGTACAACGATAGTACCGATATCTACCGCCCATTTTTCCTGTCGCCCATTGGGCGGTGATCATACTCTCACACTCGCCACAGTGAAATAATCCAGTAAAAGGAAAATTGTGGCTTTTCTTTGATTTGCGAGGATGACTTCGTTCTTGCAATCTTTTTTGTACGGCTTCGAACAAATCGAGAGAAAGAATTGGCGCAAAGCTTCCGGGGAAATATTCGTTGTAATGTTTCGTTAAACCTAAATATGCTTTGTTGGATAAAATACGAGAAACGGAAGCTTTGCCAAGTGGCGTTCCGGACTTTTGTGTCACACCGTGCAGAGCCAAAAACTGGGCTATGGATTCAAAGCCGTGGTTTCCATTTTTGTATTCTTCAAAAGCGCGAACGATAATTTTAGATTTCACCACATCAGGTTCAATATTTCTCGTTTTCGGATTGTTCACATAACCAAACGGCGCTTTTGTCAGCCATTCACCACGGCGAAGTTTTTGGCGGATTCCACGCTCAACATTTTGTTTTAAATTGTCAGAATAATATTTAGATTGTCCGAACGCCACTTGAAGCATGAATAGTCCTTGCGGGGTTGGTTCAAACCAAAATGTCGGAAATCGCAAAGAAACTATTTTGGTCGTGTCTACGGCGTAAATGATGCGCCCGCCATCAATACTATTGCGAGCAAGTCTATCGGGATGCCATGCTAAAATTCCAACTCCGTTCATTTGCTCAATGCGGGACATCATTTCGCCAAATTTTTCACGACCAGGTTTCTTTGCGCTTTTCGACTCTGTAAATTCCTCAAGAATTTGCAGATTTTCTTTACGCGCATATTCTCGCAATTCAAAAAGCTGTGCCTCGATAGACATGATTTGTTTATCATCATCTTCAGTAGATTTGCGAGCGTATAGAAAATATTTTGGTTTGATCATATATGTTTTTGGATTATGAAAAAAGAATAGTCCGTTCTCGTCTCATTTCTTGCACTCATGCCCACCCACCGAATTCGCCCGAGCCCAGAATGCAGAATTCCTGCTCTCTCCGTACAGCGCGCCTTCGGCGCGCCCAGATTTTGCGATGACTTCTTCCGAAGTTTCTGTTTGTGATGTAATCATACACTTTGCGCGAACTTTTTTCAAAGAGCAAAATAACTAATGCGGACTCGGTTTTGCGAAACAATTTTCTGGGGAAAGGATTCGCAAAACCTCGGCTACAGATTTTTGAAATTCGGCGGGATTTCGCTTTTGGGTTTTCGCGCGCAGGAGGGGTCTGGGAAGGAATGCGCGCGGGGTGTTTTGGGCTGGAAAATACTTAATGCGAATGACTACTATGAGAGTTTGGTAAAAATTTTCCTTTATATCCTCTTAACATATATACCGCCAACAAAGTAGTAATAGGAACAGTTAGAATAAGACCAATACTACCTACGATTGTTCGAATAATTTCTGTTGCAAATATTTCTTGATTGATAATACTAAATCCCGTAGAATTTGCAGATGAAAATAATAAAAGTAGTGGTAAAGATGCTCCTGTGTATGCCAACGCTAAAGTATTAACTAATGCACCCACATGCTCTTTACCTACACCTAGTGCTTTTTTATAAACTTCTTTTCTTGAAAGATGAGGCGCTGAACTATAAAGTTCTCGCACAACGGCAGCTTGAGTAACGGCTATATCATCAAGAACACCAAGAACTCCGATCATAATTCCACCCAGTAAAAGGCCGGTGAAGTCTAGTGTTCCTCGTGTATTTAAATTAAGATAAAAAGCTTCTTCTGTGGCAAAACCAGTAAAATGAGCCAAATGAACTCCAACGTAAGCAAGAATACCTGTGAGTATTACGGCACATACTGTCCCGGTAAATGCAACTGTGGATACACGATTAAATCCATGTGTAAAATAAATAGCAAGAAAAAGGATAATCGTAGCGACAATTATACTAGTAAGTATAGGAGGATAACCCTCTAGAAGGCTGGGAATAAGGACGTATAGAATTACCAAGAAACTACCTGCTAGTCCGATCAGCGATCGTAATCCCTGCTTGCCTGAGAAAAATAAAACAACGGCTATAAATAATGCAATAAAAAAGAATATAACAGGGCGACGATCTACGTCTCTAACTGAATATGTTTCTCTCCCGTCTAACCCATCGATAACATGATAAAGAAAAAATTTATCTCCAGCTTTAAGAGTAAGATAGTCATTCTCAATAGTTACAACATCACCTTTTTGATCGCCCTGCAAAAGTTCAACCTTTATGGTTTGATACACAGCATCTACATCAGTACCAGGAACTCCTTTTTTCTCTGAGCTTAAAACTTCCAGTACTTTTGCCTGTATAATTTCAACCTTATCTTGAATTAATTCTTGGGCATATATTTTTGGTAAAGAAAAAGAACCTAGAGAAATGATAGTAATAAACAAGAACAGTATCTTAGAAAAGCGAGACATTATTTTTTCGCACAAGTATTGCAAATCCCAAACAAATCAAAAGAGTGGTGTGTAATTTGTTTAAAATCTTTAACTTGTTTCAAGGCTTTGGTAATTAAACTCTCAGAATCACAACCTGTGAAATCAGATACCTTTTTACAATCAAGACATATAACATGGTGATGGTCATCATGGTGATCTATTATTTCATACTGTGCCTCTCGCTCTCCTGTATCAACTCGGCGTATAAGACCTTTCTTGGTCATAGCTTCAAGCATTCGATACATAGTGACTTTATCGCCCGATAGTTTAGAAACAATGTCCTTTACTGAAAGAGGTTTTTTGTTCTTTGAAAGAAGATCCAGAAGTGCAATACGAGAATCAGTTTTCTTGAGTCCTGCATTGTCTAAAAGAGTATTAGACTGATTTCCTTTTAGTTTCATATATATACAATACTGTTTTTGCACTCTAAATGCAACTCAATTACAAAAAGAAAAAGAGTAACTTTCGCTACTCTTTTTTGATGTGAAAATAGATATGACTGGCTACGCACCCAATGACTCCTCCTAAGACAAATGGGTGGATGCTCTCGATTATTCCCTCAGATATCTTGATCTGGGAAGCAATTGAAAAGATAAAAAGCAGTATAAAAAATACACCACTCAAAATCAACACAGGATTCTTTTTTAAATGCACTTTTATTTCATGATGCAAGAAAGTGAAGTCCATTCCAGCGTGCAGTAAGTTTCCAAGCAAAGCCCAGAATACTATTTGCCCAGAACCCCATTCAAACCACTCAATTGCCATGTGACTAAAAAGAAGGACAAGAGTTAGTATGTTTTTTCGTGCATGAGCAAAAAGTGCCACTACTATTCCTAAAACCAGCAACATCGAAATGTCGTGAATTGCATGATGTATTAAAAACCCCAAATAAATAATGAGGAAGATAACAAAAAGACGATGTGATTGTATGTTTTTCATTGAATTGCCTTTTTTAAGTTAAAGAACTAAACGCAACATATTTGCATTTATATTACTATATGCTATAGTAGGTTTAATTGCAACTATGTTGCATTTATTTATGCCAAACGTATTATTTATCGGGAGTTTCCCCGAAGAAAAACTTAAAAACCTACCATTTACTATCCTTCAAGCGTCTATCCCAGAGTCAGTTGAATTTGGGGCGTCCTTCATTAAGAAACTTGAAAAAGCTGAAGTGCTGATATCACGATCGGGATGCAAATTCACCGTATCTCTTCTAGAAAAAGCTCCGAAACTAAAACTAATTATCAAAGCAGGAGCAGGTGTAGATATGATCGACAGGGAATATTGTATTAGCAGAAAAATAAAAATACAAAATGTCCCAGGTGGCAACAAAGAAGCAGTTGCAGAAATTGCGATTGGTTTTGCCCTGTCTCTTGCAAGAAATATTACTAAAGCTAATTCTGATACAAGAAGTAGTAACTGGAATAAAGATTCCTTTGTAGGGGAAGAATTGTACGGTGCTTTTGTTTCTGTTATTGGTTTTGGAAACATAGGAAAGCGTACAGCTGAATTACTCAGAGTGTTTGGATGCCAAATTACTGTCTATGATCCAACTATGACAGCTGAAGAAAAAGATCATGCGTTACGATCTGGTTATCACGTGGAAGATTGCCTTAATTGTGTGGTTAAAAAAGCACGATTTATTTTTTTACATCCATCCCTCTCAATAACCTCAAAAGGAATGCTCAATGAAGACATCTTTAAAAAGATGCAAAAAATGCCATACATTGTAAATCTTTCAAGAGCAAGCGTAGTAGATGAAAAAGCACTACTTGATGCATTTAAAAATAAGCAGATCAGTGGTGCCGCGATTGATGTATGGTGGGAAGAACCAATAAAGAATAATTTATTTCTTGACTACAATGTAATCATGACACCTCATATCGGTGGAAGTACCAAGGAATCTTTAAATAAGATAACAGACGGGGTCATAAGTCAGGTAATTAATTTTTTTAATTTAAATGAAGAAAAATAAAATTATTAACAAAATATCTATCGATAACTACCTTGACCAAATAGAATCTAAATATTTGTCTTCAAAAAAGAGGCAGAGGAAGGCAGTGGCCAGTTTCAAAAATGATAAGGATTTTATCGATATTGGATCAGCCGGAAGCATGCACTTATTTAAAGAAATAGGAGGTTTTTCTTTTTTAGAAAAAAACAGTAAATCTTTTTTGAAAACAATAACTAGATATCCAAGTATTGTCTCCAGTGAAAATGAGACAGAAAAGTGTATTGCAAACATGATTGAGGGCATGACACACAAAAAAATTAATCCAGAAAATATTCTTATTTTTAGAGGTGTGTATGACTCATACATGCCTATCTTGCTTTCTTCTCTAAAAAGAATCCTATTTGTTCCAGAGCATATACACCAGACACATAAAGCATGTTTTGCTTCACTAGGCTTTAAGTTGATTGAAATACCTCTTGAGAAGAGTGGGCTACTTGATTTAAAAAATCTAGCGAAGAATATTGAAGAAAATCATACTCAGGCTTCTTTTCTTTATATTAATCACAATAGAGGCAAAGCGCCTACAAAAGTATATCTAGAAAAGATTGCCAGATTACTGAAAAAGTACGATCTTTATGCAATATATGATGCTGATGTTTTATTTACGGCACATAGTAAAAAAGCAGAACCATGGCTTCCACTCATGTATTCTCAATTTTCTAGCCGAGCAATAATACTAGGTAATTTAACAAAAGAATTCGGTGTTCCGGGGTTGCGAATAGGCTATGGCATAGCACCACTAGAACTCATAATACAAATTAAAAGATTTCAGCAAGTAACTTTGAATATTATATCTCCGCTTACAAAAAGTATAGCGCAAGAAATTCTTAAAAAATACAATCTTACTAAAGCAAGTAAAATCTTAAAAGAAAGAATGAAATTTGTTTGTGAGGAGTTCAGAAATATAGGCTGGGCAATAGAGACACCTGAGACCGGGGTCAATCTGTTCATTCCTGTACCTGAAGAATTTAAGAAATCAAAAAAACATTTGCCCGATGAACTTTTTTGTTACTACCTAGCTTCAAAAGTAAAAATACTTTTTCGCCCTTCTCATACTCATGGAAATAAAAAGGGGGACGAGTTCAGGCTTGTAATATGTCAGCCAATCTCTGTTTTAAAAGAAATGTTTAACAGATTAAAAGCAAGCAATATCTCTCCCCAAATGATCATGCCAAATAATTTAGAAAAACAATATGAAAATGCAATCAAATAAAAAGATAGATGATACACAGAGTATACCAGCACGCCGTTTCTGGCAGTTCTTGCCTTTTGAATCGCCAGAAGAAATTTTAGATTTTGGACTTTCTTCTACAGAGCTATACAAGGCTGACAAGCTCGCAGAGTGGCTCGGCATAAAAGAATGCTATTTAAAACTAGAAACAACACATCCAACTTTTACTGTTAAAGACAGAGTAACAGAACTCCTTTTTTCTTATTTTGCTAAAAATGGGGTAAAAGAATACTCTCACTGTTCAACAGGTAATACAGGGACTTCGCTTGCATGGGGTGTAGAAAAATACTCGAAAGAATTTTTACTTAATTTATTGATACCTGAGAAACAACTTAGTCATTATAATTTCAAAAAAAGAAATGGCATCAAAACAAATCTAATTCAAAATGCGAATTATGATCAAGCAAAACAATATACTAAAAAAGTATCTGGAAGTATAGCTAAGAAAAATGAAATTCTTGGACTCAGTAGTGACTTTCGAAAAGAAGCAAACAAGCTTCCATATATTGAAGCATATGAGCAAATGTTAACACTAGGAGTAACTCCCGATTATGTCGTGCAGGCGTGCTCAAGCGCTACCGGATTAATTGGCGGATGGCGTGGGGTGAAAGATTTTATTGACACCGGTATGTTTTCAAAGGCTCCGGGGATGGTGGTAATACAGCCAGAAGAAGCAAGTCCTATTGCACGGTGTTACAAACAAGGCCTTGAAACGTATGATCCTAAATTCACGATCGATTCTCCAAAAGAAAGCCTTGCATGGGCTATTAGACGTGGTGATGCAGGCAGTTGTTATGGAGAGGTTTGTACAATGATAAAAGAGAGTAAGGGTTGGGCAGATCAAGCTTCAGAAAAAGGAATTATTGAAGCCAAGAGAAAAGTTTTTGAACTTGAAAGTATTGATATAGGCTATTCAGCTGCTACAAGTATTGCCGGGATTAAAGAACGAACATCTAATGTTCCAGATTTATCAAACGCCACACTTTTATTCATGATTACGGGTAAAGATAGATCAACAGATCTAGTAACAGAAATTGATCAAATAATTCCTGAAACGAAATGGAAGTCAATTATTGATTTATAGAATTATCTTCCTCGCAAGAAACTAATATTGGTTTTTTACGAGGGTGATAATTTTGTCACTCTGTAATAGTACATTCACAACTAAATAAGGAAAAATTATGGAAGTAGTCGTAATTCTCGGACCACTTGGAAGTGGCAAGACAACTCTGGTGAACCGCATCTTGCAGGTATCCCAAAACTTACGCACCCTCGTTGTTGTAAACGATGTAGGGACAGAAAACATCGATGCTCGGCGACTTAAAAACGCTGGTGACATCAAAGCACTAACAGCTGGTTGTATCGGTTGTTCCGGTCTACCAGCATTCAGGAGAGTGATTAAGGAAGCAAAAGAGATGCAAGGTCTCGACCTCGTCATTATAGAGCCTACGGGAATCGCGGACGGCAGAGAAATCCGTGATGCTGTAGTAAGTGCAGGATGCAAATTCCACGCACTTACACTGATTGATGTTCAACATTTTGAGCGCAATCGCGCGCTCGAGTGCATGCAAAGCCAACTTGAGGTGGCAACCGCCGTCGGCCTCACCTGGGTAGGCAGTGATGCTCTCCCAGAAAAAGTCATGGAGTATATCGGAAAGCACGGTCCTGGCAAGCCGGTGGTAAAAATCGACACCGAAGAATTGCTTGAGATGGCAATTCAAACAGTTTTGTCGGAAGAGACGACTATGTCACACACCCACGTGTGTAAGTCGGGGTGTGGGCATGATCATCATCACCACCACGATCATGGTGTGTATTCTTTCAGCTTGCAACTGAGAGAAGAAACATTGTATGTCGATCTGGTGTTGGCACTCGCTCCACACCTTGAGTCTTTAGTAAGAGCAAAGGGTGTGGTTGCAGGTCGTGAGTTTGATTTTGTACAAGGTGACATAAGCCTTGGAGATTCAATTACTGACCATCCGCATGGGAACTTTATTTTCAATCGTAAGGTTGAAAATAAAGTTCTTTTTGGAATTTCAAAAGTGCAGAAAGAAGATAACCGCACCAAGAAAGACCGCATGAGGAACTCTGATGTTGCGCTTGAAGCTACGCTCGCTGCCATTACATGGCAACTCGGACAGTATCCATCGGTGGTAACGCCAACAGGACTTCTCCGTGTAGATTGCGAAGCAGATGTCGTGTATCAGATGGCAAAACGTAAAGGCGTTCCTATGGAGGTAAAACAGATAGTCATGGCAAAGTACTTGTCATGGCGAGTTGAAGGTATGAAAGAAATCCAATTAAACAGTTGGGAAAACCACCCCGATTTGCCATATTGGAAGCGCCGGCTCGGCATTAACCTCTCTTACATGCCAGCTGTCTATCCTGAACTCGTAAACTTGGAAATTTTACAGCAAATTGTCGCTGTAAATTCAGTTCAGCTTTTAGTTGAGGGTTTGCTCGACCTAACTGAACTTTCCTTTGATGAGGAGATGGCTGAAGAAAAGCCAGAAACAGTCAAGAGATGCTTGCTGTGGGGTGTAGAGACAGGACAGATCACCAAAGAAGTGGCTGAGAGAGCGATTGCCCAGTGTGCATTTTTAGCGAAATCCAATCGGGAATGGTTGGTTCGTTGGAAATGAAATTCCTAAGTAAGTTGTCAATTCAGAGCCGAGACTTAAAATGTCTCGGCTCTATTTATTTAGATATAAAGGTAGGTATAGATCAAGAATTTCAACATTTTCATTTGCCTGGATCACGACATGTTGAATTACAAAAATTAACCAACCACCTGTCTAAATTACAGAAAGAATCAAAAGGTAAAAAAATAGTATTCGTTTGCAAGACTGGTATTCGTAGTGGTGTAGCTACTCAACTAGCAAGAACAAGAAATATTGATGCTTTGAATTTAATTGGTGGAGTAACCGAATGGAGTAGATTAAATTTCCCAAGAATCAGACCTCAAGTTTGTATAGATAATCATTTAGCTTAAATTAATAAGGGAGGCAATTCCATGCGCGCGAATGGGTGGGCAAAGTGCGTGCGAGTACGCATGCACTTTGCACACCCATTCGTGCGCAAAAAAGACACTCCCTTAATTAGGAAAGACTTTTCTCTAAATCTTTATATTCTTTATGGAGGCGCAAAACT